>WPCG01071405.1_pt1 | contig 408706 bp, 386 predicted proteins | sample 5403311 | NCBI WGS metagenome assembly WPCG01 (sample SAMN12869467, study PRJNA574797) | sludge metagenome | isolation source: wastewater treatment of Control | place: China:Beijing | collected 2019-05-17
AACATGCGTCCACGTAAGCGCTTCGATTTCAAATGTCCTATCGAAGTCATGGGCGCAGTGATGCAGAAAGCCTTGGCTATGCAATATGATGCTCCTGCGTCAATTCAATAACCGTGTTGCACTCAGCTCCTGCAACCGCCCATGTATTCCCTTGCCAGATCAAGAGTAAACGTTCGGTAATCACACCCTGATGGACGGCTTCCCGTTGTGCGGCAGCCTTTCGTCGATGGCGATGTTCTACTGCGAGTGCAGCCGGGCAAAGAGGTCTTTCAGGTAAGCATAAGGGGGTTACGGCTGTTCAGCTTGGCTGATCGGATCAGGTTCATGATGGTGGCAGCGTGTAGACCGCTGCGCAGCGATCTGGCAAAACGCCAATTGGAACGTGCTAGCGCACGAGGCCGCATCTTTTATTCCACCCAGTTATTATCAAGTAGCGCGCGGCCATCATCGAGGTGGCGCGTCAGCGAATCCCCGCATTTCAGACGATAATCCAATGCTCTGGCGGTGCCGGAGCCGCCCGGCATTTCGGTTCGATGGGCAAGCATCCATTGCAGCGCATCAGCGAGTGGGCGGGCTTTAGCTTCCCGAATGGCCTGCCTTTTATCCAGTGGTAATGCTTTGTGCCGATCGACCTCGTAGAGATGCTGGATATATTCCAGAGCCTGTGCGGCCAAGGTGCTCTGGTTAGCCTAGCGCAGATCATAGAATTTACGGCGCGGATGCGCCATGCAGTTGATCTCCACGATCCCCTTTCTGAACCCGGCTTTGTAGCCAGCATAATCGTCGCAGACCAGACTACCCTGAAGGCGCGCGGGCATGTTCGCCGGCACGGCTGGGTGCGAACTCGTATACCGTGGCGCTAGGCTCTATATGGAATGGACGGACGGTTGCATTCAACGAGGAGTTCCAGGTCGCTAGTGCCTATCGCGACTGACTGCTTCTGGCCGAGCAGCTGGGCTAAGCCCTACGAATATCACCAAAATACCAAAGCTACGCATCACGGGGCCTTGGTTCACCGACGATCCCGCCAAACTCAGTGACTAATCATCCACGGCCTGGCCGAAGGAAACATCTTCTCCCCATTAGCCGTCCAGAACAGCTTGGATTTACCCAGTTTCTGATGCGCACAACCACAACCCTTACCATGCCTGTGCTCATGCCGAGCCTGTTCCTCGGCGCGGTACTCGGGCGTGGATAGGATCGGGCTGTGCATGGCCTTTTCGTTGTGCGCCAGGCATGGCGCGTTGCGCGTTAGCGCAACCCGCTTGGCTATGGTGGCCAAGCAGGTGACTTGGAGGTGAAAGTCCTCTACACACCCGGCAAGGGGAAGTGTTAGCCAGAGGCAAGGGTGTCGCGGGCGACTGCGAATCTCCGGAGCGCCGGCCGGAAGTAAGCCCGAGGCAAAATGCTGGCTCGACGGGGGCGCCCAGCTGAACAGGAAGCGGATAGAGGCGGCACAGCGGGGTGAGGTTGCAATGACTGCCAAAGCCCAATACTTGCACGGAACGCTGTGACGTAAATCCGACAGGCATAAGCAGGAAGGTCGCGCGAATTACCCTGGGAGATCTGCACGTTTGCCACAGTGCTACCGCGCGTCGAGAGGCGACGGGATGAACGTGCAGAAGTCAGCCGAGGCCGTAGTAAGTGGCGGTTAACCGCGCCACCAAGGGCCGAACAGGTTATGCCGCCAGTAGGCGTCACTGTCTCGTTGGTAGCCGTAATGCAGAAATTTCCCACAATGGAAACTGTCACCCAGAGTCCTGGCCAGAAGCCGAGGATGATGGCTGGCAGTGCAAAGGTATCGACGGCGTCAGTGACGTGGACGAACGCGGAGCCGGACACGCTGATGGAGCGGGTGCTTGCACCGGCCAACCTCAGGCGTGCGTATAAACGTGTAGTCAGCAACAAGGGAGCGCCGGGTGCCGATGGTATGGCGGTCGCCGACTTGGCGGGCTACGTGAACCAGTATTGGCCGATCCTCCAAGCCCGGCTACATGCCGGTGAATACCATCCCCAAGCCGTGCGGGCGGTCGACATTCCCAAACCGCAGGGCGGTAGCCGGCAACTGGGTATTCCCAGTGTCGTGGATCGCCTGATCCAGCAGGCTTTGCTGCAACAGCTTACGCCTGTCTTTGATCCACTGTTTTCGGACTACAGCTATGGCTTTCGTCCGGGCAGAAGTGCTCACCAAGCCGTCGAGATGGCCCGTGCCCATGTGGCATCGGGGCACCGGTGGTGCGTGGAAATCGATCTGGAGAAGTTCTTCGATCGGGTCAACCACGACATCCTGATGGCGTGTATCGAGCGCCGTATCGACGACAAGAGTGTGCTCAGACTGATCCGTCGCTACCTTGAAGCCGGGGTCATGTCGGGTGGGATCGTCAGTCCGCGGCAGGAGGGGACGCCGCAAGGCGGCCCGCTCTCGCCGTTGCTGTCGAACATCCTGCTCGATGAACTTGACCGAGAGCTTGAGCGCCGGGGCCACCGCTTCGTGCGCTATGCCGATGACGCGAACATTTATGTGCGTAGTCCTCGGTCTGGCGAACGGGTGCTGACCAGTATGGAGCGCTTCTTGGGTCAGCGTCTGAAGTTGACGGTGAACCGGAAGAAGAGCCAAGTCGCAAGGGCCTGGAAGTGCGACTACTTGGGTTATGGAATGAGCTGGCATCAACAGCCGAGGCTGCGTGTGGCTGCGATGAGCCTGGGTCGCCTGCGCGACCGGCTCGCAGAGCTGCTACGCGGTGCGCGGGGTCGCAAGATGGCGAACACCATCGAGCGGATAAACCCTGTTTTACGAGGCTGGGCGGGCTACTTCAAGCTCAGCCAAAGCAAACGGCCACTTGAGGAGCTGGATGGCTGGATCAGGCATAAACTTCGCTGCGCCATCTGGCGCCAATGGAAGCGGCCCTCGACGAGGGCGCGCAACCTGATGCGCTTGGGTCTAAGTAAAGAGCGTGCCTGCAAATCAGCCTCCAATGGTCGAGGCCCATGGTGGAACTCCGGAGCATCGCATATGAATCAGGCGCTGCCGAAGAAACTGTGGGATCGGCTCGGATTGGTCTCGATACTGGATACAATTAACCGGCTTAGCTGCATAACCTGAACCGCCGTGTACGGAACCGTACGCACGGTGGTGTGAGAGGACGGCGGCTGTGAAGCCGCCTCCTACTCGATTATGGCGTGACCGGTTTTTGCACCTCTCTGTCCACCATATCCTTGCCCAATCGGGTCCAGGTCAACAGGAAGCACAGAGCGCTGGCAACATACAGGCAGGCCATTATGACCATGGAGGTTTGCAGGCTTTGTGCGTAGACCTGTCCGCAGACGTCCTGCAGACTCTGGTTCAGTTGACCGATCACGGCGGGGTGGCACTGGTTTCGTGCCAGTTCGCCAGCTGCCACGCCGAGATCGGCGATACCGGACTTGAAGAAGATGTCGGAGATGGCGCCAATGAACAGCGGGCCGAAGCCGTAGCCAATCAAGTTGACGAGAAGCAGCATCACTGCCGTGGCCATTGCGCGCACACGCATGCTTACCACGCCCTGCCCGATTGTGTACTGAGCGGCCAGGTAGCCGTACTTCACAAAGCCGCCGATGATCAGGCCGATTGCAGCGTAGAGCAGATTGTTGGTGGTGAAGGCGAAGATATAAAAGGGAACCGACAGTGCCAGGCCTACCGCCGGAACCCAGGCGATGGCGCCCGGGTGCTTCTTGTACATTCTGGTCGCCAGCCAACCGGTGGCGAAGGTGCCAACGGCGGCGGACAGGGCGACCGGCGTGTTGATCCAGATCGCAGCCTGACCGGCGGTAATTTCGTAGGTGCGGACCAGAAAGAGCGACTGGAACGAGGAGATACCGTAACCGCAGAACGCGGCAATGGTGGCGCCGGCGGTCATCAGCCAGAAAGCAGGCTTGCCCATCAGCTCGTGGATAGCCTCGCTCAGACTGGCTCGCTCCTTTTTCGTGGCTTCCGGCGGATCGGTGTAGCCTCGCGGCGGCTCTTTGACTGTCAGTTTGAAAACAAGGGCGACCAGCAAGCCCGGCAAACCGACGACGAAGAAGGCGGTGCGCCAGTCGAACATGTCGGTAACCCAGCCGCCGATGATATTGGCGAACATGGTGCCGAGCGTTACGCCCATGGCGTAGAAGCCCAGTGCCTGGGACCGTTCACGCGGGATGAAATAGTCCGCGATCAGCGAGTTGGCCGGCGGCGTACAGCCGGCCTCGCCAATACCCACACCGACGCGGCACATCAGCAGAATCCAGAACGCGCCTATGGTGACCGAGCCGATGGTGACTTCCGTCGCCAGGCCGCAAAGTGCTGTCATCAGCGACCACAAGGCCACGCAGACGGTCATGATCCACACGCGATTGGCGACATCGGCAAAGCGCGCTAGCGGGATGCCCACGGCGGTGTAGAGCAAGGCGAAACCGAAGCCGGTGAGCAGCCCGAACTGGGTGTCTGTAATCCCGAGGTCTGGTACCAGGTCGGGGCCGACGACCGCTAGCAGGGCGCGATCGACGAAATTCAAGATGTAAATAAATGTCAGCGCGAAGAGCACATAATTGCGGTACGCCTTGGAGCCGTAGCCGGCCAAGTGGCCTTGGGCTCCCCCCTCTATGGCAGTGATGGGTCTCATGGACAATACGCCTTCTAGGTTTGTTGTTATAAGTCGATGCGGGCTGTAATCGCACGCTGCTATTACCCACTCCTGGCGGTGTCTACCTGGCCTTAAGAGCAGTTGAAAGCCCCTATCCGACTAGACGAACCTTGCCACTATATCGGCATAGTGGGGGTACGGTGGCGCGCAGAATTGTTAAGTTTTGTCGCGAGTAATATGCAGCCGCGAGCGAATGCCAGGACTCGGGCTTATAAAAGTCACCGCGACGCGTGATATTACGGCGTAGCAGCGGAACGGCCAGGTATGGTCGAGCCAAACAGCCTTTTTGAATACCCGTGCATAAGCAAATGGCATAACTTGAGCAGCACGTAGCTGATACTCAGTCGAGGACGATACGCTGACAATTCAGGCAACTGCTTCTGGCCGATTACTGCCATCCACCTCTCTGCCTCCAAACACAAAACCCCGCTCAATTTCGAGCGGGGTTTTGGCATAACCGACGGGGATTTCTCCCTCAATGACTAATCATCCAAGGCCTGGCCGAAGGAAACATCTTCTCCCCATTGGCCGTCCAGAACAGCCTGGCTTTACCCAGTTTCTGATAGGCACAACCACAACCCTTGCCATGCCTGTGCTCATGCCGGGCCTGTTCCTCGGCGCGGTACTCGGGCGTGGACAGGATCGGACTGTGCATGGCCTGCTCGTTTCTGTCCCGAGCCTTGCGTTCGCTGTCGTCAACCTTGAACAGGTGGCTTGGCAGCAGGATCACCTTGGCTGACATCACGCCGCACTGCGGGCAGGGTTGCGGTTTGTCGAACTCGTCCATGGTTGCCAGGGCATGGAACAGGCCGTGGTCCTGGCATTTGTAGTCGTACAGGGGCATGGGCGGTTACTCCTTGTCCTTCGACAGCGGTACGTCCATTCCCCCGGTCACCTTCTTCTCGGGTCCGTTGGCGTTGGGGTTGATGTCGAAGTCGAAGATGTCGGTCGGCAGCCACAGGGTAGCGCAGGCGTTGGGTACGTCGACCACGCCGCTGATATGCCCTTCCACCGGTGCGCAGCCGAGCAGGGCGTAGCCCTGGGCCGGGGTGTAGCCGAACTTGGTCAGGTATTCGATGGCGTTGAGGCAGGCCTGGCGGTAGGCGATGTGTACGTCCAGGTAGTGCTGCTTGCCCTGTTCGTCGACCGAGATACCTTCGAAGATCACGTAGTCGTCGTAGCGCGGTTTGATCGGGCTGGGCTTGAAGATCGGGTTCTTGATGCCGTATTTGGCCATGCCGTCCTTGATCAGGTTGACCCGCAGGTGAATCCAGCCGGCCATTTCGATGGCGCCGCAGAAGGTGATTTCACCGTCGCCCTGACTGAAGTGCAGATCGCCGACCGACAGGCCGCCGCCTTTGACGTAGACCGGGAAGTAGACCTTGGAGCCGCGTGACAGGTCCTTGATATCGCAGTTGCCGCCATGCTCGCGCGGCGGTACGGTGCGGGCGCCTTCGGCGGCGGCCTTGGCCTTTTCTTCGCCGCTCAGGCGGCCCATGTGGGCGGTTTCGGCGTAGGGCAGGTTGGCCAGGCCGGGTACACGTTCGGGGTCGGTTTCGAACAGTTCCTTTTCCCGCTTGTTCCACTCTTCGAGCATTTCCCTGGAGGGCAGGCAGCCGATCAGGCCGGGGTGGATCAGGCCGGGGAATTCGACGTTGGGCACGTGGCGTGACTTGGTGAACATGCCGTTGAAGTCCCAGATGGATTTCTGCGCGTCCGGGAAGTGTTCGGTCAGGAAGCCGCCGCCATTGGTCTTGGCGAAGAAGCCGTTGAAGCCCCACTGGCTCTCGGCGAAGGTGCCGATGTCGAGGATGTCCACTTCCAGCAGGTCGCCGGGCTCGCAGCCTTCGACGCCGATCGGGCCGGAGAGGAAGTGTACCTGGGTCAGGTCGACGTCGCGCACGTCGTCGGCGCTGTCATTGTTGGCGATCTGGCCGCCGGTCCAGTCATAGCATTCGAGAATGAAGTCATCGCCGGGCTTGACCGTGGCTACCAGCGGGATGTCCGGGTGCCAGCGGTTGTGGACCATGTCGTTTTCGTAGGGGGACTTGCTCAGGTCGATCTTGATAATGGTGTCAGCCATTGTCACAACTCCTCGGGGCGGATGGGGTCAGGGTTGAAAACCGTGTTGTCACTATCCGGCAAGGGCAGGGTGGCGACCATTCGTGAAATGACACCCCTGCCTACGTCATTTGACGTAGGCAGCGTCGAGTGCCTGGACCTGGATGTCGCCGGCTACCTGCTCGGCGCTGAAACGCCGGGCCTCGGGCTCGGCCAGCAGGGCGCAGGCCAGGGCCGGGGCCAGTTCGTGGCGTACCCGGCGTGCCAGGTCGCGGGCGCCGAAACGCGGGTCGTAGTCTCGGCATAGCCAGCGGCGGGCTTCGGCGGTGACTTCGAGGCTGGCCTGGTGCGGCTGCAGGCGCCGATGCAGTTTCATCAGTTCGAGTTCCAGCAGCGCGTCGGTCTGATCCGCCGGCAGTCGCTGATAATGCAGGATCTGGTCGATGCGGTTGATGAATTCCGGGTCGAAACGCTGGTGCAGGGCCTGCTCCAGTATCTGCTGTTCGCGGCCACTGCGCGGCTGCAACAGGCGTCGCCAGCCGTGGCGGAAACGCCCGTGGTAACGGGCCAGTTCGGCTGCGCCGAGGTTGCTGGTGAGGAAGATCAGGCTGTTGCGGAAGTCGATCTGGCGGTTGCCCGCCGGCAGGGTCAGCAGGCCGGCGTCGAGTACGTTGAGCAGGCTGCGAATGACCTCGGGGCTGGCTTTTTCCAGTTCGTCGAACAGCACGATGCCGGGCTTGCTGTAGCTGCCGCGGATCTTGTCGGCATCGAACAGGGTGTGGCCTTCCTTGCTGCCGACGTAGCCCGGCGGCGCGCCGGTCAGGGCCGAGGCGTAGTGCTCCTGGCTGAGGGTGTTCATGTCGATCCGGCACAGGGCATCGGCATTGCCATGGATGGCCTCGGCCAGCGCCCGGACGGTTTCGGTCTTGCCGGTGCCGGTGGGGCCCATCAGCAGGCAGACGCCGAGTGGGCGGTGTTCTGGGCTGATGTCGGCGCGTACTACCTGCAACAGGTTGGCGATGGATTGCAGGGCGTCGTCCTGGCCGATGATGCGGGCGCTCAGGTGTGTCATGACCTGGGTCGGGTCGAAGGTGAAGCGGGTCTGGCGCAGGCCGGCGGTGACAGGGCGCTGGGCCAGCAGTTCGCGGTTGGTGGCGATGCGTTGATTGGCGAAGGGCATGAGGTGGTCTCGTTGGGTGGGTTGGTTGTTTTCCCCCCCTCTCCCCAACCCCTCTCCCGCGAGGGGAGAGGGGCTTTGATTTGTGCCTGCTAACAATCCGAGTGACCTGTTGGATCTAGAGCCATTGGCTATATCGGTCACAGCGGCTCTAACCGATCATCAATGCACAAAAGATCAGCAGGCACCTTAGCCCTCTCCCCTCGCGGGGCGAGAGCGGAAACAGCGAAGCACTGCTTCGCCCGCTTGAGCGCCCTTCGCTCTGCGAAGGGCCGGGCGCGGCGCTGGGGAGTGGAGGGCAGCCGATAAAGAACAATGCAACTCAAGCGCCTGCGCCTTTCTCCCTGCCCTCCACCGGCAACTCGCCAACCGGACATTCGGCCACGCCCACGGTGCCGCGGGTGATGGCTTCGACCTGTTCGCGGGCCTTCTCGGCATCCATCACCCAGGTGCGGTAGAAGTCGAACGGGCAATCGGCCACGCCCTTGTCGCCGTCGCCGGAGTTGTACATGCCGGTGTAGCCACGGTGCAGCAGCTTGAACAGGTGGTTTTGCGACTGGTCGTTGGCGCGCGCGTCGCGGATCTGGCTGAGCGACAGCTGGGCGTACTGGATGCCCATGTCTTCCTCGCCGCACTCGCCGAGGGTACGGCCATCGAAGCCGATGATCGCCGAGTGGCCGAAGTAGGAATACACGCCGTCGAAGCCGCTGGCGTTGGCCACCGCCACGTAGCAGTTGTTGGCCCAGGCCATGCTCTTGGCCATCATCACCTGCTGCTCCTTGGCCGGGTACATGTAGCCCTGGCAACGGACGATCAGTTCGGCGCCCTTCATCGCGCAGTCGCGCCAGATTTCCGGGTAGTTGCCGTCGTCGCAGATGATCAGGCTGATCTTCATGCCCTTGGGGCCTTCGCTGACGTAGGTGGTGTCGCCGGGATACCAGCCTTCGATCGGGCACCAGGGGATGCACTTGCGGTACTTCTGCACGATCTCGCCGTCGCTGTTGATCAGCACCAGGGTGTTGTAGGGCGCCTTGTGCGGGTGCTGCTCGTGGCGTTCGCCGGTCAGCGAGAACACGCCCCAGGTGTTGGCGTCGCGGCAGGCCTGGGCGAAGATCGCGGTTTCGTCGCCGGGGATGCTGGCGGCGGTGGCCATCATCTCGTCGTTGTCGTACATGATGCCCATGGTGCTGTATTCCGGGAACACCACCAGGTCCATGCCCGGCAGGCCGAGCTTCATGCCGCGGATCATGTCGGCGATCTGGTGGGCGTTCTCCAGCACCTGTTCGCGGGTATGCAGGCGCGGCATCTTGTAATTGACGACGGCGACGCCGACGGTGTCGTTGCTGCTTGATATATCACCATGACGCATGGCGTTCTCCTCTCGTGGGGTTGTCTGGTGGCCGCCTTATACGGCCAGGTAGGAGGCGACCTTGGCCTCGTCGACCGAGGCGCGCAGCTCCTCGTGAACGATCTCGCCCTTCTCGATCACCAGGATGCGGTCGGCGATGTCGAGGGCGAACTTGAGCACCTGTTCGGAGACGATGATCGACAGCCCGCGCTGGTCGCGGATCGCCTTCAGGGTCCGTGCCATGTCGCTGATGATTGATGGCTGGATGCCCTCGGTCGGCTCGTCGAGCAGCAGCAGCTTGGGGTCGCTGGCCAGCGCGCGGGCGATGGCCAGTTGTTGCTGCTGGCCGCCGGACAGGTTGCCGCCGCGCCGCGAGCGCATTTCCAGCAGCACCGGGAACAGGTCGTAGAGATCGTTGGGCACGCTGCGCCGGCCGGTCACGGTGAGGCCGGTCTCGATGTTTTCCCTGACGGTCATGGTCGAGAAGATCATCCGCCCCTGGGGTACGAAGCCGACCCCGGCCTTGACCCGTTCGTGGCTCTTGAGCCCGGTGATTTCCTTGCCGTCCAGGTTCACGCTGCCGCCCTGGCTGGGGATCACCCCCATCAGCGATTTCATCAGCGTGGTCTTGCCCATGCCGTTACGGCCCATGATGGCGACGATTTCGTTCCTGCCGACGCTGAAATTCATCCTGCGCAGGATTTCGCTCTGCCCATAGGCCACGGAATAATCGGATACCTTCAACATGTGCTGCTCCTCTCAATGTCCCAGGTAGACTTCGATGACCTTTGGGTCGGCCTTGACCTTCTCCGGCGAGCCCTCGGCGAGGATCCTGCCCTGATGCAGTACGGTGACCTTGTCGGCGATCTCGGCCACGAACTGCATGTCGTGCTCGATCACGATCATGGTGTGCTCCTTGGCGATTTCCCTGAGCAGGATGGCGGTCTGCTGGCGTTCGCTGACCGACATGCCGGCCACCGGCTCGTCGAGCATCAGCAGCTCCGGTTTCTGGATCAGCAACATGCCGATCTCCAGCCATTGCTTCTGGCCATGGCTGAGCAGGTCGGCCTGGGTGTTCAGGTGCTCGGAGAGGAAGATGCGCCCGGCGATTTCCTCGATCCGCGCGATCACCTCGGCGTCGCGCTTGAACGCCAGGCTGCCGAACACCCCGCGCCCGCTGGGGTAGGAAATCTCCAGGTTCTCGAACACTGTCAGGTCGGTGTAGATCGACGGGTTCTGGAACTTGCGGCCGACCCCGGCCTTGACGATCTGGTGCTCCTTGAGCCGGGTCAGCTCGCGGTTGCGGAAGCGGATCGAGCCGTCGGTGGCCCTGGTGCGGCCGCAGATCAGGTCGAGTACCGTGGTCTTGCCGGCGCCGTTGGGGCCGATGATCACGCGGATCTCGTTCTGGTCAACATAGAAACTCAGGTCGTTGACCGCCTTGAAGCCATCGAAGGACACCGTCAGTCCTTCCACGGCGAGGATGAAGTCGGTATTGGATCCGCTCATGGGGTGGCTCCCTGGCTGTTGGGTTGAAGAGTGGCCGTCCGCTGCGCCGGGGCCTGCTTGCCGAACAGCCGGTCCAGCAGCCGCTCGACGTGCGGGCCGACGTAGGTGGCGTACAGGCCGGCGATGCCGTTGGGCAGGCCGAGCACCACGCCGATGAAGATCAGGCCCATGGCGAACAGCCACAGCTCGGGGAAGTTCTCGCCGAATACGGTCTTCGCCACGCTGACCAGCAGCACGCCGTAGACCGCGCCGATCAGTGACAGCCGACCGCCGACGGCGCAGAAGATGACCATCTCGATCGACGGCACCACGCCGACGAAGCTCGGCGACATGAAGCCTTCCTGCAGGGTGAACATGGCCCCACCGATCCCGGCGAAGGCGGCGCCAACGCAGAACACGAAGATCTTGAAGTTGGCGATGTCGTAGCCGGAGAAGCGCACCCGGTCCTCCTGCCCGCGCATGGCCACCAGAATCCGCCCGGTCTTGCTGCGGCGGATGTATTGGGCGATCAGCAGGCAGGCGAACAGCAGCGCCACGCAGACGAAGTACAGCACGTAGCTGGCCGAGTCGGTGTGGATGTTCCAGCCCTTGAGTGTGCGCAGGTCGGTGATGCCGTTGACCCCGCCGGTCAGGCCCTGTTGGCCGATGATCAGGATGGTCAGAATCGCCGCGATCGACTGGGTGATGATGGCGAAATACACCCCGCCGACCCGCCGCTTGAACATCGCCAGACCGATCAGGTAGGCGACGATCATCGGCACCACGACTACCGCCAGGATACTGAAAGTCAGGCTGTAGAAGGGCTCCCAGAACCATGGCAGCTCAGTGATGCGGTTCCAGTCCATGAAGTCGGGAATGCCTGGCGTGGTCTGGATGCGGGTGTTCTCCGGGGTCGAGGCCTCCAGCTTGAGGTACATGGCCAGGGCATAGCCGCCGAGGCCGTAGAACACCCCCTGGCCGAGGCTGAGAATGCCGCCATAGCCCCAGCACAGCACCAGGCCGACGGCGACGAAGGCGAAGCTGAGGAACTTGCCGGTCTGGTTCAGACGCATCACATCCAGCGTCAGCGGCAGTATCACCACCAGCAGCAGCGCCAGCACCACGAAGGCGAGCAGGTCCTGGCGCGGCATGTAGTCCTTGAATGATGAGAATGGCATGCGGTATTCCTCCTAGCGCCGTACTTTCAGACTGAACAGACCCTGCGGCCTGAACATCAGGATGATCACCACCACCAGCAGGGTGAGAACCTTGGCCATCGAGCCGCCCATGAAGAACTCCAGGATCGACTGCGACTGCGAGATGCTGAAGGCCGAGGCCACGGTGCCGAGCAGGCTGGCGGCGCCGCCGAATACCACCACCAGGAAGGTATCGACGATGTACAGCTGGCCCGAACTGGGCCCGGTGGAGCCGATCATGGTGAAGGCGCTGCCGGCGACCCCGGCGATGCCGCAGCCGAGGGCGAAGGTCAGACGGTCGACCCGCGCGGTATTGATGCCGACGGCACCGGCCATGGGGCGGTTCTGCACCACCGCGCGCACCTGCTTGCCCCAGCGCGAGCGGTACATCAGGGCGGCGACGAACAGCGTGGCGAGGATCGCCAGGGCCATGACGAACAGGCCGTTGATCGGCACCTCGATCATGTCGGTGAGCTGGTAGGAGCCCATCAGCCAATCCGGTATTACCACGCCGACCTCGCGGGCGCCGAAGATCGAGCGGTAGGTCTGCTGCATGATCAGGCTCAGGCCCCAGGTCGCCAGCAGGGTGTCCAGCGGGCGGTGATAGAGGAAGCGGATCATGCTCCATTCCACCAGCGCGCCTAGTAATGCCGCGGCGAAGAAGGCGAAGACGATGGCGAACAGGAAGTACGCGTCGAACAGTTGGGGAAAGTGACTGGCAAACAGGTTGGAAGTCATGTAGGTGACATAGGCACCGAGAATCATGAACTCCCCGTGCGCCATATTGATGACCCCCATCTGGCCGAAGATGATGGCCAGGCCCAGGGCCATGAGAACGAAGACCGCAAACAGGATCAGACCGGCAAACCCCTGCATGGCAAAGATCGCGGACAGCTCGGCGGCAGAGAAATCAGAGAACATGGTCCTTCCTCCGGCGATATGAACAGGGATGGCGGCACCGGCGGTGCCAGACCCGCACCCTGTAAGGTGCGGGCCGGGGCAGGTTTACTGGTAACCGGCAGGGAACGGATCGGGTTCCATCAGCTCTTCGGTCTCGTGGACAACCTTGAACTGACCGTCACGCTGGGCGTGGCCGATGCGGCCCTTGGACCACAGGTGATGGTTCTCGTGGATACGCACGTAGCCTTCCGGCGCTGTGGTCAGCTCGATATCCGGCGAGGCGGCGCGGACCTTGTCGACATCGAAGGAGCCGGCGGCTTCGACTGCGGCTTTCCACAGCCAGGGCCCGAGGTAGGCGGCCTGGGTCACGTCACCGATAACCGCATCGGCGCCCCAGCGCTCCTTGAAGGCCTTGACGAAGGCTTCGTTGTTCTCGTTCGGCAGGCTCTGGAAGTACTTCATCGAGGCATAGGCGCCGGCGATGTTGTCGCCACCGATACCGAGCACTTCATCCTCGGTGACCGAGATGGTCAGCAGGGTGAAGTCTTCCTTGGTCATGTCCAGGCCGGCGGCCTTGAGCTGGCGGTAGAAGGCCACGTTGGAGCCACCGACCACCGAGGCGAAGATCACGTCCGGTTTGCGCAGGCGGATACGGTTGATCACCGAGTTGAAGCTGGTATGACCGAGCGGGAAGTAATCCTCGCCGACCACCGAGCCGCCCAGGTGCTGCTCGATGTGGGTACGGGCGATCTTGTTCGAGGTGCGTGGCCAGATGTAGTCCGAGCCGATCAGATAGAAGGTCTTGGCGTCCTTTTCCTCGGCTACCCAGTCCAACCCGGCAAGTACCTGCTGGGTGGCTTCCTGGCCGGTGTAGATGACGTTCGGCGACTGCTCCAGGCCCTCGTAGAAGGTCGGGTAGTAGAGCATGCCGTTGTAGCGCTCGAAGATCGGCAGCACCGCCTTGCGTGAGGCCGAGGTCCAGCAGCCGAACACCGCGGCTACCTTGTCCTGGCGCAGCAGCTTGTTGGAGCGGTCGGCGAAGGTCGGCCAGTCGCTGGCGCCGTCTTCCTGGATGTATTCGATCTTGCGCCCCAGCACACCACCCATGGCGTTGATCTGTTCGATGGCGAGGATTTCCGCCTGTACCGAGCCTTCCTCGCTGATCGCCATGGTGCCGGTGATCGAGTGCAGGATACCGACCTTCACGCTGTTGTCGGTGACCGCCAGGCCGGTGGTGTTGACCTCGGCGGTGGCGGGTGCGGCCTGCAGGGCCATTGGCATGCTCGCCATCATCAGCGCGGCGGTGATCGCCGTGACGGTGGTGGAGAGAAACTTGCGGCGTGTCTGCTTGAACGGCCTGGAGTCATTGGAGTGATCCATAGATGCTTCCTCGTTAACGGTTAATCCTTCTGAATTACTGTCACCGGTGGCAGAGCCGGGGACAGCCACAGCGCCCACGTCTCGCATTCTGCGCAGCGTGCTGCAGGCTGCCCATTCGACAAATACCCCAGCCGCCTACGTCATTTGACGCATGGCGGATACCGGCAAACGGGGGTAGGAGCACCAGCGGGCAGCGCACTGGCATATATCTGGCATGGGTATTGGAAAGAGCCCTGGGTCCGGCCGGGGAGGGCGGATTCGGGGCTCGTCCAGATCGTGCCTGCACCGCGAAGGTGCACGCCAGCAAGCCAGTGTCACCGCATCTGGCATCGAGGGGAGCAGGATGACCGCCAGACAACACATCTTCCGTGTGCGTCGCAGCTATAACCAATGGGTGGCCAACGAGACGCTGGAGGATTACGCCCTGCGCTTCACCGCCAAGAGCGCCCGGCGCTGGTCCGGGGCGAAGGTGGCGGGCACCGCCCTGGGGGCGATCTCGTTCCTCGCACTGGAGGCGATCGGCGGCGCCATCACCCTGCACTACGGATTCAACAATGCGGTGGCGGCGATCCTGGCGGTATGTACGGTGATCTTCCTCACTGCCATCCCGATCAGCTACTACGCCGCCCGCTACGGCGTGGACAGCGATCTGCTGACCCGTGGCGCCGGCTTCGGCTATATCGGCTCGACCATCACCTCGCTGATCTACGCCAGCTTCACCTTCATCTTCTTCGCCCTGGAAGCGGTGATCATGGCCATGGCCCTGGAGCTGCTGTTCGGCGTGCCGCTGGTGGTCGGCTACATTCTCTGCGCGGTGATCATCATCCCGCTGGTGACCCATGGCATCACCCTGATCAGCCGCTTCCAGCTATGGACCCAGCCGTTGTGGCTGGTGCTGCAGCTGCTGCCGTTCGTGTTCATCATCTACCTGAACGTCAGTGCGGTGGAGGACTGGACCCAGTTCGCCGGTACCGAGCCCGGCAGCGGCCCGGAGCACGGCGTCAACCTGCTGATGTTCGGCGCCGCAGCGGCGGTGATGTTCGCACTGGTGGCGCAGGTCGGCGAGCAGGTCGACTTCCTGCGTTTCGTTCCCGAGCCCGAGGCGGGCCGGCGCCTGCGCTGGTGGGCGGCGGTCATGGCGGGCGGCCCCGGCTGGGTGCTGATCGGCGTGTGCAAGCTGCTGGCCGGCTCGTTCCTCGCGGTGCTGGCGCTCCACCACGCCATCCCTCTGGAGGAGGCCGCCGACCCCACGCGCATGTACATGGTCGCCTTCGGCTACCTGACCAGCTCACCCCAGGTGGCGCTGGCGCTGGCCGGTATCTTCGTCATCATCTGCCAGGTCAAGATCAACGTCACCAACGCCTATGCCGGCTCGATTGCCTGGTCCAACTTCTTCTCGCGGCTGACCCACAGCCACCCCGGCCGGGTGGTGTGGCTGGTGTTCAACGTCAGCATCGCCCTGCTGGTGATGGAGCTGGGCGTCTACCGCGCGCTGGAGGAAACCCTCGGCTACTATGGCATCATCGCCACTGCCTGGGCTGGCGCACTGGTCGCCGATCTGGTGATCAACAAGCCGCTGGGCCTGTCGCCGTCACATATCGAATTCAGGCGCGCGCACCTGCACGACATCAACCCGGTCGGCGTGGGTGCCATGCTACTGGCCACCCTGGTCGGCATGCTCTGCTTTACCGGTGCCTTCGGCGAGGTGCCGCGCGCCCTGGCGCACTTCATCGCGCTGGGCACGGCATTGGTGACCGCGCCCTTGATCGCCTGGCTGACCAGCGGCCGCTATTACCTGGCGCGCCAGGTGATTCGCATCCAGCCGGAGAGCGACGGCCGGTTGGCTTGCTGCATCTGCGAGAACCGCTTCGAGACCGAGGACATCACCCACTGCCCGGCCTATGGTGGGCATATCTGCTCGCTGTGCTGCTCGCTGGATGTGCGCTGCGGCGATTACTGCAAGCCGGGCGCCGACTATGCCAGCCAGTTGCGCGGTTTGCTGCGCCTGCTGCTGCCGGAGCGGCTGATGCCGCGGGTCGGCTCGCGGGTCGGGCATTTTCTCGGCCTGTTGCTGATGATCAACGGCCTGACCGCGCTGATGCTGTCGCTGATCTACTACCAGACCCCGTTCATCGACGCCGACACCCAGGCCCAGGCGCTGCTGGGTACCACCCTGTGGAAGGTGTTCTTCATCCTGCTGATCATCACCGGGGTGATCAGCTGGCTGTTCGTGCTGGCCCATGAAAGCCGGCGGGTGGCGCAGGAGGAGTCGAACCGGCAGAACCGCCTGCTGCTGGAGGAAATCGGCGCGCACAAGGCAACCGACCGCGCCCTGCAGGAGGCCAAGGAGCAGGCCGAAGCGGCCAATCAGGCCAAGAGCCGCTACCTGACCGGCATCAGCCATGAATTGCGCTCGCCGCTCAACGCGGTGCTCGGCTATGCCCAGCTGCTGGAGCAGGACCCGCAGATGCCCGAACAGCGCCGGCCGGCGCTGACGGTGATTCGCCGTAGCGGTGAATACCTGGCCGATCTGATCGAAGGGCTGCTGGACATCTCCAAGATCGAAGCCGGCCGGCTGGAATTGAACCTGAGCGAGGTACGCATCGACCTGCTGCTCGATCAACTGGTCAACATGTTCCGCCTGCAGGCGGAGGACAAGGGCCTGGCCTTCCACTTCCACTGCCCGGACCGCTTACCGCGCTGGGTGCGCACCGATGAAAAGCGCCTGCGCCAGATCCTCATCAACCTGCTGTCCAACGCCATCAAGTACACCGAGCGTGGCGGGCTCAGCCTGACCGTGGGCTACCGCAGCGGGGTCGCCGAGTTCACCGTGAAGGACACCGGCGAAGGTATCCGCAGCGAGGATTTCGAGCGTATCTTCCAGCCCTTCGAACGGGTGCGCCATCCCGGCTCCACCGCCTTTGGCACCGGCCTGGGGCTGACCATCACCCGATTGCTGTGCGATATCATGGGCGGCGATATCAGCGTGCAGAGCACGCTGGGGCAGGGCAGCCAGTTCAAGGTCGCCCTGCTGTTGTCCAGCACCCGTGGCGCGGGCCGTGGCGAACTGCCGGCCAGCCAGCCGCCACGCGGCTATGCCGGTGAGCCCAGGCGCATTCTGGTGATCGATGACGAGGACTCGCACCGCCAGTTGATGAACAGCCTGCTCACGCCGCTCGGCTTCCAGGTCACCACCCTGGGCAACCCGCTGCTGGCCGCCGAACGGGTGCGCAGCCAGCGCGTGGACCTGATTCTGCTCGATCTCAACATGCCCGGCCTGGACGGCTGGAGTCTGCTGCAACAGTTGCGCGGCGAGGGTTGCAAGGCGCCGGTCATCATCCTTTCCGCCGATGCCGCCGATGGCGGCCAATTACAGAAGTCGGGGCTGCACGATGGCTATTTCATCAAGCCGGTGCCACTCAACCCGTTGCTGGAACAGATCGGCCAACTGCTCGAATTGCGCTGGCACCATGCCGGCGTCGCGCCCCAGCCGGAGCTGATCGCCTCCACTGCCGCACCGCCGGTCACCCCGCAGCAACTGCGCGGGCTGGCCGATATTGGCCACCGCAAGGGGCTGCTCGAGGCGCTGTACCAGTTGCGCGAGCAGGACGCCACACATGCCGCTTTCTACAGCGAGTTGATCCGCCTGGCCGAGGCCTTCCAGTTCGACGCCATACGCCAGCGCCTTCAGGTGAACGACCATGAATACCCGTAACTCTCTCAGCGATACCGTACTGATCGTCGATGATGCACTCGACAGCATCCGCATGCTCAACGACGTGCTGGAACATGCCGGCATGACCGTGCTGGTGGCGCTGGAAGGCGCCCAGGCGCTGAACATCAGCCGCAATATCACCCCGGATATCGTGCTGCTCGATGCCATGATGCCGAACATGGACGGTTTCGAAACCTGCCGCCAGCTCAAGCGCAATCCCGCACTGGCGGACGTGCCGATCATCTTCATGACCGGGCTGAGCGACACCGAGCATGTGGTCATGGGCCTGAACGCCGGCGGTGTCGACTACGTCACCAAGCCGATCAACGCAGACGAGCTGATCGCCCGCATGCAGGTTCATCTGGCCAATGCCCGCATCGCCCAGAGCGCCCGCCAGGCGCTGGACCAGACCGGCCAGTATCTGTTTGCCGTGGATCAGGGTGGGCAGATGCTGTGGGCCACGCCACAGGTGCATCAGCGGCTGCATCAGGCCGGTTATGGCCAGGCCGAGGATCTGGCGCTGCTGGCTGATGAGCTGGGCATCTGGCTGGACCATCAGCCGCAGCCGGGGCATCATCTGGCGCCGCAGCGGGCCGGTGCCGACGGACCGTCGATCGAGTTCCTGGCGCGCGTCTCCGCCCAGGAAAACCTGCTGCGCCTGATAGACGACCCGCGCAGTTCGGATGCCAGTGTGCGCCTGCGTGATGCCCTCGGCCTGACCGGTCGTGAGGCGGATGTGATGCTGTGGATCGCCAACGGCAAGACCAATCGCGAGATCGGCCAGATCCTCGACATGAGTCCGCGCACGGTGAACAAGCATCTGGAGCAGGTATTTCGCAAGCTCGGGGTAGAGAACCGCACGGCGGCAGCTGCCGCGGCGATCAGGTGCCTGGCGCGGTTCTGAGCCTGGGAACTCGCCGCCACTGTCCAAACCGGTCAGGCAAATCGATCTTTCCGAACATTGATCGCCAAGCCCGCCGCCCTACTATGGGTGACATTCAGGTGCCGCTCGCCCCGCCATGGGGCGCGTCATCCAGCGCGACACAATCATCGCTATTCGACGCACTGCCTCCAGCAACTGAGGCGGCAGGCGCGTGCACCTGAAAAAAAAGGGCCTACAGGCTCAACAACAAGAACAAGATAAAGGAAGTACAACTATGCAATCGGTGAACGTGTACGAGCTTACCGGCAAGTCGAAATTCAACCGTTTCCACGGACTCATTCTGTTCTGGTGTGTGCTCATCCTGATAATCGACGGCTACGATCTGGCCGTGGTCGGGGCGGCGCTGCCTGCGATCATGGACGATATGGGTGTCGATGCCACCAGCGCCGGGATCATGGCCGGTTCGGCGCTCCTCGGTACCATGCTGGGCGCCATGTTCCTCGGGACGCTGGCCGACCGCATAGGCCGGCCGAAGATGATCGCGATCTGCGTCGCGTTGTTCAGCCTGTTCACGGCCGCCTCGGGCCTGACCAGCGACCCGGTCAGTTTCAGTATCACGCGCTTTCTGGCCGGCCTGGGCATCGGTGGCGTGTTGCCGGTGATGACCGCGCAGATGAGCGAGTTCTCCCCGGCCAAGTTGCGTGCCCGGCTGGTGACCCTGGTGTTTGCCGGTTATTCGGTGGGCGGTATTCTGGTGGCCCTGACCGGCAAGCAACTGATCGAAAGCCATGGCTGGCAGTCGGTGTTCTATATGGCCGGCCTGCCGGTGCTGCTGATCCCCTTCATTCTCAAGAGCATGCCCGAATCGATGACCTTCCTGCTCAAGAAAGGCCGTCAGCAGGAGCTGCGGACGATTGTGCAGAAGATCGAACCGCAACTGGCCGTGAGCCAGCAGACCGTGTTCGTCGGGCTGGATGCAACCGCGACCAAGCAGGATACGCCGGTGCGCAACCTGTTCCGCGAGGGCCGCGGTTTCAGCACGGTGATGATCTGGACCGCCTTCATGACCGGCCTGTTCATGGTCTACGCCCTCAATTCCTGGCTGACCAAGCTGATGGCCATGGCCGGTTTCAGCCTCGGCTCGGCACTGAACTTCGTGATCGTGTTCAACATCGGCGCCATCGTCGGTGCGGTCGGCGGTGGCTGGCTCAGTGACCGGCTGAATATCAAGCATGTGCTGGTGGTCTTCTACCTGATCGGTGCCGTGGCCTTGACCGTGCTGGGCTTTACCCGCTCGACCGGCCTGCTGTTCCTGATGGTGTTCATCGTTGGTGCCTCGACACTCGGCACCCAGTTGCTGGCCTATGCCTATGCCGGTGACTTCTATCCGCTGTCGATTCGCTCGACCGGCGTCGGCTTCGCCTCCGGCGTGGGCCGCATCGGCGCAATCGTGGCGCCGATCCTGATCGGCTGGCTGGTCTCGCTGAGCCTGCCGCTGGAGCAGAACTTCATGGCCATCGCCGTGGCAGGGCTGTTCGGTGCGGCGGCGGTGACCCTGGTCAACCAGTCGCGCGCTGATTCCACACAGGTTCGGGAAGCGGCAGCGCTGAACAACTGAACGCCACGCCTGATCCCGGCAGAGCCAAAGCCCGTCGTCGAGCAGGCGCTCGACAACCCGGCGCCTGCTACCTGGGGGTGTAGCGCCCCTGCGCTACGCCGGGTTCCGGTAGGCACGGGACAACCCAAGCGGCACACGCCTGGCCCATACAAACAACAAAAATGGTATCGGTAACATGTTCAAGAACACAATCAAGCTGCTGCTGGCCTGCGCTGTGACAGCAACAGCGCCCGTTGCACTGGCAGACTTCCTCGGTGATGCCAAGGCCAGCCTCGAGCTGCGCAACTTCTACTACAACCGGGACTTCCGCAACGAGGGTGCCGCCCAGTCCAAGCGGGACGAGTGGGGCCAGGGCTTCATACTCAACCTGCAGTCGGGGTTCACCGAAGGCCGCATCGGCTTCGGTGTCGACGCGCTCGGTACCCTCGGGGTCAAGCTGGATTCCAGCCCCGACCGCACCGGCTCGGGCATTCTTGCGCATGATTCCGAGCGCAACGTGGCGGATGAATACAGCAAGCTGACGCTGACCGCCAAGGCGCGCGCCGGGCAGAGCGAGTTGCGGATCGGTGGTCTGCATCCGACCTTGCCGATGCTGTGGAGCAACAACAGTCGGCTGCTGCCGCAGATCTTCCGTGGTGGCATGCTGGTGTCCAACGACCTGGAGCCGTTGAGCATCACTTTGCTGCGGGTGAACGCGGTCAAGCAGCGCAATTCCACGGATTTCGAATCGCTGACGGCCTTCGGCTATGCACCGGTTCGCGCCGACCATTACGACTATCTGGCGCTGGATTACCAGGTGCGCCCGGGCCTGGCGCTCAGCTATCACCTGGCCGAGCTGGATGACCTGTACCGTTCCCACTTTCTTGGCCTGAAGCTCGATCAACCGCTTGGCGCCGGTAGTCTGATCGCGGATATCCGCTACTTCGACGCCAGTGACAGCGGCTCTGAAAGGCTGGGTGAAGTGGATAACCGTACCCTGAGCAGCTGGTTGGCCTACCGTGTGGCGGGTCATACCCTGGGTGGCGGTTACCAGAAGGCCTGGGGCGATACCCCCTTTGCCTTCGTCAATGGTGCTGACACCTATCTGTTCGGTGAATCGCTGGTCAGTACCTTCACCGCGCCGAAGGAGCGGGTCTGGTTCCTGCGTTATGATTTCGACTTTGCCGCCGTGGGGCTGGATGGTCTCAGCCTGGTGACCCGGTATGTGAAGGGTGACCAGGTCGATCCGACGCTGCTGAACACCGCCCAGGCCGCCGAGTTGCGCGCGCAGGGCCGTGAGGGCAAGGAATGGGAGCGAGTCACGGATATCGCCTACCAGGTCCAGAGCGGACCGCTCAAGGACCTGGCCCTGCAATGGCGCAACTCCACCAACCGTTCGACCTACGCCGATAGCGCCAACGAGAACCGGCTGATCGTGCGCTATACCTTCAATTTCTGATTGAAGGCGTATACGGTCGGCATAGCCGGATGGCTAATAGCGGTGACCTGCACCCTGCGTTACACTCCGCGCTCGATTGATTGGTCCGACCAGTCGAAATCCCGCGGTTTTGCAGCGCAGCAGAGCAGGGGGCCGCTATGGCGATAATGCACAAAGACACTATTTCAGCTTGCCTTCTGAAGGAAGCCTTGCTGGGCTTCACCCGTCCCGGGCTGGACGTCGGAGCCCTGCTGGACAGCCTCGGGTTTCCCGGCGTGCCGCTGGATGAGCCGGGCCAGCGGGTGCCGGTCGAGCTGTACAGTGCGGTCTGGCTGCGCCTGGCCGCTACCTATGACGATGAGTTCTTCGCCATGGACCCGCGCCCGCTGCGGCTCGGCAGTTTCAACTTTCTCTGTCGCAGCGGTATCAACCAGCCGACGGTGGAACAGGCGCTGATCCATACTCTCAACTTCCTCGGGCTGATGCTCGGCAACTTCCAGGGGCGTCTGGCGCGCAGTCGCAGTCTGGCGGAAATTGTCCTGCAGGAACACAAGCGCCCACCGCAGCGGCCTTTCGCCTATTTCACCTACTGGATGATTGTGCACGGGCTGGCCTGCTGGCTGGCGGGCCGGCGCATTCCCCTGCTGGCAGTCGAGCTGCGCTGCCCTGAGCCGGGCTACATAGCCGACTACCAGGTGATGTTTTCCGATAACCTGCGTTTCGGCCAGGCCTCTACCCGCGTCATCTTCGCCGCCGAAGCGCTGGACCTGCCGGTCCGCCGCAGCGCGGCCGAGTTGCGCTGTTTCCTCGATCATGCACCGGCCAATATCCTGGTCCGCTACCGGGATGCCAACAGCCTGGCCAGCCAGGTCAAGAACGCCCTGCGCGCGCTGCCAGCGATCGACTGGCCAACCAGCGATGCCCTGGCGCAATCGCTGTGCATGTCGCCGTCGACCTTGCGCCGCCGGCTGGCCGCCGAAGGGGCCCAGTACCAGGCGATCAAGGACAGCCTGCGCGAAGAGCAGGCAACCCGCTGGCTGGCCGACCCGACAATCAGCTATGCCGATATCGCCGAGCAGCTCGGCTTTGCCGATGTCAGCTCGTTCTACAAGGCCTTCCGCAAGTGGACCGACACCAACCCCGGCCATTATCGCCAGCTGATTCTGGGGGATGATTGAACTGCCTGGCGTGCCCAGGTGATGTGCCAGGCCGGCTTCATCAGGCGGAATCATCGCTGAAATCCTCCTCCCAGAACTCCAGGTCGCCACGGGAACCGGGAGTGCGAGCCAGTTCCTGTGCCCGCAGTTCCACCCGGCGGATCTTGCCCGAAATGGTTTTCGGCAGGTCGCTGAACTCGATTCGCCGTACGCGTTTGTAGGGCGCCAGTTGCTGACGAGCGAACTCGATGATGTGGCGGGCCAGCTCCGGGCTCGGGGTATGGCCCTGGCGCAGGATGACGAATGCCTTGGGAACACAGGAGCGTACCGGATCGGGGCTGGGAATGACCGCCGCCTCGGCAACGGCGTCGTGTTCGATCAGCACGCTTTCCAGTTCGAAGGGGCTTATGCGATAGCCCGAGGACTTGAAGACGTCATCGCTGCGGCCGATATAGGTGAAGTACCCGGCGGCGTCCCGGACGGCGACATCACCGGTACGGTAGTATCTGCCGCCCAGCGCTTCGCTGGTGCGGTCGGGATCACCTTCGTAGCCACTGGTCAGGCTGGCGGGGGCCGGGTCGAGGACCAGGGCGATTTCCCCCTCGTCGGCCTCCTGGCCATCGGCGTCGAGCAGCACGATCTGGTATCCCGGTAATGGCCGACCCATGGAGCCGCTGCGCAGGGGCTGCCCCGGGCTGTTGCCGATCTGCGCCGTGGTCTCCGTCTGGCCATAACCGTCACGGATGTTCAGCCCCCAGGCGTGGCGGACGCGCTCTATTATCTCGGGGTTGAGCGGTTCGCCGGCACCGACCAGTTCACGCAGGGCCACCGGGTAGCTGGCCAGATCCTCCTGCACCAGCATGCGCCATACGGTGGGTGGGGCACAGAGCGAGGTGACCCTGCAGCGTACCATCTCGTCCAGTACGGTCCTGGCATCGAAGCGCTCATACTGGTAGCTGTAGACGGTCGCCCCGACGGTCAGCGGAGCGAAGAAACAGCTCCAGGCGTGCTTGGCCCAGCCGGGTGAACTGATGTTGTAGTGGATATCCCCGGCCTTCAACCCCAGCCAGTAGAGCGTGGAAAGATGGCCAATGGGATAACTGGCATGGCTGTGTACGACCAGCTTGGGCTTGGATGTGGTGCCAGAGGTGAAGTACAGCAGCAGAGGATCATCGGCGGCGGTAATGCCATCGGGCACGAAGTCTTCGCTGGCCTGGTGGCTGTCCGCGAAGCCTGTCCAGCCCTGGGGGTGACCATCCACCGCGATACGGGTGTGAATCTGCGGGTAGGCGGCGAAGCGCTGGGCATTGTCGCCCATGGTCACGATATGGCGCACGCGGCCGCGCTCTATGCGGTCGGCCAGATCATCATCCGCCAGCAGAGTGGCGCAAGGAATGGTCACTGCTCCCAGTTTCATGCAACCCAGCATGATTTCCCACAGGGCGATATGGTTGGGCAGCATCACCAGGACCCGGTCACCCCGCCGAATACCCCGCTCCCTCAGGAAGTTGGCGGTCTGGTTCGAGCGGCGTGCCAGTTCGGCGAAGGTCAGCTGCTGTTCCTGCCCGGCACCGACCAGCCACACCGCCGGGTGCTGGTTGTCCCTGGCGATTGTATCGAAATGATCCAGTGCCCAGTTGAACTGGGTTGGCTTGGGCCATTTGAAGCCCTGGCAGGCGGCGGTGTAGTTGTCGCGGTTGGCGAGCAGGAAATCCAGTGCGGCGGCAAAGGATGGGTTCTCGGGCAGACTCATCGCAGGACCTCACTGACACTCGGGCAATGGGTGATGCCATGAAGCGTGGCATATATGTTGGGCATTGATACGCTCCTGAATTGTTCTTTTTATCTGCCAGAAAACGAGCAAGCCCCATGCCACACTACAAAATCTTTTTTATATCAATGAGTTGAGGTCGGGCGTTGACCGGAAAAGCCCTGCCGGGTGGAGAACTGTCGCAAAGCGGTCCAGTCTCTTGAGACTTTGTCTTAATATGAAACAGTGGGTCGTCATCCCGGTGGTGCCGGAAGCGCAGCGGTCATCGGGTAGAGCAGTCTTCATGGCGTAGATGGCTGCCCTCGGCACTGCTGGCTCAATTATTGCTGCATAACACGAGGCGGTCGGGCATGCTGAAGTCCGTATCCGCCGATAATAAGAGGGTCTGCAACCAGACTCCGGAGGGGTAGCCATGCATATGAATACAAGACTCAACCCTGGATTGATCGATATTTTCCGTGCTCGGGAAATGTCGCTTGCCGATCGGGGTTGGTGTTCCGGTGAGTTCATCCTGCGCGAACCGATCCGCGCATCCTGGCAGCGCAGCATGGATTATGGGCTGCAGCCGGATACCGATCCGGCCGGGTCTGACCAGGTCGCGCTCGGCGCCGAGGATCTGTATGAAAGCAACAGAATGTTGCTGGACTGTGCCGAGCCCGCCTTGCAGCATCTGACCGACAGGCTCGGCCATCACGGCAATGACAGCCTGCTCATCCTGGTGAATGCCCAGGCTACGGTGTTGGCGATTGAGGGCGGCAGCAGCAAGTGGCGCGAGCTGCGTGATCTGAATCCCGGGGTGTGTTGGAGCGAGGCGCAGCGGGGTACCAATGCCCTGGGCACCGCGCTGGTCGAGGGCCGACCGACCATGATCGGCTATGGCGAACATTTCCTCGACCGCCTCAGCATCTTCTCCTGTGCGGCCGTGCCTATTCGCAACCCGCAGGGCATCATCGAAGGTGTACTCGACCTGACTCGTCAAGGCCCGACGTTGCAGGCCCAGGACAGTCTGCTGTTGCTGGACATGACCGCCAGTCAGATCGAGAGCCGCCTGTTCATCAGCTCCTATGGGCATCAGTATGTGGTGGCTTTTCATCCGCGTCAGCAATACCTGGATACCGCCTGGCAGGGCCTGCTGGCGCTGGATCAGGAGGGCAGGATACTGGCAGCCAATGAACGCGCCTGCGAGTTCTTCGCCATGGATCGCAAGCAATTGGTCGGTCAACCCGGGGAAGGCCTGATCCGAGGGTGGCAGGAACGCTTCGGACAGTTGCGCCGGGGTATCAGCGGCAGCCTGCGGACGCCGCGTGGCGATTTCTTCTACAAGACCCTGCATAGGCCCGAACCCCTGTCGGTGCCGGTGCATCAACCGGGGGTACGCAAAGGCAATACCACCCCCAGTCTGGAAACCCTGGCTGGCAGCAGCAACCCGCGCTATCTGCGGGAGTTGAACATGGCAGTACGTGGCCTGCGGCACGACCTGCCCATCCTGTTGCTCGGTGAAACCGGCTCGGGCAAGGAGTGGGTCGCCCGCGCGCTGCACCAGAGCAGCCAAAGGGCGGACAAGCCCTTCATCGCCGTCAACTGCGCGGCCATCCCCGAGGGGCTGATCGAGTCCGAGCTGTTCGGTTATCGGGACGGGGCCTTTACCGGGGCGCGGCGCGGTGGCATGACTGGCCGGCTGCAACAGGCCCATGGCGGCACCCTGTTTCTTGATGAAGTGGGGGATATGCCGCTGGCCTTGCAGGCGCGGCTGTTGCGGGTACTGCAGGAGCGCAAGGTGGCTCCCCTGGGTGCGGGTATCGAACAGGATCTGGATATCAACCTGATCTGCGCCACCCATCGCCCGGTCAAGGCCCTGGTGGCCGAAGGAGACTTTCGCGAGGACCTTTTCTACCGAATCAATGGCATGTCCGTGCATCTGCCGCCGCTGCGCGAACGCAGGGACCTGCGCGAGCTGTGTCATTCCCTGTTGCGCCGCCTGGGCGGTGGGGAAGTGATGCTGGCCGAGGAGGTGCTGCAGCTTTTCGAGGGCTATCACTGGCCGGGTAATATCCGCCAGCTGGAAATGGTCCTGCGCACCCTGTTGGCCATGCGGCTTCCGGAAGACCGGGAACTGGGGCTGGATCATCTGCCGGCCACGACGATGGAAGAACTGATCGCCGAAGAAGCGTCTGCGCCGGACACCAATATCAGGGTCAGGGAGCAGGAGCTCATCCGCCAGGCATTGGCCGAGCACGATGGCAATGTGTCCGCCGCGGCGCGCATGCTCGGCATCAGCCGCGCGACCCTGTATCGAAAGCTGAAGCAGGCCGGCTGATGCTGGTCGGCCTGGTAGCGCGACTGGTCAGCAGCGAGCCATCGGACTCGGTGCGCAGTGGTCTGCGCTGGCTGTACAGCTTTGTACGCCCGCAGCGCAGAGCCATTCTCGGTCTCATGGCCCTGTCGATATCGGCTTCCCTGCTGGTATTGATCCAGCCGTGGCTGACCAAGATGCTGATCGATGACGGCTTGCTGGCCGGCAGTTTCCCGGTACTGGGGATGGTAGTGCTGGGTATGATCGTCGCCACCACGGTGGCAACGCTGCTGTCGGGTATCAACCGTTATCTGCATACACGGCTATCTGGGCGTGTCCTGTTCGCCTTACGTGAGGATGTGTACGGGCACCTGCAGCAGCTATCGCCACGCTTCTTCGGTCGCCGCCGCATGGGCGACCTGCTCAGCCGTCTCGATGGTGATATCGCCGAGATCCAGCGCTTCGCCATCGACGCGCTGTTTTCCGCCACTTCCAGCATCATCGGCCTGATAGGCGCTACCGTCATGCTGGTGATGCTGTCATGGAAGCTGGCGCTGCTGGTGGCGGTACTGGTCCCGCTGGAAATGCTCTGGCTGCGCTGGATGCGCCGCAAGGTGGCCGACGAGACGCGGACGCTGCGTGAGCGCTCCAGCGACATGTCCTCGTTCCTGGTTGAAACGCTACCGGCCATCAAGTTCGTCCAGGCGGTTGGTCGCCAGCGCCATGAAGCGGATCGCCTGCACGGACTGGGGCAGGGGTATCTGCGCCAATTGCTGCGCTTGCAGGTGGTGGAGTTCTTCACCAACGCCATCCCCAGCACCATGACCTCGATCACCCGGGCGCTGGCCTTCCTGATCGGCGGCTATTGGGTAATCAGTGGCCAATGGCAACTGGGTTCGCTTATCGCTTTCGCCACCTATCTGGGTATGGTCGTCGGCCCGGCGCAAAGCCTGCTGGGCCTGTACGTTGCGGTGCAGCGCATGGCGGTCAGCCTGACCCGGGTTACCGAGCTGCGTGACGAGAAGCCCGAGATTGCCGTTGCCGATACCCCGCTGCCGATGCCGGCGGCACCCGCCGAGCTGGTGCTGCATGATGTTTCCTTCCGGCATGCCGATCGGCAGCAGGTGATTATTGAACGCGGCACAGCACGCTTCCCGGTGGGCAGGAAGATCGTCCTGTCCGGCCCGTCCGGCAGCGGCAAATCGACCCTCATCGATCTGTTGCAGCGCTTCTATGATCCGGATCGAGGGTATGTCAGCTACGGGGGTGTGGATATCCGTCAACTGAACCTGAGCGACTATCGCAAACGACTGGCGGTAGTCAGCCAGGATATCGTCCTGTTCCGTGCCTCGCTCGCCGACAACCTGCGCTATGGGGCGCCGCATGCCACCCTGGAGCAGATCGAGCAGGTGGTGAGGCAGGCCCAGCTGGAGGAACTGGTGGCCAGCCTGCCGGAAGGCCTCGATGCCCAGTTGAGTGAACGGGGCCAGCAGTTGTCAGGAGGCCAGCGCCAGCGCATCGCGATTGCCCGGGCGCTGTTGCAGGAGCCTGATGTGCTGGTGCTGGATGAGGCTACCTCGGCGGTGGATGTGCGCACCGAGCAGGCCATCATCCGCGAGATCGATGTTCTTTTCGCTGGGCGCACGCGTATCGTCATCAGCCATCGACCGGGCATCGCCGATGATGCTGACCTGCATTACCAACTGCTCGACGGGCATCTGGCCGTCACGGCAGCCAGCCCGTTGCAAGGAGTACCAGGTTGAGGGTGGGCATCATCGATACCGGCTTGCACCGGGAGCACTGGCTGCGGTTGCGGGCCGGGCGGGCGTTTGTCATGGGGCAGCAGGGCGTGCGCAGCCAGGCGCTCGAAGATGACCATCTGGGCCACGGCAGTGTGGTCACTCGTATCCTGCTGGAGCAGGCACCCGCAGCTGAGCTGGTGGTAGCGCAGGTGTTTGGTCGGCGCGCGGCGACCACCGCGGCACAGCTGACAGCGGCGCTGCAGTGGTTGCTCGAACAGCGGGTGGCGCTGATCAATTGCAGCCTCGGTTTGCATGCCGATCGTCCTGCGCTGCGTGATGCCTGCGACCAGGCTGCCCGCCGCGGTGTGATCCTGTGCGCCTCCAGCCCGGCCATGGGCCAACCAGTCTATCCCGCCAGCTACCCCGGGGTTGTCGCGGTAACAGGGGATGCACGCTGCCAGCCTGGGCAATGGAGCTGGCTGCAGGGCGAGATGGCCGAGTTCGGGGCGGCGGTCGGCAAGGGCAGCGAGGGCGGGGCATCCATGGCGTGTGCCCGTTTCAGCGGCCTGCTCGCATCCTTCTGGTCAACCCGGCCGGACTCGGGCGCAGAGCAGGTGCTCGAGCATTTCAGGCAACAGGCCAGTCGTATTGGCCCACAGCGCAGGGAGCCACTATGCGAAAGAAACGAATAGCCGTGCTGGGGGGCGGCCCCGCCGGTGCCGCTGCCGCGCTGGGGCTGGTGCGACTCGGCTACCAGGTGACGGTGATCAGCGATTGGCGACGCTTCAATGCCATCGAAGGTACCTCCGAGCGGGTATTGCAGGCGTTGCGCGGTATCGGACTGCGGCGCGCCAGCGAGGTCGCCATCCCGGCGCCGAACCGCCAGGTTCTCTGGGCGGGCCAGCACAGTCTGCGTAACCGGGAATGGTTGCTGGAGCGGCCGGTCTTCGACCGGGCGCTGCGCGACGATCTTCACCAGGCCGACATCGAGCTGGTTGAGGCGCGGGTATTGGCGGTGCACCAGACGCATCCCGAGCAGCTGTCGCTGGCGCTTGATGGAGCCGGCGAGCTTGAGGTGGACTTCGTGGTCGATGCCCGCGGACGCCAGGCTCCGCAGTCCGCGGAGGCGGCCCGGGGGCCGGAAACGCTCAGTCTGCTGTGCCGATGGCGTGGGCCGCAAGGTGAAGCAGCCAGCGCGGCGGAAAGCCTGGACTCCGGCTGGTGCTGGCTGGCGCGGCTCCCTAATGGCGAGCAGTACTGGCAATGGACTCTGGATGCGCGGCACACGGCGATGCCGGCCAGAGCGCAACTGGCAGCCTGGTGCGCCGAGCAGCGGGCTGCAACCCGGTTGGCCGCGGCATTCTTCGCTGACGATCCCGGCGCAGCAGTGGAGCTGCGTGCGCGCAGTTCAACCTGCACCCTGGCCTCGGACCTCTGCGGCAGCAGGAGTATACGTGTCGGGGATGCGGCAATGGCCGTGGACCCGCTGTCGGGCAATGGTATTTTCCAGTCGCTGTCCTCTGCGTTGCAGGCACCGGCGGTGATCAATACGGTGTTGCAGTACCCGGCCGATGCGCCGCTGGCGCAGGCCTTCCATCGTCGCCGGGTAACCGAGCTGTTTTACCGCTTCGCCCGCTTGGGCAGGGATTTCTATGCGCAGGTGGAGGCCGCCCCGCAGCAGGCGTTCTGGAGGGACCGCCAGCGTTGGCCGGACCAGCGCCAGACGCATGTGCCGGTGACCCGGGAGGCGGTCACCACCGATTGGGCGCCGGTCGTCTCAGGGGACCGGATCAGCCGGGCGCGGGTGGTGATTACCCCGGATCAGCCGCTGGGCATCTGGCATCTGAATGGCGTGGAGCTGGCACCTGTGGTGGAAGCCCTGCGCGAGCGATCCTGGGAGCAGGTGCTGGCGCAGTTGCAACCTGCCCAGCGGGGTCCGGTGGCCGGGTGGTTGCAGAGCCTGGGTTATGGGCCGGATACCGGCGTATCCGGCCGCAGCGTCACACCCTGATGAGCACGGATTTCGACTCGGTGTAATGCTCGATCGCCGCCTCACCCATTTCCCGACCGATCCCGGACATCTTGTATCCACCGAACGGCAGGGCCGGGTCCAGTGCGGTATGGCAGTTGACCCACACCGAGCCCGCCCTGATCCGCGGGATCATGCGGTGGACCTGACTCAGGTTGTTGGACCAGATGCTGGCCCCCAGGCCAAAGGGGCTGTCATTGGCCAGCCGTATTGCATCCTCGATATCATCGAAGGGCTGTGCCACCAGCACCGGACCGAAGATTTCCTCCTGGACCAGCGGGCATTTCTGGTCCACATCGGTGATCAGCGTCGGGCGGACAAAGAAGCCCGGCCCCGCGGAGGTGCCGCCACAGGCGATGGTGGCACCCAGCTCCCGGCCCATTTCGATATAGCCGTCCACCCGGGCCTGCTGTTTGGCGGAGATCAGTGGGCCCATGTCCACGCTGCTGTCCAGCCCGTTACCCAGCTTCATGCCATTGGCGATATCGCATATCTCCGCCATGACCCGGTCGAACTGACGGCGCTGAACGTACAGGCGGGAGCCGGCGCAACAGACCTGGCCCTGGTTGAAGAAGATGGCATTGGCTGCACCCACTGCCGCTTCCATCGGGTCCATGTCATCGAGAACGATGGTGGGCGACTTGCCGCCCAGCTCCAGGGTGATGCGGGTCATGGACTCCAGCGCTGCCTTGCCGATCAGCTTGCCAACCGGGGTGGAGCCGGTGAAGGTGATCTTGTCGATGTCCGGGTGGGCTGACAGGGCGGCGCCGACTTCGGCACCGATACCGGTCACCACGTTGAGCACACCCGGCGGATAGCCTGCCTCCTGCACCAGCTCCGCCAGCTTGAGGGCGGTCAGCGGGGTTTCGTCGGCTGGCTTGAGGACCACGGTGCAACCTGTGGCCAGGGCCGGGCCGATTTTCCAGCAGGCCAGCAGCAGGGGGAAGTTCCACGCCACTATGGCACCCACCACACCCACCGGCTCGCGGGCGATGTAACCATGAAAGTGGGCGTCAGGCATCAGCGGTACCGACGGGTTTACCGTGGTGCCGGTTATCTTGGTAGCCCAGCCAGCCATGTAGCGGAAGAAGTCGATGCACAGCTGTACATCCACCGCGCGGGCCATCTGCGCGCTCTTGCCGTTATTCAGGCATTCCAGTTCGGCCAGTATGTCCGCATCGCGTTCGAGCAGGTCCGCCAGCTTGAGCAGCAGGTTCTGCCGTTCCCGTGGCCTCATGCTGCTCCAGCTTGAATCATCGAAGGCCTGGCGCGCCTGTTGTACGGCGCGATCGATATCGCCGGGCGTCCCCTTCGGTACATCGACCAGATGAGCGGCGGTTGCCGGGTTCAGCAACGCCATGGTCCGGCCCTGCTCACCGGCAGTCCATTCGCCTCCTATCAGCATGCTGCAGCGGCGATCGAGAAACTCCCGGGTCTTCGGGTGGAGGGGAAATGCATCAGTCATCTTGTTCTCTCTCTCTGATGTTTAGAGTCCCAACCACAGGTGCAACCTCTATGCCAAGAGCGCCCATGGCCGCTGGTAGCTACGGCAGCCATGCGTCAGCGGGTGCAATGGCGGCCGTGGTGTGCTCCGGGAGTGTCGCAAAGTGAAACAATCCTGAGACGCGGTGCTACACGCCGTGCTGGCAAGGCCGGTACGAAGGCGGTGTGTCACAGAGTGAGATCATGTTGTCGCGCAATAAGACAATATGGGGTGGACAGGAGATCAGGTTGTGGCATCGTTTTTCATATGTCATTGATTTTAATGTGCTTTACTTTGATGGCATGAGCCTTGCTTGGGAGAGTGCAAGCACGGCAGGTTCCCCGCACCCGGATTGGGCGAGCCGAAGCTGAAGAATAACTATCAGAAGAAGACACCGTGGGAGGCACGACCCGATGAAAACAAGACTCTTGAGGCAAGGGGTAATGGGAGGGCTGCTGGGGCTATCGTTGCTCCTGCAGCATGGCACGACACTGGCGGCGGAGTCGGCATCGGCCGAAGAGCTCCTGGCCACACGCTGCGTGGCCTGTCACCAGGCAGAGGGCAACGACAAGTACAGCCGGATCAGTCATCAGCGCAAGACACCCGAGGGCTGGCTGATGACCATTGCCCGCATGCAGACCGCCCATGACGTCCCCCTTACCGATGAAGAGCGACGTACCCTGGTCAAGTATCTGGCCGACAAGCAAGGTATGGCCCCGTCCGAAACCGCAGACTATCGCTATGCGCTGGAGCGCCGTCTCAACCAGCAGGAGACCCTGATGGAGGATCCGCAGCTGGGTGAAATGTGCGTGCGCTGCCACTCGGGAGGGCGCATCGCCATGCAAGGGCGCACCGAGCAGGAGTGGCATCATCTGGTGAACTTTCACCTCGGCCACTGGCCGGCGCTGGAATATCAGGCCCTCAGTCGCGATCGTGACTGGCTGAACATTGCCTTGAACGAAACCGTTCCCCATCTGGCCAAGCGCTTCCCGCTGGAAAGTGAAGCCTGGTTCAAGTGGATGGAACAGCGCCCGAGCGCGGAAAGCCTGGCCAGCCGCTGGGTGTTCCGTGGGCACTACACCGGCAAGGGCGAGGTGGCCGGCAGCATGACGGCCAAATACGTCGGCGACGACCGTTTCGAACTCGAGCTGGATGGACGCTACGCCAATGGCGAGCTATTCACCGGCAGCGGTACCGCGCTGCTGCACAACGGCCATGAATGGCGGGCCAATGTCGATATCGACGGGACCATCCTGCGTCAGGTGTTCAGTGTGGTGGACAACGAGATGAACGGCCGCATGTTCGAACGCGAGCATGACGAGCGAGGCCTGGACTTCCACGCGGTTGCCGAAGCCGCACCCACGTTGCTGGCGGTGCAGCCAGGCTACGTGAAGGTGGGCCAGGAGCAGGAACTGACGCTGATCGGCAGTGGGCTGAATGGCACGCCGCAACTGGGCGAGGGCATCGAGGTTCTCAAGGTGCTGGACAGCTCGGCGAACCGGATGCAGGTACAGGTGCGGGTCGCCGCCGATGCGCCGGTGGGGGTGCGGGAAGTGGCGGTTGGTCAGGCCAATGGCACTACCCTGGCGGTCTATCGGCAGATCAGCGAAGTGCGGGTGGTGCCGGATTACGCGGTGGCCCGGATTGGCGGCAATGGCAGCCCGACGGAGAAGGTCGAGGGCCGTTTTGATGCCGAGGCCTGGGGCATCGGTGAGGATGGCAAGACGCCTTACCGGATAGGCTTTGTACCGGCGACCTGGTCGGTGGAACCGTTCGACGACGAGGCTGACAGGCTCGAGGACGTCAAGTTCGCCGGTGTCATGGACCGGGAGACTGGCGTGTTCATACCGGGTGATGCGGGTCCCAACCCCGAACGCCCGATGATGGCCAACAACGTCGGCAACCTGAAAGTGCTGGCTACGGTTGACCAGGGTGGCCAGGTCGTGACCGGTGAAGGCCAGATGATTGTCGGCGTTCAGCGCTGGGTGATACCGCCGATCCCGTGAGGTCGGGCGGCTCCGATGTAAACGGAATCAACAGACTCAGCGAGGTGGTCCCATGGGTATCAAACTGAATATTGTCGAGCACAACCTGCACCAGGTGCAGATCGATGCCGAACAGATGCTGTTTCACATTCCAACGAGTTCGCTGTTTACCCAGGATGAGCTGACGACCAGCATCCTGGGGGCATTGCGTAGTGGCGCGGATTCCCGCGAACACATCCAGACGGCGTTGGCGGGGCGTTTTCCTGCACGGGACATTGACGAGGCGCTCAAGGACCTGTTGACGCTGGAGGTGGTGAGCGATGGCTCGCCGCTCACCGGGGACGTGTTTACCGGCGGCGTCAGCAAGACCGCGTTGAATACCGTGGTGCTCAACGTCAACACGGGCTGCAACCTCAGTTGTACCTACTGCTACAAAGAGGACCTGGACAAGCCCAATGCCGGTAAGCGCATGGCAGCGGAAACTGCCATTGCCTCGGTGGAGATGCTGCTGCAGCAATCACCGGAGGAAGAACGCTACTCGGTGGTGTTCTTCGGTGGCGAGCCATTGAGCAATCGTCCATTGATCGAGTACATGGTGGATTATTGCGAGCGGCGTTTTGCTGAGCTGGGCAAGCAGGTGGACTTCATCATGACCACCAATGCCACCATGCTCACCGAAGACATCGTCGATTACCTCAACCGGCACCGCTTTGGTCTTTCTATCAGCATGGACGGCCCCAAGGCCATCCATGACAAGAACCGCATCACCGTCAGCGGCCAGGGTACCTACGAGGTGGTGCGGCGCAAGGCGCAGATGCTGCTGGCGCGCTACGACAGCCGGCCGGTGGGTGCCAGGGTCACCCTGACCCGGGGCACCACTCAGGTTGAGGAAATCTGGGATCACCTGATCAATGAGCTGGGGTTTGCCGAGGTAGGCTTCGCACCGGTGACCTCGGGTGATATCAGCAGCTTCAACCTGACCGGAGAGGAGCTGATAGCCCTGTTTGCCAACTTCAAGGCATTGGGGCGGCGCTATCTGGAGGCAGCGCTGCAGGGCGAGAACATCGGCTTCTCCAACCTCCATCAGCTATTGACCGATATCCACGAGGGGCACAAGAAGTCGCTGCCCTGCGGAGCCGGCCTGAAGATGCTGGCGGTGGATTACAAGGGCGAGCTGAACCTGTGTCACCGCTTCACCGGCTCATCGCTGCCCACCTTCGGTAACGTGCACGGCGAAGTGGACAATGCCTCGCTGACGCAATTCCTGTCGGATCGCCTGGATCGCAGCAATACCGGTTGCCAGACCTGCCGCATACGCAACCTGTGTTCGGGTGGCTGCTATCACGAGAGCTACGCCCGCTACGGCGATCCGCAACACCCCAACTATCACTATTGCGAACTGCTACGCGACTGGGTGGATTTCGGCATTGAAGTCTACGCCAGGATCATGAGCAGCAATCCCGATTTCATTACCCGCCATATCGTTCCGCGGAAGGTGCACTGATATGAAACATCTCAAAGCAATCAACAATAAAGCGCACACGCTCGAGCAAGCCGTCGCCCAGGATAGGGTCGAGGAAGTGCTGGCCATGAATGCCACCGTCGGCTGTACCAGCACGGTCGATCCGGGGTGGGAAACGGATGTGTTCGGAGGCGTGACCGGACTGTGCCAGCCGATGGAAGCCGATCTGTACGGTTGCGCGGACCCCTGCTGGTGGCCGGCTCAGGTTCCCGACCTGATGAGCACCCACCCCGACTGGAACAAGGGCGCCAGCGACTCCAGCCAGGACTGGCGCAAACTGGATACGGTTTTCCCCTCAGACAAGTGAGCCCGGGGCTAGAGGATTTCGATATGTTCAAGAAAAACAACAAGATGTTAGCGGCTGGCGCGGTGATGGCAGCGGTTATGACAGCGCCAGCCATGGCTGACAATGCCGGTCGAGCGCTGCAATCCGGCCAGGAATACATGGTGGTGACCAACTACCCCAACAACCTGCATGTGATCGACGTGGCCACCGACCAGGTGTACAAGAGCTGCGACCTGCCGGACCAGTTCGGGCCCGGGACGGCCATCGTCAGTCCAGACAAATCCCGCGCCTATGTGTTGAGCAATCGTTACAGCACTATCTATGGCATCGAACTGGACAGCTGCGATATGTCCTTCCGCGCCGTCCTGGCGCAAGCCCCGGGGGAACTGGCTCGGTCAATGTATTCCTTTGCTGTCAGCGCCGATGGCAAGGAACTCTACAGCGTGGCCAACCCTTCGCAGAAGAACCTGGACCATTACGTCGTGGGTGATCCGCGGCTGCAGGTGTACAGTACCGATGCCGGGCTGGATGCCAAGCCGATCCGCATGTTCCCGGCACCACGCCAGTCCTATCTGATGCAGGCAGCGGATGACGGTTCGCTGTATCTGGCTGCGGACAATATCTACCGGATCGACGTGCAGACCGGCGAGCGCGAGGTCGCCATCGGCGTGCGTGACTGGCAGCGCAAGGGCTACGGTCAGCCCGACGTGCTGTATCTCTGGCCCAAGCAGCAGGTCAGCCGGGATTTCACCATCCTCTACGCGGCGCCCAAGTTCACCGATGATACCGAGGATATGGAGACCGCGGAGTTCATGTTCGGTTTCTACAATATCAACCTGGAGACCGGCGAGACCGAGACCCAGGACTTCGCTCCAATCACTGAGGTGTATTTCACCGGGGCGCGCTCGCCGAAGGACCCGAGCGCCATGTATGCGGTCCTCAACCGTCTGACCAAGTACGACATAGCCACCCAGAAGCTAGTGGCCTTCCAGGAGCTGGATCACACCTACTATGTGCTGGCGTTCAACCACGCCGGGGACAAGCTGTATCTGGCCGGCACCTTCAATGACATCGGCATACATGATCCCGAGACCCTGAAGAAGGTCGGCAGCATCACCCTGCCGGGTGGGGATATGTCGACCACCACACCACAGGTTTTCATCCGTTGATGCTTGGCCGCTCCGTCACCCGGAGCGGCATCCCTATCCGATAAAAACAAGAGGTCTGACTATGTTTGCCGATCACATCTTTCGGCGCAGCTTCGTGCTGCCTGCCATTCTGGGGCTTGGGCTGGCATTCGAGGCTCCTGCCTATGAACTGATCTCCACTCCCGATGGTTATCTGAACCTGGATATCAATGGGGCAGCGGGCATCTTTCACAGCGACAAGCGCTATAACATGGACGGTGCCACCGATGCGACTGACGTGTCCTGGCGCGAGGCCTACCTGGAATATGGCATCAGCTTCGGCTACAGCAGCCGACTGGGGCGCTGGGAGGGCGCGCTTACCGCGCTGAGTTCCGGCACCTGGGGCGATGGCGATGCGGCCGGCTTTTCCAATGGCAGTGAGCGCGAGACTGACCTGGAACAGGCCTGGTTGCGCTGGAGTTCCGCGCAACTGTTCTCCGCACTGGGGGAAGATGGTGTGGTGCTGTCCGCTGGCCGGCAGGGCGTTACCCTGGGTGATGGTTTCATTCTCGGCACCGATATGGTCAGCATGGGGCGGGGGCTCGGTGACGAGTTCGACCGTGGCGGCGCCTACTACCTGGGCGGCCGCACTGCCTTTGACCGGACCGCGGTGGTCAGCCTGGGCGGTGCCGAAGGCTGGCGCGGCGACCTGATGTGGCTGGAGTCGGATAACCGCTTCCAGGCCAATACCGAACTGGCAGTCGCCAACCTGGAGCATGTTGGCGACAAGGCCACCTTCGGTTTGAGTGCCATCAAGGGACTGGATGTGAGCCGATCTTATGCCGAGGCGCTCGGTCTGGAAGAGCGTGACGGGATGAAGGTCTACAATGTGCGCGGGCAGGGTAACGCCGGCGTGGAGCAGCTGTTCCTGTCCGCCGAATACGCCCATCAGCGTTTATCTTCCGGGACTGAGAACGCCTGGTATCTGGAAGCAGGCTGGACCTTTACTGAACGCGCCTGGCAACCGGCGCTGAGCTACCGTTACAGCCAATTCTCCTCTGGCTACGATCCCCTGTTCTATGGTTTTACCCGGGGCTTCGGCACCTGGTACCAGGGGGAGGTAGCGGCCAACTATGGCGGGCCGTTCAGCAGTAATGCCAAGGTCCATCACCTGGGCCTGCTGCTGAGCCCCCGGGAGGATCTGACCCTCGGCCTGGCGGCCTTCGACTTCACTACCCGCGATACCGCCGATGGGGATATGTCTGGTCAGGAGCTGGATATCTATGCCGAGTGGGCTGTATCCGAGCATGTCACCTTGATCCCGTTGGTCGGGCTGTTCAGCCCGGACAAGTCGGCGGCCCAGGGCGGTACGCAACTGGGAGGGCGCGGCGATAACCTGTACGCCCAGCTGCTCATGTTCGTGAGCTTCTGATCCGCATTCTGGTCGCTCCAGTGTGGAGCGGACTTGCAGACCGTAATGCTGTTCACTTAAGACTCTTCGCTACCCCCGTCATCCTCGGCGAAGGCCGAGGATCCATGGTTCCGGCTGAGTCGGAGTGGCCGGTGGATCCTTCGCCTTCGCGAAGGATGACGGTGTCTTCGCCGAGGGTGACGGGCGTAAGTGAACAGCATTGACCTCCAGACCAACCATACTGGGTTAACAGTGTCCAAAACAGTCAGGCAGGTTGAAACAAACGACCATTGCCCGGCCCGGCGGCCGGATACCAGAATGGTTGCATAACAATCTGACGGGCCGTGCGCTGGCCCGAGCCAGGAGCTTTCATGCAGCTGAACGACAACACTTTCATGATCACCGGTGGTGCCTCGGGCCTGGGCGCGGCGGCCGCTGCCATGCTGATCGAGGCTGGGGCCAGGGTGGCGCTGGTCGATCTCAATGGTGATGCCCTGCAACAGCAGGTCGAGCAACTGGGCGATCGTGCCCGGGCCTATATCGCCGATATTGCCGATGAACAGCAGGCCGCTGAAGCGGTAGCGGCGGCCCGGCGGGATTTCGGCAGTCTTCACGGGCTGGTCAACTGCGCCGGCATCGCCCCCGGGGAGAAGATCCTGGGTCGTAATGGCCCGCACGGCCTGGCCAGCTTCGACCGGGCGCTGCGCATCAATCTGCTCGGCAGCTTCAACATGCTGCGGCTGGTGGCCGAGGTGATGGCTGCAGGCGAGCCGAATGGGCAGGGCGAGCGCGGCGTGATCATCAATACCGCCTCGGTGGCCGCCTACGACGGGCAGATCGGCCAGGCCGCCTATGCCGCCTCCAAGGGCGGCGTGGTCAGCATGACCCTGCCGGCGGCTCGCGAGCTGGCGCGCCATGGCATCCGCGTCATGACCATCGCCCCGGGCATTTTCGAAACCCCGATGATGGCGGGCATGACCCAGGAGGTGCGTGACTCGCTGGCCCGGGATGTGCCGTTCCCGCCACGTCTGGGCCTGCCCGAGGAATACGCGGCGCTGGTGCGCCATATCATCGAAAATCCCATGCTCAATGGCGAAGTGATCCGTCTCGACGGCGCACTGCGCATGGCGGCACGCTGAGGAGGCGATATGCAACAGGATCCGATTGTCATCGTGGGCAGTGCCCGCACCCCGATGGGTGCATTGCAGGGTGAGCTGGCCGGCATACCGTCACCACAGCTGGGCGCGGCGGCGATTCGCGCCGCGGTCGAGCGCAGCGGCCTGGCCGCCGAGGCGGTGCAGGAAGTGCTGATGGGCTGCGTGCTGCCCGCCGGCCTCGGTCAGGCACCGGCGCGCCAGGCGGCGCTGGCTGCCGGGCTGGCCAAGTCCACGGTGTGTACCACGCTGAACAAGATGTGCGGCTCGGGCATGCAGGCGGCGATCATCGCCCATGACCGGCTGCTGGCCGGCAGTGTCGATGTGGTGGTGGCCGGTGGCATGGAGAGCATGTCCAACGCACCCTATCTGCTCGATGGTGCCCGTCAGGGTTTGCGCATGGGGCATGGGCGCATGCTCGATCACATGTTCCTCGATGGCCTGGAAGACGCCTATGACAAGGGCCGGCTGATGGGCTCCTTTGCCGAGGACTGTGCTCAGAGCCATGGCTTCAGCCGGGAGCAGCAGGACGCCTGGGCTCTGCAATCGGTGCAGCGGGCGCAGGCGGCCATCGAGCAGGGGCTGTTCGCCGAGGAGCTGACGCCGGTCAACGCCCAAGTCGGGCGGCGGACGGTACAGATGCAGGTGGATGAGACACCGCTGAAGGTCGATCCGAGCCGTATCCCCAGCCTGAAGCCGGCCTTCCGTGACGGTGGCACAGTGACGGCGGCCAACTCCAGTTCGATTTCCGATGGTGCCGCAGCATTGTTGCTGATGCGCCAGTCCGAGGCGCTGCGCCGGGGGCTCAAGCCGCTGGCAGCGATTCGTGGTCATGCGGCCTTTGCCGACGAGCCAGGCCTGTTTCCGGTTGCCCCTATCAGCGCCATCCGCAAACTGCAGGAACGCACCGGCTGGTCGCTGGATGAGGTCGATCTGTTCGAGATCAACGAGGCCTTTGCCGTGGTCAGCATGATCGCGGTGCGGGAGCTGGGGCTGGACCCGGCGCGGGTCAACGTGCATGGCGGCGCCTGCGCCCTGGGCCATCCGATCGGCGCCTCGGGCGCGCGCATCCTGGTGACCCTGCTGGCGGCTCTGCGGGCGCGGGGCCTGCGCCGCGGGATGGCGGCCATCTGCATCGGCGGTGGCGAAGCCACGGCCATGGCCATCGAACTGATCGACTGAGGAGGCGGGTATGCTGTTGACCGATGAGCAACGCGAGATCGCCGGGGTAGCACGCCAGTTCGCCCGGGAGCGGCTGTTGCCGTTTGCCGCCGACTGGGACCGCGAGCATCGCTTTCCCGCCGAGGCGCTGGCGGAAATGGGCCAGCTGGGCTTTCTCGGCATGCTGGTGCCGGAGCAGTGGGGCGGTTGCGATACCGGCTACCTGACCTATGCCCTGGCGCTGGAGGAGATCGCCGCCGGCGATGGTGCCTGCTCGACCATCATGAGTGTGCACAACTCGGTGGGCTGTGCGCCTATCCTGCGCTTTGGCAGTGATGAGCAGAAACAGCGTTTCCTGCCACCGCTGGCCAGCGGCGAGCAGATCGGCGCCTTCGCCCTGACCGAGCCGCATGCCGGCTCCGACGCCGGTTCGCTGCGCACCCGCGCGCGCCGCGATGGTGACGGTTATGTGCTGGATGGCGCCAAGCAGTTCATCACCTCCGGCAGTCATGCCGGCACCGTGATCGTGTTCGCGGTGACTGACCCGGAGGCCGGCAAGCGGGGCATCAGCGCCTTTATTGTCCCCACTGACAGCCCCGGCTATCAGGTGGTACGGGTCGAGGACAAGCTCGGCCAACATGCCTCGGATACCTGCCAGATCGCCTTCGATGGCCTGCGCCTGCCGCTGGCCAACCGTCTGGGCGAGGAGGGCGAGGGTTATCGTATCGCCCTGGCCAACCTGGAAGGGGGCCGCATCGGTATCGCCGCCCAGGCGGTGGGTATGGCGCGGGCGGCGTTCGAGGCGGCGCGCGATTATGCCAACGAACGCCAGGCCTTCGGCAAGACCCTGACCGAGCACCAGGCGGTGGCCTTCCGCCTGGCCGACATGGCCACGCAGATCGCCGTGGCCCGGCAGATGGTGCACCACGCCGCCGCCCTGCGTGACGCCGGCCAGCCGGCACTGGTTGAGGCCTCAATGGCCAAGCTGTTCGCCTCGGAAATGGCGGAAAAGGTCTGCTCGGCGGCAATCCAGACCCTGGGCGGCTATGGCTATCTGAAGGACTTCCCGTTGGAGCGCATCTATCGCGATGTGCGGGTGTGTCAGATCTACGAAGGCACCAGCGATATCCAGCGGCTGGTGATTGCCCGCAACCTGGGAGGGCAGTGATCCCCCCAGTCCGGTAACAGTTAATCAAGGCAGCGGTGAATACTGCTGCCAAGCAGTCCGATAACAAAAACAAGGAACAGAACAATGCAGAATTTTCAATCTGGCAGCATGCAGCAATTCCCCCTGATGATCAGCAGCATCCTGCAGCATGCCGCTACCGCCCATGGTGACCGGGAGATCGTCTCCCGCCTGGTGGATGAGCCGCTGTGGCGCTACAACTATGCCGGCCTGGCCGAGCGTGCCGGCCGAGCGGCGAACATGATCCGGCGGCTGGGTATCGGGCCGGGGGATTTCGTCTCGACCCTGGCGTGGAACACCCATCGTCATTACGAGCTGTTCTTCGCCGTGCCGGGCACGGGTGCGGTGCTGCACACCGGCAACCCGCGGCTGTCGGATGAACAGATCGCCTACACCATCAACCATGCCGGCAGCAGCGTGCTGCTGTTTGAGCGCAACTTTGCCGAGCTGGTACTGCGCCTGTTGCCGCAGCTGGGCAACATCCGCCACTTCATCATGCTGGCTGACGGCGAGCTGCCGGAGATGCCTGGCATCGAGTTGCACGGCTATGAGCAACTGCTGGCCCGGGAAGAGTCGCTGCAGGAATGGCCGCAGTTTGATGAAAATGCCGGGGCGATTCTCTGCTATACCTCCGGCACCACCGGCAACCCCAAGGGCGTGCTTTACAGCCACCGTTCGATCGTCCTGCACGCCCTGGCCGGCGGGCTGAGCAGTGCCTTCAATTTCTCCGCCTTCGATTGCATCATGCCCTGCTCGTCGCTGTACCACGGCACCGCCTGGGGCGTGCCCTTCGCGGCAGCGATCAACGGCTGCAAGTTCGTGCTGCCCTGCGACAAGATGGATGGTCAGAGCCTGCAGGAGCTGATCCAGAACGAAGGCGTGACCTTCTCCGGCGGCGTGCCGACCATCTGGACCATGTACCTGGATCACCTGGAAGCGACCGGCGAGGATGCCGGCAAGCTGACCCACCTGATCATCGGTGGCTCGGCGGTACCACGGGCCATGGCCGAGAAGTACCAGAACAAGTACGGCGTGGCTGTGCGCCAATTGTGGGGCATGACCGAGACCAGCCCGCTGGGCGTGGTGGCGACACCGACTCCGAAGCTGGCCGAACTCGGCGAAGAGGCGGTCAATGACGTGATCTGGAGCCGCCAGGGCCGCCTGCAGTACGGCATCGAATTGAAGGTGGTGGACGAGCAGGGCAAGCGCCTGCCGGCTGACGGCAAGAGCGCCGGTACCCTGATGGTGCGCGGCCCCTGGACCGTGGAGCGTTATTTCCGCAGCGAAACCAGCGCGCTGGATGCCGACGGCTGGTTCGACACCGGCGACATCGCTACCCTCTGTGAGCTTGGCTTCATGCGCATCACCGACCGCACCAAGGATGTGATCAAGTCCGGTGGCGAGTGGGTCAGCTCGATCGATATCGAGAACGCCGCGGTAGCCTGTCCCGGTGTGCGCCTGGCGGCGGTGGTCGGTGTCTATCACCCGAAGTGGGAAGAGCGGCCATTGCTGATCATCGAACCGCACCCGGGTGCTGAGGTGAGCCGGGAAGCCATGCAGGCGCACCTGGAAGACAAGATCGTCAAATGGTGGATGCCCGATGACATGATCATCGACGTAATCCCACTGACCGCCACCGGCAAGATCGACAAGAAGGTGCTGCGCGAGCGCTACTACAACCACCTGGCCGAGCAACCGCTCCAGGCCCAGGCGTGAAGGGATGGCAAACCTGGGGGTGTAGCGCGCCTGCGCTACGCCAGTGCTCGGCAGGCTGAGAGATTTGTCGTCGAGCAGGTGCTCGACAACCCGTTATCCGATGAGAGGCTGTTCATGAGCACGATGGAAACCACCAGCGGACCGCTGGCCGGCCTGCGGGTGCTGGAGTTCGCCGGTATCGGCCCGGGCCCGCACTGCGCCATGCAACTGGCGGACATGGGTGCCGAGGTGCTGCGTATCGAGCGCCCCGGTGGTAACGGCTGGCCCAATCCGGTGGTCGATCGCGGGCGTACCTGTATCACCCTGGATATCCGCAGCGAGGCCGGTCGCCAGCGTTGCCTGGAGCTGGCCCGGCGTGCCGATGTACTGATCGAGGGTTTTCGCCCCGGCGTGATGGAGCGCCTCGGGCTGGGGCCGGAGGAGCTGGCCGCAGTCAATCCGCGGCTGGTCTACGGACGCATGACCGGTTGGGGGCAGGCCGGCCCGCTGGCCCAGACCGCCGGGCATGACATCAACTATATCGCCCTGACCGGCGCGCTGGCCGCTATCGGTCCGGCGCAGGGTGAGGCGGTACCGCCACTGAACCTGGTAGGTGATTTCGGCGGCGGTTCTATGTTTCTCACTGTCGGCATCCTCGCGGCATTGCTGGAGCGCGAGCGCTCGGGCAAGGGGCAGGTGGTGGATGCCGCCATCGTCGACGGCACGGCGTCATTGATGTCCTTCTTCAGTGGCCTGCTGCCGACCGGGCGTATGGACATGCGCCAGGGCCGCAACCTGCTTGGCGGCGCAACACCCTGGTATCGCTGCTATCGCTGTGCCGACGGCCGACAGATCGCGGTGGGGGCGCTGGAGCCGGCGTTCTATCAGGAACTGGTGCAGCGCAGTGGTGCCGCTGAGGCCTTGCAGGCGCAGGCGCTCACCAGTCGGGAGCAGGATATCCAGACCGGGCATTGGGAGCAGCTGTTCGCCCAGCGCAGCCGCGATGAATGGTGCGAACTGCTGGAAGGCAGCGACGCCTGCTTCGCCCCGGTGCTGGAGCTGGAAGAGTCCGCCGACCATCCGCACATGGCCGCCCGCCAGACCTGGCAGAAGGTCGACGGGGTATTGCACAGTGCCCCGGCGCCGCGTTTTTCCCGCAGCGCATCAGCCATCCGGCCCTCGGTGAGGGTCGATCCGCAGGCGGATATCTGGTCAGATTGACCAGCGTTGAATTCGACAGGAGAGCACCATGCCAGCCAGCAAAGCTGACGTTGCCGCCTTCATGGCGCAGGAGTTTCCGCAGAGTAAATGCCGGGTGGATGCGGTGGGTGAGGGCGGTGCCATCGTCTCGCACGCCGTTGGCCCGGATGAGCTGCGCCCGGGCGGTACCGTCTCCGGACCGGTGCTCATGGGCGTGGCTGATGTTGCCCTGTATGTCGCCATCCTGGGCGAGATCGGCATAGTGCCGTTGGCCGTCACCACCAGCCTGACCATCAACTTCCTGCGCAAGCCAGCGGCGGATGCGCGGATCATCGGCGAATGCCGGCTGCTTAAGGTGGGCAGAAGTCTGATCATGGGTGAGGTGTTCCTTTATTCGGAAGGTGCCGACGAGCCGGTGGCCCATGTCACCGGCACCTATTCGGTCCCGCCAGTCAAAACGGCCAGAACACCGGAATGAAGATCACCCCCAGTACCCAGAAGATCAGGTTCAGCGGCAGGCCGACCTTGATGAAGTCGGTGAATTTGTAACCGCCGGCACTGTAGACCATGGTGTTGGTCTGGTAGCCCACCGGGGTGGCGAAGCTGGTGGAGGCGGCGAAGGTCACGGCGATCAGGAAGGGCGTCGGGTCCACGCCCAGCAGGGTGGCGGTGGACATGCCGATCGGCGTCAGGATCACCGCGGCCGCGGCATTGCTCATGAATTCGGTCAGCAGCAACGCCATGAGATAGAGTACCGCCAGCACTACCAAGGGCCCGAAGCTGCTGACCATGCCCAGGGTGTTGGCGACGATGAACTCCGCCGCACCGCTCTGGCTCATGGCCACACCCAGCGGCAGCAGGCCCGCCAGCAGGATGATGATGCGCCAGTCGATGGCATCATACACCTCGTCGGCCTCCAGGCAGCCGGCCAGGGTCATGGCTACCGCGCCGATCAGCGCGGTGATGGCGATCGGCGCCCAGCCGAGTGCCGAGATACCGATCACCAGGGCCATGGTGACCAGGGCGAAGGGTGCCCGCCAGCCCATCGGCTTGTCCTGATCACGTTGGCTGAGGACGATGACGTTGGTGTCCTGGCGCAGACCGGCCATTTCGCTTTCCGGTGTCAGCATCAGCAGCACGTCACCCACGTTCAGGCGTACCTCCTTGAGCTGCTTGCGCAGCACCTCGCCCCGCCGGTGGATGGCCAGCACCGTGGCGTTGTGCTGCCAGCGACGGTCGAGCAGGGCCAGGCTGCTGCCGATCAGCCGGGAGCGGGGGGCGATCATCACCTCGGTCAGCACCTGCTGGGTGCCTTCCTCCAGGGTGCGTTGCCTGAGCTTGAACTCCGAATTGATTTCCAGCCCGGTCTGGTTCTTCAGTTCATCGAGCTTGGACCAGTCGCCCCGGGCGATGAGTACATCACCTTCCTCCAACACCTGGGAACGTGGTGACCAGACCTTCTCTTCTCCCCTCAGCAGCTCCAGCACATAGACGCCGTACTCCTCGCCGAGCTTGGCTTCGCCGACCGAGGTGCCGATCAGCGAGGAGTCGGGCATTACCCGCAGTTCGGTGATGTATTTGCCCAGCTCATAATGCTCGACCAGCTCGGTGGCGCGGGTGTCAGGCAGCAGCCAGCGGCCGATGGTCAGCAGGTAGAAGCAGCCGGCGATCATGCAGATGACCCCCAACGGGGTGAACTCGAACATGCTGAAACCGGCGTGACCCAGGTCGCGGGCCATGGCGTTGACCAGCAGGTTGGTCGAGGTGCCCACCAGGGTACAGACGCCGGCCATCTGCGATACATAAGACAGCGGGATCAGCGCCTTGGAGGCGGACATGCCGATGCTGGCGGTGGCGGCCATGACAATGGGCATGAACACCGCCACTACCGCGGTGTTGTTGACGAAGGGCGCCACCACCGCGAGCACGCCGAACAGGGTAAGCAGGAACAGCAGCGGCGACTTCGCCTGGCTGAGCAGGCGCCCGATGCCGGACAGGGCGCCACTGTTCTGCAGTCCCGCGGCCAGGATGAACATGGCCGCCACCGTGATCGTGGCCTGGTTGCTGAAGCCGCTCAAGGCCTGGCCCGGGTTGACCAGGCCAAGGATGGCCAGGCCGGAAAGCACCAGCAGTGCTACCGCATCAATGCGCAACTTCTCGGTTGCGAACAGCACTATGGCCACCAGGGCAATGCCCAACACCAGCGCAATTTCTATTGTCATGACCTAACTTTCCCAGCCTGGAACAGAGGTCAGACTAGGTGAAAACCAGCCGGAAAGCACAGGTTTTTCAGGAAAAAGCACAGGTTTTTCAGGAAGCTGCGGCTAACGCTTCTCTCCGTCATCCTTCGCTTCTCTCCCGGTCACCCTTCGTCTCTCCCCGTCATCCTTCGCGAAGGCGAAGGATCCAGGATGCCGGCTGCCTCGGAGTGGCCTGTGGATCCTTCGCCTTCGCGAAGGATGACGAGGTTTAGGTGGGAATGACGGGGTTTAGCTGGGACTGACGAGGTTTAGGTAGGAATGATGGGGTTCAGGTGGGAATGACGGAGTTCAGGTAAGAATGACGGTGTGGTGTTGCAGCGGGGGAGGGTGTCAAGTGCATGACACCCAGCTCAATGCTCCGGCGGATAACCCAGCCGCAGCCCGCCCCAGTGCCGACCCCCGATCCGGATCGGTACGGAAAGGTCATGCACCACCTCGCCGGTATCGCGTTTGTAGGTCTGCAGCAGCAACGCCTGTTGATGGCTGCCGCAGCGCGCGCCGACCGGGTCATTGAACAGGCGCTTGCTGCGACAGTAGCGGGTGTCGTGCTCGATATCGCCAGTGGGCTGACGGCTCACCGCCAGGTTATGGGTGGGCACGTAGCCGGCGGGGGTGATGGCGATGGCATAGATCAGCTTGGGGTTGGCGTTCAGCAGCGGCTCCTGGATCGCCGGCAGGATGTCGTCGGTATACTGGTCGAAGCGGCTGCGGTAGCGCTGCGGGGAGCTGCCGGGTATCGGTGTGAGCTGCTGATCGAACAGTGCCTCCAGGCTGATGCGGCTCTGCTCCAGGTCATCCTCGAACTGCCGGGCGATCTGCGCCGCGGCCTGGCAGGCGGCGTCGTAAACCTGCTGGTGGTAGGGAGCCAGGGCCACTTCGGCGAGCATCTCGCTGACCTGTTCGGCCAGTTCGACCAGGTTATCCGCCTCGGTGGTCAGGCGTCGGGTCTGCCGGTCGCTGTCCGCCAGGTCGCCACGCACCTGTTCTACCGCGCAGGACAGGCTGCTCAACTGATCGCGGTTGGCCGCACTGCTGGCGGCGATCTGCGCGGTTTCATGCTTGACCGCCTGGCCGTTGCGGTTGATTTCCAGCAACTGATCGCTGGCCTGTTCGATCAGGCCGACGCTGGTCTGGATCTGCGCGACCAGCGCACCGATATCTTCGGTGACCCGCTGGGTTTCCCGATGCATTTCATCGATGATGCCGGCGACCTCCGAGGTGGATGTCGCGGTGCGGGCGGCCAGGCTGCGGACCTCATCGGCGACCACGGCGAAGCCGCGGCCCATTTCTCCAGCCCGGGCAGCCTCGATGGCGGCATTGAGCGCCAGCAGGTTGGTCTGGCTGGCAATCTCATCGATCACCCGGGTGACCTGCACTATGGTGCCGGCCTTGTCATTCAGCTGGGCAAGCATGGCCAGGCTACTGTCGGCCTGGCGTGACAGGCCGTGGATCACGGCTACTGCCTGATCCAGGGCCTGCTTGCCGGTTTCACTGCTGCTGGTGGCGGCGTCGGCGGCGCGGTCAGCGGTATCGGCATGGTGGGCGGTACTCTCCACCTGGTGGGCGATATGTTCGGCATTGCCGGCGACCTGGGTGATGGCAGCCAGTTGCGAGGCCATGCTGGTCGCCAGTTGCTCCACCGAGAAACAGACCTCGGCGGCGGCTACCGCATTGCAGCTGGTGGCGTGGGACAGGTTGCGGGCCAGGTCGGTCAGCGCATTGTCCGCGCTGTTGGTGTTGACGGGATCGGGGGTGCGCCTTGGCTGTATCAGCCAGGGTAGTATGCCCAGCAGCAGGATCGGCAGCAGCACGGCGATGCCGAACTGCAGGGCCAGCCACAGGCCCAGGGCGAGCTGGATAAGGATGCAGAATAGCCGGGCAGCCGTTGCGCGGGCCATGGGGTGTGCCTCCTGGACATTATTGTTATGCAGTCATGGTCAGGGCAGCAGTATCGGTATCCACCATCGGTGATGGCAATAAGCCTTTGGTCGCGGACGCGGGCCGCTTTGTGCGGAGAGGGGCGGGGCACTGGAGCTGAAAACGACAAAGCCCCCGCATGGGCGGAGGCTTTGTCGGAAATATGGTGCCCAGGAGAAGACTCGAACTTCCACGGCCGTGAAGCCACTAGCACCTGAAGCTAGCGTGTCTACCAATTTCACCACCTGGGCGTGTCATTCGATCTGGCGGGCGTGGCGCTCGCAGATCATGCCGACCTGGCATTGCTGCTACTTAATCAAAAAAACCGGACCTTGGTCCGGTTTTCGGAATTGGTGCCCAGGAGAAGACTCGAACTTCCACGGCCGTGAAGCCACTAGCACCTGAAGCTAGCGTGTCTACCAATTTCACCACCTGGGCATGCCATCTCGACGTCTCTGCTATGCTGAACCTGTTTGGCTCGCGGTGCAACCGATGTCGTGTTGACGGCGCGAATGATACGCAGCAGGAAAAATCTTGTAAACCCCTGTTTGCAAAAAAATTATCCCACGGGAAATATGGTGCAAGAAACCGCGTTTCGCGGTTCAATAGGCGTCTATGACGAAAAAGACCAAACCTCAAGACTCGATGCCTGCATCGAGCACTGCTGCTGGTGCGGCCAACTGGGTCGAACTGGACCCGGCGGCGCAACGTGAAGCAGAGAAATACGACAACCCCATTCCCAGTCGTGAACTGATCCTCAAGCTGTTGGCCGAGCGCGGTGCGCCGGCGACGCGGGCACAGTTGCAGCAGGAATTCGGGTTGTATGACGAAGATGGGATCGAGGCCCTGCGCCGGCGCCTGCGCGCCATGGAGCGCGATGGCCAACTGATCTACACCCGGCGTGGCGCCTATGCCCCGGTGGACAAGCTCGACCTGATCAGCGGTCGGGTGCAGGGCCACCGGGACGGCTTCGGCTTCCTGGTGCCCGACGATGGCGGTGAGGACCTGTTCCTCGGGCCGTCGCAGATGCGCGTGGTGTTCGATGGTGACCGGGTACTCGGTCGGGTTACCGGTGTCGATCGCCGTGGACGCAGCGAGGGTGCGATCGTCGAGGTGATCGAGCGGGCCCATGAGTTGCTGGTCGGCCGCTATTACGAAGAGGGCGGCATCGGCTACGTGGCTGCCGACAGCGCCCGGATCAATCACGAAGTCCTGGTACCGCCAGGCTGCGCCGGCGGGGCCAAATCCGGCCAGTATGTCGAGGTGCGCATCACCCACTGGCCGACCATGAGCCGCCAGGCCCAGGGCGAAGTGATCGAAGTGGTCGGCGACTATATGGCGCCGGGCGTGGAGATCGAAGTCGCGCTGCGCAGTTACGATATTCCCAGCGTCTGGCCGCAGGAAGTGGTGGACGAGGCGGCCAGGCTGCCCGACTACGTGGTCGAGAAGGACAAGGCCAAGCGGGTCGATCTGAGACATCTGCCGCTGGTCACTATCGACGGCGAGGATGCCCGCGACTTCGATGACGCTGTGTATTGCGAGCCGCGCAAGGCCAGCGGCTGGCGCCTGTTCGCCGGTGGCTGGAAGCTGTATGTGGCGATCGCCGACGTCTCCCACTACGTGCCGCTGGGCTCGGAGCTGGATGCCGAAGCCGAGCTGCGCGGCACTTCGGTGTATTTCCCCAGCGAAGTCATCCCGATGTTGCCGGAGGCAATCTCCAACGGCCTGTGTTCGCTGATGCCGAATGTCGACCGTCTGGCCATGGTCTGTGAAATGACCATCTCCAAGAGCGGTGAACTGACCGATTTCGAGTTCTATGAAGCGGTGATCCATTCCCATGCACGGCTGACCTACAACAAGGTGTCGAGCATGCTGGAGCACCCGCGCAGCCGTGAAGGCAAGGCGCTGAGTGCCGAATATGCCGAGGTGCTGCCGCACCTGAAGAACCTGTACGAGCTGTACAAGGCGCTGGCCAAGGCACGGCATGGTCGCGGTGCGATCGATTTCGAAACCACCGAGACGCGCATGCTGTTCGGCGACGACCGCAAGATCACCGAGATCCTGCCGACCACCCGCAACGATGCGCACAAGATCATCGAGGAGTGCATGCTGTGTGCCAACGTCGCCACCGCGCGCTTCCTGCAGGACCTGGAGATTCCCGGCCTGTACCGGGTGCATGACGGACCCAAGCCGGAGAAGGTCGAGCGCCTGCGCCAGTTCCTCGGTTCCATGGGGCTGTCGCTGACCCGCAAGAAGGGCGACCCGACTCCCGAGGACTATGCTGCGGTGCTGGAGAAGGTGCAGGACCGTCCCGATGCCCAGCTGATCCAGACAGTCATGCTGCGCTCGTTGAGCCAGGCGGTCTATACGCCGCACAACGCCGGGCACTTCGGTCTGAACTACGAAGCCTATACCCACTTCACCTCGCCGATCCGGCGTTACCCGGACCTGCTGGTGCACCGCGCCATCCGTTCGGTGATCCGCTCGCGCAGGAAAACCGACCTGGTGCGCCGTTCCGGCGCCGGTACCCTGCCCAAGGCGGCGATCTATCCGTACGACCTGGCGGCGCTGGAGCGCCTGGGCGAACAGTGCTCGCAGAACGAGCGGCGCGCCGACGAGGCGACCCGGGACGTGGTCAGCTGGCTCAAGTGCGAGTTCATGCAGGACCGCGTCGGTGAGAACTTCGATGGCCTGGTGACCGCGGTGACCGGCTTCGGCCTGTTCGTCGAGCTGACCGATATCTACGTCGAGGGACTGGTGCATGTCACCGCCTTGCCGGCCGACTACTACAATTTCGATGCGGTGCACCACAGTCTGGTCGGCGAGCGCGCCGGCCGTACCTTCCGCCTGGGTGATTCGATCCGGGTGCAGGTGGTACGGGTGGATCTGGACGAGCGCAAGATCGACTTCGAGATGGCCTCCGACCGGCCGGTGGCACCTAACGCCAAGGACAGTCGTGCGGTGCGCGAGAAGCTGCTGAGCGAGGCGCGCAAGGCCGCGGAGGCGAACGCGCGCCCCGGCAAGCCGAAGTCGGGCAAGTCGGGAAGAGGGCGGGACGGTAAACCGGCCCTGAGCGCGACCCGCGCTGGTACCAAGCGCGGCGCGGTGGAGCACAAGCCGGCCGGCAAGAAGCCCTCGGCCCCGCGCAAGCGCAAGATCAATTGATGGGCAGTTGAAGCATTCATGAGCGAGTTGGAATACATCTATGGCCTGCACGCGGTGCAGGCCATGCTGGAGCAGTCACCGAAGCGGGTCAAACGCCTGATCCTGCAGCGCGGACGGCTGGATGCGCGGATGCAGGCGGTGCTGGAGTTGGCGGCTGCCGAGGCCATCGACAGCGACCGGGTGCTGCCCGAGGAGCTGGAGCGGCTGGCCGCCGGTGGCGTGCACCAGGGGGTGGTCGCTGCGGTGACGCCGAGCCAGTTGTGGTCCGAGGAAATGCTCGGTCATCTGCTGGATCGGCACCAGGGTGTGCCATTGCTGTTGGTGCTCGATGGCGTCACTGATCCGCACAACCTCGGTGCCTGCCTGCGCAGTGCCGATGCGGCGGGCGCGCAGGCGGTGATCATCCCCCGTGATCGCTCCGCCAGCTTGTCGCCGACGGTACGCAAGGTCGCCTGTGGCGCCGCCGAAACCGTACCGCTGGTGGCGGTGACCAATCTTGCTCGCACGCTCAAGCAATTGCAGCAGCGCGGGCTGTGGGTGGTCGGCACCGCTGGCGAGGCGCAGCAGTTGCTGTACCAGGTCGACCTGAGCGTGCCCACGGTGATCGTCATGGGCGCCGAAGGCGCCGGCATGCGCCGCCTGACACGCGAGCACTGCGATTACCTGGCCAAGCTGCCAATGGCCGGTGGCGTCAGCAGTCTGAACGTCTCGGTGGCGGCGGGTATCTGTCTGTTCGAGGCGGTGCGCCAGCGTACTGCAGGAATGCCCTAGCTTTTCCTCACCTCTCCTGGCTGTGGCGGTCCGGGTTTCACCGGGTAGCTGCTGTTCGATGCCGCGGCCGTCACCAGCGCCAACAGCTCATCATGAATATGACTAAAGGTCCGGTGAAATCAATTCATTTTCACTGGGCCAGGGCCGCAGCCTAGAATGCGTCGCAAATACCACACGATGTAAATATTACCGAGTGAAAAGCCGGAAAAGAGAATCTGAGTGTTCTCGAGAACAAGAAATAAATTCAGGTTCCAGCTCGATAATCAGGATGCCAGGTTGCGATGAACAAAGATTTCAGTTTTGCTGTTAACAGTATTCGTTTCGATGAGAATTACCGCCCCGCCGACAATACGCGTATTACTACCAACTTTGCCAACCTGGCCAGAGGGACCAATCGCCAGGAGAATCTGCGCAACGCCTTGAACATGATTGACAATCGCTTCAACGCCCTGGCGCATTGGGGTAACCCCAGGGGCGATCGTTATGCTGTCGAGCTTGAAATCATTTCCGTCGAGATGAATATCGATGCGCAAGGTGCTGGTGGTGCTCTTCCGTTGATCGAGATATTGAAAACGAATATTGTCGATCGCAAGACCAATGAGCGCATTGAGGGTGTTGTAGGGAATAACTTCTCCTCCTACGTACGGGATTATGATTTCAGTGTGGTGCTGCTGGAGCACAACAGAGATCAGCCCGGATTCAGCGTGCCGGATGATTTTGGCGATCTGCATGGCAAGCTGTTCAAGTGCTTCGTGAATTCGAGCGCTTACAGGGAGAACTTCAATAAGCCGCCGGTCATATGTCTCAGTGTGTCGAGTAGCAAGACCTATCATCGGACTGAAAATCAGCATCCTGTATTGGGTTTTGAATACCAGCAGGACGAATATTCCCTGACTGATGAATATTTCAGGAAAATGGGGCTGAAGGTTCGCTATTTCATGCCGCCGAACAGTGTGGCGCCTTTGGCTTTCTATTTTGCCGGTGATTTGCTTGGCGATTACACCAATCTTGAGCTGATCAGTACCATCAGCACGATGGATACCTTTCAGAAAATCTATCGGCCCGAGATCTATAATGCGAACTCTGCAGCAGGCAAATCCTATCAACCCAGTTTGAAACACCAGGATTATTCGTTGACCCGGATTGTTTATGACCGAGAGGAACGCAGCCGGCTGGCTGTCGAGCAGGGGAAGTTTGCCGAGGAGCAGTTCATCAAGCCATACCGTGCTGTGCTTGAGCAGTGGTCGGCCAATTACGCTCTTTGACTAATCGAAAACACAAGGTCCTCTGTCATGAAAAAATTGTTACCCACGTCAACCGCTGGCAGCCTGCCCAAGCCTTCCTGGCTGGCGCAACCTGAGACCCTCTGGTCACCCTGGAAACTGCAGGGTGAGGAGCTGGTCGAGGGCAAGCAGGATGCTTTGCGTTTGTCCTTGCACGAACAGCAACAGGCCGGCATCGATATCGTCAGTGATGGCGAGCAGACCCGCCAGCATTTCGTCACCACCTTTATCGAGCACCTCGAGGGTGTCGATTTTGAAAAACGCGAGACCGTGCGGATTCGTGATCGCTATGATGCGAGCGTACCCTCGGTGGTCGGGGACGTTGCCCGGCGCAAGCCGGTGTTTGTCGAGGATGCCAGGTTCCTGCGGCAGCAGACCAGCCAGCCCATCAAATGGGCTCTGCCTGGCCCCATGACCATGATCGATACGCTCTATGATGGTCACTACAAGAGTCGTGAAAAGCTGGCCTGGGAGTTCGCCCAGATCCTCAATCAGGAGGCCCGGGAGCTGGAAGCGGCTGGTGTCGATATCATCCAGTTCGACGAGCCGGCCTTCAATGTGTTCTTCGATGAGGTCAATGACTGGGGGGTGGCTACCCTGGAACGGGCCATTGAAGGTCTCAAGTGCGAAACGGCCGTGCATATCTGCTATGGCTATGGCATCAAGGCCAATACCGACTGGAAGAAGACGCTGGGCTCGGAGTGGCGGCAATATGAAGAGGCTTTCCCCAAGCTGCAGAAATCCAGTATCGGCATGGTCTCGCTGGAATGTCACAACTCCCATGTGCCGATGGACCTGATCGAACTCATCCGTGGCAAGAAGGTGATGGTGGGGGCCATTGACGTGGCGACCAATACCATTGAAACGCCAGAGGAAGTGGCCGATACCCTGCGCAAGGCACTGCAGTTTGTCGATGCCGACAAGCTCTATCCCTGCACCAACTGTGGCATGGCCCCGCTGCCTCGCCAGGTGGCGCGGGGCAAGTTGAGTGCCTTGAGCGCAGGCGCCGACATCGTCCGCAGAGAACTGTCCATCTAAGTCAGCGGCAATGGCCGGGCGGCTTCAGGCTGCCCCGGCACTGTCGAGCCGCACCGCCTTGTTCAGGATCTGTCATGTCTCTTTCCAGTACCGCCATCGAGCCCTTGAGCTTTCGCAAGGCGCTCGGGCATTACGCATCCGGTATCACGGTCATCACCTCACACATTGATGACCAGCCGCTGGGCTTCACCTGCCAGTCGTTCTACAGCGTGTCGATGAACCCGCCGCTGGTGTCATTCAGCGTCATGTCCAGTTCGGCCAGCTACCCCGGCATTCGCCAGGCCGGCCGGTTCGCCGTCAATATCCTGTCCGACGAGCAGGCCGGGATATCCAACCAGTTCGCCCGGCAAGGCACGGACAAGTGGCGCGGAGTGCAATGGCAGGCATCGCCGCTGGGCAATCCGATCATTGCCGGCAGTCTGCACTGGCTGGATTGCGAGATTCACGCCGAACATGCCGCAGGCGATCACCTGATCGTGATCGGTGAAGTGAAAGCACTGAATCTGCAGGAAGCAACTGCTACGCAGCCATTGCTGTATTTCAAGGGCCAGTATTGCAACCTCGCCGGGTAGGGCGCGGCGCTAGCGTTTGCCTGCACTGCCGCTTTTCCTTGCCAGTTTCGGGCCACTTCTCTAGAATGGCCGCCCCAAACCTGAGTTCTACTCCTTGCCAGACCATTTTGGGTGGCTGGCTATAACCCGTAAGGAGCACCTAATGCGTCATTACGAAATCGTATTTCTGGTTCATCCGGATCAAAGTGAGCAAGTCAGCGGCATGGTCGAGCGCTATACCAAGCTGATCGAAGAAGACGGCGGCAAGATCCACCGTCTGGAAGATTGGGGCCGCCGTCAACTGGCCTACCCGATCGACAAGATCCACAAGGCTCACTACATCATGCTCAACGTCGAGTGCAGCGCCAAGGCACTGGAAGAGCTGACTGAAAACTTCCGTTACAACGACGCGGTCATCCGTAACATGGTCATCCGTCGTGACGAAGCCGTCACCGAACAGTCCGACATGCTCAAGCCTGAAGACACTGGTCGTGGTGAGCGTCGTGAGCGCCGCGAGCGTTCTGACGACGACAACGACGCCGGTAACGATGCTGATGACAGCAACGACGCCGATGCCGGTGACGACGAGTAAGTTTTTCGGTTCCCCATTCCAGTTATAAGGAGACGCTGCCATGGCACGTTTTTTCCGTCGCAGAAAGTTCTGCCGTTTCACCGCTGAAGGCGTTAAAGAGATCGATTACAAGGATCTCAACACCCTGAAGGCCTACATCACCGAAACCGGCAAGATCGTACCCAGCCGTATCACCGGTACAAAGGCCAAGTACCAGCGTCAGCTGGCTGTCGCCATCAAGCGCGCCCGCTACCTGGCCCTGCTGCCCTACACCGACAGTCACGGTCGTTGAGTAGCAGATCGAACCTGTAATCAGGGGATACTGAACCGCTATGCGTGGTCTGGCTGAATACATCATGCGCGGTCGCAGGGAGGCTACTCTTGCAGTAGCGATCGCCGCGGCCATACCACTGCTGTTCTGGTTCAGTGCGGCGGCCCTGGCGCTGGTAATCCTGCGTCGTGGGCTGTCCGAGGCGTTACCGATTCTTGTATGGGGCATGTTGCCGGCACTGGTCTGGTCCTTTCTCGGGGACCTGACGCCCTTGCTGGTCATGCTCGGCAGCTCCGCCCTGGCGGTGGTGCTGCGCCAGCACAACGACTGGCTCCGGGTGCTGCTGCTGGCGGTGCCGCTGGGTGTGGTATTCGCCGTGGCGCTGTTGATGGCGCTTGGCGAACCGCTGCAGGCCCTGGCCGCCGGGTTCCGCGAGATGCTGCCGGAGTTGCTCGGGCAGATGGGCGTGCAGCTCGACGAGGCAGCCAGGGCAGCACTGCTGGCGCGCCTGGATGAGCTGATGATCCCGGTGCTCGGCGGGGTGATGGGGGCCATGCATATGCTGATGGTCCTGTTCAGCCTGATGATCGCACGGTCCTGGCAGGCCCGGTTGTACAACCCGGGTGGTTTCCGCCAGGAGTTTCATCAGCTGCGCCTGACGCCGCTGGCCAGTATCGGTCTGCTGATCGTGGTGGTGCTGGCGCCGCAGTGGCCGCAACTGGCCATGTTGTCGCCGGTGGCCAGCGTACCGCTGCTGGTGGCCGGGTTTGCCCTGCTGCATGGTGTGGTTGGTATCAAGAATCTGGGTACAGGCTGGTTGATCGGGAGTTATGTGCTGTTCGTCCTGTTCATCCGGTTCGCCTACCCGCTGATTGTGTTTTTGGCATTTGTAGATAGCTTGTTCGACTTTCGCTCACGCATGCGGCCACCTTCGGGTTCGCGCGGTGATGACGACTCGAACAGCCAAGGTTGAATTCAAAGAGGTCATCGCAATGGAAGTTATCCTGCTCGAAAAGATCGCGAATCTGGGTAGCCTGGGCGACAAGGTCGCCGTCAAAGCTGGCTACGCTCGCAATTTCCTGTTGCCGTTCGGTAAGGCAACCCCGGCTACCGCCGCCAACATCGAAGCCTTCGAAGCGCGTCGCGCTGAGCTGGAAAAGATCGCTGCCGAGAAGACTGCCGAGGCCGAAGCCCGCGCAGCCAAGCTGGCCGATCTGACCGTCACCATCAGCGCCAACGCTGGTGAGGAAGGCAAGCTGTTCGGTTCCATCGGTACTCGCGACATCGCTGATGCCGTGACCGCCGCTGGCGTTCAGCTGGAAAAAAGCGAAGTGCGCCTGCCGGAAGGCCCGCTGCGCGCTGTCGGTGAGTTCGACGTGGCTGTGCACCTGCACACCGACGTCGAGGCTACCGTCAAGCTGGTGGTTGTTGCCGGCTAAGCGGTACCCCGCAACTGCAAGACCTGTCACCCGGTCCCGACCTGTGGTCGCGATCGGGTGATTTGCTCTGGTAGACTTGCCAGCACGGCGCCTGTCGCAAGACGGCGCCGTGTTGTTGTTTGTGAAGCCCGCCCATCCAGGATTCGAGCCTGTGCCCATGAGTGATCAGATTTACGCCGCGCGTCCCGAGTTGGATCTGCAAACCACCGCATTGAAGATTCCACCGCATTCGATCGAGGCCGAACAGGCCGTGCTTGGCGGCGTCATGTTGGAGAACACCGCCTGGGAGCGGGTCGCCGAGCTGGTCAGTGAGACCGATTTCTACCGCCACGACCACCGCCTGATCTTCCGGGCGCTGGTGGGCCTGGCCGCGCGCAACCAGCCGTTCGACGTGGTCACCCTGGCCGAGGAGCTGGACCGCGAGGGACTGATCGACCAGGTCGGTGGGCTGGCCTATCTTGGTCAGCTGGCGAAGAACACGCCATCGGCGGCCAATATCAGCGCCTACGCACAGATCATCCGTGAGCGCGCCACCATGCGCCAGTTGATCAGTGTCAGTACCGAGATTACCGATACCGCCTTCAACCCCAAGGGCATGCAGCCCAACGAGGTGCTGGACGAGGCCGAGCGCAAGATCTTCGCCATCGCCGAGAGCCGGCCCAAGAGCGGTGGCCCGGAATCGGTCACCACCCTGCTGACCAAGGCCATCGACCGCATCGACACGCTGTTCAACAGCGAAGGCTCGATCACCGGGCTGTCCACCGGCTTCACCGACCTGGACGGCATGACCTCGGGATTGCAGCCGGCGGACCTGATCATCGTCGCCGGTCGTCCGTCCATGGGCAAGACCACCTTCGCCATGAACCTGGTGGAAAACGCGGTCATGGGCAGCGACAAGGCCTGCCTGGTGTTTTCGCTGGAGATGCCGGGCGAATCGCTGATCATGCGTATGCTGTCGTCGCTGGGGCGGATCGACCAGACCAAGGTGCGTTCCGGCCGGCTGGACGACGACGACTGGCCGCGGCTGACTTCGGCGGTGAACCTGCTCAATGACCGTAAGCTGTTCATCGATGACACCGCCGGCCTGTCGCCGATGGAAATGCGCGCCCGTGCCCGGCGTGTGGTGCGCGAGCACGGTGACCTGTCGCTGATCATGATCGACTACCTGCAGCTGATGCGCATCGGTGGCGCCTCCTCGGAGAACCGCACCAACGAGATCTCCGAGATTTCCCGCTCGCTCAAGGCGCTGGCCAAGGAGTTCAACGTGCCGGTGGTGGCGCTGTCGCAGCTCAACCGCTCGCTGGAGCAGCGCCCGAACAAGCGCCCGATCAACTCCGACCTGCGTGAATCCGGTGCGATCGAGCAGGATGCCGACGTCATCATGTTCGTCTACCGCGACGAGGTCTACCATCCCGACACCCAGGACAAGGGTATCGCCGAGCTGATCATCGGCAAGCAGCGTAACGGCCCGATCGGCACCTGCCGCATGGCCTTCATAGGCAAATACACCCGATTCGAAAACCTCGCGCCCGGTTCCTACCAGGGCTACGGGGAGGAGTAAGTCATGGCACTGAGCATGCCCAGGGCCAGGGCCCTGTTCGATTATCCGCGCTACTGGGCCGAGTGCTTCGGTCCGGCGCCCTTTCTGCCGATGAGCCGCGAGGAAATGGACCAGCTCGGCTGGGACAGCTGCGACATCATCATCGTCACGGGTGACTCCTATGTCGATCATCCGTCCTTCGGCATGGCCATCATCGGCCGCCTGCTGGAAGCGCAGGGCTTTCGCGTCGGCATGATCAGCCAGCCGGACTGGCAGAGCAAGGACGACTTCATGAAGCTGGGCAAGCCGAACCTGTTCTTCGGGGTGGCCGCCGGCAACATGGACTCGATGATCAACCGCTATACCGCCGATCGCAAGATCCGCTCCGACGACGCCTACACCGCCGGCGGCAAGGCCGGCAAGCGTCCCGACCGGGCCAGCCTGTCCTACTGCCAGCGCTGCCGGGAGGCGTACAAGGATGTGCCGATCATCCTCGGCGGGATCGAGGCATCGCTGCGGCGCATTGCCCATTATGACTACTGGCAGGACAAGGTCCGGCCCTCACTGCTGATCAACACCAAGGCCGATATCCTGATCTATGGCAACGCCGAGCGGGCGGTGGTGGAAGTGGCGCAGCGCCTGAGCCAGGGCGAGCAGGTCGCCAGCCTGACCGACATACGCGGCACCGCCTTCATTCGCAAGGATACGCCCGAGGGCTGGTTCGAGCTGGACTCGACCCGGGTGGACCGCCCCGGCCGTATCGACAAGATCATCAACCCCTATGTCAACACCCAGGACACCGCTGCCTGCGCTGTGGAGCAGGCCAAGGCCGAGGACGAGGTGCCCGGCAGCGACGACGCGGTGCAGGTGGTCGAGCTGCTGCACCATCCGCGCCTGGAGCGCGACCGCACGGTGATCCGTTTGCCGTCCTATGAAAAGGTGCGCAACGACCCGGTGCTCTACGCCCATGCCAACCGTGTGCTGCACCTGGAAACCAACCCGGGCAACGCCCGGGCGCTGGTGCAGCGCCATGGCGAGCGGGACGTGTGGTTCAATCCGCCGCCGATTCCGCTGAGTACCGAGGAAATGGACTACGTGTTCGGGCTGCCCTACGCGCGCATACCGCACCCGGCCTATGGCGATGCGAAGATTCCCGCCTATGACATGATCCGCTTCTCGGTGAACATCATGCGTGGCTGCTTCGGTGGCTGCACCTTCTGCTCGATCACCGAGCACGAGGGGCGCATCATCCAGAGCCGCTCGCACGAGTCTATCCTCAATGAGATCGAGGAGATCCGCGACAAGGTGCCGGGCTTCACCGGGACCATCTCCGACCTCGGTGGGCCGACCGCCAACATGTACCGCCTGGCCTGCAAGAGCCCGGAGATCGAGGCCTCCTGCCGCAAGCCGTCCTGCGTCTGGCCAGGCGTGTGCGACAACCTGAACACCGACCACTCATCCCTGGTCGGGCTGTACCGCAAGGCGCGGGAACTGCCCGGGGTCAAGCGCATCCTGATCGCCTCGGGGCTGCGCTACGACCTGGCAGTGCGCTCGCCGGAATACGTCAAGGAACTGGTGACCCATCATGTCGGCGGTTACCTGAAGATCGCGCCCGAGCACACCGAGGAAGGGCCGCTGTCGAAGATGATGAAGCCGGGGATCGGCACCTACGACGCGTTCAGGAAGATGTTCGAGAAGTACACCAAGGAAGCGGGCAAGGAACAGTACCTGATTCCCTACTTCATCGCGGCTCACCCCGGTACCACCGACGAGGACATGATGAACCTGGCGCTGTGGCTCAAGCGCAATGGTTTTCGCGCCGACCAGGTCCAGGCCTTCTATCCTTCGCCGATGGCGACCGCCACCGCCATGTACCACTCCGGCAAGAACCCGCTGCGCAAGATCGGCTACAAGAGCGAGGCGGTCGGTATCGTCAAGGGCGAGCGCCAGAGGCGGCTGCACAAGGCGTTCCTGCGCTATCACGATGCGAAGAACTGGCCGCTGCTGCGCGAGGCGCTGACCGAGATGGGCCGTGCCGACCTGATCGGTAACAGCAAGCAGCACCTGATCCCCACCTACCAGCCGGCGGTCGAAGGTTCGTCGGCTGGACGCCGCCCGGGCAATGCGCCGGCCGGCGCGAAGAAGGGCGGGCGCCTGCTGACCCAGCATACCGGCCTGCCGCCGCGCGATACCGGTGCGGGCAAGGGCAAGCGTCGGGGTGGGAGCAACCGACCGTCGCGCTGATCTGCCTATGGCGGCCATTGATAAACTGCAATGGCCGCCGCTGCGGTGCTGGGGCAGGATAGGGGCAGTTCAACAGGAGGAACTGCCATGTCCATACGCACCATAGTTCATAGTCTGCTGGTCAGCTATGCCGCCGCCAGCAGTGGCGCCGCCGCGGAAGAAGTCGCCGTCAACTGATCCATTAGCGCTACACCCGGTTGGGTTGGCGAGCGCCTGCTCGCCGACAGGTCCCCGCCGCTGGGAGGCTGCTGGCGTAGCGCAGGCGCGCTACACCCCGATCGCGCCTTTGTGGGTTGCCGCGCGCCTGCGCGACGACAGAGGCGGTTCAGCCCTCGCGCGGTTCCGGGGTGCGGTGCTCCATCCAGTAATCCAGCAGGGCCTTGAGCTGGGCCAGTTCGACGGGCTTGGCCATGTGTCCGTCCATGCCCGACAGGCGCGCACGCTCACGGTGTTCGGGCAGGATATGCGCAGTCAGGGCGATGATGGGTACCGGTGCCAGCGCATGCTGTCGTTCCCAGCGCCGAATCTGCTCGGTGGCGGTGAAACCGTCCATTTCCTGCATCTCGCAATCCATCAGCACCAGGTCGTAATGCCCCTGCTTGACCGCCTCTACCGCCTTCCTGCCATTGTCCACCGAGTCGCAGCTGACCTTGAGCTTGGACAGCATGCCGTGGATGACCCGGCTGGACACCGCGTTGTCCTCGGCCACCAGTACCTGGAAGGTGCCTTCGGCCGGTTCGGCACGCGATTCTTCCACAACGGCTGCGGCGTTGCTCTGGGCACTATGCTGTTGCCATTCATCGATCAGCGTGGCCCGCAGGGTGGAACCGGACACCGGCTTGTTCAGCACCCGGCGAATCCCGGCATTGCGCGCGACTATGCGGCTGGGCAACTGGTTGATGCCGGTGAGCATGATGATCAGCAGGTCGGTGCTGATGGTGGGGTCGTCCTTGATCTTGCTGGCCAGTTCCAGGCCGCTCATGCCGGGCATGGACTGATCCACCAGCAGGATATCGAAGGGGCTGTCCAGGTTCGCCTGGGCACGCAGCAGGGCCAGCGCCTCGCGGCCGCTGGAGGCGGTGCGGGGAATCATCTGCCAGGCGCTGGCCTGCTGCTGCAGGACCTTGCGGCAGGTGGCGTTGTCATCGACGATCAGGATGCTGCGATCGACCAGGCAATGGCCCTGCTGGTCCACCTCGGCCGGGCTGTCGAAGAAGCGCGCCGGCAGCATCACCCACACGGTGCTACCTTCGCCGGGGGCATTCTTGATGCCCAACTGGCCATTCATCATGCGCACCAGGCGTTGCGAGATATACAGCGACAGCTGGCCCTGGCGTTCGATCATGTCCACCAGCAATTCGCTGGGAACGGCCTCGTCGAGCAGGCTGCTGCGTGCTTCGCTATCCATGCCATGTCCGGTGTCCTGGATGGCGAAGCGCAGCAACGCCTGCTCCGGTGCCTGGCTCTCCAATGCCGCCACCAGCAGGATCTCGCCCTCGTCGGTATTGAGCATGGCATTGCTCAGCAGGCTCATGATGATCTGGCGCAGGCGCGCGGGATCGCCCTCCATCATGCGTGGTACGTCCGGGTGCACGAAGCTGATCAGCTCGATCGGCTGGTTGCTGAGGCGGTGGCGACAGCTCTCCAGGCAATCCTCGATCAGTGAGTGCAGGTCGAAACGCAGGCTGTCGAGGATCAGTTGCCCGGATTCCAGGCGCGACAGGTCGAGAATGTCGTTGATCAGGTTGAGCAGATCGTTGCCCGAGCTGTGGATGGTCTGCACGTAGTCGCGCTGCTTGGCGGACAATGCGGTATCGAGCAGCAGCTCGGACATGCCCAGCACACCATTCATCGGTGTGCGAATTTCGTGGCTGATGCGTGCCAGGAACCTGGCCCTGGCGCTGCGTTGGGCCAGAAAGGAGGTTTCGGCATGGTGCTGGCTGATCTGTTTCAGGGTGCTGCGCTGCAACTGCCGATACAGGCTCCACACATAGCACAGCAGAGCGCCCCACAGCAGCAGGTCGGCCAGGTGGTTCAGCTCGTGCGGGTGCGCGCCGAAGATCTGCTCCAGCAGCCAGCTGCCGATCAGCAGCAGGGTGCCGCCAAGGAATAGATGATCGATCGTCTCGCGCTTGAGCAGAGCCAGGCCGCTCAGCCCCAGCATGGTCAATGGCAGGCCGATGCGTACCACCGACAGGATGGACTCGGCCAGTACCGGCTGGGCAATGCTGAGCAACAGCAGCAGCGCACCGGCGACCAGGATGGCGATCCGCTCGCTGTGATCGCCCGAGGTGCCGGGCACCGGGTGCAGGCCATGCAGCGCCGCGGCGAGCACCACGAAGCCGGCCAGGCTCAACAGGGTGCCGGTCTGGCCATGCAGGAACGTCCAGTTATGCAATGCCCAGCCGATACTGCTCAAGCTGCTGAGTCCGAACAGCAGGGCGCTGATGGCCATCAGCAGGTGCAGTGGGTCGCGCCGCAGCAGGCCCTGCAGCAGCGAGTTCAGCGCCAGCGCCAGCAACAGGCCGACCAGCATGCCCTGCAGGGCCTGATGCCGGGTATGGATCTTGGTCGCCTCGCTCAGGGGAATCAGGCTGATATGGGTGCTGATTGGATAATCGTTCTGCAGGCGCACCAGCAGCTTCTGCCGGCTGCTATCGTGCACATTGACCGGAAAGGCGAAGCCGCCGTGGGGCAGGGGCATGCTGCTGCGGATATCGGCGGTGCCGCCGGAGTGACTGGTGCGCAGCAGGTCGTCCCTGAGCAGGTACACATTGATGCGGGCGATGGACGGGTTGTGCAGCTCCAGCAGATAGGTGTTCCGATGTTCCAGCGGTACCTGCACCCATAATGCCGAACCTGCCCCCGGCAGTTTCAGCGCCCCTTCGGCATTGGGTACGAACAGGTTGGCATAGCGGTTGGAGAGGATGTCATTGAGACCCAGCTGACCGCTGGTGTCGACGAAGGTCTGGTAACCGGCGGTTACGCCGCCGCCATGGGCCCAGGCGCTGCCGAGCAGCAGGCACAGGCCGAGCAGACTGCCGAGCCACAATCTGAAAATCTGCTTCACGTATTCATGTCCTGTCCCTGGTTCATGCCGCTATTCTGCGGAGCAGGACTGCCGAGCGCAAGGGCTGGCCGGATGATATGGCGGGAGAGAACCGAGAATGACAGCATCCCGGGGCCTGGGGCCCCGGGACCGCAGAGGGTGGACTCAGGCCTCGCGCTCTATCGCCCGGTAGCCGATATCCGAGCGGTAGAAGCAGCCATCCCAGCTGATCTTGCGCGCCAGCTCGTAGGCACCTTGCTGGGCCGCGCGGACATTCTCGCCCAGTGCGGTGGCGCACAGCACCCGGCCGCCCTGGGTAACCACCTGGCCATCCTGCAGTGCGGTGCCGGCATGGAACACCTTGCCGTCGGCACTGATCGCCTGGTCCAGCCCGGTGATGGCATGGCCCTTGGTGTAGTCGCCGGGGTAGCCGCCGGCCGCCAGCACCACACCCAGGCTCGGGCGCGGGTCCCAATTGGCGTCGCAGCTGTCCAGCTTGCCATCCAGCGCGGCTTCCACCAGTTCCACCAGGCTGCTCTGCAGACGCAGCATGATCGGCTGGGTCTCCGGGTCGCCGAAGCGGCAGTTGAACTCGATGACCTTGGGCGCACCAGTCTGGTCGATCATCAGGCCGGCATACAGGAAGCCGGTATAGACGTTGCCTTCGGCGGCCATGCCGCGCACGGTCGGCCAGATGACCTCATCCATGACCCGCTGGTGCACCGCGTTGGTCACCACCGGCGCCGGGGAGTAGGCACCCATGCCGCCGGTATTGGGGCCGGTATCGGCATCGCCGACACGCTTGTGGTCCTGGCTGGTGGCCATCGGCAGCACGTTCTCGCCATCGACCATGACGATGAAGCTGGCTTCCTCGCCATCCAGGAACTCCTCGATCACCACCCGCGAGCCGGCGGCGCCGAAGGCATTGCCGGCGAGCATGTCGCGCACCGCGGCCTCGGCCTCTTCCAGGGTCATGGCGACGATCACGCCCTTGCCCGCAGCCAGGCCATCGGCCTTGATCACGATGGGAGCGCCCTGTTCGCGCAGGTAGGCCAGCGCCGGCTCGACTTCGGTGAAGTTGGCATAGGCGGCGGTGGGAATCGCGTGCCGGGCCAGGAAGTCCTTGGTGAAGGCCTTGGAGCCTTCCAGCTGGGCGGCGCCAGCGGTCGGGCCATAGCACTTGAGGCCGCGCTCGCGGAACAGATCGACCACGCCGGCCACCAGCGGTGCCTCCGGGCCGACGATGGTCAGCGCGACGTTGGCGGCGGCGAAGTCCGCCAGCTTGTCCAGTTCCAGCACGTCGATGGCGACGTTCTCGCACTTGGCCTCGATCGCGGTGCCGGCGTTGCCGGGGGCGACGAAGACCTTCTCGACGCGCTCATCCTGCGCCACTTTCCACGCCAGGGCGTGCTCACGCCCGCCGCTGCCGATAATCAATATGTTCATCTTGTCTTCCTCTGCTTATTCCGTCATTGCGAACCCTGCAAGGGTGAAGCAATCCATGGGCCGTGCAGTCTGCTCGATGGATTGCCGCGTCGCTGCGCTCCTCGCAATGACGAACTTGTAGTTGGCCTCAACGCGACCGGCACCCTTACTCAGTGACGAAAGTGGCGCATCCCGGTGAATACCATGGCGATGCCCGCTTCATCTGCTGCGTCGATCACTTCCTGGTCGCGCATCGAGCCGCCGGGCTGGATCACTGCGCGGATGCCGACGGCGGCGGCATTGTCGATGCCGTCGCGGAACGGGAAGAAGGCATCCGAGGCCATGACCGCACCCTCGACCGGCAGGCCGGCATGTTCGGCCTTGATTGCGGCGATGCGGGCGGAATTGACCCGGCTCATCTGTCCGGCGCCGACGCCGATGGTCTGGCGGTTGCTGGCATAGACGATGGCGTTGGACTTGACGAACTTGGCCACCTTCCAGGCGAAGATCAGGTCGTGGATTTCCTTCTCGGTCGGCGCCCGCTTGGTCACCACCCTGAGATCGGCCTCGGTGATCATGCCGGTGTCCCGGCTCTGTACCAGCAGGCCGCCGTTGACGCGCTTGTAGTCCAGATCCAGGGGGCGCTCGGCCGGCCACTGGCCGCATTCGAGCAGGCGCACGTTGGCCTTGGCGGCGACCACCTCGCGGGCCTCGGCGCTGACGCTGGGGGCGATGATCACCTCGACGAACTGGCGATCGACGATAGCCTTGGCAGTCTCGCCATCCAGCTCACGGTTGAAGGCGATGATGCCGCCGAAGGCCGACTCGCTATCGGTGGCGAAGGCCAGGTCATAGGCTTTGCGGATGCCGCCTTCATCTTCCGGCACCACGGCCACGCCACAGGGGTTGGCATGCTTGACGATGACGCAGGCCGGCTTGCTGAAGCTCTTCACGCACTCCAGCGCGGCATCGGTATCGGCCACGTTGTTGTAGGACAGCTCCTTGCCCTGCAGCTGCACTGCGGTGGCGATGCAGGCCTCGGCCGGTTGCGCCTCACGGTAGAAGGCCGCGCTCTGGTGCGGGTTCTCGCCGTAGCGCATGTCCTGCGCCTTGATGAACTGGCTGTTGAAGGTGCGCGGGAAGGCCGCGCGGTCCTCGGTGCCCAGGGTCTCGCGGCCCTGGTCGATGGTGCCCAGGTAGTTGGCGATCATGCCGTCGTAGCCGGCAGTGTGCTCGAAGGCCTTGAGCGCCAGGTCGAAGCGCTGGGCGTAGGTCAGGCCGCCATCCTTGAGAGCGGCCAGCACACTGGCGTAATCGCCGGCGTTGACCACGATGGCGACGTCCTTGTGGTTCTTGGCCGCCGAGCGGACCATGGTCGGACCGCCGATATCGATATTCTCGATGGCATCGGGCAGCGTGCAGTCGGGCCTGGCCACGGTGGCGGCGAAGGGGTACAGGTTGACCACCACCATGTCGATCGGCTGGATGCCATGCTCGGCCATGACCGCGCCGTCCAGCTCGCGACGGCCGAGGATGCCGCCATGGATCTTCGGATGCAGTGTCTTCACCCGCCCATCCATCATCTCCGGAAAGCCGGTGTAGTCGGCCACTTCCACGGCATCGATAGCGCTGTCGCGCAGCAGCTTGTAGGTGCCGCCGGTGGAGAGGATTTCCACGCCCAGGGTGCTGAGTTCACGGGCGAAGTCGACAACGCCGGTCTTGTCCGACACGCTGATCAGCGCGCGACGTACCGGCAGGCGGGTGGTTTGGTGGGTCATCTTGGGTCCATATCCTGTTGGTGAAAAGCAGCTGCAAAGCTACCAGCTGCAAGCGAAGGCGTCGGCCTGCTCAGAGCAGGCCGTACTGTTTGAGTTTCTTGCGCAGGGTGCCGCGGTTCAGGCCCAGCACTTCCGAGGCCCGCGTCTGGTTGCCACGGACGTAGTCCATGACGCTTTCCAGCAGCGGCGCTTCGATTTCCGCCAGCACCATGTTGTACACATCGGTGACATCCTGGCCGTCCAGGTGCTCGAAATAGTTTCTCAGCGCCTGTTCCACACTGTCGCGCAGTGTCTGGGGGCCGGCCAGTGCGTCGCTTGGGCGTACGGACAGATCGGGGTCGGTGGTCTCGGTCACGGGTAGCTTTCCGTCAATCTGGGAGGTGTTCAGGTCATTCATGCCGCGAGGCCTCTGTCCATCAAGCGGTTGAAGAATTGCTCTATCGCCTGACGCTGCTGGGTCGCGCAATCCATGCGGTTGAAACTGCGGCGGAAATCCTCGGCGCCGGGCAGCGACTGCACTTGCCAGCCGACATGCTTGCGGGCGATGCGCACGCCCTGCTCGGGACCGTAGAACTGGTGCAGGGCTTCGAGGTGCTGCAGCAGCAGCGACTGTTGCCAGGCCAGCCCGGGCTCGGGCAGGTGCTGGCCGTGGCTCAGGTAGTGTTCTATTTCGCGGAAGATCCACGGCCGGCTCTGGGCGGCGCGGCCGATCATCACCGCATCGGCGTCGGTGTGCTCGAGTACCTGGCGGGCCTTCTCCGGCGAGTCGATGTCGCCGTTGGCGAACAGCGGAATGGATATCGCCTGGCGGATCTGCGCGATGGTGTCGTACTCAGCCTGGCCGGTATACAGCTCGCTGCGGGTGCGGCCATGCACGGCCAGGGCCTGGATACCGCTCTGCTCGGCGATACGCGCGATGCTGACACCGTTGCGGTTGGCCGGGTCCCAGCCGGTGCGGATCTTCAGGGTGACCGGGATATCCACGGCGCCAACCACCGCCTCGAGGATCTCGGTCACCAGTCGTTCATCACGCAGCAGGGCGGAGCCGGCGGCCTTGTTGCAGACCTTCTTGGCCGGGCAGCCCATGTTGATATCGATGATCTGCGCGCCATTGTCGCGGTTCATGCGGGCGGCCTCGGCCATCATCTGCGGGTCGCCACCGGCGATCTGCACCGAGCGCGGGCCGGGTTCGCCGCTGTGGTCGAGGCGCTGACGGGACTTGCGGCTGTGCCACAGGCGAGTATCGCTGGTAACCATCTCCGAGACCACCAGCCCGGCGCCCAGCTCACGGCACATGCGGCGGAACGGGCGGTCGGTGACACCGGCCATGGGGGCCAGTATGACGCGGCTGGTGAGTTGGTGAGGTCCGATACTGATCACTGCTGGTCCATCCCTGTACTCGGTGGTCAATGGGTTATGCCCCGGAACCGCAGGACATGTTCGGGCAGGGTCAGAAAAGTGAAGAGGGCCGCTATCATACCTGCTACCGATGACCATATAAAGACTGTCTGGCTGATATTTGACCAGCTGCCGGTCAGGGGCTGAGAAACTCGAGTCGGTAGCCGCTGGCCTGGGGGCCGGGGTCGAGCATGCTCAGTCCGACATGGATCGGCGTCTGTGGCGGCATCAGGCGTACTCCGGCCAGCTCGCCGGACAGGTATTCCTCCGGTCGGAAGCTGCGCGCGGAGACTTCCCGTCCGCCGGCATCGGTGAAGTGCATCTGTAATACCGGGAACGGCTGCTCGAAATCCGCGCGGTTGTAGAGAATCACGTCGATCGCCAGGGCGTTGGGAAACTCGGGGTGCTGGCGCACCAGCAGGTTGGCGCTGCGGATACGACTGATGTCGACCCTGGCCGGCAGCTCGCAGCGAGCGATCAGGCACAGGTTCTCCAGTAGTGGGCGGCTGCGCTGGTCACGTGCCAGGGCATCGAAGTTGTAGTAGAAGAACTGCCCGGCCAGCACCAGCAGGGCCAGCAGGCACAGGCTGTTCCATAGCCAGGTGCGTTGCCGGGGGCGGGCTGGCGGCCCGCTCAGCAGCTCTTCCTCCAGCAGTTCCAGGCGCAGCGCAGTGAGCTGCGGCTCGCGCCGCTCCGGCTGCGGGTTGTCGGCCGCTGGAGCGTCGGCCAGGTCCGGCTGGGTGTCGCCAGTGGGCGACGGTTCTTGGTGCTGCCGATCAGGGGGCGGGGGGATATCGGCTGGCGCTGGGGTCGTCGGCCGGTCACGATCGAAGATGTCGTGATCGGCATGGCTTTCGCTGCCGGCATCCAGGTCCTGGTCGCCGAGCCGGTTGTGATTGAAGTCGGGGCCGAAATCCCGGGCCGGCGGGGTGGCGAGGAAATCCTCGTGCAGGTCGGCGAACGGCTCGGCGGGCGAGGGCGTGTCGATCTCGGCTGGCGGCTGGTCATCACTGGCGGGCAGTGCCGCTTCCAGCCCTGACTGCCGGTGGCCGGTCATGCCGGTGGGGTTGACCTCGTCGATGATCGATTCGTCCAGCCCGAGGGCGGCCAGGTCCGGTTCGTCCAGGTCATCCTGCAGCAGGCTGGAGGGCGCCAGTTGCTCCTGGTGCATGGCGGCAGCCGCATCACCGGCATGAAACACCTCCAGGCAGGCGCCGCAGCGCACATTGCCGGCGGCCACATTCAGCTGCTCCGCAGTGAGCCGGAAGCGGGTCTGGCAATAGGGGCATTGGGTGACCAGCAGCTCGCTCATGCGGGCGGAATCCTTGTCAGGCAGTGAATGGGCGTGCGCCATATTGTGCCGGCAAGTGGCTCACGGTGCCACGTCGCGGCGCACGCCAGTGACCCTGATCCAGCCGTCCTTGTCGGCTACCGGGTCCAGCTCGAAGGCATCGCGGTAGGCGGCAAGAATCTCCCCGGTCTGCTCGGCGAGAATACCGGACAGGGCGATGCGTCCACCAGGCCGGACCAGGCTGGTCAGTTGCGGGGCCAGGCTGACCAGCGGGCCGGCGAGGATATTGGCGACCAGCACATCGGCCGGCTCGGCCGGCATGTCCGCCGGCAGGTACAGCGGCAGGCGTTCATCGGCCAACTGGTTGCGCCGGGCATTGTCACGCGAGGCCTCCAGCGCCTGGGGGTCGATATCGGTACCGACTACCCGCTCGGCGCCGAGCAGCAGGGCGGCAATCGCCAGGATGCCCGAGCCGCAACCGAAGTCGATCACCTGCAGGCCGTCGAGGTCCTGGCTGTCCAGCCACTCCAGGCACAGGGCGGTGGTCGGGTGGGTGCCGGTGCCGAACGCCAGGCCGGGGTCCAGCAGCAGATTGACCGCCTCGGGCTCCGGTGCCTCATGCCAGCTGGGGACGATCCACAAGCGCTGGCCGAAGCGCATCGGCTGGAAGTTGTCCATCCAGCTGCGCTCCCAGTCCTGGTCGGCGATATCCTCGAACTGGTGTTCTGGCAGCGCCTGCGGCCACAGCTGGCGCAACTGCTCGATCAGCGCCTGGCGCTCGGTGTCGGCTTCGAACAGGGCCAGCAGGTGCGTGTGCGACCACAGCGGTGTGGTGCCCAGGTCCGGCTCGAAAATGGGCTGGTCCTCGGCGTCCATGAAGGTCACTGAGACCGCGCCCAGCCCCAGCAGCAGATCCTCCATCGGCTCGGCCTGATCGGGGGTAATGGCAAGACGCAGTTGCAGCCAGGGCATAGGGACTTCCTTCGGAAGAGCTTCAAGCTGTCAGCGACTAGCGCGAAGCAGAAAAGACAAGGGGAGCGACAGGTCGCTCCCCAAAACGTACATCATACTCTGTGAGCTTGCAGCTTGCAGCTTGCAGCTTGCAGCTTGTCAGCTGATGCCGAGCTTCTTCTCCAGGTAGTGGATATTCACTCCACCCTTGCAGAACTCGGCGTCACGTACCAGCTCCCGGTGCAGCGGGGTGTTGGTCTTGATGCCATCGACCACCAGCTCGTCCAGGGCGTTGCGCATGCGCACCATGGCTTCGTCGCGGGTAGCGCCGTAGGTGATCAGCTTGCCGATCAGCGAATCGTAGTTCGGCGGTACCTTGTAGCCGCTGTACAGGTGCGAGTCCACCCGTACGCCGTTGCCGCCGGGGGCGTGGAAGAAGCTCACGGTGCCGGGGCTGGGCATGAAGGTGTTGGGGTCTTCGGCATTGATCCGGCACTCGATGGCATGACCGCGGATGACCACGTCGTCCTGGGTCAGGCTCAGCGGCTGGCCGGCGCACACCTTGATCTGCTCCTTGACCAGGTCGATGCCGGTGACCATTTCCGAAATCGGGTGCTCGACCTGAATCCGGGTGTTCATCTCGATGAAGAAGAACTGGCCGTTCTCGTACAGGAACTCGAAGGTGCCGGCACCACGGTAACCCAGGTCGATACAGGCCTGCACGCAGCGGGCCTGCACTTCGGCACGGGCCTTCTCGTCGATACCGGGAGCGGGTGCTTCCTCGATGATCTTCTGGTGACGGCGCTGCAGCGAGCAGTCACGGTCACCCAGGTGGATGGCATGGCCCTGGCCGTCGGACAGTACCTGAACTTCCACGTGACGCGGGTTGGTCAGGAACTTCTCCAGGTAGACCATCGGGTTGCCGAAGGCAGCGCCGGCCTCGGTGCGGGTCAGGCGGATCGATTTGATCAGATCCTCTTCCTTGTGCACCACGCGCATGCCGCGACCACCGCCGCCGCCGGCGGCCTTGATGATCACCGGGTAGCCGACGCGGTGGCCGATCTTCAGGCACTCCTGCTCATCATCGGGCAGCGGGCCGTCGGAACCGGGCACGGTCGGCACGCCGGTCTTCTTCATCGCGGCGATGGCCGAGACCTTGTCGCCCATCAGACGGATCACCTCGGCGCTGGGGCCGATGAAGGTGAAGCCGGAACGCTCGATCTGTTCGGCGAAATCGGCATTCTCGGCGAGAAAGCCGTAGCCGGGGTGAATACCGTCGGCGCCGGTTACTTCAGCGGCGCTGATGATGCGCGGAATGTTCAGGTACGACTCGGTGGCAACAGCCGGGCCGATGCAGACGGTTTCGTCGGCCATGGCCAGGTGCATGAGTTCGCGGTCGGCAGTGGAGTGCACTGCCACGGTCTTCAACCCCAGCTCCTTGCAGGCGCGGATGACGCGCAGTGCAATTTCGCCGCGGTTGGCTATGAGTACTTTCTGCATCGCAGCCTCCGGGTCGGGCTCAGGCGATGCTGAACAGGGGTTGATCGAATTCCACAGGCTGGCCATTGTCGACCAGGATGGCCTGGATGACGCCAGTCTTGTCGGCTTCGATATGGTTCATCATTTTCATCGCCTCGACGATGCACAGTACATCACCGGCCTTGACGGTCTGGCCGACCTCGACGAAGGAGGGCGATTCGGGGGAAGGCGAGCGATAGAACGTGCCGACCATCGGCGAGCGTACCAGGTGACCGGACGGCTCGGCCGGCGCGGCTTCGGCGGCCGGTGCGGCGGGTGCCGGGGCTGCTGCCGGAGCAGGGGCAGCGGCTACCGGGGCCTGGAAGTACTGTTGCGGCATGGCGGCTTTCTGGCTATGGCGGCTTATCCGGACAGATTCCTCGCCTTCGTGAATCTCCAGCTCGTCGATGCCGGATTCTTCAAGCAGTTCGATGAGTTTCTTTACTTTGCGGATATCCATTGATTCTTGCGCTCCAGGGCAATGTTGGTCGTTTCAGTTTTGTTCGATGCGGTGTATGGCCGCCTGCAGGGCCAGGGCATAGCCCTCGGCTCCCAGTCCGCAGATCACGCCCTCGGCAATGTCCGAGAAATAGGAGTGATGACGGAAAGGCTCTCGCCGGTACACGTTGGAAAGATGCACTTCGATGAATGGGATGCTCACCGCCAGCAACGCGTCACGTATTGCCACACTGGTGTGGGTGAATGCAGCTGGATTGATGATGATGAAATCGATCGCTTCGTCCCGGGCGGCATGGATGCGCCCGATCAGTTCATGCTCGGCATTGCTCTGCAGGCTCTGCAGACGGTGCCCACCCTGCCGGGCCTGTTCGGCCAGACGGGTGTTGATCTGCTCCAGGGTGGCCGAGCCGTAGACGCCCGGTTCACGGGTGCCGAGCAGGTTCAGGTTGGGTCCGTGCAGGAGCAGGATACTGGCCATCAGCGATATTCCATGGCGGCGTTGGCGATTGACTCGGTGGTCATTGATGAGCGCAGAGTTTGCCGGATTAACAAAGGGCTGTCCAGAAGCAGTGGAATGTCATCAGATGACTGCATGATGGCTGGGTTTTTGGGGAAGTTGGGTGGTTCCCCCTCTCCCCCAACCCCTCTCCCGCAAGGGGGAGAGGGGGGTTGATTGTGCAAGCCGGCAATATCGGTTGCGCATGTTCGAATATTGTTGAAGAACCTCGCTGATCTGCAAGGTGGTTGTTGATCATGACTCCAAGACTTAATGGGAGTCATGGCATCAGTCTTTTCACAGAAGTTACCAGCGATCACTGTTTTGCTCCCCTCTCCCCTTGCGGGAGAGGGGTTGGGGGAGAGGGGGGAAGCAGCAATCTCACCCCGCCCCCAGCGCCCCCTCCATATGCCGAATGAAGGTCTCGCGCGGCACTTCCCCTTGAATGCGCAACTGCGCCTGCTCCTGCCCGGCGCTATCATAGAACAGGAACGCCGGTGGCCCGAACAGCTGCTGTTCGGTCAGCCAGGCGCGCTGCTCGGCGGTATTGTCGGTGACGTCGAGCTGGATGCGCACGAAGCCATCCAGGCCGGCCCGTACGCTGGGGTGGTTGATAATTTCCCGTTCGATGATCTTGCAACTGATGCACCAGTCGGCGGACAGCTCGACGATCGCCGGCAGGCCCTGCTCCCTGGCCTGGGCCAGTTGCTGGCGAACGGCGGCGGCGCTGGACACCTTGTTGAAGTAGCTGCCGCCATCAGTGGCCGGTTGCGCTGTGCCGGTGGTCAGCGACTGCAGCGGGCGCAGCGGGTCGGAGGCGCCGGACAGGGCGCCGAACAGCGCCGCGGCGGCATAGATGGCCAGCAGCAGCGCAGCGGTCTGGCCGGCGCGGCCGATACCGCTGCGCGGCCCACGCTCGAACAGGCCCAGTTGCACGGCGATGCCAGCGGCCAGTGCGGCCCACAATGCCAGGCTCAGCGGGCCCGGAATGACCCGCTCGAGCAGCCAGATGGCCACCGCCAGCAGGCCGAAGCCGAAGGCTTGCTTGACCTGGTTGAGCCAGGGCCCGGAGCGTGGCAGCAGTGCGCTGCCGAACATCGCCACCAGGATCAGTGGCACGCCCATGCCGATGGCCAGCGCGAACAGGCGCAGGGCGCCGCCCAGGGCATCGCCGGTGGCGCTGATATAGATGAGGGCGCCGGCCAGCGGTGCGGAAATGCACGGCGAGACCACCAGTGATGACAGCACGCCCATCAGTGCCGCGCCGGGAATAGAGCCGCCCTGGGTGCGGCTGCCGAGGCGTTCCGCTGGTTCGCGGATGAAGGCCGGCAGGCGCAGGTTGAACACGTCGAACATGGCCAGGGCGAACAGCACGAAGAACACCGCGAAGGCGCCGAGCACCCAGGGCGACTGCAGGCGCGCCTGGATATTCAGCGCGGCACCGAACAGGCCGATCAGCGCGCCGACCAGGGCGAAGGTCAACGCCATGCCCAGCACGTAGCTGAGCGACAGGGCGAAGGCGCGCGGGCGGTTGATGTCCGCGCGACCCAGCACCATGCTGGTGAGGATCGGCACCATCGGCAGCACGCAGGGGGTGAAGGTCAGTGCCAGGCCGGCGGCGAACAGCAGCAGCAACGACCACCACAGCAACTGGTCGCCGCGGCTGGTCGGGTCGCCCGCCGTGGCGCCGCCAGCGCTGCCACCGGGCAGGTCGAACAGCGCGGTTTCCGGCGGGTAGCACAGCCCGGCATCGGCACAGCCCTGGTATTCGACGCGCAGCTGGCTGGCCGGGGTGCTGCCTGGTGCGATATCCAGCCGCACCTCCAGGCTGGTGTAGTAGACCTCGACGTCACCGAAGAACTCGTCGGTCTTGTGGATGCCGTCCGGCAGGTGGGTCTGGCTGATCTGGCCATCGCCACCCAGCAGCTCGAACTTCAACCGGTGGCGGTACAGGTAATACTCGGGAGCGATGTCGAACTGCAGCTGGATACGCTCGGCCCGGGCCTCGACGATGCCGGGGCGGAAGGCCTCATGCACCGGCAGGAACTGGGTGGCGCTGCTGCTGCCGACATTGCCGAACAGGCTGCCCAGCGCGGCGTTGTTCGAAGGCGACTGGGCCAGCACGGAGCCACTGACGAGCAGGAGGAAAACCAGCAACAGGCGTTGAAACAGCATAGGCATATCCGCAGGGAGTTTGTCGCTCATGATAAGGCCTGGCGCGCTTAATGCCAGTGACAAACTGCCGCCAGATTTTTCAGCTGCGCTCGACGCTCTCGATGCGGTCGGGGTGGATGACGATGCGCCCCTGGCGATACAGACCGCCGATGGCCTTCTTGAAGTTGCCCTTGCTGACACCGAACAGGCGCGCGATCTCCGGTGCCGGGCTCTTGTCGCTCAAGGGCAGTACACCGTCGTGCTCCTCGAGCGTCTGCATGATCAGTTGCTGCAACTGGTCGGCTGCGTCGCGGCCTACCGGCTGCAGGCTCAGGCTGATCTTGCCATCGGCACGCAGTTCGCGGATATAGCCGCGCTCGCGCTTGCCGCTGCGGATGAACTTGAACACCTCGTTCTTGTGCAGCAGGCCCCAGTGGCGGTGGTTGATGATGGCCTTGTAGCCCAGGTCGGTGGGTTCGACGATCAGCAGATCGACCGCTTCGCCGACCTGGTAATGGGCTGGGGTCTTGTCCAGGTGGCGATCCAGGCGTGCGGTGGCGGTGATGCGCTCGCTGTGCTTGTCCAGGTAGACGTAGACCACGCAGTAGTCACCGACCTGCAGCGGGCGCTTTTCCTCGGAGTGGGGCAACAGCAGGTCCTTGGGCAGACCCCAGTCGAGAAACAGGCCGACACGGGTGATCTCGACCACCTTGAGGCTGGCGAATTCGCCGACCTTGACCTTGGACGACTGGGTGGTGGCGATCAGCTTGTCCTCGCTGTCGCGGTAGATGAACACCCGCAGCCAGTCGCCCACCTCGGTGGGCTCATCCTTGGGGATATAGCGATTGGGCAGCAGTATCTCGCCATGCGGCCCGCCGTCGAGATAAAGACCGAAGCCGGTGTGCTTGACGATCGGCAGGTTGTTGAAATGTCCGATGGCGGCCATGAAAGTCCATCCTGAGTGGTCGGGAGCGGCTATTATAGGGCCTGTTCCCGGTGCTTGCGCGGTGTGATGCGCTGGCACAGGTGATATGCTTGCGGCTGCACAGTGAGAGGGGAGAGGTCGATGAAATTTTTCAGACGTACGCAGGGTGCCGGTGGCTTGGCGGACCGCTTCGATAGCGAGAATGGCCGGTTGCTGGGCAAGATCGTCGGCATTGTGCTGATTGCCTATCTGTTGATCTGTGTTCTGGTCGGCTGGTACTGGAGCCGGGAGCCGGATCTCGAGGACCTGACCGTGCTGCCGGTGGGCAATAACCAGATGCTCACCACCGGCTCGCATACCGCGCGTACGCTGCAGGCGCTGGCCAGTACGCTGCTGGACAAGCCCGGTGGCTTTCTCAGCAACGACATCACCCCGCCCGGCATCTGGCTGGACAACATGCCCAGCTGGGAATTCGGCGTACTGGTGCAGGTACGCGACATGACCCGCTCGATGCGCCGTGACATGGCCCGCTCGCAGTCCCAGTCCACCGAGGATCGTGACCTGGCCCGTGCCGAACCGCGCTTTCACTTCGACCACAACAGCTGGGCCATGCCGGCCAGCGAAAGCGAGTATCGCGATGGCATCAAGGCGCTGAACAGCTACATCACCCGGCTGGAGAGCGGTAACGCCAGCTTCTATGCCCGTGCCGACAACCTGGCCGGCTGGATCGATGATGTCAGTACCCGCCTGGGCTCGCTGTCCCAGCGGCTGTCGGCCAGTGTGGCGCGCACGCCGCTGACCGACGGTGGCCGCGAGCGTACCCGCACGCCCTGGCTGGAAATCGACAACGTATTCTACGAGGCACGTGGTAGCGCCTGGGCACTGGTGCATCTGCTGCGCGCGGTGGAGAAGGACTATGCCGAGGTGCTGAACAACAAGAACGCGCTGGTCAGCCTGCGCCAGATCATCCGCGAGCTGGAAGCCACCCAGCAGGCCATGTGGAGTCCGGTGATCCTCAACGGCGGCGGCTTCGGCGTGCTGGCCAACCACTCGCTGGTGATGGCCAACTACCTGTCGCGCGCCAACGCCGGGCTGATCGACCTGCGTCGTCTGCTGCAACAGGGTTGAGATAAGGTGCGATGAGCAAGCGTCAGACAGGATTCGGCTCGCTTGGCGGGCTGGTGTTTTCCACCGACAGCGGGCGCATGTGCCCGGACTGCCGGCAGCCGGTCGACAGTTGCCACTGTGGCCAGCCGCAGGTGCCCGCCGGTGACGGCGTGGCGCGGGTGCGCCGCGAGACCAAGGGCCGTGGCGGCAAGACCGTGACCACCATCAGTGGCCTGGCGTTGCCCGCCGATGAACTCAAGTCGCTGGCCAAGCGCATCAAGGCGCGCTGCGGCTGCGGCGGCTCGGTGGTCGACGGAGTGATCGAAATCCAGGGCGACCGCGCCGACATGCTGTGCGACTGGCTGGCCGCCGAGGGTTTCAAGACCAAGCGGGCCGGTGGTTGATGCCGTGACCGCAAGTCCCGTAACAGTCCCCGCTCCGGGTTGTCGAGCGCCCGCTCGACGACAGGCTTCAGGAACACGCCGGCGTAGCACCCGACCATGGGCCGGGGTGCCACACTCGGTCCAGGCAGGCATCAGAGCGCTGTCTGCTCCGTGACCCTGTCCGGTCTGTTCTCCGCTGCGCGCCATCGTCCCACCCATCGCCAGGTGTGGGCGCTGGCGACGCCGATGATCCTGTCCAATATCAGCGTGCCGCTGGTCGGCCTGGTGGATACCGCCGTGGTCGGACACCTGGATGGTGCTCACTACCTGGGTGGGGTCGCAGTGGGTGCCACGCTGATGACCTTCATCCTCTGGGCGGCGGGCTTCCTGCGCATGGGCACCACCGGCTTCGCGGCCCAGGCCTGCGGCGCGGATGACGGCGACAAGTTGCGCCTGGTGCTGCTGCAGCCGCTATGGCTGGCAGTCTTGCTGGCGCTGCTGGTATGGCTGGTGCACGAGCCGCTGCTGGCGGCGGGGCTGTACTTTCTCGACAGCAGCGCGGAGCTGCTGGAACAGGCGCGCCTGTACTTCAATATCCGCCTGGTCAGCCTGCCGGCGGCGCTGGCCAACTTCGTACTGGTCGGCTGGTTCATCGGCGCCCAGCGCGCCCGCGCGCCGCTGTATCTGCTGCTCACCGTCAACCTGACCAACGTGCTGCTCGATGTGTTGCTGGTGGTGGTGCTGGATTTCGGTGTGGCGGGAGCGGCCTGGGCCACGGTGATCGGCGACTATGCCGGGCTGGCGCTGGGGCTGTGGCTGCTGCGGCCGCTGCTGGCGCGCTATCCCGGCCTGATGCCCTGGCGCGATGCGCTGTGGCTGCGTGGCGCGGCGCCGCTGATCAAGGTCAACCGCGATATCCTGATCCGTACCCTGGCGCTGGAGGCGGTGTTCTACCTGCTGGTGTTGCAAGGCGCCCGTCTCGGTGACTCGGTGGTCGCCGCCAACGCCGTGCTGTTGAACTTCCTGCTGCTCACCTCCCACGGCCTGGACGGACTGGCGCATGCGGTCGAGGCGCTGGGCGGCCACGCCCTGGGCCAGCGCAACCGGCTGGCGCTCAAGCGGGTGCTGGTGGTCAGCACTGCCTGGTCGTTGCTGGTGGGCATCGGCTTCGTGCTGGCGTTCAACCTGTTCGGCGGGCAGATCATCAGTCTGCTGACCAGCGTGGAGTCGATCCGCCAGGTGGCCTTCGCCTACCTGCCGTGGATGGCCTGGATGCCGCTGGTGGCGGTGTGGAGCTATCTGCTCGATGGGCTGTTCATCGGTGCCACCCGTGCCCGGGCAATGCGCAACGCGATGCTGCTGGCGGTGGTGCTGATCTACCTGCCGGCGGCCTGGCTGCTGCGCGACAGCGGCAATCACGGTGTCTGGCTGGGTTTCTATCTGTTCATGCTGGCGCGCGGCGCGCTGCTCGGCGGCTGGTTCATCTGGCTGTGGCGGCGGGATCGCTGGATGCTGGCCTGAGCCAGCAATGCAGGTAGCGCCCCAGATGCTGGTAGGCCGGGTGGCGGCTGTACAGTAGTTCCTGCTCCACTACCTGGGCGGTATCGGCTTCGGATTTGAAGGGTTCCGGCATGTAGTCATGGAATACCCGCACCCCGGTTTCATGGTGGCAGGTGAAGCCGGCGTCGCTGATCCACTGCCGGACATGGCGCGGGTCCAGCGGCTGCTGCGGTGTCAGGCTACGCTTGCCTTCACCGGCCAGCTGGTTGCGCTGCAACTTGCGGAACTGGCCCTTGATCAGGTTCTTGTAGATCAGCGCGTCGCGGTTATAGAAGGCCAGCGACACGGCGCCGCCGTCATACACCAGCTGGCGCAGGCAATGCAGGGCGGCGGCCGGGTCGGCCAGCCATTCCAGCACCGCATGGCAGATGACCAGATCATGACGTTGGCCGCGCTCGGGCAGCTGCTGCAACGGCAGCTGCAGGTATTCCAGGGTCTGGCCGGCTACCCGTGGTAGGTCATTCAGCCGGCTGCTGGCGGCGTCGAGCATTTCTGCGGATGGGTCGCACACCGTCAGGCTGTGGCCGCGCTGCAGCAACCATTCGCTGATATGTCCCAGCCCGGCACCGACATCCAGCACTCGCAGCGGCTGGCCTGCGGCGTCGATCTCCGGCAGCCATTCCTGCAGGTCGCGGGTCAGCACCGCCAGACGGATTGCGCCCTTGGGACTGGAGTAGATCTTGCGGGCGAAATGACTGCCCAACTGATCGAAGTAACGGTCGGCCATGAAAAATTCAAACCCCTGCACTGATCGGGTGCTGGATCGCGCAAAGCCAGGCGACCAGCGGCCCGGCAGTATATCAGACGGCTTGAACTTCCAAGCCTAACCGCTTGAGCCGATGCAAAAAAGTCGAACTATCCGCAATCGCCTCTGTCCGACAGTATTCAGGCAAAAACCAAAGAGGAATTCCTTATGCGCCTTAGCACGACTCTGATCAAGGCTTCGACCGTGGGTTTGATACTGAGCCCGATGTATGCCATGGCTGCGGAAGGACCAGTATCTAATCTGGGAATCATCGCTGCCTACAATAACTATGAGCTGAACTCGGATAACGATGATGTCGATGGTCGCGACGAGAACGTCGGCAAGGCTGGTATCTTCTACAACTACGGCAACAAGATGACCGGCGGCCCGGGCATGATCTTCCAGCTCGGTGCGGATGCCCGTTACGGCGAAGAGAGCAGCGATAACAAGATCAAGGATGCACGGGCGGACCTTGATCTCGGTGTGCGCATGCCACTGACCGACAACAGCAACTTCGACCTGCTGATCGGTGCTGGCTATGACTGGAGCCGCTTCGAGATGGATCGCAGTGGTGGTGATGTCGAGTTGAGCAACAAGAGTCCCTTCGCCAAGGCCGCCATTGGCTGGCATCACCAGGGCGATACCCTGACCACCCGTCTGGAAGTGGGTACGCGCTACAGTATTGAAGGTGAAGGCAAGGTCAAGCTCGAGGGCGTTGGTAGCGAGACGGCCGACCTGAAGAACAAATACAACCCCTATGCGGAGTTGAACTTCCTCTGGGATCGCGGTTTCGGTGTGCCGGTCACTGCCGGTCTCTACTATACCCAGACCAACTATGAGCTGAAGAACCGTGACACCCTGGCCGCCAACACCGAACTGGAAAGCAATGAGTTCGGCGTCAAGCTCGGGGTGGTGTTCTAACCCTCCAATGTGACAGCACGACGATCCGGCAGTCGGCTCTGGTCTGGCTGCCGGATCGCCCCATGGTGCGACTCGACCAGGCAAGTGCCGTTCCGCTCTGCCTCAGATCAGATGCCGGCAATCATCATCGGTCCAGCGCTCGATGATGATCGGTAATGCCTTGTCCAGTATATCCTGATCCAACTGACGAAAATCCCGGTTATCCAGCCACAGCTGGATCGCATCGGCAATGTCCTCCAGCTCCTCCGCGGTGAGATCATCGGTATGGGAGGGGAAGAAGGCATAGGTGAACTCGGTGCGCTCCAGGTCCGGCCCCAGGGCCGAGACCAGCGGTTCGGCGGCGGTGAACAGCGGTGACACCCAGCACACATGGCCGGCAATCACCGCAACCACGCCAGGTCCCTCGGCGCGGAGATGCCGGGCGACCTGCTTGCTCAGCTCGACCATGCGTTCGAAGGCGGTCTGCTCGGCCTGGTCGCCGCTGTAGCTGCGGCGCTCGAAATGACTGAGATCGCGGGCACCGGTAAGGGTGTCAATGCCGGATTGGCCGGAGGCTGCGTTGGCGGTCATCTTGCTTGCTCCATGTCGGGTGGTGGGAAGAATGCTCCCTACAGTGTTGGCCATGAATACGAGTTGCTCCAGCCGTCGCAGTCAAAAGCCGACGTAGTGCCGGTAGGTTGCCTGCGGCGAGATGATCTAACCTTGAGGGAGTGAGAGTACGTTATGGAGACAGAGAATGACCAAGCTGACAGAGCAGCATTGCGATGCCTGCCGGGCGGACGCGCCAAAGGTGACTGGGCAGGAGCGCCGGGAGCTGCAGCCACAGATTCCCGACTGGCAGGTGCGGGAAGTGGAAGGGGTAGAGCAGTTGTGGCGCGAGTTCCACTTCAAGGATTTCGCCGCCGCGCTGGCCTTTACCAACAGGGTGGCTGAACTGGCCGAGGCCGAGGGCCATCACCCGGCCCTGCTGCTGGAATACGGCAAGGTCGGGGTGGCCTGGTGGACGCACAAGATTGGTGGGCTGCACCGCAATGACTTCATCATGGCGGCGCGTACCGATGGCGTGGTTTCGGCTGACTGATCAGGTGTCAACCATTTAAAGAGCTGACCTGCTTCCCTGACACGAGGGGTATCGCGTGCCTGCGCTACGTCTGGGTGTGAAAGACATGAGCGCTGTCGCCGAGCGGGTGCCTGGAGTGAATCAGATTGAGCGCTGGTTGACTCGCTGTGACAGTTCCGCCGAGGACTCCTTGCGCTCGGAATAGCGATCAACCAGATAATCGCCACGGTCGCGCAGTAGCAGGGTGAACTTGACCAGTTCTTCCATCACATCCACCACCCGGTCGTAATAGGCTGATGGCTTCATCCGCCCGTCGGCGTCGAACTCCAGATACGTCTTGGCGACCGATGACTGGTTGGGAATGGTGAACATACGCATCCAGCGGCCCAGTACGCGCATCTGGTTCAGTGCGTTGAAGGACTGCGAACCGCCGCATACCTGCATCAGCGCCAGGGTTTTGCCCTGGGTTGGCCTGACTGCGCCCATCGCCAGTGGTACCCAATCGATCTGCGACTTGAATACTCCGGTCATGGCACCGTGCCGCTCCGGTGAGCACCAGACCTGGCCCTCCGACCACTGCATGAGGTCACGCAGTTCCTGAACCTTGGGGTGATCATCCTCCGCACCATCCGGCAGGGGTAGGCCCGAGGGGTCGAATATTCGTGCTTCGGCACCAAAGTGGCGCAGCAGCCGAGCCGCCTCATAGGTCAGCAAGCGGCTATAGGACTTTTTTCGGGTAGAGCCGTAGAGCAATAGAATGCGCGGCGGGTGGCTGGACGTGGAATTGATGTTCAGCTTGTCGGTGCTCGGCACGTCGGATAGATCCAACTGCAGATTGGGTAATGTAGGGTCTTGCATGATCACTCCTGAATAATGCTGGAAGCTGGACGGTCGAACCAGCGGTTCTTTAGCCACAGGGCCACGCCGACCAGCGAAATCAGTACCGGGACTTCCACCAGGGGACCGATTACCGTGGCGAAGGCCACGGGTGAGGCGAGGCCGAAGGTCGCGATGGCAACCGCAATGGCCAGCTCGAAGTTATTACTGGCGGCGGTAAAGGCCAGTGCGGTGGTGCGCGGATAGTCGGCCTCCAGCACTTTGCCCATCCAGAAGCTGATAAAGAACATCACCACAAAGTAGATGGTCAGCGGGACGGCAATACGTACCACGTCCAATGGCAGTTGCAGCATCACACCACCCTTGAGGCTGAACATGGCAACGATGGTCAACAACAGCGCAACCAGCGTCAGGGGGCTGATACGCGGGATAAAGCGTTGCTCGAACCAGGTTTCGCCCTTGCGGCTGATCAGCCATTTGCGGGTCAGATAGCCAGCGAGAAAGGGCACACCCAGATAGATCAGTACTGATTTGGCAATCTCGATAAAGCTGATGTCGATAATGCTGCCCTGCAAACCAAATAGCGGCGGCAACAAGCCGAGAAAAATCCAGGCATACAGGCTGAAAAACAGAATCTGGAACAGGCTGTTGAATGCCACCAGCCCGGCAACATATTGATTGCTGCCGCCGGCAATCTGGTTCCACACCAGCACCATGGCAATACAACGGGCCAGACCAATGAGGATCAGACCGGTCATGTACTCGGGATAATCGCGTAGAAAGATCACAGCCAGCGCAAACATGAGTACCGGGCCGATCACCCAGTTCTGCACCAGCGACAATACTAAAATGCGCTTGTTCTTGAACACCTGCGGCAGTTCTTCGTATTTCACTCTGGTCAGTGGCGGGTACATCATCACGATCAGACCGATGGCGATGGGAATGTTGGTCGAGCCTACCGACAGGCTGTTCAACCAATCGGGAAAACCTGCAAACAGATTGCCCAGCGCAATACCTACGCCCATGGCCAGAAATATCCATAGAGTCAGATAGTGATCCAGAAAGGACAGACGACTGTTGCTCATGCTCAGTCTCCCAGACAGCCGATAACTGTCAGCTCAGTCTTTAGTTGCTCCGGGCTCAACTGCTTGAAGGGCAGGGCGAGGAAAGCTCTGACCCGTGTACGAATAATCGCCACGGTCTGATCGAAGGCGGCATCGAGCTGTTCGCTGCTGCCATCCAGTTCAGACGGGTCGGCCAGCCCCCAGTGGGCCTTGGTTGCCGGGCCGAAGAACACCGGGCAGGCTTCACCGGCGGCTTTGTCGCAGACGGTAATGACAACATCGGGAGCCAGTGTTTGGTGGGCGTCATTGGACTTGCTGTACAGACCATCGGTGGTAATACCGGCCCGCTCCAGCGTCTTCAGACTCAGTGGATGAACCTGGCCACTGGGAAAACTGCCCGCGCTAAAGGCCTTGAAGCCGGCAGGCGCCATGGCATTGAACACTGCTTCCGAAAGAATGCTGCGACAGCTGTTGGCGGTGCAAAGAAACAGCACTTTCATAGAGTGATCCTTCATATTCAACAGCAGAGAGTTGCGCGTTCGGGGCGGTCGCCCATTTGTTCCAGGCGCTTATGGTCGGCTTCCAACCAGTGGCGATTGGCATCCAGGGTGACCTGAATGACCCCAACTACCCAGCCCGGCAGACCTGGCTGCAGGCGGTAATAGACCCACTGCCCCTGGCGCCGGTCTTCCAGCAGGCCGCAGTTACGCAGTTGCGATAGGTGGCGGGAAATCTTCGGCTGGCTTTCGTCAAGGGCACAGGTCAGCTCGCATACGCAGAGTTCGCCTTCCTCGGCGATCAGCAGCATGGTGCGTAGGCGGGTGTCGTCAGCCAGGCATTTGAAAACAGTGGTGGGGGACAGCATGGGAACTGCTCACTTGGATATATGGAAAACCGAATATATGGATATTCATATGTATTGTAAACAACAAGGTGATTTCATGCCTGAGGGTAGAATGAAATTGCATAAAATAATTTTTGCGCATAAAATTTCATTCATTGCAATTAAATTAGGCATACCTGAATGTCAAACGTAGCTAGCCGCTCATTGATCGAAGTCGCCCTGCAGCAAATGAAGCAGGCGATCATCTGTTGCGAGTTGCCTCCCGGTGAAAAATTGAAGGTTGCGGAGTTGTCGCAACGCTATGGTCTGAGCAGTTCGCCTATTCGTGAAGCGCTGAACAGATTGACGCAGGAAGGCATAGTTGAATCAAGCGAGAACAAGGGCTTTCGAGTTGCCGGGCTTTCGCTGGAGAACTTTCAGGAGATTACCCGCTTGCGCCAGTTGCTGGAGGGCGAAGCGCTGGCCGACGCTATTCGCTATGGTGACGATGCCTGGGAGGCTGAGGTTCTTGGCGCGTACCATCGTCTGGGGCTGGTTGAAAAGAAGCTTGAAGGTGCCTTTGTAGCGCTGGATGATGAATGGTCGGCTAGACACAAGGCGTTCCACTTCGCCTTGTTTTCTGCGTGTCCCTCTCCTCAACTGCTGCGCATGGTTGATTCACTGTTCAATCAGGCAGAACGCTATCGCCGCTTTTCTGCGCTGCATCGCACTGTTGCACGTCACAAGGGTGACGAGCACAAGCAGTTGATGGATATCGCTTTCTCACGTGACATTGACAAAGCTGTCGGGTTATTGAGGATGCATATCGGTAAAACACTGACCAATGTGGCCGCGGTACTTCGTCAGCACAATACCACTCTGCAATGACTGAGCCGACGATGCCCGCAAGAGCATCGTCGGACTCTGTTCTCACGTCAGTTGTGCAGATCTCCGAGAAGGCGCTCAAGCAGCAAAATGGCATCTTGCAGCGATTCGGCGCCGCCGTACAGGTAGTGATCCGGCCGCACCAGTAATACCTGACAGCCCCTTTCCGTCATCCATTGCTTCAGCAGTCCATGATGTTCCCGAAACTGCTCCGGTGCCAGGGGTGTGGAATCTGTCAGTTGCACAACGGTGATCGGCAGGTCATGGCCATTCAGATTGTGCTGAAGGTTGTGCAACAGCTCTCGACTATCGGGGAAGGCACTGGCAATCACCAGACGGAAGGTTTGGCCAGTGAAACGGTCAAGCAGATCCACCTTCCCATCGCTGTTGGTTACCTGCGGCTGGGGGAACAATTCTCCGGCTGGTCCGCTGTCTGCAATAAGGCCATCCTGCAGTCCCGGAATAAGGGCTTGGCGTACGGTATAGCTCCGCGCTGTATTCATCCCCTGCAGCAATCGGTGATCACGTTCTGCGGCGCTTGTCGGGTCTCTTTCGCAAATGATCTGTCCCAGCTCCTTAGCGACCTCAGTAGTACGCCGCACATGGGGTGCTCGCTCCTTCTGGTAGCTATCGAGAAGGGTGGATGCCGCATTACCGCGATGAACCATGGCGATTTTCCAGAGCAGATTGACCGCGTCACGGATGCCCTGACACATGCCCTGGGCGAGAAAGGGCGGAGTCATATGCGCTGCGTCGCCCAGGAAGAACACCCGACCCCGTTGCCATTGCTGCAGTACCAGGGCGTGGAAACGGTAAGTTGAGGCGCGCCAGATGTCATAGTCCGCCGCTGGCAGCCAACGGGAGATCAAGTGTTGAATAGCCTCTGGGCGGGAGATGTCTGTTGGGGTCTCACCGGGGTTTATCATGAACTCCCAGCGTCGATGACGGCCGGGCCCGATGACAAAAGTGGAAGGTCGTGCGGTTTCGCAGTACTGCACGTTGGTGGTCGGAAGTGATTCACCGGCACCCTCCTTGAGCAGGACATCGACTACCAGCCAGGGCTCGTCAAACGCGAGGTCCTCCATCTGCAGTCCCAGTTGGGTCCGAATCGGGCTGGTTCCGCCATCACAGGCCAGAACATAGGCACAGCTCAGGTCGCGGGTTTCACCGTCCTTGCTGCGTATCTGCACTGATACTGCAGCCCCCTGTTGCTGTACATCAATCACCTCGGTGCCGAGCAGAACATCTACGTGGGGGAACTGGCCGAGATTGGCGCGAATGGCCTTTTCCACTGGCGGTTGAGTGAATACATAATTGGGCGCCCAGCCCAGCAGGTGGGGCGGCTTGGCTGCATCGATATGACGGATCAGCCGAGCCTGTGCGTTCAGATAATGGGACGCGCGGTAAGGCATGACATGGGAAGCGATAGTATCTGCGATGCCGATATTATCGAACGTGCGCATGACTTCCTGATCGAACCCCATTGCTCTGGGGTTTTCAAAGACCACATCGCTCTTATCGAGCGCCAACGTTTTCAGGCCCCATTGACCGGCGAGGTTGGCGGCTGTGGCACCTACGGGGCCCATGCCGACAATGATCAGGTCGTAATCCATATTTGTCTCCAGTCTTCTTGTTCTTGGTTGCGTCAATACTTACGCTTGTGTGTAGGCGGTTTTCGTTGTGGTGAAAAACTCGATGGCGTGATGGCCCTGTTCCCTCGGTCCAAAGCTTGATGCTTTGGTACCGCCGAATGGCACGTGATAATCCACGCCGGCGGTGGGGGTGTTCACCATGACCATGCCGCTTTGCACGTGCCGCTTATAATGAGTGGCATGTTTCAGAGATGTGGTGCAGATGCCTGCAGACAGACCGAAGGGCGTGGCATTGGCGAACTCCAGGGCTTGCTCATAATTGTCGGCCGGGATGACGCAGGCTACGGGACCGAAAATTTCTTCCTGGGCGATCCGCATGTGCGGGTCGCAGTCAGTAAAGAGCGCCGGGCTCATATAAAAGCCCTCTGTCTCCCGTTTCAATGGGACGCCACCCGAGGCAAGAAATGCGCCTTCGGCCTTGCCTATGTCTACATAGTTGAGATCCTGCTCATACTGCGATGCGTCGGCAACTGGCCCGATATCAATACCGGCCTCCAGCGCATGGCCTACCCGCAGCTGTTCGAGGCGCGTGACTACGGCTTGCACAAAGTGAGGATAAATGCCTTTTTCCACTATGAAGCGTGATGATGCGGTACAACGCTGGCCAGTGGAGAAAAAAGCACCGTGTACGGCACACTCCACGGCTCGATCCAGCTCGGCATCATTCAGCACTACCAGCGGATTCTTGCCACCCATTTCCATCTGCAACTTAGCCATCCGCGTACCGGCAGACTGCATGATGCGCTGGCCGGTATCCGCTGAGCCTGTGAAGCTGATTGCCCGAACCTTGGGCGATTCCAGCATTGTCTGGCCAACTACGCTTCCTCTACCCATCAACAGGTTAAAGGTGCCGTCGGGCAAGCTGCTGCGATGAATGATATCAGCCAGCGCCCAGGCTGAGCCGGGTACCAGATCTGCTGGCTTGAACACCACACTATTGCCATAGGCCAGGGCTGGAGCAATTTTCCAGGCGGGTATGGCAATCGGGAAATTCCACGGCGTAATGATGCCGACGACCCCAACGGGTTGGCGCAGAATGTCAACTTCGATCCCGGAGCGAACAGAATCCAAGTGCTCTCCGGTAACCCTCATGGCCTCGCCAGCGAAGAATTTGAAAATATGCCCGGCGCGGCTTACCTCTGCTATCGCTTCGGGCAGGACCTTGCCTTCTTCACGTGCCAGCAACTCGCCGAGTTCCGTCTGGCGCTGGAGTATTTCCGTACCGATCCGGTCGAGTGCGTCAGCGCGTTGTTGGCTGCTGTACGCGGCCCATATCGGCTGGGCCCGGGTGGCTGCCTCAATGGCGCGCTGTGTATCCTCAGCATCGGCCTGGGCATAGATTCCGACGATATCGGACAGGTCGGAGGGGTTGATATTCTCCCGAACGCTACGCCCCTCGCACCAGTTTCCTGCAATGAGATTCTTGTTCATGGCTCATTTCCGAGCTGGAGTGCGGCCCTTGCGAGCCGCACGGATGGAGATTACCAGGAGACGCGTTGCTCGGCGATGCGCTCACGGGTTGCCTGTATCCACTCATCGCGAGTCTGAAACCCGGGTCGGCGCCGGCATATAGCCTCGGTACGGCTCAGTATCTCTTCGGCGCTCTGATTCAGATCCAACGGCTCACGACAGGGCTGGTTGGTATAAAACGGGGCGTCTACGTACATCTCGATAGGGTTGCCTTCCGGGTCCTTGAAATACATGGACCAAGCATTACCGTGATCAACCTGATCGATACCTTCAATGCCGTTGGCTTTGGCAAAGGCGTAATAGCTTTTCAGGTCTTCCAGCGAGTCAAGCAGGAAGGAAAGCTGGTTGATCGGGTTGAATGCCAGATCGTCTGGTTTGCCATCGAACAGCACCAGCTGGTGATGAACTTCCGGATTCTGGGTCAGGAAAAACAGGCGGTGGCCGGTTGATGCGACCCCTTTGTCGCTGACCACGAAGCCGAGCTTCTGGCAATAGAACTCGACCATATTGTCCAGGTCGGAGCAGAAGGTGCCGGTATGGGTAAAGTTGATTCTGGGTAATGTAGCCATGTCTATGTATCTCTTGTTCGAAGGTCGATTATCGGTTCAGGCTTCGTCAACCACAGGGTTGGCCAGGGTGCCAATCTGCGAGATGACTACTTCGAAAACGTCACCTGGTTTGAGAAAGATCGGTGGGTTGCGCTTGAAGCCGATGCCGCTGGGTGTTCCGGTGGCGAGAATGTCACCTGGGTTCCAGTCGAGTGCCTGGGAAACGTAGGAGATGAGGTGAGGAATATCGAAGGCCAGTTCGGAAAGGCGGCCATGCTGCATTTGCTCACCATTGAGCAAGCCCCGGATTTCCAGCTCCCTGTAGTCGGCGATCTCATCGGCAGTGACCAGCCAAGGGCCGAGCGAACCGGTGCCACGGAAAGTCTTGCCCATGCCGTACTGGTGGGTGTGGAACTGCCAGTCCCGTACGCTGGCATCATTGAAGCAGGTGTAGCCAGCCACATGGGACATGGCATCTTCTGGGGCAATATGTGAACCGCCTTTGCCGATCACTACGGCGAGTTCGGCTTCGAAGTCGAATTCGGAAGATACTTTGGGGCGTGCAAGAGGCGCACCTGCTGCCAATAGTGTTTCAGCGAAACGCTGGAAGATTACCGGATATTTTCCTACCTTGCGCCCGGCCTCCTCGGCGTGAGCAACATAATTGATTCCGACGCAGATGATTTTGCCTGGTGCCGGGATGACCGGTTCAAGCTGCACCTCAGACAAAGCAATATCGCTGCTGGCATCGAGAACGCAGTCGTGGGCTTGAGCCAGGAGGCTGTCGTCGGCCAGCAGCGTTTTCAGATCGGGAGCAGCAGGGAAGCGTTGAGCTAGATCGATAATACGATCACCTACAACCGCTCCGTAACTGGCTTGACCACGATATTGATAAGATACGAGCTTCATTCTTGTTCTCCATTTTGTGCACAAAAATAATGTTCTTGCACCATAACTCATAAAATGCATACTAGGGAAGCCCTATGAACTAATATCTCGCGAAGAAGCCTGGAGAAGCATAAACATGTCACTGGTTAAGGTTCGTAAATTTAAGCTGGATGTTGAAGATATCCTCCATGAGCGTGGCCCGGTGGCTGCCGAGCCGTTGAGGGTTGCGGTTGCGATGGCCATTGTGGAAAACCCTTATGCGGGGCGCTACGTAGAAGATCTGAATGCCTTCATGCAGGAACTACGTGGGCTGGGCGCTGATCTTGCTGGCAGGTTGATCAAGGCGTTGGGTGGTCTGGACAAGATTGAGGCCTATGGCAAGGCCGCCATCGTGGGTGAGGATGGCGAGCTTGAGCATGGCGCCGTTTGGCATGAGGCCGGGGGCTGGGCCATGCGCGAAGCGCTCGGCGAGCCAAAGGCTATTGTTCCTTCCGCTAAGGGCATAGGTGGTCCTGGTACACGGATAATGGTTCCGCTGGGGCATATTCATGCGGCTTACGTTCGCAGCCATTTCGGCGTGGCGGAAATGACGCTATGGGATGGTCCGCGCCGTGATGAGATCGCCTTCGGTCTGGCTATGGCTACGAGTGGTCGCATTCACGCTCGCCTTGGTGGTCTGGCTGCTGCCGACGTTAAGGGTGACGACGGGTTGCGGTAACGAAGCGAACAGTTGCAGAGACGGTGGGCCGGCTGGCCCGCTAGATGAAAAATCTGACAATAAGAAAGGAAAGAAACCCATGACAAAAAAAATGATGCGCGCCGCCAGAATGCATGAGTGCGGACAACCGATGGAGCTTGAACAGATACCCGTACCAGCCATTCGGCCTACCGAGGTTCTGGTCAAGGTTGAGGCCTGTGGTATCGTCCCGAACCTGCACAATATTCTGACCAATTGGACAACCTGGTTTCCCCATCTGCCATTGCCAAAGCTGCCAGCGATATTTGGTCTGGATCCTGCCGGTGTTGTCGAGCAGGTTGGTGACCAGGTCTATGACTTCAAGCCCGGTGATCGGGTATATGTCAATCCGGCGCGTTACTGCGGTTCCTGCCGTTCCTGCCGGTCAGGCAACACCACGGGCTGTTCGGCCTATACCTTCAATGGCTATTTCGGTTTTACGCCTCGCAGCCCGCGTATGTTCGAAGATTACCCGTACGGCGGCCTGTGTGAATACATGCCAGCGCCGCAATACAGCCTGGTGAAGATTCCGGACAGCATGAGTTTCGAAACCGCTGCACGCCTGGGTTACCTGGGGACCGCTTATCGAGCGCTGCTCAAAGCCAATGTTGGTCCGACCAGCACCGTGCTGATCAACGGTATCAGTGGCACCCTGGGTCTGGGCGCGGTGGCGCTGGCCTTGGCCATGGGCGCGCGTAAGATACTGGGGACTGCGCGCAACCAAACGCTCTTCCAGCGAGTGAAGGATCTGGCGGCGCCAGGCCGCATTGAAATCCACTCCCTCGATGACGGCTTGACCTCGGAGTGGGTTGAGCAAATCACCGCAGGTGAGGGCGTGGATGCGGTAATTGACTGCATGGGGCCTGGTGCACCAGCGGATAACCTTGTCGACTCCGTGCGTGCACTGCATCGGAGCGGGCATTTGGTGAACATTGGTGCCATTGCTGGTGATGTGCCGTTGGATCTGCACTGGATCATGGATAATGATCTGCATATCAGCGGCTCGGCCTGGTTCACCAGTGGCCAGGGTCAGGCGATGGCAGATATGGTCGAATCCGGTGTGCTGGATATTTCGTTCTTTGAGCACCAGGTTTTCCCACTCGATCAGATAAACGAAGCAATCAGCGGGATCGAGAACCGCAGTGGTGGGTTCAGCAACTACGTCATACGTCCTTGAACTGAACTGAACTGACCTGAACTGAGCGAGGCACCTGCCTTGCTCAGTATTGTGATGTTTTTCTGCATGAGGAGAGGGGAATGCAAACCGTCCACTTGCTGGGTTTGTGTGGCAGCCTGCGTAAAGCATCGAGCAACAATGTCGTTCTGCGCACCGTGGCTGAAGAGCTGTTGCCCGCCCACGCAGTGATGGAAATTCCATCGTTGCATGATATCCCGCTATATAACGAAGACCTTGATCTGACGGAGAGTTCCACTCCGGTTTCCGTGTCTCTGTTGAGGCAAATGGTGGCAAACGCCGATGGCGTATTGATTGCGTCGCCTGAGTACAATCACGGTATGTCAGGGGTGATCAAGAATACCCTGGACTGGCTGTCACGCCCCCATGGAAACTCTGTTCTCAAGAATAAGCCTGTGCTGGTCATGACTGCGTCGCCTGCCTTTACCGGTGGTGTCCGAGCGCAGCAGCAACTGAATGAAACGCTCTGGGCCGTTCAGGCGAAGCTGGTCAGATACCCGCAGATTGTCGTTGGTGCCGTGGCCGGAAAGATAAAGGATGGCCGACTGATTGATGAGCCTGCTCGCCAGTTTCTGGCCGCAGGCATTGTCAGTCTCTGCGATACGGTGCGGGGTTGATTTCGAGACTCGCCAGCCATCGATTAACCAGTTGTGCCCGTTCATGCGGGGGCAGTGATGCGATGCCATCTGTCACCAGTGGAGCTGTATTGCCAGTGTACGGGTTCACAACCTTGCTACCAATACTTTTCAAGGTATTCGGGTTGGCACTCCAGCGCAGATTGAATGCGGCGAGTTGGGGAAACCAGAACTGGCTTGTGTAAGGTAGGTGATCGTGAATCCACCATGCCAACGGAGTCCAATCTCCATGTTGGCTGTACCAGGGGAGTAATGCAGGTACAACGATACAGGCTGTTGCTCCGGCGTACCCTTGTGAGTCAGGATAATCCCAGATATGAGAGGCATGGTTCTGTTCATTATCGGCACAACTGTACTGACGGTTATTGTCAGCGCCCTTGGCGTTGACGGCAGGTGAGCGGTAGGCCGAGCGAATACAGATGCGTCCGAATCGTTCCTGCAGCGGTTCCAGCAACTGTTCACATAGCTCGTGGCCTGCCGCAACTGCCTTATCGGGAAATTCCGGAATATTGGCAATGCTTTCTATCTGACTGATTTCAGAAAAAAGGAAGTCCCGCATGAAGAAGTGCTTCGACAGCCGTACCCGCCCCAACTCTTCCAGCTCTCTGACGGTGACGGGTTTGTCCATACTTTCATAGCCTTTACACATGCTCTATTGCTCTACACCAACCATGAAAAATACAGCTTTGGCTACCCTGTCTGACTTGTTACGCCAGGCATGCCGGGTTCCGTTCTGAATCACTACATCTCCCGGGGCCAGGCGCTTCTCCTGACCATTATCAAGCTCCAGCCAGAGCTCACCTTCAAGCAGCACTGCGTAGTCGAGAGTAGGGGTCTTGTGCATGCCCGGATTGTCAGCTTCAAAACACTCGAACAGACCGGGTAGCTTTTCCGCCAACTCGGAGTAGGCGCGTATCGGGTTCAGAGGTGCGGTCATGACATCATCTGGAGGCAGGCTGACCACCAGTAAAGATGTCTGACCCGGTCCGGGAAGGATGGAAGCATGGCGCAGCGTAGGATCTGCTGTGGTTGTTGGGCTGCCTGATGAAGTATCTGTTATCCACACTTGCGCGATGCCATGACCTGGAATATCACCAAAGTCATGTTCTCGGGGTGCTGTTTCATCGGAAAGAAAAATGGCATGTCCGGATGCGTCATGCCCGGTTACCAGTCGTCTGATCTTCATGGTATGTCACTCCTGTTATTATTTTCTTGATCATCTGCAGTTGGTATGGAGGCTACCTCGGGTGCTGTATGGGCAGCCCGCGATTTTGCCAAGGCAAGTGAGGCTTTTTAGATGACATGTTGCCGACGCAGCCGGTCAATCATCTCGGCAGTGAGGCCAAGCACATCGCCCAACACTTCTTCCGTGTGCTCCCCAAGCAACGGTGGAGCATTTCGATACTGAACGGGCGTAGCGGACAGGCGGATTGGGTTGGCTACTTGAGGTGCGCTCCCGGCCAAGGGGTGCGGCAGATCAATCCGCAGACCACGAGCCTGAACCTGCGGATCGGCAAAAACCTGCGCCAGATCATTTATCGGCCCACAGGGTACGCCGACCTGCTCCAATGTACTGATCCATTGTGCAGTCGTCTTGAAAACCGTAGCCTGACGGATCAGTGGGATCAGCTTGGCACGATTGGCCACACGCCCCTGGTTGGTGGAAAAGCGCGGATCATCCGCCCATTCGGGGCATCCGGCAGCCTCGCTGAACCGGCGAAACTGACCATCATTACCCACCGTCAGAATGAAGTTGCCATCGGCAGTCGGAAAGTCCTGATACGGGACGATATTAGGATGGGCATTGCCGAGACGTTGCGGCGGAGTTCCGGTAGTCAGATAGTTCTGCGCCTGGTTGGCCAGACAGGCAACCTGAACATCGAGCAAGGCCAGATCAATATACTGACCCTCGCCAGTCTGGTCGCGGTATGCCAATGCCGCAAGAACAGCGTTGCCAGCATAGAGGCCGGTCAATATGTCGGTCAGAGCAACGCCAGCCTTGATCGGACCCGCACCTGCCTCATTGGCGCTGCGCCCGGTGAGGCTCATCAATCCCCCCAGACCCTGGATCATGAAGTCATAACCGGCACGCTGAGCGTAGGGGCCTTCCTGGCCAAAGCCAGTAATGGAACAGTAGATCAGTTGCGGATTGACTTCGCGCAGGCTGGCGTAGTCCAGGCCGTAAGCGGCCAAGCCACCCACCTTGAAATTTTCCAGCACTACATCTGATTGTGCTGCCAGCTCCCGAACAAGGCGTTGCCCTTCGGGCTGGGTGAAGTCGATGGTTAATGACCGCTTATTTCGGTTCGCGCACATGAAATAGGCAGATTCCGAGGTATCCATGCCGGATTCATCGCGTAGGTAGGGTGGCCCCCAGTGTCGGGTGTCATCCCCTACGCCACGGCGTTCGACCTTGATCACGTCAGCCCCCAGATCAGCCAGAATCTGTCCTGCCCAAGGGCCAGCCAGAATGCGCGAAAGATCAAGTACCCGGATATGTGCCAAGGCACCGGACATAGCAGACTCTCCTTTTTTAACCACATCGCAATGCAATAGCTGGAACGCCAGCTTGCACAGATTCACCCAAGCGATGGTGATGCTGGAGGTCAGCCTATGCCAATCTGGATAACTCGACAAGATCAAATTGTGCATGTTCTTGTGCAATATGCGTACTCCGAAAGTGATACAGAGCGCTAGCCCTCGCCAAGTTATCAGTAGTCCAGAATGAATGACGATTACGAAGAATTTTGGTGCTTGACTTGGCTTCAAAGGCTGAGTACCGTTTGTGCACAAATTTGATAAATATGCAATAAATTGAATTGATGCGTAGCGGGTGTGCATCCCGCAGTGAGGAGATCGATCATGCGTATGAAGCCCGAACTCGACTTGAGTGATGCAGAGGAAATGCTTGATAGAGCTGCGCTGGAGGCGAGGAGTAATGGCTGGTCCGTTTCCATTGCTGTTGTCGACCAGGGCGGCTTCCTGATTGCCTTTCGTCGTCTGCCCGATGCTTCCCGATCTTCGGTTCAGATTGCCATCGACAAGGCGCGTTGTTCCGCGTTGTTTCGTCGGCCTACCAGTTTTTTTGAAGACATGTTGTCGAGTGGAATCGCTGGCACCAGTTCTCTTGCGAACGTCGTTCCCATGACCGGCGGTCTGCCGATCATCTACCAGGGTGATGTCGTTGGGGGGATTGCGGTGAGCGGGGTCAAGTCAGCCTTCGATGCCCAGATCGCTCAAGCCGGCCTGGATGCGTTAACAGAGGCCAGTGGATGACGCTGATGCCCAGAAGCAGGATGGCACATCAGCGCCGCTGATGTGCCGGGTTCGATGAGAACCACTTTGAATAAATATAAAAACAGAGAGACCACTACCATGCAGCAAAATCACAGGCGAAATCTGCCGCCCTTTACGCTCAGTGCCATCGGCGCCGCACTTGCTCTATCCGCGTCGCTCAATGCCCAGGCATTTCAGTTTGATACGGGAGTCGAAGGCCTGACGACCAGGCTGGACACCACCGTGAAGTACAGTAATGCGTTCCGGGTAAAGGGGTACGACGACAATATCGTCGTCGGGCCGGGTACCTCGAACCCGAACTTCAACCTTGACGATGGTGACCGTAACTTCAGCTCAGGCCTGATCTCCAATCGACTGGACTTGATGACTGAGCTGGATATCCGATATGGGGACTTCGGCGCGCGTGTCAGCGGTGCTGCCTGGTATGACACCGTCTACAACGAGTCAACAGACCATGATTCGCCGATCACTGCCAACCAGGTCAGTGTGCGTCATAACAGGTTCACCAAGGACACCGAGAAACTGCATGGGCGTAAGGGGGAGCTTCTGGACTTCTTCGTTTACGGAGGTGTTGATATCGGCTCAAGTCGACTGTTTGGCCGCCTGGGCCAGTTCACCGAAATATATGGTGAAAGCCTGTTCTTCGGAGCCAACGGGATTGCCGGCGCTCAATCGACTGTCGACCTGATCAAGCTTCAATCTGTGCCCGGCTCGCAGTTCAAGGAGATCCTCATGCCGACCGAGCAGGTCTCGTTCAACTGGCAGCTCGGCAATAATGTGATGGTAGGAGCCTACTATCAATTTGAATGGAATGAGAACCGGCTTCCCGGTTCGGGCAGCTACTTCAACGTAGGTGACTTTGTCGGTGAGGGCGCCGAGAGCGTTTATTTTCCTACCGGTCGTCTGATGCGCGGCAAGGATATCGATGCACGTGACTCAGGCCAGTTTGGTGCGCAGATCAAGTTCAACCTGCAGGATTGGGAGCTCGGGCTGTATGCCGCCAGATTTCATGATAAATCCCCCATTTTCTATTTCCGCCCTGCCGCGTTGATTCCGGGGAACGATGACAGTTATGTAAACGTTTACGCTGAGGAGGTGAAGGTCTACGGAGCCAGTTTCAGTACGCTGATCGGGGAGGCCAACGTTGCTGGTGAATTGTCCATGCGGGTGGATACTCCGCTGACGGCGACGGGAGGCGTGGTTATCGCCGGTATGGGGGCTGACAACAACTCCAACCCAGCCTACCCGATTGGTGATTCGCTGCATGCCCAGGTATCGATGATCAATCTGTTCAGTGGCAATAACTACTGGGATGCGGCGTCATTTGTCGGCGAACTGGCTTTCAACCGCCGGCTGCGGGTGAAGGAAAACAAGGAACAGATCGACCCCAACGCCACCCGTGATGCATACAGCATGCGTTTTACCTTCGAGCCTCAGTACTTCCAGGTCTTCCCCCAGGTAGACGTGCAGGTTCCGATTACTGTCGGCTATACACCCTACGGTCGTTCTTCGGTGACACCGCTTGCCTTCAGTCCGGAGCGTGGTGGTGACGTCACTATCGGACTCAAGGCTGATTACCAGAAGCTCTGGTATGCCTCACTCAGTTATACCAACTTCTTCGGTGCTGGTGCGCCAATCATTGATGAGACAAATGAATATACCTACAAGCAGACGTTGAAGGATCGGGATTTCATCGCTTTCTCGATTCAGCGCACCTTCTGACCCAAACTCTCTGGAGAACAAGATGAAAAAACCTGAGTTTGTACTTCATGCTTTTCTGGCACTCAGCTTGGCTATCAATTATGCCCATGCCAGTGTTTCTGATGAACAAGCCAATGCGCTCAAATCCACTCTCACTCCGCTGGGTGCGGAGCGAGCAGGTAACAGTGATGGCAGTATCCCCGAGTGGACTGGCGGTTTGACCGCCGATGTTCCGGGCGACAAGTTCGGTGATGTACCAGCGAATCTGTTCCCCGGTGAGGAACCACTTTTCACCATTACGGCGGAGAATGCAGATCAGCATGCCGATAAGTTGAATGAGGGGACCAGGGCGCTGCTTCAGCAATTTCCGGATAGTTTTTATCTGAAGGTGTACCCCAGCCATCGAACGGCTGCGGCGCCGCAATGGGTCTATGACAATACCTTCACCAACGCTACGCAATGCAAGCTGACCCATGAGGGGTTGTCAGTAGAAGGTTGTTACGGTGGTATCCCTTTCCCGATACCGCAGAACGGCAGCGAGGTACTGTGGAACTTCCTGTTGAGGGTGGAGGCTGAGTCAATCGAGCATGGCTATCTGAATATCATTGGCAACTCGGATGGATCTCGCACTCTGGCCAGTCGTGGGGTAGAAAACTGGCAGTACCCCTACTATTACCAGGACGGTAACGCTGCAGACTGGCACGGCAAATATGTCCTGCTGCGCTTCCTGACCAATGAGCCTCCATTCAAGGCCGGCGAAGCGCTGGTAACGCATGACAGCATCAATGCCGCATCGCCGCGAGACGCCTGGCAGTATCTGGTGGGTCAACGTCGTGTGCGCAGAGCTCCAACGGTGGGCTATGACACACCTGACTTTGTTGCATCAGGCGCCAACTACTTTGATGAAGTGCATGGCTTTATTGGTCATCCAGATCGCTATGACTGGAAGCTTATCGGTAAAAAGGAAATGTACATTCCTTATAACCTCAACAGCTTCCATGCACAGCCACGGGAAGCGGTATATACCGAGGGAGTGCTGAACTCTGAGGCAATGCGCTGGGAACTGCACCGGGTCTGGGAAGTGGAAGCGACATTGGCATCGGGCAAACGGCATGCGGTGCCCAAGCGCCGCTTTTTCATAGACGAGGATAGTTGGACCATTGCGCTCACTGATGGCTATGACGCTGAAGACAAGTTATGGCGTGTGAGCCAGGCTCTACCGTTCGCAGTGCCGGCAATTCCTGCCGTCGTTGTCAAGCCGGTGGTCATCTATAACCTGCAGGCCAATACCTACAGCATGGTGCAGGGGCTCAATGGTGAAAACTACAGGGTTGTCTCTCGCAAATCGGAAAACTTTTTTACCGGCAACGCTGTAGCCGCCGGCTCTGCTCGCTGACGGTAGGTGTGGAAGGTGCACTTGACGCACCTTCCATCCTTTCCAGAAGGTCAAATAATGAAAAAAAGCATATATCTTCAACGGTATCGCATCAGGTTGGCTGCGCTACTTGCGTTCAGTCTCACTGCCTGCAGCATGGCGGCGCATGCAGATAAGGGTACGGATGAGAGCAGGCTCTTCGAGCGAACCTCCATGATCAGCCCCCTCGCTCAACATTCGCTGATGCTGGATATCACCCGTGCCGGCCCACGCTTGGTGGCAGTTGGAGAGCGGGGGTTCGTCCTTGTCTCTGATGATGAAAGCCAGACGTGGCGGCAGATCCTTACGCCGGTCAGTGTGACATTGACACGAGTGGTATTCGCCAATGAGCACAAAGGCTGGGCAGTAGGTCACGCGGGAGTGATTCTGCATACAGAAGATGGTGGCCTGACCTGGCAAAAACAATTGGATGGGGAGCAGGCGGCAAAAATCGAGTTTGAGGCGGCGCAGCAGGCCCATCAAGCCAACCCTGACGAAGATACTGAGCAGCGTGTGATAGATGCTGAGTACCTGGTTGCCGACGGTCCCGACAAACCATTTCTCGCCTTGCACTTCTTTGATGAGCACGAAGGTCTGGCAGTCGGTGCCTACGGCCTGGCTTTTGCCACCAGTGACGGCGGCGCAAGTTGGCGGCCAATCCGGCATCGGATCGACAATCCGATGGGACTTCATTTGTATGACATTGAGGAACTGAATGGAGCGGTGTTTATTGCCGGCGAGCAAGGCATTCTGCTGCGCTCTGATCGGGGTGGTCATTTTACCGCTCTCGAATCGCCCGCCAGCGGCAGTCTTTTCGGGGTGTTGGCAGGATCCGGCAATCTCGTGGCCTACGGCCTGAGAGGAAAGGCCTATCTCTCCGAAGACAAGGGGCAGCATTGGCGCCCGGTGACTAACAATCGTTCCGCCAACCTCACATCGGGAATCAGGCTGAATGATGGGACGCTCCTGCTGGTAGATGAATCCGGCGGCATTCTCTCCAGTCAGGATGGCGGGCAAACATTCAAGGTCACTACGCTTGAGCAGCCGATCTATCTCAGTGGGATATCTACCCTCGCCAATGACCAGATAGTCTTATCCAGTACTCGTGGTCTGGTTCGTCCCTCAAGCGCCAACAATACAATGGAGCCGAATCATGAACGGTGATTCAGTCAAGCAAGCCAGCGATAACCCAGGGTTCGATGAGCGCACCGGCGGTGTTGTTGAGCGTCTTCTATTCAATCATCGTGCGATGGTGGTGCTCGCCTGCCTGCTCATCAGTATTTTTCTCGGATATCAGGCAGGTGATCTACGGCTGAATGCTGCATTCGAAAAGATGATTCCGGTCAGTCACCCTTATATCCAGAATTATTTCAAATACCGTAATCAGCTCGGCGAGGGAGGCAACACATTACGTGTGGCCGTCCATACTACCGAAGGCACTATCTACAACCCCGAATATCTGGAGACGGTAAAAAATATCAGCGATGAGCTGTTTCTGGTACCCGGAATTGATCGCCCTTATATGAAATCCCTGTGGACTCCAGCAACACGCTGGATAGGGGTCACGGAGGAGGGTTTTGATGGTGGCCCGGTTATCCCTGATGATTATGATGGTTCGTCAGAAAGTATCGATCAGGTGCGCCAGAATGTGGCTAGGTCGGGAGAAGTTGGTCATCTGGTAGCATCCAACATGCGTTCCAGCGTGATCCTGCTGCCTCTGCAGGACGCGAGCAATAAGGGTGCCGCGCCGATCGATTACCACGCACTCTCTTCCCAGTTGGAAGACCTGCGTCAACGATATGAGACCGACACCATCAAGATCCATATAACCGGCTTTGCCAAGGTAGTGGGTGATCTGATTGATGGTCTCAAGCTGATGCAGGTCTTCTTTGCATTCACTTTCGTTATCTGTGCATTGGTTATCTTCTGGTACACGCGCTGTTTGCGCAGCACCGCGCTGGTACTGCTATGTTCGAGCATTGCCGTCGCCTGGCTGCTGGGACTATTGCCATTGCTCGGCTTGGAACTGGACCCCTACTCGATCCTGGTACCCTTTCTTATTTTCGCCATCGGTCTGAGCCATGGTGCTCAGAAAATGAATGGCATCATGCAGGATATAGGGCGTGGCGCCGACAAGGTTATCGCTGCACGACTGACGTTCCGTCGCTTGTTTCTCACTGGTCTCATGGCGCTGTTGGCCGATGCGGTCGGTTTTGGCGTACTGATGATTATCGATATCCCGGTGATCCAGGAGCTGGCGATCGCCGCCACCATAGGGGTCATGGTGTTGATCTTCACCAACCTGATTTTGCTGCCGATACTGCTGTCCTATACCGGCGTAAGTGCAACTGCATCACGACGTGAGGCCGAGCGTGAAACCAGGGCTCTGGAGAATATCGAGCACAACCGCCAACCGCTGTGGTCATTCCTGGATCACTTCACGCAGCGTAAATGGGCACGTATAGCTGTGATGGTTGGCTTGGCGCTGGGGGTATTCGGTTTCGTTACCAGCTTTCAACTGCAGATCGGTGACCTGGATCCCGGTGCGCCTGAGTTACGTCCTGATTCCCGTTACAACCAGGACAATGCTTTCATGGTAAGCAACTATGCGGCCAGCAGCGACAAATATGTCGTCATGGTCAAGGCTCCGCAATACTACTGCGCCAACTATGAAACGCTGGTCAAGGTTGACGCCCTGGAGTCTCAGTTGCAGATGTTGCCTGGCGTGGTATCAAGCAGTTCACTCGCGGCGCTCAGCAAGACTGCTGCTGCAGGCATGAACGAAGGCAATCTTGCCTGGTACGGGATTCCCAGCAATCAGGGGCTGCTGAACGCGATCATTACTCGGGCACCACGTGAGCTTTTCAACCAGAACTGCGATCTGATGACCATCAACGTTTTCCTGTCTGATCACAAGGCAGAAACCCTTAGCCGGGTGGTTGCTGCTGTCGAGGCGTTTGCTGCCGAGCACAACACCGATACGCTGCAGTTCATGTCCGGCGCGGGTAACGCTGGTATCGAGGCGGCTACGAATATCGTGGTCAAGCGCGCCAACGTGCAAATGCTCTTCATGGTCTACGCGGCCGTCATCGCACTGTGCTTCATCACCTTCCGGTCATGGAGGGCAGTGCTATGTACTGTTCTGCCGCTGATGCTGACGTCGATTCTCTGCGAAGCCCTGATGGTATTCCTGGGTATAGGACTCAAAGTGGCAACCCTGCCGGTGATCGCTTTGGGTGTAGGAATCGGTGTGGACTATGCCCTATATGTGTTGAGTATCACGCTGGTTCATCTGCGCCAGGGGGCAACCTTGTCCAATGCCTATTACACCGCCTTGCTGTCGACAGGGAAGGTTGTGGTGTTGACCGGCGTCACCTTGGGTATCGCCGTGGCGACCTGGGCTTTCTCACCGATCAAGTTCCAGGCCGACATGGGCATCCTGCTGGCATTCATGTTCATCTGGAACATGTTGGGCGCCCTGGTCCTCATCCCAGCACTGGCTAATCTACTGGGTTTGGCAAATAGCCTGAGTCCTCAGCGGGTATCGGACGAGCAAGGCGTTTCAAGGTTTGCCCAACTGGTGTGAGACTGTCTGACTACAGAGACCAGGTGTAAAATCATGATTAATACCCTGAGAGTAAACACCTTCAAAGCTATTTTGGGGGAATCAATAGTAGCGAGTATTGCAGCCACCATCAGCTTGCTGATACTTGATGTACCCATATGGGCGACGTTCCTGGGTTGGATCGCTTTCTTCACCCGAGGTATTACGCCCCGAGATGGGATGATCAATCTGGCCTGTGTGCTCAGCGGTTTGGCCATTGGCATAGCAGCTGCCCTGGTAGCTGGTGTGGTAACTCCCTATCTGGGAGAGCTGACTCTCCCGCTGATTGTGCTTGCTGCAACTTTCGTGATTTTATCCATGCGCTTGCTGCCAACCATTAATAATCTACTGGCATGTTTTCTTGGGTTGGTCTGCTTTTTTGCTTCCACGCTGCCACCTCAGTTCGCTTCGTTCATTGAGCTGTCGGCTGCGCTGAGTCTTGGTGTCCTGGCGGGGCTTCTGGCTAGTCTGGTGGCAAAGCACTGGGGCGTTGACAAAAGCGGCTCGCCATCGGAAGCGAGGGCAACAGTAGAGTCGTAGATGCTTGGAAGGGCAGGTATCTCTGTCAGGGCGGTAACTGCTGAGATTGGCATTGATGAATACGTAGCGGAGTAGCAATCCATCAGGCAGCTCGGTGCCTGGATGGATTGCTGCACCTTGCTGGTTTTGCAATGGTGCGGGAGAGGGTAGGGCAGGATCAGCCCTCGAGCTTCTCCACCAGGGTAACGAAGCGATTCATGAAATTCTGCAGGAAGTCGCGACTGCGCGGGCCGATCTCCCCCTCGCTGGTGAGCAGATCAGGGCTGAACTGGATATAGGCCTCACCACCCAGCACCACCGAGCCGAGCACGCCACCGAGGATCTGGCGCACGTGCTGTTGCGCCAAGGCCGCGCCCATGGCGCCCGGCGAGGCACCGGTGATGGCGACCGGCTTGTCGCGCCAGACGTTCTTGTCCATTGGCTTGGAGCCCCAGTCGATGGCGTTCTTCAATACCGCCGGCAGGGAGCGGTTGTGTTCGGGGGTAACCACCAGTACGGCATCGGCAGCGCGGATTTCATCGGTGAAGCGGTTGACATTGGCAGGGCGCTCGCCTTCCAGCTCCTGGTGATACATCGGCAGGTCGTCTATCTGCGGATAGCTGACGGAAAAATGCGCCGGTAGCAGCTTGGCCAGGCCCTCGGCCAACTGGCGGTTGATGGATTCACGATTATTGCTGCCGACGACGATCGCCAGGTGGAAATTGCGCATGACTTATCTCTCCAGGAATTGTGTTGATCAGGAGCCTTCAGGTGGCTGATGTGGCTATTCTCGTTCAAACAAAGTGATGAATAAAGCGCGATTCTTGCCTTGTTCCAATCGATTAATTCGATAGTTTTCTGGTGGGCTGAAAACGTCCGCTGAGCATCACGCACAGCATGCCCACGGCCAGCAAGCCGCCGCCCAGGGCAAACAACGGCTGGTAGGTACCCAGTAGTGCATACAGGCCGGACATGGCATAGCCGGACACTGCCTGCATGACCGCGAACACCGCAGTCGCGTATCCCCACAGGCGCTTGTGCTGGGCCGGACCACCGAGTTCGGCCAGGCGCCCTGAGGTCAGCGCCACCAGACCGGGAACCAGGGCGCCCACCATGAAGGAGGAGATCGAGTTGCTGGCCAGTCCGACAGCAAAGAACGGTAGCGCGATGGCCAGGGACTTGAGCAGATAACCTATGGTCAGACCGTGATGCCATCCGAGACGATGGACCAGCACGCCAGCGAACAGTGGACCGATGATGGCGCCGGCGCCAAACATCGCCCACTGCAGCGCGGCGGCCTGGGCACCCAGGGCTTGCTCACGTGCCAGATAGTCCACCCAGAACACGGTATGGGGAATGAAGCCGGTCGCGTCCATGGCATAGGCCAGCATGACCAGTACTATCGTGGTGCCCAGCACCGGTGGGGCGCCCGCTGGCGAGGTGGTGGTTGGCGCTGCGGCCGGTGGCAGACGCGCCAGCCCGTAATCGCAGGCGATACCGGTCATCAGCGCCAGGCTGCCCAGCGCCAGCCAGCTCCACATCAGGTTGAATTCCATCAGCAGGGGTAGCAGTGTGGCTGACAGCAGGGCCCCCAGGCCAACGCCACAGAACACCAGCGGCCCGACCACTGCCCGGCGCTCAATGGGCGCGCGGGTCAGCGCCAGGGAAGGGCCGACCACCATGAGTATCGCCCCGGTTATACCGGACAGCAGACGCCAGACGAAGAACCAGGCAAAACTGGCGGGAGCGGCGCTGCAGATGAAGCTCAGGCCAATGATGGTGAAGCATACGGCGAGCACTGCCCGCGGCCGGAAACGCTCGGACAGCCAATGCGCCGATAACGCGCCGAGCAGATAACCCAGCAGATTGGCGGCGCCCAGGTAGACAGCGGCGGTGGCATCGAACCAGCCTTGCTGGATCAATACCGGAATCAAGGGTGTATAGGCCAGGCGGGCGAGGCCGACGCCGGCCAGGGCGGCCATGCTGCCGGTCAGCAGCAGGGGAATATCGGAGCGGCGGATCATGGATGGTTCACGAATGTTCGTTCAGCGCAGGTTGATCTGATAACTGATTCTCGGGAGCATGCACACATTCAAGGGTGCGAAGACGTCATCTTACCAGTAAGGCGCAGGGATAAGAGCTGACATGAGTACATTAAAAAAGGGCAGTTCGAAAGCTGCCCTTTTTGATTGGTTAGAGAGAGCGGGCCGTGATTACCTGACCGCGTCCGTCAGTCCGGTTTCTATGGTTGTCTCGGTCTCCGGGCCGATCTCCACAAACGTGTCGTTGGATAAGGTATAGACCGGCCAGTCGAGGCCATTGGCGCTGGGGTTTCCGGTCTTGGCGAAGTTGGTCCACATCAGCATCATCTGCTGTACAACGGCAGTATCCTTGGAGCTCCATTGCATGGATGCATAGACATGTTTGAAGTACGTCATTCATCGGTAAACACATCCGAGATCCAGGTCTTGACCTCCGCTTCGGCGCCCATTTCGACATAGCGTTGGGCCTGCGCGTCGTACAGGGGGAATTCCAGCTCATCGGCAATGCTCGGATCACCCGTCCTGGCAAAGTTGCTCCACATGGTCAGCATCCGCTCGATCACCGCATCGTCGGTTTCATCGAAGCCGGCTGAGGCAAAGATATCCTCCGCATCGCCCTGGGAACCGCTGACGCCATTGCCATTCAGGTCGCCGATCTCCAGCGATTGGCCGGTGGCCGGGTCGATGACCAGGCCCAGCAGGTAGTGGGTAATGACGCTTTCCGGCATGTTGAACAGATAGGCCAGTTCCGCCGCGTGATAGGCGGTGACACCGCGAGCCTTCCAGCCGGCGGGCTGCTGGCTGAAATGCATGGCGTACTGCGGCGCGGTATTCAGCTCGGCCATCCAGGGAAACACGTTGAGCACGGTGGCGATGGGCTCCTCGGTATCATTGGTGGTGACCAGGAACAGGAAGGGCACATCGTTCTGCCTGGCACTTTCAAAGGCCTCCCGTTCGCTGTAGGGCTGGTAGTGGTTGTCGACGTTGGTGTAAGGCACCAGCGCCGCTCCGGCCTGCATCACTTCCAGCCAGCTGCGCTCGCGCATCTGTTCCAGCGAGTCGGCCTGCAGCCGTTGTTGCAGTTGCATACCGACTGCCTCGGCGGCCGCCAGCGTGCGGGTGTCCGGATGCAGGGTGCCGCTCTGACTGACGGCCCGGTGGAACAGCCCGGCAGCCTGGGGCGAGGACATCAGTGACAGCACCTTGCGGCCACCGCCGGACTCGCCAAAGATGGTCACATTGTCCGGATCACCGCCGAACGCCTCGATATTGGCCTGCACCCACTGTAGCGCCGCCACCAGATCCATCTGCCCGTAGTTGCCGGAGCCTTCGTAGCCGCTTTCCGCGCTCAGTTCCGGGTGGGCTATGTAACCGAAGGGCCCGAGCCGGTGATTCACCGAGACCTGGACGATACCCTTGCTGGCCAGTGCACGCGGATTGTTGAAGGGCTTGGTGTTGCTGGTCAGCGCGGTAAAGCCGCCACCATGAAACCAGACCATCACCGGCAGGCCATCGGCATCCTTGGGTGCGGTGATGTTCAGATAGAGCGAATCCTCACTCATGCCGCCTTCACCGAAGCGCTCCAGGCCGGGATTCTGTGCGGCCTGGTCGCTCCAGGCGATGGCGTCGCGCACGCCAGTCCAGGGTTCGGGTTGCTGGGGTGCGCGCCATCTCAGATCACCCAATGGCGGTTGGGCATAGGGAATGCCGAGAAACTGCCAGGTGTCCTCGTCAGCTTCGAAGCCGCGCAGCTCGCCGCCAGTGGTCTGCACCAGATGGCGCACACTGGTTGCACGGGTGAAATGTTCCACGGCGGCATCGGCGGCCGTGACGGGGCGTGGTCGCGGATCGGTATCGGAAAACGCGCCAGTTGTCTCCAACGCCTCCAGCAAGGGCTCCAGGCTGGTGCGAAAAGCACTGGGTGATTGGTCGAAATCGATCTGTGCCGCCCGCTGGGACACTTCATCGCGGATGGCATCGGTCAGCTGGATGCCGTTGTTCAGTTGCCCATCGGAATCGAGGCTTTGCAACAGGATGAGCTTGTTGGTTACCCGCTGATCCGTCGCTGACGCTGCCCCTTCGGTAATACTCAGCGGTGTGAGTACCTCTGCACCATTGGCGGAGCCCAGCGGCAGGTCGCCGATGGAAAAGCTGATGGTTTCCCCTTGCCGATACTGGAACTGACCCTGGTCATCCGTGGTGCTGGCGGCGGTATCGGTACCCTGGTAATCGAGCCCCGAAACGGCGCTATCGATAAAAGTGCCGGTAAGCACCCTGGGTTTCGAGGAGGAAGAAGAGCCGCCGAAACAGCCGGCCAGCAGCAAGGGTACCAAGGAAGCGGCCAATACAATCGAACGATTGCCTGGTCTGGTCATGCGATACATGAATTGAACTCCTGTTATTGTTGTTTTAAGCCTTTCAAGACAGATCCGCTGCTCCGCAGCGAGCGTACCGGCTGCGGTTCACGTCCATGGCGTAACGAAAGGGCATGGCGTCCCGGGTCGGGAACGCAGGGCAGTATAGGCAGCGAATATCGAGACGTAACCCAAATTGGTTATTCGTAGAGTCAATAATATATATAGTGGCAAAATGAAATTTATTTTGGTTGCTCTTTGTTTGTGAGTCATTTTCATAATATGTCTCTGTTGGTCCAGAGCGCTTGATGCCGTTTATGCCTTGCCAAATTGAATCAGCCTTGGTTTCCACATATCGCCCGGATAGTGACTGAACATTCATTTGCAGAATGATTGGTCATTAGCTGTCTTGGCTAGACTGACAGTGCCAATCATTCACGACGCTGGGAGGAACAGCCTTCATGCAGCAGACGATCACGGCATTGGTGGTCATGGGAGTGACCGCCTGCGGCAAGAGCACCATTGCCGATGCCATTGCCCGAGGTGCTGACGCTGTGCATATCGAAGGGGATCAGTTTCACGGTACGGCGAATATCGAGAAGATGCGTTCAGGCCAGCCGCTGACCGACGAGGACCGGGCTGGCTGGCTCGCCCGTCTGGGCGAAGAGCTGGCCGCTGTGGTGCGGGCCGGGCAGCGGCCGGTACTGAGTTGCTCGGCACTGAAGCGCCGATATCGCGACCAACTGCGCGCTGCTGTGCCGGGGTTGGGCTTCGTGTTTCTGGATCTTGGCCTGGATGAGGTGCGGCGACGGGTATCCGCCCGCCGAGGGCACTTCATGTCGGTGGAGTTGGTCGACAGCCAGTTCGCCACGCTGGAGCGACCCTCCGATGAGCCGGCGGTGCTGACCGTTGATGCGACCCTGCCAGTGGCCGAGATCAGCCGTCAGGCCGTCGCCTGGTGGCGTACCCAGGGTGGGCCGGACGACGCCGATTGAGCGAGGTCGGTGCTGCGTTCTCCCTTACAGAGTCCGGCCGCCATTCATCAATCCGATACAGCTGACACAGGGCCAGTGATTGGGTGGACTCGGGTATTGGCCGGCGTCTACTCTCGGTCCTTTACGGGTATTCACAAGACCAAGAAATCAGGAGCAACTGATGAGCGAAGTGACCACTGAGCTGAATGCCGGCGTGTTGACCATCACCGTATCCCGGCCGGACAAGAAGAACGCACTGACCAATGCGATGTATGGTGCGCTTGCCGATGCGCTGGAGCGCGCCGAGTCCGAGGCAGATATCCGGGTTGCCTTGCTGCGGGCCGATGGCGAGATATTTTCCGCCGGTAATGACCTGGGGGAGTTCGCCGCGCAGTCGGTGGGCAAGGGGCCTGCCGTACGACATGTCGAGCGCTTTCTACGCAACCTGGCCACCGCCAGCAAGCCGGTGATGGCGGCGGTGCAGGGCAAGGCGGTGGGGGTGGGCACCACCATGCTGCTGCATTGCGACTATGTATTGCTGGCCGAGGATGCCCAGCTGATTGCCCCCTTCATCGACCTGGCGCTGGTGCCGGAGGCCAGTTCCAGCCTGTTGATGCCGCTGCGTATCGGCCACGTGCGGGCATTCGAGATGTTCGCCCTGTGCGAGCCGGTCTCGGCCGAGGATGCCTGTACCTGGGGGATCGCCAACAAGGTGGTCGGTCGCGAGCAGTTGCATGCCGAAGCCCAGCGCATCGCCGACCGGATAGCACAGAAGCCCGCCGGCGCCCTGGCCCTGGCCAAGGGGCTGATGCGCAATACTGAACGGGTGCTGGAGCATATGGAGCGCGAGAGCAAGATCTTCTCGGCGCAGTTGCGCAGCGAGGAAGCCAAGGAAGCATTCAGCGCCTTTGCGGAGAAGCGCAAGCCGGACTTCAGCCGGATCGGCAAGGGCTAACTGCGATCGGCAACCTTTTCGGGGTGTAGCGCGCCTGCGCTACGCCTGCGGAGTGGTGGGAGACGCCGCTGCCGTCGAGCAGCGCTCGACAACCCGTTAGCGAGGCTCCGTTCCGGCGCGCCGCTCCACACCCAGTTCGCCCAGCGTGACAGCCATGTCTTCGGCCGAGGTGGCGGGCTTGACGTCGGTATCGATCTTCAGCACCCGGCCATCCTTGCCGATGTACACCGTATGGCGTCGGGCGAAGCCCAGCGGGTGCAGCACCCCGTAGGCGCGGGCTACCGACTTGTCCTCGTCACTCAATAGCGGAAAGTCGGCGCCGGTGGATTCGGCGAAACCGATGTTCTTGTCCAGCGGGTCGACACTGGCCATGAAGTAGGCCACGTCATATTCGCGGATCAGATGGCCATTTTCCGCCAGCGATTTGCATTCGATGGTGCAACCGGAGGTGTAGGCCTTGGGAAACCAGGCCAGCACCACCGCCTGCTTGCCGCGATAGTCGGCCAGCCGGTGAGTCTGCCCGTCGGAGCCGGGCAGGGCGAAGTCCGGTGCCGGCTCGCCTACCTCCAGTGCGCTGGCCGGACTGGCGACAGCCGCCAGCCACAGGCCCAGCATCAGGGTCTTGCAATATCTGAACATGCCTTTCTCCTGGTCGATGACCCACGCTGCCCGGACAGTGTAGCTCAGTGGTTGATATCGACGTCCCTGGTTTCCTTACCGATGATCAGCGCCAGCAGCGTGAGCACGGCCATGCAGGCGAGATAGATCCCGACCAGGAACGGGCTGCCGTCACCGATACCCCACAGCCAGACCGCGATGAACGGCGCCACGGCGGCGCCGAGGATCGAGGACACATTGTAGGAAATGCCCGAGCCGGTATAGCGCACGTTGGTCGGGAACAGCTCGGGCAGCAGCGCGCCCATCGGACCGAAGGTCATGCCCATCAGGCTGAACCCCAACACCAGCCAGAGCATCACGCCAACGAAACCTGCCGATAGCAACGGCACCCACAGCAGGCCGAACAGGATGATGCCCAGGGTAACCAGGATCAGCGTCTTGCGCCGCCCCAGCCGGTCCGCCAGCAGGCCGGACAGCAGGGTGAATATGCCGAAGAACACCACGCCGAAGATCAGCATCAGCACGAAGTTGTTGTAGCTGTAGCCCAGCCCGCCCAACTGGTCCGCGGCTGGTTCGATCGGCGCGCGGCCATAGCTCAGCGAGAAGGTGGTCATCAGGTAGAACAGCACATAGGTGGCCAGCATGTAGAAGGTGCCGAGGATCAGCTCGCGCCAGTTCCGGCGTATCACTTCACCCAGCGGCAGCTTGACCACCTTGCCGGTGGACATGGCCTTGGAGAATGCTGTGCTTTCCACCAGGTTCAGGCGAATCCACAGGCCGATGATCACCATGACCGCGGAAAACAGGAAGGGGATACGCCAGCCCCAGTCGAGGAAGGCGTCCGATGGCCGTGATGGGTTATCCGACGGCAGTGCGGCAGCGACGATCAGGAACAGGCCATTGGCGATGATGAAACCCAGTGGTGCACCCAACTGCGGGAAGGTGCCGAACAGGGCGCGCTTACCAACGGGGGCGTTCTCGGTAGCGACCAGTGCCGCGCCAGACCATTCACCGCCAATGGCGAAGCCCTGGGCCAGGCGCATGATCACCAGCAACAGTGGCGCCAGCCAGCCGATGGCATGGTAGGTCGGCAACAGGCCGATCAGGAAGGTTGCGATACCCATGGTCAGCAGGGCATAGATCAGCGTGGTCTTGCGCCCGATCTTGTCACCCAGGTGACCGAAGAACACCGCACCGAGCGGGCGCGCGATCATCGCTGCACCGAAAATGGCGAAGGATGCCAGCAGCGCCACTCTCTCGTTGCCCGGCGGAAAGAACAGGTAGGGAAAGACCAGTACGGCCGCAGTGGCATAGACGTAGAAATCGTAGAACTCGATAGTGGTGCCGACCAGGCTGGCGAACATGACGCGGGAGCGTGAGTTGGCCGGAGCTGGCGCGGAAGCGATGGTCTGGGACATGGGCAGGCAACGTTTCAGAATGGACGGAAAGCCGCTGCTGGCGCGGCGCGGGCAATGATTGTATGCAAGACGCAAGCGCGGCGCCATCATTGACGTGCCGAGGCGGCAAGGCGATGAGGTCAGCCGCCGATCACAGAAGGGGCTATCACCAGCACGGCACTGGTGACGATCAGCAGCAGGCCAAGCGTCTCCCGGCTCGAGACCCGCTCCTTCAGCCAGTGCTGTGACAGCAGCAGGGTGAAGAACACCTCTATCTGGCCCAGCGTCTTGACCAGCGCCACTTCCTCCAGGTTGACCGCGGTGAACCAGCACAGCGAGGCGATGGAGCTGGACAGGCTGATACGGAACACCAGCGCGGGCCGCTGCCACACCTTGAGCAGGGTCGGGCGATCACGCAGCAGCAGCCAACCGACCAGCACCGCAACCTGGATGCTGATGGTCCATACCAGCACCCAGGCGGCGGTATGCAGGAACGGCAGGTCCAGCTGATGACAGGCGTCGCGCACCCACAGGGTGGTCAGGGCAAAGCACAGACCGCTGCCCAGCCCCACCAGCAGGGTGCCCAGGTCGAGCGAGCCGGGTTTGCTGCGCCCCTTGAGCAGCCACACCGCAACCGCACCGACGGCAATGCCCAGCCAGCCGATTGGGCCGAGCAGCGCGCCGAAGAATATCGAGCCCAGCACGGCGGCCAGCAGGGCCTCGCTCTTGGCCAGGCCAACGCCGGCAGTGTAGCTGCGCCGCTGGAACAACAGCACCATCAGCGCCGTGGCCAGGATCTGCGAGATGGCCGCTGCGCTGACAGTGAAGATGAAGCGGGTAGTGAACTGCGGCACGGCCACCGGCTCCACGGCGTACAGCACGAGGAGATAGCCCAGCGCCAATGGTAGAGCCCAGATGAACCGCGCCAGGGTCACGCCGACGGCATTGACCTCGCGGCTGAGCTGCTTCTGCTGGGCATTGCGCAGCGCCTGGGTGAAGGCGGCGGCGAGGGTGAAGGGTATCCAGAGCATGAGTGGGCTCGACAGGTGGCAGGCAATAAAAAAGCCGGCTTGTGGCCGGCTTCTTATCGGGCTAGACGCTTATTTTTGGTAAGCGTCTACTGCCTTTACAATTTCCGCACGGGCTTCGTCAGCGTTGCCCCAGCGGTCGATCTTGACCCACTTGCCGGCTTCCAGATCCTTGTAGTTCTCGAAGAAGTGCTGGATCTGCTGGATCAGCAGCTCGGGCAGGTCGGTGTATTCCTTCACGTCCTTGTACAGGACGCTCAGCTTGTCATGGGGTACGGCAACCAGTTTGGCATCGCCGCCGCCATCGTCAGTCATGTGCAGCACGCCAACCGGGCGGCAGCGGATGACCGAGCCCGGTGCCACCGGGTGCGGGGTCACTACCAGTACGTCCAGCGGGTCGCCATCATCAGCCAGGGTGTTCGGAATGAAACCGTAGTTGGCCGGGTAGAACATCGGGGTTGCCATGAAGCGGTCGACGAACAGGGTATTGGAATCCTTGTCGATCTCGTACTTGATCGGCGCATGGTTGGCCGGGATCTCGATGGCGACGTAGATATCGTTGGGGATGTCTTTACCTGCGGGGATCTGGTCGTAGCTCATGGGTTACCTGATGCGGGGCATGGTGAAATGGGATCGGCGTCTGCCGGTGCTGCTGACGCCATGAAAAATATGGGCGGAGATTATAGGCGCTTGAGCGGCCTTTACCAAGTTAAACCTTTGGCGTATACCGCTTTTCGCTGCCTGGCCCGCCCGCGGTCCTCGAGGAACCGGCGAACGGGCCCGGTCGGGCTCAGACCTTGAACGGCGCCAGCTTGCGCTCGACCGGCAGGTTCTGCAGGCGCACATAGGCTGGCAGGCCATTGCTGAACGGCGGAATGTCCTCGCCCTGGATCAGCGGCGACAGGTACTGGCGGCAGGCGTCGGTGATATGGAAGCCGTCCTCGCTGATGAAATCGCGCGGCATGAACTTCTCGACGTTGGCCACGTCGCTCAGCGGGGCTTCGATGATGTCCCAGCGGTAGGGCGTGTCTTCCAGGCGGCGGATGGCCGGCATGATGGCGTTCTTGCCGTCCAGGGCAATCTCGACCGCCGCCTTGCCCAGCGCATAGGCCTGCTCCACGTCCACTTTGGAGGCAATGTGCCGTGCGGCGCGCTGCAGGTAGTCAGCTACGGCCCAGTGATACTTGTAGCCGAGCTTGTCACGTACCAGGTTGGCGATGGTCGGTGCCACGCCACCGAGCTGGGCATGACCGAAGGCGTCGGTCAGGCCGGATTCGGACAGGAACTTGCCGTCCTTGTTCTTGATGCCTTCGGAGACGCCGATCACGCAGTAGCCGTGGGTCTTCACGCACTCATCGACGCGGGCCAGGAAGGCCGCCTCGTCGAACTCGATTTCCGGGAACAACAGAATATGCGGCGCCTCGCCCTCTGCCTCGCTGGCCAGACCGCAGGCAGCGGTGATCCAGCCGGCATGGCGGCCCATGACTTCGAGGATGAACACCTTGGTCGAGGTGGCGGACATGGAGGCCACGTCGTAGCCGGCTTCGCGGATCGAGGTGGCGACGTACTTGGCCACCGAGCCGAAGCCGGGGCAGCAGTCGGTGATCGGCAGGTCGTTGTCGACGGTCTTGGGCACATGGATGGCCTGGATCGGATAGCCCATGGTCTCGGCCAGCTGGGATACCTTCAGGCAGGTATCAGCGGAGTCGCCGCCGCCGTTATAGAAGAAGTAACCGATGTCGTGCGCCTTGAACACCTCGATCAGACGCTCGTATTCGGCACGGTTGGCGTCCAGGCTCTTCAGCTTGTAGCGGCAGGAACCGAAGGCGCCGGAGGGCGTGTGGCGCAGGGCAGCGATGTTCTCTGCCGACTCCAGGCTGGTGTCGATCAGATCTTCGGTGAGAGCGCCAATGATGCCATTACGACCAGCGTAGACTTTCCCGATCTTGTCCGGATGTTGGCGGGCAGTTTCAATGACCCCGGCCGCGGAGGCGTTGATCACTGCGGTTACCCCGCCTGATTGGGCATAAAAGGCATTCTTGACGGTCATGCTGACTCCATGGTGTGTGGCTGATGTCGGATAGACAACCGCATCGGTGTTGCGGTTGCATGACGACAGCTCTCAGGGCAAAAGAATGGCGCGCATGATAGCGGAATGTGGGGAGCTTTGCATGGTTGGCCGCTGGGTGGTTTGGTGGGAGCTTTCCCCTCTCCCCCGGCCCCCGCTCCGCGCCCCGGCCCTTCGTAGAACTCAGGGCGCTCAAGCGGGCGAAGCAGTGCTTCGCTTTCTCCGCTTTCGCCCCGCAAGGGGCGAGGGGTGACTCGCGACTGAATCAGCGTGTTTATCCGATAAGTAATGAAATAAGCACCAACACGCCATGCTGGACAGCATTCGAATTCGGTGGGAGTCAGCAACCGAGAAATATCACTCACTGCTGATTGGTGCAGGACATACCCGGTATCTTCGGCGCGAGTCACCCCTCGCCCCTTGCGGGAGAGGGGCCGGGGGAGAGGGGACAACAAAGCCTCAGCCCATGCTAGTATCCGCCCCTTGATCCTCTGCTTACAGGACTGCTCGATGCATCTGCATATTCTCGGTATCTGCGGTACGTTCATGGGTTCGCTGGCGCTGCTGGCGCGGGATCTGGGGCATCAGGTCAGTGGCTCCGATGCCAACGTCTATCCCCCCATGAGCACCCAGCTGCAGGCCCAGGGTATCCAGTTGACGGAAGGCTACGATCCGGCGCATCTGCAGCCGGCACCCGACCTGGTGATCATCGGCAACGCCATGTCGCGGGGTAATCCGGCGGTTGAGTATGTGCTGGACAAGGGCATCCCCTACGTTTCCGGCCCCGAGTGGCTGGCCCGGCATGTGTTGCAGGACCGTTGGGTGCTGGCAGTGGCCGGCACCCACGGCAAGACCACTACCTCCAGCCTGCTGGCGTGGATTCTGGAAGATGCCGGCATGGCGCCGGGCTTCCTGATCGGCGGCGTGCCGCAGAATTTCGGCATTTCCGCCCGGCTGGGCGACACGCCATTCTTCGTGGTCGAGGCGGATGAATACGACAGCGCCTTCTTCGACAAGCGCTCCAAGTTCGTCCACTACCGTCCGCGCACCGCGATCCTGAACAATCTCGAATTCGACCATGCGGATATCTTCCCCGATCTGGCGGCGATCGAGCGGCAGTTCCACCATCTGGTGCGTACCGTGCCGTCTTCCGGCCTGATTATCTACCCGCAGCAGGAAGCAGCGCTGCAACGGGTGATCGACATGGGCTGCTGGACGCCCTGGCAGACCACCGGCGAGGGCGGCAACTGGCAGGCGCGGCTGCTGGCCGAGGATGGCTCGCGCTTTGAAGTCTGGCTGGACGGCCAGTTGCAGGGCGTGGCCGAGTGGCAGCAGACCGGCGCCCACAGCGTGGCCAATGCCCTGAGTGCGCTGGCTGCCGCCCGGCATGTCGGCGTCACGCCGCAGCAGGGTATTGCAGCGCTCGCCGGCTTCGCCAGCCCCAAGCGGCGTATGGAAAAGATCGCCGAAACCAACGGCATCACCCTGTATGACGACTTCGCCCACCACCCCACGGCCATCGCCACTACCCTGGCCGGTCTGCGTGCCAGTATCGGCAGCGAACGCCTGCTGGCGATCATCGAGCCGCGCTCCAACACCATGCGCCTGGGCAGTCACATGAGCGCGCTGCCGGGCAGCGTGCGCCAGGCCAGCGAGGTCATCTGGTATCAGCCGCAAGGGCTGGACTGGTCACTGGACCCGGTCGTGGCGGACAGCCCGGTTCCGGCGCAGGTGATGACCGATATCGATGCCATCGTTGACCGGGTAGTGGCCCAGGCGCAGCCCGGCACCCGTATCGTGATCATGAGCAATGGCGGCTTCGGCGGCATTCACCAGAAGATGAAGCAGGCGCTGGAGGCGAAGCATGGCTGAGCGACGCGTCACCCTCGCGGTTACCGGCGCGTCCGGCTCGCAATATGCCCTGCGCCTGCTGGAATGCCTGGTGCGTGCCGATGTGCAGGTATTCTTCCTGATCTCCCAGGCCGCGCAACTGGTGGTCGCCACCGAGACCGAGCTGCAGCTGCCGCCCAAGCCCCAGGCGCTGGAGGCCTTCCTGACCGAGCATTACCAGGCCAGGGCAGGGCAGATCCGCGTGTTCGGCAAGCAGGACTGGATGTCCCCGGTCGCCTCCGGCTCCGGTGCGCCCGCCGCCATGGTGGTCTGCCCGTGCAGTACCGGCACCCTGTCGGCTATCGCCACCGGTGCCAGCAACAACCTGATCGAACGCGCCGCTGATGTCACCCTCAAGGAACGCCGGCAACTGATCCTGGTACCCAGGGAAAGTCCCTACTCGACCATCCACCTGGAAAACATGCTCAAGCTCAGTCGCATGGGCGCGGTCATCCTCCCGGCCAGCCCCGGCTTCTACCACCAGCCACAGTCCATCGACGACCTGGTGGATTTTGTCGTGGCGCGGATACTCAACCAACTGGGTATCGAGCAGGATCTGCTCAAGCGTTGGGGCGAGTAGGGCAGGGAAAGCTAGACACCTATGCCGAGCGCCAAGTGAGCAGCATCAAAGGGTGTGATAAAATTATCGAGTAAAAGCTCTAATTTTGCTTGGTGGCAGATGGGTTATCGGCTAGACTGCCTCCCCAGGGAAGACCAGCCACTGCTGCTGAGCCGATGACAGCCAGTGGATTGCCCGAGAAGCGATTCGTTTCCACAGTCTTCCAATAATAATGAAATGAACAAGAGCCATGATGAGCCATGATAAGAAGAAGTCTGTGGCTGCTGGTACCTGTCATTGCATTCGGCGCCGTATGGCAAGCGCTGGCCGATGACGAGTTGCCGCCGTCCGCCGCGCTGCCGGCAACCCCGGGTTGGGTGGATGAGGCCAGTTGCCAGGGTTGTCACGCCGAGCAATTCGCCGACTGGCAGGGCTCTCACCATCAACTGGCCATGCAACCGGCCACCGAGAGCACCGTGCTGGGCAATTTCGACCAGCAGTCCCTGAGCACCGACACCGAAACCAGCCGCTTTTTCCGCCGTGATGGTGGCTTCTGGATCAACACGCCTGACGCGCAGGGCAAGGCTACCGACTATCCGGTTGCCTATACCTTCGGTGTCGAACCCCTGCAGCAATACTTTCTGCAACTAACCGATGGCCGTCTGCAATCCCATGGCGCGGCCTGGGATGTGCCCGAGCAGCGCTGGTTCCATCTGTACGATGGCGAGGGCGTGGACCACCACCATCGGTTGCACTGGAGCGGGGCGCAGCAGAACGCCGACTTCATGTGCATCGAGTGCCACACCACCGGCTTCAAGCGTGATTACGACCCAGCCACCAACACCTATTCCAGCCAGTGGCATGCGCTGGGTGTGGGTTGCCAGAGTTGTCACGGCCCGGCCTCGGGACATGTGCAGTGGGCCGAGAATGGAGGCGCGACCGGCACCAGAGCCAGTGCAACCAAGGGCTTCGAGGAGAATCTGGTGGGGGCGGCCGACAACCAGCCGGAAACCTGCGCCCGCTGCCACAGCCGCCGCATGACGCTGGATAATGGCTACACCCACGGCAATCATCTGCTGGATGACTACCTGCCGGTGATCCTCAGCGCCGATCTCTATGAAGTGGACGGCAAGATCCAGGACGAAGTATTCGAGTACGGCTCCTTCCAGCAGAGCCGGATGCACGCTGCCGGGGTGGTCTGCTCGGATTGCCACAACCCCCACAGCACCCAGCTGCGAGCGCCGGCCAACGCGGTCTGCACCCAGTGCCACAATCCGGGCGGCAAGGCGACGCGCGGTGCTATCGACGCCAGCGGACTGCAGGCCAAAAACTACGACCACCCCTCCCACCATCATCATCCGGTCGGTTCGCCGGGGAGTCAGTGCGTCAGTTGCCACATGCCCGGCAAGCTGTACATGGTCAACGACCTGCGCCACGACCACAGCTTCACCTCGCCGGACCCGTTGCAGGCGCGTCAGCTGGGGCACTCTGATGCCTGTCTCGGCTGCCATCAGCAGGCCGAAGACCAGGTCGTGGCAATGTTCCAGCAATGGTACCCCGATGCCCAGCCGCGCGACGGCGGTTACGCCCGCGACCTGCATGCCGCGCGGCAGGGGCTGCCGGGCGCCGCGCAAGCCCTGGCACGGCAACTGGCGCGTACCGAGCTGGCAGATATTCGCCGTGCCACCCTGCTCAGCGAATTGCCCGGCTACCCCTCGGCTGCGGCCCAGCGCGCTGTGGTCGAGGCACTAAGTTCGTCCTCGCCCCAGGTGCGCCACACCGCCGCCGGGCTGCTCGGCTCCCTGACTGCGCCGAACCAGCAGATCAGCCTGTTGAGCACCTTGCTCGAGGACCCGGTGCGGGCCGTGCGGCTGGAAGCGGCCTGGCAGCTGTTGCAACTGGCTGGGGAGGCCAATGTCGAGCCACAGGTGCTGCAGCAACTGATCGCCGAGTACGAGCAGAGCCAGAACAGCATGCTGGAGCGGGCCGAGTCCCAACTCAATCTGGCCGGCATCTACCAGTTGACCGGGCGCCAGGCCGAGGTCGAGCCGACACTGCAGCAGGCGCTGCGCCAGGACCCGACCTTCCATCCCGCGCGAATCATGCTGGCGCAGTGGCGAGAGCAGGCGCTGGGTGATCCTGAGGCGGCATTGACGCTGCTGCGAGAGGGGATCGCGCAGTATCCGCGGGAGCCATCACTGCAGCATGCCTACGGCTTGGCGCTGGTGCGTCAGGGCCAGCGCGGGGCAGCACTGCAGGCCCTGCAGCGTGCCCATGAGCTGGCGCCGGAACAGGCCGAATATGGCTATGTGCTGGCGGTTGCCCTGCACAGCAGCGGCCAGGTGGAAGACGCATTGGCGCTGCTGCGCAGCCAGCTGGAGGAGCAACCGGCCAACCGCCGGACACGGCAGGCATTGATCAGCTACCTGCGTTCGGCAGGTAACCAAGTGGAGGCAGACTCGCTGTTGGCGGAGCTGGCTGCACAAAACCCGGAGGACCCGCTGCTGCGACAGTTGGGCCACTGACTTGATATAAAAGCAAGAGGGATATGCCATGCAGTTCAGACTCTTACGTCAAGGTGCGTTGCTGGTTGCTTCGATGTCGCTGGCATCCTGCTGGCTCGACAGCGGCAGCAGTTCATCATCATCCAATGATCCGCCGGCAGGTGACCAGCCGCCCAACATCCTGTTCGTCATCATGGACGACGTCGGTATCGACCAGATGGAATCCTTCGGCTATGGCGGGGCCAAGGCGCCAGCGGTGCCATCCATCGATGCCATCGCTGATGGCGGTATCCGCTTCCGTAACGCCTGGGCCATGCCCGAATGCTCGCCCAGCCGGGCGACCTTCATGACCGGTCTCTACCCGATGCGCACCAACGTGCTGCAGGCGATTGGGCCAAACGACCTGGCCAACTCCCATGTGTCTCCCTATGCGATGACCATTCCCAAGGTGCTGGCCACCGCCGGTTATGAGAACGCCATGTTCGGCAAGTTCCACCTCGGCGGGCCGGAGAACAATCCGGCCGGCTTCGAGGCGCCCACCGCCCTGGGTTGGGATACCTTCTACGGATGGGGTGGCTTGCCGGCGTCGATCGATACCACCGCCGGGGGTGTTGGCGACACTGACCAGTATTCCTGCGGCTTTGTGCCTGGGGTAGGCGCGCCCGGTGGCGTCCATGCCGGGGCCTGTTATATTCCCCAGGCTGGTGGCGGCACCAGTTGTACCGAGATGGCCGGGGAGGTTCACGGCGATCCGGCCGGGCTGCGATGCTTGACGCAGGGCGGCGTACTGGTACCGAGTGAGCCCTGTGAAGCTTCACCGCCGGACTACGTGAACTTCGATCTGGAAAATGCTCACTATGTTTCCAAGCTGTTGATCAACCGGGATGGTGAGGCCGAGGATGTGAGCCTGACCGACCCACGTTCCCGCGGCTACCGGGCGACCATAGAAGTGGATACTGCCATTGACTGGATCAATACCCGCAGTGATGACACGCCGTGGATGGCCACCCTCAGCTTCAGTTCAGCCCATACACCACTGCAGCATCCGCCGGCTGAGCTGGTTCCCTCCGGAGCGGCCAGCATCCTCACCCCCAACTGCACTTCCGATGCGCCGCTCAATCAGAGGAACATCACCGACACCATGATCGAGTCGCTGGACACCGAGCTGGGGCGCCTGCTGGTGGAAACCGGCATCGCCACGCGCGGGGACGATGGCAGCCTGAATTACGACCCCCAGACCAGCAATACCATGGTGGTCGTGGTGGGGGACAATGGCTCCTTCGCTCCCACGGTCAAAGGCCCTTTTGATCTGACCCGCGCCAAGGGTTCCGCCTATCAGACCGGCGTCTGGGTGCCGCTGGTCATTTCCGGTCCGCTGGTCGAGCAGCCTGACCGCAATGTGGAGCATATGGTCAATGCGGTTGACCTGTTCCAGTTCTTCGCCGATGTCGCCGGTGTGGATCTGGAGCAGGTGGTGCCCCGTGGTACGGACGCCGAGGAGATGCTGTCCTACCTGACCAACCCCGAACGGGACAGCGTGCGTGAAGTCAACTTCACCCATGGTGGTCTGAATATCCTGGCCAACGATGCCGTGAACGGGCCCTGCGTGTTCAATGGCAACTTCTGTTCCCATACTCCCATGTCAGCCCAGGTCTGCGCCGACAACGGTGGTGTCTGGTGGGGGCCGGAGGCCGGCGTGGGTACCAATGGCGTGCTCAAGGAAGTGGATCACTGCTGGCAGGTCAACCAGGCCATCTACGAAGATGCCCCCGGCGACTATGAGCAGAACAAGATCACCATGGGCGCCACCGACTACATGGCCATGCGCAACGATGACTACAAACTGGTGCGCAACGAAGCGCTGGATTACGATCCGGCAACGGATGGCAGCGTGCAGGTGGAAACCGAGGAATTCTACCGTATCGACCAGGCCGCACCAGAACCTGACCTGGATCGCGAAGGGGATGACCTGCTACAGCGCCCCGGTGGACTCACCACGGCCGAGCAGCAGCACTTCGATGAACTGGAACATCGACTCGATCTGCTGCTCAGTTCGCACAAGGCCTGTCCCGGTGATGGTAATGGCGATGGCGTTGTCGATCAGCAGGATATCGACAACTACACGCAGCTCAGTTCGGAATGGGGGCAGTCCAGCATGTACGACTTCAACCATGACGGCCTGACCGACGCGCAGGACCTGGCAATCATCCAGGCCAACCTGGGAGCCTGTCCTGAATAAGTAACAGCAAGGCAAAACAAAGCCCCGGTCGGATCGGCCGGGGCCTTGTCGTTTTCAGGCTGTTGGCACGGGATCAGCGAATCATGGCCCTGGGGGTGTAGCGCGCCTGCGCGACGACAAGATCGGATTCAGTTCACCCCTCGGCCTTGACTGCATGGATGCAGGAGATAGGGCGACGCAGGATGCCAAAGCCGAGGCCGAGGGTTCATGGTGCCGATTGAGTCGGAGCGGTCGGTGGATCCTTCGCCTTCGCGAAGGATGACGGGCAGGGAATAATTCACTGTTTTCTGAAATAGCATTACGCCATGATGCGGTATCAACATCAAGGAGAAGCATTTATGCACCCCGTCAAAGGACTGCTCTTGGCCCTGGCAACCCTCATGCTGACCGCCTGCAGCTTGCCATCACCCGAAGGCGCCCTGAATGAGGCGGCCAAACAGTTGCAGGGCAATCTGGAAAACAAGCAGGCTGGCGCTGTGGTCAAGCAGTTGCATGACGACTTCATGGCTCAGCAGTATTACAACAAGCAGGCCATTCACCAGCAGATGCTTGGCTTGTTTCTGCGTTATAAGAACGTCAACATCATCGTCCTCAACCGTCAGTGCCAGCTGGATGCCGGTTTCAACTATCGGGGCCAATGTACGGCTCAGGTCGCGGTTACCGGCGCGCAAGGGTTGATTCCAGAGCGGCTCGATCATTATCAGGTACGTAGCGAATGGGAGCTTGGCGGTAATGAGTGGCTGTTGATCAGTCTGGATTGGCAGTAGCCCGACACTCGGGCTTCGCGAACTTTTCATCGCGCAGCCGGTCAGCTGCGTAGGTTACTGTCATCGTGGAAACTCGTCTCATCATGTTGTTCAACAATGCTTCGTACTACCCAGACCGCTATTGTTCGGCCCGCAGGCTGCCATCCGATGTCGCCCTCCTCAGCAGGCATCTCACCCTTGGCCTGGCCCTGCTGTTCAGCAGTGCAGAGCTGCTGGCTGGGGACGAGGTTGAGGGGGAAAGCGCAGCCGACAGTTCGGCGCTATTGCAACGCCCGCTGGAGCTGGCGCGCAAGCTGGCGGCACCGGAACCGGCGGAGCCAGGCTGGTATGTGCAGGGGAGCGTATGGACCACGCACTTTGATCCTCAGCCGGACCATAACAACAATCAGGACCTGATCGGCCTGGAGCGTCATCGGGATGACAGCTATCTGTGGGGAGCCGCGACCTTTCGGCACTCCTTTGGTGAGCGGGCCTGGTATGGTTATACCGGCAAGCGTTTTGAGTTTGCGGGCACGCCCTTCAATGCCAAGCTCACGGCGGGGCTGCTGTATGGCTACCGAGGCGAGTACCGCGACAAGATACCCCTCAACCGTTTCGGCGTGGCTCCGGCAGTGATTCCGTCAGTGGGTGCCAGTTACCAGCGGGTAGGGGTGGACGTGGTGCTGTTGGGGGCTGCCGCGGCCATGGTCAATTTCGGGGTGCGTTTGTAGCGTCAGGGGCTAGTGAGCTGGTGGTGTAGACGGTGTGTTTGCTGGTTGGTGCCAAGCTTCGCGCGACCGTAAGCAGGCGTAGCGCGGGCGCGCTACACCCCTAGGTTTTGCGTGTCAGACGAAATATAGCGCCAGCGTTTCGGCAATATACGCCGGCTTGTCGATGCCTTCGATTTCCAGGGTGGCGCGGGATTTGACCAGCCACTGGCCGGGGTTTTTTTCGGTCACGTCGATCACGGTCAGTTGCATGCGTACGCGGGAGCCGACGCGCACCGGCTGGATGAAGCGTACGCTGTCCAGGCCGTAGTTGACCGCCATCTTCAGGCCCTCCGGGCGCATCGCCAGGCCGGCCGACAGTGCCGGGATCAGGGACAGCGACAGGAAACCGTGGGCGATGGTGCCGCCAAACGGAGTCTGCTTGGCCTTTTCTTCATCGATGTGGATGAACTGGTGGTCGCCGGTGCACTCGGCGAACTGGTTGACGCGTTGCTGGTCGATCAGCAGCCACTCGGAATGGCCCAGGTCTTTGCCGATGTAGGAGGTCAGTTCGGATACGGGTACGGCGGTCATGGTGTGCTCCGTTGGTTTTGTTGTTGGGGGCGATTGAGGGTGGGTGAGTTTTCGGAGTAGAAAGCTTTCCCCCTCTCCCCAGCCCTCTCCCGCAAGGGGAGAGGGAGTTATTGTCTGGATTCAGCTTAGCCATGTTGGCAAGGGCGGGCCGCAAAGGTCAACGCGCCGGTGGTGTCATTGGTTTGCTGAATGCCGCTACCGCCGCGTCGGGCTATGGCCGTGTTACAGGCCGAGCAGCAGCGCCAGTCCTGCCAGTAATGGCCAGCCGGGCAGCAATATCGACCACGGCCGGGGCAGGGCGCGGAGGGGGCCGCTGCGTTCCAGCAGCCAGATCGCCAGCAGGCTGGCGCAGGCGGCTTGCAGCAGGCTGGCAAGCACCACGGGGGTTGCTATTGGCAGGATCAACCAGGCGGTGATGGGCAGCAGGCACAGCGGTATGGCGTACAGGCCCCAGCTCAGGCGCAGCCAGAAGCTCTGGTCGCGGTTGCCGAGCATGGCCAGCCCGAATATCAGCGACAACAGCAGCGCCAGTCGGGTCGATCCCGCATCGGGCAGCAGCCCCAGTGCCAGGCACAGAAGAGCGCTTATCAGCAGTAGCAGTAACTGCCAGCCCTGGCGCAGCACCGCCAGCAGGAGCAGTGCCGGCAGGTAGCCGAGCAGCAGGAAGGCTTCGCTGCTGAGCGGCGCCAGCCAACTGCGCAATGCCAGCAGAGTGGCATGCCCAGTGTCGCCCAGCCATTGCTGCAGGGTGCCATACAACACGCTCAGCCAGGGCGCGCTGAGCACCAGGCCAAGCCAGGCGACCAGGCATAGCGCGGCCGCTGCCAGGCTGCTCCAGCGCTGCTGGCTGCGCAGCAGCATCAGCAGGGCGAAGCCGAAGCCGGCAAGTCCGCCGACCAGCAGCAGCGCCTCGCTCCAGAAGGATTCGGGCACCGGCCAGCGTGCCGCGTTGCCGGCCAGATAACCGGGCAGCACATAGACCGGGGCCCAGGCCAAGGCCGAGAGGATGTTGACCAGCAGGAAGCGCCAGGTAGGCATGTCGAACATGCCGGCGATCATCGGGATGATCGGGCGGATCGGGCCGATGAAGCGGCCGAGGATAATGCTGGACATGCCGTAGTGGCGGAAGAAGGCTTCGCCGCGGTCGATCCATTGCGGGTGCCGGGCGAAGATGCCGAGGCGGCGGATGTCCTGGTGGAACCAGCGGCCCATGGCGAAGCTGAGCAGGTCGCCGCAGACTGCGCCGCCGAAGGCCCAGCCGAGGGTGGCGAGCAGGCCGAGGTTGCCGCTGCCAGCCAGTGCCGCGGCGGCGAACAGCAGCAATACGCCGGGCACCACCAGGCCGGCGACCGCCAGTGATTCGGTCAGCGCGATGAGAAAGATGGCCAGCCCCAGCCAGCGGGTATGACTGCCCAGCCAGATGATCAGCTCACCGCTCAGCAGGCTTTCCATTCAATCGGGTACGTCGTCGAGCAGATGGTAGTCCTGCCCTTCCTGGCGCGTCCCGCCCAGCGGGTTGCGCGTGCAGTAGGGCGCATAGGCGCTGTCGACGAAGCGGTAGGGCAGGTGCTCGTCCCGGCCCAGTGGAATGCCCAGGCGGGTGGTCTGGATGATCTGCTGCGGGCGATAACCGTCGTCATCGATGATCAACTGGTGCGGGTCCGGCACCTGGGCATTCCACACCGGCACCTTCAGGTGCAGCGAGCGGCACAGCAGGGTCTGGCCATTGCACAGTCGCGCCGCTGGGCGTGGCTGGCCATTGGCCGCGGGATTGAGCTGCTGCATCAGTGCCAGGCTGTCCGGGCCGCTGATATCGTCGACCACCGGATAGCCGGACTTGATCAGCACGCCATCGCCTTCACCCTCGGCGCTGATGTTCAGCGAGTCGCCGCCGCGGGCGTAGTACATGTACAGGGTGCCGGCCGCCATGAACAGTGCCCGGCGCGATTGGGTCAGGCCGAGCGAGGCGTGGCTGCCTTTTTCCTCGCGCAGGTAGGCCTCGGTCTCGATGATGCGCGCCGACAGCCAGTGCCCCTGGTGATAATGACGGATGACCTTGCCCAGCAGGCGAACCGCCAGCTCGCGGCTGTCACGTTGGAAGAACCCTCGTGGCAGAGGGTTCGGAGCTTGATGGAAAGAATTAGTCGCAGACATATCAGCGATGATAGCAGGTTCGCCCTGTCCAGCCTCTGGAGGGACCGGTATAATGCGGGCCTTGTTGTCGCAGATGCTTGGTGAATGAAATGAGTGCTGATCAGGTAGTGGAGTACATGACCGGACTGGGCCGTCAGGCACGCGCCGCATCGCGCGTCATTGCCCGGGCCACCACGGCGGTCAAGAACAAGGCGCTGCTGGCCACCGCCGATGCCATCGAGGCGGCGGCGCAGAGCCTGATCGCGGCCAACGCGCTGGACCTGCAGGCCGGACGTGACAACGGCCTGGACGAGGCCATGCTCGATCGCCTGGCGCTGACGCCGGCGGGTCTGCAGGGTATGGTCGAAGGCCTGCGCCAGGTGGCGGCACTGCCCGACCCGATCGGCGCCATCCGCGACATGAAGTACCTGCCCTCGGGCATTCAGGTCGGGCGCATGCGTGTGCCACTGGGTGTCATCGGCATCATCTATGAATCGCGGCCGAACGTGACCGTCGAAGCCGCCAGCCTGTGTCTGAAAGCCGGCAACGCCTGCATCCTGCGTGGTGGCTCGGAATCCATTCATTCCAACCGGGCGATCGCCGAGTGCATCCGCCAGGGGCTGGATGCCGCCGGGCTGCCCCAGGAAGTGGTGCAGGTGGTGGAAACCACCGACCGCGCCGCCGTGGGCGCGCTGATCAGCATGCCGGAATACGTCGATGTCATCGTGCCGCGTGGCGGCAAGGGCCTGATCGAGCGCATCAGCCGCGATGCGCGGGTGCCGGTGATCAAGCACCTGGATGGTATCTGCCACGTCTACGTCGACGACCGCGCCGACCTGGACAAGGCCGAGGCCATTGCGCTGAACGCCAAGACCCACCGCTATGGCGTGTGCAATGCCATGGAGACCTTGCTGGTACACCAGGCGATCGCCGCCGAGTTCCTGCCGCGCATCGCCGCGTTGTATGCCGCCAAGGGTGTCGAGCTGCGTGGCTGCGAGCAGACCCGCGCCATCCTGTCCCAGGCACTGGCAGCGACCGAGGAGGACTGGTCCACCGAATACCTGGCGCCGATCCTGTCGATCCGTGTGGTCACGGACATGGACCAGGCGATGGAGCATATCAATCGCTACAGCTCGCAGCATACCGAGTCCATCGTCACCGAGGACTTCACGCGGGCGCGGCGCTTCCTCGCCGAGGTGGATTCCAGCTCGGTGATGGTCAACGCCTCGACCCGCTTCGCCGATGGCTTCGAGTACGGTCTGGGTGCCGAGATCGGCATCTCCACCGACAAGCTGCATGCCCGTGGCCCGGTTGGCCTGGAAGGGCTGACCAGTGAAAAATACGTGGTCTATGGCGACGGGCATATTCGTCAGTGACATTACGTGTGGGGCTGCTGGGTGGGACCTTCGATCCGATTCATTTCGGACACCTGCGCAGCGCCGTCGAGGTTCGTGAATACCTGGCGCTGGATGAGCTGCGGCTGATCCCCAACGCCACGCCGCCGCACCGGGACAGTCCCGGTGCGACTGCCCAGCAGCGACTGGAGATGGTCTGCCTGGCGACCGCCTCGGATGACCAGTTGCTGGTCGATGACTGCGAGCTGCGCCGCGAGCGTCCGTCCTATACGGTCGAGACGCTGGAGGCACTGCGCGCCGAGCTGGGTGCCGAAGCCACGTTGTTTCTCATCGTTGGCTGGGATGCCTTCTGTGGGCTGCCCGGCTGGCACCGCTGGGAGTCGCTGCTGGAGCTGGCCAGCCTGGTTGTATTGCAGCGGCCGGAGCAGGATCAGGAGTTGCCCGAGGTGCTCAAGGATCTGTTGGCGGCGCGCAGTGTCGGCGATGCTTCGGCGCTGACCGCGACCTGCGGCGAGATCCTGTGTCTGGCACAGACACCCCTGGCGATTTCCGCCACGCATATTCGCTCACTGATCTCGGCAGGGCGCTCACCGCGCTTTTTACTGCCCGACTCGGTGCTTGGCTATATTGAAACCAATGGGCTATACCGGCCCTGATTTGAGGAACTGAACACCATTATGCAGATTGATGATCTGGTCAAGACCGTGGAAGGCGCGCTGGAAGAGCTCAAGGCCAAGGACGTGGTACGCATCGACGTGCGCGAGCTGACCGGCGTTACCGATTACATGATTATCGCCAGCGGCGGTTCCAACCGTCAGGTGAGCGCGCTGGCCGACAACGTCATCGAGAAGGCCAAGGCCGCCGGATGCCGGCCACTGGGCGTCGAGGGCAAGGATTCCGGTGAATGGGTGCTGGTGGACCTGGGCGACATCGTGGTGCATATCATGCAACCGGCCACCCGCCAGTTCTACGACCTGGAACGCCTCTGGCAGAGTGCCGAATCGCGTCGCGCGCAACAGCAGCAGCCGACCGCGGAGTAAGCGTTCTTGCGTATTCGCCTGATCAGCGTGGCCTCGCGTATGCCACGCTGGGTGGAGCAGGGTTATCAGGAGTATGCCAAGCGCATGCCGGCCGATCTGCCGCTGGAGCTGGTGGAGATTCCGCTGGCCACCCGCGGCAAGAATGCCGACGTAGCCCGGCTGATGCGCCGCGAAGGCGAGCAGATGCTGGCGGCGACCCAGCCCGGGGAACGCATCGTCACGCTGGAGGTCGAAGGCCGGCCATGGTCGACCGAAGCGCTGGCCGAGCAGCTGGAAAACTGGCGACTGGACGCGCGCACGGTGAACCTGATGGTCGGCGGCCCGGAAGGGCTGGCCAGCGAGGTGGCTGCGCGCAGCGACCAGCGCTGGTCGTTGTCGCCGCTGACCCTGCCGCATCCGCTGGTACGCATCCTGCTCGCCGAACAGCTGTATCGTGCCTGGACCATTCTGAACCGCCACCCCTACCACAAGTGATACATGGCCAAGCCGATTCGCATCAAGGACCATCTCAACGACGCGGGCATCGTGCAGCGCAGGATCATCCTTGCCGTGCTGCTGATCGTGCTGGCGACCGGTGGCCTGCTGGCGCGTATGTACTGGCTGCAGGTAGTGCAGTACGAACATCATTCCACGCTGTCGGAAAACAACCGGGTCCACGTGCAGCCGATCCCGCCCTCGCGCGGCCGCATCTATGATCGCAATGGCATCGCCCTGGCCGAGAACCGGCCCAGCTTCAGCCTGAGTATCACCCGTGAGCGCAGCCCGGATCTGGATGCCACCATCGAGCTGGTGAAGACCCTGCTGCAGCTGAGCGACGAAGATATCGAGCAACTGCGTCGCCGCCTGACCCAGGCGCGCCGGCCATTCGAGGCGGTACCGGTGATGTTCGGCCTGACCGAGGACCAGATCGCCCGCATCGCCGTCAACCAGTTCCGCCTGCCGGGTGTCGAGGTGCAGGCCAGCTTCGTGCGCCATTATCCGCTGGCCGAGCATTTCGCCCATGCGGTGGGCTATGTCGGGCGCATCAACGAGCGGGAAATGGAGCGCATCGACCAGGTTGCCTATGCCGGTACGCACTATATCGGCAAGACCGGGGTCGAGCGTTTCTACGAAGACCTGCTGCACGGTACCGTAGGCTATGAAGAGGTCGAGACCAATGCCCGTGGCCGGGTGCTGCGGGTGCTCAAGCGCACCGAGCCCGAGTCCGGCAAGGACCTGACCCTGCACCTGGACAGCCGCCTGCAGGCGGTGGCCGAGCAGGCACTGGGCAACCGTCGTGGCGCGGTGGTGGCGATCGAGCCGAAAACCGGCGGGGTGCTGGCCTTCGTCAGCCAGCCGGGGTTCGACCCGAACCTGTTCGTCACCGGCATCAGTCATGCCAATTACGGAGCGCTGCGTGACTCGCTCGACCAGCCGCTGTTCAACCGCGTGCTGCGCGGCCTGTATCCACCCGGCTCGACGGTCAAGCAGATCGTCGCCCTGGCTGGTCTGGACTACGGTGTCACCACGCGCACCGCTCGGGTATACGATCCGGGCTTCTATCAGCTACCCAACAACACCCACAAGTACCGCAACTGGAACCGCTATGGTGATGGTTGGGTAGACATGGAGCTGGCCATGGCGCGCTCCAATGACACTTATTTCTATGACCTGGCGCACAAGCTGGGTATCGATCGCCTGCATGAATTCATGAGCCAGTTCGGCCTGGGGCAGCGGGTGTCGCTGGACATGTTCGAGGAAACCGCCGGCCTGATGCCGTCGCGGGACTGGAAGCGCGCCTCGCGCCGCCAGCCCTGGTATCCCGGCGAGACATTGATCACCGGCATCGGCCAGGGCTATATGCTGACCACGCCATTGCAGCTGGCGCATTCCACCGCACTGATCGCCAACCGTGGGGTGTGGAAACGCCCGCGCATGCTGCTGCATGCCGAAGGGGGAGCGCCGGATGAAAGTGATACGCCGCAGGATGTGGTACTGAAGAATCCCGGTGACTGGGATTTCATCATCAAGACCATGGAGGGCGTCATGCATGGTGAGCGTGGTACCTCACGCGCGGCGGCGGCCGGCGCGCCCTATCGCATGGCTGGCAAGACCGGTACCGCGCAGGTGGTGGCCATCGCCCAGGGTGCCCGCTATGACTCCGAAGCGCTCAAGGAGCGGCATCGAGATCATGCCCTGTTCGTCGGCTTCGCCCCGGTGGACGATCCGCAGATCGCGGTGGCGGTGATGGTCGAGAACGGCGAGTCCGGCGGGCGAGTGGCGGCGCCGGTGGCGCGGACCCTGTTCGATGCCTGGCTGCTGCCTGATCCCGAGCCGGAAACCTTCGCCGAGGAGGGCGAGCCATGAAGCCATTGGCGGGCATATCCGCACCTGATCCCCGTGGGCTGCGCCGCGAACCATTGTGGATGCGCCTGCATCTGGACCCCTGGCTGCTGCTGCTGATCCTGATTCTGGCTGGCGTCGCCGGCTTCGTGCTGTATTCCGCCAGCAGCAAGAGCATGGCCATGGTCTACCGCCAGGGGGCGCATTACGCCGTGGGCCTGGCGGCGATGATGCTCGTCGCCCAGTTCCAGCCGCGTTTCATGGAGCGCTGGTTGCCGCCGGCCTATCTGGTATCCGTGCTGCTACTGCTGGCGGTACTGCTGGTGGGGACCGAGGCCAAGGGCGCGCAGCGCTGGATCAGGATTCCGGGATTGATCACCTTCCAGCCCTCGGAAATCATGAAGCTGGTGATGCCGATGAGCGTGGCCTGGTACCTGGGGCGGCGGGAAATGCCACCCCGTTTCAAGCACGTATGCATCTGCCTGCTGATCATCTTCGTGCCGGTGGTGTTGATCCTCAAGCAGCCGGATCTGGGCACCACGCTGCTGATCGCTGCCTCCGGTATCTTCGGGCTGTTGCTGGCGGGGTTGCGCTGGCGCTATGTGCTCGGTGCGTTGCTGGCATTGGTGCCGGGGGCGGTGGCGATGTGGTTCTTCGTCATGCACGGTTATCAGAAGCAGCGCGTGCTGACCTTCCTCAACCCCGAGAGCGATCCCCTGGGGGCGGGCTGGAACATCATCCAGTCCAAAGCGGCGATCGGTTCCGGTGGGGTATTCGGCAAGGGCTGGCTGCAGGGCACCCAATCGCACCTGGACTTCCTCCCGGAGGGGCATACCGACTTCATCATCGCCGTGCTGGCCGAGGAGTTCGGGCTGGTCGGCGTGGCACTGCTGCTGCTGGTCTATCTACTGATCATCACCCGCGGGTTGTACATCACCCACCAGGCCCAGGAAAGTTTCAGCAAATTGTTGGCGGGCAGCATCACGCTGACGTTTTTTGTCTACGTTTTCGTTAATATCGGCATGGTCAGTGGCCTGCTGCCGGTGGTCGGCGTACCCTTGCCGATGATCAGCTATGGCGGCACCTCATTGACCACGTTGCTGGTGGGTTTCGGCATCCTGATGTCCATTCACACGCACCGCAAGTGGATGAGTCATGGATGAACCGTCTTTCTGGAGAATCAGGGTTATTCATGATTGATCACGTTTCAGGTTGGTTGCGCAGCAATGCGCTGGTTGCTCTGCTGACTGCCGGCGTCAGCCCGGTGTTGCTGGCTGGTCCCTATACCACCGAGCATCCGGCGGTGGAGCCCTTCGTCGAGGAGATGCGCACCGAGTACGGCTTCAATCCGCAGCACGTGCGGCAACTGCTGGAGCAGGCCGAGCGCAAGGATGCCATCCTGGAAGCGATTTCCCGGCCCGCCGAGCGCGTGCGGCCCTGGCATGAGTACCGCAAGATATTCATCACCGACAAGCGCATAGCCGATGGCGTGGCGTTCTGGGAGCAGCATGCCGAGGCACTGGCCCGCGCCGAGGAAGTCTATGGCGTGGAGCCCGAGGTGATCCTGGCGATCATCGGCGTGGAAACCTTCTACGGTGGCAACAAGGGCAGCCACCGGGTGATCGATGCACTGACCACCCTGGGTTTCGACTACCCGCCGCGGGCAGACTTCTTCCGGCGCCAGCTCAAGTCCTATCTGGTGCTGACCCGTGAGCAGCAGGTCGATCCACTGACACTGACCGGCTCCTACGCCGGTGCCATGGGCTTTCCGCAGTTCATCCCCAGCAGCTACCAGGCCTATGCGGTGGATTTCGACGAGGATGGCGTGCGCGACATCTGGAACAATCCGGTGGATGCCATCGGCAGCGTGGCAAACTACTTCGCTGAGCACAAATGGCGGCATGGTGAAACCGTCGCCGTGCCGGCCAGGGTATCCGGCGATGACTATGCCAAGGGCTTTACCCTGGAGCGTGGCCTGGAGGCCAAGATCAGCGTCGCCGAGCTGAAGAAGCTCGGTTGGGCACCGCAGGTGGAGCTGGACGATGCCACCGAGGTGATGGCCTTCGAGTTCGACGCCGGGGATCATCAGCAATACTGGCTGGGCCTGCACAACCTGCATGTGATTACCCGCTACAATCGCAGCGTCATGTACGCTATGGTCGTGCATCAGCTGGCCGACCTGATAAGGGAAGCGAGGGACCAATGAACAATCCACTGCGTCGTGCTCCGGGTGTCGCTGCCATCTGCCTGTTGATGGCCATGTTGGCGGCCTGCTCATCATCGTCAGTCCGGCAGGGCGACGCCAGCAGTACCGTGAGCACGCCGCGCCCGGCCCAGGACGGCGCGCCGGCCTATTTCCGGGATGTCTCGCAGATTCCGGACGCGGTACCCACCCCGCATACCGGCCCCTACAAGGCCAGTCCGTACCGGGTGCTGGGACGTAACTACAACCCCATGCAGGACGGGCGCAACTACCGGGAAACCGGGTTGGCCTCCTGGTACGGCACCAAGTTCCATGGCCAGTTGACCGCCAATGGCGAGCCCTACGACCTGTATGGCATGACCGCCGCGCACAAGACCCTGCCGCTGCCGACCTATGTGCGAGTCACCAATGTCGACAACCAGCGCAGCATCATAGTGCGGGTCAACGACCGCGGGCCTTTCCACTCGGACCGCATCATCGACCTGTCCTATGCCGGGGCGGTCAAGCTGGGTTTTGCCGACACGGGCACGGCTCGGGTCAAGGTCGAGGGCATCGATCCGGTGGTCTGGCAGCAGGAGAATAACCCGGGCTACCTGGTGCGTGCCCAGCCGCAGCCCCAGCAGCAGCCGGTGACCAGCAGCGCCCAGCCGGCAGCGCCGGCGGCGGGCGGGCTCTACTTACAGGTCGGGGCCTTCTCCTCGGGGCAAGCCGCTGAGCAATTGCGTACGCAATTGCAGGGCCTGGTCCAGGCGCCGGTGTTCGTCAGTCCGGTACAGGTCGATGCGCGCACCCTGCACCGGGTACGGCTGGGCCCGGTGGACAATCATGACCAGGCGCAGCAGTTGATGGAAACCCTGCGTCTGGCCAACCTCGGTACGCCGACGCTGGTCAGCAGTAATTGAGTCCTTGCGAAATACACATATCAATACAGTGAGCACCATGTTCAAGAAAATTATCCATACCCTGTTGATTTCCAGTGCCGTGCTGCTGACGCCGGCGGCCCTGGCCCAGACACCGCAGCCGGCGCCGCAGCCGCAAGCCAGTGCGCCGCTGATGCCGCCACCACCGACAGTGGCCGCGTCCAGCTATCTGCTGGTCGATGCCAACAGCGGCAAGGTGCTGGTCGAGCACAATGCCGACGAGCCGCTGCCGCCGGCCAGCCTGACCAAGATGATGACCAGCTATATCGCCAGCATGGAGATCCTGCGTGGCCAGCTGAAGGAACAGGACGAAGTCCTTATCAGCGAGAAGGCCTGGCGCATGGGTGGCTCGAAGATGTTCATCGAGGTGGGCAACCGGGTACCGCTGATCGATCTGCTGCGCGGTATCATTATCCAGTCCGGTAACGACGCCAGTGTTGCGGTAGCCGAGCATATCGCCGGCAGCGAAGAGTCCTTCGCCGATCTGATGAACAGCCACGCACAGCGCCTGGGCATGCGCAATTCGCATTTCGAGAACGCCACCGGCCTGCCGGCTGAGGGCCATGTGTCCAGTGCCCGTGATATGGCCATCATGGCCAAGGCGATCATCAATGACGATCCGGAGCACTACACCCTGTACAAGGAAAAGGAGTTCGTCTGGAACGGCATTCGCCAACCCAACCGCAACCTCATGCTGTGGCGTGACAAGTCGGTCGACGGGCTCAAGACCGGGCATACCGATGAAGCCGGCTATTGCCTGGTGGCCTCGGCCGAGCGCGAGGGCATGCGGCTGATTTCGGTGGTCATGGGTACTGTCAGCGAGCAGGCGCGCGCCGCGGAAACCCAGAAGCTGCTGACCTGGGGCTTCCGTTTCTTCGAGACCAAGAGCTTCTACCAGCCGGGCCAGGTGGTCTCCATCGCGCGGGTCTGGTCTGGCCAGGACAGTTCGGTCGAGGCCGGCCTGGCCGATGGCCTGGTGCTGACCCTGCCCAAGGGGCAGGCTGACAAGCTCGAGGCGGCGGTCACCCTGAACCCGGTGATCAAGGCACCGCTGGCTGCAGGCGACGTGGTAGGCCAGGTTGAGGTCAAGCTGGGTGATGAAGTGGTGCACACCGCTGACCTGGTAGCGCTGTCCGATGTCGAGCAGGCGGGCCTTTTCGGACGTCTGTGGGATAGCATCCGGTTGTTCTTCTACGGTCTGTTCAACTGAGGCGACAGGCATGAGCGACAAGACTCCCGACACCCCGAAGATCGAGTTTCCCTGCCAGTACCCGATCAAGGTCATCTGCACCGCCGGTGATGGCGTCATCGAGCAGTTGCTGGCTGTGGTCAGGCAGCACGATACCGAGCTGGATGTCGCTACCCTGGTGGTACAGGACAGCAAGAATGGTCGCTTCCAGTCATTGCGCCTGGTGATGACCGCCACCGGTGAGCAGCAGCTGCAGCAGCTGCACGCCGACCTCAAGGCCACCGGCCACGTGCACATGGTGCTGTGATGCCGCAACTGATCGTCAGGGAGCTGGGGCTGGTCGAGTACCAGCCCACCCTGGAAGCCATGCGCAGCCTGACCGCCGAGCGCGACGCCGAGACCGCCGATGAGATCTGGCTGTTGCAACACCCGCCGGTGTTCACCCAGGGCCAGGCCGGCAAGGCCGAACACCTGCTGGCGCCGGGGGATATTCCGGTGATCCAGGTCGAGCGTGGCGGCCAGGTGACCTATCATGGTCCTGGTCAACTGGTCGGTTACCTGATGCTGGACTTGCGGCGGCTGGGGCTCGGGGTGCGGGATCTGGTCACCGCGATGGAGCAGAGCCTGGTCGAGGTGCTGGCCAGCTACGACATCCAGGCTGCACCCAAGGCCGATGCTCCGGGCGTTTATGTGGGCGATGCCAAGATCGCTTCGCTGGGCTTGCGGGTCCGGCGCGGCTGCTCCTTCCATGGCCTGGCGCTGAACGTGGATATGGACATGCAGCCTTTCCAGCGCATCAACCCCTGTGGTTACAGTGGCCTGCAGATGGTCCAGCTGAAAGACCTCACCAGCCAACCGGTCACCCTCGAACAGGTGGCTGAACGCCTGGAAGCGGCGCTGCGGCAGCGGCTGGGGTATGGGGCTCGCTGACAGGAGCGCTTCATTGTTGTTTGCCGACAGTTCTGCTGATGTGTCTGTGGCACATTCGGTGCCCGCCGGCGCTGGGCAGTAGCCCTTGGCGAACACGCACCCGTGCCTTCCATGGCGCTCGTGTGCGGCCGTCCATGGCCGCACACGGTTCGCCAAGGGCTACTGCCCAGCACCGTCCCTTCACTTTAGTGTGGCTGAGGGGAAAACCGTTTAGGCGCAATGCAGGATAAAAACCGCGTTTCAGGCGCGAGTCACCCCTCGCCCCTTGCGGGGCGAAAGCGGAAAAAGCGAAGCATTGCTTCGCCCGCTTGAGCGCCCTGAGCTCTGCGAAGGGCCGGGGCGCGGAGCGGGGGATGGGGGAGAGGGGAAGGGGCGCTCAACGGATATTCAGCGCCGGAATCAGGCTGTTATCGACGTCCTGCCCAGGCACCGGCACCGGTGCGGCCAGACCCAGGTTGTTCTTCTCGAATACCCGGTCGGCGCGATAGCTGGAGCGTACCAGCGGGCCAGCGGCCACTTCCATGAAGCCCTTGGCCAGGCCCAGTTCACGATAACGGTTGAACTCTTCCGGGCTGACCCAGCGCTTGACCGGTAGGTGGTTGCGGGTCGGCTGTAGATACTGGCCGAGGGTGACGATATCCACGCCGATGGCGCGCAGCTCGTCGAAGGTCTGCAGGATTTCCTCGTCGGTTTCCCCCAGCCCGACCATCAGGCTGGTCTTGGTCAGCACATCTGGACGGTAGCGCTTGGCGTGTTCCAGTACCTTCAGCGTCTTGGCATAGCCGGCACGTGGGTCACGCACTTCGTAGGTCAGGCGCTCGACGGTTTCGACGTTCTGGGCGAAAACCTCCAGCCCTGAGTCGACCACCAGCTCCACAGCGGTCAGGTCGGCATTGAAGTCCGGCGTCAGTGCCTCGACTACCACCTGCGGGGTACGCTGCTTGATGGCGCGCACGCAGGCGGCATAGTGGGCGGCGCCGCCGTCGGCCAGGTCGTCGCGGTCGACCGAGGTCAGCACGATATAGCGCAGCGCCATGAGTTCGACCGAGCGGGCGGTATTTTCCGGCTCCTCGTGGTCCAGCCAGCCGTTGGGGTTGCCAGTGTCCACTGCGCAGAAACGGCAGGCGCGGGTGCACACCGAGCCCATCAGCATGATGGTGGCGGTGCCGTTGGACCAGCATTCACCCATGTTCGGGCAGTGGGACTCCTGGCAGACAGTACTCAACCGGTGTTCGGAAACGTTACGCTTGACCGCTTCGAAACGGTCACCAGCGGGCGCCTTGACCCGCAGCCACTTGGGCTTGGGTTCGAACACCTGGGGTTCGGCGCTGGCGCGGCGTTTCTGGCCATCCTTGATCGCGGCAATGCCCTGGGCATTGCGGAACTTCTGGCCACTGGCGACGTGGTTCGGGGTGCTGTCAGACATCGGGTCAAGGGCTCCTGGTAGAGGCTCCACGGGGTTGTTCGAGGTACTGGCTGGCTTGTGGCCACGGCGCAGTTTAGCACAGACGCCGTGGCTGTTGGGGAGTCAGCCTTGACCATCACCATCACCATCACCATCACCATCACCACCGTCATCCTCGGCGTAGGCCGAGGATCCACCGTTCCGGCTGGCTTGGAGTGGCCGGTGGATCCTTCGCCTTCGCGAAGGATGACGGGGTGGGGTGAAGAATGACGGAGAAGGGGCCGCGATAAGGCTGGGTCAATCGCTGAAGTGGCCGGCGATCTCTTCCAGGCGGGTCAGTTCTACCCGGGCAATACGCATGTGCTCGATCTCGAGAATGCGTATCTGCCAGCCATCCACCGTCAGCAGTTCATCCTGCTCAGGCATATGCTCGAGCTGGTTGAGGATCAAGCCGGCCAGGGTGGTGTACAGCGAGCTGCGCGGCAGTGGCTCGGGCAGTTGGCGATTGATCTCCTCCAGGTTCTCGCTGGCATCGACCTCATAGCGGCCCGGTTCCATGGCCACGACGCTGGGCGTCAGGTCCATGCCCTGTTCGGCCTCCGGCAGCTCGCCGGCGATGGCTTCCATGATATCGGTCAGGCTGACGATGCCTTCCAGGGTGCCGAACTCGTCGACGACGAAGGCCATCTGCTTGCCTTCGTGACGGAAGGCTTCCAGGGCCTTGATCGCGTTCTGGGTTTCGAACAGTACGACCGGTTGCTCGATGTACTGCTCGAAGTCCAGCTGGCCGCCGCGCAGGATGGCGTCGAGCAGGGTCTTCTTCTGCACTATGCCCAGGGGCTCGTCCTGCTTGCCATCGCGGATTACCGCCAGGCGTGAGTAGGGCGAGTCCAGCAGTTGCTGGCGTTGTTCGTCGAGGCTGTTGCTCAGGTCCAGCGCATGCACCTCGCGGCGCGGGGTCATCAGCGCCTTGATGTTGGTGTCGGCCAGGCTCAGCACGCCGCGGATCATGTCGCGCTCATTGTCCTGGAAGATCGGTTGCTCGATGTCGTCGTCGCTCAGGTCCTCGGGCGAGACCTGCTCGGCGCTGTCGCCCTTGCCGAGCAGGCGCAAGATGTTGTTGGCGGTACGCTCGCGCAGGGTGCCGCCGGTATCCAGCCATTTCTGCTTGTTGTGCCGGGCCAACTGGTTGAAGAACTCGACCATGATCGAGAAACCGATGGCGGCGTACAGGTAGCCCTTGGGAATATGCAGGCCGACACCTTCAGCCACCAGGCTGAAGCCGATCATCAGCAGGAAGCCCAGGCACAGGATGATCAGTGTCGGGTGGGCATTGACGAAGCGGGTCAGGCGCTTGCTCGCCAGCAGCATCACGGCCATGGCGACGATCATGGCAATCGCCATTACCGCCAGTTCGTCGGCCATGCCGATGGCGGTGATCACCGAGTCGATGGAGAACACCGCATCGAGAATGACGATCTGGGTAACCACCACGCCGAAGCTGGAGTAGGCCAGTCTGGCGCCGCTGGTGTGCTGGCGGCCTTCCAGGCGCTCGTGCAGTTCCATGGTGGCCTTGAACAGCAGGAACAGACCACCGGCGAGCATGATGATGTCGCGCGCGGACACGCCGTGCTCGCCGAGGTGGAACAGCGGGTTGGTCAGGGTCACCAGCCAGGCGATGCTCATCAGCAGCATCAGGCGCATTATCAGGGCCAACGACAGGCCCAGCACGCGTGCCTTGTCGCGTTGGTTCGGCGGCAGCTTCTCCGCCAGTACGGCGATGAACACCAGGTTATCGATACCCAGGACGATTTCCAGGGCAATCAGGGCGAACAGACCCGCCCAGACGGTAGGATCAGCCAGCCATTCGAACATGGTCGGCCTCCATTACGGACTGGTGCAGGCATACTGCAGAAACGGATTGTGCGGATGGGGTGCGAAGACGGTCTGTCATCGCGGATGTTCGGGGAGGGACGGAAGTCAAAACGGTAAACCGGTAGCCATTGGAAAAAACGTTATACGCTTTCTTCCGCCCCGAGACAAACGGATATTTTCCACACCAGTCAGTTGTCCCGGTTGCGCAGTGCCTTGAGCAGTTGCTGGTCGGGGTAGCCGTCGGCCGGCCAGCCCAGGGCGATCTGCAGGCGCCGGATGGCCTGGCGGGTATTGGCACCGATGATGCCATCTACGCTGCCGGGCTCGAAACCATGGGCTTCGAGGCGCTCCTGCAACTCCAGGCGCTCGCTGCGGGACAGGGGTTCGTCATCGGTCGGCCAGCTGGCATGGATCTGCCCGCGTCCCTGGAAGCGTTCGGCCAACAGACCGATGGCCAGCGCATAACTGGTGGAGTTGTTGTAGCGCAGGATACTGCGGAAATTGTTCAGCACCAGGAATGCCGGTCCGCGATGCCCGGCGGGCAGTACCAGGGTGGCCTGTTCCGACGAACGGCTGTCCAGCGCCCGGCCGCGGGCATCGCTGACACCGAGACTGGCCCATTCGGCCAGTGATTTGCGGATGCTCATATCGGCCAGTGCATAGTCGAAACCATCCGCCAGGCGCACCTCCATGCCCCAGGGCGCACCGGGCTGCCAGTTGGAGGCCTTGAGGTAGTTGGCCGCCGAGGCCAGGGCGTCGGCCTCGGTGTGCCAGATGTCGCGCTTGCCGTTGCCGTCAAAGTCCACCGCATAGTCGTTGTAGGTGGTGGGGATGAACTGGGTCTGGCCCATGGCCCCGGCCCAGGAGCCGGTCATGGCGGTGACCGTGGTGTCGCCACGCTGCAGTATCTGCAGGGCGGCCAGTAGCTGGGTCTGGGCGAACTCCGAGCGCCGGCCCTGATGGGCGAGGGTGGCCAGGGAGCGGATCACTGAGCGATCACCCATGTTGCTGCCGAAATTGCTCTCCAGCCCCCAAATGGCGACCAGGATGTGCCGATCGACACCATAGCGGGCCTCGATCTGCTGCAGGGTGGCGGCATGCCGGGTGAGCATGACCCGACCGGTGGCCTGGCGCTGGGAGGACAGCGCTCCGTCCAGATAGGCCCACACCGGGCGGGTGAACTCGGGCTGGCTCTGGTCGGCCTTCAATACCGCCGGATCGGGCTCGATACCGCGGAATGCCCGGTCGAAAGTATCCGGGCGGATGCCGGACTGGAGCGCCTGGTCACGGAACCCGGTACGCCACTGGGCGAAGCTGCGCTCTTCGCTGTGTTCGACAACGGCGCTGCCGCCCGGCTGCACCGAGGCTTCCAGGCGATTCTCACCACAGGCGGACAGGACCAGGAGGCTGGTCGCCACGGCGATGAAGGTACGGCACAGGGCTCTGGAGCGAACGGGCAGATTGGGCATGTATCGGGTTCCGGCATATTCAGTTTGCGCCCCACTGTAGCATGCGATGCGCCATGGACACACCGCTGGGTCGGGTCGTACTGCTGTTTGAGGGTGCGCTGCACTCCAGGTTCCCGGCGTTGTGAGATAAAAAGCGCATTGCACAACAGGCCAGGTAATGACACGGGGTTTTGACAACCGACTAAACTGGTTGGACAGCAATTGAACGGGGAAAAGGCAATGAGTAACGGCAAAGTGCTGGCGTGCATTGACGCTTCACCCATACTGCCGGCGGTATGCGACTACGCCGCCTGGGCGCGTAACCGGTTGCAGGCGCCGTTGACCTTGCTGCATGTGCTCGAGGACGTGCCGGCGTTGGCGGAGAACGAGATGGCCGGCAATATCGGCCTGGGTGATCGCGAGTTCCTGGTCCGGGAGTTGGCTGAACTGGACGAAAAGCGCGCGCGCCTGTTGCGTGAGCAGGGCAACTTCCTGCTGCAGACCGCGGCGGCGAGTGTGGCCGGTGCGGCGGAGCAGGTGGAGTGCCTGCAGCGGCACGGCGGTCTGGCCGATACGCTGAGTGAGCTGAGCGGCGATATCCGTTTGCTGGTGATGGGGCGTCAGGGCAGTAGCAGCAATTCGTTGCGACCACAGGTCGGCAGTCACCTGGAAACGGTGATTCGCACCTTGTCCCGACCGATCCTGGTGGTCCCCGGTGCGTTTCGTATGCCGGACAGTGTGCTGCTGGCCTACGACGCTGGGCCGAGTACGCGCAAATGCGTCGATATGCTGATCAATAGCCCGCTGCTCCAGGGATTGCCGGTACACCTGTTGTCCGTCGGCGCCGAGAGCACCACGGCGCGGGAAACCTTGTCCGCCGCCGAGCAGCGCCTGCGCCAGGCCGGATTCGAGGTGACAGCGGTGCTGCGTGCCGGTGAGGTCGAGCAGACCCTGCTGGATTATGCCGACACGCATGATATCGGCCTGCTGGTGATGGGAGCCTACGGGCATTCGCGGATACGGCAGTTCTTCGTCGGCAGTACCACCACCAACATGCTGGCCAGGACTACCCGCCCTCTGTTGTTGCTGCGTTAGCCCGCCGCCAATGGCAGCCGGGTACCGGCAGCCTGGACTATGATCAAGCCCAGGGTATCCCAGGGTGAACCGGGGCTCTGGCCCTTGATCTGCTCATCGACCTGCTGGGCCAGGCCCAGCAGCGCTGCCCAGCGCTCTACCGGGTGCCGTTGCAGGGCGCGGCTCAGCAGTGGCTTGCGTTTGTCCCATACCGGCGGGCGCTGGCTGGCGAAGACCTTGTCCTGCGGGATGCCACGCGCAAGCTCGTGAGCCATGTTGTGCAGGCTGCGCAGTTCCCGACTGAGCGCCCAGAGCACCACCGGCGCTTCGACCCCTTCGCCGCGCAGACCCTGGAGGATACGCAGGCCATGCTGGGCCTCACCCTGCAGCATGGCGTCGGCGAGGTTGAATACATCGAAACGGGCGCTGTCGGCGACCACCTGCTGCACGGTCTGCAGGTCCAGCTGCCCGCTGTCGCAGAACAGCTTGAGCTTCTCGATTTCCTGGGCGGCGGCCAGCAGGTTGCCTTCCACCCGTACACTGAGCAGCTCCAGCGCCTCGGGGCTGGCATGCAACCCGGCCGCCGCCAGGCGATCCCGCATCCAGGCAGGTAGCTGGTGCGCATCCACCGGCCAGATCTGCAGGAAGCGGCTGTGCGCATGCTCGATCAGCGCCTTGGCCCATTTGCTGCGCTGGGTGCTGCCATCGAGCTTGGGCAGGCTGACCAGCAGGGTAGTGTCAGGCGGAGGGTTGTCCAGCCAGGCGATCAGCGCCTTGGCGCCTTCGTCGCCGGGCTTGCCGCCGGGAATGCGCAATTCGACCAGGCGTTGCTGGGCGAACAATGACAGGCTGTGGCTGGCATCATGCAACTGTCCCCAGTCGAAGCTGCGATCGACATGGAACACCAGACGCTCTTCGCTGCCGGCATTGCGGCAGGCGCTGCGGATCAGGTCGGCGCTTTCACCGCACAGCAGCGGGTCATCACCACTGACCACGTACACCGGCGCCAGCCCTTCGGCGAGCTGACGCTGTAGCTGTGTGGCGTTGAGCTTCATGGGGCCAGCAGAACCTAGGGCGCCTGACGGTCGAGTGCCTGTTCGCGGGCAGCCAGGTCGCCTGCGGAAATGCTCGACAGGCGGAACATCAGCTGCCGGGTCAGGTCCTGGAGCATTTCCCGGTGCAGCAGCGCTTCCTCTTCGCTGGTACCGATCAGGTTGTCCTTGTCATTGACGTAGACGCGCTGGGTGGACAGGGTTTCCGGGCCGATCAGCGCGCGACCCTGCTGGTCGCTGATCTGGAAGGTCAGCTCGCTGGTCAGCTCATACTCGGCCGGCGTCGAGCGGTAGGTATAGGTTACCGCGCGGCGTTCCCTGCGTTCCTCCAGCAGTTGCAGGTGATAGGGCGCGGAGCTGCGCACATCCACGCCATTGACCTGCAGCGCTTCGAGTACGCTCTGGTAGGTGGGGCCGTAGCTGTTGCGGGCGCTGACGTTCAGCTCGTCCAGCTTGACGCTGTCGACGCCGGTGCCGCGCAGGTGGAAGCCGCAGGCGCTGAGCAGCAGGCTGGCGCCGAGCACGGCGCAGCTCAGCAGGTGACGGGGGCGTTGCAGTGGCATGCTGATTCTCCGTTGCGTATCAATTGGCGACAATATTAACCAGCTTGCCCGGCACCACGATCACCTTGCGGATGGTCAGGCCTTCGGTAAAGCGCAATACATTTTCGTTGCTGCGCGCTGATGCTTCCACCGCCTCGCGGCTGGCGTCGGCCGGTACCTCGATATGGCCGCGCAGCTTGCCGTTGACCTGGATCACCAGCTGCAGGTTGTCCTGCACCAGGGCGCTTTCATCCAGTTCGGGCCAGGCCGTGTCGATTACCGGCGAGCTGTGACCCAGCGCCTGCCACAGCGCATGGCAGATGTGCGGGGTGATCGGTGCCAACAGCAGGGTGACGGTTTCCAGGCCTTCCTGGAGCACGGCCCGATCCTGCTCGCTGTCACGCGGAGCCTTTTCCAGCACGTTCATCAACGTCATCACCGCGGCGATAGCGGTGTTGAACTTGTGGTGCTGGCCGATATCCTGGCTGGCCTGACGGATCGCCAGGTGGGTGGCGCGGCGCACGTCCTTCTGGGTCTCGTTCAGGCTGGCCAGTGCCAGTGCGCCGGGCAGGCCGTCGTTGACGTGCTGCTGGGCCAGGCGCCAGACCCGGCGCAGGAAGCGCTGGGCGCCCTCGACGCCGGAGTCGGACCACTCCAGGCTCATGTCCGGCGGCGAGGCGAACATCATGAACAGGCGGCAGGTATCGGCACCGTACTGGTCGATCATCGCCTGGGGGTCCACGCCGTTGTTCTTCGACTTGGACATCTTCTCTGTACCGCCAATCACCACCGGCTCGCCATCGCTGGCCAGGCGGGCGCTGGTGACCTTGCCCTTGGCGTCGCGCTCGACCTCCACTTCCGCCGGGTTGAACCAGGTACGGGCGCCCTTGGCGTCGATCCGGTAGTAGGTCTCGGCCAGCACCATGCCTTGGGTCAGCAGGTTCTTGAACGGTTCGTCCGAATCGACCAGGCCCTGGTCGCGCATCAGCTTGTGGAAGAAGCGCGCATACAGCAGGTGCAGGATCGCGTGTTCGATGCCGCCGATGTACTGGTCTACCGGCAGCCAGTGGTTGGCCGCCGCCGGGTCGACCATGCCCTTGTCGTAGTGCGGGCTGGCGTAGCGGGCGAAATACCAGGAGCTTTCGACGAAGGTGTCCATGGTGTCGGTTTCACGGCGCGCTGGCTGGCCGCAACGCGGGCAGCTGCATTCGTAGAATTCCGGCATCTTCGCCAGCGGGCTGCCGGCGCCGTCGGGGACCACGTCCTCGGGCAGCACCACCGGCAACTGGTCGTCCGGTACCGGCACGTCGCCGCAGTTCTGGCAATGGATGATCGGGATCGGGCAACCCCAGTAGCGCTGGCGGCTGATGCCCCAGTCGCGCAGGCGGAACTGGGTGCGTTCGGCACCGAGATCCTTCTGCTTGAGCACTTCGCCGATGGCGGTGAAGGCGCTGTCGAAGTCCAGGCCGTCGAACTCCTCGGAGTTGATCAGCGGGCCTTTCTCGGCGTAGGCGTCCTGCCAGGGCGCGGGGGTGGTGTCGCCGGCGGAGGTGCGGATCACCGGCTTGATCGGCAGGTGGAACTGGCTGGCGAACTCGAAGTCGCGCTCGTCATGCGCTGGCACGGCCATTACCGCGCCTTCGCCGTAACCCATCAGCACATAGTTGGCGACCCACACCGGCAGCTTCTCGCCGGTCAGCGGGTGCTCGACGAACAGGCCGGTGGGCATGCCCTTCTTGTCCTGGGTGGCGATATCGGCCTCGGATACACCGCCGCGCTTGCACTCGTCGATGAACGCCTGCAGCGCCGGGTTGCTGGCCGCGGCCTGGGTCGCCAGCGCATGCTCGGCGGCGACCGCGACATAGGTGGCGCCCATCAGGGTGTCGGGGCGGGTGGTGAACACCTTGAGCTTGCCGGCATGGCCGATCGAGGCATGGTCATAGGGGAAGTGCACCTCCATGCCCACCGACTTGCCGATCCAGTTGCGTTGCATGGTCTTGACCTGCTCCGGCCAGCCGGGCAGGTCGTCCAGCGAACTCAGCAGCTCCTCCGCATAGTCGGTGATGCGGAAGTAGTACATGGGGATCTCGCGCTTCTCGACCAGCGCGTCGCTGCGCCAGCCCCGGCCATCGATGACCTGTTCGTTGGCCAGCACGGTCTGGTCGACCGGGTCCCAGTTGACGGTACCGTTCTTGCGGTAGATCACACCCTTCTCGAACAGCTTGGTGAACAGCCACTGTTCCCAGCGGTAGTAGTCGGGGCTGCAGGTGGTGAACTCGCGGGACCAGTCGATGGCCAGACCCAGGCTCTTCAGCTGGGTGCGCATGTAGTCGATATTGGCGTAGGTCCAGGCGGCGGGCGCTACCTGGTTGTTCATCGCAGCGTTCTCCGCCGGCATGCCGAAGGCATCCCAGCCCATGGGCTGCAGTACGTTGCGCCCCTGCATGCGCTGGTAGCGGGCGATCACGTCACCGATGGTGTAGTTGCGCACATGGCCCATGTGTAGCTTGCCGCTCGGGTAGGGGAACATCGACAGGCAGTAGTAGGTATCGCGGCCTGGGGTCTCGTCCACCTTGAAGGCGTCGGTCTGTTCCCAGGCGTGCTGGGCGGCGTTTTCGGTTTCGCGGGGGGAATACTGTTCTTGCATGGGCGTGGACTGTATGTCGACTCGTATGTCAGGGAAAAAAGTGATGGGGCAGCATACACCACCGGGCCCGGCTCAGGTAGTCATATGCCATTCGTCGCCGGGGCCGGGGCAAGCCGGGCGCCGGGTCTATGCTGAGGGCAAAGGTTGTCCGTAGCTCGTTTTACAAGGGAGAACAATATGAAGCCATTGGAGCCGGAAGTCGTGAATTGCAGCCGTGATTCATCCTATGGGCGGTTGCTGCGCCGCCTCGACCAGGCCCTGGACCTCGCCCGCACCCGGCAGTGGATGGCGGGTCAGCATACGGGGCCCAGCGAACTGGAAGTGTACGGTTTGAGCGAGCAGGACCTGCAGGTGCTGAAGCAGATCCTCAACACCATGAACCATCGCCGTGCGGCGGCCTCACCCTCGGTGCTGGCGGCGAGCGATCACGCACAGCAGCAGAACCACCATCATTAGCACGGCCAGCGGCCAACTGCCCCAGCGCAGCCAGGGCGTCAGCCCCTCGCGGGGTTGCACCTGACCATGTAGTGCCACCTGCTGGAATTGCGGAATCTGCGCGGTGATCTCGCCGCGGTGATCGATCAGCGCGGTGACGCCGTTGTTGGTGCCGCGAATCATCCAGCGCCCACTTTCCAAAGCCCGCATGCGCGCCATCTGCAGATGCTGCAGCGGGCCGATCGACTTGCCGAACCAGCTGTCGTTACTGATGGTCAGCAGCAGCTCGCTGCGTGCGGCCAGGCGCGCGGCGAAATCGGGATAGACGGTTTCATAGCAGATCATCGGTGCCAGCCTGTAGCCGGCGGCCTGCAGCGGCTCCTGCTGCAACGGCCCGCGGGAAAAGTCCGACATGGGCAGGTCGAAGAAGGCGATCAGGCCGCGCAGCAGATCCTCCAGCGGGACGTACTCACCGAAGGGCACCAGCTTGTGCTTGAGATACTGGCTGGGCTGCTCGCCGGCGACCATGATGCCGTTGTAGATGCGCATCTGGCCCTGCTCGTCGGTCTCGTCCACCGGAATGCCGGTGATCAGCGTGCTGCCCTGTTGCGCCAGGTTGGCCGCCATGCCCTGGACGAAGGGCATGGCGCGGCTGCTCAGCACCGGGATCGCGGTTTCCGGCCAGATGATCAGGTCGGCCTGCTGGGCATAGCTCATGTCGCGGTAGGTGGCGAGGGTGTAGTCGATGTGCGCCGGGTCCCACTTGCGCGACTGCTCGATGTCGGCCTGGATCAGCGCCACTGACAGTGGCGCGCCGGCCGGACGGGTCCATTCGATCTGGCCGAGCAGGGCGCCACCACCCCAGACCAGTACCAGCAGCACCGCCGCCGATAGCGCTTGCGCACGCTGTCGCCACAGCGTCCATTCGCTGAGCAGGCAGGCAGTCAATATGGTGAAGAAACTGAGCAGCCAGACGCCGCCCAGCGGCGCCCAGCCGGCCAGCCAGGTATCGGTGTGCGCGTAGCCCTGGTACAGCCAGGGAAAACCGGTGAGAAACCAGCTGCGGAAGAACTCCTGCGCCACCCACAAGGCGGCGAAGCCGCCGCTGGCCAGCCAGGGCCGAGCGACCGGCCGCAGCCAGCGTGCCCACAGCCAGGCCATCAGCGCCGGGATCAGCGCCAGGCCCAGTACCAGGCCGATGGTCAGCAGCGCGGCCAGCGCCGGCGCGGCATAGCCATGCACATGGATGCTGACGTAGATCCAGGACACCCCGCTGAGAAACAGTCCGGTGCCCCAGTACCAGCCGCGCCAGGCCGCCTGCCGGGGATTCAGGTCGTGCAGCCCCTGGTACAGCAGGGCGGCCGAGAGCAGGCCCAGCGGCCAGAGATCGAAGGGGGTGAAGGACAGGGTGGTCAGCGCACCGGCGCACAGCGCCAGCAGATGCCCGGGCCAGCCGGGACCGCGCAACCATTGCAACAGCTTGTGGGGCAGAGCCATGGACATCCTTGCTGGTCAGGGCTGGATCAGGGTCACTCGCAGCAGGTGCACGCGGCGGCTGTCGGAGTTGAGGATACGTACGCGGAAGCCGTCCAGTTCGACGATCTCGTTGCGTTTGGGCAGATGGCCGAAGGCATTCATCACCAGGCCGCCGAAGGTATCGAACTCTTCGTCGGAGAACTCGGTATCGAAGTGCTCGTTGAACTCCTCGATCGGCGTCAGGCCCTTGACCAGGAAGTCGCCGGAGGGCAGCGACTTGATGTAGTCCTCGTCATCGATGTCGTGTTCGTCCTCGATATCGCCGACGATCTGCTCCAGCACGTCCTCGATAGTGATCAGCCCCGATACGCCGCCGTACTCGTCGATGACGATGGCCATGTGGTTGTGCGTCGAGCGGAACTCCTTGAGCAGCACGTTGAGCCGCTTGGACTCGGGCACGCAGGTGGCCGGGCGCAGCACATCCTTGATGTTGAAACGCTCGGTACCCTCTGCCAGCAGCAGCGGCAACAGGTCCTTGGCCAGCAGGATGCCGAGTACGTCATCGATGCTCTCGCCGATCACCGGGAACCGCGAGTGGCCTTCCTCGATCAGCGACGGCAGGAACTCGCGGGGCTTCTGGCTGGCTTTGATGGTGATCATCTGCGAGCGCGGGATCATGATGTCGCGCACCTGCATGTCGGCGACCTGCATTGCGCCCTCGATGATGGTCAGCGCCTCGAGGTCGAGTACCTCGTTGCGTTGGGCGTCGCGCAGCAGTTCGAGCAGTTCCTGGCGATTGCGTGGCTCGTGGGCGAACGGCTGGACCAGTTTCTCCAGCCAGGTCTTGGGGCCGCTGCTTGGTCGATCTTCGCTCATGGCAGTGTTACTCATCACTCGTCGGATTCAAGATAGGGGTCGGCGATACCCAGCTCGGCCAGCAGCTCGCGCTCCAGCTGCTCCATGGCCTCGGCCTCGGCATCCTCGATATGGTCATGGCCGAGCAGGTGCAGGCAGCCATGGATGACCATGTGCGCCCAGTGCGCCTCGCGCGGCTTGCCCTGTTCGGCGGCTTCGCGGTTGACCACCGGGACGCAGATGACCAGATCGCCGAGCAGCGGGATGTTCAGTTCGGGGGGCAGGTCGGCGGGGAAGGACAGTACGTTGGTCGGGTAGTCCTTGTGCCGGTATTCGCTGTTCAGTGCCTGGCTTTCCTCGGCGTCGACCAGGCGGATGGTCAGTTCATGCTCGGGTTTGTCACGCAGGGCCAGGGCGGCCCAGCGTAGCAGGCTGTCGTCATCGGGTTGATCGGGGGCGTCGGTCGCCCTTTGTATGTCTACCTCAATGGTCATTCTGGCGCTCCTTGCGCTGGCGTTCCTGCTCCTGGCGATGGTCGAAGCGGTCGTAGGCCTCGACGATGCGCTGCACCAGCGGATGGCGCACCACGTCCTTGGACTTGAAGTGGGTGAAGCCGATGCCTTTCACGTCCTTGAGCACGTCCATGACGTGGGTCAGCCCGGAGCGTGTGCCACGCGGCAGGTCGACCTGGGTGATGTCACCGGTGATCACCGCGGTCGAGCCGAAGCCGATGCGGGTGAGGAACATCTTCATCTGCTCCAGGGTGGTGTTCTGACTTTCGTCGAGAATGATGAAGCTGTTGTTCAGTGTGCGCCCGCGCATGTAGGCCAGCGGTGCGACCTCGATGACCTGCTTCTCGATCAGCTTGGCCACCTGCTCGAAGCCGAGCATCTCGTACAGCGCGTCATACAGCGGCCGCAGGTAGGGGTCGATTTTCTGCGACAGGTCGCCGGGCAGAAAGCCCAGTTTCTCGCCGGCCTCGACCGCCGGGCGCACCAGCAGGATGCGGCGGATCTGCTCGCGCTCCAGCGCGTCCACCGCGCAGGCGACGGCCAGGTAGGTCTTGCCGGTACCGGCCGGACCGATGCCGAAATTGATGTCATGTTCCTGGATCGAGCGCACGTAGCTCTGCTGATTCGGCCCGCGTGGCTGGATGGTCATGCGTTTGGTGCGCAATACCACTGGCTTGTGGCCGTCGCTGCTGTGCAGGCTTTCGCTGAGGTTCTCCAGCCCGGATTCCTGCAGGTACAGGTGTACGGTATCGGGTGACAGGTCCTTGTTGTCGCGGGTTTCGCGGTACAACTGGCGCAGCACCGCCTCGGCGGAACGGGTGATGGCAGGGTCGCCGATCAGTTCGAAATGATTGCCGCGGTTGCGGACCTCGATGCCGAGGCGTTGTTCGATCAGGCGCAGGTTTTCATCGAATTGACCGCAGAGACTGGCGAAGCGCCGGGAATCCACGGGCTCGATGCTGAAGCGATGAATAGTCAAGGGAACGTTCAAATTGGTCTGTAGGTGGCCATATGGCAGTCAGGAAAACACAGCATAGCGCGCAACGCGGGCGATGCAAAGCGGGTGGTGCGCCGGCGCCCCGAGCTGGGGCGGCGGCCTCAATGCACTGTGGCGGTCAACAGGCTGCCACGCAGGGAGTGGGGCAGGGCCTCGTCGATGTGTACGTCGACGAACTGGCCGATCAGCCGCGGGTTGTCGCAGCGGAAGTTGACGATACGGTTGTGTTCGGTACGGCCCTGGAGCATGCCGGGGTCCTTCTTCGAGTAGTCGGTTACCAGGATGCGCTGGGTGCTGCCGACCATGCGCCGGCTGTTCTCGAAGCCCTGCTGGTTGAGGCGTGCCTGGAGAATCTGCAGGCGCTGCTTCTTGACTTCCATGGGCGTGTCGTCGGGCAGGTCCGAGGCGGGTGTGCCGGGGCGTGCGCTGTAGACGAAGGAATAGGAAAAGTCGAAGCCGATTTCCTCCACCAGTTTCATGGTCTGCTCGAAGTCGCGGTCGGTCTCGCCGGGGAAGCCGACGATGAAGTCCGAACTGAGGATGATGTCCGGCACCGCCGCCTTGAGCTTGCGCACCCGCGACTTGTACTCCAGCGCCGTGTGGTTGCGCTTCATCCCGGCCAGTACCCGGTCTGAGCCAGACTGTACCGGCAGGTGCAGGTACTTGACCAGTTCCGGTACTTCGGCGTGGGCGCGGATCAGGCTGTCGGAGAACTCCAGCGGATGCGAGGTGGTGTAGCGGATGCGGTCGATGCCGTCGATCTCCGCGATTACCCGGATGAGGTCGGCCAGGTCGGCGATGCCACCATCATGGGTCTCGCCGCGGTAGCCGTTGACGTTCTGGCCCAGCAGGGTGATCTCGCGCACGCCGTTCTCGGCCAGGTGCACGCATTCGGCCAAGACGTCGTCGAACGGGCGGCTGACTTCCTCGCCGCGGGTGTAGGGCACCACGCAGAAGCTGCAGTATTTGCTGCAGCCTTCCATCACCGAGACATAGGCGGTCGGGCCATCTACCCGGGGTTCGGGCAGGCGGTCGAACTTCTCGATCTCGGGGAAGGAGACGTCGACCTGGGCGGTGCCGGTGCTGCGTGCGGCATTGATCATCTCCGGCAGGCGGTGCAGGGTCTGCGGTCCGAACACTACGTCGACATAGGAGGCACGATCACGGATCGCGGTGCCTTCCTGGCTGGCCACGCAGCCGCCGACGCCGATGATCAGGTCGGGATTCTTCTCCTTCAACGGACGCCAGCGCCCCAGCTCGGAAAACACCTTTTCCTGGGCCTTCTCGCGAATCGAGCAGGTATTGAGCAGGATCACGTCAGCCTCGTCGGGGCGGTCGGTCAGCTCCATTGCCTGATATTCGCCAAGCAGGTCCGCCATGCGCGAGCTGTCGTACTCGTTCATCTGGCAGCCGTGGGTCTGGATAAAAAGTTTCTTTGCCATGGGGATCTGTGTGGGTGACTCGTGGAGAAAAACGGCGATTATACACGGATGGCGGGGGCAGTGTGATGGTGGCTGGGAGGTTCGAGCACCAGCGCGTACCAGGGGCGGCCGGTGTGATGGGCAGGACCGGCTGGCTCTGCTCATCGAGACGCTGCTCGATTCCCGGGAGACTGGGTGTTTCCAGGAGGGCATTGGCCGGAGAGATCGTGCTTTGGGCATGGGTGGCAGGGGAGGCTGTGGAACTCGCACCCCGCCATCCATGGCGCTCGTCTACGGCCGTCCCTGGCCGCAGACGGTTCCACAGCCTCCCCTACCACCCATGCCCTGATACGCTGTGCAGTGCGGATGCGGTGAATATGCTATTATCCGCGACCTTTGGCCGGTCCTCCGGCCCATCCAGTCCCATCCATGTCGTCCCCTGTGTGAGTTTCATGAGCAAAGACAAGCAGCAACCTATCTTCCGGGTGATTTTTCTCAATCAGGGCCAGGTATACGAACTCTATGCCCGGCAGATATTCCAGAGCGAACTGTGGGGCTTTCTGGAGATAGAGGAACTGGTCTTCGGCGAGCGCTCGCAGATGCTGGTCGACCCGGGCGAGGAAAAGCTCAAGAGCCAGTTCGAGGGCGTCAGCCGCAGCTTCATTCCCGCACATGCCATCGTGCGCATCGATGAGGTCGAGCGGGTAGGGCAGGCCAAGATCAGTGAGGCCAAGGGTGGCAGCAATATCATGTCGTTTCCGATGCCGCCGGGGCCTGGGCCGGGTAGTAGCTGATTTTTTGGGGTGCTGGGCCAGCCTGTGGCTGGCTTCCCCTCTCCCCAGCCCTCTCCCGCAAGGGGAGAGGGAGCTCGTTTGTGCAAGCTGGCAATATGCGCTTCAGTCCAACGGACAAAACCTAAACATCTCCTTTCTATGGGGCTTGAGCAAGCCGACAATAGAGATGCCAGGTTCAGAGGGCAGGAGCTGAATCCCCCCTCTCCCCTTGCGGGAGAGGGGTTGGGGGAGAGGGGGGAGGGTTTTCCGGCTGCAACTGCCGCAACTGTTCCTCTCGGATATGCCGCAGGTAGTTGCGGAACAACGTCCCCAGCACCTGGGTGGCAGCGGCGATTTCCTCGGGGCCCATTTCCTCGGCCAGCAGGTCGCTGGCATCCATCGCCGCGTCCTGCCCATTGACCGCTGCCATCTTCAGCATGATGTAGGCCTGCGGCAAATTGCGCTCCACGCCTTCGCCATTCATGTGCATCAACCCGAGACGGTACTGGGCATCCGGCTGGCCCTGGATCGAGGCCCGCTCGTACCACTTCAGCGCTGTCTCCAGATCCCGCTCGATCCGCTCGCCGTGGTAATACAGCTCGCCCATCTCGAATTGCGCCTGCATGTCCTCGGCCTCGGCCAGCTCAAGGCAGTTCTCCAATGCCAGGGCCATGCTGTCATCGTCGACGCGGTTGAAGGCGCAGCGTTCCTCGGTGCTGATCACCAGTGGCGGCGGCTGCTGGGCGAGGACGGCGGGTACGACGCCGCCGGCCCCGGCCAGGGCGCACAGGATTAAGACACGGCGAAAAGCACTGTTCATGGTCGGCTGGTCCGCTGGCTGGAGGCATGCATGGCGCCATTGTGCGCCGGATCGGCGGGCAGGCCAACCACCGGGGTGGTTGGCTGCGCGGATGTCGGCAGCAATGTGCGCGTTTCGATCATAGCGCGGCGAAGGCCCGCTCGGCGGCGTCCAGGGTCAGCTGCAGCTCGGTCTCGCCGTGGGCGATGGAGGTGAAGCCGGCTTCATAGGCGCTCGGCGCGAAGTACACGCCCTGGTCGAGCATCTGGTGGAAGAACGCCTTGAAGCGCTCGGCATCGCTGGCCATCACGTCCTCGAAGGTCTGGATGCTGTCGGCGCCGCTGAAGTACAGGCCGAACATGCCGCCGGCCTGGGTGGTGACGAAGGGTACGCTGGCCGCGTCGGCACGGTCCTGCAGGCCCTGCAGCAGGCGGCTGGTGTACGCCGTCAGCTCATCATGGAAGCCGGGGCGGCTGATCAGTTTCAGGGTGGTCAACCCGGCGGCCATGGCCAGCGGGTTGCCGGACAGGGTGCCGGCCTGGTACACCGGGCCCAGTGGCGAGATGCATTCCATGATCTCGCGCTTGCCGCCGAATGCGCCGACCGGCATGCCGCCGCCGACGATCTTGCCGAAGGTGGACAGGTCGGGGGTGACGCCGTAGTGGGCCTGGGCGCCGCCCAGGGCGACGCGGAAGCCGGTCATGACCTCGTCGAAGATTAGTACTACGCCGTGTTCGTCACAGGCTTCACGCAACCCTTCGAGGAAGCCCGGCGCCGGTGGCACGCAGTTCATGTTGCCGGCTACCGGCTCGACGATGATGCAGGCGATATCCTTGCCGGCGCTGCCGAGGGTCTGGCGCACAGCTTCGATGTCATTGAACGGCAGGGTCAGGGTGTGCTGGGCGAAGGCCGCCGGCACGCCCGGCGAGCTGGGCACGCCGAAGGTTAGGGCGCCGGAGCCGGCCTTGACCAGTAGGCTGTCCGAGTGGCCGTGGTAGCAACCCTCGAACTTGATAATGGTGTCGCGGCCGGTATAGCCGCGGGCCAGGCGAATGGCGCTCATGGTCGCCTCGGTGCCGGAGCTGACCATGCGCACCATGTCCATCGACGGCACCATGGAGCAGACCAGTTCGGCCATTTCGGTTTCCATGGCGGTCGGCGCGCCGTAGGACAGGCCATGCTCCAGCTGGCGGCGCACCGAGTCCAGCACATCGGGATGGGCGTGGCCGAGGATCATCGGGCCCCAGGAGCCGACATAATCCACATAGCGCCGGTCATCCTCATCGATGATGTAGGCGCCCTCGGCATGCTTGATGAACAGCGGCGTGCCGCCGACGCTGCGGAACGCGCGTACCGGGGAGTTCACGCCACCGGGGATATGTTTCTGGGCACTGGCAAAAAGGGTTTTCGAGCGGGACATGGTGTGGTCTCTCAGTTCGTGAACAGTTCATTGAAGGCCTGGGCGCGGCGCTGCACCTCGGCGGCGGAGTCGGCGCCGAACAGGCCGTGGATCACCGCCAGCAGATCGGCGCCGGAGGCCAGCAGCGAGGGTGCGTTGTCCAGGGTGATGCCACCGATGGCGACGATGGGCACGGCGAAACGCGCGCGCGCCTGTTGCAGCAGCTCCGCTGTCGCGGCCGGTGCGCCGGGCTTGGTGGACGACTGGAAGAAGCGGCCGAAGGCGATATAGCTGGCGCCATCGGCGATGGCCTGTTCGGCATGCTCCAGGCTGGCATGGCAGGTGGCACCGATGATCGCCTGTGGACCCAGTTGCTGGCGGGCTTCACGCAGGCAGCCGTCGTCGCGACCCAGGTGTACGCCGACGCCCAGGCGGGCGGCCAGGGGCAGGTCATCGTTGATCAGCAGCTGGGCGTCATACTGCTGGCACAGCGCCTGCAGCTGGCTGGCCTCATCCAGTCGCTGCGCCGCATCCCCGCTCTTGTCGCGGTATTGCAGCAGGCGTGCACCGCCGGCCAGTGCGGCCTCGACCCAGGGTAGCAGTCGGTCACCGGCCAGCAGTTGGCTGTCGGTGATGGCATACAGGCCGCGCAGGCTCATTGGCAGTAGTCCAGCGGCAGGCGCCGCGGCACGTACTGGCCCTGGCCGGGTTGCTCTGCGTCGCGCAGGGTGCGCCAGGTATAGTCCAGGGCGGTCTTCACTGCGCTGACCAGCTCTTCGCCCAATGCCAGGCGCCCGGCCAGGGTGCTGGCCAGGGTGCAACCGGAGCCGTGGTAGCTGCCGGGCAGGCGGGCATAGGTAAAGGTATGCCGGCTGCCATCCTGGCAGTACAGGCGGTTGTGGATGTCCTGCTCGTCACCATGGCCGCCGGTGATCAGCAGGTTCTGGCAGCGTTGCAGCAGCTTGTCCGCGCACTGGTCGGCGGTGCCGTCGGGCAACTCGGCGAGAATGCGCGCCTCCGGCAGGTTGGGGGTGACGATGCGGGCGATCGGCAGCAGCTGCTCGCGCATGGCATAGCCGACCTCGTCCTTGCCCAGCGAGCCGCCACCGCCGGCGCGCAGCACCGGGTCGCAGACCAGGGGTAGTTCGGGATGGGCGCGCATGATCTCGACCACGGTGTCGACCATTTCCAGGTTGCCGAGCATGCCGAGCTTGACCGCCGATACCGGCATGTCATTGAGCACGGCATTGGCCTGGGCCAGTACCCACTCGCGGTCCAGTACGCGGAAGTCGATGACATCGACCGTGTTCTGCACGGTCAGGGCGGTCACTGCCGGGGCGGCGTGGCAGCCCTGGGCGATGAGGGCTTCGATATCGGCTTGCAGGCCGGCGCCGCCACTGGGGTCATGGCCGGACAGGCAGAGAACGACGGGGCGAAAAGGGGCAGGTGTATTCATGGGGCAAGCTTACCATCAGCAGACAGGTTATCGGTATGGCGGCGCGATCAGCTCGCGCGTTTCCTCTGGCATAAACGTGCGGTACTGAAAGAACCGGAGATTATAACACTGGTGGAGGAAGTTGCTGGCTTCGGTCTCTGAGTCAGGCGCTGGGGGCTGGCTGAGAAGTAGGTGATGGTGGGGGTAGGCACCGCTGCGGAACCGTCTGCGGCCAGGGATGGCCGTAGACGAGCGCCATGGATGGCGGGGTGCGCGTTCCGCAGCGGTGCCTACCCCCACCGTCGCCGGCGCAGGCCAACACGGGCGAGTCAGTCCCGGTGCGCCAGCACGCTGCTGAGAAACATGTCCTCGAACAGTCTCTTCATGTCTGCACGGGCGATCCGGCCGCGGTATTCCGATTCGCACAGGGTGTGGATGAAGCCGAAGAACAGGTCGGTGAGCCAGCGCGCGGGCATGTCCCGGCGGAAGATGCCGGCGTCCTGGCCACGCTGGAAGAAGTCATCCATGCGCTGCTCATGGATGAGACATTCCTCCGGAAAGGGGCTGTTCGTATCCCGCTTAATGAAGGGCTCGAACTGAGTGACGATGAAGGCGCAGAACTCGCGTTCCGCCATATAGCCGACGATCAGTTGGCGCAGCGCGTCCAGCGGCGGCTGGCTGTCCAGGTTTGCGTCATCCAGAATCCGCGCCATGACGCTCATTACGTGCTGTTGCAGGGTATCCAGCAGTTGTTCACGGGTAGCGGCGAAACGGTACAGGGTCGCCCGGCTCACGCCGGCGGCCTTGGCCATTTCCTGCAGGGTGGCGCTGGCATTCTCGGTCAGGGTCTGCGCCAGGGAGCGCAGCAGGGCTTGTTCGGTATCGGGTTTCATCTGATTGGTAACGGAACTGTGGACGAGTTGTCAATAATGGGCGGCGGATGTCAATAGCCGCGAGTTTACACATAAGTACACAAAGAGTCATATGAATCAAGTTTGATTCATATGGCTCTTGGGAGTAGCATCGCGTTTTTTGAGCTCGTCTACCTTCATTTGCACTAATTTCGCCTTCTTTGACCAAGGAAATGCACAATGCCCAGTCCATGGCATCTTTCCCGACCCACTATTCTCGTTTCGTTGATCGTGCTGGCGCTTGCCGGCTGCCAGAAACAGACTGATGCCGAACAGGAGCCGCCGCCGCCCCAGGCCAAGGTACAGGTCATCGAGCCCGCCGCGCACATGTTGACCGGCGACCTGCCGGGGCGTATCGAGCCGGCACGGACCGCCGAGGTGCGCGCGCGGGTTCCGGGCATCGTGCTGCAGCGCCTGTTCGAGGAAGGCGCCAACGTCAAGGCCGGCGATGTGCTGTTCCGCATCGATCCGGCGCCGCTGGAAGCTGCCGTGGCCCAGGCGCGTGGTGCGTTGGCGCGGGCTGAAGCCAGTGTGTACCAGGCCGACAGCCTGGTACGGCGCTATGAGCCGCTGGTCGAGGCCCGGGCCATCAGCCAGCAGGAGTATGACAACGCCATCGCTGCGCAGAAGAGCGCCCAGGCGGAAAAACTGTCCGCCCAGGCGGCTCTGCAGACCGCTCGCCTGAACCTGGATTACGCCACGGTAACGGCACCGATCGATGGCCGCATCGGCCGGGCGCTGGTCACCGAAGGTGCGTTGGTCGGTCAGGGCGAGGCCACACCGATGGCGCGTATCCAGCAACTTGATCCCATCTATGCCGACTTCACCCAGTCGGTGGACGACCTGCTGCGCCTGCGCGCCGCCGCCGCCGATGGCCGGATCGAACTGCAGGAGGACGGGGCCGCCCGGGTGCGCATCACCCTCGGCCAGCAGGGCTTCAGCCAGGAGGGACGGCTGCTGTTCTCCGATATCTCGGTGGACCGCAGCACCGGCCAGGTGACCCTGCGCGCAGAGCTGCCCAACCCCGATGCGGTGCTGCTGCCGGGCATGTATGTGCGGGTGCAGACCGAGCTGGGCGTCGAGCCCTCGGCAGTATTCATTCCCCAGCGCGCGGTGCAGCGCGGCACCGACAGCATCCCGCGGGTGCTGGTGGTCGATGGGGACAACAAGGTGCAGGAGCGCCAGGTGACACTGGGCGCCATGCGCGGCAGTGACTGGCAGGTGACCTCCGGCCTGGAGCAGGGCGAGCGGGTGATTGTCGAGGCCGTGGCCAAGTTCCAGCCCGGCAGCACGGTGGAGCCGGTGACAGCCGAGCAGTCGGAGAGTGCAACGCAGGAGTGAAGCAGCCGTTGAGGTCGCCGCCGGCGCCTCACCCTTGTTGATCCCGACCGAATGCCCAATGCAGAGGAAAGAGCATGCCGCAGTTCTTCATCAATCGCCCCAACTTCGCCTTCGTGGTGGCGATCTTCATCTGTCTGGCCGGGCTGTTGGCGATACCCTCGCTGCCAGTGGCCCAGTATCCCAACGTGGCGCCGCCGCAGATCATGATCTACGCCACCTATCCCGGTGCCTCGGCGACCATTCTCAACGAAACGGTCACCAGCCTCATCGAGGAGGAGCTCAACGGCGCCAAGGGCCTGCTCTACTACGAGTCGTCCAGCAGCTCCAACGGCATGGCCGAGATCAACGTCACCTTCGAGCCGGGCACCGATCCGGACCTGGCGCAGGTGGACGTGCAGAACCGCCTCAAGCGTGCCGAGGCGCGCCTGCCGCAGCCGGTATTGCAGCAGGGCTTGCAGGTAGAGCAGGCCAGCAGCAACTTCCTGATGATCTACGCCCTCAGCTACAAGGATGGCGACAAGGACCCGGTCGGGCTGGCCGACTATGCCGCGCGCAACATCAATAACGAGATCCGCCGTCTGCCTGGCGTCGGCCGGGTACAGATGTTCTCCTCCGAGCGGGCCATGCGAGTCTGGGTCGATCCGTCGCGCCTGGTGGGTTATGGCCTGTCGGTCGACGACGTGAACCGGGCCATTGCCGCGCAGAACGTGCAGGTGCCGGCGGGTAGCTTCGGCGAGCAGCCCGGCACCAGCGAACAGGAGCTGACCGCGACGCTGATCGTGCAGGGCACCCTGGAAACCGCCGAGGAGTTCGCCGATATCGTGCTGCGCGCCAACCCGGACGGCTCCACGGTGCGCCTGGGGGACGTGGCGCGGGTCGAGATGGGGCGCGAGGAATACCGTTTCAGCTCCCGGCTCAATGGCCAGCCGGCGGCCGCGGCGGCGGTGCAGCTGACCTCCGACGCCAACGCCATCGCCACCGCCAACGCGGTCAAGCAGCGGCTGAAGGAACTGTCGGCGCTGTTCCCCGAGGACATGGAGTACTCCACTCCCTATGACACCTCGATCTTCGTCGACGTGGCGATCAAGAAGGTGGTGGCGACCCTGGCCGAGGCCGTGGTGCTGGTGTTCCTGGTGATGTTCCTGTTCCTGCAGAACTTCCGCTATACGCTGATTCCGACCATCGTCGTGCCGGTCTGTCTGCTGGGGACCTTCGCAGTGATGTCGGTGCTCGGCTTCTCGGTCAACATGATGACCATGTTCGGCATGGTACTGGCCATCGGCATCCTGGTGGACGACGCCATCGTGGTGGTGGAGAACGTCGAGCGGATCATGGCCGAGGAAGGGCTGTCGCCCAAGGAAGCCACGCGCAAGGCGATGAAACAGATCACCGGTGCCATCGTTGGCATCACCATGGTGCTGTCGGCGGTATTCTTTCCGCTGGCGTTCATGGGCGGCTCGGTCGGGGTGATCTACCAGCAGTTCTCCCTGTCGCTGGCGGTATCCATCCTGTTCTCCGGCTTCCTGGCCCTGAGCATGACGCCGGCGCTGTGCGTGACCCTGCTCAAGCCCATCGCCAAAGGCGCGCACGCCGAGAAGAAAGGCTTCTTCGGCTGGTTCAACCGTCGCTTCGGCAGCCTGACCAATGGCTATCAGCGCACCACCGGTGGTCTGGTGCGGCGCTCCGGCAGCTTCATGCTGGTGTACCTGGTGATCGTCGCGGCGCTGGCCTTCTCCTTCCTGCGCCTGCCCGAAGCCTTCCTGCCGGCCGAGGACCAGGGCTACATGATCGTTGATGTGCAACTGCCGCCGGGCGCCACCACGCCACGTACGGAAAAGACCGTCGAAGCGATGGAGGAGCACTTCCTGTCACGGCCGAGCGTGGCCGGTATCGTCTCGGTGATGGGCTTCAGCTTCTCGGGCATGGGCCAGAACGCCGCGCTGGCGTTCCCGACCCTGGTGGACTGGTCGGAACGGGGCAAGGACGAGTCGGTTCAGGCCGAAACCCAACGGGCCAACCAGAGCCTGGCGGGTGTCGCCGACGGTACCATCTTCGCCGTGCAGCCGCCCTCGGTCGACGGCCTGGGCACCTCGGGCGGCTTCGCCCTGCGCCTGCAGGACCGTGGCGGACTCGGCCGGGAAGCCATGCTCGCAGCGCGTAATGAGCTGCTGCAGAAGGCCAACAGCTCGCCGGTGATCGCCTACGCCATGATGGAAGGGCTGGAGGATGCGCCGCAGCTGCGCCTGCATATCGACCGGCAGAAGGCCGAGACCCTGGGCGTCGGCTTCGATGCCATCAGCTCGACCCTGTCCAGCGCCTTCGGCTCGGCGTTGATCAACGAGTTCACCAACTTCGGGCGGATGCAGAAAGTGGTGGTGCAGGCCGATGTGGACGCCCGCATGACGCCGGAGGACATCACCCGTCTGTACGTGCCCAATCATCAGGGCGAGCAGGTGCCCCTGTCCGCCTTCGTCGAGATGGAGTGGGAGAACGGCCCGGTGCAGTTCGTACGCTACAACGGCTACCCGGCATTCAAGATCTCCGGTGATGCCGCGCCGGGCTACAGCAGCGGTGCGGCCATGGCCGAGATCGAACGCATCGTCAGCGAGCTGCCCCGCGGCGTAGGCTACGAGTGGACCGGGCTGTCCTTCCAGGAGCGGCTGGCCGGTGCCCAGGCGCCGATTCTGCTGGGGCTGGCGCTGCTGGTGGTGTTCCTGTTGCTGGTGGCGCTGTACGAGAGCTGGGCGATTCCGCTGTCGGTGATCCTGATCGTACCCATAGGCGCATTGGGCGCGGTACTGGCGGTGACCCTGCTGGGCATGCCCAATGACGTGTACTTCAAGGTCGGCCTGATCACCATCATCGGCCTGGCGGCGAAGAACGCCATCCTCATCGTCGAGTTCGCCAAGGACCTGTACGCCGAGGGCCGCAGCCTTACCGAAGCGGCGGTGGAAGCGGCACGGCTGCGCTTCCGCCCGATCATCATGACCTCGCTGGCGTTCATGCTCGGGGTACTGCCGCTGGCCATCGCCACCGGCGCCGGTGCTGCCAGCCAGCGTGCCATCGGCACCGGGGTGATCGGCGGCATGCTCACCGCCACGGCCCTGGGCGTGCTGTTCGTGCCGGTGTTCTTCGTCTGGATCCTGTCGCGCCGCAAGCAAGAGCGGAAGGCGGCTGCACAGGACGCCGAGGGCTGATATAGCAGCTGCACATCGCTGACGTAGCGCCCGCACGGATCGTGGGCGCTACACCCCAACCCGGGTTGTCGCGCGCCTGCGCGACGACAAGCCTGGGGCCGCCATTACACTGCACTCTGGCGTAGTCGGAATGCTGGTGCGGGAATCAGACCTCCCGCCATTGCCCCGGCTGCAGATCGCCCAACTCCCATTCCCCGATACGCATCCTGACCAGTCGCAGGGTCGGCAGGCCGACGGCCGCGGTCATGCGGCGCACCTGACGGTTGCGGCCCTCACGGATGGTGATCGCCAGCCAACTGGTGGGAATGCTCTTGCGAAAACGCACCGGCGGATTGCGTGGCCACAGCGCCGGCTCGGCGATCCGCTCGACCTCGGCGGGCCGGGTAGGGCCGTCGTTCAGCAACGGACCGGCACGCAGTTGTTCGAGCTGCTCCGCGCTCGGCTCGCCCTCCACCTGCACCCAATAGGTCTTGGCCAGCTTGTGCTTCGGGTCGGTGATGCGCGCCTGCAACCGACCATCGTTGGTCAACAGCAACAGCCCCTCGCTGTCCCGGTCCAGCCGACCGGCGGGATAGACGCCCGGGATATCGACAAAATCCTTCAGCGTCATGCGCCCCTCGCCATCGGTGAACTGTGTCAGTACATCGAACGGCTTGTTCAGGGCGATCAGCCTGGGGTTGGCCGGTGCGGGCGCGGGCTGGCGGCGGGGTTTGCCGGGGCGATGGGGTGGGGCAGGTTTGCGTGGGGCGTGCTTCATGATCGATCGGGGTTGTGGGTGGAGGATCATGCTAATGAGCTTTGCCGGGGCAGTCCAGATACAGGGGAGTGGCACAGGTGTCTGGCATGGCCCCTGGCCGCAGCAGTACGGCGCCATCCCGTCCAGCATCGGGTTGTCGAGCCCCTGCTCGACGACGGGGAGACCCGTAGCCCGCCGGCGTAGCGCAGGGGCGCTACACCCCTTGGCCGGGGTATCGGCAGCGCCCAGCACCGAAACTGCAGCACCGCCCCCCCCTGGGGTTGTCGAGCACCCGCTCGACGACAGCGGGCTGTCAGCCACGCCGATGCTGCCGGCCAGCTTGCAGGCGTAGCGCCCGAACGCGGACCGGGGGCCACACCCCCGTCAGCCTCATCCTGCGGGCAGGCGTGCCCGTCAACTCCAATCCATCAGCACCGCAGAAGTCGCAATCCATCAGCACCACTGAAGTCGCAATCCATCAGCGCCACCGAAGTTGCAATCCCATCAGCACCACCGAAGTCTCAGGCCGTGGTGACCAGCCGCCGTTGCAGAACCGTCTGCGGCCAGGGATGGCCGTAGACGAGCGCCATGGATGGCGGGGTGCGAGTTCTGCAACGGCGGCTGGTCATCGCGGTCTCACTCCAAACCCGCCCCAGACTTATCAACGCCAACGCCAACGCCAACGCCAACGCCAACGCCAACGCCAACGCCAACGCCAACGCCAACGCCAACGCCAACGCCATCACAGCGAACTATCCCCAAACAGCACTCTCCATGACCAGCAAAGCCAGAAGCTACCAGGCCCCCTGCGGCATACTGCGCTCCACCAACTTGCGCACATCCACCCCGCGGGGCAGGGTGCCGTAGACCCGGCCATGGCCCGCCAGCCGGCTGGCGATAAAGGCGTCGGATACCACATCGTTACCTGCATCCAGCAACAGCCTCGCCTGCAGCGCCACGGCGATATCCTCGGTCAGTTGCCGGGCGCGGTACTGGATGTCGTCCTTGTCGGCGAAATGCCGTTTCAACTCATCGACATGCGTCTGCAGCCGGGCATCGCCCTTGCCATCGTCCAGCTCGGTGAATAACATCTCGACCAGATCCGGCTCCTTCGACAACGCCCGCAGCACATCCAGGCACTGCACATTACCGGAGCCCTCCCAGATCGAATTGACCGGCGCCTCGCGGTACAGCCGGGGCAGGATGCTGTCCTCGACATAACCGGCGCCGCCCAGGCACTCCTGCGCCTCGTTGATCATCGCCGGGGCGCGCTTGCAGATCCAGTATTTGCCGATGGCGGTGACCAGGCGGCTGAAACCGGCCTCATGCCGGTCATCGGCAGTGTCCAGCGCCTTGGCCATGCGCATGGTCAGCGCCAATGCCGCCTCGCTTTCCAGCGCCAGATCAGCCAGCACGTTCTGCATCAGCGGCTGTTCGACCAGTACCCGGCCACCCACCAGCCGGTGTGCGCAGTGGTGGGCGGCTTGGGTCAGCGCCTGGCGCATCAGCGAACTGGAGCCGATCATGCAGTCGAAGCGGGTCATGGCGACCATCTCGATGATGGTCGGCACCCCACGGCCTTCCTCACCGAGCATCCACGCCAGCGCCCCGCGGAACTCCACCTCGCTGGACGCATTGGCCTGGTTGCCGAGCTTGTCCTTCAGCCGCTGGATATAGAACTGGTTGCGACTGCCGTCGGGGCGGTGACGTGGCAGGAGGAAGCAGCTCAAACCCTTGTCGGTCTGTGCCAGGGTCAGGAAGGCATCGCACATCGGCGCCGAGCAGAACCACTTGTGCCCGACCAGCTCGTAGGCCTGCCCCGGCCCGCCGCCGCCCACCGCGAAGGCGCGGGTGGTATTGGCGCGCACATCGGTGCCGCCCTGCTTCTCGGTCATCGCCATGCCGATGGTCAACCCGCTCTTGCGCTCCATCGGCAGGTTGCGTGCATCGTACTGACGCGACAGTATCTTCGGCAGCCAGGCTTCGGCGAGGTCCGGTTGCAGGCGCAGCGCCGGCACGCAGGCGAAGGTCATGGTCATCGGGCAACTGGTGCCGGCCTCGGCCTGGTTGTGCAGGTACATGGTCGCGGCGCGGGCGACATGGGCGCCGGGGCGCGGGTCGGCCCAGGGCGCGCTGGTAATGCCGTGGGCTATGCCGGCGCTCATCAGCTCATGATAGGCCGGGTGAAACTCCACCACATCGATGCGGTGGCCGTAGCGGTCATGGCTGTGGAACACCGGCGGGTTGGCATTGGCCAGAAAGCCGGCCTGCATCAGAGGGCCACCGGCCAACTGCCCGTAGGCCGACAGTTGCTCGCTCGCCCAGTCGCCACGGTAGCGGTGCACCCATTGCTGCAGCGGCAGATCGCTGTTGTACAGGTTGAGGCCATCCAATGGCGGAACCTGATTGGTGACTTCATGGGTTTCGGCACAGGTATGCGGTGTCATGGTCGTGGCTCCTTATCCGTGTCACCAGTATGCGCGCAGTGAGTCAGGATTCAAGGGGGCCGGGGTCACCGGGATCAGCCGATGACGGTGATGACGATTTCCTTGATCACGAAGGCTGCTACCCCCAGGCCCAGGGCGAAGAACAGCACCATGGTGCCATAGCGTCCGGCCTTGGACTTCTTCGCCAGGTCCCAGACGATGAACGCCATGAAGGCGACCAGGGCGAAAAGAGTCAGGGGCAGGGCAAGGGCTTCGAATTCTTCGTAGGACACGATGATCTCCTATGGGAAAAAGATGTTTATTGGTTGACCAGGTGATTGAGTGGCAATTCCGTGCTGGATACCACCTGGTTCAGCACGAAGCTGGAGCGCACACTGGATACCCCTTCGATGCGGGTCAGGGTGCCCAGCAGAAACTGCTGGTAATGATCCATGTCGGGGACCACCACCCGCAGCTGGTAATCGGCATCCATCCCGGTGACCAGACTGCAACTCAGTACTTCCGGGCACTTGCGGATGGTTTCCTCGAAACCGGCGAAGCGGTCCGGGGTGTGCCGGTCCATGCCGATCATCACGAAGGCGGTCAGCGTCAACCCGAGCTTGTGCGGGTCCAGTAACGCCACCTGGCGGGTGATATAGCCGCTTTCCTCCAGTTGCTTGACCCGCCGCGAACAGGGCGAGGGCGACAGGCCGATCCGCTCGGCCAGCTCCTGGTTACTGATACGCGCATCCTGCTGCAGTGCGGCAAGGATCTTCAGGTCATAACGGTCGAGATTGTTGTCATGCATGTGCTCACCTTTCGTTATTGCTGGCGCCTGGTATCTGGCGAGATATTATTGCGCAATATAAGCCATGGTGGGCAATAAAAGGCAAGAAATGGCGCGGCAGCCTCGGTACTATAACCACATGTTTTCAAGCCATAGCCGGCGAGTCCAATCAGCTGCCGCCAATCAGCGGCGCCGAGACGACAGGCCCTACCGGACCCGATCGTCACCCGGCTACCCAGCCCACGAGGCCACGGGACAGGCAGTATTCCACAAGGATATCCGACGGACCCAGCGCAAACGGCCGACTTTGTCGGCCGTTTGCGTTTGTGCGTGATGGTGGATCATACCGGGTCCTTGTGCACCAGCACCTCGGCCTGGTTGAAGCGCTGTTGGATCGCATGGCGCACCTGCTCGCCCAGCTCATGGGCCTCGGTCAGCGGCAACTCGCCGGGCAGTTCCAGATGCAGTTGCATGAACCACTGCTGGCCCGACTGCCGGGTGCGCAGATCATGTACATCGATCACCCCGGGTACGGCGCGGGCCAGGGCCAGTGCCTCCCGGCGCACCTCGTCGGGCAGTTCGTGGTCCATCAGCACCTGGACCGCATCACGACCGATCTGCAGCGCACCAAAACCGATGAACAGTGCCACACCGATACCGAACAGCGCATCGGCGCCTGGCAGGCCGTACCAGGCGAGCACCAGCGCGGCAATGATGCTGGTATTCATCAGCAGGTCGGAGCGGTAGTGCAGGGCGTCGGCGCGGATCGCGGTGGAGCCGGTACGCTGGATGACATGGCGCTGGAAGCGCAACAGCAACAGCGTGGCGACGATCGACAGCAGCATCACTGCGACCCCGAACCAGGCCGCTTCCACCGGCCTGGGATTGCGCAGATGGTCGATCCCCTGCAGCAGTACCAGCACCGCCGAACCGGCAATGAAGGCGGATTGGGCCAGGCCGGCCAGGGCCTCGGCCTTGCCATGGCCGAAGCGGTGGCCCTTGTCCGCTGGCGTCAGCGCATAGCTGACCGCGATCAGGTTGATCAACGAGGCGCCGGCATCCATCAGCGAATCGATCAGCGAGGCCAACAGGCTGACCGAACCGGACATGAACCAGACCACCGCCTTGAGCACGATCAGCGTGATCGCCACCGCCACCGAGGCATAGGTCGCCTGGCGCAGCAAGCGGGCATTGCGCTGGGTCAGGGAGGTGGCGTCGTCCACCATCAGCCGCGCGCCGGCAGGCCGAGTAGCGCCAGTTGCTCAGCTGGCGGGTGCGACAATTGGCGGGCCTGCTCCAGCGGCAGTTGCAGCCCCAGATCCTGTTGCAGGATGGCCTTGAGCTTGAGCGGATCGACCTGCCCCTCGGCGTCGACTGCCTGGTTCAGGCGCTCCGGCGCCAGGGTGTAGCGCTGGTCGGGAAAATAGATGGCCCCGGTGGCGAAGTCCACGGCGAAGGCGATCAGGCCGGGAATGATATAGAACAGCAAGCCCATGCCGTTGAGAATGGCCACGCCCGGATCGATCTCACCACTGATCTGGCCCCGGCGTTCAGGGTAGAAGAGGGTGCCGCAGGCGGACAGTTGGGTAATCAGAGTGGCGCTCAGCAGAACGCTGGCCAGAGCCTTCAGGCGCATTTCATTCCTCATGGGTGGTAGATGATGACACAGATGCCACTATACGCTGCTGCTGCCTGCGCTTGAAGCTGGCGGCGTATCCGCTGGCGTATAATGCCGCCTTTACCCTGACTGCGAGAGCCGATGAGCGACCTTCCCGTACAGGCCGTGCTGGGCGAACTGGACCGGCAACTGGCGACCCATCCCTGTGTGGTGCTGCAGGCGCCGCCCGGCGCGGGCAAGACCACCCTGGTGCCGCTGGCGCTGCTGCGCAGTGAGTGGCTGGCTGGGCAGAAGATCATCCTGCTGGAGCCGCGCCGGCTGGCCGCGCGCGCCGCCGCCGAGCGCTTGGCGCAGATGCTTGGCGAGCCGGTGGGGCAGACCGTCGGCTACCGTATCCGCCTGGAAACGCGGGTCAGCGCCGCCACCCGTATCGAAGTGGTGACCGAGGGCATTCTGCAGCGGCTGCTGCAGGCCGATCCCGAATTGCCGGGCGTGGGCCTGGTGATCTTCGACGAATTCCATGAACGCAGCCTGGATGCCGACCTGGGCCTGGCGCTGTGCCTGCAGACCCAACAGTACCTGCGTGAGGATCATCCGCTGCGGTTGCTGGTGATGTCGGCGACGCTGGACGCCGCCGGGGTCAGCCGCCTGCTGGATGACGCACCCCTGGTCAGCAGCGAAGGCCGGCAATATCCGGTGCGCATCGAGCATGGCGCCGCGGCCGTGCCCGGCCAGCCGCTGGAACCGCAACTGGAGCGGCTGATCCTGCAGGCGCTGGCCACCGAGACTGGCAGCCTGCTGGTGTTCCTGCCGGGCGCTGCGGAAATCCGCCGGCTGCAAGGCCGGCTGCAGGATGCCCTGGCCAGCCGTAACGATGTGGATATCACCCCGCTGTATGGCGATCTGGATTTCACCGCCCAGCGCCAGGCCATCAGCCCGGCGTCGCTGGGGCGGCGCAAGATAGTGCTGGCCACGCCGATCGCCGAGACCAGCCTGACCATCGAAGGCGTGCGCGTGGTTATCGACTCGGGCCTGTGCCGCGAACCGGCCTTCGACCCGGTATCGGGCATGACCCGGCTGCACACCCGGCGTATTTCCCGTGCCGCCGCCGAACAGCGTGCCGGCCGCGCCGGGCGCATGGAGCCGGGCGTCTGCTACCGGCTGTGGTCGGCGGACCAGCATGCGCAACTGGCGGCCCAGGGGCAGGCCGAGATCCTGCAGGCGGACCTGGCGCCGCTGGCATTGCAACTGGCGCAATGGGGTATCGATGATCCGGCGGAGTTGCGCTGGATGGATCGACCACCATCCGCTGCACTGCAGCAGGGCCGTGACCTGCTGGTGCAACTGGGGGCGCTGCAGCCCACTGCAACCGGCTGGCAATTGACCGGGCATGGCGCGGCACTGGCCGCGCTGCCGATGCACCCGCGCCTGGCGCACATGCTGGTGCGTGGCCAGAGCCTGGGCCTGGGGCGCCTGGCCTGCCGGCTGGCGGCGATACTCGGTGAGCGGGACCTGCTGCGTGGCGTGGAGGATGCCGATATCAGTCGCCGGCTGGCCGCATTCGATGCGCCACGCGGCGAGCCGGCGCTGGACCGCGGCGCGCTGCAACGTGCCCGGCAACTGGCTGAACAATGGCAGCGGCTGATCGCCGGCAATGCCGCCTCGCATGCCCTGGCCGAACCGCACAGCGAGCGCTGGGCCGGCCTGCTGCTGGCGCTGGCCTACCCGGATCGTATCGCCCGGCGGCGTGGCGAGCAGGGCAGTGACTACCGCCTGGCCAATGGCCGCGCGGCGGGCTTTGCCCAGGTCGACAGCCTGCAGCAGCAGGAATGGCTGGTGGTGGCCAGCCTCGGTGGCCACGCCGCCCAGCGCAATGCGCGCATCTTCCTGGCCGCCGCGGTGCAGCCGCAGCAGCTGGAGGAATACCTGCCGGAGCTGTTGAGCACCGAGCAGACCCTGGAATGGGATGCCCGCAGCGAAACCCTGGTTGCCGAGCGGCAACGGCGCATCGGCTCGCTGGTGTTCAGTCGTGAGCCGTTGAGCGCCATCGATCCGGCCCAGCGCAGCCGCGCCCTGTGTGGCGTGGTGCGCCGCCAGGGCCTGGCGCTGTTGCCCTGGACCCCGGCGCTGCGCCAGTGGCAGGCGCGGATCATGCTGCTGCGCCAGCTGGACCTGGAGGCGGGGCGGGACAGTACCTGGCCGGACCTGTCCGATCAGACATTGCTCGATACCCTGGAAAGCTGGTTGCAACCCTACCTGGACAGGGTCAGCCGGCTGGCGCACTTCGCCGGGCTGGAGCTGGGCGCGATACTCGCCGGACTGCTGCCCTGGCCGCTGCCCCAGCAACTCGACGAACAGGCCCCGACCCACTGGACGGTTCCCACCGGCTCACGTATCCGCATCGACTACAGCGAACAGCCGCCGGTGCTGGCGGTGCGCCTGCAGGAAATGTTCGGCAGCACCGACACACCGCGGATCGCCGGTGGGCGGCTGGCGCTCAAGCTGCACCTGCTGTCACCGGCGCGCCGGCCGGTGCAGGTGACCCAGGACCTGGCCGGATTCTGGGGCGGCAGCTATGCGGAAGTGAAGAAGGACATGAAAGGCCGCTACCCCAAGCACTACTGGCCGGATGATCCGCTGCAGGCCGAGCCAACCACGCGGGCCAAGCCGCGAAAAGGGTGATACGGGAGCCTGTTGATCCCGGCGTCCCGGCTCAGGTCGTAATGGTGTTCACTTAAGCCGACCTCTCTCCCAGAACTTGTCATCCTTGCGGGATTGCTTTTTGCCTCACCTCGTCATCCTGGTGGGATTGTTCTTTGCCTCACCTCGTCATCCTTGTGGGATTGCTCTTTGCCCCACCTCGTCATCCTTCGCGCAGGCGAAGGATCCACAGGCCACTCCGAGTCAGCCGGCACCCTGGATCCTTCGCCTTCGCGAAGGATGACGGGGAGAGAAGCGAAAGATGACGGGGGGAAGAGAAGGGTGACGGGGGGAAGCGAAGGGTGACGGGGAGAAGCGAAGGATGACGGTGTGTGGGGGGGATGACGGGGACGGCAAGGATGGGGGTATGTGAGGATGACGGGGGTGTGAAGAGTGACGGGCGCGCGTACAATGCCCAGCCCCGTTTCACCTTCGGAGTACACCCGTGGACAACACCAGCCAGATTCTTCAACGCAGCGCCGAACTGTTCGCCGGTCAACGCCTGCTGCTGGTCAATCCCCCCGTGGATGGGCTGACCCGCCAGTTGCCCGCCGACTGGCATGTCTGGACCTGGGATTACTTCGTGCAGCAGGGTCTGGGTGCCAACCTGGAGCAAGGGCATCTGAGGTTTTCCCACCTCTGCCCGCAGGTTGAAGGGTTGGACGGCGCCATCCTGGTGATGCCCAAGGCCATCGAGCGGGCCGAGTTCGCCCTGGCGCAGATGGTGCCGCTGCTGCGGGCCGGGTGTCCGCTGTATCTGGTCGGGGAGAAGAAGGGCGGCATCAGCCGCGCGGAAAAGCTGCTGGCCAGCCACGGCAGCGCCATCGAGAAGCTCGATTCGGCGCGGCACTGCCAGCTGTGGCGCAGCGTCGTGCATGGCGACGCCGCGCCTTTCCGGCTGCAGGATTGGCAGCAGAGCATCACCCTGGAATTCCCCGACCAGAGCGTTGAACTGTTGAGTCTGCCGGGGGTGTTCAGTCATGGCCGGCTGGATGAGGGCAGCCAGTTGTTGCTGGAGGAACTGGCGCCGCTGCCCACCGGCAAGGTGCTGGACTTCGGCTGCGGTGCCGGGGTGCTGGCCACGGTGCTGGCGCGGCGCAATCCCGGTTGCCGTTTCGAACTGGTGGATGTCGATGCGCTGGCGCTGTATTGCGCCGGCGAGACCCTGCGCCGCAACCAGGTGCAGGCGGAGGTCTACCCCTCCGATGGCCTGGGCGATGTGCATGGCCGCTACGCCGCGGTGGTGAGCAATCCGCCATTCCATACCGGCATCCGCCATGACACCAGTGTCGCCGAGCAATTCTTCAACGAGGTGACCCGCAACCTGTTGCCGGGTGGCGAGCTGCGCATCGTCGCCAATGGCTTTCTCAAGTACCCGCCGCTGATTGAGGCGCATATCGGCCAATGCCGCGTGCTGCGTGAGAACAGCAGATTCAAGGTGTACTCGGCGGTGGCGCCGGGTTGATTCGGCCGATGGTAGTTGCTAAAGTTGCCGCCGTCTTAGGGGAGTAGTCTCTCCGGAAGCCTGCCTTCCAAAGGCAAACGTCAACATATTCGGCCCGCAGGCCGTGGCGTTTGCGACCCGCCGTCACTTCGGGTGACTGGGTTTGACGAGACCTTTGACATATGCGCACCAGCCGAGGGCGGGGGTGTTCGTATGTCATTGGAATGGTCGACCCGCCCTCTTATGGAATATCCGTGGAAGCCTTACTTGTTTCAACCGGGGTAGTCACGCTGGCAGAGATCGGCGACAAGACCCAATTGCTGGCGCTGCTGCTGGCGGTGCGTTTTCGTCGGCCCTGGCCGATTGTCTGGGGGATCCTGCTGGCAACGCTGGTCAACCATGCGCTGGCCGGTGCCGTTGGCCAACTGGTTGGCCAGTTGCTCAGCGATACCTGGTTGTACAGCCTGCTGGCGGTGAGCTTTATCGCTGTTGCCGCCTGGACGCTGGTGCCGGACAAGCTCGATGATGACAACACCCCGCCGATCAGCCGCTACGGCGCCTTCATGGCGGCGCTGGTGGCCTTCTTCCTGGCGGAAATGGGTGACAAGACCCAGGTCGCCACCGTGGTCCTGGCTGCGCAGTTCGATGCCTATCTGTGGGTCGTGCTGGGTACCACCCTGGGTATGATGCTGGCCAACGTCCCGGTGGTGTTTCTCGGCAATGCCGCAGCCGGCAAGCTGCCGCTGGACCTGATTCGCCGGATCACCGCGTTGATCTTCCTGCTGCTGGGACTGTATGCCGGTTGGCAGGCGTTGGCCGTCGGCTGAGCCTGCCTGCTCCAGCGTGACCGGGCGCCCAGGGGGGATGGGTGCCCGATCCGCTGTCGTCGAGCGGGGGCTCGATAACCCGTGGCTGGTCTTACTTTATATTCTCCAAAAGAATATATAAGTTCCAAAATAGTATTTTTCGCTATATCGGTTTCCCGTCTACTATCTGCTCCGTCGATACGCAAGTATCAATCCATGATCCGGAGCAAGACCATGACCGCAACAACCCAATTGCATGCGGCTGTGGACGATCAGAAGGTATTGGCCGCCATTGCTGAAGCGCTGAAAAGCATTCAGTTCGGTGCAGTGGAGATTACCCTGCACAACGGCCAAGTGGTGCAGATCGAACGCAAGGAAAAGATCCGCTTCCAGCCGCCAACCCGAACGTCCTGAATTACCCGACCACGGGACAGTGCCAACACGATTTCAGTAACCACCCGCCGACTGGAACACCAGAGGTGTGTGCAACCGACACTACAACATGGAGAACACCATGACACGGCTTGCCGCATCCAGTCAGACCCGACTCTGTAACAGCACCAGTGGACGAATGTGTCGGTAAGCAAACCGACCCTGAACGCTTCCCTGATTGCTTTTACCGAGTGCTTATCATGAAGAAAATTCTGCGCAATACCCTGGTGGGTGGCCTCGCCACTCTGCTGGCCGGCTCCGTGCTGGCGGACAATATCACCCTGCTGAACGTGTCCTATGACCCGACCCGCGAATTCTATCGCGAGTACAACCGGGCGTTTGGCGACTACTGGAAACAGCAAACCGGCGATACCGTTACCGTGCGTCAATCGCACGGTGGCTCGGGCTCCCAGGCCCGTTCGGTGATCGACGGCCTGGATGCCGATGTGGTGACCCTCGCACTGGCCTATGATGTGGACGCGCTGCGCCAGCACGCCCAACTGATCCCGGAAAACTGGCAGAGCCGTCTGGACAAGAACAGCTCGCCCTACACCTCGACCATCGTGCTGCTGGTGCGCAAGGGCAACCCGAAGAACATCAGGGACTGGGACGACCTGGTGCGCGATGACGTGGCAGTCATCACCCCCAACCCGAAAACCTCCGGTGGGGCACGCTGGAACTACCTGGCCGCCTGGGGTTATGCGTTGAAGCAGAATAATGGTGACCAGGACAAGGCCTATGACTTCGTCAGCAAGCTCTTCGCCAATGTGCCGGTACTGGACCCGGGTGCCCGTGGTGCGACCAACACCTTCGTCCAGCGTGGTCTGGGTGACGTGTTCATTGCCTGGGAAAACGAGGCTTACCTGTCGGTAGAACAGTTGGGCAAGGGCCAGTTCGAGATCGTCGTGCCCTCGGTCAGCATCCTCGCCGAGCCGCCGGTGACGGTGGTCGACAAGAACGTCGATCGCAAGGGTACACGCAAGACTGCCGAAGGCTACCTGCAGTACCTGTACAGCGATGACGCGCAACGTCTTGCGGCCAAGCACTACTACCGCCCGAGCAACCCGGAGATCGCCAAGGAGTTCGCTGAAAAGTTCGTCGATGTCGAACTGTTCGGTATCGACGAGGTGTTCGGCGGCTGGGAAAAGGCACAGAACGAGCACTTCAACGACGGTGGCCACTTCGACAGCATTCTGGAAAACATCGCCAGACGCTGATCAGCCCGGACCTCTGTAGCCCAGCCCTAGATCCCCCCTCTCCCCTTGCGGGACAAGCGAAGCGCAGAACAGCCGAAGGCTGGCCCGAAGGGCGAGCACGCCAGTGCGAGTAATGGGGCAGGGGGAGAGGGGGCTGCAGTACACCGACCGGCGCTTTTACATAACCCGGGCGCCAACGCCCGGGCTTTTTTCGAGGTGATGCATGTTCTTTTCCGCCAAGCAACGACGGGTCATACCCGGTTTCGGGCTGACCATGGGCTTCAGCCTGTTGTATCTGGGCTTCATCTTTCTCATTCCGGTAGGCGGGCTGCTGCTGTACACCTCGCTGATGAGCTGGGATGAGTTCTGGAGCGCCGTAAGCCACCCGCAGGTGGTGGCGTCCTACAAACTGTCCTTCGGTGCCTCGCTGATCGGCGCGACCATCAACCTGGTGTTCGGTGCCCTGGTTGCCTGGGTGCTGGTGCGCTACCGCTTTCCCGGCAAGAAGATTGTCGATGCGCTGGTCGATCTGCCATTCGCGCTGCCCACCGCGGTGGCGGGTATCGCGCTGGTTACCCTGTATGCCTCGACCGGCTGGGTCGGGCAGTACCTGAATGTGTTCGGCATCCGGGTCGCCTACTCGCAACTGGGGGTGGTGATCGCGCTGACCTATATCGGCCTGCCATTCGTGGTACGTACCGTACAACCGGTGCTTGAGGACCTGGAGGCCGAACGCGAGGAGGCCTCCGCTAGCCTGGGCGCCAGCCGTTTTACCACCATCCGCCGGGTGATCCTGCCATCGCTGTTGCCGGCGCTGCTGACCGGCTATGCATTGGCCTTTGCCCGTGCCGTGGGTGAGTACGGCTCGGTGGTGTTCATCTCCGGCAACATGCCGTATCGCACCGAGATCACCCCGCTGCTGATCGTTGCCAAGGCCGAGCAGTACGACTACAACGGCGCTGCCGCCATAGGCACGGTGATGCTGGTTGCTGCCTTCCTGTTGCTGCTGCTGATCAATGGATTGCAGTGGTGGACCCAACGTCGAGGCCTGTGAGGATAACCGCATGACTACGCAAACCCTGACCCATGTGGCGAACCCGGAACTGGCCGCCCGCTGGCGCCGCGCCACCGAAGAACCAGCCTGGGTACGCTGGACGCTGATCGGCGTGGCCCTGACCTTCCTCGCCCTGTTCCTGGTGCTACCGCTGTTGGTGGTGCTCTACGGCGCCTTCGAGCAGGGGCTGCAGGTGTGGTGGGCGGTGATCAGCGAGCCGGATGCGCTAGCGGCGATTCGCCTGTCGCTGCTGGTGGTATTGATCGTGGTGCCGATCAATCTGGTGTTCGGCGTGGCCGCTGCCTGGGCGATCGCCAAGTTCGAATTCCGTGGCAAGCCGATCCTGATTTCGCTGATCGATATGCCGTTTGCCATCTCCCCGGTGGTGGTGGGACTGATCTTTGTCATCCTGTTCGGCTCCCAGGGCTGGCTCGGCCCCTGGCTGGCGGCCCATGATATGCGCATCATCTTTGCCGTGCCCGGTATCGTCATCGTGATCGCCTTCGGCACCCTGCCGTTCATCGCCCGGGAGCTGATCCCGCTGATGCAGCAGCAGGGCAAGGAGGAGGAAGAAGCCTCGTTGACCCTCGGCGCCAGCGGCTGGAAGACCTTCTGGTACGTGACCCTGCCGAACATCAAGTGGGGGCTGATCTACGGCGTGATCCTGTGTAACGCCCGCGCCCTGGGCGAGTTCGGTGCGGTGGCGGTGGTCTCCGGGCGCATCCGCGGCGAGACCAACACCATGCCGCTGCATATCGAGGTGCTGTACAACGAATACATGTTCACCGCTGCCTTTGCTGTGTCGTCGCTGCTGACCGGACTGGCGCTGGTCACCATCGCGGTCAAGAGTTTCGTCGAGTGGCTGGATGAGCGTAAAGGGGAGGAAAGGGAATGAAAACAGACCTGTGTCCGGTGCGTACAGTGCCTGAAGCGTACTGCCCTGCTGGGGTTGGCGGGCCCCTGCTCGCCGACATGCCATGCAGTTGCCGCAAGCCCGCAGGCGTAGCGCAGGGGCGCTACACCCCCGAGAATTCAGTGAGATAACAGCCATGAGCATTGAAATCGATCAGGTAAACAAGCGTTTCGGCGACTTCGTCGCTGTAGACAATGTCAGCCTCACCCTCAACGATGGTGAACTGACCGCACTGCTCGGGCCATCCGGCTCGGGCAAGACCACGCTGCTGCGTATCATCGCCGGGCTGGAGCAGCCGGACAGCGGGCGTATCCGCTTTCACGGCCAGGACACCACCGACCTGCATGTCAGTGATCGCGGTGTCGGCTTCGTGTTCCAGCACTATGCGTTGTTCAAGCACATGAGCGTGTATGAGAACGTCGCCTACGGCCTGACCGTCCGGCCGCGCAGCCAGCGGCCAAGCAAGGCGGAGATCCGCAAGAAGGTCATGCACCTGCTGGAGATGGTGCAGCTGGACTGGACCGCCGATCGCCTGCCGTCGCAGTTGTCCGGCGGGCAGAGACAGCGTATCGCCCTGGCCCGGGCGCTGGCTGTGGAACCCAAGGTGTTGCTGCTGGACGAGCCGTTCGGTGCGCTGGATGCCAAGGTGCGCGCCGAGTTGCGCCGCTGGCTCAGGCGGCTGCACGATGAAATCCACGTCACCAGCGTGTTCGTTACCCACGACCAGGAAGAGGCGCTGGAAGTCTCCGACCGGGTGGTGGTGATGAACAAGGGCAAGGTGGAGCAGGATGGCAGCCCGGAACAGGTCTACGACAATCCGGCCAACCCCTTCGTCTACCAGTTCCTGGGCAACGTCAACCTGTTCCATGCCCGGGTGCAGGATGGTGTGGCGCGCATCGGCAGTGTCAGCCTGGCCGCTCCGGAATACGCCGGCCAGCGTGACAGTCGGGCTCTGGCCTATGTGCGCCCGCACGATATCGAGGTGCTGGGTGACCGCCGTGACGATGCACTGCACGCGCAGATCGAACTGGTCTCGGTGGTCGGCCCGACCGTGCGCCTGGAACTGCGCACCGACAACAGCGAAAGCGTGGTGCAGGCCGAGCTGACCAAGCACCGCTTCCGCGAGCTGGGCCTGGGGCAGGGCAGTGATGCCTGGATCAGGCCGGTCAACAGCCGGGTGTTCCTGGAGGACGGTGAGCTGCAGGCGGGTTGAGCGGCACCGGCAAGGCCAGTCCCTGGCTGACCCGGTGGTCAGCCGTGCCGGCCACAGGTAGTATCCCTGCATGGCATTGTTCCCGACGGGCGTCTGCCGTCGGAACCACTATGGGAGGATACGATGAGCAACGACACCTACACACCGCCCCGGGTCTGGACCTGGGACAAGGACAATGGCGGCCAGTTCGCCAACATCAACCGTCCGATCGCCGGCCCGACCCATGACCGTGAGCTGCCGCGCGGCAAGCATCCGCTGCAGCTGTATTCGCTGGCCACACCCAACGGGGTCAAGGTCACCATCATGCTCGAAGAGCTGCTGGAGCTGGGCATCGCCGAGGCCGAATACGATGCCTGGCTGATCCGCATCAGCGAAGGCGACCAGTTCGGCAGCGGCTTCGTCGGGGTCAACCCCAACTCGAAGATCCCGGCCATGCTCGACACCAGCGTGAATCCGCCGCTGCGGCTGTTCGAGTCCGGCTCCATCCTGCTGTATCTGGCCGAGAAGTTCGGCGCCTTTATCCCGCAGGATATCCGCGGGCGCACCGAGTGTCTCAACTGGTTGTTCTGGCAGGTGGGCAGCGGGCCTCTGCTCGGTGGTGGCTTCGGCCATTTCTACGCCTATGCGCCGGAAAAGTTCGAGTATCCGATCAACCGCTACACCATGGAGGTCAAGCGTCAGCTGGATGTGCTCGACCGGCAGCTGGCCGACAATCGCTATATTGCCGGGGACCAGTACAGCATCGCCGACATGGCCATCTGGCCTTGGTATGGCGGCGTTGCGACCAACCAGGTCTACGGGGCGGCGGAGTTCCTTGAAGCCCACACCTATACCCACGTACTGCGCTGGGCGGAAGAGATTGGGCTGCGTCCGGCGGTAGAGCGCGGGCGCAAGGTCAACCGCACCTGGGGCGAGTTGGACGAGCAGGTGCCGGAGCGGCATTCGGCGGAGGATTTTGATTGAGCGGCTGCTTCCCGGTCTGCCTGGCGTAGCGCCCGAACACGAACCGAGGGCGCTACACCTCAGGGGGAAACAGCATTTGCCCCGAAGCGCTCTGACTGCATTTCCGTCAGGCGACTCAGGGTGCGGCGGAAGGAGAAAGTCAGCGCGCCGCTGGTATACAGCTCATCCAGCGGCACGTCCGCCTCGATATACAGCGGTACCCGTCGGTCATAGCATTCATCCACCAAGGCAATCAGCCGGCGCACGCTATCGTCCTGGCGGGTCAGTGGTGGCAGCACCCGATCCCCGGCCTGCACCTGCTCCACGGCATCCTCGGTACCCCGGGCGATGCCTGCTTCGCGCAGTGTGCCGCTGAGGCCGGGAACCCGGCCCAGCAGAATGACCGGGTAGCGGTCGCATAGCGCCATGAAATCCTGGGCGGCCAGCGGTTGCTCGCACAGCTGCGAGAAGTCGAACCAGATGGCCGTAGCGCAGTGGCGAAGGGGATGCAGCTGTTGGTGGTTGACGGTCAATGGGCGGTCAGAGCAGCTCTGTCCCTCACACAACTGGTCGAAAAGCCCGGCCAGTGACTGCTCGTCCCGCACCCAGTAACGCTGAACCGCTTGTGCCGGGTGCAGACGGTGATCCTGTCCGCCATCCACCTGCAGCACTTGCATGTGCCGCTGGATGGCAGCGATGGCTGGCAGCAGGCGCTCGCGGTTGTGGCCATGTTCATATAGCTGCTGGGGTGGCTGGTTGGAGGTGGCGACCAGCACCATGCCCTGGGCGAACATCTCCAGAAACAGTCGGCCGAGTATGCTGGCATCGCCGATATCATTGATGAACAGCTCGTCGAAACACAGTACCCGCGCCTCGGCAGCCAGTTCCCGGGCGATGATGCTCAGCGGATCGGCGCTGCCGGTCAGGGCGAACAGGCGGCGGTGCACCCATTGCATGAAATGATGGAAGTGCTGGCGCCGGCTCGGCACCTGCAGGCCGTTGTGGAAACTGTCCATCAGCCAGGTCTTGCCCCGGCCTACCGGGCCCCACAGGTAGACGCCCATGGGTGCCGGCGTGGTGCTGCCGTCATGCAGGGACTGGTGCAGGGCCTGCAGCGCCAGGACCGCTTTTTGCTGGGCCGTGTCGGCTACGAAGCCCTGCTCCAGGGCCTGGTGCCAGGATTGCAATGGTGAAGAAGCAGGGGAGAATGTCATGGGGGCATATGATGGCCCAGCTGCCGGTGCGATACCAGCCGCTGGGTGGGCTGCTCTTGCAGTAATAGACGAGGCTGATTGGCGGCGTTTGCAGTACCATGACCGATTGCCCGCTGGCAGGGTAAGTGAGGAGAAAGCATGTGTGAATTGATGGGCATGAGTGCCAACGTGCCGACGGATATCTGTTTCAGCTTTTCCGGGTTGATGCAGCGTGGCGGCCGTACCGGGCCGCATTGCGATGGCTGGGGTGTGGCCTTCTACGAAGGGCGCGGGGTGCGCTGTTTCCATGACCCGGCGCCCTGCCACAGTTCGGCTATCGCCCAGCTGATCGAGAGCTATCCGATCAAATCCGAGAACGTCATCTGTCATATCCGCCAGGCCAACGTCGGCCGGGTCAGCCTGGCCAATACCCATCCGTTCACCCGGGAGTTGTGGGGGCAGTACTGGACCTTCGCGCATAACGGCCAGATCAATGATTTCGCTGCCGGGGAGGGGCCCTTCCAGCCGGTCGGCAATACCGACAGCGAAGCGATCTTCTGTGATCTGCTGAACCGCCTGCGGGCGCGCTTTGCCCAGCAGCCGAGCCGGGAAGACATTCTCGACTGCCTGACCGAAACCTGCGCCGGCTATCTCGCCCGCGGCGTGTGCAACCTGCTGCTGAGCAACGGCGAGTGGTTGTTCACCCTGTGCTCCAGCAAACTGTCCTGGATCACCCGCCGCGCGCCCTTCGGCCCGGCTCACCTGCGGGACCTGGAGGTGGCGGTGGACTTCCGTGAGCACACCACGCCGAACGATGTGGTGACAGTGATTGCCACCGAGCCGCTGACCAGCAACGAGCAGTGGCACGGCTATCAGCCGGGGGAGTGGCGGCTGTGGCAGGGCGGCGAGACGCTGATGCAGGGGAATGTGCTGCGAGGCGAGCCGGCGTAGCGCGGGGGCGCTACACCCCCGGGGCGGGCAGGCCGGTAACGGCACCGGCGCGGCCTGCAAGGTTATTTCAGTCGGTGCAGGGCTGGTTCTTCAGCGTGGCCTGGGTGACGTTGCTGCCCGGTGGCAGGCTGCGGGTGATCCACACATTGCCGCCGATGGTGGAGCCGGCACCTATGGTGATGCGCCCGAGAATGGTCGCACCGGCATAGATCACCACATCATCCTCGACGATCGGGTGGCGGGCATGACCCTTGAGCAGGTTGCCCTGTTCATCCGCCTCGAAGCGCTTGGCGCCCAGGGTCACCGCCTGGTAGATGCGCACCCGTTCACCGATTACTGCCGTCTCGCCGATCACCACCCCGGTACCATGGTCGATGAAGAAACTCGGGCCGATCTGCGCGCCGGGATGGATATCGATACCGGTATCGGAGTGCGCCAGTTCACTGATGATCCGCGCCAGCAGCGTCAGCCCCTCCTTGTACAGCAGGTGGGCCAGGCGGTGATGCACGACCGCCATGACTCCCGGGTAGCATAGCAATACCTCGTCCACCGATTTGGCCGCCGGGTCACCGTGATAGGCAGCCATCACGTCGGTATCCAGCAGCCGGCGCAGGCCGGGCAGGGCAGCGGCGAAACGCCTGACGATGGCCCTGGCCTGTTGCACCAGCTCCTCATGTTGCACCGGCTGCTTGCGGTTGGCATGGCGCAGTTCCAGTACCGCCTGCTGCAGCAGGGCGTTGAGCGCCGAGTCCAGGGTGTGGCCGACATAGAAGTTCTCGTTGGCCTTGCGCAGGTCGGCTGGCCCCAGGCGCATGGGGAACAGCGCCCCGGCCAGAGCCTCGATGATGCCCTGCATCACGGTACGTGATGGCAACTCGCGGTCGCCGGGTTCGTGGGTGCGCCCCTGTGCCGAGCGCCACTCGGAGCGGGCTTCGTGCAGCTGTTTGACGATGCCGTCGAGCTGCCAGTCGTGATCTTGTTTCATGAATATGCGCTGGGTTGCGGAAGATGCCCCATGGTAGCACCCCAGAACGTCATGCAAAGCCGCAGGACGTCAAGAATCGCCCTCGCGAAGCCAGGCGCTGCTCCGGACGCAGCGAGTCGCCCCTGCGTCGTTCTGTCTGAACTCCCCCGCGCTTGAGCTCGTCGTAACAGGTATGGAATGCCAGAAGCCCCGTTCCGCCTGACGGAACGGCATGTCCAACCACGATGCGAGGTACTGCCATGTACGAACACATCACCCAATCGGCGCTGTCGGAATTGCTGAAACTCCAGGGCCACACCTTCCTCTCGCTGTACATGCCCATGGAGCGTACTTTCCCCGGGCGTGAACAGAACCCGATCCGCTACCGCAACCTGCTGCGTCAACTGCGCGAGCATCTGGATCTCAGTACCGGCGCCGCAGGCCAGCACAGCCTGCTCGAGCTCTTCGAGGCGCTGTTGAGTGATGACCGGCTATGGAACAGCCCGCGTAGTGGCCTGGCGGTGATCGGTGGCGACAACCTGTTCCGCGTATTCTCCCTGCATCAGTCGGTGCCGGAGCAGGTGCGGGTGGATCGCCAGCCCTATCTCAAGCCGCTGCTGCGCCTCAGCCAGGCTGCCGGTACCTTCCAGGTCCTGTGCGTGACCCGCGATGCGGTGCGCCTGTTCGAAGGCGACCATGATGTGCTGCATGAGGTCGAACTGCACCCGGCGGTGCCGCGCAACCTGGAACAGGCGCTGGGCTCGGAACTGACCGAGAAGAACCAGTCAGGCCACCCGGATGGCTTCAGTCGCGCCGCGGAGAAGGCCGGCGGCATGACCATGCACGAGTCCGGCGGTGGCGGCAAACAGGATGAGATCGATATCGACCGCGAACGCTACTTCCGCGCCATCGACAAGGCGATCGGTGAACACCATTCCCGGCGCTCGGGGCTACCGTTGATTCTCGCCGCGCTGCCGCGCAACCAGGCGGCCTTCCGCGCCGTCAGCCACAATCCTCAGTTGCTGGACGAGGGCGTGACCCTGGACCCGGCGCTGCTCGATGGCGATGCGCTGCGCCAGCCCTGCGGCGAGATCATGAGCAAGCGCTACAGCGCCTGGCTGGACACCATGCTGGAACGCTACGGAGCGGCCCAGGGCAAGCAACTGGCCTGCGAGAACGTGCCGGAGATCGGCGAGGCGGTGTTTGCCGGACGGGTTGCGGTGCTGCTGGTTGAGTCGGGGCGCAACCTGCCCGGGGTGGTCAATCAGCAGAGCGGTGCAGTGGATCTGTATGAGCTCGATGGGGATGGCAAGGCCGCGGAGGCGGGTGCCGACGTGCTGGACCAACTGATACCGCGGGCGGTGCAGACAGGTGCCGAGGTAGTGGTGGTGCCGCCTGGTTTGCTGCCGGATGGGGCGGGGGCGGCGGCGGTGTTCAGGTTTTGAGGTGGTGGTTGGGTTGCCCCCTCTCCCCAGCCCTCTCCCGCGAGGGGAGAGGGGGCTGTCCGTGCTCTGTGGATGTAATCTGTCTTCCTGATACTTTTCGCCTGCATGAGAGAGGGTTTTCCCAGCGGGCACATTCATGCCCCCTCTCCCCTCGCGGGAGAGGGCTGGGGAGAGGGGGCCACAACCTCACAACTTGGCGATCGACACCTCCGTGGACTTCACAAAGGCAATCACCTCCGACCCGACCCTGAGCCCCAGCTCGTCTACCGAGCGGGTGGTGATCACCGAGGTGACGATACCGGCGGCGGTCTGTACGTCGATCTCCGAGAGAACATCGCCGCGCAGGATCTCGCGGATGTGGCCCTTGAACTGGTTGCGTACGTTGATGGCTTGAATGGTCATGCTGGTGGTTTCCTTGTTTGGATGAAGGTTATAGCGCCCAGCGCAATTGCGTGGGCAGGGGTGAAACTTTTTCCGGCTGTTCCGGATTGGCCGGTCTGGCCAGGACCCGGTCGAGTACCTGGGCTTCCAGTTGGGCCAGGCGGAAGGAGCCATGGGCCCGTGGACGAGGTACGTCGATGGTCAGGTCCAGGCCGATCTCGCCTTCTTCGATCAGGATTACCCGATCAGCGACACTGACCGCTTCGCTGACATCATGGGTAACCAGCAGCACGGTAAAACCGTGCTCCTGCCAGAGGCTTTCGATCAGTTGCTGCATCTCGATCCGGGTCAGCGCATCCAGCGCGCCGAGCGGTTCATCCAGCAACAACAGCCGTGGCTGGTGGATCAGTGCGCGAGCCAGGGCCACGCGCTGTTTCTGCCCACCGGACAGGGTCGCCGGCCACTGCCAGGCGCGGTCCGCCAGACCCACTGCCCTGAGGGCGTCGAATGCCCTGGGCCGCCAATCACCGCGCAGTCCCAGGCCGACATTGTCGATGACCTTTTTCCACGGCAGCAGCCGTGAATCCTGGAACATCAGCCGGGTATCGGCCCGGTTGTCGGCCAGCGGGGCGCCGCCGGCCAGCAGCGCTCCGCTGGTGGCCTGATCCAGCCCGGCCAGCAGCCGCAGCAGTGTGCTCTTGCCGCAGCCGCTGCGACCGACGACGGCAACGAACTGGCCGGCAGGGATATCCAGGTCGATATTGTTCAATACCTGCAGATCACCGAAGGATTTGCTCAGCGTGCGGATCTTCAGTGCGGTGCCGTTGTTCTGCCGTGGTGGCTGTTGGGCGGTCATGCATTGGCTCCTTTTTTCTGGTAGGCCGGGTGCCAGCGCAGCCATAGCCGCTCCAGCAGCCGCGCGGCGGTGTCGGCCAGCTTGCCGAGCAGGGCGTACAGCACGATGGCCAGCACCACCACATCGGTTTGCAGGAATTCGCGGGCGTTCATCGCCAGATAGCCGATCCCGGAGCTGGCGGAAATGGTCTCGGCGACGATCAACGTCAGCCACATGAACCCCAGTGCGAAACGCAGACCAACCAGGATCGAGGGCAGGGCACCGGGCAGGATGACCTGCCAGAACAGGCTGAAGCCGGACAGCCCATAGCTGCGTGACATCTCCACCAACCCGGCATCGACGTTGCGGATGCCGTGGTAGGTATTGAGATAGATCGGGAACAGTGAGCCCAGTGCGACCAGAAAGACCTTTGCCGACTCGTCGATACCGAACCAGAGGATCACCAGTGGAATCAGCGCCAGATGGGGAATATTGCGGATCATCTGCACCGAGCTGTCGAGAAAGCGCTCGCCCCAGCGAGACAGGCCGGAAATGAAGCCCAACGCCAGCCCGAGCCCGCCGCCAATAGCCAGACCGACCCCGGCGCGCCAGCTGCTGATGGCCAGGTGCGACCAGATTTCACCGCTGCTCAGCAGGGCCCAGCCGGCGCTCAATACGGCCGTAGGCGAGGGCAGGATGCGACTGGACAGCCAGCCGCTACTTACCGAAACCTGCCAGGCTGCCAATAGCAGCAAGGGCAATGCCCAGGGTGCCAATCTGTCCAGCCATTGATCGGAGGTCTTCATCGTCTCCCCCTCAACTCTGAGCTGCGGCTTTGGGCAGGATGTCGTTGGCCAGCATCTCACCGAACGGGCTGATGTATTGCTTGCCGCTCGGTTGTTCGGCTTGGACCAACTGCAGATGCGGGAACAGCAGTTCGGCCACCCGGTAGGATTCCTCCAGATGTGGATAGCCAGAGAAGATGAAGGTATCGATACCGAGGTCGGCATACTCCTTCACGCGCGCCGCTACCGTCGGGCCATCACCGACCAGCGCCGTGCCGGCACCGCCGCGCACCAGGCCGACGCCGGCCCACAGGTTCGGGCTGACTTCCAGGTTGTCCTTGCTGCCGCCGTGCAGCGCCGCCATGCGCCGTTGACCCACCGAGTCGAAGCGTGCCAGTGATGCCTGGGCGCGACGGATAGTGTCCTCATCCAGGTGGGCGATCAGCTTGTCGGCGGCCTGCCAGGCTTCCTCGTTGGTTTCCCGCACAATCACATGCAGGCGGATGCCGAAGCGCACGCTACGGCCCTGTTTCGCAGCTTTTTCCCGCACCTGGGCGATCTTCTCGGCCACGGCGGCCGGTGGCTCGCCCCAGGTCAGGTATAGCTCGACCTGTTCGGCCGCCAGCTCCTGCGCGACATCGGACGAGCCGCCAAAGTACAGCGGCGGGCGTGGTTGCTGAACCGGCGGGAACAGCAGCTTGGCGCCTTTTACCTGAATATGCTTGCCGTCATAGTCCACGGTCTCGCCTTCCAGGACGCGGCGCCAGATGCGGGTGAACTCCACGGAGGCTTCGTAGCGTTCGGCGTGGCTGAGATTCAGGCCATCACCGGCCAATTCGTCCGGATCACCGCCGGTGACCAGGTTGAACAGGGCGCGACCATTGGACAGTCGGTCCAGTGTGGCGGCCTGGCGCGCTGCGACTGTGGGGGAAATGATCCCCGGGCGCAGGGCGACCAGGAACTTCAGGCGCTGGGTGACCGGAATCAGCGAGGCAGCCACCAGCCAGGAATCCTCGCAGGAGCGCCCGGTGGGGATCAGCACGCCGCCATAACCGAGCTTGTCAGCGGCCTGGGCGATCTGTTGCAGGTAGCTGTGGTCCACGGCGCGGGCGCCCTGGGTGGTGCCCAGGTAGCGGCCATCGCCGTGGGTAGGCAGGAACCAGAAGATATTCAGTGACATGTTTCGTTCTCCAGTTGTTGCGTGTGTCCGGGTGTCCTGGATTGCCACGCCCTTCGGGCTCGCAATGACGCAGTGGGGGGAACGTCATTGCGAGCTGCGCAGCAGCGTGGCAATCCATCGGCCCCAGGCCTCAAGGCACCTGTGCAGCTGCAATTTGTGGCGTCCAGATCACCTCGCTGATCTCCAGCTGTTTCGGAATCAGCTTGAGCGCATGGAAGGTATCTGCGATGTCCTGCTGCGCCTTGACCACCTCAGGGCTCAGCAGGCGTTTACCGTAGCTCTGGCGTTGAATGGCGATGCGGGTGATATCCGGGCTCAGGCCGATGACCGGGGCAATCTGTGCGGTGGCCTGGTCGAGGTTGTTCAGCGTCCATTGGCCGATGGCATCGATTTCCTCGATCAGGGCCTGGATCACCTCGGGGTTGGCCTGGGCATAGGCGCCGGTCGACAGATAGAACTGGTGGTTGCTGACCAGTCCGCTGCCGTCGATCAGGGTGCGGGCACCGATCTGTTGCTCGGCGGCGGCCTGGAAGGGGTCCCAGATGACCCAGGCATCCACCGAGCCGCGTTCGAATGCGGCGCGGGCATCAGCCGGGGGAAGGTAGATGGGCGTGATGTCAGTGATGCTCAGTCCGGCATCCTCTAGCGCGCGAACCAGCAGGTAATGCACATTCGAGCCCTTGTTCAAGGCAATCTTCTTGCCCTTGAGTTCGGCCACGCTCTGGATCGGCGAGTCTTTTGGCAGCAATATCGCTTCGCCGGTTGGCGCGGGCGGCTCATGGGCAACGTAGAGCAGATCCGCGCCCGCCGCCTGGGCGAACACCGGCGGGGTTTCGCCTGTGGTGCCGAAATCGACAGCGCCGACGTTCAGACCTTCGAGCAATTGCGGGCCAGCGGGAAACTCCGTCCAGGTGACCTTCACGCCTTGCTCGGCCAGCCGTTGTTCCAGGGCTCCGCTGGCCCGCAGCAGGGTCAGGGTGCCGTATTTCTGGTAGCCGATACGCAAGGTGTCGGCGGTTGCTTGTGTTACAGCGCCGAGGGTCAGAGCAGCGGTCAGTAGCGCTGCCAAGCCCCGGCGCAAAGTGACCTGTTTCATGGTCGTCTCCTTTGCGGTAGGTGTTGGTAGCCTGCTGACCCGTTGGCGGGAGAGTAAGGCGGGTGACCCGGATGGGTCGGTCAGATGCTCCAGCGAGCGTGAATCAAACGGTCATTCAGTACAGTCGGGTCAATCGGTGCCGGGCGCCGGGCCAGCGCCGCGACGAACTGCTCCAGCGCTTCGTCCAATCGCTCCAGCAGGCTTTCCTCGAACCGGGGTGGTTCGCCGTAGTGGATCAGGTTGTCGGTGGCGAATACGCCCTGCAGGGTTTCCTGAGCCTTGAGCGCCGCCAGCACTGGTTTCAGTGCATAGTCCACTGCCAGCATGTGGGCATGGGTGCCGCCGGTGGCAATCGGCAGCACCACCTTGTGCGCCAGTGCCCGCTCCGGCAGCAGGTCCAGCAGTACCTTGAGCGCACCGGCGAAGGACGCCTTGTATACCGGGGTACCGACGATCAGTCCGTCGGCGTGGCTGACCTGCTCACTGAAATGGCGGATCGCCGGGCTGTCGAAGCGGGCCAGCAGCAGGTCTGCCGGTTTGAACTGGTGGATATCGAAATGCACCCTTTCGACACCGCGTTGCTCAAGCCAACGCCCGGCTTGATCCAGCAGCAGGCCAGTGCGCGAGCGGAGGCTGGGACTGCCGCCAATGGTTACCACGAGCATGAAAGGCGTTCCTTGTGTTGATCAATGCCGGGGACCTGGATGTTCCCGGGTGAGAAAACATTAGCAGCGATCTTATATTGTTTAAAATCATTAATTTTCATTTTGTAATTCTATTTTGTTCTAATGCGGTTGTTGATAAAGGGCGGTCAGGGCCTGGCCCTTGAGCAAGGCCAGTTCCGCTGCTCTACGGTCGCGGGGCCGGGGCACCGGAACATGCAATTCGCTGACGATCCGGCTGGGTTGCCCACCGAGGATCAGCACCCGGTCGCTCAGGTATACCGCTTCGTCCAGGTCGTGGGTCACCAGCAGCACACTGATGGCGTACTGGGCGGCGAGTTCTGTCACCAGATCCTGCAGCTTCATCCGGGTAAAGGCATCCACCGCGCTGAACGGTTCGTCCAGCAGCAGTACCTGCGGCTTGCCATACAGCCCGCGGGCGATGGCCACGCGCTGGGCCATGCCGCCGGACAGCTGCTTGGGCAGCGCCTCGCCGCGGCCTTCCAGCCCGACATCGCGCAGCAACTGGCGAACCCAGCGCGCATCGGCCTTGTGCCCGTCGACGAAGCCGATATTCTCGGCGACATTGAGCCAGGGCATCAGCCGGGGCTCCTGGAACACCACGCCAATCCCCGAGCTGGCGCCGAAGTCGAGCAATGGATTGCGTTCGAGCTGCCCCTGGTAGTGCCGGTCCAGCCCGGCGGCGATACGCAGCAAGGTGCTCTTGCCACAGCCGCTGGGGCCGAGCAGGCTGACGATCTCACCGCCGGCCAGTGCCAGGCTGACATCGTCCAGCACGGTCAGTTCGGCGAAGGATTTGCGGATATTGTGCAGACTCAGCAGGGCGCTCATGGTTTCTGCTCCTGTCCCGAGAAACTGTCCCGCCAGCGCAGCATGCGCTTTTCCACGTGCTTCAACAGACTGTCAGTCAGCTTGCCCATCAGGGCCAGGGTGATGATGGCCGTCAGCACCAGGTCGGGACGCGAGACCTCCCGCCCATCGGTGAGCAGATAGCCAATACCTTCCGTGGCTGCCAGCAACTCGGCGGCCACCACGCATAGCCACGCCATCGACAGGCCGTTGCGCAGGCCGGTGAAGAGATAGGGCAGGGCTGCCGGAAGCATGATTCGCTGCATCAGGGCCGTCTGGCTGAACCCGAGCTGGGTGCCCACTTCAACCAGTTTGCGGTCCACGTTGCGCACTCCTGCCACCATGTTCATGTACACCGGGAAGAAGGAACCTATGGCAATGAGGGTCACCTTGGAGACTTCGTCTATGCCGAGCCAGATCAACAGCAAGGGCACCCAGGCCAGACCCGGTACCGCCCGCAGGGCCTGGAAGCTGGGATCGAGGTATGCTTCGAGCCGCTGGCTCATGCCCACCAGGGTGCCCAGCAGTATCGCCAGCCCGGAACCTATGGCGAAGCCCAGCAGAACCCGCTGGGAACTGGCAAGGATATGGCTCCACAGGGGCCCGGCGGCCAGTTCATGGAAGGTCAGCACCAGTGTGCTCGGAGCCGGCATCAGATGGGCTGGAATCCAGCCACTGTATACACAGATCTCCAGCAGGCCGAGGACGGCCAGTGGCAACAGCAAGCCGACGGGAGCGAAGCGTACCTGTCGTCTGGCCGGCCGCCACGCCGATGCCGGTCGCTCAAGGGATTGGCTGCGGGTGCTCATCGGGTCTTGCCTTCGACGATACCCTGGGCGATATCTGACGCCAGAAGCGATGCCAGAGTGGCCTCGGTGTCTGCGGTACGGCGCAGGATGTTGTCGGCTTTCAACAAGGGGATGACGGGCTCGATGGCAGCGAGATGCGCCTGGCCCGGTACCGGGCGACTGAAGTCGTAGCGTGCCAGTTGCAGGCGAATGACCTCCGCCGGCAGGCCGGTTTCGCGGGCTACCAGCTCCGCTGTCTGCTCCGGGTGATCGATGATCCACTGGCGCGCTCGCTCATAGGCGCGGAGGACGGCTGCCACCGTCTCTGGCTCAGTCTCCAGAACCCGTTCACTGGTATTCAGAAACGCGGCCAGGCCAAAGTCGGGGTTGCGGTAGAGGAACCGGGCACCGGCCGCCTCCGAAGCTGCCATATGCGGGTCCAGTCCGGCCCAGACGTCGACTCGGCCTTGCTCCAGCGCGGTTCGTCCTTCCGGATGTTGCAGATGCACGATTCGTACATCCTTTGACGTCAGGTTGTGGTGCTCCAGAGCGCGCAGCAGAAAGAAATAGGGATCAGTACCCTTGGTAGCGGCCACCCGTTTTCCGCGAATACCCTCAAATCCATCGATCTCCGACTGTTGTGGTATCACCAGGGCACTGGGCTCTGCCCACAGGTAGCTGTAGACCGTCTTGACCGGTTGGCCGTTGGCGCGGCTGACGAAGGCGGAGATACTGGACGTCAAGGCGAACTGCGTGGCGCCGCTGTTGAGAAACTCGAGGGAGTTATTGCTGCCGCGGGACAGTACCCACTTCACATTTCTGCCCTGTTCGGAAAAATGCTCCTCCAGCCAGCCCTGATCGCGGATTACCAGGCTGGGTGGCGAGTAGTAGGCATAATCGAGGCTGACTTCACCGTTATTGCTGAGGGCGGGCAAGGGGGTTAAGGCAATGATGGCGGCGGCAAGGCGGCGACGCCAGGAGGACAGCTGCATGTAATGACTCCTTTCTTATATCGGTCGCATGGTTTCTCCTTCTTGAGGTCAAGTCAGGTAAAAGAACCGCCTGATCGAAACCAGGCGGCAAAGTGTTGTAGCGAATGTTCAGGCAGTCTTGCGATTCGGCTGTGGCGTCAGGCGCAGGTACGGACGCACCGCACGGTAGCCGGCCGGGAAGCGCTGGCGGATTTCTTCCTCGTCCTGCAGCGAGGGCACTATCACCACCTCGTCACCATCCTTCCAGTTGCCCGGCGTGGCGACCTTGTGGTTGTCGGTCAGCTGCAGCGAATCGACCACGCGCAGGATCTCATCGAAATTGCGCCCGGTGCTGGCCGGGTAGGTGATGATCAGGCGCACCTTCTTGTTCGGGTCGATGACGAACAGCGAGCGTACGGTCAGGGTGTCGTTGGCATTCGGGTGGATCAGATCGTAGAGTTCGGACACCTTGCGGTCATGGTCGGCGATGATCGGGAAGCCGACGATGGTGTTCTGGGTCTCGTTGATGTCCTTGATCCATTCGATATGCGAGTCGACCGGGTCCACCGACAGGGCAATGGCCTTAACGTTGCGCTCGGCGAACTGGTCCTCGAGTTTGGCGGTCAGGCCCAGCTCGGTGGTGCATACCGGGGTGAAGTCGGCGGGGTGGGAAAACAGAATCCCCCAACTGTCACCCAGCCAGTCATGGAAACGGATAGTGCCGGCGCTGGAGTCCTGCTCGAAGTCCGGGGCGATATCGCCGAGTCTGATGCTCATGGTGCTCTCCTGATAATCTGTGGGGATGCCGCGCATGTCGGGCAATGAGGATCACTATGCATGACTGCTGATCGGGATAAAAAGAATAAATAGTGATTTTGTTATTTCTTTTGGTTATTTATGGCTACTGCTGGTGATAATAACTTAATTCCAAAAAAGTATTTACCTTTCTGTTTTTAGATTGTTTAGCTTTGTCAGACCGGATCACCGGACATATCGAGGCGCAGCCTCCCTTGTTCCTTGATCCGGCTGTGCCTCTGCGGCGAGACGGATCATCCCTGTCACGTTGTAGAGAGAAGTCATATGTCCACTCCAAGCAAGACCTCGCATCGGAAGCGTCGCGCACTGCTGACCTCCCTGTTCACTGCTGCCAGCCTGTTGCTGGCCGGCAGCGCCGCCGCCGACACTACGGTACGGATCGGTTTTCAGAAATCTTCCACCCTGATCACCCTGTTGCGCAGCCAGGGCACGCTTGAGCAGGTGCTGGGCGAGCAGGGCGTCAAGGTATCCTGGCATGAGTTCCCCAGTGGTCTGCCGCTGCTGGAAGCGCTGAACGTGGGCAACGTGGACTTTTCCGCTGATGTGGCGGATACCGTGCCGGTGTTTGCCCAGGCGGCTGGTGCGCGGCTGGTGTATGTCGCCCAAGAGGCGCCGTCCCCTACTGCCCAGGCGATCCTGGTGCATGGTGATTCCGGGATTGATGATCTGGCCGATCTCAAGGGCAAGCGTGTTGCTGTCACCAAGGCGGCGGGTAGCCACTACCTGCTGATCCAGGCGCTGAAAAAGGCTGGCCTGAGCTTTGCCGATATCCGCCCGTCCTACCTGACGCCCGCTGACGGACGTGCCGCCTTCGAAAACCGCAATGTGGATGCCTGGGTGGTCTGGGAACCCTTCCTGACCAGTGCACAGCGTCAGCTGAACCCGCGAATTCTGGCCGACGGCAGTGATGGACTGGCTGATTACCAGCGTTACTACCTGAGTTCGACAGGTTTTGCCCGGCAGCACCCGGAGATTGTCGCCACCCTCTTCGAGGAGCTGCGCAAGAGCGGCGAGTGGCTGCGGACCAATCCTGCTGCGGCTGCCGAAATCCTCGGGCCGCTGTGGGGTGGTCTGGACCCGGAAATCGTCGAGGTAGCCAACCGCAAGCGCAGCTATGAGGTACGCCTGGTGCAGCGTGACAGCCTGAGTGAGCAGCAGCGTATTGCTGACACTTTCCATGCCGAAGGACTGTTGCCGGTAAAAGTGAATGCCAATGATGTCGACATCTGGGCACCTTGAGGAGCGAGCATGCGTATTTCGAACGTTCCCTTGCAATCACCCCTTGAGGTGGCCCCGACCATCAATCCGCGCCTGCTGGCGCTGGATGACAACACCTGGCGCCAGGCCACGCTTTCCCTGACTGTACGGCTGGCCGAGAGCGCCGTACAGCGGGATCGGCAGGGTGGTTCGGCACAAGCAGAAAAGCAGCTGATTCGCCAGAGTGGACTGCTGCGCTTGAGCATTCCCCGGTACCTGGGTGGTTACGGCAGCTATTGGCCGGAGATCTACCGTACCACCCGCTATCTGGCGGCGGTGGACAGCTCGCTGGCCCACCTGTTCGCCTTCCACCATCTGCAGGTAGTGACCCTGCAACTGTTCGGCAGCGCGCAACAACAGCAGCAGTGGCTGAGTCGTACGGTGGAGCAGGATTGGTTCTGGGGTAATGCCACCAATGGTCGCGATACCAGCCTGCAGCTGCGCCGCGAAGAGGAACATTACCAGTTGCATGGCAGCAAGTCGTTCTGCTCCGGCGCATTGGGAGCTGACGTACTGATGGTCAGTGCGCCGCGTGGGCCGAGGCCGGAAGACCGGGTATTTCTGGTGGTACCGGCGCAGCGTGACGGCCTGCTGGTCAATGACGACTGGGATGGTTTCGGCCAACGCCAGACCGACAGCGGCACGGTGAACTTCGAAGGTGTGTTCGTCGACCCCAGCGATCTGCTGGAGCAGGGGTTGGGAACGGTACGGGCAAGTTTGCGTACCTGTTTCTCGCAACTGGTATTGGTACAGATCTATCTGGGTAATGCGGTGGGCGCGCTGGACTCCGCGGTGCGCTATATCCGTGAGCGGGCACGCAACTGGCCCGGTTCAACGGCAGAGAGCCCGACAGAGGACGCGCTTATCCAACTGCGTATGGGTGACCTGTGGACGCAGCTGCAGGCCGCCAGCGCATTGGCGGACCGGGCTGCAGAGCGCTTGCAGCAATTATGGGAAAGCGCCGAGCCGACTCCGCTGGAGCGCGGTGAACTGGCTCTGCAGATTGCCGAAGCCAAGTTGCTGTCGGCCCGCGCGGCGCTGGATATCACCAGTCAGGTGTTCGAAACCATGGGCGCCCGGGCGACCTCGGCCAGGTTTGGCTTCGATCGCTACTGGCGCAACGTGCGGGTACACACCCTGCATGACCCGCTGGATCACAAACAGAAGGATATCGGCCGCTGGTTGCTGACCGGGGAACCTCCTGCGCCCTCGGTCTACAGCTGATGGCTCAGACGGGTGCCGAACAGTTCTTGCTCGGCACGGCCCTGGCTTAGCGCGCCGCAGTTGAGAGTCACAAAGGGGCCGGCTCGCTGGCTGACACTATGCAGCTGGCGGGCGAGCAACTTCTTGCCGGTGCCGGTTTCGCCCTGAATCAGTACGGCCAGTGAAGCGGCACCCAGGCGTTCCAGTTCGGCATGCAGGCGCTGCGAGGCGGGATCAACGAAGACCAGGGCCTTGGCGCGCACACTCAACGGGCCGGGTGCGCAGTGCTCGAGCGTCAGTAGATTGTTGGCGGTTGGATAGGTGGTCATGGCCATTCCGTGCAATGGGTCAGGCGCGCTGACGCCGGTGTTCCTCGATACGGCTCTGCAATTGATACAGGTGCGCGAAGCCGTCCTCCCAGCGGGTATAGCCGGCCGCCGTATTGATATGGCCAGCCTGGTCGAGGATCACCGTCTGGCTGCCCCAGTCGCTGCCCAGCTCCAGGGTGCGCGGCTGGCTGGCGGCGTGGTCGTTGCTCGAACCCACCAGCACACTGGGAAAACCCAGGTGCCGGCGCGGTATCGGTGCGAAGTTGCGCAGCGGCGCGGCGCAGTTGTCGCGCTCGACATCCGCCGGTGCCACCAGCAGCGCACCGCGCACCTGGGCATGCAATGCCGGTGTTGTGGTCGTGGCCCAGTGGGCAACGGTGATGCAGCCCAGGCTGTGGGCGATCAGTACCACGGGGGTGGGCTCGGCGGCGATGCTGCGCTCCAGTTCGGCGACCCAGTCGGTGCGCTGCGGATGCTGCCAGTCGGCCTGCTGTACCCGTTGCGCGTTGGGCAGCAGGCGCTGCCAGTGAGTCTGCCAGTGATCGGGGCCGGAGCCCTGCCAGCCTGGCAGGATGAGATAGCGGATCAATTCATCATGCATGGTATTGCCTCGTACAAGAGAAAATTTGGCTGTTGCCAAGCGCGGCGTTGTTCTCAACCTCACCTCGTCATCCTGACCTCACCCCCTTCATCCTTACCTCATCCCGTCATCCTTCGCGAAGGCGAAGGATCCACCGGCCACTCCGGGTTCACCCGCACCCTGGATCCTTCGCCTCCGCGAAGGATGACGGGGGTATGCGTCTTCGCGAAGGATGACGGGGTATGGGCTGAGTGAACGGCATTACGGCTTACGCCGAGGATGATGTTCCAGCCCGGGCTTCAGAACCCCGTCTCGGGGCGCTTGGGGGCTCCGCCTGCCTGTTACAGCAGGGTAAAGGTGTAGTTGACGATGGCGCGAAGCTCGTCGCGGTCGCGCTGTACTTCGCTGCGCAGACTGGCATGTCGCAGAGAAAAGCCGACATCCTTGAGCAAGCCGTCCTGCACGGTGTAATCGACACGCAGGTCGCGTTCCCACTCGGTATCGCGAATACCGGCGGCGGTATCGATGTCCTTGCCGCGCAGATAGGTTGCCGTGGTTTTCAGCCCGGGCAGGCCGGCATTGGCGAAATCGTAGCCGTAGCGTGCCAGCCAGGTTTTCTCGCCGGCGCGTTCGAACTTGCCGATCTGTGAATCGGTGATCAGGTAGGCGGTGGCACCGTCGCCGTTGTTGATGAACGGGAAGTTGCTGTCGCCGCTCAGGTGCTGGTAGCCCAGGCCAAGGTTATGGCCGCTGTGCCCGTAGCTGAACAGGATGCTGCTGGCGCGGTTGTCGACTTTTGCACCATAGCCGGCATCCCGATCGTCATTGGCGCCATGGGCATTGCTGTCAAAATGGCGCAGGTCAGTGCTCAGCTTGCCGCCGCCGAGGTTGATGTGATGTACCGCACCTACGTAATGCTGGCGATAATAGTCTTCCAGCTCGCCGAAATAGTAGCTGGCGGTCAGGTTGTCGGTGATCCTGTAATCGCCACCGGCAAAGCGGAACTGGTCGACCCGCTCGGTACCGCCGGCAATGCGCAGCTCCTCATAGTCGGTTGAGGCCCGGCCCTTGGCCTTACTGATCTGGCCTGCGGTCAGGCTCAGACGGTCGATATCGTTGGAACTCAGCTGGCCGCCGCGGAAGGTCTGCGGCAACAGGCGGCCGTCGTTCAGCGTCAGTACCGGCAGCTTAGGGTGCAAGGTGCCATATTTCAGTTCGGTTCTGGAGACTTTTGCCTTGGCGGTGAAGTCGATGCGGCTGAACTCGGGTACGGCACTGCCATCATCCTCAACCGGGAACACTATGCCCGGGTCGCGGCTGCGTCCGGCCTTGCCCTGGCGCCCGCCCGAGTCCAGACGGATGCCCGCCTGGCCGAATGCGTCCAGCCCCAGGCCAACCGGGCCCTGGGTATATCCCGATCTGAAATCCAGCACAAAACCCTGGCCCCATTCCTCTGCCTTGGAGGGGGCGGCGGTGCCACTGCGATTGTCCTGGTTGATATAGAAGTTGCGCAGGCCCAGGGTCGCCGAGGCGCCTTCGACGAAACCGTCAGCGGCAGAGGCCTGCGTCGGTAGGGTTATGCTGAGAATGCCAGTGGCCACCGCGCCGGCAAGCAGAGGGTATTTCATGGTTCAAGCTCCGTTCATGTGTTGACGATGCGTCATCCGGCTCTGCGTGGTCGAGTGGCACCCTGACGTAGAGCTGTAACATAAACGACAAGCGTATTTTTAAAAAAGAATAAAAATGAATTTATTTATTCTTTATTGATATGAATCGCTGCTGAGGGAATGGGTACCGAACCATTTGCCCATGGTCTGGCGGGTGCGGTCCTTGATGTCGTCGGTGATATACAGCGACACCGTGGCCAGCGCCGCGGCCAGCACGCCAAGATCGTCGGTATAGCCGACAACGGCGGCGAAGTCGGGGATGGCGTCCAGCGGGAAGATGAAATAGCCCAATGCCCCGTAGATGGCGGTCCTGGCCCAGCGGGGCGTGTCCGGGCTCTGGGCTGCGTAATACAGCCATAGGGCCTTCTCTACCACCTCGTGTCCTGCGGCGCGGGCGTATCTGCTCAGTTTTTTGCGAAAGCCGGTGTGGCTGAAGGCTTTGCCGAAACCCTGCGGCTGGTCATTCATGATGGTCTCCGGTAGCTGCCTGTACATGGAGACCATGGTACACCTGAAAAGGTGCCCTGGTGATGGTAAAGCCCCGGCATTGGGCCGGGGCTTCGGGGAGGGATCAGAGCAGAACGAAGTTGTAGGTCAGGTAGACCCGCAGCTGGTCCTGATCGTTCTGGTTGGCACCGGTGCGCAGGCTGGCGTGACGCAGGGAAACACCCAGGTCCTTGAAGAAGCCCTGCTGGACGGTGTAGTCCAGGCGCAGGTTGCGCTCCCATTCCTTGTCATTCTCGCCGACGCGAGTATCAAAGTCGCTACCGCGCAGGTATTTGGCGGCGAAGCTCAGGCCGGGTACGTAGTCAGCGAAGTTGTAGCTGTACTCACCGACCCAGGTCTTCTCGCCGGCACGCTCGAACTTGTTGATCTGCGAGTCGGTGATCAGGTAGGCAGTGGAGCCGCCGCCATTGTCCAGGAAGGCGAAGTCGCTGTCGCCGCTCATCTTCTGGTAGCCCAGGCCCAGCGCATGATTGCTCAGCTTGTAGGTGAACAGGGCGCTCATGGCGCGGTTGTCCACTTCACCGTTGTTGTAGACTCCGCGAGCGGTGTAGCCCGCTCGGCCGTCGTCATTGGCACCGTGGGAGTTGCTGTCGAAGTAGCGCAGGTCGGTGACCAGTTGGCCGGCACCCAGGTCCAGGGTATGTACCGCACCCAGGAAGTGCTGGTTGTAGTAGTCCTTCAGCTGGGCGAAGTAGTAGCTGGCCACCAGGTTCTCACCCAGCTTGGCATCGCCACCGACGTACTGGAACTTGTTGACTTCCTCGGAGCTGCCACCGATGCGCAGACCTTCATGGGAGGTGGAGGCGCGGCCGCTGGCCTCATCCAGGTGACCAAGGCGCAGGGTCAGGTTGTCGATCTCGTTGGAGGTCAGCATGGCGCCGCTGTAGGTCTGCGGCAGCAGACGACCATCGTTGCGCACGGCGATCGGCAGGTTCGGCTCCAGGCCACGACCGGCCTTCAGCTCGGTGTTGGAGATCTTGGCCTTGGCGGCGAAGTCGATCTGGCTGAATTCGTCGACAGCGCTGCCATCATCTTCCAGCGGGAACATGGTGCCGGGCTGGCGGCTGGCGCCGGCCTTGCCGGAGCGGCTGCCGGAATCCAGGCGGATACCCGAACGGGCGAACACGTCCAGGCCCAGGCCGACCGGGCCCTGGGTGTAGCCGGAGTTGAACTTGAGCATGAAGCCCTGACCCCACTCACGATCGCTCGGCGCACCGGTGGCGCTCTTGTAGTCGCCATCGAAATACAGGTTGCGCAGGGTCAGGTTGGCCTTGGCGTCTTCGACAAAACCGCCGCCCTGGGCGACGGACAGGGTTGGCAGGCTCAGCAGGCCAGCGGCAACGGCGCTGGCGATCAGTGTTCTTTTCATCATGCTACTCCTCGGGTGCTTTATGCAGGGTGCCCACGGGGCGGCCGGTTATTCCGGCCGCTGTAACATAAATGAAATAGCTGGAAAATCAACAACTGATTGCCGGACATAGACTAATGTCTGGGTGCGGCGGCGGGCGCATTCGTGCTCAGGGCCGCGTTACTCCTGTGATTTCGGGCTGCCGGCGGGGCGGCAATCCGTCGCTGCCCGCCGATGCCGCTCCGGAGTTTACCGGGCGGCGTCGTAGAGCGGTTGCACCTTGGGAATGTTGCTCTGCAGGTTCTGGATGCGCCCCGATGAGGACGGGTGGGTGCTCATGAAGGCTGGGGGCTCGCCCTGGGCGGCACTGGCCATCTTCTGCCACAGGGTCACCGCCGCCTCCGGCTTGTAGCCGGCGCGGGCCGCCAGTTCCAGACCGATCAGGTCGGCTTCGGTCTCGTTGGAGCGGCTGTTGGGCAGGGTCAGGCCGTACTGCACGGCCATGTCTGCCGCCTGGCGGGCGCCGTCCCCGAGGCCCAGCAGCGAGCCGATCACCTGGGTGCCCATCTGCGTGGTATAGGCGCGGGAGATGGCCTCGCGACCGTGTTCGCGCAGGGCGTGGGCGATCTCGTGGCCCATGATCTGGGCAATCTCGTCATCGGTCAGCTGCAGTTTGCTGACGATACCGGTATAGAAGATGATCTTGCCGCCGGGCATGCAGCTGGCGTTGAGTTCATCGCTCTTGATCAGGTTGACCTCCCAGGCCCAGTTGGTGGCATCCGGACGGAAGTGATCGACTTCCTTGACCAGGCGGTCGGCGATGGTGCGTAGGCGCTTGAGCATGGCCGCATCGGTATTCAAGAGGTTCTTGCTCTTGGCGGCGTCGAGCATTTCCTTGTAGGACTCGGCGGCCATCTGGTCGACCTCGGCGCTGGACAGCGCGCTGAACATGTACTGGCTGCGGTCGACACCGACGGCCCCACCTTGGGTGGTCTGAACGCTTTCACAGCTGGCCAGCAACAGGAATGGCAGGCAGCAAAGTAGACGGCGGGTACGCATGACGGATTTCCTTCCGTGATTTCGGGTTGACGATAACGGCTTCGATTTTGCGAACAATAGCAGATCGGATTGAAGGTTTGACTGCGCCTGCCGATAAAGCGTTCATCAGACCCCTGGCCGAGGCTCTCATGAAATTCAAATCCATCCAGTTGTCCATTGCCGCGCTGGCAGGCGCCTGTCTATTCGTTGCGGTTGGCGTCATGACCCTGTATGCGCTGTTCGCCTTCGAGCGCAACCAGAGCGTGGTGCTCGAGCGCAGTGAGCAGATGCTGGAGCAGCGTGTGCGCAGCCAGGTCGAAGCCATTGCTGCAGCCGAGACCCTGCGCATCCAGAGACAGCTGGAGCAGCCGCTGCTGGTCATCGAGCAGTTGGCACTGCTTAACCTGCAGTTGGGCGAGGAGCAGGAGGATGGACTGCCAGCCCTGGCCATGAGTCGCGAGGAAATGCAGCGCTATGTCCGCCGCATACTGGAGGAGCAGCCTTCGCTGCTGGCCACCTATGTCACCTGGGAACCAGGTGTATTCGATGACCTGGACGACTTCTACCGGGGCAGGGGGGAGCCGGGGCATGACGAGAATGGCCGTTTCATGCCGTTCTGGTTTCGTGAAGCGGATGGCTCGGTGAAGCTGGATATCCTGGTCGAGTTGACCGATGAAAGCATGCTGGAGACCGGGGTGCGGGCCGGTGAGTATTATTTCTGTCCGCGCGATGAACAGCGTGCCTGCGTGATCGATCCTGCGCCCTATGAACTGGGTGGTACCAGTGTAATGCTGTCGTCCTTCACCGTGCCGATCATGCTCGATGGGCAGTTCGCGGGTATCGCCGGCGCTGATCTGTCGCTGGCGTTTCTGCAATCGATGCTGGAGCAGAGTGATCGCCGGCTATATGACGGCCAGGGGACCCAGGCGCTGGTCAGCACCAATGGCCGTCTGGTGGCCTGGACCGGCACCGGCGCGGCGCCGGGCGATCCGGCAACGCAGGCACTGAGCAGCGCACAATTGAGTGGTCTGCAGCGTCTGGGCGATCAGCCGCTCTATCAGCTGGATACCGAGGCTGATCGAGTGGACCTGTGGATGCCCGTTCCGATCGGTGACACCGGTACCACCTGGGCGTTGCTGATCAGCCTGCCGTTGCAGGTGGTGATGGCCGACCTGCAGGCGCTGGATGCCGAACTGACCCAGCGTCAGTCCGGCGAGGCGATGACCCTGGCGGTGATCGGCGTGATCACCGCCCTGGCTGGCCTGGGCGTGATGCTGGCGGTGGGTTACGGCCTGGCCCGACCAGCACGGCAACTGGTTGCCATGCTCAATGACGTGGCCCGCGGCGAGGGTGACCTGACCCGGCGCCTGGATGGGCGGCGCAGCGACGAGTTCGGTGATATCGCCCGTGGCTTCAATGCCTTCCTCGACAAGCTGCAAGGCATGATCCGTGAGGTGGTCGGCTCGGTGCAGCAGGTTACCGACGCCGCCGAGCATACCGCCGACATCGCCATGCGCACCAACGATGGCGTGCAACGCCAGCTCAGCGAGATCGAACTGGTGGCCACCGCGGTGACAGAAATGACCGCCACCGCCCAGGATGTGGCGCGCAACGCCAGCCTGGCCGCCGAGGCGGCGGGCAACGCCAATGGGTCGGCCAGCCATGGCCGCGAGGTGGTGCAGCAGACTGCTACCACCATCCAGGAACTGGCCGCGGATATCGAGCGTGCCGCCGAAACCGTGCAGAACCTGGCGCGCGACAGCGAGAACATCACCTCGATCCTCGATACCATCCGTGGCATCGCCGAGCAGACCAACCTGCTGGCGCTGAACGCGGCGATCGAGGCGGCGCGGGCCGGCGAGCAGGGCCGCGGCTTTGCGGTGGTAGCCGACGAGGTGCGCACCCTGGCGCTGAAGACGCAGAACTCCACCGAGGAAATCCAGAAGATGATCGAGCAGCTGCAGGCTGGCACCCGGCAGACGGTCAAGGTCATGGAGCAGAGCCGTAGTCGTACCGGGGAAAGCGTACTGCAGGCCGAGGAGGCCGATGCGGCGCTGACCTCGATCACCCAGGCGGTATCGGTGATCAACGACATGAACATCCAGATCGCCAGCGCCGCGGAACAGCAGAGCGCGGTGGCCGAGGACATCAACCGCAACGTCAGCACCATCGGCGAGGTTGCCAACGCGGTGGCCGAAGGCGCCGGTGAGGCCTCCACCGCCAGCTCCGGCCTGACCAAGCTGGCCGAGCACCAGCGCCGGCTGATCAATCAGTTCAAGGTGTAACTTTGTCGGGTTGGCGAGCGCCTGCTCGCCGACGCCACACCCCGGTGTCGTTGCAGCCCGGTCAATCCTGCCGTACGGCCAGCCCGGTCGGGTTGCAGCACTGGGGTCCACGTGACGCCGGATTGCTGACCGCCGGGTTGACCGGGTACATCAGCTGGACCTCGGAGGTGGCGTTGAGCAGCAGCGGTTGCAATGCCCCGGGTGCGGTGGCGGTGGCCAGCCAGACGGCCTGTTCGGCGCGGTTCAGGGTGACCGGCATGCGCTCGCCCAGCTGCGCTGGCAGGCCCTTGGCCGGCGCGGTGATCAGCGCGCAGCTGTCCCACTGGCTGCCATCGTCCAGGGTGTAGCGCTCCCATAGGCCGGCCAGTGCCAGGCCGCCCTGTTCGCGGCGCAGATACCACGGCTGCTTGCGCTGGCCCTGCTGCTTCCACATATAGAAACCATCCACCGGGATCAGGCAGCGGCGCTGCACCAGCGGCTCGCGGAACATCGGCTTGTCGTGCAGTAACTCGGCCTGTGCGCTGAACGGTGCCCGGCTCAGGTCACGCAGCCAGCCGGGGGTCAGGTTCCACAATACCTCCACGCACTCAAGCTGGTTGTCGACCTTGCGCAGTATCAGCAGGCGCTGGCCGGGGGCCAGGTTCCAGCTCGGTTGCCAGGTGGCCGGCACATTGGCCAACGGCGCGCTGAACTGTACCAGCCGGCCACTCACAGGGCGTCCTCTTCCCGGCGCAGATCCAGCTGATAGCCTTGCTGGTCGGCATCCACCCACAGGTTCACATGGATCGGCTGGCAGCACACCTGGCAGTCTTCTATATAGCTTTGCGAGCCGCCACTGAGGTCGACCAGCAGGCTGATTGGTTCACCGCAGTGCGGACAGTAATCGGCGTGTTCGTCCAGTAGCGGCATCGCTGGGCTCCGGGGCAGGGCGGGGTGTGGGAGGCGTAGTTTAGCCCATGTCGCGGTGCACCGGGTGCAGCTCGAACGGACGAAAGCGCAACAGGGGAATTGTGAGTCCCTGCTGCGCGCCGCATAATGCGCGCTTTACACCCAAGGTAATGAGGAATACATGGGCGAGTTCGATGCCATCCGGCCCTATGGAGATGATGAGGTGCCTGCGGTCATGCAGCGGCTGCTGCAGGACCGGGAGCTATTGCAGACACTGGCCGGTTACCGCTTTCCCCGCCTGAGCCGCTGGTTGCCGGGCGTGACATCGAAGCTGGTCGGCTCGGCGCTGCGCCGGGAGGCGCAGGGAGTGCATAGCGTCAGCGATCTGCAGCAGCGCCTGGAGCCCTGGCTGGACAAGGTGATCGAGCGCAGCACGCTGACCGTCACCTACAGCGGGCTGGACAACCTCAGCAAGACCCAGCCGCACCTGTTTCTCGCCAACCACCGGGACATCGCCATGGACCCGGCCTTCGTCAACTACGCGCTGTACCACGGCGGGCATCCCACGCCGCGCATCGCCATTGGCGACAACCTGCTGCAGCGTTCCTTCGTCAGCGACCTGATGCGGCTGAACAAGTGCTTCATCGTGCACCGCTCGGTCAGCGGGCGGCGGGAGAAGCTGGCGGTCTACCAGACGCTGTCGGCCTACATCAACCACTCGGTCCTCGGTGGCCATTCGGTGTGGATCGCGCAGAGCGAAGGCCGCGCCAAGGACGGCTGCGACCGTACCGATACGGCGATCATCAAGATGCTGTGCATGAGCCGCAAGGACGAGGACTTCGCCGAGGTGGTGCGTTCGCTGAACATGGTGCCGGTATCCATTGCCTACGAGTGGGACCCGTGCGACCAGATGAAGGCGCGGGAACTGGAGCAGCGCGAGCGTACCGGCAGCTACCAGAAGCAGCCGGGCGAGGATGACACGTCCATCGCCAAGGGCCTGACCGGCTACAAGGGGCGGGTACACATCGCCTTCGGCAGCCCGTTGACCGGTGACTATGCCGATGCCAAGGCAGTGGCGGCGGAGGCCGACCGGCAGATCCTCGGGCTGTATCGCCTGTATCCGAGCAATTATCTGGCGATGGAACAACTGGAGCCGGTGCCCGGCGTGGACATCAGCGGCTGGCGTGAGCAGTTCGAGGCGGCGGTGCTGGCCGAGGAGCAGGCTCGCTTCAGCCAGCGCCTGGCGGCCTGCCCGGCGGACCAGCGCCAGTGGTGGCTGCGCCAGTACGCCAATCCTGTCATCAGCCGGCAGCGGGTATCAGACCAGGCGGGAGACCAGGCTCAGGCCTAGCGCCAGGGCCAGGCAGACACCGCCAACCAGCAGGAACAGCCGGTTGCTGCGCTGGGTGGCCTCGGGCAGGCTGGTTGCCAGTACCGCGCCAGGGCTGCTCAGCAGGCGCAGGGCGCGGGCGGTGCGCAGTTGGGTGGCAAGGATCAGCCAGCTGCCACTGAGCGCATAGAACAGCGCCAGGCCGTTGAGCACCAGGGCGCTGTTGTTCAGATAGTAGATCCACGCAGCCTGAAATATGGGCATGCAATTGCCTCCGGTAAAGTCGGTGTCCGTGTCCCGCAGGCGTTGTTATTATTCTGGTGGGTACGGCGAAAGCAGGTATGGGAGCGATGCATGGCGTGCCATGCCGCTGGAAACTGGCGCGGATTCTATAGCAAATACCGGCTATGCTCGACCGGCCGGCGGATAAAACCGATAAAAGGCCATGCGCAACATTTTCCACTGTTTGCAGTCCAACGCTGAGACAGATGGCAAAAGCGCATGATTGATGACCTGACGCGGGTCTCACACTGCAAACGGGATGGTGAAACATGAACATACGAATTCTCATGAGCTGCCTGTTCGGCGCATTGCTGGTGCTCAGTGGCTGTGCCTCGAACCTGACCGGCGATACTTACAGCCGCTCCGAGGCGCGGGCGCCGCAGACCGTACGCATGGGTACCGTGGAGTCGGTGCGGCTGGTGCAGATCGAGGGTACCAAGACCAATATCGGTACCGGCGCCGGTGCGGTGATCGGCGGGGTAGCCGGCAGCTCGGTCGGTGGCGGTCGCGGCAGCATCATCACCGGCGTACTGGGTGCGGTGGCGGGCGGTATGGCCGGTGCGGCCGCCGAAGAAGGCATCACCCGCAACCAGGGTATCGAGATCACGGTGCGCGAGGATGGTGGTACTACCCGGGCCTATGTGCAGGAGGTTGACCCCAATGTCTCCTTCGCCGCGGGTGAGCGGGTACGCATTCTTACGGTCAATGGCGTTTCGCGGGTGAGCAAGTAGTCATCGCTGCTGCAGCCGGGTGAGCCGCAACGGTCACCCGGTTTGCCGCTGTCATCGAGCAGGCACTCCACAACCCCCCCGCCTGCATGCCGTTGCGGCAACGGCAATCCTTCCCATGGTCTATGGTTGTTTCAAGCGGCATGTCAGCGAGCTGAGTGCCGATGATCCAACCATGGAGTACCTGGATGGTCCTGGCACTGATCGTTCTACTGCCGATGCTCGGCGCGGTCCTGCCGCTGCTGGCGGACGGTCGTGGCCGCTCGCTGTGTGCTCTGGCGACCATGCTGGCACCGCTGGCAGGACTGGTGCTGCTGTGGACGCAGGCCGGCGCGGTATTTGCCGGGGAGGTGCTGGTGTACAGCTGGCCGTGGATCGAACGGCTGGGCCTGCATCTCAGCTTTCGCCTGGATGGCCTGGGGTTTCTGTTCGCCCTGCTGATCCTCGGCATCGGCATGCTGATCATCCTCTACGCACGCTACTACCTGTCCCGGCAGGACCCGATGGGGCGCTTCTTCAGCCTGCTGCTGGTATTCATGGCCGCGATGCTCGGCGTGGTGCTGACGGAAAACCTGTTGCTGATGATGTTCTTCTGGGAGCTGACCAGCCTGTCCTCGTTCCTGCTGATCGGCTACTGGTCGCATTCGGCCGATGCGCGCAAGGGCGCGCGCATGTCGCTGGTGGTGACCGGCGGTGGCGGCCTGGCATTGCTCGCCGGGATATTGCTGCTGGGGCAGGTGGTCGGCAGCTATCAGCTCAGCGACGTGCTGGTGGCAGGGCAGGTGATCCGTGCCCATGCCCTGTATCCGCTGATCCTGGTGTTGGTACTGCTGGGAGTGTTCACCAAGTCGGCGCAGTTCCCGTTTCACTTCTGGCTGCCGCATGCGATGGCGGCACCCACACCGGTTTCGGCCTACCTGCATTCGGCAACCATGGTCAAGGCCGGGGTGTTCCTGCTGGCGCGCCTGTATCCGGCGCTGTCGGATACCGAACTGTGGTTCCTGCTGGTCAGCATCACCGGCATGCTCACCCTGCTGCTGGGCGCCTGCACCGCGCTGTTCCAGCATGACTTCAAGGGCCTGCTGGCCTATTCGACCATCAGCCACCTGGGGCTGATCACCCTGCTGCTGGGCCTGGATACCCGGCTGGCGGCGGTCGCCGCGGTGTTCCACATCATCAACCATGCGATCTTCAAGGCCTCGCTGTTCATGGCCGCCGGCATCATCGACCACGAGACCGGCACCCGCGACATGCGCCGTATTAACGGGCTGTGGCGCTACATGCCGCATACCGCGACGCTGGCCATGGTCGCGGCGGCATCGATGGCCGGGGTACCGCTGCTCAACGGCTTCCTGAGCAAGGAGATGTTCTTCACCGAGACCCTGCAGCAGCACCAGTTCGGCAACTACAGCTGGGTAGTGCCGCTGGTGGCGGTGGTCGCCGGGGTATTTTCGGTGGCCTATTCACTGCGCTTCATCCATGACGTGTTCTTTAATGGCAAGCCGGTGAACCTGCCGAAATTCCCGCCGCACGAACCGACTCGCTACATGAAGGTGCCGGTGGAGATCCTGGTTGCGCTGTGCCTGTTGCTGGGGCTGCTGCCCGGGGTGACCGTGGGTGGCCTGCTGGCGGTGGCGGCGGGCGCGACCCTGGGGGGTGAGCTGCCGTCCTACAGCCTGGCGCTCTGGCACGGCTTCAACCTGCCGCTGCTGATGAGTATGGTGGTGTTGCTGCTGGGCTGTCTGATCTACTTTCTCCGCCGCCGGCTACTGGGCTGGTACGTGCATCTGCCGCACCTGAATGCCAAGGATATCTTCGAACAGCAGACCCAGCGCCTGGTGAACCTGGCGGCGCTGTTCACCCTGCGTTTCGAGGGTATGTCGCTGCAGCGGTACATGAGCTGGATGCTACTGACGGCGTTGCTGGTCAGCGGTTACTGGCTGCTGCAGTTGCCGTCGCTGCGTGGCGCGGTGCCGATGTCCGCGGTGGATGGTGCCACCCTGGCCTGCGCGCTGATGCTGATGGCAGCCGCCGTGGCTACCGCCTGTTGGCATCGGCGCCGGTTGCTGGCGCTGGTCATGCTCAGTGTGGTGGGGCTGTTCGTGGCGCTGGCATTCGCCCGCTTTTCGGCGCCGGACCTGGCGCTGACCCAGCTGTCGGTGGAGTCGGTGACCATCATCTTGATGATGCTGGCGCTGTTCTTCCTGCCGGACCACACGCCGGTGGAGTCCTCGGCGCTGCGGCGTGGTCGTGACCTGGTGATCGCCGGGCTGGCCGGGGTGCTGGTCAGTGTGCTGTGCCTGGCGGTGCTGACCCGACCCTATGACAGCATTGCCGGCTACTTCCTCGCCAACAGCCTGTCCGGTGGCGGGGGTAGCAATGTGGTGAACGTGATTCTGGTCGATTTTCGCGGCTTCGACACCATGGGCGAGATCACCGTGCTGGCGATTGCCGCCGCGGCGATCTTCGCCCTGCTCGATGGCCTGCGTCTGCGGCGGCCAACGGGTGACACTCTGGGACGCCCCTGGGCAGAGGACCGCCGGCCCTTCCTGCTGGTCAAGCTGTCACGGCTGATCCTGCCGCTGGCGCTGATGGTGTCGGTGTTCATTTTCCTGCGCGGGCACAACCTGCCCGGCGGCGGCTTCATCGCCGGGCTGATCACCGCGGTGGCGCTGATCCTGCAATACGTGGCCAGCGGCAATGCCTGGACCGACCAGCGCTGGTCATTGAACTACCAGTGGCTGGCCGCTGGCGGGGTGATCATCGCCGGCCTGACCGGTCTGGGTGCCTGGGCGTTCGGCTATCCATTCCTGACCAGCGCCTTCGGTCATATCGGCATTGCGCTGGTGGGCGAGGTCGAACTGGCCACGGCGATGCTATTCGATCTGGGCGTGTATCTCACGGTGGTCGGCGCCATGCTGCTGATCCTGTCCAACCTGGGCCGCCTGTCTCCCCGTACCAGGGAGGTCAACTGATGGAGCTGCTGTATGCCCTGACCCTGGGAGTGCTGACCATGTCCGGCGTGTACCTGCTGCTGCGCGCGCGGACCTTCCCGGTGGTGGTCGGGCTGACCCTGATCAGCTATGCGGTCAACCTGTTCCTGTTCGCCATGGGGCGGCTGCACACCGGCATGCCGCCGGTCATCGGCCAGGTCGCCGAGCACACCGACCCGCTGCCCCAGGCGCTGGTACTCACCGCCATCGTCATCGGTTTCGGTATGACGGCCTTCTCCCTGGTGCTGGCGTTGCGGGCCCGGGGTGAGCTGGACAACGATCATGTGGACGGCAAGGGAGAGCAATGATGGATCATCTGGCGGTGCTGCCGATCATCCTGCCGATGTTCTGCGGGGCGCTGTTGCTGTTGATGGGGCCGCGGCGCCTGCAACTCAGGCGCAGACTCGGCCTGCTGGCGACACTGCTGCAGCTGCCGCTGGCGATACTGCTGATGGGGCAGGCCAGCGCCGGAGTGCAGGTATATGCCGCCGGCAACTGGGCACCGCCCTTCGGCATCATCCTGGTGGTGGATCACCTGGCGGCGCTGATGTTGCTGGTCAGTGCCGTGTTGGCCGCGGCGGCGATGCTCTATGCGGTGCGTGGTAGCGATGCGCTGGGTGCGCATTTTCATGCCCTGTTCCAGTTCCAGCTGATGGGTATCAATGGCGCCTTCCTCACCGGTGACCTGTTCAACCTGTTCGTGTTCTTCGAGATCCTGCTGATCGCCTCCTACGCACTGCTGCTGCACGGTGCCGGCTCGGCGCGGGTGCGTTCGGGGCTGCACTATGTGCTGCTCAACCTGTTCGGCTCGGCGCTGTTCCTGATCGCGGTCGGTACCCTGTACGGGGTGACCGGGACGCTGAACATGGCCGACCTGTCCCAGCGCGTAGCCCAGCTGCCGCCCGCCGATGTGCCGCTGGTCGGTACGGCCGCCATGCTGTTGCTGGTGGTGTTCGGCCTCAAGGCGGCGGTGTTCCCGTTGTACTTCTGGCTGCCCAGGGCCTATGCCGCGGCCACCCCACCGGTGGCGGCGCTGTTCGCCATCATGACCAAGGTCGGTATCTATTCGGTCATGCGAGTCTACCTGCAGGTGTTCGGTGAGACTGCCAGCGGGCCGCTGGCGCAACTGGCCAACACCTGGCTGTGGCCGGCGGGCCTGTTGACCATGCTGCTGGGCAGCCTCGGCGCACTGGCCGCCAGTACCCTGAACGGCCTGGTCGCCTATCTGCTGCTGGTCTCGGTCGGCACCCTGCTGGCCGGCGTGGCGCTGCACAGTCAGGCGGCGCTGGTTGGCAGCCTGTACTATCTGGTGCACTCCACCTGGATCTGTGGCGCGCTGTTCCTGCTGGCCGGGGTGCTGTCGGACTGCCGGGGGCGACGCTTCGTCGGGCGCCTGGTGCCGGGGCCGGCATTGCCCAGGCCGATGCTGCTCAGCGGGCTGTTCTTCCTCGCGGCGATCTCGGTCATCGGCCTGCCGCCGTTATCCGGCTTCGTCGGCAAGCTGCTGTTGCTGCGCGCGGCCGGCACCGGGGTGGCCGCCGCTTGGTTCTATGGGTTGCTGCTGGGCAGCGGCCTGCTGGCCATTGTCACATTGAGCCGCGCCGGCAGCACGCTGTTCTGGCGTATCGACGCGGCAGCGGCGCCGGGCCAGCCATTGGACCGGGTGTGCCTGCTGGCGGCCAGCTCGCTGCTGCTGTGTTCACTGCTGCTGGTGGTGTTTGCCGAGCCGCTGCTGGGCTACCTGGATGCCACAGCGACACAGTTGCTGGAGCCGGCAGCCTATACCCGGCAGGTGCTGGAAGGAGGGCGGCCATGACCACGCGCCTGCGCTGGCTGCCGCACCCCTGGCTGAGCCTGGTACTGCTGGGCATCTGGCAACTGCTGGTCAACCAGCTGTCGGTCGGCTCGCTGCTGATGGGGTTGCTGCTGGCGCTGCTCATTCCGCAACTGACCCGGCGCTTCTGGCCCCGGCCGCCGACGTTGTACCGACCGCTGGTGCTGGCGCGTTTTGCGTTGCGGGTGCTGGGGGATATCGTCGTCGCCAACGTCCAGGTGGCGCGCTTGGTACTCGGGCCAAATGCTCGGCTGCGCCCGGCCTTCGTGGTCTATCCGCTGGAGCTGCGCAACGAGTTCGCCATCAGCGTGCTGGCCAATACCATTTCCCTGACGCCGGGTACGGTATCGGCGGATATCAGTGACGATCACGCCTGCCTGCTGATCCACGGCCTGGATGTGCCGGATGCACAGGAGCTGATCGACACCATCAAGCAGCGCTACGAAAAACCCCTGATGGAGGCATTCGAATGCTCCAGACCGTGATCATCATCTGCCTGGGCATGCTGTCGCTGGCCATGCTGCTGTGCCTGTTGCGCCTGCTCAGGGGGCCGGACATGCCCGACCGGGTGCTGGCGCTGGACACCCTGTATATCAATGCCATCGCGCTGCTGATCCTGTTCGGCCTACTGCTGCGCTCGAACCTGTATTTCGAGGTGGCGCTGCTGATCGCGGTGATGGGCTTCGTCGGCACCGTGGCGGTGGCTAAATACCTGCTGCGCGGCAATATCATCGAATAGGAGCGCACATGCCTGACCTGATCGAGTGGCTGGTGGCGGGGTTGTTGCTGACCGGCAGTCTGTTCGCCCTGATCGGCTCCTTCGGCCTGTTCAAGCTGCCGGACTTCTACATGCGCCTGCACGGGCCAACCAAGGCCACCACGCTGGGTGTCGGTGCGCTGGTACTGGGCTCCATGCTGTATTTCAGCAGCACCGGCGACCTGGGGCTGCATGAGCTGCTGATCAGCATTTTCCTGTTCATGACCGCACCGACCAGTGCCAGCATGCTGGCCAAGGCGGCGATGCAGTTGCAGGTCAGGAGGGAAGGGCGGACCCGGGGCGAGCCCTGGAAGCACTGACAGAGTTCATGGTGGGAGCTGACATCCGGTGGGAGCTTCTATGGTCCCATGCAACTGCGGCCCCTCTCTACTCCGTCATTGCGAACCGCAACGCGGTGAAGCAATCCACGGGCACGGTGTCGCCGGCACCTGTGGATTGCCGCGCCCTCCACCCTGACAGGTCCATTTTGGACCTGTAGGAAAACCATACAAGCCCCGCCCCGGGGCGATAGCGGGATACCCGGCTTGTCGAGCGGCTCGACTCGACGACACGCCTCAGCAACAATGAAGCAGGCATAGCACCCGATCCCAGACCGGAGTGCTACACCTGTTGGCGGATCACACCATCACTCGGCCAGGGCGACGCTGGTAGCCTGGTACGGAGTGAGGATGATCTCGACCCGGCGGTTCAGCTTGCGGCCGGTATAGGTGCTGTTATCGGCGCGGGGCTGGTTGTCGGCCATGGCGCGCAGGTGCATGCGCTGGCGCTCGATGCCTCCCAGGCGCAGCACGTTGGCCACGGCCTGGGCCCGCTCCATGCTCAGTTTCTGGTTCAGTTCGTGGCTGCCATCGCTGTCACTGTGCCCGACCACGGTGAGGCGGCTGGCGCCATCGATCTTCAGCGCTTGTGCTACCTTGCTCAGTGGCACCAGGCCGGAGGGCAGCAACAGGGTACGCTTGGGGTGGAAGTTGCCATCGACCGGGATCAGCAGGCGGATCTGCTCACCCTCACGTTCAACCTCATAACCTTGCTGGGTCGCCAGTGTGGTGAGGTTGTCGATGCGGGAGTCGGCCCAGGACGGTGCCGGGGGAGCCTGTACCACTTCCTGCTTCGAGGAACAGGCGCTGAGGAGAACCAGCGAAGCCAGCGTGACGGTTTTTATGATATTCATGTTCTATCCAGACAGTGGGTAAACCCGGGCCAATTGGAAAAGTGGTCACAGATTACCACTGCAAAAGCAGAATGTGACCATCAAACACAAGCAATTCATCGGTTTATAGACGATTCTTCAAAGAGGTTCACACTATGGCAGTTAGTAATGGCCGATTTCCGCTCTTGGCGGCCTTGGGAATGGCGCTCAGCCTGAGCGGGTGCGCCTCCTGGTCGCTGTGGCCCAAGGGTGATGAATCGGGGCCGCAGCGCGTCGCGGGAATGCTCGAGCGCGGGGACAGGCACTGGACATTGCGAGCCTGTGGGCAGGAACACGATCGCCTGCTGCAACCAACCCCGGAGCTGCGTCGGCTGTTCGATGATGTCGGCCAGCCGGGGCAGCAGTCGATGTTTGCCGAGCTGGAGGTGGCCGAGGAGGATGGCCGCTGGATAGTGCGCAAGACCCACCGTGTGCAATCCACCGGCCGGGGTTGCATGGACAGCAGTGCGGCGGCGAGCCAGTGGGTCGGCTTCAGCTTCGATCCGGCCTGGCGGGTCGACATCACCGCCCAAGGCATGCGGCTGACCAGCGAGGATGCGGAAAGCGGTCGGCAGCTGTCGATGATCTCCGAGCAGATGCCCGACGGCGTGCTGGGGTTCCGCGGCGTGCAGGACCAGGGGCTGGAACTGTGGCTGTACCCCTCCGGTTGCATCGACCGCAGCACTGGTGACTATTACCACCTGAGCGCCGTGCTGGTGCGTGATGGGCAGCGGCTCAGGGGGTGTGGCTATCAGGGTGGGGAAATGTAGATTGCGGCGGAGCTTGGGTCGTCGAACGCCTGCTCGACGACGTTGCTGGAGCGGCTGAGAGTCCGTCGGCGTAGCGCAGGCGCGCTACACCCCAATGGTGCTGTATCCGGATATTGCTCCCGGCGCAGCCTCGCTCCGGGTTGTCGAGCGCCTGCTCGACGACTGCTTCAGCATCGCTGAAGCCAGGGGGCGCCCGAAGCATCGGTCACGCCCCCAGATAAGCCTCGCGCACCTGCGGGTTGACCAGCAGCTCCTCGCCGCTGCCTTGCATGAGAATATGCCCGTGCTCCATCACATAGCCCCGGTCAGCCAGTTTCAGCGCCTGGTTGGCGTTCTGCTCGACCAGGAAGATGGTCACCCCCTGGCGGCGCAGTTCCTCGATGATCTCGAATATCTGCTGGATGATGATCGGCGCCAGGCCCAGCGAGGGTTCGTCGAGCAACAGCAGCTTGGGTTTGCTCATCAGTGCCCGGCCGATGGCGAGCATCTGCTGTTCGCCGCCGGACATGGTGCCGGCGCGCTGCTGGTAGCGTTCCTTCAGCCGTGGGAACAGCTCCAGGGTGGCCTGCAGCTGCGGCTGGATCTGCTGGCGATCGAGGAAGAACGCGCCCATCGCCAGGTTCTCCTCCACCGTCAGCCGGGAGAACACCCGGCGCCCCTCGGGCACGATGGCGATATCCCGGCGCATGATGTCGCAGGTAGCCATGCCGGCCAGTTCCTCGCCATGGTAGCGAATGCTGCCGCTGGTCGGGCCGGGATCGCCGCACAGGGTCATCAGCAGGGTGGTCTTGCCGGCGCCGTTGGCGCCGATCAGGGTAACGATCTCGCCTTGCTGCACCTGCAGGCTGACATTGTGCAGCGCCTGGATCTTGCCGTAGAAAGTGTTGACCTCGGTGAACGACAGCATCAGGTTTCCCCCAGGTAGGCCTTGATCACATCCGGGTTGCGGCATACCTCCTCGGGGGAACCCGCCGCCAGCGGACAACCCTGGTTGATCACCACCACGTGGTCGGAAATACCCATCACCAGTTTCATGTCGTGTTCGATCAGCAGGATGGTCAGTCCATGCTCGCCGCGCAATTCGGCGATCAGTTCCTGCAGGTCGGCGGTTTCCCGCGGGTTGAGCCCGGCGGCGGGTTCGTCGAGCATCAGCAGGGTCGGCCGTGTGACCATGCAGCGGGCGATCTCCAGGCGGCGCTGCTGACCGTAGGCCAGGGTGCCGGCGGTGCGGTTGGCGAACTCCAGCAGTCCGGTGCGCTCCAGCCACTGCGCGGCAAGTTCCAGCGCCTCCTTCTCGCTGCGGCGAAAGCCTGGGGTCTTCAGCAGCCCGGCCAGCATGTTGGTATTCATGTGGTGATGCTGGGCCACCAGCAGGTTCTCCACCACGCTCATCTGCTTGAACAGCCGCACGTGCTGGAAGGTGCGCACCATGCCCTTGCGCGCCAGCTTGAAGCCCGGCACGCCGCTGACCTCCTCTCCGCGAAAGCGGATGCTGCCGGCGCTGGGCTTGTAGAAACCGGTCAGGCAGTTGAATACCGTGGTCTTGCCGGCGCCGTTGGGGCCGATCAGCGAGACGATCTGATGCTCGCGCACCTGCAGCGCCACGTCATTGACCGCCAGCAGGCCGCCGAAGCGCATGCACAGGCCGGAGACATCCAGCAGCGGAGCGGTACTCATGTGCGTAGCTCCATGTGCGGGCGCTTCATCGGCAGCAGGCCCTGCGGGCGCCAGATCATCATCAGCACCATGAGCAGGCCGAACAGCAGCATGCGGTACTCATCGAACTGGCGCGCCACCTCGGGTAGCAGGGTCATGATGATGGCGGCCAGGATCACCCCCAGCTGCGAACCCATGCCACCGAGCACGACGATCGCCAGGATGATCGCTGATTCGATGAAGGTGAAGGACTCAGGGCTGATGAAACCCTGGCGCGCGGCGAAGAAGCAGCCGGCGAACCCGGCGAAGGTCGCGCCTATGGTGAAGGCATTGAGCTTGACCGCGGTGGGGTTGATGCCCAGTGAGCGGCAGGCCACCTCGTCCTCACGCAGCGCCTCCCAGGCGCGGCCGACCGGCATGCGCAGCAGGCGGTTGATGACGAACAGGGTCAGCAGTACCAGCAGCAGGGCAAGGAAATACAGGAACATCACCCGGTGTACCGAGTGGAAGGTGATGCCGAAGAACTCGTGGAAGGTCTGCGCGCCCTCGCTGGCGCGGCGGCTGAACTCCAGGCCGAACAGGTCCGGCTTGGGAATGTTGCCGATACCATTGGGGCCATTGGTCAGGCTGGTGAAGTTGTTCAGCAGGATGCGGATGATCTCGCCGAAGCCCAGGGTGACGATGGCCAGGTAATCGCCGCGCAGGCGCAGCACTGGAAAACCCAGCAGAAAGCCGAACAGCGCAGCCATGGCCCCGGCGGCGACCAGCCCGGTCCAGAAGCCGATGCCGAAATACATTGCCAGCAGCGCGTAGGTATAGGCGCCCACCGCGTAGAAGCCGACATAGCCCAGGTCCAGCAAGCCGGCCAGGCCCACGACGATATTCAGGCCCAGGCCGAGCATCACGTAGATCAGCACCAGGGTGGCCAGGTCGATATTGCTGCGGTTGGTCAGGAAGGGCCAGATCAACGCGGCGGCGATCAGAAAACACCAGAACAGCCGGTGCGCCGCCGGTCGCGCAGCCAGGATGCTGAACGCCGCCGGGGTGCGGGGCAGGGCGGGTACCTTGAACCACAGTGCGGCCAACTGATCGCGGAACAGGTTGAACAGGAAGATGAACAGCGCAGCGCCGGCGATCTTCACCGCGACATCGGCGCCGGCACCGACCAGTACCAGGCTGGTGCCCTGCTGGCTCAGGCGTATGCCCATCAGCAGGCCACTGAGAATCACCACCACCACGGCGGAAATCAGGGCAGGCTTGAGGTTGCGCATCATACCTTTTCCACCTCCGGGCGACCAAGGATGCCGCTGGGGCGGAACAGCAGCACCAGGATCAGCACACTGAAGGCCACCACGTCCTTGTACTCGGCACTGAAGTAGCCGGAGGTCATGGCCTCGGCCACGCCCAGCAGCAGGCCGCCGAGTACCGCGCCGGGAATGCTGCCGATACCGCCGAGTACCGCGGCGGTGAAGGCTTTCAGACCCGCCATGAAGCCGATATAGGGGTTGATCACCCCGTAGTACATGCCCAGCAATACCCCGGCCACCGCTGCCAGCGCAGCACCGATGACGAAGGTCAGGGCGATGATGGCGTTGGTGTTGATGCCCAGCAGGTTGGTCATCTTCAGGTCTTCGGCGCAGGCGCGACAGGCGCGACCCATGCGCGAGCGGGTAATGAACAGGGTCAGCAGGGTCATGCTGATCAGCGTCACCACGAAGATGATGATCTGCATGTAGGACAGCGTGGCATGGAAGCCGGTGGAGGGGCCGATATCCAGGCCGCCGCGCACCAGGTTGGGCATGGCGATATCCCGCGAGCCCTGGGCCAGGCGCACCAGGTTCTGCAGGAAGATCGACATGCCGATCGCGGAAATCAGCGGGATCAGCCGGTTGCCGCCACGCAGCGGTCGATAGGCGACCCGCTCGATGCTGTAGCCATAGGCACTGGTGACGACCATGCTGACCAGCAGCGCGCCGATGATCAGCAGCGGTAGCGACTCGATACCCATCAGCGCCAGGGCGGCCAGTACGATGAAGGCGATGTAGCTGCCGATCATGTACACCTCGCCATGGGCGAAGTTGATCATGCCGATGATGCCGTAGACCATGGTGTAGCCGATGGCGATCAGGGCGTAGGTGCTGCCGACGGTCAGGCCGTTGAGCAGCTGTTGCAACAGGTAGTAGAACCAGTCAGGCATGGCGCATCCTTGACAGCAGGGTCGGTGATGAACCGCTTTGCTCCCGGCACGTCGTGGGCCGGGAGCGGGGCGGGTGTGCTCACTCGGTCAGGGCTGTCTTGCTGCCGTCGGCATGCCACTCATAGACCACGAAGTTGAAGTCCTTCAGGTCGCCCTTCTCGTCGAACGCCAGCTTGCCGGTGGGGGTGTCGAAGGTATTGCTGCGCAGTGCCTCGGCCACCTTGGTTGGGTCATCGCTGCCAGCCAGGCGGATGCCATCGGCGATCACCTGCACTGCGGCGTAGGAGGGGAACACGAAGGGCCCGCGCGGGTCCTGCTTACGTTCCTTGAAGGCTTCGACCAGATGGGCGTTGGCCGGATCTTCATCGAAGGCCTTGGGCAGGGTCACCAGCATGCCTTCGGCAGCCTCACCGGCAATCGCGCTGATGTCGCTGTTGCCGACACCTTCCGGGCCCATGAAGGGGATATTGAGTCCCTGCTCGCGGGCCTGGCGCAGGATCAGCCCCAGCTCCGGGTGATAGCCGCCGAAATACGCGAAATCCACCCCGGACTGGCGCAGGCGGGCAATCAGCGAGGAGAAGTTCTTGTCGCCGGCGGTAATGCCGTCAAAGATCGGCACCTCGATACCGGCCTCGGTCAGCTCCTTGCGTACCGCGGTGGCGATACCTTCACCGTACTGCTGCTTGTCATGGATCACCGCGACCTTGTTCGGCTTGACCTGCTCGACGATGTACTTGCCGGCGGTCGGACCCTGCAGGCTGTCCAGGCCGATGGTGCGGAATACCAGCTCATAGCCGCGGTTGGTGATATCCGGGCTGGTGGCGGCGGGGGTGACCATGAGGATGCCTTCATCCTCGTAGATATCGGTGGCCGGCTGGGTGGAGCTGGAGCAAAGGTGGCCGACCACGAAGTTGATGCCTTCATTGACGATGCGGTTGGCCACGGCGACCGCCTGCTTGGGGTCGCAGGCATCGTCGAACACCACGCCTTGGAGTTGGGCGCCGTTGACGCCGCCGGCCTTGTTGATCATCTCGATGGCCATGTTGGCGCCGGTGAACTGCATGTCGCCGTACTGCGCCACCGGACCCGTGACCGGGCCGGCCAGGGCTATTTTGATATTGTCGGCGGCCAGCGTCAGGCTGCTGGCCCCGGCCAGGGTGGTGATCGCCAGGAACTGGGAAAGAGCTTTGCGATGTATCTTTTTCATACCCTTTGCTCACTCATGTTATTGGAGTTGTGTAATGAACTGTAGCGGAGCCGGTGCCATACGGCCACCTCTGCCTTGGTCGCATGGAGATATTGCATGTCAGCCAGCGATGGTTACCATGCGCTTGATCAAATCTCACTGAAGGAACACAAAGCATGTCCGCCCCAAGCGAAACCTACGCCGCCATTCTCGGTGCCACCGCCAGGATCGAGTGGCAAGACCTGGAACCGCATTTTGCCCGCGGCGAGTTGCTGGTAGTGGACCGCGCGCTGGATCTGGTCAGCGTGGCCCAGGCGCTGATCGATGATGACAGCGCCGCGGTCAAGGGCTGGATGCAGCAGGGCCGACTGGCCAATGCCAGCGACGCCCAGGCCGCCGACTGGCACCAGCGCAACCCGGACAACCTGTGGGCGGTAGTGATCCGGCCCTGGGTGCTGGTGCAGGAGCGCGACTGAGCGGGCTGCCCGAGATCAGCCCAACCGATTCCGCAACCAGGCGCTCAGCGCATCGACCAGCAATACCAGCACCAGCATCGCCAGGATCACGCTGGCGGCGCGCGATTGCTGGAACAGGCTGAGGGTGAAATACAGCATCTGCCCCAGCCCACCAGCGCCGACAAAGCCCAGCACCGCGGCCATGCGGATATTGTTTTCCCAGCGGTACAGCGTATAGCTCAGCCACTGGGTCAATACCCCCGGCAGGGTGCCGTAGCAGAACGCGGCCAGCGGCCCGGCACCGGCCTGGCGCAGTGCCTGGGCCGGCTCGGCCGGGGCGTTCTCCAGTGCCTCGGCGAACAGCCGGCCGAGTACCCCGGCGGTATGCAGCGCCAGCGCCAGGGTGCCGGCGAAGGGACCAAGTCCGGCGGCCAGCACCATCAGCGCCGCCCATACCAGTTCCGGTACCGAGCGCAGGGCGTTGAGCAGCAGGCGTGACAGCGCCTTGGCCAACTGACCGAGACGCCCGGCAGCCAGCAGGCTGAGACCGGCCCCGGCCAGGGCCGCGAGCAGGGTGCCAATGGCCGAGATCGCCAGGGTTTCCAGCGCCCCCTTGAATATCTGCTGCAGCCAGGCGGGCGACGTATCCGGCGGGAAGAACGAGCCGGCATAGTCACCCATCTGCCGCAGGCTGTCCTGGCGCAACAGGCCGATCAGATCCAGCTGCAGCCAACTGAACGACCATACCAGTGCGGCGCCAATCAGCGTCAGCCACAGCAGCGCCTCGATATGCCGCTTCATGCCAACCGCCGGCGCAACAGGCTGCTGAGCTGATCGGCCGCCAGCACCAGCAGCAGGAAAGTCAGCAGTATGGTCACCACCTCGCCACCGGCGAACATGCGGATCGACAGGTCGATCATCTGCCCCAGCCCGCCGGCACCGACAAAACCCATGATCACCGAGGCACGCACCGCGCATTCCCAGCGGTACAGGGTATAGGAGGTCAGCTCCTGCGCCGCCGTCGGCAGGATGCCGTAGCAGAACGCCGCCAGTCGCGAGCTGCCGGCCTGCAGCAGCGCACGGGCCGGGCGCTGGTCGACCGATTCGTAGATTTCCGCATAGACCTTGCCGAGCATGCCGCTGTAGGTAATGGCAATGGCCAGCACCCCGGCGGTCGGCCCCAACCCCACGGCGCGTACGAACAGCAGCGCCCAGACGATCTCTGGAATGCTGCGCAGCAGGATCAGCAGCAGGCGCGCCGGGTAGCGCAGCAGGCTGGCCAGCCGGGCAGGGCGGCCGGTCAGCAGCGCCGAGACCGATAGCGCCCGACTGGACAACAGACTCAGTGGCACCGCCAGCAGCAGCGCCAGGGCCAGGCCGGCGGTGGCCATGGCCAGGGTTTCCAGGGTGGCCTTGCCCAGCAGCCGGAGAAAGTCGGGCGACAGCTCCGGCGGCCAGAAACCGCCGAGAAAGCGGGCGAACACATCCAGATTGCGCGGATCGGCCAGGGTCGCGGGACGGAACTCGGTCAGAACCAGCCCCGGCCACAACAGCAGCACGGCAAGGAGGGTCAACAACAGACGGGGCAGGGCGGCCGGGTCGCGCGGGGCGGCAGCGGTACGGGTCAGGTGCATCGACGCGGCATCCGCTCGGCTGATGGCGGCTCGGTCACGGGCAGCGGCGCAGCATGTTCAGCCAGGCTGTCATTGGCATACAGCTGCGTCAGATGCTGCTGGCCGACCTCGGCCGCCGGCAGGTCGAACAGCACCCGGCCATCGCGTAGGCCGATCACCCTGGGAAAGTGGCGCAGCGCCAGGTCCACCGCGTGCAAACTGGCTACCAGCGTCAGCCCGCGCTGCCCGGCCACTCGACTCAGCAGGCCCAGGGTATGCTCGGCCAGCACCGGGTCCATGGCTGACACCGGCTCGTCGGCCAGCAGCAGGTCGGCCTGCTGGTACAGCACCCGGGCGATGCCGACCCGTTGCAACTGGCCGCCGGACAACTGGTCGCAGCGGGCGAACAGCTTGTCTTCCAGGTCCAGCGGCTCCAGCGCGGCGCGGGCACCGGCGGCATCCAGCGGGTAGCACAGCGAGACCAACGCCCGCAGCAGCGACCACTGGCCGAGGCGACCGGCCAGCACGGCGGTGACCACCCGCTGGCGCGGTGGTAACGGCGGGCTCTGGTGAATCAGGCCGATACGCGCCCGCAGGCGGCGCAGGGCGCCGCGGCCGAGCGCGCCGGGTTGCTCATCGAGTATCCGCAACTGCCCGGCGCTGGGCATCAGGCCGGTGCCCAGCAAGCGCAACAGGCTGGTCTTGCCGGCCCCGGACGGCCCGATAATGGCCACCCGCTCGCCGCGGGTGATAGTCAGGTCGATCTGCGGCAGGGCTTGATAACCATTGGCGTGGGTCAGGCCCACGCCATCAAGCCGTATGCTCACTGCAACAGGCCGGCGGAGCGGGCTGCCTGTTCGATACCCTGGTAGTTCTCGGGGCTGGTCTCGACGAAGCGCGAGGCACGCTGCAGATCGAGAATCGCCTTGTGCTCGGGGTTTTCCGGGTCCAGCTTGAGGAAGGCCGCCTTGATGTCCTGCACCAGTTGCGCATCCAGATTGCCGCGCACCGTCCAGTTGTAATCGAAGTAGGTAGGTGTGGTGCTGTAGACCCGTACCTTGGCTGTATCCACCTTGTTCTCCTCGACCAGCTTGTCCCAGACCGAGGTGTTCAGCACGCCGGCATCCACCCGGCCAGCCTCGACCCAAGCCACGGTCGCATCGTGCGCGCCGGAGAAGCCGACCCGGCTGAAGAAGCTGTCCGGCTCGATACCGTCCTGCAGCAGGAAGTAGCGCGGCATCAGGTGGCCGGAGGTGGACGACACCGAGCCGAAGGCGAAGCTCTTGCCCTTGAGGTCCTGATGGCTGGTGATCTGCGGATCGGCGGTGATGAAGGTGCTGGTGAATACCTCATCCTGCTCGCGCTGCACCAGCGGGATGGCATCGCCGGTACGCAACCGGGCCTGCACGAAGGTGAAGCCGCCCAGCCAGGCCAGGTCCAGATGCCCGGCGCCCAGCGCCTCGACTACACCGGCATAATCGGTCACCGGCTGGAACTTCACCGGCATGCCCAGCTCCTGCTCCAGGTATTGGCCCAGCGGCTCGAACTTGCGCAGCAGCTCGGTGGGCGCTTCATCGGGAATGGCCGAGACGCGCAGCACCTTGGTATCGGCGGCATGAACAGGTGCAAAGCTGCTGGCAACAGCCATGCAGACACCAGCCAGCATGGCCAGCGGACGCTTGAAGATCGACATGTGATTCTCCGGTTCAATAGCGGAAGACTCCCGCCCGGAGGTCGAGGCCGGACGGGGCAGGGCGCCAGTTTACTGGAAGCGCCGAAGGGCGGGAACCGGCAGGTATTCGGCAGTCCCCTCCCTGGGGTTGTCGAGCGCCTGCTCGACGACGGGGCTGCCCGCCCGCTGGGAGTCGGCGTAGCGCAGGGGCGCTACACCCCCAGGCCAGGGCCTGCTCGACGACGGATTTTGCCCTTTCGCCTGCAGCTGCCGGCCAGATGACTCAAACCCCCGGCCCGCAACGCAGCACCTGCGCCTTGGCCAACTGTTCACCGGCAGCATTCTCCAGCCGCGCATGGGCCCGCCAGCCCAGGCGCCAGGCGCTGATCCGGTAATGCTCGCCGGCGGTGAAGTCTGCGTCCAGGGCCAGGATGCAGCGTCGCCAGTGCGACCCCGACAACCGTTCGCCCATCCCCGAGCTGGCGCCCGGCACTTCGAAGCGATAGCGCACCTGCAACTGGTGCGGCCCCGGTGCCAGGTCGGGAAAGCGCAGTTGATGCAGCAGTTCGCCATCCAGCCGGTATGCCTGCAGGTTGCCGCGTGCGCTGCTTTCCAGCGTGACTCGGGCCAGCCCTGCGTCCAGCGGCAGTGGTGCCGGCTGGGCACAGGCGGTGAGAATGCACAGGAGGCTGAACAACAGGGCTGCTCTTGACATGATTACTCCCAAACGAGTGTCGCCAACCCACAGCCTACGCCAGAAACTCCGCAACTCGCCAACCGACCTGCCTCCTGCCATAAATATCGCTACTGCCCCCCGATCAACCATGCACATAGCGCTGGCGGCTATCAGGCGCGCGCGGCATGCTCCGGCAGTCGGCATCAACAGCGCTGAGCGGGACGACAACAGATGATGGCCAGCGCCACAACAGGAGAACTCAGGCATGCAAGAATTCAACAATAAGGTTGCGGTCATCACCGGCGGCGGCAGCGGGCTGGGTCGTGAACTGGCGCTGTGCTGCGCGGCGCGTGGCATGAAACTGGTACTCGGCGATGTGGACGAGGCCGGCATGCAGGAAACCCTGCGCCTGGTCGAAGCAGCGCACCCAGGCACCGAAGCGGCCACCATGCGCCTGGATGTATCCCGGCTGGAGCAGGTGCAGGAGCTGGCTGAACTGTGCAAGAGCCGCTTCGGCGGTGCGCATCTGATCTTCAACAACGCCGGTGTCAGCGTCAACGGCCCGATCTGGCAGAACACCGTGCACGACTGGGACTGGGTGCTGGGCGTCAACCTGTACGGCGTGGTCTGGGGCATCAAGGCCTTCACGCCGATGCTGATCGAGCAGAACGAAGGCCACATCATCAACACCGCCTCCGCCGCCGGCTGGCTCAATGGCCCGAGCAGCGGTATCTACAACGTCAGCAAGACCTCGGTGGTGGCGATTTCCGAAACCCTGGCGCTGGATCTGCGTGATGCCCAGGCCAATGTTGGTGTGACCGTGCTGTGCCCGGCGTTCTTCCCCACCGGCATCCACCAGTCCGACCGCAACCGCCCGGCAGACAAGGGCGATACCGTGGAAAAGAGCGAGGTGTCGCTCAAGCGTGCCGCCGCGCTCAAGTATGCTGTCGAACACGGCCGCATCCCGGCCAACGAGATCGCCGAGATGACCCTCAAGGCCGTTGAGAAGGACCAGTTCTATGTCTTCCCGCACCGCAAGATCAAGCAACTGATCAAGCTGCGCGCCGAGGCAGCGGACCGGGAAGAGGGTGTATTTGATTCGATGAATCCCTGAGCCAGACCGCCTTCACCCAGCGCCCTCCTTTTTGCAAAGGGCGCAGGGTGAAGGCCCTGTTTCTTCATGTTGCGTAGAAGAATGAAAAAACACTGCACTTTGGCGTAGTGGCACGGGTCAAAATCCGGGAGGCCCCTCAACCTGGAGAACCCTTATGCGCCTGACTTACCTTTGTATCCCGTTGTTTGCCCTGCTGCTGGCTGGCTGTGGTGATGACGAGCCCAACCGCCCAGTCGATACCACGGTCCCCGATGCACCCGCAGACGAAGCCTTCGGTACTCCGGTCGATCCTGCGGATGATGTCCTGCCGCCGAACAATGGCAACATGCCGCCGCCGACTACTCCTCAACCCGATGATGGCCTGGGCACCGAGTACGGCACTCAGCCCGGCTCGACCCCACCGGCCGGTGACGGAGCGGGCAATACACCCTGACCGCCGTCAGCTTGCCCTTCTAAGCCCGGCCACCTGGTCCGCGGCCAGCAGGAAGCGCTCGATCGCCTGGCGAACATCCTCCCAGGCGGTCTGGTGTTCCATTTCCAGGAAATGCCCGGTATTGCGGATGGTCACATACTCCGAGCGCCTGGCCAGATCGGCGAAATACAGCGCGTCGGTAGGCGTGGTGTATTCGTCCAGCTCGCCATTGAGAAACAGCAGCGGCACATCCACATTGCCCACGCATTGCATGTAGCGGTCGGTATCCAGGCTCAGTACCTGGCGAATGTGGTGGAGCATCTGCGCGTATTCATGGACTTCCAGCGTCGACACATGGCGGAAGTTGCAACGCTTGAACAGCGGCGGCAGATGCTTGCCAATGGTGTCGTTGACCAGCGTGGCTATGCTGTGCCGGTCGCAGGCGGCCATGCACTCCTGGCCACGCTTGAGATAATCCATCATCGACGCATTCAACACCGGTGAGAACGAGCTGATCACTGCGCGCCTGATCCGTGCTGGCCGCTGCGCCAGTGCCAGCAGCGTCGATACTCCACCCCAGGAGAAGGACATCACCTGGTCGGCGCGAAAATGCTCGATAAGGTCCAGCAGGATCAGCGCCTCGTCCTCCTTGCCGAGCATCGCCTGTGAGCGGTTGTGCACCCGCGACGCACCGGAGTAGGGCTGGTCGAACAACACCACGTTGAACAGCGGACAGAGAAAACGCAGCGCCTGGGCGAACGCGGCGCTGGTCGCCAGCGAGCCATTGACCAGGATGATGGTGCTGTCGCTGTGCGGGTGGGGATAGAAGCGCGTCTGCACCTTCAGGTCGCCGTGCACGCGCACCACCGCCTTTTCTGCATACATGTCACATACCTCGGGAAAGCCGAATATCACTGGCGGCCAGTTAACCGGGTGCAGGTTACAGGGGAGTGTCAGCAGATGACCGTGCGGCGGAACGGGCCTGGACATGCCTTGAGATACATGCGGCCGTTCGCCCCTTACCCAAATCCGGCCAAATGGCGTAGGCTGGTCATACCGCCAAGAGATTCACGCGGGTTTCCGAATCAATATGAAGAGGGAAGGCTTATGCAAATTCAGGTTCACAGCGACAACCGCATCGACGGCAGCGCCCGCCTGGCAGACTGGGTCACCGCCAGCGTCTCCAACAAGGTCGGACGCTTCGACGGGGAGTTGACCCGCATAACCGTGTATATCAGCGACGAGAATGGCGAAAAGGCCGGTGCCCAGGACAAGCGCTGCCAGATCGAGGCGCGCCCCAGAGGTCAGGCACCGATCTCGGTCAGCCACAAGGCCGACTCGGTCAACCTTGCCGTCGACGGTGCCATCGAGAAACTGCACGCAGCCCTCACCAGCCTGTTCGGCAAGCTGCGCAGCAAGCGCGCCACACCGCAGATGGCCCCGGCAATCACCGACCCGGACCGCCAGGACGAACTGCTGGAAGAAGACCTGGATGCCGAGGAGCAGGTACGCGGCATCTGACCGCCTGACACCAGGCCAGGGGCAGCGCGCCCTGGCCTGAATCCATTCCCCGCCTGGATTGAGCGTCTCAACCCAAAGCATTTCCTGATCACACTTTGCCAAGTCTGGAGAACGACAGATGGCCAATATCGTTATCACCGGCGCCAACCGCGGCATCGGCCTTGCCCTGGTCAAGAGCTACCTGGTCAGCGGCGATCGCGTTTATGCGCTATGCCGCAACCCCGGTCAGGCGGAGCAACTCGCCAGGCTGGCCGACAACTCGGCCGGCCAACTGACCCTGCATCCCGTCGACATGGCCGACGGCGCATCCATCGACGCGGTGGGGCAGGCACTGGGCGATACCCCGGTCGATGTACTGCTGAACGTCGCCGGCATCATCGGCGGCAGGACCGACAGCCTGGCGAACACCAGCTTCAGCGAAGACGACTTCAATGACTGGCGCAACGCCTTCGAAGTCATGACCATAGGCCCGTTCCGCCTGACCCAGGCACTGCTGCCCAACCTGCTGGCCGCCCAGGGCAAGGTAATGACCGTCAGCACCCAGATCGCCGCCTCCACCTGGAGCCATGGCGGCATGTACGCCTACGGCGCGACCAAGGCCGCGGTGAACCGGCTGATGCTGAGCCTGGCAATCGACCTCAAGCCCCAGGGCATCAGCGTCGCCATGGTCCACCCCGGCTACGTCCAGACCGACATGGGCGGCCCCAACGCAGAGATCACCCCGCAGGAGAGCGCCGCCGGCATCAAGGCCGTGGTCGACAAGCTGACCCTGGAGACCAGCGGCAGCTTCTTCAAGTGGAATGGGGAGTTGCATCCCTGGTGAGGGGGCTCAGGTTGTAACTGCGGGAAGACCTGTCGGGGTGTAGCGCGCCTGCGCTACGCCTGCAGCGTGATGATGCCCTCGGTTACATGGTAATCAGCACGGCCGACGATACCGCCACCAGGCCAATACGCCGAACACAACAATCAGCACCAGCAGATTCACCATTTCCCAGGCTGCTTCGGCAAAGCTGGCACCCAGTTGGTTGAACTTGACCATGATGTTGATGCCCGGCGTCGATGGCAGAAGCTTGGCCAACCACAGCAGCCATTGCGGTGTCGATGTGGCAGGCCAGGAGAGATTGGACAGGAAGAAGAACGGCAGGGAGGTGACCAGGATAAGCTGGTAGGCCCGCTCGCGGGTGCGGAAGAAACTGGCAATGAACAGACCCAGGGCCACCACTGCGCCAACGAATAGCAAACCGCCGACCAGCATACCGGGGAAGTTTCCGCCTTGCGGGTAATCCTGATACCAGAACATGAACCCGGCGTAGTAGAGCATATTGGTGAAGCCGATCAGCAGGCAGGCGCTGGCAATGCCGATCAATTGGGTACCGGAGAAAAACAGTTGTCCCCGCTGTTCGCGGCGGGTTCCTGCCATCACCGCAATGCCCATCAATAGGGTTTGCTGCACGATCAGCTCGGCCACACCGGTGACCACCGCACTGCCGTAACCTTCCCGTGTGTTGAACAGGGGCCGCTGCACCAGGTGCAAGGGCGGCTGTGCTGCGGCACCGGCGAAGGCGGCCTGCCTGAGCGCCGCTTCGCGAGCGAAACCGGTGATGGCATCGCCCAGCCCGGTGAGTACGGTATTGGCGCGCCCGAGCCAGGCGCCACTGGCATAGATGGCAACTTCCCCCTGGTCGCCACGCAGGATATCCCGCTCGAAGCCCTTGGGAATGACCACGAAACCCTCGGCCTTCATCGCCGCAACCTGGGCGGCGGCTTCCGCTTCGCTGGCCGTCAGGGCCGTCACCTGCACGGCGCTGACACGCCCTATATGGCGTATCAGTTCCCGGCTGAGGGCGGTGCGATCCTGATCGACGATCACGACCGGTTGTTCACTGGCCACCTGTTGCCGGTAGCCCGTGGGATAGAAGAACGAGTACAGGATAACGGCGCCCACCATCACCATGACCACGGCGCGATCGGTGAAAACAGCGCGAAAAGTGCTGGCAAAAGCCTCCACAAAAGCAGCGCGATGGTTCTGCATGGTCGTGCGGGTCATCGTTGCCCCCAGGTGGAAGGATCAAGCACCGCCCGGCGATAGGCGCGATAACCGATGGCTCCCGGTATCAGGATGAACAGCACCAGCGCCCCCAGATGGGTGAAGGTCACCGCCGCTGGTGCTGCCAGATAGCGTTCCGCCGCATCCAGTTTCACGTAGCTGGTAAAGGGCAGGAGGTAGTGCCAGGTGCGGGCGAACAGGGAGGCACCATCGATGGGAAAGGTGGCGCCGCAGAAGGCCAGCGAGGTGCCGGCGTACAGGCCGACGCCCGACAAGGCGGTGCCCATATTGCGTATCACCCCGGCCAGCAGCAGGCCGATGGCGGCGTAGGCGGTGTACAGCAACACCTGACCTGTCAGCAGCGCCATCAGTGAACCGGCAATACCATCACCACGGATGACACTCACCCACAGCACCGCGGCAAAACCGTAGAGGGAAAATACCGGGATATAGATCAGCCACTTACCGAGAATGGCGCCCGGCAGGTTGCCGCCACATTGTTCCAGCCAGCGTCCGGCCGTGCCATCACGAAGTTCACGGCAACAGGCACTGGTGACGGCCACGCACAGCATCAAATGCAGCACCGCGGGCAGCAGCAATCCCAGCAGAAATTGCTCAAAGCTGCGCGCCGGGTTGAATAACACGGTTACCTGGGCGCTGACCGGGGCGGGCTTCAACTTGTCTACGCCCTGTTGTAATGCGGTGTGCTCCAACACAATCCGACCGGAGAGATTCTTCACCGCCGCATCGATATCGCGAAAGGCAGTGGCACCTGCGGTGGTGAGGGCGGCGTTATAGAACGCGAACACCGTTGCCGGTTGACCACGCTGGACCTGGTCGTCGGCATTGGCGGGAATATGTATCACCGCATCCACCTGCATGGCACGCACCAGTGGCCAGGCCTGATGCAGATCCAGCGGATGCGCGCGCACCTCCAGTGCCGGGGCTGCATCCAGCGCGCGAATCAATTCGCGGCTGACAGGACCGCGGCTGTCATCCACCACGGCTACCGGCAGCGCACGGGGCACGGCGCTGTAGAACATCGCCGCGAACAGGATCATGGTCAGCCAGGGAATCCAGCTGATCAGGGCCATATCCCAGGGCGAGTGACAGAGAAATTGCCACTCGCGTCGCGCCGAACTGCGCAGCGACGCACCAAAGCCGGTGGCGGCTCCGCTCAGGGTTGTGGCCACGGAAACAGCACACTCATGCCCGGGCGAAAGTTAGTGACCGGCTGCACCGGCCGGGCACGCACCTCAAAGCTTTTTACATCGTAGCCCGCTGATTGCCGGGTGGCCCGCCAGGTAGCGAAATCGCCCGCTGGGCTGATGAAGTACACCTCAAAATCAACCCCGGTCAGCTCCAATGCCGGAATGTCGCCCTTGAGTGCTTGACCCACGCCCACAGCGCCAAACTGATCTTCCCGCAGGGTGAAGGACACCCACATGTTGTCGATATCCACCAGCGTGAACACCGGATAACCGGCAGGTACCAGCTCACCCACGTCGGCCAGGCGTTTGCTGACTTCGCCGGCGACTGGTGCCCGTCCCAGGGCTTCATCGCGAGCGGCGGTAACCTCGGCTACCGCCGCTTCGGCCTGGCGTACCTGGGCCTCGGCGGCATCCCGGTCTTCGCGGCGGGCACCAGCCAGGGCCTCATCGTATTGTGCGCGTGCAGCCCTGGTCAGGGCTTCGGCAGCGCTTGCCTGGGCCAGGGCTTCATCACGCTGCTGACGGGTAACCACGCCCTCACTGTGCAAGCGATCGAGACGTACGGCCGTCGTCCGCGCCAGGTCCGATGCCGCTTTTGCACGCTGCCAGTTGGCCTCGGCGGCACTGATCTGCTCTACGCGCGCCCCTTCGCTGGCCTTTTCCGCCTGGGCGCGGGCCGCATCCAGTACTGCCGTGGCCTGGCGGAACTTGGCTTCCACTTCAGGGCTGTCGAGGGTGAACAGATGCTGCCCGGCAGTGACGCGCTCGCCTTCGCGCACATGCAGTTCGGCAATCCGCGCCGGAATCTTTGCCGACACCTTGACCGAGTCGGCATCGGCCATGCCTTGTACCAGTCCGGTGGTGGTGCGAAAGGCCAGCCAGAGTCCGACGATGACAACGGCCAGCGCCAGGAAAACGGCCAGCAGTAACAGCAGGCGGGGGAGGGCAGAGCGGGTATTGGTCATGGTGAAAGCACTCTGTCGGCTTGGCGAAGGTAATCGCTGTAACGGTGGGTCTGTCCGCTGACATCCAGCAGCTGAATCAAGGCAAGATCAAACTCCCAGGCCGCCAGGGCGCGATCAGTACGGGTTTTGCCCAACTGCAGGCGGGCATCGATCACATCGAGGGAGGTTGCCTGTCCCTCCTGGAACGACAAGCCCTGCAGGCGCAGGTTTTCTTCGGCGCTGGCCAGGGCACTCTCTAGCAGGGTGAATTGCTGGCGCGCACTGTCCACTGCCAGCCAGGCGCGTGCCACACCGATTTCCAGCTTGACGGCGGTATCGCGTAAACCGTACTCCACCTGCAGTTGCTGGCTGCGCGCCGCGCCCACCTGGCGGTGGCGATCCGTATTGGAAAAGAGCGTGTAACTCACCCCGACACCAAAGGCCCAATCGGACTCGGTGAGCAGTGCATCCTCGCGTTTCAGGTCGTATTGGCCGAACAGATACACGCGCGGTTTCCAGTTGGCCTGTTCCGCCAGAACCTTTTGCCGGGCCTGCTCGCCCACCGCGCGCAATTGCTCCAGGCCGGGATGCTGGCGCACCGCAGTCTCGACAAAATACTCAACGGGTTCAAGCGGCGCCTGTACTACAAACAGCGGCGACAAGGGTTGAATGGGAACCTCACTGCGCAATAAGCCGGCCAATGCCGCTTGCGCTCCGCGCAGATCATTGACTGCCTTGACGTATTCGCGCTCGGCATTATCCAGCGCCACCTGCGCCTGCAACAGCTGGGCGCGGGTGGCAAAACCCTCCTGTTCCAGTTTGCGGGCATGGTCGTAATGCTCCTGCAAGCCGTTGCGCACCTCCAGCCGCACCGCAACAACCTGTTGCGCCAACTGCTGCCCGAAGTAGGCCTCCACCAGTTGCACGGTCTCATCCTGGCCAGCGCGGGCCAGCAGGGCATCGGCCTCGTCCGCCGCTGCATTGGCGGCGGCCTTGGCAGCGCTGATTTGCCCGCCAGTCCAGACCGGCATCGTCGCCGTCACGATCGGCCGGGTGCGCCAATCCTTTTCTGCGAACTCCAGCGGACTGGAGATATCGAAGGCCTCGGCTACCGGCTCCAGCGAGCCCAGTGGCAGCTTAAGGCTTTTCTGGAAGTGCAGGCGGCGGATATCAATGGACACATCCGGGTAGGACAAACTGCGGCTGGCCTCGGCCAACTGGCGACGGCTCTCCACCTGGCTGCGGGAGCTGGCCAGGGCATCGGAGACATGCGAGAGGCGCTCTTGGGCTTCTTCAAAATGCAGCGCCAGCGGCTGCGCCTGCGCACCAAGGGAGACGAATGCGGTAAGGGAACCCAGTGTCAGCAGTGCCAGAAACCTGCGACCAGGGGATATTGGCATGTTGTCTCCTTTCATTCCCGGCAAGCAAGATGCAGGGAGTATAGAGCGCCGTACCGTTTAATTCAGCCCGGGTGCGTCTATTGTTGCCGCTTGTGGGACATCCGTGACCTCTTTCTCTGCTTTTCAGATCTCTTTTTTATTGTGTGTATGGTGTGTATAATTGGTTCGGGCAAACAAGGAGATGCTGATGCGCAGTAGACAGGTGATTGGTCTGCTGATTGAACATGGATGGTATGAGGTAGCCGTGAAGGGCAGCCATCATCAGTTCAAGTACCCAGAGCGACCGGGGAGGGTGACCGTTCCCCCCAGTATTTTGAAGCAGGCTGGTATCAAGTGATGCTGGCGATGCAGAAGGGGTTTGCAGTGAAATATCCTGTAGTGCTACACAAAGACGCTGGCAGCGAGTACGGCGTGACCGTGCCTGATGTGCCCGGCTGCTTTTCTGCAGGCGAGACCATGGCTGAAGCACTGGATAATGTGCATGAAGCGCTGGCGCTGCATTTTGAGGGGCTGGTGGCGGATGGGAGTTCATTGCCGCAGGCGAGCGAAGTAGATGTGCACGTGGTGAAGCCGGAGTACGCTGGTGGCGTATGGGCGCTGGTGGACTTTGATGTAACTCCTTACCTGGGCAAAGCGGTGCGCTTCAATGCAACCTTGCCGGAACACCTGTTGGCCCGGATTGATGAGTATGTGAAGAGTCATCCGGAACACAGAAGCCGCTCGGGCTTTCTTGCCGATGCGTCGCTGCGGGCACTGCAGTCGGTATAGCAGCGGAGTGAGTCAGCATGGCTGGTCTGGATGCCATGGCTTATCTGCCCCCTGCTACGTAACTGATGCTGGAGAGTGGGGCAGACTGGAATCTTTGTTGGTTTCAGCAGGCGGGTATCTGAAGTGTTTAACTGCAAGGCTGATCGACTGAACTGTTAGGACTCCATGAGTCACCGTTTATTGCCGGTCGGCAATGGTACCGGCCTTGCACCTTTGGCAAGCCACCAAGCGGTAAACAGGCTTGCACTGACGAAGAACAGTTGCAATCCAGCGTAAAACAAGCTGGAAATGAAGGGCGTAATCAGGTGAAGGATAGGGGCCGTGCGAAAACCATAGACCAGGTTGGCGAAGATCCCCGCAGCGAGACTGGTAAGCGCATACCAGGCGAGAAGGAATAACACCAGGTTTTTCAGGCTCAATCGGTGCATGTACTGAAGCATCACTGCATAAGCGAATACCCCAGCGACGCCGTGAAAGAGGTCGATTTCAGAGATGATTTCATACTTGATTCCCAGTTCCGGCCACTCAAAAGGGGCGAATAGATGACTGAAGAACCTGGTCAGCATGTTGAGGCAAGTATTGACCGTAAATATGAAAATCAGCCCGCGTGCTGGAGGTAGCCTGCCCCCCTTGTGACCTTCAAGGTATACCGCGATGGCCCAGCCAAGCGCCCCGCCGAAGATGAGAATGGCAGCAATCCTCTCCATCCAATGCAGGCTGCCGTAGTGGTAATAAACAGGTAGGAAAAGCCACAGCAGGTAGAATCCTGACAGCAATGCGAGGATAGACCTGGAACGCCTTACCACCCATGAAGCATTTGCGTCTCGGGTAGTGGCCTCGGGCGTGGCTGTCTGAATGTCATTGAGGTGGCTGTCCATATCCCTGTTCTGTCCTTTACTGATTACGCGAAAGTGGTTACGGGTCATCCTTCATGTGATGACACCCGCTGGACGGATAGTTTTGCAACTGGTTGACGGAATGCAAGTCAGGGATAATCAGGTTGCGACATGGTTATCTCAATGTAAAAGTAAAAGGCTATTGAGCAACCCCGCCAACTCCATCACATCCCGCAATCTTGGCGCTATTCATCACCTGTTTCTTTTGTCATTCTGCGCCCACACAATACTCAGGGAATCAAAATGCCCTATAGCCATGATCAGAACTTCAAGAACCTGATCTTGGACTACCCACAGCAGGCGCTGGAGTTCTTTGCTGCCAGGGAAGCAGTTGGTCTGGATCAACAGGTGCGGATCATTCCGATCCGACAGGAACAACTCAAAAAACGCCTCGGCGACCGTTATCGCGAACTGGATGTACCCGTGCTGGTGGAATGGCCGGACGGCAAGCGCGAAGCCTTGTTGTTTGTACTGGAGGAGGAAACCGACCCCACACGCTTCTCCATCCGCAGGAGAACACCAAAATGGCCGGTTTGACAGAGCGCTTGTTGAATGAGGGCAGGCAAGAAGGAAGGCAAGAAGGTAGACAGGAAGGTGAGCAGAATCTTCTGTTGCGCCTGCTTACCCGCCGCTTTGGTCCTCTGGATGCCGCAACCAAACAGCGTGTACAGCAGGCCAGCCCGGAAGAACTGGAACGCTGGGCGGATAATATTCTGGATGCCCGAACACTGGATGAGGTCTTTACTCGCCACTGAAGGCCCGTTTCTATCGAGATCACCGTCACTGCGTATCTATATCACGCTCCAGCGCTATACCAGCGGCCTTGGGCTATGCTCCATTCTTGAGTCACCGCACAGTTTCGGCAACCGGGCCAGTGTCCTCCCCAAACTCATGCCAGAATCACAGCAAAAGTCCCCGTCACAACCCCAATGGTGTCGTTCATGGATGACAACGGAATAAAAGCAGCCGCGCGCAAGGCCCTGATGGCGGCAGACCCGCTCTATCACTCCTGGCCAGCGGATCAGCAGGAACGGTTTCGTGCGACCATGGACGAGGCTGCCAGCAACAGGGTGGATGCCGTATTGCTCGGTGAGGTGCTGGGTATCTCGTGCACCACTGAAAACGCCCGCGATATCTGGCGCGGCCTGCCACTGGAGAAACTCGAGCACCTCAACTGGGCGAAACTGCTTACCACCGGCATCGGTGAAGACATGATCTGGCTCAACGCATCTATGGCCGAGCATGTCAGCCTGCTGAGTTTTGACACCCTGCGTGATTATGACTTTGACGACCACCTGTTCCAGGAAAAGGTGAATGATCGGGAGATCGAGGACTACCAGAAGCGGGACTACTACGCGTTGCGGTTTCCCCATTGGGTGCGCCTGCTCATCGAGGGAAAGCTGTACTACGCCACCCTCAGCTCGCTGGCTACCTACATCACGAATCAGCTCGAGGAACAGGGACGGGATTTGATCCAGCGCCTGGTGCCTCATGAGTATGTTCACGGCAGGAACCATGGCAAGCAGGAAAAGGATGGCGTGCTCTGGGATCTGCAGATAGATGCCGGCGGCCTGGAGCCGCAACTCGACGAGCTGGAACAGCAATGGTACCAGTACCTCCAGCAGTGCTGGACCGAACTCAGCCAGTCATTCATATGCCAGCCGCCTGCCGCCTTCATGAAGGATACCAGCGAGCATGGGGAAGCGAATTATCTGTTCCTGTTCAACAACTCCGCAGCTCTTGAACGCACCCGCTGGCGGCATTTCCTCTCGGACTGCCGGCAGATAGAGGGAGCGTTCAGCGAGGTAGAGCAGCAGCTGGACCAAGCGTGGAAGCTAGCGGAAAAATGGCTGCAGGAAGCTCACCAGAACATCCTGCAGAACTTTGATCCTGCGGTGACCAAGCTGAGAAAAAAGCGGAAGATTGTGGTGGCGCCGGGTGCCTTCGATAGCTTGTTGCGGCCGGATGGAGATGATGAGTGGTGATGTGGTAGGAGTTTGCAGTGAAATATCCTAGCTTGAAAAAGATGATTTTCTGTTCGGTCTGTATAAGGAGCATGTGCGGGCGCGGGAAGCAGAAAGAGCGTCTCGCGAGCAGACAGGCGAATTAACAGCGGCTGCGACCCTCACTGCACTGGTTGATTGGAGCATTGCTCAGCGTACAACCGCTGTGATTTGCGCGGCCCTCTGCCCAGTAGCTGATCCCTTTTCTGGGGGTCAGGTAAAGCGGATAGGCCCTTGGTACCTGGCCACTGTGCTGTCATGTGTCAGCAACTCCATTCCTTCTTCCATGGCCTGGGCTATGAGGATGCGGTCAAACGGGTCTTTATGGTGATTCTCCAGAGTTATAACCCGTGCGGTATGCGAACTGGTAATAGCTAGTTCATGATAGTCTGCGTCAAGAAGCGCCCTGCGCAGCACAGAAGGGTCGAGCTGGAGGGCCCCGCTGCCTGTCTTGATCGCTACCTCCCAGATGCTGGCTGCACTGAAATACAGATCATTCGAAGGGGATTCGATAATGCCTGCAGCCTCGGCTGGCAAACGGTCGGGGGAGACTGCCGCCCAGATCAGCAGGTGCGTATCAAGCAGAAACCTCACGATTGACCACCGGTGAACAGTGATTCGATCTCATCCGCCATCAGGCTGTCAAAATCCTCAGGTATCTCACAGATACCCTGCAGCATCCCGGTGCGGGGTTTTTTCTCAATAGCTGTAACACGCGCAACAGGCTTGCCCGCTTTGGCAATGATGAACGAGCCACCCTGGGTGCTGATATGATCGACCAGCTTCGACAGATTAGTCTTGGCTTCGTGCATGTTGACGGTTTCCGTGTGCATGGTAGATCACCTCTTTGAACTAATGTTGTTAGCTAATTTTAGTGTGGAATCCCCGAAATGCCAAGCTCAATGCAACGACCTCTACCCATCTACGTGTCTGCCACCCGCTGCCGCCGGCTTTGAAGTAGTCGAGCACCTCGGTACTCAAGCGTACGGATACCTGGGTTTTGGTTGGGGCTTTCTGTGGGCCATGGGTGCGGCTAGGCAGTTTCTTGCGCAGACTGGCGTTCAAGTCGGAAAAACTCTTGGCGCTGGCTACTTCGTCGGCAGTCCACTCGGGATTGTCGGCATCGAGCCGCTCGGGGTCAGGTTTGCGATTCATAATGCTTTACCTCACGCTTGTTAGCCTTGTGAAAGCTGATGACTCGAATGCCGGTCATCGTCTCAGCAAACACCAGAGCGTGGAGCCGTTCACCGATATAGCCCAGGGCCCGGAGTGATAGCTTGGCCGCTTTTACCCTATGACCATGACCCCTTTGCTTTCACGCCAGAGCGTCCAATCCTTTCTTATCTACCAGGTTCAGCAGCTTCAACGAGGGGCCGTTTGGCTTCTTACCGCCAATTTCCCACTTCTGCACTGTGGAAGGGCTGATGTTGAGGTAGGCAGCAAATACCGCTTGGCTGGCTCGGGTTTTCCGCCGGATACCTTTGATCTGTTCCGGGGTATAGACCAGCACAGGTGGCAGACACATAGCATCGAACTCGCGTAGAGTCACGTCGCTCATCACGCCTGCGTCGTGTAACTCTTTGGCACTTTCGTGGATAGTGTCCAGGATTGATTTATCCATCGTTAACGACCTCGGTCAGTACGCCGTGTTTGACGGCTTTTATCAACTCGGCTTGGCTGTAGTTCAGCAAGATATCTGCATACAGCTTCAAGGCCTTCAGCTCCCTGTCGCTGATATTGGCCCTGGTATTCTTGGCGAAGCCGTAAACGAAGAAGGCTCTGTTGCCTGCGCGGTACGCCAACAGAGTTCGGACACCTCCGCTTTTGCCTCGGCCACCAACAGCCACTCGTTTCTTGAATACCTGACCGCCTAGGTCGGCGTCCACCAAGCCTTGTGTTATTTCCTCGACTGCACACAGCAAAGCCTCGTTGCTTAGTCCCTCCTTAGCGGCCCATTTGCTGAATGCCCGGTTTTTGAATACCTGCATGCCACGTCCTTGTCCTGTGGGTTAGTATATCACCAGGTGCTATAGGTGCAATCCCTGTCAAACTAACAGGCGAGGCCGCCCCGTCAACAACTTGCTTGCATGATTGTGATGCTGTACTTGGAAAAATGCCTCCGACCTGCCGGCTTAAAGTGGAACCATGCCGAAAGAAAAGGGGTTAGGTACATTTTCAGGTTTTGCATCGCCCGGCTCAGCGTGCCGGGGATGCTTGGTGTTAGCAGCAGGTGCACGTGGTTGGTCATCAGGCACCAGCTATGCACGCTCACCTCCAGATGGCTTGCGTACTCGTCAAGCAGATGCAGGTATTCCAGATAGCATCGATGATCGAAGAAAATAGCCTGTCGGTCGACACCCCGTTGCACGATATGGTGTGGCAGCCCAACGATTTCCAATCGCGGTTGGCGCGGCATCGCATAACCCACCCATGGACGCTTCCTGGTATTTCTTAGTACTTTTAAAGGTGCTATTTACAGTGCTATTTGGTGAGTGTATATTGGTTTCAGCTCGCATAGCCCTGCTGCACAGCGCGCAGCAAATCGATGCGGAACGACACTGAAAACGATGCTGACAAGCGAAGTGAGGACTCTATGGCTATGACATTCCCGGTCTTGGCTGATGTAGCTGCATCGGTCACAGACTTGAAAAGAGACCCTATGGGCACTCTTCGCGAGGGAAATGGTGAAACTGTCGTGATCTTGAATCGTAACGAGCCGGCGTTTTATGCCGTGCCTCCGGAAGTATACGAAGCCATGCTTGAGATGATCGATGACATGAGTCTGGCAGAAACCATTCGTGCCCGCCGCGATGAACCGGCGATCGAGGTGGATATAGATGAGCTCCTCCAACAAGGAAGCCTCCAGTAAGAGATATAAACTCAAATTCAAGGAATCTGCGAAAAAAGAGTGGAACAAGCTTGGTCCGGTCATTCAGCGACAGTTTGCGAGCAAGCTCAAGGAGAGGCTCGACAACCCTAAGGTTGAAGCAGCCAAGCTAAGGGGAATGCCCGGATGCTACAAAATCAAGCTGAGGGCCAACGGGTATCGGCTGGTCTATGAAGTATTAGACGCTGAGATAACCGTTATGGTTATTGCCGTTGGGAAAAGAGAGCGCGGCAAAGCATATGCCAAAGCGCAAAATCGCCTTGACTCATGACTTTTTGCTGCACAAGGGCCCACCTGAAGGCAAGTCAGATGGCTGATCATCCCTGCTCTAGTTCGAGCGGGGCAGCTTCTGGATTATTTTGAGCGGTCTCCCTGTCCAAGAGCTGTACTTGGCCCTTCTGTGCTTTTCAGGCTGCGGGGTAGGGCACTTGCAATACCGAAAATGTACCTGACCTTTTCCTGCTTTGCCAGCAAGGGTGTTTATTTATTAGCGGCGTTTAGCGCAGGGGATTAAATTGAGCGAAACTGAGAAATACAAAGACAAAGCCCAGACCAGCGTGGTTCAAATCAATTGGCAAAAGATAGTCAGCGATGGCCTGCTCTGGCTGAATGAGCGGGCTTGGCCCCTAGGTGGCGGGATTTTATTCGTATCATTTCTTTATCTGCACAATTATATACAGGACGAGCAGATACCATTGAGCATTACATCACCAGCCGTCATCACTGCATTACCATTGCTATTCGCAATGCTGATATTCATGATCGTCATGCTGTCCAGCCTAATACTATTGCCTACCGCTATGCTGTTCACGCCAATGGCCAAGGGTGAAAAGCCGCAGATCGAGTGTATGGGGCTCGATTCAGAAAACGCTGAAGCATATCGCAAGCCACGCAAAAGATTAGCCATTTGCTGGCTAGGTGGATTACTAGTAGTTGGTGTTTTTTGGTGGCTAATTGTCTTTATGGAGCCACTCAGGGAGGCTCCCTCTAGTTTGAAATTTTTGGCGTTTCTGCTGACCGTGCTCGCTTTTATTGTCGTTGTTAACCTAGGCCAATTTTCAAGAATAGATCAATGGCGGCACGTTTCTTCAGACTATTTCTTCAGTTGCCTTGCCAGCAGCGTGATTCAAGTATTGGTCATACTGTTTACATTTACCATTACAGAGATACTGGCGAGCCAGTACAGAGATAGTGTTGTAGCTCAGACACTCTGCATGCTGGGAGCGCTATTGTTCCTATGGTTTATTCAGATTTTTGGAGCTCATCTGCTATTGAATGCCTCCAGACATCAAAATCCTATCGCTTATGTTACTCTGATAGGGGCTGTAATAATTGGAACTTTAGGGCTGGTCACGCCTGTCAGTTCAAAATTGGCAGGCTATGCCTTCCAGATGTCAGCTTCGGGCGGAAAGCCTTGTGCCATAGTCACATGGTCGCCAGATTATAATTCTGGTGTCGGTATGTTGCATGACTCGAAAGCTGGCCAAAGTATGCCCATCCGCATCTTGGCCAAAGCGGATGAATTCTATTATGCACGTCTTCATAACACGACATCGAAAGCAGTAACATTTGTGCCACAACGGGCAGTCGCCATAATCGATGAATGCCCGGACCCTAGAGTGAAGTGAATCAGAAAGGGGGGAGACGGGAAATAATGAAACCTACTTAGCCGGTACCTGCCCCCTTTTTCGTGACCCCTTTTTCAGGAGATGCGCTATGCGAAGCACTCAACAATTCAGTATCACGCTGCCGAACCCGATGGCTGATGCGGTAAAAGCCAGGGTGTCCGCTGGGGAATATGCTTCTGAAAGTGAAGTGATTCGGGATGAGCTGTGGGCGTTGTTCGCTCGCGAGCGCGCCGTGGAGAACTGGCCCAATAGTCAAGTAGCTCCTGCCTACGATGCGATCAAAGCTGACCCATCACGTGCGCTGAGCATCGATCAGGTGCGTACCCGGTTGGCGGCAGAGCACCAAAGCACCACTCCAGAGTCATAATGACGTATACCGTCGAGTTTGCGCCGGAAGCCAGAACTTCGAGACGGCCTTTTAGCCGGAGCCGTGAAAGCCAGCGTTAAACGTACCTGACCCCAATGGCACTTACTTAGCCTTTTTCGGATGCCCATATTTCGCGATCTTTCTGCGAGCTTGCGGTCTTGACTGGGTCAGTAGAGGGTGGGTTTTAGGTCGTCGTTTGACCGCTCTGGGCTCGATCCGCCCGGGACGATTGCCCACCCGCTGCTCGGCAATCAATAATAGCAACGACGTCATTTGCTCATCATCACTCCCATCGTGATATTGCCGCCAAGCGCCCCATAGTTGCAGCGCATGCTTGAAGCTCAACTGCCGAGGTAGACAGTCTCCCAGCAAGGCTGACTGCGCCATCAACAGGCGAATGAGATTGTGGGCCAGCAGGTAAACCCACAGCTCCTTGATCGCCATGTCAGGCGTCTTGCAGCTCAGAATCTCTAGCCCCAGCGTACTTTTCAGATTGCGTATATCAAGCTCAACATGCCAGCGACTGCGGTAAAGTTGCTTGATGTCAGCTTTGTGAACCTGCTTGGCGTTCAACAAGGTAGTGACCATGATCTTGCCGCCGCAATGCAGTTCTCGTACGGTCAGGGTGGCAGGAACCTGATCATATTGCTCTTGGCTCATCCAGCGCGGTCTGCGCGGTGGCTTGGTCAATTCGATAAGGTGGTCTTTTGCTCCCAGAGACTGCCCTTTACTGAAATCGGTCGAGCGTTTGCGAGCGCCATACTGCTCGAACACGCCGTCGATATCACGACGCTGTAGCTCACTCAGCAGAAAGTACGTGGGGTGGAACGCGTCGCCAATCAGAACGTCACCCGTATGCAAGTTCGATAACATGCCTCTGAGCAGTGTTTGTTCATCTCCTCCCTTACCGTTGTAGGGGCCAATGGCAGCATCCAGAATAGCGCCGCTGGCCAGGCAAATGATGCCTACCAGCCGGCATAAGGGAAAGCCCAGCCCGGGTTTCTGGCTGTTAGGTTGAGGGTAGCGTTTCTGATTGGCCGGCGTATCCGGCATGGAAATCATCGTGCCATCCACCAAGCGTACGGGTCTGCCGCGCCACTGCCATGCCACGGGCGCTGCCTCGCTCATCATGCGTCCGGCCTGTCGGCTCAAAGTGGACACCATACCGACAGGCAACCGCTGTCGCGCCCGGCAGTAAGCTCCCGTATGCGTGCTGCAGCTTGGCAGACCACAAGCCAACCGCTTGATAGCCGCATCGTTCACCGCTTTCTGACAAGAACGGTCTGCGCTCATGGCCTGAGCCAGAAACAGGGACAGGGTTTCTGTTGGCGGAAATAGTCGTTCTCGGTACGCGGGGAGCAAAGACTCTACGCAATCGAGCATGTCAGGGGTGGTTAGCAGGTTGAAAAAACCGTGGGGATCAAGTCCCTGGGCGTGATGGCGAATACGTTGTTGTTGATGACGGGCGAATCGGCGGCTAGGATGCACGGGAGGCTGGCTCGTGTGTTGTCAGGTGAAGGTTTGGTCGCTTTCAACCTGTGACCCTGAGCCAGACTTTTCACTTAAATTTCAAGTGCTTAGCACTTAAGTAGGTGTCATTCGTACCTGACCCCTTTTTTCGTGCGGTGAAACTTTAACCGCGCAGGCGGTGTGACCTGCTGATTTGAGCGCACTTGTCTGCAGGAAGTGAATTGATCAGCGGTTCCTTAGCTTGACTGGATCAAGCTGATATAATGTATTATTGATTTTCATCTTATTAAGGTTGTCAAATATCCTCAGTGATTTGTTGCTTGCTATATTCTCTAAGGATTTTGACTCGGAAGCCTTGCAACCAAAATAAACTCCGCTTATAGCTGACGGATTTACTCTAAAAAGATGAATGGGCGGCTCATGCCAGTTGCACGCAAGAAGGTGGATTTCTGTTTTTATGCTTTTATCCCCCATTTCTTCGTGCATTTCATATTCGTTCGGATAAATAATCTGTATTTTCCCGTTTTTTAATTCAATTAATTTTATCGTATCGTCTAAAGAGCATTGCTCTCTAATATGGTGGCAGTCTTTGCAAATGATTGAGTCTGCATCCTTCAAGGGCACAATGCTTCGTTGCTCTTTCTCATAAATCCAATCATTGGATTTAGTGAATAATATTGTGCGGTTAAATTTTCCCCAATGAAAGTCTTCCATTGAGTCAGGTGCCGAAAATTCTGATCTATCAAAACTTGGCATCACCCTGCGATAGTCAACCTTCTCTGGGAATTCGTAGCAATCTGCAAAATAACTCTTGCCAAATCTGCTTTTACGACCATCGATCTCCTTTAGCGAGTCCATGAAAAATGATTTATTGAAATCAAATTCAATTACCATTCCCCTGTGTTCATCTGCGTAATGAGCCCACATTAGCGGATTATTAAAGTCCTCGGTAAATGAAAGCACACCCAAATCAAATAGCTCGCTCTGGATTACACCCATGCTCTCATTGAGTTCTGATTCATCAGTTTCATATACTTCCTTACCATTTTTTCTGTAAAAATCTCTTTGATTTCGGTCTGCGTCACGCACCTGATCTTTATTGAAGTGCCCCTCAAAAGGATCATTCAGAGCCGGAACTGGCGTTGCCCGAATCATGGGATTTGTGAAGAAATCTTCTCTTAATGGCATGTATTTATATAGGAATCTGTTCATGTATCTCGCGTAAACTCACGCCTGAGTTAAGCCGACAGGCGAAGCCCGTTCGGCTTGAATGAATTGTTAGGAGCCAGTGCCACTCTTGAGGATGGCTGTGGCCACTGTTGCCCCTGCGAGGATGATTGCCACGACAATCGGAATGACAGCAAGCCATCTCTCGGAACGACTTTTTTGTCGGTCATGGATCTCTATGGAAACTTCGATGAGCTTATTCACTACTGACACGTCCAATGGCGCGCGAATCTTCTTGTTGTTCTCGACGACGTGAGGTAACACATAGCGAGAAAGGGTTCTACCCCGCTAACACGGACGGTTTTAAAGAGCCGAAAACTTCAGATCTTGCTGAGCAACTCTACGACGCATTCGTGGGTTATGAAACCGCTCAATATAGTCGAACAGATCCGCTCGCGCTTCATCAAGTGTCCGGTACGATTGATGAGCAACACGCTCGCGCTTGAGTTGGCCGAAGAAGCCCTCACAAGCCGCGTTATCGCCACAATGGCCAACGGCACTCATGCTGCAAACCAGCGTGTTTCGGCTCAGAAAGCGCTGATAGTCGACGCTGGTAAATTGGCTTCCCCTGTCAGAATGTAAAATGACCGACCAGTTACCCTGACGCTGCCAAATCGCCATCTCCACTGCCCGGATGACCATCTGCCTATCTTGGCGATGATGCATCGACCAGCCAATCACTAGCTTGCTGTACAGATCCAGCACTACACACAGGAAGAGCTTGCCCTCCAGCGTGGCTATCTCCGTGATATCCGTGACCCATTTGCGCTCCGGCTCCAAGGCATTGAAGTCGCGTTCCAGTAGATTTTCCACACCTGCTGGGCGGCCAGACGTTACTCGGCCAAAGCCACGTCTCTTCCTGCGCGGCCAACCTTGAATTTGCTCTGCGGCCATCAAGCGAGCAACACGGTTCAGGCTGGCGGTTTCACCTTCGAATAGGAGATCCTCGTGCATGCGAGGCGCACCTATTGCACCGCGGCTATCCTCATGGATCTCACGAATACGCTTTATCAGGCGCGCATTATCCTGAGCGCGTGGGCTTGGCTCACGATCTTGCCAGTCGTAATAGCCACTGGCAGACACCTTCAAACAACGGCACATCAGTCGGACTGGGTACTCGTTGCGGCAGCGCTGGATCACCGAGTACCGTTCGATGATTCCCTGGCAAAGTACGCTGCCGCGTCTTTTAAAAAATCACGTTCCTTCGTCACTCGGGCCAGCTCGCGCTTGAGGCGGGCAAGTTCTTCATCTCGCGGGTTGCCTGTGCCGGGAAAAGGCTTCTCAGCTGCTCGCGCCTCACGCACCCAGCGATTTAGCAAGCTTGGCGCCACCCCGATCTCTTGAGCTATCTGACGACAGCTGGTGCCTGAGCGACGGGCCAGTTCTACGGCCTCCCGTTTGAACTCCGGGCTATATTGTTTGCGCTTGGACATGAACACTCCTATGACTCCACATGAGTCTACTTGAAAGTGTCCGTGTTAGCGGGGTAGAACCCGTTGTTGGGCCAGGCTTATGGCGTTCTGTGGTGCCTCAGCCTGCCCTGATGTCCACATGATTCCAAAATAATGCCTCAGAGGCTATAGCCAAATGGCTTCTGAGACAAGGGAGATTCCTGAGGGCCTGCTAGGCCGCAGGCGTAGCGCGGGGGCGCTACACCCCGGGGTGTAGTGGGGCTAAAGGTTTGGCTTGGCTGTCCGATACGCTGGGTGTTGGCGGCGGGTGCTTTTGGGCCTGTCAACCCACCGGGAAAATTTTTCGGAAAAAAGATTAAAGCTCCTGGTGGGGACGCCGATAAGGGGATTGAACGCGAACATTATGGGTGCCTGGGGATGCCGGCCCATGAGTCGCTAGCTCAGGCAAACATTGATTTTGGTCACACGGAGAACTACCCATGGCCCTTACAGTTAACAGCAACATTGCTTCTCTGAACGCCCAGCGTAACCTGGGTACTTCTACCAGCAACCTGTCCACTTCCCTGGAGCGTCTGGCTTCGGGTTCGAAGATCAACAGCGCTAAAGACGACGCTGCCGGTCTGCAGATTTCCAACCGTCTGACCAGCCAGATCAATGGCCTGAACGTAGCGGTGAAGAACGCCAACGATGGTGTTTCCATTGCCCAGACCGCTGAAGGTGCGATGCAGGAATCGACCAATATCATGCAGCGTATGCGTGACCTGGCCCTGCAGGCTGCCAACGGTTCCAACAGCGATACCGAACGTGCCGCTCTGCAGCAGGAATTCTCCGCGCTGTCCGGTGAGCTGACCCGTATCGCTGAAACCACCGCCTTCGGCGGCAAGAAGCTGCTGGACGGCAAGTTCGGCAACACCAGCTTCCAGATCGGCTCCAATGCCAACGAGACTGTATCCTTCGGCCTGAGTAGCGTCAGCTCCTCCGCGCTGAAAGGCACTTATAGCTCCGCTACTGCTGAAGGTGGTGTAAATCAGCTTTCTGCAGAGGTAGTTGGTAAGCCTGTCTTGACTGCAACTGCAACAGCTACGGGTACCGCAGACTTTATTATGGAGTCTGAGACCGTCGGTGCGGAAGGTGCCGGGCAGCTGACTATCGGTAGCATTGATATTACTGTTACTGCCGACGACACCCTGGAAAGCGTTGTAGCCAAAATTAATGGTGAGGGCGTGGCCTCTCTCGATGCTGAGATAAGCGCAACGGGACAGCTACAAATAAACAATGACACCGGTTCTTCCGTAACGGTCGGAGGAGATGCTGGAACGCTTAGTGCTTTTGGTTTCACTGACGGGCAGACTGTTGCTGATGGAACCCCCGAGGTTGGTACTGCAACATTTGAGCTGCAAACTACCTTGGGTTCCGATGCCGGTAATATTATCATTGGTACTTCCAATATCGCACTGACGGCAGGTGATACTCTTGAGTCCATCGTAACCAAGATTAATGCGCACTCAGACAATACCGGTGTGCGTGCCTCTATCGGTGAAAGTAGTACCGAAGGTGCGGGGAATCTTGTTCTGAGCTCCAACGACGCCTTTACGATTGATGGCGCGAGTAATGCAGCCACTGTAAACGCATTGCTGGGTGGAGCAACATTTACCGCCGGCACTAATCTTTCCGTTGATGCAGAGGGTGCCGGCCTTGCAGCAGCAGCTTCTATATCGATCAACAACGCTGAGATCAGCTTTGCGGCCGGTAGTACTGTTTCCGATATCGCTGATGCTATCAACGACTCTGCAACTGGTATCGAAGGCATAACAGCTAGTGTTACCCAAGATGGTCGTCTGAAGCTCAATTCACAGGATGGTAAGGCAGTCATGTTGGCCGATGCAGCCGGTAGCGCCGGCTCCCTGCAGGCGTTGGGCCTGACTGCTGGCAACACTGCGGCCAAACTGACTGAAAATACTTCGATCAATCTGAACGGCACTGAAGTTCGGTTGGCCAAGGGCAGTGATATGGAATCCATCGTGACTGCCATCAATACTGCCAGCACTGGTGTCAGTGCCAGCGTGAATGAGGATGGTACTCTCAAGCTGTTCTCTGGTAATGAGTCCTTTAGCGTTGCTGATGGCGCAGCAGGAACTGGTCTGGCAGCTCTGGGGCTGACCGGGGTGGCTGGAGAGCATCGCGGTGTGGTTGTTGAGTCTTCAGTAAGCAACCTGGACATTACCTCTGCCGAAGGCGCGCAGCAGGCCATCTCGGTTCTGGACGGCGCCATGCAGCAGATCGACAGCGAGCGCGCCAAGCTGGGTGCGGTACAAAACCGCTTCGAGTCGACCATCAGCAACCTGCAGAACATTGCTGAGAACGCCTCCGCCGCCCGCGGTCGTGTTATGGATACCGACTACGCTGCAGAATCCGCCAACCTGGCCAAGAACCAGATCATGCAGCAGGCGGGTACTGCGATGCTGGCTCAGGCCAACCAACTGCCGCAAGCGGTCCTCAGCCTGCTGGGCTAAGGTAAGCTGGTGGCATGACCGGCGGGGGAAGGGGTGACTCTTCTCCCGCCTTGTCCTGTGCGAGGGAAAAACCATGGATATGGGAACACTCAGTAACAGGGGTAGCCTGGGGCCAGGTGCTCCGGTTTCCAGAACGAATGATGTGGGTGCAGCGGCTTCGACTGTGGCGGTGAATAGCCGTCAGGGTGAGGAGCTGAAGCAGCAGGGCATTGCCGAGCCGGATCGCGAGCAAGTGCTGGCGGCGGTGGAGGAGATGCAGAATTTTGTGCAGGCGGCGCATCACAATATCCAGTTTCAGCTGGATGATGATAGCGGCCGTATGCTGGTGAAGGTGACCGAGCGGGGCTCGGGTGAGGTGATTCGGCAGATTCCGTCGGAGGAGGCGGTGAGGCTGGCGGAGAATTTGTCGGAGATTCGGAGTTTGTTGTTTAGTGCTGAGGTTTGAGGGGGCTTTGTTTCCCTCTTCTTCCCCCTCTCCCCAGCCCTCTCCCGCGAGGGGAGAGGGAGTTGGATTGTGCTTGCTGGTGGTGTGTTGACTTGGCATGGTATGTGCTTTGGGTGGTGGAGTGTTCAATTCAGTAGCGAAGCGTCAATAAACGGGCGCAGAGGGTAGGGTCATGGCGATTACCGGTATCGGTTCGGGGATGGACATCAGTGGCATGGTGAGTGCGCTGGTGAACGCGGAAGCGGCCCCGAAGACGGCGCAGCTCGATCGGCTGGAGAAGACGACCACCACCAAGGTGTCGGCGCTGGGGCAGTTTCGCAGTGCGTTGTCGACCTTCCAGACCGCGCTCGGCAAATTGAATGATCCGGCCCTGTTCGAGAAGCGCGGCGCCACCTCCAGTGCCAGTGATCTGGTCAGCATCACGGCGGACTCCAAGGCGGTGGCCGGCAGCTATAACGTGCAGGTGTTCAACCTGGCGCAGAGCAGCAAGGTGGCGCTGGCCGGGTTCGACAATGCCAGCGATGCGATTGGCAGTGGCACCCTGACCATCAATGTCGGTGAGGAGTCGCTGGATATTGATGTGACTGACGGCAGCCTGACCGATATCCGTGATGCCATCAATGCGGCGGGCAAGGAGTTGGGGCTGAGTGCGACCATCGTCAGCGATCCGAATGGTGAGGGTGGCTCGCGGCTGGTGCTGAGTTCGGACAAGTCCGGCACCGGCAATGACATCAGCGTGGCGGTATCGAACGGCACTGGTGAGCTGAATGCGTTGGCGTTTGCGCCGCCGTCGGGTACCGAGGCGGGCTTTGAGCCGACTCCGGTGGATGCGGAGAATCCCCGTGCTGCGCGGGTGATCAGTTATTCGCGGGATGCCAATTTTGCGGTGGATGGCATCAACCTGAGCAGCGCAAGCAATACGGTCGATGATGCCATCGAGGGTGTGACCCTGACCCTGAACAAGGCGCAGACCGCCGAGGCACTGACCAATGCCGAGACCATCAAGCTCGGTGTGACCGAGGACAAGGCCGGGGTGCGTAAATCCATCACGGATTTTGTCGATGCCTATAATGCGATGCTCGACAGCGTCAACGCCTTGACCAGCGTGGTGTCGGTGGGTGGTGATGATGGCGAGCCACTGGCGGCGGCGCTGGTGGGGGATTCCTCGGTGCGTTCGTTCATGAGTGCGATGCGCAGTGAGCTGACCTCGCCGAGCAGTGGTGAGGGTATCCGCATTCTGGCGGATCTGGGCATCAGTACCCAGCGTGACGGCAAATTGGCGGTGGATAATACTAAGCTGAACAAGGCGCTGGATAACAACTTCGAGCAGGTGAACAGCTTCTTCACCGGCGACCAGGGGCTGATGGCGCGCCTGGACAACAAGATCAAGCCGTTTACCGAGACCGGTGGCATCCTGGAGAACCGTACCAAGGCGTTGCAGAATACGCTGTCGAGCGTGGATGATCAGCGCGAGGCGCTGACTACCCGCCTGGGCAAGCTGGAGTCGCGCCTGTTCGCCCAATTCAACGCGATGGATGCGTTGGTGTCGCAGATGAGCAGCACCAGCTCGTTTCTGACCGCTCAGCTCGACAGCCTGCCCGGCGTCGTGAGAAAGGATAAGAAATAATCATGAAAAGCCCCATCGATACCTACAAGCAGGTCAATCTGGCCCAGGAAGTATCCCAGTACCGGGCGGTGCAGTTGTTGCTGGCCGGTGCCATCGAGCGGTTGAAGCTGGCGCGGCATGCGCAGGAAGCCGGCAATACGGAGCGGCGCGGGACGGCGGTGAGCAGTACCATCAGCATCATCGGTGCGCTGCAGGCGTCGCTGGACAAGGAGCTGGGTGGTGAGATTGCTGAGAACCTGGATGGCCTGTACGACTACATGACCCGCAAGCTGGCCGGGGTGGCGTTGGATGATACGCCGCGGTCGCTGGATGAGGTGCAGCAGTTGTTGGAGGAGATCAAGGAAGGGTGGGATGCGATTGAGCCCAGGTAGGGCTGCTGTTTGAGTTGTGGTGGCGATTTGATGAACCCTGGCTTTGGCTGGGGTTTGTTATTTTTTGGGAGGGCAGTGAGCTGGTGTTTGAGGTTCCTGGGTGGAGAGGCTTGCGGCAGGTCCTGGGGTGTAGCGCGCCTGCGCTACGCTTGTGATTCTGAGCAGCTGAGGGCTCTCGGCGAGCGGGGGCTCGCCAACCCAGGGGATGAGCCACTCATCGAATGGCTCAGTGCAGGGTAAATACTTCTTCGAGAGTACGGGCTTCGAGAATGTTATCAGCCCAGCGTTCCAGTTCGGCTGTGGTTGCCTGTTGCAAGCGGGCTTCGGTGGAGTCGTCCAGTGGGCCGAAGCGGCGAGTCAGTTGACGATACAGCAGGCTGCGTTCGCCTTCGCTCTGATAGCGCTCTTTAAATTGAGTCATCTTGTTGCTCTCCAGCGGGTAACGCTCTTGATATTCGCGTCTTTCATTATCATCCAGTGCGGTGTAGATGTCGATGAAGTCCAGATACTTGAGCTGCTTCTCAATATCCGGCTCCAGTGTCCGTAAGCCGTGTACTGCGCTGGCGTATATATTCACCTTCTGCTCTCGCTGCCAGCGCATACTGGGCAGGTTGAGGCGGGCGACCAGGTTGGAGCTGTGCAGCCAGTCGTTGGCATCCAGCCTGGCCAATTCGCAGCTGAGATAGTGGAAAGACAGATAGGTATGACGGTCACCGCCCAGTTTCAGCTGTTTTGGAATATGCCTGCTGTTGCGCAGGAAGACCACGACTGGTACTACCCGGTCGGTTTTCATCAGTTCGGTGAGATCTAGGCAGTAGTGGGCCAGCCTGCGGATGGAAAAGCGTTTGGGGTCGGTTTCCTCTTCGATGACGAACAGCAGTGTCTCCCGACGTCCGTCCGGCCATTCGACCAGTAGCGGTACGTCGAGTGCGCGAAAATGGTCGCCGAGGCGTTCCTTGAGTTGTTCCTGACGGATCGGGGTGATCCGTGCCTGTTGATCCAGACCAACTGCTTCCTGCGCGGCGAAGAACTCCAGCGCCTGCCGGGGATAGTCCAGGATCAGATTCTTGAAGTTCTGATCGTGGCTGTGGGCCATAGCGCTTCCTTGATGGGCGGTATGTGAGTGCAGGATTGCAGGAGTGATGGGATATGGACAGGATCAATGCGGCGAGGTGTGATGTGGTTGGCAGGTTGATTCTGTCAGCGAGCGGGGCTCGCCAACTCGGAGGGCCGTTCAGAGTGTGTTGGTCTTCAGTAAGGCTTGGGCTTGCTCGATAAAGTCGAAAACGTCCTCTGTGACAGTGTACTGGTATTGCCAGCGCCGGTTTTTCGACATGATTCCGCCGCTGTTGAGGTACATCATGACCAGGTTTTCCAGTCTGCTCATCGCGACAGGCGAGCCTGCTTTTACCATCCCTTCCGATATCGTGGCGCGCTCCAGCTTTCCCTGCTGGAGCGCTATCCATGCGCAGGAGTCAGATGCGGCAATCATTTCCCAAATTGGCTTCGATGATGGCTTTGTCTGCCTCGTCGGTTAGGCCGTCGTGGTTGAAGTCGTGCCAGCTGGAGTAGCCGCCGCCCTGGGCCGGGTCGCTCCAGTGGGCCCATTGATCCAGGTCCTGCTGGTTCACTTGCAGGTCGCCGTTGCCGTCGCCGGGGCAGTCGATGCTGCTGGCCAGCAGCTGGGTGAGTTCGTCGCGCAGGGCGTTGAAGTTGGCCTGTTGTTCGCTGGTCAGCTGCTCGGGCGTACTGCTCGCCAGCAGGTTGTCCTGTTCGCGGTCGAGCTTGAGGTTGGCGCCGGTCGCTTCGTTGATTTCGTAGAATTCCTCGGTGTTGATCAGGGTGTCGGTGGCGCAGTCCAGGCGGCTGAGGCGTACCAGTTTGAAGTCCTCGTTGCGCAGGGCGCTCTGGTGCTGGGGGAACAGGATGGTGGCGGGCTGGTTCTGGCTTTCCAGGTAGGTGTTGACCGCGCAGCAGGAGCTGAAGCCGTTCGGGTCGATGTCGCTGCCGGGGCCGTACCAGACGCCGCTCTGGTCCTCGCACACGCCCTGCTGCGGGAAGATCTGTACGCAGGTGTTGGCGGCAGGAATCACGCAGGGTGGCGGGGTGCTGGCGCTGATGTTGGTGCCCTGTTCGGTGAAGTTGCTGCTGCGGATGCCGTCGCGGTCCGGTTCGGTCAGGTAGGGCATGACGGGCTGGGCGTCGAGTTGCAGTTCGCTGGGCAGGCTGCTTTCGTCGATGCCGGCGATTTCGCGGAACAGGCTGTACAGGTCGGTGCTGTTGACCATGTGCGGTACGTCGCGGTCGGCCTGGTTGACCATGGGACCGGCGACGATCAGCGGTACCCAGACGCCAGTTTGGTACAGCGAGCCCTTGGCGCGCAGCGGGTCGAACGGCAGTTTGACGGTGGGCATGTAGGTGCCGTTGTCGCTGGTCAGCACCACTACGGTGTTGCTGTCGGGGTTGTATTGCAGGCTGCCGTCGTCAAGGCGGGTGGCGATGCCGGTATCGACCAGCAGGCGACCGATTTCCCGATCCACGGCTTCGAGCATGTGCTGGGCGACGGCGCGCTGCTGGACGAAGTCGGCCAGGTCGATCGGCTCGACCGGGAGGATGCCCAGTTCGGTCAGCGAGTCGGCTACCGGGGTGCCGCAGCCGATCAGGCTGAGGGTGGCGTTCGGGTTGGGCAGCAGGTTGGCTGGTGGTGGCTGCAGCGGGGTATGCAGGGCTGAATAGCCGAGGCTGAGCATCCACGGGGTGTCGGGCTGCTGCTGGCGGGTCTGTTCGATCCAGTCGATGGCCAGGTCGGTTTCCAGGATGGTGCGGTAGCCGCGGGCACGTGGGTGATCGGCTTCGAGGACCTCGTTGCTGCCATCGGCGCGGTTGATCTTCCAGGCACCGGTGTAGTGGCCGTTCTGTACGCTGAAGTCCAGTTCGCTGTGGCGGGTCTGGCTGTAGGCGCTGCTGAGCGGGTCGAGGATGCCGCCCAGTTCCAGGCAGGTGCGGCCGGGCGTGGGGTAGCTGTTCGGGGCGGTCATCAGGATATGGCTGCCGCTGGCGTGGCCATCGGGCAGGTAGCAGACGCCGTAGTCGGCGCCGTTGCTGATGTCGGCGGTGGTGTTGGGCACGAAGCCGCATTGATAGGTGTCGACCGGTGCCACGCCGCCGGCGGTGGTGTCGATCGGGTAGGGCGCGCCATCCAGGTAGCCGGCAAAGTAGTCCCAGCCCAGTTCACGCATGGCGTCATCGCCCAGCGGGTGATTGGCCGGGTTGAGGTCGGAGCCGGTCAGGTGCATCTTGCCGATCAGTGCGCTGACGTAGCCGGCCTGCTCCTTGAGCAGCTTGGGCGTGGTCAGGGTGTAGGGCGAGACCTGGGAGTTGGCCAGATCGTTGGAGACGATGGCATTGCGCACGCCGCTGCGGAACGGGTACCGGCCCTCGAAGAAGGTCGAGCGGGTCGGCGAGCAGGTGGGCATCGACCAGGTATTGCGAAAGCGTACGCCGGCGTGGGCGAGGGCGTCGATGCTGTCGGTCTGCGGCGGCAGGGCGCCGCCGTAGCCGAAGGCCTGGAACTGATCTACGCCGACGTCGTCTATGACGATGAACAGGATGTTGGGTGGGCTGTCGGGAGCCGGGGCTGGGCTGGAACTGCTGGAGCTGGAGCCGAATTTGCATCCGGTAATGGCCAGCAGGCACAGGCTGGCCAGGAGGATGTTGCGAGTACGCATGTCATGTCCTTATTGTTGGTACTGTCAACCAGTCGCTGTTGGACCGTGCTGATGGCTATCTGCCAAGAATAGTGGCTGTTTGCTGGCGGGGCAAAATTTCCTTCAAGTTTTTCCGCCGCTGCCGATAACAGGGGCATGTGCAACAGCTCAACAGGATCTATGCTCCCATGAACGCCTACGCAATGAAGCAGTACCAGACAGTCAGCGTCCACGCCCAGGTCAGCGAGGCGGACCCGCATCGGTTGATCCAGATGCTGCTCGAAGGTGGCCTGCAGCGTCTGGCCCAGGCCAAGGGTGCGCTGGAATATGGCAATATCCCGCTCAAGGGCGAGCTGATCGGCAAGGCGATGGGGATCGTCGGTGGCTTGCGTGAGTCGGTCGATCTGGAGAAGGGTGGCGAGATCGCTGCAAATCTGGATAATCTGTATGCCTTCATGCAGCAGCGTCTTACCCAGGCCAATCTGCAGAATGATCCGGCGATGCTGGATGAGGTGGCAAGTCTGTTGCGTGAAATCAAACAGGGCTGGGATGGCATCCGTCAATCCTGAGCCGCGAGGAGAAAGCCCATGGCCGTTGCCGTAGAACAGTTGCAGGACACCCACCAGGCGCTGATTGCCGCTGTGCAGGCGGGCGACTGGCAGCAGGTGGGTGAGCTGGACCGCCTGTGCCGCCAACTGGTACAGCAGGCCATGGCCCAGCCGGACCGGGATGAAGCCTTGCTGGCCGAGGTATTGGGTTCGCTGTCGGCTACCTACCGCGAGGTCATCGGTCTGTGCCAGGCGGTGCAGGGCAAGCTGGCCGAAGAGCTGCAAGGCGTGCAGCGCAGCAAGCAGGGTGCCAAGGTCTATCAGATGTTCAGTTGAGTGGGCTGCTGCACCGTCATCCTCCCCCGAGCCTCGTCATCTTCCCCTGAGCCTCGTCATCCTTCGCGAAGGCGAAGGATCTACCGCAGACTCCGAGTCAGTCGATACCCCTGGATCCTTCGCCTTCGCGAAGGATGACGGAGGGAGGCGAAAGGTGACGGGTAGCTGATATTCGCGGTGGCGATTAGACCGTCAGTTCGGCTTTTTGTTCCGCCATTGAATATGTTCTGCGACGAGTTGCACCAAAAAGACGCGCCAAGTATTTGACTCGCGCTGCCAATCTCTCTACCTTGTGCTTATAACCGCTCGCTATGGCGTAAGGCCATTGTATTCTGCGTGGAAACGCAAGTAGAGGAACTTCTGCCACTCATGCAGCACAATAGTCATATCCTTCTGATCGACGATTGCCCCCATAGCCGCCATGACCTGAATCTGATTCTCGGATTTCTCGGAGAAGACACGCTGTTCACCAGCTCCACTGCCTGGCAACAGGATGTGGCTGCGGAGTTACCCTCGGCCGCGGCGGTCAAGTGTGTGATCCTCGGCAAGTGCGAACACGCTGAGGGCGCTGAAGGGGTGCTGGGGCAGCTCGACAGGTGGGATGCGCATCTGCCGGTGATCATGCTGGGCAGGGCGCAGGCGGCCAACTGGCCGGATTACCTGCGTCAGCGACTGCTGGCCACCATCGAGCCACCGCTGAGCTATAACCAGTTGCTCGACACCTTGCACCGGGCCCAGGTCTATCGGGAAGTATTCGACGACGGGCAGCGCAAGCGCCAGCGCGAGCCGAACCTGTTCCGCAGCCTGGTCGGTACCAGCCGCTCGATCCAGACAGTGCGCCAGATGATGAAGCAGGTGGCCGATACCGAGGCCACGGTGCTGATCCTCGGTGACTCGGGTACCGGCAAGGAGGTGGTGGCGCGCAACCTGCACTATCACTCCCAGCGCAAGGATGCTCCCTTCGTACCGGTGAACTGCGGGGCGATTCCGGCAGAGCTGCTGGAGAGCGAGCTGTTCGGTCATGAGAAGGGCGCCTTCACCGGGGCAATCACCAGCCGCGCCGGGCGTTTCGAGCTGGCCGCCGGCGGCACGCTGTTCCTCGACGAAATCGGCGACATGCCGCTGAACATGCAGGTCAAGTTGCTGCGGGTGCTGCAGGAGCGGACCTTCGATCGGGTCGGCAGCAACAAGCCGCAGCAGGCCGATGTGCGGGTGATCGCCGCCACGCACAAGAACCTGGAGCAGATGATCGCCAATGGCGAGTTCCGCGAGGACCTGTACTACCGTCTGCACGTGTTCCCGATCGAGATGCCGCCGCTGCGCGAGCGGATCGAGGACCTGCCGCTGCTGCTCAATGAACTGATCACCCGACTGGAAAACGAGAAGCGTGGCTCGATCCGCTTCAGCAGTGCGGCGATCATGTCGCTGTGCCAGCACCCCTGGCCGGGCAACGTGCGTGAGCTGGCCAACCTGGTCGAGCGCATGGCGATCATGCATCCGCACGGGGTCATCGGCGTGGGTGAGCTGCCGCGCAAGTTCCGTTATCTGGATGATGACCAGGAGGATCTGCGCCAGTTGCGTGAGGAGCAGGATGATAATGCCTGGCGTCCGCCGGTTTCCGGTTTTACTGGCTCCACTGGTCTGCCGCCGGAAGGGTTGGATCTGAAGGAATACCTGGCCGAGCTGGAACAGGCGTTGATCCAGCAGGCGTTGGATGATGCCAATTACGTGGTGGCCAGGGCAGCGGAGCGCCTCCGCATTCGCCGTACCACGCTGGTGGAGAAGATGCGCAAGTACGGCATGAGCCGGGAGACTGTCGAGGCCGGTAACGACGCTGAACCGTCAGAAGACTGACATGTAAGCGGTTGGGTTTTTGTTAAGTATTTGATTTTTAATTAATTGTTTGTGGTGGCATGTCCCTTGCTTAAACACTCGGCAGTAGTGTGTTCATCAGGGAGTCATCATGGCTGTTACCGCTCACAACCTGCCGCAGGATAGCCGCGCCGCGTCAGAGGAAAGGGAAAGGCTCGAACAGGCGCATGCGCTGTTCAGCCGGATGTCCGAGCAGTTGCGCGAGTCCCAGGGGTTGCTCGAGCAGCAGGTTGCCCAGTTGCAGGCCGAGCTGGCCGAGGTCAGTGCCCAGCGCAGCCGTGAGCTGGCGGAAAAAGCCTGCCTGGCTGGTCGCCTGCAGAACCTGCTGGACCTGTTGCCCGGCGGAGTGATCGTACTCGACGGGCGCGGCGTGGTGCGCGAGGCCAATCCCGCTGCCCGGGAACTGCTCGGCGAGCCTCTGGAAGGCATGCTCTGGCGCGAGCTGATCAGCGAGCGCTTCGCCCCCCGTGAAGATGATTACCACGAAGTATCCCTGCGCACTGGCCGCCGTGTGTCGCTGGCCACCCGCTCGCTGCGCGGCGAGCCGGGGCAGTTGATCCTGCTGACCGACCTCACCGAAACCCGCCAACTGCAGAGCCAGCTGGCCCGCAACGAGCGGTTGTCGGCGCTGGGGCGCATGGTTGCCTCGCTGGCGCACCAGATTCGCACGCCGCTGTCCACTGCGCTGCTGTATGCCAGCCATCTCAACCAGCCGGATCTGGCCGGTGTCCATCGCCAGCGCTTCAGCCAGCGCCTCAAGGACCGTCTGCAGACCATCGAGCAGCAGGTGCGTGACATGCTGCTGTTCGCCAAGGGCGACCTGCTTTTGAACGACCGAACCTCGGCACAGATGCTGTTCGCCGGCCTGCAGCAGCAGGCCGAGACGCTGATCGGTGAGTCCGGCGCCAGCTGCCGCTGGGAGGATCGTACCCCGCCCGGGGTGACGCTGCTGTGCAACCAGGAAACCCTGATCGGTGCGATGCTCAACCTGATCGACAATGCCATCCAAGCCGGCGCTCCACTGGCGCGGCTGAAGGTGGTGCAGCGCCTGCAGGAAGGCCGTCTGAGCCTGAGCGTGGTGGACGGCGGGCGTGGCATGACCCCGGCCGAACTGGCGAAGATCGGCGAACCCTTTTATACCACCCGCGACCAGGGCACGGGCCTTGGGGTGTCGGTGGTGAAATCCGTGGCCCAGGCCCATGGCGGCGCCTTTCTGCTGCGCAGCCGGGCCGGGCGGGGCACCTGGGCGGAGCTGGTATTGCCGGTGCTGCCGCTGGCGGTAGTTGAAGGAGAGTTGATATGACGGGTCCACGCATTCTGCTGGTGGAAGATGACCGGGCGCTGCGCGAGGCGCTGGCCGACACCCTGGCCCTGGGTGGCTACGATTACCTGGAGGCCGCCGACGGCGAGGCGGCGCTGGCCCTGTTGCAACGTGAATCGGTGGCCATGGTGGTCAGCGATGTGAACATGCCGGGCATGGATGGGCATGCACTGCTGCGGGCACTGCGCGAGCGTCATCCGCAATTGCCGGTGCTGCTGATGACCGCCTATGGCACGGTGCAGAACGCGGTGGCGGCGATGCGCGAAGGCGCGGTGGACTACCTGGTCAAGCCGTTCGAGCCGTCTGCGCTGCTGGCGCTGGTCGCCCAGCATGCCCAGGGGCGCCTGCAGGGCCGGGACGCTGACGGCCCGGTGGCGGTGGACCCGGCCAGCCAGCAATTGCTGCAGCTGGCGCAACGGGTGGCCGCCAGTGATTCGACGGTGCTGATTTCAGGGGAATCGGGTACCGGCAAGGAGGTGCTGGCGCGCTATATCCACCAGCAATCGTCCCGGGCCGAGCGGCCCTACATCGCCATCAACTGTGCGGCGATCCCGGAGAACATGCTGGAAGCCACGCTGTTCGGCCACGAGAAGGGCGCATTCACCGGCGCGGTGGCGGCGCAGCCGGGCAAGTTCGAACAGGCCAATGGCGGCACGCTGCTGCTGGACGAGATTTCCGAAATGCCGCTGGCGCTGCAGGCCAAGCTGCTGCGGGTGCTGCAGGAGCGCGAGGTCGAGCGGGTCGGCGGGCGCAAGCTGATCGAGCTGGATATCCGCATCATCGCCACGACCAACCGCGACATGCCCGCGGAGGTCGCCGCGGGCCGCTTCCGCGAGGATCTGTACTACCGGCTGGGCGTGTTCCCGCTGCAATGGCAACCGCTGCGCCAACGCCCGGCGGATATCCTGCCGATCGCCGAGCGCCTGCTGGCCAAGCATATCGGCAAGATGAACCAGGGGCCGGTGCAGTTTGCCGTCGATGCCTGCCAGGCGCTGCAACAGCACAGCTGGCCGGGTAACGTGCGTGAGCTGGATAACGCCGTGCAGCGGGCGCTGATCCTGCAGCAGGGTGGGGTTATTCGCGCTCAGGATCTGTGTTTGGGCACGGCGCCGGGCAGCGCCATTGCGCCGAACAGTATTGTCTTTTCGCCGCCGCCGGTGGCGGCGGCTCCTGCCAGCATGGTGCCGCCGGCTGGCGGTGGTGCGCTGGGGCAGGATGTGCGGCAGCGTGAGTTCCAGTTGATCATCGACGTGCTGCGGGCTGAGCGGGGGCGTCGCAAGGAGACTGCCGAGCGTCTCGGGATCAGTCCGCGGACGTTGCGCTACAAGCTGGCGCAGATGCGGGATGCCGGGTTGGATGTGGAGGGGGTGGTGTTTGCTGGTTGAGTGCGGATGACGGGTTGGGCTCCCCCTCTCCCCAGCCCTCTCCCGCGAGGGGAGAGGGGGCTTGTCTGTGCCGGCTGGTTGATTTTCTTGTTCTTGAGAACAGGCAGGTGTTGATGATTTTGCAGGGAGTAGTAGGAAAATAGTCACCTCCATCAATGCGGCGGGCTTCCTCTCCAGTGAATGAAAAGAAACTTGTCAGTGCTGGCTGATTGATTTCCTTATTCCTGACAACAGGAAGTTGTCGATAATTCTGCAGAGAGTGACAAGGAGAACACTGTCATCCCCACCAGCACGGCCGGCTCCCTCTCCCCTCGCGGGAGAGGGCTGGGGAGAGGGGGAAATATACACCCCAATCCTGGCACCAATCTTGCTGTCTATTCTTCAGATTCGATTTTGCCGTCAAAATACTTACGGCCTGGAGAATGATCATGACGCAGGGTGTTGAATTCAATCGTCTGATGTTGCAGATGCGTTCCATGCAGATGGAGGCCATGAGCCGGCCGCAGCCGGTGGCGCCTGCTGCGCCGCAGGACGTCAAGGCGCCGGCGTTCGATGATCTGTTGCAGCAGGCGGTCAACCGCGTCAATGAATTGCAGCAGACCACCAGTGAATTGCAGAGCGGTTACGAACGCGGTGTGCCGGGGATCGATCTGGCCGAGGTGATGGTGGCGTCGCAGAAGTCCAGCGTCGCTTTCCAGGCCATGACCCAGGTGCGCAACAAGTTGATTACCGCCTATGAAGACATCATGAAGATGCCTATCTGATATTCTGCGCCGTGATTGACCGAGGATACGATTGATGGATGCTGCCAGCACTCCCAACACCCCTGCCACCCGACCGGAACCGGCTGCCTCTGCGGCGCCGCGCAAGCCGTTCCTGGGGCTGAGCTTTCTGGATAACCTGGCGCAGTTGCCGATGCTGCGCCAGTTCGCGCTGCTGGTCGGCCTGGCCGCCAGCGTGGCGATCGGCTTTGCCGTGGTGCTGTGGTCGCAGCAGCCGGAATACCGTCCGCTGTACGGCAGCATGAGCAACCTGGATGCTACCCAGGTGATCGAGGTGCTGCAGCAGAGCCGCATCCGCTACAAGGTCGAGCCCAACAGCGGTGCGCTGCTGGTACGCGCCGAGGACCTGGCCGATGCGCGGTTGCGCCTGGCCAGTGCCGGGATCAACCAGGGCGATGGCAACCTCGGCTTCGAGATCCTCGACCGCGAGCGTGGCCTGGGTACCAGCCAGTTCATGGAGGCCACCCAGTACCGCCGTGGTCTGGAAGGCGAGATGGCGCGTACCATCTCCAGCCTGTACAACGTCAAGGCGGCGCGGGTGCATATCGCCATGCCGCGCTCCACCGTGTTCGTGCGCGATGACCGCAAGCCCAGCGCCTCGGTGCTGTTGGAGTTGTATGCCGGGCGCAAGCTGGAGCCGGCGCAGGTGATGGCCATCGTCAACCTGGTGGCGACCAGCGTGCCGGAGCTGAACAAGGACCAGGTGACCGTGGTCGATCAGCACGGCAACCTGCTGTCCGACCAGAACGAACTGAACGAGCTGACCATCGCCGGGCGCCAGTTCGACCATACCCGCCGTCTCGAAGAGACCTTCACCCGCCGGGTGCACAATATCCTGCAGCCGGTGCTGGGTACCGGCAACTACAAGGCCGAAGTGTCCGCCGACGTGGATTTCAGCACCATGGAGTCCACCGCCGAGAGTTTCAATCCCGAGTCCTCGCTGCGCAGCGAGCAGGTGCTGTCCGAGCAGCGGGTCGCCGGGCAGGCGCCGCAGGGTATTCCGGGGGCGCTGAGCAACCAGCCGCCGGGCACCACCCAGGTGCCGGAGCAGGTGATCGATCCGGAAACCGGCGAGCCTGTGGTGATCGCACCGCCGCGTGACTCCCGCGAGCAGGCCACGCGCAACTACGAGCTGGACCGGCAGATCAGCTATACCCGCCAGCAGCAGGGCCGCCTGACCCGGCTGTCGGTGGCGGTGGTGGTGGACAACCGCCAGCAACTGAATGCCGAGACCGGCGAGATGACCAGCGTACCGCTGAGCGAGACCGAGCTGGCCAGCCTGACCCAACTGGTGCGCGATGCGGTGGGCTATGACCAGGCCCGCGGCGACAGCGTCAGCGTGGTCAACAGCGCCTTCGTGCCGGCCGGCGACGTGGCGGAAATAGCGGACATTCCATTCTGGACCCAACCCTGGTTCTGGGATATCGCCAAGCAGGTGCTGGGTATCCTGTTCGTGGTGGTGCTGGTGTTCGGCGTGCTGCGCCCTGTACTCAAGGGTCTGAGTGGCAACAATCGCCAGGCGGCGATCGAGAGTGACGGTTATCCGTCGCTGGGTGATGATGCGCTGCTCGGTGACGAGCTGCGTGACGACACCGTCAGCCTGTCCGGGCCGACCAGCAGCCCGGTGCTGCTGCCGCCGCCGGGTGCCGGCTACGAGCAGCAACTCAACGCAATCAAGGGCCTGCTGGCCGAGGACCCGGGCCGGGTAGCCCAGGTGGTCAAAGAGTGGATCAACTCCGATGAGTGAAGACAGCAAACGCACACAGAAGCTCAGCAAGCTCGACAAGGCGGCCATCTTCCTGTTGAGCCTGGGCGAATCCGACGCGGCCGCGGTACTGCGGCACATGGGTCCCAAGGAAGTGCAGCGGGTCGGCAGCGCCATGGCCGCCCTGCGCACCGTCCAGCGCGACCACGTGCAGCAGGTAATGGGCGATTTCATCGAGGTGGTTGGCGAGCAGACCGGGCTGGGCGTGGGCGCTGACGGCTACATCCGCACCATGCTGACCCAGGCGCTGGGCGAGGACAAGGCCAACAGCCTGGTCGATCGCATCCTGATGGGCGGCAGCACCTCCGGCCTGGACAGCCTCAAGTGGATGGAACCGCGCGCGGTGGCCGACGTGATCCGCTACGAGCATCCGCAGATCCAGGCCATCGTGGTGGCCTACCTGGACCCGGACATGGCCGCCGAGGTGATCGGCTATTTCGATCACAAGGTACGCCTGGACGTGCTGCTGCGGGTCGCCGCGCTGAACACCGTGCAGCCCTCGGCGCTCAAGGAGCTGAATGAGGTGCTGGAGAAGCAGTTCGCCGGCAACTCCAATACCACCCGCGCCAACATGGGCGGGGTGCAGCGTACCGCCGATATCATGAACTACCTGGAAAGCGGCACCGAGGCACAACTGATAGAATCCATCCGTGACCTGGACGAGGACCTGTCGAACAAGATCGAGGATCTGATGTTCGTGTTCGACAACCTGGCCGATGTCGATGACCGTGGCATCCAGATGCTGCTGCGTGAGGTATCCTCCGAGGTGCTGGTGGTGGCGCTCAAGGGCGCCGACGAAACGGTCAAGGACAAGATCTTCCGCAACATGTCCAAGCGCGCCTCGGAGCTGCTGCAGGACGACCTGGAAGCCAAGGGGCCGGTGCGCATCAGCGAAGTGGAAGCGGCGCAGAAGGAAATTCTCACCGTCGCCCGCCGCATGGCGGACGCCGGGGAAATCGTGCTGGGTGGCAAGGGTGCCGAGGAAATGATCTGACGGCACTGCGCACAAGGGTGAGGGCATGACCGACAAGACCGAGAGTGAGCTGATCCGCGGCGATCAGCTGCAGGCATTCAACCTGTGGGACCTGCCCAGTTTCGACCAGGCGCCGCACCATGTGCTGCGCGAGTCGGCCAAGCCGGAGCCGGAAGTGGAGCAGGAGCCATTACCGGAAGCCGAGAGCGAACTGCCGCAGCCCGACGAGCCGGAGGTCAAGCCGTTCACCGTCGAGGAACTGGAGCAGATCCGCGCCGAGGCCTACAACGAGGGTTTCGCCACCGGCGAGCGCGATGGCTTCCACTCCGGCCAACTGAAGGCCCAGCAGGAGGCCAAGGCGCGGCTGGACGAGCGCCTGGCCGAGCTGGAGGCGGTCATGACGCAGCTGATGGAGCCGATTCGCCAGCAGGACGACCAGATCGAGGACATGCTGCTGAGCCTGGTCGAAAGCATGGTGCGCCAGGTCATCCAGCGCGAACTGCAGACCGACTCCAGCCAGATCCTCGCGGTATTGCGCGGCGCGCTGAAGGTCCTGCCGATGGGCGCCGAGAATATCCGCATCTATCTCAATCCCGCCGATTTCGAGGCGGTCAAGGCGCTGCGCGAGCGCCACGAGGAAAGCTGGCGCCTGCTCGAGGACGACCAGTTGCTGCCCGGCGGTTGCCGGGTGGAGGCCGAGCACAGCCAAGTCGATGCGAGCCGGGAAACCCGCCTGCAACAGATCATCGAACAACTCCACGAACGGCAGCGCGAGCAGCGTGCCCACCCGCCGGAACCGGACCTGAGCATCGCCGTGCCGGTGGCGGAGGACGACCATGGGCAAGCCTGAGCGCATCAGCTTCGCCCGGCGCCTGGCTGGCTATGGTGCCGCTGCCGAGTTGCCGGCGGCACCGGTGGTGGAAGGCCGGCTGATCCGCATGGTCGGCCTGACCCTGGAGGCCGAAGGCCTGCAGGCGCCAGTCGGCAGTCGCTGCGTGGTGATCAACGAGACGCCCCAGGGCGAGACCCGGGTCGAGGCCGAGGTCATGGGCTTTGCCGGCAGCAAGATATACCTGATGCCGGTGGACCGCATGCAGGGCCTGCAACCCGGCGCGCGGGTGGTGCCTTCGGCCGGCGGCGGCAAACTGCCGATGGGTAACGAGATGCTCGGCCGGGTGCTGGACGGTATCGGCCGCCCGCTGGACGGCAAGGGCCAGTTCAAGTGCGAGGACTGGGTCGATCTCAACGGCCCGGTGATCAACCCGCTCAAGCGCCATCCCATCGAGGAAACCCTCGACGTCGGCATCCGCTCGATCAACAGCATGCTCACCGTCGGCCGTGGCCAGCGCCTCGGCCTGTTCGCCGGCAGTGGCGTGGGCAAGAGCGTGTTGCTGGGCATGATGACGCGCTTCACCGAGGCCGACATCACCATCGTCGGGCTGATCGGTGAGCGGGGGCGGGAGGTCAAGGAATTCATCGAGCAGATTCTCGGCGAGGAGGGCATGGCGCGCTCGGTGGTGGTCGCCTCGCCAGCCGATGACGCGCCGCTGATGCGCCTGCGTGCGGCGATGTATTGCACCCGGGTGGCGGAATATTTCCGTGACAAGGGTAGAAACGTGCTGCTGCTGATGGATTCGCTGACCCGCTTCGCCCAGGCCCAGCGCGAAATCGCCCTGGCCATCGGCGAGCCGCCAGCGACCAAGGGCTACCCACCGTCGGTGTTCGCCAAATTGCCGGCGCTGGTCGAGCGCGCCGGTAATGCCGAGCAGGGTGGCGGCTCGATTACCGCGTTCTACACGGTATTGTCCGAAGGCGATGACCAGCAGGACCCGATCGCCGATGCCTCGCGGGCGATTCTCGATGGCCACGTGGTGCTGTCGCGGCGGCTGGCCGAGGAAGGGCATTACCCGGCCATCGATATAGAAGCCTCGATCAGCCGCGCCATGCCGCAGATAGTGACGCCGCAGCACCTGCAGCAGGCCCAGCAACTCAAGCAGCTGTACGCACGCTATCAGCAGAGCCGCGACCTGATCAGCGTCAGCGCCTACGCCGCTGGCTCCGATCCGATGACCGACAAGGCCATCGCCAAGATCCCCGGTATCCAGGCGTTCCTGCGCCAGGGGCTGCGCGAGAGCTTCAGCCTGGCCGACAGTCGCGCTGCACTGGAACAGCTGATCAATGAGTGACGGTCGCGTCAGACGCATGGCGCCGGTGCTGGACCTGGCGCTGGAAGAGGAAAAGAAGGCGGCCCGTACCCTCGGCGAATGCCAGCAGCAACTGGACGAGGCCGGCGCGCGCCTGCGTGATCTGGAGCATTATGCTGGCGAGTACGAGAAGGGCTGGGCGCAGCGCGGCGGCCAGGGCGTGGGGCGCGACTGGCTGATCAACTACCAGCGCTTCATGACCCAGATGCAGACCGCCATCGAACAGCAGCGCCAGACCCTGGACTGGCACCAGCAGAGCCTGGAGCGCGCGCGGGACAACTGGCGCCAGCGCTACCAGCGGGTGGAAGCGCTGCGCAAGCTGATCGAGCGCTACCAGGAAGAAGCCCGCGCGCGGGCTGACAAGCAGGAGCAGAAGCTGCTCGACGAGCTGACCCAGCGCGCCTTCGCCAATCGCGATTCGCCGTTATAGAGATTTCGTTACCGAAGCGGGCTAACATAGGACATAGGGTGTGTTGTGTGCTTGTCCACGGGGGAGCCCATGCCGATCCATGCAGCGTTATCAGACGATGGCCAGCAACTGACCATCAGCGTCACTGGCCGCTTTGCTTTCTGTGCCCATCAGGATTTTCGCCAGGCTTATGAACGGGCCGGTGCGCCGCGCCGCTATGTCGTGGACCTGCGCGACACCGAATACCTCGACAGCTCGGCGCTCGGCATGCTGTTGCTGTTGCGCGATCATGCCGGTGGCGACGCGGCGGATATCCGCATCGTCAACTGCAGCAGCGATATGCGCCGGGTGCTGAGTGTTTCCAACTTCGCGCAGCTGTTCCAGATCGACGCGCCGGTGGTGGCACAGGCGGGCTGCTGACCAGGCGGTCGTTATGTGAACTGGTTTGCAGTATAAGCAAACGGTCATCTGGCTGAGGTAGTCTTTGCCGGACAGCTTGGGCATACTCGCCCGCCGGAGCGGCGCGTCAGGCCCGGCCGTTTCGGTTCTCACTCAGTCAGGTGTATCCATGTTTGAACGACTTTCCGATCTGGATCCGGCGGTACAGGACATGCTCCGCGACTTGATGCAGGATGACTATCAGGCGCTGTTGCAGACTTTCCTGCAGGATACCGACCGGCGTCTGTGCCAGTTGCATGAAAACCTCGACCGCCACAACTGGGAAGGATTCCGCCAGGCGGCCCACAGTTTCAAGGGCAGTTGCAGCAATATGGGCGCGCTGGCGCTGCGCGAGGCCTGCGAACGGGCCGAGGACGCGGCGCTGAATGCCGACCCGGTGGCCGCCGCGCAGGTCTGCGCGCTGCTTGATCGTCTCAGCTTGCGTATCAGGCCGCAGTTGGTGTGTCGGTACTGAGCGGGGCGGCGCTTGGGTAAAGTACTTTTGTGCTGCGACCCAGGCCCCACCTGAGCTTTACTCCGTCATTCTCGGCAGCTCCATACTGTCGTCCTCGGGGCAGGTTGTGATGGCTGTTCACTTGACCCCGTCTTCCTGGGTGCAGGTTGTAATGGCTGTTCACTCGACCCCGTCATCCTGGGTGCAGGTTGTAATGCTGTTCACTCGACCCCGTCATCCTTCGCGAAGGCGAAGGATCCAGGGTGCCGGTTGGCTCGGGGTGGCCTGTGGATCCTTCGCCTTCGCGAAGGATGACGGGTGAGGGGCGAAGGATGACGGATACCCGATACCCGATACCCGATACCGGGTGATGGGGGAGGAGTGGCTATTCTCTTTGCGGGAGGTGTCCAAGGTATTGGCCCGGAACTTGCTCTATTCATGTAAAGAATCTGCGTTTGCGTCTTCCATGGAGAGTATCGATGTCCACCAGCCAAGCCTTGATGGCTCTGTTGAGTACCGACCTGCGAGCTGCCGGCCAGGGCCCCGGCGCCCGGGCGGCGCCGTCTGCGGACAGCAACGGGGAGTTTGCCGGGCTGCTTGCCGAGCAGTTGCCCGCGCAACTGGAGTCGGCACTGGAGCAACTGAACCCGGAACAGCTGGCCGCGCTGGAGCAGGCCGCGCTTGCCGCTGACGGCAAGATGTTGCCGGCCGAACTGCAGGATCTGCTGCAGTTGCCGGCCGACGATACCGCCGAGCCGGGCGCCGAGGATGCGCTGGCGGTGATCGGCCAATGGATGCAATGGCTGCAGGACGCAACCGATCCCGCAGCGTCCCGCTCCGCCGCTACTGCCCAGGCCGGTGAACAGGCGACCATGGTGGCTGCCCGTGCGCCGAGTGCTGGCGAGTCAATGGCTCTGGCGATGGCCGGTGTGCAGCCAGGTGAGGAGGTCGAAGGTGAGCTACCAGGACGCGAGCTGGCCGGCAGAGGCCCGCAGGGCCGTGAACCGGTGAGTGTCGACTCTGCACGCCAGGCATCGGCCAGCAGTGTGCTGCAGCAGAATACCCAACAGACTGCACAGCAGAACAGCCAACAGGAATTCGCCGCCGCCCTGCAGCGCGCCAGCGGCAGCGATGGCACCCCGTCATCGCCGGCCATGCTCGGCAAGCTGGTGGAACAGCTGGAAAGCCTTGGTCGCCGCGAGGATGGCGACACGCTGGATAGCCTGGACCGCCCCGGCGCCCAGGTGGCCGGCAGCGCTGCGGCACTGACCGCGCGCCCGGTGACTGCCGCAGCGCAGCCGATGGGCGTGCCCTTTGGCCAGCCGAGCTGGGGCGAGGCCATGGTCGAGCGGGTGATGTGGATGTCCAGCCAGAATCTGCGCAGTGTCGAGATCCAGCTGGACCCGGCTGAACTCGGTCCGCTGGAGATTCACATCCAGCACCGCGGGCAGGAGCTGCAGGTCCAGTTCGTCAGCCAGAACCCCAGTGTGCGTGAAGCCCTGGAAGCGCAGATGTACCGGCTGCGCGACATGTTCGGCCAGCAGGGCCTGGAGCAGGCGCAGGTCAGCGTGGCTGACCGCTCGCCGGGTGAGCAGCCCCAGTCCCGTCAGGGCGATGGCCAGTTGGCTGAGCGGGGGGCAGGGCGGGCTGGCTCTGGCGGCGGCCTGAGCACTGGGGGCGATGGTGAGGTAGTCGAATCGGCAGGCGTGATATCGCAATCTTTGCCGCTGCGGCGATTGGTTGACTATTACGTCTGAGGTTCTGCCCCTTTTACCCAGTCATCCTCGGCATTGGCCGTGATGCTGTTCACTTAAGGATTTTCCCATCTCTCGGCTGGCCCGAAGCAATGCGGGACTGGGCTCTACCTCGTCATCCTTCGCGCAGGCGAAGGATCCAGGGTGCCGGCTGGCCCGGAGTGGCTGGTGGATCCTTCGCCTGCGCGAAGGATGACGGGTGGGGACGAAGGATGACGGGGGAGAAGGTGGGTGACGGGGCAGGCCGGCCCCGTCCGTTCCACGAGTGAGCACTCGCCTCAGCTATCCGGCGTAGCCTCCACCAGCTTGCGAGCCTCTTCCAGGTGTTCCTGCAGCTTGGGCAGGGTTTCCCTGGCGAAGGCGGCTATGCCGGCATCTTCCGAGCGACTGGCGCGTTCGAACAGTTCGATGGCCTGCTCGTGGGCCGCTACCTGGTTATTGGCATAGGCTGCATCGAAGGAATCGCCATCACGCGCCTCGAGGATCATGCGCTTGGCCTTGTCCATCAGGGTCGCCTCGTCGGAAATCTCCATATTCCTGGCAGCTGCCAGCTCGGCCATCTTCTCGTTGGCGGCGGCATGCTCCTTGATCATGCGCTCGGCAAAGGCCTTGACTTCGGCAGACTGGGATTGCTCCAGGGCCTTATGCGCGGTTTCGATTTCCGCCACGCCCTTGGCCGAGGCTTCTTCCAGGAATTCCTCCGCATCGATGCTGTCGACGGTGGTATCGACGCCGGCCATGCCGCCATCGACCTGGTCGTCGTTGCGGATGGCGCCGGTGGTATCGGCACTGCCGCCGTCACCGGTGGTGGCCGGGGTGCCGGTGGGGCCGGAGGTTTCGGGGGTGCGGTCGTTCATGTCCTGGGCGAAAGCGGGCTGGGCAATGTAGCCAAGTGCGATGGACATGATGGCGGCTGCCAGGATCTTCAGGTGCGTCGGTTTCGAACTGTGCATATCTCACCTCTGCTGTTTTTGTGTACCTATCTGAATAGAGAAATATCCGTCATCCAAGGTTCAACCAGAATAAAGCGCAGCGCTCAGGATAGATGCCCGATGCGGTCACCGATGATCATCTCGCTGATCCAGTTGGTGAGTATGTCGGTATAGGCATGCTGGCAGCGCTCGTCGGACAGGCCATGATCGGCACCGTCGATGATGCGGTGGGTCATCGAGTGCGCCCTGCGGAACGAGGAACGGTAGTTCATGATGGTGCTGTGCGGCACATGCTCGTCATGTTCCGACTCGACGATCAGCACGTCACCTAGGAAATCGGCGCAGGCACCCAGCGCCCGGTTGTCCAATGGGCCGAGCAGGGTCTGGCGATAGCGCATCAGCTGTGCGCGGTCCAGTTGCTGCTTGGGCACATGCCACTGGTCGTCCCAATACAGCGCCGGTACGCGCATGGCCAGCCAGCGCACCGGTCGCAGGGTGGTGAGAATGGTCGCCAGGTAACCACCGTAGCTGGTGCCGATCACCGCGATGCGCTCCGGGTCGGTGCTCGGGTGTTGCGCCAGGCGGTCGTAGGCCACCAGCATGTCCTGCAGGTTATGCTCGCGGGTGACGGTCTGCTTCTGCAACAGGGTCTTCTCATGGCCGCGCAGGTCGAAGGTCAGGCAGACGCAGCCGAGGCCGGCGATGCCGCGTGCGCGGGTCATGTCCCGGGTCTGGCTGCCGCCCCAGCCATGCACGAAGAGGATGCCAGGCATGCGTTTCTGCGGTGCCAGCAGGGTGCCGGCGATGCGCTCCTGCTCGACGCTGAGTTCTATGGATTCGCTGGTGGCTGCCATGGGCTGAGTCTGACTCCTGTGGTAAGCGGGCCGGTGCTCGGATCATCGCCCTGGTACAACACCAGGGCACCGTCGGGAATCGACGGTGCGGCCCCGTAGACTTCCCAGCTGGCGGCCTGTATGCGTTGCAGGGTCGGATCGCGGGCGAAGGCTGCCAGGGCATGGATCTCGGCGCTGCTGGCGCCGCCGATGCGCCAGGATTGCTCCAGTACGCCGCTGCAGGGCTGACCGGCCGGATCACGGCCGATGGCGACATCGCAATTGCGCCGCGAGGCGATGAAACCGGGAAAGGCAGCTTCGGCAGCCTGTTCATAACGCTGGGCCAGAGCGATGACGCGGCGCGCCAGGGGCATATCCAGCTGGCGCAGCAGGGCCTGGTAATCGCCGCGCACCACCCACAGATCCGAGCCGCCGTATACGGCTTCGCCGTCATTGGCGCGGGTCAACTGCTGGGTGCCGAAGTAACTGGCGACCAGACTGCCGACCCGCGCTTGGCCGACGCTGTAGGTGGTCACCTCGCTCAGGTTCAGTTCCAGCACCAGGCCTTCCTGGTGCACCTGGATCCGGTCCTGCTGGCCCAGCCAGTGTTCCAGCTCGGTCTGTGAGGCTATCACCTGCTGGCCGCGTCCGGCGCGCGCCTCCACCTGTTTGGCGCGTATGGCGCCTTGCTCCAGCAGACGGCGGCCGGCGCGCAGGGCATCGTCCACATCGAAGGCGCTGTAGCCGGGCAGTACCACATCGCCGGCCAATTGGATAAAGCGCTCATTCCAGCCGGCGGGGGCGTGGGCGTTGGCATCGATCAGCGGGTGGGAAATGGCCTTGCCGGCCATGAACGGCTGGCTGACCACGCCGCCGTAGAGGTCGGCATCGCTGCGGATGGCCGGTTGCGGCGCGATCAGGGTGGCGTCGGGCACCACGTACTGCTGGGGCGCGGCATGGCAACCCTGCCGGACACCGGCGAACGGCATGCCCAGCAGCTCGGCTATTTTCATGGCCAAGTGCCGATGCACATGGCGTTCATGCGCCGATACCGCCTGCCCGGTCTGCAGCAATACCACTGCCCCCGGCGATTGCACCTCGCTCATGGACTTCCTCCAGGCCAGGCTCTGCGGTGAAGCGTTACTTGAAGCGTGGCGCCGGCGGTGCTGGCGGCGGGGCGAGGCGCTGCTCGCGCATTTCCCGCAGCCGCTGCTTGGCCGGGCAATAACCCCGCACGCCGCGATAGATCACCGCCGCACCCAGGGCCAGATTGAGCAGCCCCAGCGGCCCCGGGCGTTTCAGGCCCTTGCCGACCAATACCAGACCGCCGCCGATGGATACCCACTTTTCCGCCGGGGTGACGTTATGGGTCGGCGGCTTGCCAAACAGTTCTCGCAATGCGTGGTACATGATCGATCTCCTCATTGGGCCCGGCGCAGGGCATTGACCAGTTCCTGCTTGCGCATGGTCGAGCGGCCCCGAATGTTCTGCGCCCGTGCCTTGGCCATCAACTGGTCCTTGGTCTGCTCCTGCAGCGAGGCCGAGCGGGAGCCGGCCTTGCGCGTGGCGGCGGCCTGCTGCGCCGAGTCGCTGCGCGCGGCAGCCTTGCTGCCGGCGGATTTCTTCTGCCCGGAGCCGCCGGAGCGGTTGCCACCGCCGGACTGCTTGTTCACCGTGGCCCAGGCGCGGGCTTCGGCCTGCTTGCTGGAAACGCCCTTGCGCTCGTAGCTTTTCTCGATGTGCTCGGCCTTGTGTTTCTGCTTGTCGGTGTACTTGTCTTTATCACCTTGAGGCATGTCGATATCTCCCGGTTGGTTGATGATGGACAGGATCGGCCGCTGGCCCGTATCAATACAGACAATGGGCAGGGGCGGGGAGGTTCATTGTTTTTCTGCCGGATGCGGGCCGTGATCGGAGCTGAACTTTTGTCATTGGCGCCCGGTCATCCGTAGACAGGCACATAATGAACAGGAGCATCCTGTCATGGCACGGGCAATCTGGAAGGGCGCGATCAGTTTCGGCCTGGTGCATATTCCGGTCTCGCTGGTATCGGCCACCAGCTCCAGCGGTATCGACTTCGACTGGCTGGACCAGCGCAGCATGGACCCGGTTGGCTACAAGCGGATCAACAAGGCCACCGGCAAGGAGGTGCCCAGCGAGCATATCGTCAAGGGTGTCGAGTTCGAGAAGGGCCGCTACGTCATCATCAGCGAAGACGAGATCAAGGCCGCGCTGCCCAGGGCGACGCAGACCATCGATATCTTCGCCTTCCTCGACAGCGCCGAGATCCCGTTGCTGAATATCGCCAAGCCGTATTTCCTCAGCCCCGATCGGCGTGGGGAGAAGGTCTACGCGCTGCTGCGTGAAACCCTGGTCAAGACCGGCAAGGTGGCACTGGCGCATGTGGTGGTGCGCACCAGGCAGAGTCTCGCCGCGCTGATGCCACTGGATGCGGCATTGGCACTGATCATCCTGCGCTGGCCGGCGGAACTGCGCGGTATCGAGCAACTGGACCTGAAGGAGGAGGTGCGTGAGCCGGAGCTGAGCCGCAAGGAGCTGGACATGGCCAGGCGCCTGGTGGAGGACATGACCGCCAGCTGGGAGCCCGAGGAATATCGCAACACCTTCGAGGAACAGATCATGGCGCTGGTCGATGAGAAGGTCGAGGCCGGCGAAATCCAGGCGGTCGAGGCCGAGGAGCTGGAGCAGGAACGCCAGAGCGCGGATGTGGTGGATCTGACCGAGTTGCTCAAGCGCAGCCTGGGCGGTAAGCAGCGCCATACCGGCAAGACCGCTACCAGGAGCACCGGCCAGGGCAGCAAGGCGCCGCGCAAGAAGTCTGGCTGAAAGCCCTCTGACCACTCACCGGAGCCATCGTCATGCCCAGACCGCTGACCGAATACAACCGCAAACGGGATTTCGACAAGACCCGCGAGCCGCCGGGCCAGCGAGCGAAGGCGCGCCGGAGCGAGGCCGGCTCGTTGAGTTTCGTCATTCAGAAACATGCCGCCCGGCATCTGCACTACGATTTTCGCCTGGAGCTCGATGGCACCCTGGTCAGTTGGGCGGTACCCAAGGGGCCGAGCCTGGACCCGAAGGACAAGCGCCTGGCAGTCCATGTCGAAGACCATCCGCTGAGCTATGGCAGCTTCGAGGGCAGCATCCCCAAGGGCCAGTATGGTGGTGGTGAGGTCATCGTCTGGGACCACGGCATCTGGAAACCGCACGGCGATCCAAGCCAGGCCTATCGCGATGGCAAGCTCAAGTTCACCCTGGTCGGCGAGAAGCTGGCCGGTGACTGGACCCTGGTGCGCACGCGGCTCAAGGGCAGTGGGGATCGCCAGCAGTGGTTGCTGATCAAGGAGCGCGACCAGGCCGCCCGGGATGCGCAGGATTATGACGTGCTCAGCGAGCGCCCCGAGAGTGTGATCTCCGGCGCCACCCTGGATGAGCGCAGCGGGCGCCGCAGTGCCGCCGCCGAGATACCCCAGCCCGCGGTGAAAAAGCCACCATCCAGAAAGACCCAGCGCCAACCGGCGACCGCCAGCCGTGGCGCTGCGGCTGTCCCCGGGACCCTGAAGCCCCAGCTGGCAACCCTGGTCAGCCAGCCACCGGCCGGCGACTGGCTGTACGAAATCAAGTTCGACGGCTACCGGCTGATGATCCGCTTCGATGGTCGCGGCAAGCTCAGCCTGATTACCCGCAATGGTCACGACTGGAGCCACCGGCTACCCGAGCAGTGCAAGGAATTACGCCGCCTGAAGCTGAAGAACAGCTGGCTGGACGGTGAACTGGTGGTCCTCGATGAAGACGGCCTGCCGGACTTCCAGGCCCTGCAGAATGCCTTCGACACCGAGCGCAGCCAGAGCATGCTGCTGTACCTGTTCGATGCGCCCTTCCTCAATGGAGAGGACCTGCGCCAGCAGCCGCTGGAAAGCCGGCGCCAGGCCGTGCAGCAGTTGCTGGCGGAGCACGCTAGCCAGTCGCTGCGTTTTTCCGAGACCTTCGAGGCGGATTACGCCTCGATCTTCAAGAGCGCCTGCGCCATGTCGCTGGAGGGTATCATCGGCAAGCGTGCCGGCAGCCCCTATGTCTCCAGGCGCAGCGCCGACTGGATCAAGCTCAAGTGCAAGCAGCGCCAGGAGTTCGTCATCATCGGCTATACCGCGCCCAAGGGTAGCCGCATGGGCTTCGGCTCGCTGTTGCTCGGTGTGCATGCTGGCGAGCAGAACGCGCTGCGCTATGCCGGACGGGTCGGTACCGGCTTCAACCAGGCGCGCATCAGCGAGATTCATCGCCAGCTTCAATCGTTGCGCCAGGACGCCCAGCCGGTGGCCGGAAGTGTGCCGGACTCGCGCTCGGCAACCTGGGTCGAGCCGCGGCTGGTATGCGAGGTGGAATTCGCCGAATGGACCGGCAGCGGTGTGATCCGCCAGCCGGTGTTCATCGCCCTGCGCAGCGACAAGCCGGCCCGGGAGATCGTCCGTGAGCAGCCGCTGGCGCCGGAGCAGGTAGAGCAGGTGATGGGGCGCAAGCGGGTGTCGGGGCAAGTGGCCGGGGTGCGCATCAGCAATGCCCAGCGGGTGATCGATCAGCGCAGCGGCATCACCAAGGGTGAGCTGGCGGCCTTCTATGCCAGCCTGTGCGACTGGATCATGCCGCACCTGACGGGTCGGCCGGTATCACTGCTGCGCGCGCCCGAGGGGGTGGGGGGCGAGCAGTTCTTCCAGAAGCATGCCGAGCGCCTGGCCATTCCGCACATTCGCCACCTCGACCCGGCGCTGGACCCCGAGCATAGCCGCTACATGGAAGTGAACAACCTCAAGGCGCTGATCGGTGCGGTACAGATGGGCACCATCGAATTCCACACCTGGGGTTCGGGCAGCCGGGATATCAACCGGCCCGACCGCATTACCCTGGACCTTGATCCCGACCCGGAGCTGCCCTGGCGCAGCATGCTGGAGGCCACCGAGCTGGTGCTGGCGGTACTGGATGAGCTGGGCTTGCAGAGTTGGCTGAAGACCAGCGGCGGCAAGGGTATGCATATCATCATCCCGCTGGCCCGGCATGCCGACTGGGACACCGTGAAGACCTTCAGCCGGGCGATATCCCAGTTCATGGCCCGGCAATTGCCCGATCGCTTCACCGACAAGATGGGACCGCGCAACCGTGTCGGCAGGATATTCGTCGATTATCTGCGCAATCAGCATGGTGCCAGCACGGTAGCGGCCTACTCGGTACGGGCGCGTCCCGGGCTGGCGGTGTCGGTGCCGATTGCCCGGGAGGAGTTGCCGCAGCTGCGCAGTTCAGACCAATGGCACGTCGGCAATCTGCATGAACGCCTGGCGCAGTTGACGCAGGACCCCTGGGCCGATTATCAGAATCGCCAACGCATCAAGCGCGAACATTGGCAGCAGCTGGATACAAAAGCCCCCTGACGGGGCAGGGGGCTTTCGGGGTGTAGCGGTATGGTCTCAGTTCACCGAGACTTTCATATCCAGACGCCTTCTGTCCCATAGGCTGGCCGCCCGGGTCTTGTACAAACGACCGTTGGTATAGGTCGGCAGACTGGCCACATCAATCGTGCCCAGTACCTCCCGGGTCGGTGGCTGTCCCTTGGCCAACATCAGATCCAACCGAATCCGGCGAATCAACTGATCCGCACTTTTCTGATCCTGGGGAAGCACGCGTCTGAGTTCCTTGCCATCAGCAGACTTCACTATGAGAACGAAGCTGCCATCGGGTCTCGGGTCAGCGGAGATTTTGCAGTCAGGCAAGGCCGCATGCCATTTGGCCAAATTGGTAAGCATCTTTCCCTCCTATCTTTAAGGTGGAAGAGTAACTCTAGTACAAGCGAAGCAGTTTGCCAGGCGTTGAATAGTTATCCGATGAAAGGGAACAATTGTCTTGATATCGTGATGATGTTGGATTGGGCATGGTTTGTATCTGGTGATACATCTTTCGCCCAACCCTTCATTCTTTGCCAAACCTCGTCATCCTTCGCGCAGGCGAAGGATCCAGGATGCCGGTTGGCCCCGGAGTGGCTTGTGGATCCTTCGCCTGCGCGAAGGATTACGGGGAAGAAAAGCAAATGGCCTGGCAGTGTGGCCGGGATGTCTTTTAAGTTATATGTTCTTCTAAAAAGATAAGTATTGAATCTATAAATGGTTGGAACGATGAGCAAGAGGTTCTGCCTACTTATATAGTTCCGATCCCCGGAACTTGATTCGATAAACCAAACGGGAGAACCGAAATGACTGAACATCGTGGTGGTAAAGGTAACTTCGCCGAAGATCCCAAACGTGCATCGGAAGCCGGTCGCAAAGGCGGACAGCAAAGCGGTGGCAACTTCAAGAATGATCCGCAACGTGCCTCGCAGGCGGGGCAGAAAGGTGGCGAGAAAAGCCGTCGCAGCTAATTGAATGAGCCGGCGGGACCTGTTCCCGCCGGCTTGTCCATTCACTTCACTACTCACCCCATCCCTATCACGCTGTAGCTGCGGCAGCAGGGCTGCGCAGCTGGCGGCACTGGCTTTCCATCGAACAATCGAGGTGAGCGATGAGCGACAAACAGACTCCCCCAGCGCAACACCAGGACCAGCAACCCGGCTCGGAAGCGCGCATGCATCCCCAACCGCAGTTCATTTCCGAGCATTACCGCGCGGCGGGCAAGCTCGCTGGCAAGGTGGCCATAGTCACCGGTGCCGACAGTGGTATCGGCCGGGCGGTGGCGGTGCATTTCGCCGCCGAAGGCGCCAGGGTCGCGCTGCTGTATCTCAATGAGCAGGAGGATGCGCGCAAGACCGAGGAAGAGATCCGCAAGGCCGGTGGCGAGGTGCTCTGCCTGGCCGGGGATATAGGGGACGCCGGGTTCTGCAGGGAGGTGGTCGATAGCGTCACCGCCAAATGGCAGCGCATCGATGTGCTGGTCAACAACGCCGGCGAACAGCATCCACAGAAGAGGCTCGAAGACATCACCGATGAGCAGTGGCTGCGCACCTTCCATACCAACATCTTCGGCATGTTCCTGCTGACCAGGGCGGCGCTGGCGCATATGCCCGAGGGTAGCTCCATCATCAACACCACCTCGATCACTGCCTACAAGGGCAATCCGCAACTGATCGACTATTCCGCCACCAAGGGCGCCATCGTCTCCTTCACCCGTTCGCTGGCGATCAATCTGAGCAGTCGCGGCATCCGCGTCAATGCGGTGGCGCCGGGTCCGATCTGGACCCCGCTGATTCCCTCGACCTTCAGCGCCGAGCAGGTCTCCGAGTTCGGCGGCAACACGCCGATGGGGCGCCCTGGGCAACCCGCCGAACTGGCACCGGCCTATGTCTACCTGGCCTGCCAGGATGCCTCCTATGTCAGCGGGCAGGTGCTGCATATCAATGGAGGCACCGTGGTCAATGGCTGAACAGCTGTCGGTCGAACAGGCCATCGAACAACCAAGAATCGCCATCGAATCGATCACCCCGGCGGTGGAGCATGGCCGCTGCGCGGCCAAGGTGCTGCAGGGCCGCCCGCTGACCCTGTCGGCGGTGCTGATCTGCGACGGGCACGGCAAGCTGGGTGGCGAAGTGCTCTGGCGCATGGCGGCGGACCAGGACTGGCAGGCGCTGCAGTTGCAGGCCCAGGGCAATGACCTGTGGCAGGTCGAGCTGACGCCGCGGCGCACCGGCCTGCTGCAGTTCGTGGTGCAGGCCTGGGTCGATCCCTGGGCCAGCTATTGCGACGAGCTGAACAAGAAGCACCAGGCCGGAGTGTCCGTGGAGCTGGAGCTGCGCGAGGGCGAACGTTTGCTACAGGACACCTTGGAGCAGGCTGCCCCCGAGCATATCGACATGATGCAGGAGCTGCTGGTGGAGCTGGCGCAGACCGATGGTCTCGACGCCCGGGTGGCACTGCTGCTCAGCACCCATACCGCCGATACTATGGCCTTGGCCGGCACGCGGCCGCACCTGTGTCGCAGCGCCCGTCACCTGCTGGATGTGGAGCGTTCGCTGGCCGAGTTCGCCAGCTGGTACGAGCTGTTTCCACGCTCGCAGACCGACCAACCCAACCGCCATGGCACCTTCGACGATGTGATCGCGCGGCTGCCGGACATCAGCCGCATGGGCTTCGATGTGCTGTATTTCCCGCCCATCCATCCCATCGGCCTGACCCATCGCAAGGGCCCGAACAATACCCTGCAGGCCGGGCCCAACGACCCTGGCAGCCCCTATGCGATAGGCAGCGAGGAGGGCGGGCACGATGCCGTGCATCCGCTGCTCGGCAGTATCGACGACTTTCACCGCCTGGTCAGTGCGGCGCGGGCGCATGACCTGGAGATCGCCCTGGACTTCGCCATCCAGTGCTCGCCGGATCACCCCTGGCTGCGCGAGCACCCGGGCTGGTTCAACTGGCGCCCGGACGGCAGCATCCGCTACGCGGAGAACCCGCCGAAGAAATATGAGGATATCGTCAACGTCGAGTTCTATGCCGAGCAGGCGCTGCCGGAGCTGTGGCTGGCACTGCGCGATGTGGTGCTGTTCTGGGTGGAGCAGGGGGTGACGCTGTTCCGCGTCGACAACCCGCACACCAAACCCTTGCCGTTCTGGGAATGGCTGATCGCCGATATCCGCCGTGGGCACCCGGATGTGATCTTCCTCGCCGAAGCCTTCACCCGCCCGGCGATGATGGCGCGCCTGGGCAAGATCGGCTTCAGCCAGAGCTATACCTACTTCACCTGGCGCAATACCAAGCAGGAGCTGGAAAGCTATTTCACCGAGCTGAACCAGTCGCCCTGGCGTGAATGCTACCGGCCGAACTTCTTCGTCAACACGCCGGATATCAACCCGTATTTCCTGCACAACGCTGGCCGGGCGGGGTTTCTCATCCGCGCCGCGCTGGCGACCATGGGCTCAGGGCTGTGGGGCATGTATTCGGGTTTCGAGCTGTGCGAAAGCCAGCCGCTACCGGGGCGCGAGGAGTACCTGGATTCGGAGAAGTACCAACTGCGACCGCGCGATTGGCACGCGCCGGGCAACATCATCGCCGAGATATCCCGGCTCAACCGTATCCGCCGCGACAACCCGGCGCTGCACAGCCACCTGGGCTTCCAGGCGTACCAGGCGTGGAACGAGCACATCCTGTACTTCGGCAAGCGTACCGCCGACCTGTCCAACTTCATCCTGGTGGCGGTGAACCTGGATCCGTTCAATGCCCAGGAAACACACTTTGAACTGCCGCTGTGGGAGTTCGGTCTGAATGATGACGCCAGCACGCACGGCGAAGACCTGATGAATGGCCATACCTGGTTATGGCATGGCAAAACCCAGTGGATGCGCATCGAACCCTGGTACCTACCGTTCGGCATATGGCGTATCCGGCCTGTGGCCTGAGGTGTGAACAATGGCAAGACGAAACCGGACAGCGGAGTTCATCAACGACCCGTGCTGGTACAAGGACGCGATCATCTACCAGATCCACGTGAAATCCTTCTTCGATGCCAACAACGATGGCATCGGTGATTTCGCCGGTCTGATCCAGAAGCTGGACTACATAGTCGACCTGGGAGTGAACACCTTGTGGCTGTTGCCGTTCTACCCCTCGCCTTGGCGCGATGACGGCTACGACATCGCCGACTACCGTGGCGTGCACCCGGACTACGGCAACATGGCCGACGTGCGGCGCTTCATCCGCGAGGCGCACAAGCGCGGCCTGCGGGTCATCACCGAGCTGGTCATCAACCACACCTCGGACCAGCACCCCTGGTTCCAGCGCGCTCGGCTGGCGCCCAAGGGTTCGCGCGAGCGCAACTTCTACGTCTGGTCCGACACCGACCAGAAGTACCAGGGTACGCGGATCATCTTCCTCGATACCGAACAGTCCAACTGGACCTGGGACCCGGTGGCCGGGCAGTTCTTCTGGCACCGTTTCTATTCACACCAGCCGGACCTGAATTTCGACAACCCGCAGGTGTTGCGTGCGGTGCTGTCGGTGATGCGCTTCTGGCTGGACATGGGCGTGGACGGCATGCGCCTGGACGCCATTCCCTACCTGATCGAGCGCGACGGCACCAACAATGAGAACCTGCCGGAAACCCATGTGGTACTGAAGAAGATCCGCGCCGAGCTGGACGCGCTGTACCCTGATCGCATGCTGCTGGCTGAAGCCAACCAGTGGCCGGAGGATACCCAGCCGTATTTCGGTGGCGAGGATGGCGGGCCGGGGGACGAATGCCACATGGCCTTCCATTTTCCGCTGATGCCGCGCATGTACATGGCCATCGCCCAGGAAGACCGCTTCCCGATCACCGATATCCTGCGCCAGACGCCGGAAATCCCCGACAACTGCCAGTGGGCGATCTTCCTGCGCAACCACGACGAGCTGACCCTGGAGATGGTCACCGAGCAGGAACGCGACTACATGTGGAACTACTACGCCGCCGACCGCCGCGCGCGTATCAACCTGGGTATCCGTCGGCGGCTGGCGCCGCTGGTGGAGCGCGACCGGCGGCGCATCGAGCTGCTCAACAGCCTGCTGCTGTCCATGCCGGGCACGCCGACGCTGTACTACGGCGACGAGATCGGCATGGGTGACAATATCTTCCTCGGCGACCGTGACGGCGTGCGCACGCCGATGCAGTGGTCCACCGACCGCAATGGCGGCTTCTCCCGGGCTGACCCGGCGGGCATGGTACTGCCACCGGTGATGGACCCGCTGTATGGCTACCAGACCATCAACGTCGAGGCGCAGATCCGCGATCCGCATTCGTTGCTGAACTGGACCCGGCGCATGCTCACGGTGCGCAAGCAGCACCAGGCCTTCGGCCGCGGCACCTTGAAGATGCTGGCGCCGGCCAATCGCAAGATCATCGCCTACCTGCGCGAATTCACCACCGCGGACGGCCGCCACGAGATCATCCTGTGCGTGGCCAATCTGTCCCGCGCCGCCCAGGCCACCGAGCTGGACCTGTCGGCCTGGGCCGGCAAGGTGCCGGTGGAAATGCTCGGTGGCAGCAGCTTTCCGCCGGTCGGCCAGTTGCACTACCTGCTGACCCTGCCGCCCTACGGCTTCTACTGGTTCGCCCTGGCGGACGAGAGCCAGATGCCCAACTGGCATGTCGAGCCGGTGCAGCAGATGCCGGAGCTGGCCACGCTGGTGATCAAGCAGGATCTGTCGGACCTGCTCAAGCAGGCCTGCCGGCGGATACTGGAGGAGGAGTCGCTGCCGCAGTGGTTGGGCAAGCGCCGCTGGTTCTCCGGGCGCGCCGATGGCAGCGAGCCGATCCGCCTGCTGTATGCGATTCCCTTCTGCGAAGACAGCGAACCCTGCGTGCTGTGCGAGGTGGCGGTGGGGCAGGAGCATTACCAGTTGCCGCTGGGCTACCTGCCTTCCACTGGCTCGGCCGACAGCCCGGCGCCGGCTGCCTTCGCCCTGGCGCGCCTGCGCCGTGGCCCGCGGCTGGGCCTGCTGACCGACGCCTCGACGCTGCCGGGATTCACCCGCCGGGTACTTGGCAGCCTGCGTCAGGGCAGGGTACTGCCGGCCCAGGGGCAGGAGGTGCACTTCATTCCCGGGCCGGGCCTGTTCCAGCTCGACGAGCTGCCGGAGGAGGAAATCCAGGCGGTCACCGCCGAGCAGTCCAACACCTCGGTGCTGATCGGCGAGCGGATGATGCTGAAGATCATCCGTCGGGTGATGCCCGGTGTGCATCCCGAGATCGAGATGGGCGGCTTCCTGACCCAGCGCGAGTTTCCCGCCATCGCCCCGCTGCTCGGCGAGGTACGACGGCTCGATGGCGATGGTCAGCAATACACCCTGATGATCCTGCAGGGCTATGTCGACAGCCAGGGCGACGCCTGGCAATGGACCCGCGATACGCTGGAGCGGGCGATTCGCGACCAGTTGGTCGGTGGCCTGTCGGAGCAGGAGAACCAGTACACCGCGCTGGCCGAGCTGGAGGCCTTTGCCAGCATCCTCGGGCAACGGCTCGGCCAGATGCACGTGTTGCTGGCGGACCCCGAGGGCGGCGAGGGCTTCGGTTTCGCCATTGCCGATCAGGCTGACAGCGAACACTGGACCGAACAGATCGTCGCCCAGCTGGAGATTGCCCTGGATGCCATCGACCGCCACCGCGAGCGGCTGCCGGAAGCGGCCCAGCAACAGGCCGAATGGTTGCTGGCGCGGCGCCAGGCACTGAGCGAGAAAATCGGCGAGCTGGCACGCCGCAGCCAGGGCGGCATTCGCATCCGTGTGCATGGCGACCTGCATCTGGGGCAGGTGCTGGTATTGCCGGGGGATGCCTGTTTCATCGACTTCGAGGGCGAACCGGCGCGCCCGTTGGAGCAAAGACGCCAGCGCCTGAGCCCGTTCAAGGACGTTACCGGCATGCTGCGCTCCTTCGATTATGCCGCGGCCACGGCCATGCGCAGCCTGCACGGCACCGACCAGTCCGCCGAAGCGCACCAGGCCCGGCAGCATATCTGCCAGGCCTATCGGCAGCAGGCCGAGCGCGCCTTCCTGCAGGGCTACCGGGCCGCCAGCGCCGAGCTGCCGCACGCCTGGGCCATGGACGACGGCGAACAGGCGGCACTGAGCCTGTTCAGCATCGAGAAGGCCATCTACGAAGTGCGCTACGAAGCCAGCTACCGCCCCGAGTGGCTGGATGTGCCGCTGGCCGGACTGGTGGCGTTATGCCTGGAGGAGAGCGACAACCATGATTGACAGTATGACCGGTAGCGACAGCGCAGACAGGCTACAGGTCCAGGCGCTGCTGCGGGCCGAGCATGGCGACCCCTTCGCCTTCCTCGGTGCCCATGAACAGGATGGGCGGGTCATCATTCGCAGCTGGCAGCCCGGCGCCCTGGAGGTGGAGTTGCTGGACGTCCACGGCGGCTCGCTCGGACGCATGCACGAGGAGGTGCCGGGGCTGTTCACCAGCCAGCTGGAATCGCCCCAGCCCTATCGGCTGCGGATTCACTGGGCCGGTGGGACCCAGGAAACCGAGGACCCGTACAGCTTCCCCGCGCAACTCGGTGAGTTGGATATCCATCTGTTCGCCGAGGGCAATCACCGCCGGCTGGGCCGCTGCTTCGGCGCGCAGCTGTGGCAGGTCGATGGCGTGGACGGGGTGCGTTTCGTGGTCTGGGCGCCCAACGCGCGGCGGGTCTCGGTAGTCGGCAACTTCAACAGCTGGGATGGCCGCCGGCACCCCATGCGCCTGCACCCGGGCGCCGGGGTCTGGGAACTGTTCATCCCCCGGCTCGGGCCGGGGGAACTGTACAAGTACGAGATCCTCAGCGGCGATAGCCTGCTGCCGTTGAAGGCCGACCCGGTGGCCCTGGCGACCGAAATGCCACCGGCCAACGCCTCGGTGGTGGCTGCCGGGCTGGACTTCCAGTGGGATGATGGCGACTGGATGCAGCAGCGCCAGCAACAGCAGTCGCGCGACCGGCCACTGGCGATCTACGAGGTACACGCCGGTTCCTGGCGGCACGCCAGCGAGACCGAGGGCGAGCCGCTGAACTGGGCGCAACTGGCCGAACAGCTGATCCCCTATGTGCTGGACATGGGCTTTACCCACATCGAACTGCTGCCGGTGATGGAGCATCCGTTCGGCGGGTCCTGGGGCTACCAGCCGCTGTCGCAATTCGCGCCCACCGCCCGCTACGGCGCCCCTGAGGCGTTCGCTGGTTTCGTCAACGCCTGTCACCAGGCGGGGATCGGCGTGATTCTCGACTGGGTGCCGGCGCACTTTCCCGGTGATGCCCATGGCCTGGGCCTGTTCGACGGCACCGCACTGTACGAATACGCCCACCCGTTCGAGGGCTGGCACCCGGACTGGGATACCCATATCTACAACCTCGGGCGCACCGAGGTGCATGGCTTCATGCTGGCCTCGGCACTGCACTGGCTGCGCGAGTACCACGTCGATGGCCTGCGCGTGGACGCGGTGGCCTCCATGCTGTACCGGGACTACTCGCGCAAGAGCGGCGAGTGGATTCCCAACCGCCACGGCGGCCGGGAAAATCTCGAAGCCATCGCCTTCCTGCGCCACCTCAACGATGTGGTCAGCAGCGAGGTGCCGGGCGCGCTGGTGATCGCCGAGGAGTCCACCGCCTGGCCGGGCGTCAGCCAGCCGACCCGGGAGGGTGGGCTGGGGTTCTCCGGCAAATGGAACATGGGCTGGATGCATGACACCCTGAGCTACATCAGTGAAGACCCGCTGCATCGCCGCTACCATCACCAGCAGATCACCTTCGGCTTGCTGTATGCCTTTACCGAGCACTTCATCCTGCCGATCTCGCATGACGAGGTGGTGCACGGCAAGGGCTCGCTGCTGGGCAAGATGCCGGGCGACCGCTGGCAGCAGTTCGCCAACCTGCGGCTGTACCTGTCGTTCATGTGGAGCCATCCGGGCAAGAAGCTGCTGTTCATGGGTTGCGAGATCGGCCAATGGCGCGAATGGGGGCATGACCGGCAGCTGGACTGGTACCTGCTGCAATATGACGAGCACCGCGGTGTGCGCGATCTGCTCCGCGAGCTGAACCGGCTGTACCGCCAGCAACCGGCGCTGCACCAGCGCGATGACAGCGCCGATGGTTTCCAGTGGCTGATCGGCGATGACAGCAGCAACAGCGTCTATGCCTGGCTGCGGCGCGGCGGGGATGGTGCCATGCTGCTGGTGGTGCACAATTTCACCCCGGTGGTGCGCAGCGGCTACCGCATCGGCGTACCCCAGCCCGGCCGCTGGCAGGTACTGCTCAACAGCGATGCGCAGGCCTGGTCCGGCTCGGGCGCCGGCAGCCAGGGCGAACTGCACACCGAACCCCGGCAAAGCCACGGCGAGCCCTGCTCGCTGGTGCTGGATCTGCCGCCGCTGGGGTGTTTGATACTGGGGCCTGGTGTTTGATGGTGCCAGTCTGCATGCAAATGCCTGCGGAATCTGTGCAAAACCCGTCGTCGAGTCGATCGCGACCCGGTCCGATCGCGGCCCGAGGCGCTCGACAACCCGGGGGTGTAGCGCGCCTGCGCTACGCCTGCGAGATTCGCGCAAACCCGTAGTCCCCCGGATCGCCGCGCCACCCGCCGCGATAGCGGCCTTAGCCTAACCACCCCAGCATCAGCAACAGCACTATGATCCAGGCGCTGGTGGCCACGGTGCCGACCTGCCACAGGCGGTTCCAGCGGCGTTCACTATGCCGCCACAGGCGCTCGTCCAGTGTTTTCCTCAATGCCGGTACCGGCGGCCAGTGCAGCAGGTGCATCAGCCGTACCGAGGCCACCCGCGCCGGGTTGGGCAACTGCCGCAGGCGGGGTGGCAGTTGCCAGCCCTGCTTCCACACCAGCAGGCCGATCGCCAGCGCCAGCAGGGCTGGCCACAGTGCGGCCCAGATGGCATACAGCGGCAGGCTGTCGAGCAGCGCCTGGCGTAGTGGCGACCACAGCCAGGGCAGCAGGACCGGCATCAGGCACAGCAATAGCCACGGCAGGCGCTGGCTGCCGGCCATCGGTGGCAGGGCCGCCTGCCGCTGGCTGGTGTGCATCAGCCACAGCAGGCGCAACATCAGCAGCATGGTGCCGGCGGAGCCGATGACCAGCAGGAACATCCAGCCGGCAAGATTACCGGCATCGATACCCTCCTTGAGCAGCAGCTTGATCGCCGCGCCGCTGGTCAGCGGCAAACCGGCCAGCGCCAGCGCCGGCTGCGCCAGGCACAGCCAGTGCCAGGCCTGGAACCGCACCCGGGTACTCAGCCCCGCGCCCATGAACAGCGCGCCCTTGGCCAGGCCGTGATGCACCGCATAGAGTGCCAACAGGGTCGCCGCGGCCTCGCGGTAGGCCGGCTGCTGCCAGGCCAGCGCCAGAATGACCAGCAGGTAGCCGACCTGGCTGATCGAGGAGTAGGCCAGTAGCGCCTTGCTGCGCGTCTGCAGCAGCCCCAGCGCCACCCCATACAGCGCGCTGATCGCCCCCACTGCCAGCAGCCAGGCGGACCAGTGCTGCAGCAGCGCATCATCAGCGGGCAGGAAGTGCCACAGGCCGAGAATCCCGGCCTTGATCATCGCGCCGGACAACACCGCGCTGGCCGCCGCTGGCGCCGCTGGGTGGGCCAGTGGCAGCCACACATGCAGCGGCCAGAAGCCGGCCTTGAGGCCGAAGCCGACCAGCAGCAGTGCGGCAGTCCAGGCGCCGGTCGGCGTATCCCGCCAGGCCTCCAGCGCCAGGGCGCCGCCGGCCTCGTGGATGCGCAGCAGCATGCCGGCGTAGATCAGCATTTCCCCGACGACCGCCAACTGCAGGTACAGACGTGCGGCCTGGCGCGGGACAGGGCCACGTCGGTGGGCCACCAGGCCGTAGGCGCACAGACTCATCAGGGTGAAGCCGACATAGAAGCTGCCGGCGTCGGCGGCGATCACCAGCAACAGGTTGCCGAGCAGCGCCAGCAACCAGAACAGCCAGAAACGCTGCTGATGGTCAGTACTGACGATATCGGTCACGGCAAAGCGACTGGCACAGGCCCACAGCAAGGCGCTGAAGCCGAGCCAGGCGCGACTGAGCAGATCGTCCGCCACCCATTGCGCGCCCGGCCACAGCGCCGGCAGCACCAGTGGCTCGGCGGGCCATACACTGAGCAGCAAGGCGGGCAGGCAGCTCAGCCACAGCCAGCCGGCGCAGCGGCGTGGTCCCGCGTACAACAGCAGTACCACGGCCAGCAGCGGGGCGCCGGGCACCAGCAGCCAGAGCAGGCCGTTCACAGGCCGAACTCGCGGTTGATGATCAATTGGCTCCAGCCCAGCGGGCTGAAGCCAGCGCCGGCGAGAATCCCAGCCAGCAGGGCCAGGGCGGCGGTGAACAGGGTCGGCGCCAGCAACATCCAGTGCGTCTCGCGCCAGCCGGGCCGGCCGGCGCGGGCGGTGGCCGCGGCCGGCCAGGGCGCCTTGGGCGTGGCGAACCAGCCGCGATAGATCAGCGGCAGGAAATACGCCGCGTTCAGCAAGCCGGACAACACCAACACCAGCAGAATACCGCTCTGGCCGGTTTCCAGCGCACCCAGCCCGAGGTACCACTTGCTGATGAAACCGGCGGTCGGCGGCACGCCGATCATGCCCAGCGCCGCCAGGGTGAAGGCGGTCATGGTCAACGGCATGCGCTGGCCGATGCCGTCCATCTCGCGGATGCGATGCACGCCCAGGGTCTCGGCGAAGTTGCCGGCGCAATAGAACAGGGTGACCTTCATCAGCCCCTGATGCACCAGGTGCGCCAGCGCGCCGACGGCGGCGATCGGCCCCATCAGCGCCACACCCAGGGTGATATAGGACACCTGGCTGACGGTGGAGTAGGCCAGCAGCTTCTTCAGTTCGCGCTGCTGCAGGGCCTTGAGCGAGCCGTAGATGATGGTCGCCGCCGCCAACGCCAGCAGCGGCAGGTGCAGACCCAGGGCCTGTATCGGCTCCACCCCGTAGACGTCGTACACCACCCGGACGATGCCAAAGGCACCGGCCTTGACCACCGCCACCGCGTGCAGCAACGCGCTGACCGGGGCCGGTGCGACCATCGCCTGTGGCAGCCAGCCATGCAGCGGCAGCAGCGCGGCCTTGACGCCGAGACCGCCGACCAGCAGGGCGAAGGCCAGGATCAGGCTGGGCGTGCGGGTTTCCAGCAGCGGCAGCACGTAGCCGCCGGCGCTGAACTGCGGGCTGCCGGCCAGGCTGTGCAGCAGCGCCACGCCCATCAGCAGCAGGGCGCCGCCACCCAGGGTATAGGTCAGGTAGACGCGCCCGGCCTGCAGCGCCTGTGGTGTACCACGGTGCACCACCAGCGGGAAGGTGGCCAGGGTCAGCAGCTCATAGAACAGCAGGAAGGTGACCAGGTTGCCGGCCAGCGCCAAACCCACGGTGGCGCTGACGCACAGGCTGAAATAACCGAAGAAGCGTGAGCGCAGCGGGGCGTCTTCCAGGTAGCCGATGGCGTAGATGGTGGTCGCCAGCCAGAGCACGGTGGACAGGCTGACGAACTGCAGCGACAGCGCATCACCCTGCAGCACCAGCTCGCCACCCGGCAGGAACGGAATGCTGAAACGAAACTCCAGGCCACGGGCGACTCCCCATAGCATCAGCCCGACCAGCCCCAGCTTGAGTAGCACGCCCGTCAGGTTGAGCGCCACACGCAGGCGGGTCTGCTCCTCGCGCAGGGTAAAGATCAGCAGCCCCGGCAGCAGCGAGCTGAGGACGATGCCCAGTGGCAGCAGGTTGGTCCAAGTGGCGTTCATCCGCTTGCCTCGCTCAGCCAGAGGATCAGCGGCTGGCTGAACAGCGCCAGGCCCCAGACGGCGATGGCCGGCAGCAGCGCCAGCCATTGGGCGAAGGGATCGGGGTCGTAGTCCGGCGGGGTCGCATCGGCGCGGTCGAAGGACAGCGCCACCACCCGGAACACATAGGCGGCGCTGGCCAGGGTGCCGAGCAGCACGCCCAGTGCCCAGGGCCAGTGGATCGGTTCCAGCAGCAGGGGCTGCAGCAGTACCCACTTGGCAACGAAGCCACCGCTGGGCGGCAGGCCGATCAGGCTGCCGCCGGCCACGGCGAAGGCGAACATGGCCACTGGCATGGTCTGCGTCGCGCCCTTGAGCGAGGCCACCCGCTTGCTGCCGAGGGTCGCCTGCATCTCCCCGGCGGCCAGGAACATCGATACCTTGGCCAGCCCGTGGGCCAGCACGAACAGCCACAATGCCACCGACAGCTCGCTCTGTTGCCAGCGCAGCAGCAACCCCAGGGCCAGCAGCGCATAGCCCAGCTGCGCCACCGTGGAATAGGCCACCAGGGTCTTCAGCAGTGGCGTGCGCAGCGCCGCCCAGCCGCCGGCCAGGAGGGCGACGATGCCGGCCAGGGCGAACAGCAGGCCGGCCGATTCGGTCATGTCCACGGGTGCCACGCGGCTCCACAGCAGCCAGAGAATGAACAGCGGGCCCTTGACCACCAGCGCCGAGAGCAGGGCACTGACAGCGGTCGGCGCACTGCTGTGGGCCGCCGGCAACCACAGGTGCAGCGGCCAGAGCGCGGCCTTGAGCATCAGCCCGACGGTCATCAGCAATAGCGCCATGCGCGTGCTGTGGTCCGCCTCGCTGGCCTGTGCCAGCAGGTCGAGGTCGAGCACGCCATAGCGTCCATACAGCAGGGCCACGCCGAGCAGATAGCACAGCGAGGCGGCCAGCGACAGCAGCAGGTAGCGCAGTGCCGGCGCATGCGCCCTGGGACCGCTGAGAATGATCATGGCCACCGCCACCAGCCCGAGCAGTTCCAGGGTGACGTACCAGTTGAACAGGTCACGCGACAGCCACAGCGCCGCCAGGCTGGCATGCAGCAGGCCGGACAGCGGCCAGTAGTCGGTGTTGCGGGCATGGCTGTGGCGGCTGTGCTGGGCATAGATCGCCACCAGCAGATGGGTCATCGCGGTGAATACCAGCAGCACGGCGGTCAGACTGCTCAGCTCGAAGCGGATGCCCAGCGGGGTGCGCCAGCCGCCGATGGCCAGTGTCTGCACGCCCTGCTCAATCACCTCATGCAAGGCCAGGCCGGCGCACAGCAGGCTGCCCAGGCTGGCGGCAATCACCCAGATACCGGAGCGCAGACGCAGCAACAGCATCAGCAGGGCGGTACCCAGCGGCAGCAGCAGGCTGGCCAGGGCCAGGGTCATTCCTCGTGCTCCCCGGTCGGGCGCTGTCTGGACCGGTGTGCCTGGTGCGCCACTGCCAGGCGCAGGGCGAAGGCGGTGGCGCTGACCGCTACCACCAGCCCGGTGACCACCAGGGCCTGCAGCACCGGATCGTTGTGCCCACTGCGACTGGCCAGGGCCACCATCACCATGAAGGTGCCACTGCCCATCAGGTTGATCGCCATGATGCGCCGCAGGGTGTGGCGCAGGCGCAGCAGCCCGTGCAGGCCGAGCAACCAGAGCAGCACGCCCAGGCCCAGGTAGAGCGAGGCGCCGCTCATCTGCCCAGCTCCTGGCGTTCGCCAACTACCAGCAGGCTCAGGCTGGCAGCGATCGACAGGGTGGCGGCGACCTCGATCAGCACGATCAAGGCACCGGACCAGTGCGCGGGGTAGTTCAGCCAGCCGGCGCCGAACCAGGCGCCGGCAGCGGCAACGGTGAGAAACAGTGCCACGCCGACCAGTACCAGCAGGCGCAGCAGCCCGTTTTCCCAGCGCAGCAGTGGCAGCAGCCCGGCCAGGCGCAGCATCACCACCCCGGCGGCCAGCAGCGCACCGGCCTGGAAGGCGCCGCCGGGCGCATGGCTGCCGCGCCACAGCAGGTAGCCACCGATGATCACGCTGAGCGGTGCGAGAATACGGCTCCAGGCCTGCAGCAGGGGCCACACGCCGGGCCGGGGCCGGCCGGCTGGCTGCAACTGTCGCACGCCAAGCACCGCCAGCAGCAGTACCAGCAATTCCAGCAGGGTATCCCAGGCGCGGAAGTTGAGCAGTACCGCGGTTACCGGATGGCTGACGCCGCTGGCCTCCAGCTGGCTGTTGACCAGTGCCGGCAATGGCTGCGGCCCCTGTGCCAGCGGCAGGACCGCACGCAGCAGCAGTATCAGTACCAGCACGCCGAGCAGCAGGGTCGCCAGTGTTCGCACCGCTGACCCGGGCTGCGCCGGCTCGTCAGCATGCCGGCCGAGCGCGGATAACAGCAACACGCCGGTCAACCCGGCGCCGATCGCCGCCTCGGCCAGCGCCAGGTCGGGAGCGCCGAGCCGGGCCCAGACCAGCGCCAGCAGCAGGCCGAAGGCGATGAACGAAATGATCCCGGTATACAGCCGCGTACCATGCAGCGCGGCGCCGGCCAGGATCAGCAGCAGCACGCCCAGGGTGATATCCAGCAGCAGCTCAGTGGCGGGCATCCTGGTCTCCTCCCTCGGCTTGGTCGCGTTCGCGCTGGTAGCGTGCCAGCAACTGGCAGGCAGTGGTGCTCGAGGCCATCACCAGCAGCCAGACCAGCAGCATCATGACCACCGCCCGCCAGGATGGCGCGCGCAGGCACAGGCCAAGTACCACCAGCCCCAGGCCCAGGGTATCGGCCTTGGTCACCGCATGCAGCCGGCTGTAGACATCCGGAAAGCGTAGCAGCCCCAGGGTCCCGGCAATGAAGAAGAACGCCCCCAGTGCCAGTGCCGCGTTGCTCAGCCAGCCAAGCATCTCAGCCGGCCCCCGGCGGCCGGCGCAGCAGCTGCACCAGGGCAGCGGTGACCACCGCGGCGAGCAGCGCCAGTACCAGTGCCGCATCGATCAGCGCCGGCTGCGCCTGCCAGTCGGCCGCCAGCATCAGCAGGGCGGCACCGGTGGTACCGAACAACTGGATGGCCAGCAGTCGGTCTGCCCGTGTCGGTCCGGAGAATACCCGCCACAGGCCGGCCAGGATGGTCAGCAGCAGGATTACTGCGAGCAGGATCATGTCGGTTCCTCGCCGAGCAGACGTAGCAGTTGCCGCTCCAGCTGCGCGGTATTCTGCTGCCAGGGCTGGTGCTGGTCGAGCACGTGCATGCTCAGGCAGTCATCCTCGATCGCCGCCGCCAGGGTGCCGGGCAGCAGCCCGACCAGCGAGGCGAACAGCAGGCGGCTGCGCGGCTGCCGGATATTCAGCGGGTAGTGGACCCAGGCGGGGGCCAGCGGCATGCGCGGCTGTATCGCGCGGCGGGCCACATCCCAACCACCCGCCACCAGCGCGCGCAGGAAGAACCACAGAAAGCGCGGCGCCGCGGCGGGGCGCAGGCGCCAGGCCGGGGTGCCCAGCCAGCACGACAGCATGGCCGCCGCGACAATGCAGGGCGCGCCCAGATACCAACCGCCGCCACCGGCCAGCAGCCACCACAGGGCGCAATACAGGAGCAGCCAGAACAGTATCTGGCGGGAAAGAAAGCGGTCTGCCAGAGGCCTAGGCACGATGACTCCCGTTGCGTCGTTGCAGTCATGTTAGGTCAGCTTCCGGGGCGGCTCAAATGGCGACCGTCGGGGTATGTTTCAGGATATGTGGCGATATCCTAGGCATTCGCCTGACGCATGGCCTTGGCGCGTTTTTCCAGTACCAGGTAGACCGCCACGGCGATGCTCAGCGGCAGCAGGAAGTAGATTGCCCGGTAGCCGATCAGCGCGGCGACCAGGGCGCTTTGCGCCACCTGGCCCTGCAGCAGGGTGAGGAAGATGGTTTCCAGTACGCCGAGGCCGGCGGGGATGTGGGCGATGGCGCCGGCGATGCTGCTGATCATCAGGATGCCCAGCACCGTCGGGTAGAACACATCCTCCGGCAGCAGCAACCAGATCAGCGAGGCCATCAGCGACCAGTTGAAGGCACCGACGGCCGCCTGCACCAGGGCCAGGCGCCAGTGCGGCAGCTCGATGCTGTGTCCGCGGATATGCCAGCGCCGGCGCGGGGAGAAGGCGCAGGCCAGCAGGTAACCGAGGGCGACCAGCAGCATGGCCACACCGATCAGCCGCAGGCCGCTGTTGCCGATGTTCCAGCCCTCAGGCAGGCGCACCGTGCCCAGGGCGAACACGCTGCCGCCCAGCCACAGGTAGCCCAGCCAGTTGGTGATGATGCTCAGGCTGAAGATGCGGGTGATGGTCGGTATGTCCAGGCCGAGCCGGGTATACAGCCGATAGCGCAGTGCCACCCCGCCGACCAGCGCGTTGAGGTTCAGGTTGAAGGCATAGCAGACGAACACCAGCGGGATGACCTGGCGCACTGGCAGCTTGTGCCCGGTGTAGTGACGGCCGAGCAGGTCGTAGCAGCTGTAGTTGAGATAGCTGAGCAGGGCGATGCCGACGCCGACCAGCAGGACCCACGGCGGGTAGTCGCGCAGTGCGCTGCCGACTTCCTGCCAGTCGGTATTGCGCAGTTGCAGGTACAGCAGCACCGGGATCACGATCAGGAACAGCAGGGTCAACGCACCCTTGGCCCAGCGCATGCGCTGACTGGCTGGTGGCTTGGTGCCGGTGTCGCTCATAGCAGCTTCTCCTGCTGGTCCATTGGCGGTAGCTCGTCTTCCGGTTCTTCCTCGATCACCGGCAGCAGGGGTTCGAGCCGTGGCGTGTGGGCCGGCAGGCTGCCGGCGATGGCGGGGAAGTGGCGCAGGAAGTGGAAGCACAGGAAGGTCATCGGTGCGCGCCACCAGAAGCCCCGGGTCGCCTTGCTCTGGGTGATCTGGCTGCAGTGCTGGCTGGCCAGCGATTGCAGGTGATCATACAGCCGCTGGTTGAGCGCGGCGTCACGGATGAACAGGTTGCCCTCCAGGTTCAGTGACAGGCTCAGCGGGTCGAGGTTGCTGGAGCCGACGGTGACCCACTCGCGGTCCATCAGCGCCACCTTGCCATGCAGCGGCCGCTCGCAGTACTCATGGATGACCACCCCGCTGCGCAGCAGGTAGCTGTAGAGGAAGGTCGAGCAGTTGCGCGCCCAGGGCATGTCCGGCTCGCCCTGCAGGATCAGCGTGACATGCACGCCGCGGCGGGCGGCGTTGCGCAGCTCACGCAGCATGCGGTAGCCGGGGAAGAAGTAGGCGTTGGCGATCACCAGCCGGTAGTTGGCCGAACGGATGGCGCGCAGGTAATGGTCCTCGATGTCCGAGGTGTGGTGGTGGTTGTCGCGGATCGCCAGCATGATGCGCGAGCTGCCGGCGTAGCGGGCCGCGGCGCGCTGTTCCGGGTTCAGCGGCAGCGGCAGTTCGCGGCGGGCATGGCGGAACAGGTTGAGGCTGGCATGGCGGATATCCCGCACCACCGGCCCGCGTACTTCCACCGCGTAATCCTGCTTGGCACCGGGACCGTAGTCGCCCAGGTGCACCGCGGTGAAGTTGATCCCGCCAACGTAGGCGACTTCACTGTCGACGACCACTATCTTGCGGTGCAAACGGCGGAACAGGTTGGTACGCATGCCCATCAGTCGTGGCTGCGGGTCGAACACGTGCACATGAATGCCGGCCTCGATCATCTCGCTGAGGTAGGTGTTGCTCAGGTCCACGGTGCCGTAGCCATCGACGATGACCTCGACATGGGCACCGTTGCGCGCAGCGCTGATCAATGCCTGCTGCAGCGCCTTGCCGACCTTGTCCTCGAGCACGATGAAGGTCTCCAGCAGCACCTCCTTGCGCGCCTGGCGGATACGCTCGAATACGCGCGGAAAGAACTCCTCGCCGTTGATCAGCAGTTCCGCACCATTGCCTTCACGCCAAAGCGGTTTCATCTGAAGCGTACCTCGACAGCCAGGGGCGCATGGTCGGACAGGTGCGACCAGGGGCGCCGATACAGAGTCTTCGGATCGTGGGTGGTGACATTGCGCACATAGATACGATCCAGGCACAACAGCGGCCAGCGCGCCGGAAAACTCCTGGCCGGCGAGCCGTAGGCCTCGACGAATGCCTCATGCAGGCCGCAGCGATCCATGCGTTGGCCAGCGCGCTGCCGCCAGTCGTTGAAGTCGCCGGCGACGATTACCGGATCGTCCGGCGGCAGCCGGTCGAGCAGCCGGCACAGCAATCGCAGCTGGCGCCGGCGATGGCGCTCGCGCAGGCCCAGGTGCACACAGATCGCATGCAGGTCGGCCTGGCCGGGTACGTCGAGAATGGCATGCAGCAGGCCACGTTCCTCGGTTCCACTGATCGACACATCCAGGTTCTCGTAATGCAGTATCGGAAACTTGGACAGCAGCGCATTGCCGTGGTGCCCGTCGGGATAGACCGCGTTGCGCCCGTAGGCGAACTCCGGCCACATGGTGTCGGCGAGAAACTCGTAGTGCGGCGCGTCGGGCCAGTTGTCGATCAGTTGGCCATGGCGTTCGTGGGTGCCGAGCACTTCCTGGAGGAACACCACGTCGGAGGACAGGGTGCGCACTGCGTCGCGCAGTTCCGGCAGGATGAAACGGCGATTGAGCCAGTTGAAGCCCTTGTGGGTATTGACGGTGAGCACGCGGATCGACCGGACCGTGGGGGCCTGGTTGGTCAGGTGCTCCTGGGTGGAACTCAGTGGCGTCACAGAAACTCCCCGGACAGCTGGCCCGGACGCACCTGCAGATGATCGGCCAGGCCGAGCTTTTCCAGCAGTCGGCGAGCGTCATAGGGTGCGCGGACCTTGATGTCATTATCGAAATAGCAGTACACATCGTGCTGGCGGCGAGCCGGCGACTTGCTCTCTGAAACGCGGTGGGCGTCAGCCGGTTGCCGGCCCTGGTGCCAGAGGCGGATGCGTTGTTCCCAACGGCTCAGCGCCTGCTCGTCGTAACCGCTGGTGTACAGCTCCTTGTCGCCATGCAGGCGCAGGTACATGAAGTCGGCGGTCAATTCCTCGATCAGTGGCCACTTGCCGGCGGTATCGGCCACCACCAGGGCTATGCCGTGCTGGCGCAGCAGCTCGATGAAGGAATCCTGCGCGAAGCTCTCATGGCGGATATCTACCGCATGGCGCAGTGGGGTACCGGCCGCCGTCCGCGGCCGTGGCGAGTCGGCGTAGCGGTTACTGCGCAGGCCACAGTGATGGGCCTGGCCGATGGTCCGGGGCAGCAGCTCGAACAGCTCGCGGAACAGCCCCGGGTCGAACTTGAAACTGGGCGGAAACTGCCAGAGAAAGGGCCCCAGCTTGTCCTCCAGTTGCAGTGGGCCGGAGGCGAAGAAGTTGGCCATGGGCTCGGCGATGTCGCGCAGGCGCCGGACATGGGTGATATAGCGCGGCGCCTTGACGCTGAAGACGAAATCCTCCGGGGTCTGCGCATACCAGCCGGCAAAGCGCTCTGGTGTCTGCAGGGCATAGAAGGAGCCGTTGATCTCGATGCTGCCCACTGCCCGCGAGGCGTATTCCAGTTCCCGGCGCTGCAATAGCCCCTCGGGATAGAAGTCGCCCCGCCAGGGAGCGTAGCGCCAGCCGGAAATGCCGATATGGATGCCCTTCATGCCGGTCCCGTGACTCAGGCCTGTGGCGAGGCCATCGACGTCGCGCGGCCGGGCGCGTCGACGTCATGAAACACCACTGCTTTCATGCTGTTACCTCCTTCGCAGCGCAGCCGACAGTGTTCAGCGCTGTCATAGGTTCCGACTGGAAGGCAGTGGCTTGGTTCAGGCTTTTTCGCGCTCCAGGCGCAGCAGCAATACCGAGCGGCCGGTCAGCAGGAACTCGCTGTCGAACTCGTGGATCTCGCCGTTGCGCAGTTGCGGGCGGTTGGTGTCCAGCTGGCACAGCCAGTGGCTGCCCTGGGTCACTGCCGGCAGGCGGAAGCTGACCACATCGTGGTGGGCGTTCATCAGCAACAGCAGGGTGCTGTCGTCACCGGGACGGCGGATGCCGGTCGGCTGGGCACGGCCATCGAGCAGCATGCCCAGGCAGCGGGCGTTGGGGTCCTGCCACTGCTGCTCGCTCATCTGCTCGCCGGAGGGCGACAGCCAACTGACGTCGTTCACCCCCAGCTCCTCGTTGTACTCGCCGACCAGGAAGCGGCCGCGGCGCAGGATCGGATAGGCATGGCGCAGGGAGATCAGGTAGCGGGTGAAATCCAGCAACTCGCGGCCATCGTCGTCCAGGTTCCAGTCGATCCAGCCCAGCTCGTTGTCCTGGCAGTAGATGTTGTTGTTGCCATGCTGGGTGCGGCTGAATTCATCGCCGGCCAGCAGCATCGGCGTACCCTGGGACAGCAGCAGGGTGGCCAGCAGGTTGCGCATCTGGCGCATACGCAGGGTATTGATCTCGGGGTCGTCGCTGGGGCCTTCGCAGCCGTGGTTCCAGGACAGGTTGTGATCGCTGCCGTCCTGGTTGTCCTCGCCGTTGGCCTCGTTGTGCTTGTGGTCGTAGCTGACCACGTCGCGCAGGGTGAAGCCGTCATGCGCGGTGACGAAGTTGACCGAGGCATAGGGCCGGCGGCCGCGCTGGTTGAAATGGTCACCCGAGGCGGTCAGTCGGCTGGCCAGCTCGGCGATCTGGCCTTCCTCGCCCATCCAGAAGGCGCGCACGGTATCGCGGAAGCGATCGTTCCACTCCACCCAGCCGGGCGGGAAGCCGCCGACCTGGTAGCCGCCGGGGCCGCAGTCCCAGGGCTCGGCGATCAGTTTGCTCTGGCTGAGGATGGGGTCTTGGCGACAGGCGACGAGAAAACCATGGCGCTCGTCGAAGCCATGCGCGTGGCGGGCGAGGATGGTCGCCAGGTCGAAGCGGAAGCCATCGACCTGCATCTCCTCGGCCCAGTAGCGCAGCGAGTCGGTGACCATCTGCAGCACGCAGGGGTGGCTCAGATCCAGGGTGTTGCCGGTGCCCGAGTCATTGATGTAGTAGCGCCGATCGTCGGGCATCAGCCGGTAGTAGGTGGCATTGTCGATGCCGCGCATGGACAGCGTCGGCCCCAGCTCGTTGCCCTCGGCGGTATGGTTGTAGACCACGTCCATGATCAGCTCCAGCCCGGCGTCGTGCAGGTGGGCGACCATTTCCTTGAACTCGCTGATATTGCCGGTGGCCAGGTACGCCGGATGCGGGGCGAAGAAGCCGATGCTGTTGTAGCCCCAGTAGTTGCTCAGGTGCTTGTCCAGCAGGTGCTGGTCATTGACGAAGGCGTGCACTGGCAGTAGTTCGACGCTGGTCACGCCCAGCGAGCGGATGTGTTTGAGCAGCTCGGGGTGCATCAGGCCGGCGCAGGTGCCGCGTACCGGTTCGGGCACCGCCGGGTGGGTCATGCTGATGCCGCGTACATGGGCCTCGTAGATGATGGTCCGGTTCCAGGGTGTTTCCCGGTGGGTATGCCGGCCCCAGGTGAAGGCGGGATCGATGACCCGGGCTTTGGGCATATAGCCGGCACTGTCACGGTCGTCGAAACTCAGGTCCGCATCCGGCGAGCCCAGGGTATAGCCGAACAGCCGGTCCGACCATTTGAGTTCACCGACCAGTTGCTTGGCATAGGGGTCGATCAGCAGCTTGTTGGGGTTGAAGCGGTGCCCGGCGTCCGGTTCGTAGGGACCGTGCACCCGGTAGCCGTAGATCATGCCCGGGTGGGCGTCGGGCAGATAGCCGTGCCAGATCTCGTTGGTGTATTCGGGCAGCTCGATGCGCTCCAGCTCCTGCTTGCCCTGGCTGTCGAACAGGCACAGCTCGACCTTGGTGGCGTGCGCCGAGAACAGCGCGAAGTTCACCCCCAGCCCATCCCAGGTGGCACCCAGGGGGAAGGGCTGGCCCTCGGAGACCCGCGACCTGTGGGCCGGCTGCTGTGCAGTGCGTTTCCTGGCGTTCATGATGGCTCACTCTTGCTGACCCGCGTCGGGTTTGCCCGGTTCGGTGATCTTGGTGGTTCGGGTGATGGCCTGGCGTCGTGGTCGTGATGGCTTCTTCGCCGCCGCCGGTTTCTCCAGTAGCGCTGGTTTCTCCTGTCGGCTTGCCTCCTCGGCTGGCGCCGTGGCGGGCTTGGCGCGGGGTTTGCGGGTGGCGGGCTTTTTCTTCGGCGCCGGCTGCAGGTCGCCCTGCTGTTCGCTGTGCAGCAGCTTGCAGGCCATCTGCCAGTGCCGTTGCTCCTGGCCGGAGGGGCGGCCTTCGCTTTCCCATATCTGGTAGGCCAATTCGCGGATACGCTGTTGATCTTGGTTCATGGGGTCGGTTCCTGGGGTTTGGCGGTAACGAGAAGGTTCACCGGCATGCTGGCCAGCAACTCGCCCAGCGGCACAGCGGGCCCGCTGCTGACCGCGGTGCCGGTCAGCGCGCTGACCAGTGGGGTATTCGGCAGGTCGATCAGGGTGTCGTCCCAGCGCTCGGCGGGAATCAGCGGCTGTTCGCTGTCACCGAGCAGTGGCGCGGCCAGGCGGGGGACTATGCTGATTGCCAGTTGCTGCCCGTGCCGTCGGCAGAAGGCGATAACCCGATTGGCATGCCGGCCCTGCAGTGCCAGTGGCTGGTAGTCGCCATGGCTGAACAGCGCCGGTTGGCGGCGGCGGGCATCGAGTACCTGGGCGATCAGCCATTGCTTGATGCGGCCATCGCGCCAATGTTGCAGCAGCTCGGCGGGGCTGACCGGCTGGTCAAGGGTGTGGCGCCGCCGGTGGTAGTCGACCGGCCGGCGATTGTCCGGATCGACCATGCTGAAATCCCAGTACTCGCAGCCCTGGTACAGGTCGGGCACGCCGGGCGTGGTCATGCGCAGCAGGCACTGGGCCAGGCTGTTGAGCGCGCCGTTGCAGGCCGCGAGGTTAACCGCATGGGCCAGCGCGCGGCGCAGCTCGGTACCTTCACGGCTGGTCATCAGCCGCTGCAGGAAGTCATGACAGGCCTGCTCGTAGGCGCTGTCCGGTGCGGCCCAGCTGGTGCGCAGCTTGGCCTCGCGCAGGGCCTTCTGCTGCCAGTTCAGGACCCGCTGGACGAACGCCGCGCAGCCCTCGGCATGCTCCGGGTCCAGCTCCAGCGGCCAACTGCTGAACAGGGTCTGGTAGAGCATCAGCTCATCGGCGGGCGAGGGTGCCGGCTGCTCATCGACCAGCGAGCGCAGTGGCTCGGCCAGCTTGTGCCAGAAGCGCACCTGGATGCCGAACCAGGGGGCGTGTTCGCTGACCACCGCCAGCCGCGCGCGGGCATCCTCGCCGCGCTTGTGGTCATGCGTGGCGGTGGCCAGCAGACCCAACGGGAAGCGCTCGGCCTGCTCGCTGCAGTGGGCATGGAACTCTTCGGCAGTGGCACTGAAGCGCTGCGGATCGAAGCCGACGTCGTTGCGTGACAGCAGCACCGCCGAGCGGTAGCAGGCGGTGTCCTCCACCGCCTTGGCCGCGACCGGCGCGGTCAACTGGTGGAAGCGTGCCAGCAGGCGGCGCTGGAAACGCCGCCTGGGGCCGGCCGGGCTGGCGTGCAGCGGTTCACCGCCGAGCCAGCGCTGCAACTGCGCCAGTGCCGGCCAGTCATTGCTGCCCAGTTCCCTGCGTGCGCCGGCCAGCGCCTGCTCGAACAGCCGCTGGTCCTGGGCAGAGGGGCCGCAGACCCAGGTATAGGTGCGATACACCGGATAATGCACGACCAGTGCGCGCAACGCGCGGCGCAGCGTGCCGAGGCCCAGGTCGCGGCTGGCCAGGCTGCTGCGGGCCAGGCGCAGCAGGGCCTGGGCCAGGGTCTCCAGGTCCGCGGCCAGCGAGCCGTCCAGCACCAGCCGGCGTGCGGCGCGGGCTTCCTCGGTGAAATCCGCGCTGCGGCCGCTGAGCGAGTGCCACAGCTCGGCCAGTTCGGCCTGGCCGTTGAGGTCGTGCTGCAGCAGCGAGACCCGGTTCATGAACTCGTAGCCGGTGGTGCCATCGACCAGCCAGTCGCCGGGCAGTTGCTCGTCGGCAGCGAGGATCTTCTCCACGTAGATCGGAAAGTGCTGGCTCGGGTCGGGCAGCAGGCGCTGGATGCGCCGGCGCAACCGCCGGCAATAGGCCCGGGGGTTGGCCAGCCCGTCGATATGGTCGATGCGCAGGCCATCCACCAGCCCGGCGGCGACCAGCTCGAAGACCTTGGCATGGGTGGCCTCGAACACCTGCGGCAGCTCGCTGCGCAGGCTGACCAGCTCGTTGACATCGAAGAAGCGTCGCCAGTTGATCTCGTCATTGGCGGTACGCCAGCAGGCCAGGCGGTAGTGCTGGCGCTCCAGTAGTTCATGCAGGCGCCGGCAGCCCTGGGCGCTGCCGGGGTCGAAGCGCTGCAGGGCCTGGTCGATGGCCCTGGCGGTGTCACCCCAGGCGATGGCAGCCAGCTGCTGGCGGATATCGTCGGCGATGCTTTGGGCGTCGAACTCGTCCTCCAGCGCCGCGCAGCGGTCGGCCAGGCGGGTCAGGGCGTCGAGGCCGGTATCCTGCAGCAGCGCCGGATAGCAAGCCATGGCCAGCGGTAGCCGATGATCGAAGTGACAGACCTGGAAGCTGCCGGCGGCGGCATCGAACTGCAGGCGGATCTCGCCGGCCTTGAGTGTGGTCAGGTAATCATCGCGCAGGATCGGCAGCAGCAGCCGGTCGCGCATGAACTCGTCATGCGAATGCCAGGTGATGTCGAAGAAGCAGGCATGGCGGCTGGCGGCGCCCCACAGCAGTACGTCCTGCCACCAGAGGTTGGCGTTGTCGACCGCCATGTGGTTGGGCACGATATCCAGGATCAGCCCCATCTGCCGCTGGTGCAGGGCGTCGGCCAGGCGCCGCAGGGCCGGCTCGCCGTCCAGTTCGGGATCGATGCAGGTCGGGTCGATCACATCGTAGCCATGGCTGGAACCGGGGCGTGCCTTGAGCAGCGGCGAGGCATAGATGTGGCTGATGCCCAGCCGGGCGAAGTAGTCGACCAGCGCCGTGGCATCATCCAGGGTGAAGCCGGGGTGGAACTGCAGGCGGACGGTGGCGCGTGGCTCAGTCATCGGACGGGTTCCTTTCACGGCGCAGACGCTCCTGTTGCAGACGCTCCTGTTGCAGATGGTGCAGACGTTGCCGCACCGCGGCAGCATCCAGCATCTCGGCGGCGGCCTGCGCCCAGCGCCGCCGCCAGTTCGGATGGACCGCGGAGCCGGGCAGGTTGGGCTGTTCTGCGGCACCCATCACATCCTCCAGTGGCAGCAGCACCAGCGGCGCCGGGGTACGGCCGAGAAAGCGGATGCTGGCGTCCAGCCGCTGGCTGGCGCTGGCACCGGGCTCCAGCAGTCCCTCCTGTTGCAGGGCGCTGTCCAGCACCTGCACCTGCTGATCACGCCGTTGCCGGTCACGGCGGGCTTGCTGCGGCTGCAGCTCGCCTCCCTGCAGCCGCCAGTCGATATCGCGGCCGCTGAACCAGCCGCTCAGGGTCGGCAGGTCATGGGTGCCGCTGGTGGCCAGGGCCTGGTTGGACCACTGCGCGGCTGCGGGCATCTGGCCTTCATCCTGCTCGAACAGCAGCACGCGCATACCGAGGATGTTGCGTTCGGCGAGCAGTTGCTGCAGGCCGGCCGGCACGGTACCGAGGTCCTCGCCGATGATCAGCGCGCGGTGCCGCCAGGCCTCCAGGGCCAGCAGGCGCAGCAGGTCGTCCAGTGGGTAACTGAGGTAGGCACCGTCAGCCGGATGGGCGCCGTCGGGGACGATCCACAGTCGCTGCAGGCCCATGATGTGATCGATGCGAATGCCGCCGGCCTGGGCCAGGTTGGCCCGCAGCATGGCGATGAAGGCGCTGTAGCCGTTGCGTTTCAGATCCAGCGGCGAGAACGCTGCCACGCTCCAGTCCTGGCCGTCGCGGTTGAGCAGGTCCGGTGGCGCGCCGACACTGACCCGGCCGAGCAACTGCTGCTGGCAGGCCCAGCCGAAGCTGCCGCTGGGGTCGGCGCCGATGGCCATGTCGGCAATCAGGCCGATGCCCATGCCGGCGCTGCGCGCCTGTTGCTGGACCTGGGCCAGGCAGCGCGCCGCCAGCCATTGGCCGAAGGCATGGAATTCCAGCTCGGCGGCATGCTCCTCGGCGAAGCGGCGCACCGTTGGCGAATCCGGTTCGCGCCAGGCCATGGGCCACCGGCGCCAGTCGTCACCATGCCCGGCCGCCAGCAGGTGCCGTTGCAGGGTTTCATGGCAGCAATGCAGCTGCAGCGTATCGCCGCCTTCGCGGCGAAAGCGCTGGAAGTCCTCCCGTAGCGCGCTGGGTGCCTCGGCGAACTGGCCATGCAGCTGGCGCAGCAGCTTCAGCCGCAGCGCCGTCACTGCCGGCCAGTCGATCAATTCCTGCTGTTCCAGGGTTCGAGCCAGGGCACTCAGTTGGCATCGCTCCATGGCGCGCTGCACCGCCTCGGTACCGAGGATCTGTTCCGGCGCGGCATGCAGGATATTCAGCAGCGAGCGGCTGGACGGCGAATAGGGGCTGTATTGCTCGGGGCGGCAACTGAACATGGCGTGCAGCGGGCTGATGGCCAGGACGTCGGCGCCCTGGTCGGCGGCGCTCAGGACCAGGTCCTGCAGCGCGGCGGTATCGCCCAGCCCGCCATCGCCGGGCCGGCGCAGCGAGTAGACCTGCGCGGCGATACCCCAGACAGGCTGTCGGCCGCCGGTCAGCTCGACGACCGACGGGCAGGCCGGCGGGGCGCAGGCCAGCTGCCACTGCTGCTTGCCGCAGCTCAACTGGTGATAGCCACAGGGCAGGGCGGGCAGATGGCCGTGGCGGTCGATCTGCACCGTGAGGCTCTCGCCATCTTCCTGGTCAATCCGGCAGTGGCTGCCCGGCGACAGCCGCTGGCGGACATCGATCGGTTGCCCGGCATTGCACACCAGCAGCGGCCCCTGCTCGGCCTCGCGCCGCAGTTGGCGGGCCCTGGCCAGGCTGGCGTCGAGCTGCGCCGGCGTATCGGCGGGTAACTGCAGCGCCTTGAGTACCCCACGCAGGGCCTGCTCGCCGAGGCTGGTCGAGTGGCCGTGGGCGTCGGTCCACTGGCAGAGTATGCCGACTTCCTCGGCCAGTTGAGACAGCACGCGGGCGTTCATGTCGCCGGGTCCAGAATGGCCCTCGTGCTGTAGCCCGGCAGCAGGCCGGGGTCCCGCGACAGGCTGGCACGATAGTCGTGGATTACCGTGGTGCCCGGCTCGGGAGCGGCTACCGCCACCGCCTGCTCGGACAGGTTCAGGTCGATACGCAGGCGGCTGCCATCACCCAGCCGCCAGCAGGCCGAGACCGCCTTCTCGCCGAGGATGCGGGTGCCATCGGACAAGCTGCCGGGCAGGCGCGGTACGATGTGCGTGTGGCGCAGGCGCAGCAGGCTGCGGTAGCAGGCCAGCCAGTCCTCCTGCAGGGTCGGGTTGCCCTGGCTGCGATCCGGCACCGAGCTGAGGTAGGTGGCGGCGACGTTGGGGTCCGGAATGCGCTGGCGCAGGGCCTCATCGGCAAAGGCGGCGAAATCGGCGAACTCGTTGCGCCGGCCTTCGCGCACCGCCTTGCCCAGTTCTTGGTCGTGGTCGGTGAAGAACAGGAATGGCTGTTCGCAACCCCATTCCTCGCCCATGAACAGCAGCGGAATCATCGGGCACAGCAGCACCAGACCCAGTGCGGCCTTGATCGCGCGGTGGTCCGCCAGGTTGATCAGGCGCTCACCGAGGGCACGGTTACCGACCTGGTCATGGTTCTGCAGGAACAGAATGAAGGCAGTCGGCGGCAGATGGCCGCTGGGTTCGCCGCGCTGGCCGCCGCCACGGCTGGTCTCGCCCTGGTAGATGAAGCCCTCCTGCAGGCAGCGCGCCAGCTTGATAGTGGTGTCCCGGGCAAAATCGCTGTAATAGCTTTCGCTTTCCCCGGTCAGCAGCACATGCAGGGCATGGTGGCCGTCATCGTTCCACTGGGCGTCATAACCCTGGTCGAGCAGGCTGGCCTGGTTGCGCTCGTTCTCCAGCATCAGGTGCACCTGGCGGCCGTCGGGCACGGCGCTGCGCACGCGCTGGGCCAGGGTCCTGAGGAAGTCCGCATCGCGGATGGCATGCACCGCATCCAGGCGCAGGCCGTCGATACGGTAGTCCAGCACCCACATCAGCGCATTCTCACAGAAGTAGTCGCAGACCTGCGCGGCGCGGAAGTCGATGGCTGCGCCCCAGGGCGTCGGCTGGTCCTGGCGGAAGAAGCCGCTGGCGTACTCGCCGAGGTAATTGCCGTGGGGGCCGAAGTGGTTGTAGACCACATCCATGAACACCATCAGGCCCTGGGCGTGGGCACTGTCGATCAGTTGCCGCAGCTCATCGGGCGTGCCGTAACTGGCCTGCGGGGCGAACGGGAACACGCCGTCGTAACCCCAGTTGCGCTGTCCCGGACACTGGCTGACCGGCATCAGCTCGATGGCGGTGATACCCAGTTCAAGCAGCTCCGGCAGCCGCGCCTGGATGCCGGCAAAACCACCGCAGGCGCCCGGATGCAATTCATAGATGACCGTTTCATGCCAGGGCCGGCCCTGCCATTGCCGGCATTGCCAGACGAAGGCATCGGGATCGATCACACAGCTGGGTCCATCCACGCCCTGGGGTTGATAACGCGAAGCGGGGTCGGGTACCGACAGCTGGCCGTCGATCAGGAACCGATAGGCGGTGCCGGCACCGCAGCTGACCCGGGCGCTGTACCAGCCATCATCCTGGTGGTGCAGGGTGTGCACGCTGCCATCGCCAAGGCGCACGGCGACGCTGTGGGCATCGGGTGCCCACAGGGAAAAGCTGGTGGCGCCATCGGGCTGCAGCGTGGCTCCATGCAGGCGGGTCAGGTCGTGCATGCGCGCGCTCTCCTGCCGGGCACAGGCCCTCGGGCAAAGGAGTCATACGTACGCTCGATCAGTCTGCGATAGAGTCGGTCATAGGGCTTCACCGACTGGTGCCAGTACAGCGGCGCCGCCATCGCCTTGCAACGCATGGCGTTGAGCAGCACCGGATGACGGTGCACGTTCAGCGCTCGGCGAATGGCCTGCAGGTAGCTGTCGGTGGTCGGCTCGCGGAACAGGAAGCCTGAGACGCCGTCCTCTATGGTATCGGCCAGGCCGCCGGTGCGCCGGGCGATCGGCAGGGAACCGTAGCATTGGGCGTAGATCTGACTGAGGCCGCAGGGTTCATAGCGCGATGGCATCAGCAGGAAGTCGCTGGCGGCGATGATGCGCCGCGCCTCGGTCTCGTCGAACTGCAGGTTGACGCCGACCCGGCCGGGATAGCGCTGGCTCAATTCCTCGACGCGGCGCTCCAGCGCGCGCTCACCCTGGCCGATGATGGCGATGCGGCCGCCGCCGGCGACGATGCTGTCCGCCGCCTCTATGGTCAGGTCGATACCCTTCTGGTGCACCAGGCGCGAGACTACCGCGAACAGCGGCGCATCCTGCCGGGCAAACCCGAAGGTCTGCTCGACGTAATGCCGGTTGGCCTGCTTGCCCTGCCACTGGCCGGGAGCGAAGCCCTGCACCAGACGCGGGTCGCTGCGTGGCTGCCAGCTGGTATCGATACCGTTGACGTAGCCGCACAACAGCCCCTCGTCGGCCTTGCGCCGCAGTAGCCCTTCGAGGCCGCAACCGAAGGCCGGGGAGGTGATCTCGTGGGCGTAGGTGTGGCTGACGGTGGTGATCTGTGTGGCGTAGTTGATACCGGCTTTGAGGAACGACAGCTTGCCGTAATATTCCATGCCGTCGGTGTGCAGTGCCTCTTCGGGCAGGCCCAGTTCGACGCGGCTTTCCGTGGAACACAGGCCCTGGTAGGCGAGGTTGTGGATGGTGAACACGCAGGGTACCTGCTGGCCGCGCCAGGCCATGTAGGCCGGCGTCAGCCCGGTCGGCCAGTCGTTGGCATGCACCAGGTCTGGTCGCCAGTTGTGTACGCCCAGGCCATCGGCGATGTTGGCCGCCGCCAAGGCCAGGCGGGCGAAGCGGATATGGTTGTCCGGCCAGTCGATACCCTCGCTGTCGCCGTAGGGGTTGCCCTCCCGGTCATACAGTTGCTGGCACAGCACCACGTAGACGATGAGCTGGTCGGACAGGGTGATCTGGCCGATCAGGCAGGGAGGGATGGCACCGTGGCCGGGCAGCTTGCCGACCACCCGGATCGGTAGCCCGCTCTGGATCACCTGGCGGTAGCCGGGGATCAGTACCCGTACCGAATGATGTTGCCCCAGCGCGCGGGGCAGGGCGGCGGACACATCACCCAGTCCGCCAACCTTGACCAGGTCGGTGAGTTCGGAGGTGACGAAGAGGATATTGTGGCCAGTCTCTCCTGGCGGCGAGGGCTGCACCTGGATTTTCGTTGAGGTGCGCTTGAATGACTTTTCGGGCAGGATCGCCGCCGCAGCATTTCCCATGACATCCTCCAAACCGTTTGTTTCTCTGGGAGTGTTGGTACCTGATCACAAGCGCTTTGGTCGGGATCATCCGCCGCAGCAGATCAGAAGGTGTGGATAGCCATCCCTCAATTCAGTGACTGGTTGGGTTTGCAGAAGTTTCGACTTTTTTTGCCTCTGGCGCGTGGCGGCAAGCGGGAACTTAAGGGCTCGGTACTCGGCTCTAAGCAGGTAGTGTGAATGCCGGGCCGGGGAAGGTGACTGAGCATGCAGAACCTGCAGCAGGTGGTGGATTTTCTTGAGCGCAACGAACTGGTGCTGGCCACGGCCGAATCCTGTACCGCAGGGCTGATCGCCTCGCTGGTGGCCGAGGTGCCCGGCAGTGGTGCGGTGATGGAGTGCGGTTATGTGGTGTACGCCGTGCGCGCCAAGCGGGAGATGCTCGGGGTCAGCCTGGACACCATCGACAGCCATGGCCTGACCAGCGAACAGGTGGCCCGGGAAATGGCGCTGGGTGCCCTGCAACGCTGCGGTGCCGACGTGACTCTGGCCGATACCGGGCTGGCGGAGGCCGAAGGCGAGATGGATGGGGTCATCTGTTTCGCCTGCGCCATGCTGATCGACGGCCAGCCACGGGTCTTGAGTGAAACGCGCAAGTTCGCCGGTCAGCGCAACGAGGTGCGCAGCAAGGCGGCACGCCACGCCCTGCTGTCGCTGGAGAGGTACGTCGCCCAGCTGCGCCAGACACCAGCCCGGCAGTCCTGAAGCGCTTACCAGAACCCGGCGGGGTGGCGCTGGTTGATCACCGGCAGGTCCAGCGCGAAGCCATCGTGAAACAGCGTCACCAGTTGGGTATCGAGCACCATGTTGTTGATCGAGTCGAGACCGGCCTCCAGCGTGCGGGTGGTGCCATCGGCGGCGAAGTACAGTTGGTGCCGGACCTGACCGCCGCCGATATCGGCGCTGATGTGGTAATGGCTGGCATAGCCCTGATCGCTGGCCTTGAGCTCCAGGCACAGCTCGGGTGGCGCGCCACTGGTGTGTACCGTGGCACGCAGGCCGGCCTGGCGCGCGGCCAGTGCCGCCTGTTCGAACAGGGGGGCGGCCCTGCCCAGCAATATCTCGCCATAACGGCGGGCAAAGGCATCGGCGGGTGGCGGAGCGGATTCGGTCATGACGTACCTCGCTGGGGCAAGCGGATGAGAGGGTACAGGGTTGGACAGGCGAACCGCGATGGAGTTGTGCCGGCAAGCGTTGATCCGGCGGCTGGCAAAAATAACGCGAACCTCTTATCGGGCCTGCCCTCCAATGAAACAGGTGCCGTGCACCTGTATGTACAACCTGAGTGGAGGTCAAGCAGATGACTCAACGTAGAGGTGGTAAAGGCAATTTTGCCGAAAACCCGCAACGTGCATCGGAAGCCGGCAGAAAGGGCGGTCAAGCCAGCGGTGGTAACTTCAAGAATAATCCGCAGCGTGCTGCGGAGGCCGGGCGCAAGGGTGGCCAACAGAGTAGACGGACCTGAGGTAACGGCGAAGCGGGGGCTGCGGCCCCCGTTTTTTTTTACGTCGAGTTTGCTGCAGAGCTGTTCCTTCACGGTAGCCGGCCTTGGTCTGCACTGTTATGCTGCGTGCTTTATTTTCGCCCGTCCGGGCTAGTCGAAGAGGTAAGCATGAAGCGGAATCTGCTGGCGGCCAGTATTGCACTCAGTATCGTTACCCTGGTGGGTTGCAGTGAAAAGGAACCCGAACTCACCACTTCCATCCAGCAGGCGTCCTACGGCATCGGCCTGAACATGGGCCAGAGCCTGTTGCAGGATGGCCTGGATGATGTGGATACCCAGGCCCTGGCGCTGGGGATGCGCGACGCGCTGGAAGGCAGCGAGGCCCGGGTCAGTGAAAAGGACCTGATCGCCGCCTTCGGTGAGTTGCAGGCCCGCGCCGAAGAGCGCGCCAATACCCAGAATGTCGAAGCCCTGGAAGCCAATACAGCCTTCCTGGCGGAAAATGCCAAGCGCGACGGCGTGATCACCACCGAGTCCGGCCTGCAGTATGAGGTCATCGAATCCGGCGATGCCGACGGCGCCCAGCCGAAGGTCAGTGATGTGGTATCGGTTCACTACGAAGGCAAGCTCACCGATGGTACCGTATTCGACAGCTCGATCAGTCGCGGTGAGCCGATCGACCTGCCGGTCAGTGGCGTGATCCCCGGTTGGGTCGAAGCGCTGCAGCTGATGCGCGTCGGTGACAAGTGGAAGGTGACCATCCCCAGCGACCTGGCCTATGGCCCGGGTAGCCCCAGCCCGCTGATTCCGCCGAACTCCGTATTGGTATTCGACATGGAACTGCTGGGCATTCAGCAGGACGACGAGTAAGTCTCCGCGGAAGGTAACACTTGCTGAGGCCCGTGACAGACACTGCGGGCCTTGGAGTGTTACCGTTATGCACATTCCCCCGGTAACAGGCAAGCGACAATTTGCCACCTTTCTGATATTTCTTCCTTTATCTAACTGGCTGTTTTCTAAGGTTTTTGTGCCTGGTTAAAAAATGCGCAGAGCGTCCGGGAGCGCATCCGAACGGGTGTTTGCCTGCCTTTTGCAAACCTTGTTCACAGACTTATCCACAGGAATTGTGGGTAACCTGCGCAATGTGGCCTGCGCCGGGCATGGCGCTGTTCCAGGCCTGCGGGCGGCCCAGCCAGAAACCCTGCACCATCTGCGCTCCCAACTGCTCCAGCACCGCCAGTTCCTCACCCAGTTCCACCCCCTCGGCCACCACGCGGGCCTGCGAGGCCTCGGCCATGCGCAGGATCGAGCCGATGAACTCGCGCTTGAGCGGGTCCAGATGGATGCCATCGATGAAGTAGCGATCGATCTTGACGTACTCGGGCATCATCTCCGTCCACAGGCGCAGGCCAGAGTAGCCTGCGCCGAGATCATCGAGGGCGATGGAGAAGCCCATGCTGCGGTAATAGCGCAGCGCCCGCTGCAGCAGCTGGTAATCGTCGATCGGCGATTGCTCGGTCAGCTCGATCACCACCCGCTCGGGCGCCAGGCCCGCCTCATGCAGCATCTGCAGGGTGCGCCCGGAAGAGTGCTGGTGATCGAGCAGGGTTTCCGGCAGCACGTTGAGAAACAGCTTGCCGGGCAGTTGCCCCTCGGCAAAGCGCTGGATCGCCCGGCGCCGGCAGAGCATGTCCAGTTCCAGCAGCTTGCCGCACTGGCGGGCCACGGCGAACAGCGTGACCGGCGAATGCAACGGACTGTTGGAGGGGCCACGCGACAGCGCTTCATAGCCGATGACCCGCTTGTCCGCGGTGGCGAAAATCGGCTGGAACAGGGTGGAGATGGCGCCATTGTGGAGGATCTCGCACAACGCAGCCTGTTGTTCAAAGTGAGTCATAGGATGCCCAGACAGGTGAAAACTACCTTGCCCGGGCGGGACAACCCGGCAAGTTTCCTGATCGTGATTGTCCGCCTGTTCGATGACAGATATATGACTCGGGGGCGCCAGCACCGCTGGGGTGTAGCGCGCCTGCGCTACGCCTGCACGGACTATCGTCGAGTCGAGCGCGACCCGGTCAACGTGACCCGGTCCAATCGCGGCCCGAGGCGCTCGACAACCCCGGGGGAGCCTAGCCAGCGCTGGCGACCTGTTGGCGCTTGATCTCCAGCAAGTCGATGAGGATATGTCCGGTCTCGGCCAGGAACGGATCGTCCTTGTCATCGCTGTCCTTCTCTTCCAGCGGTGAGGGGATGCCGCTGCCGTCCATCAGCGGGTCTTCCTTGTCCAGCGCCGCCAGGGGTTCTTCGCCCAGGGCCTGGCGTCGGGTGTTCTCCATGGCCAGCAGCTTGTCCTCGAATTCCTTCTGTACGGCGCGGCGCTTGGCCTCGTTCAACGGCAGGTACTCGCGCTCCTGCATGCTCCGGTTCAGGTCGATGCGGGCCAGGGTGTAGACGAACTCGGGATCCTTGGCGGCGCGGGCCTTGTGCCGGTCGGTCAACTGCGGGATCAGCGGCTGCAGGCCACTATCGGCCTGGTAGCGGGCCGGCGCAATGGTATCCCAGGGCAGCGCGCGGGGCAGGGCGCTTTCGCCGATCTCGGCGGTTTCCAGCAGCGAGGGGTAGGCGATATCCGGCACCACGCCGCGGTTCTGCGTGCTCTGGCCGGAGACGCGGTAGAACTTGGCCAGGGTGAACTTCAGCTCACCATGGTTCAGCGGCTGGATGGACTGCACCGTGCCCTTGCCGAAGGTCGGCTCGCCGATCACCAGGCCGCGGCCATAATCCTGTATCGCCCCGGCGAAGATCTCCGAGGCGGAAGCCGACAGACGGTTGACGATCACTGCCAGCGGGCCATTGTAGGCGACGCCGGCATTGGGGTCGTCGAGCACCTGTACATCGCCCTTGCTGTCACGCACCAGCACGCTTGGCCCCTGGCCGATGAACAGGCCGGTCAGCTCGGTGGCTTCCTGCAGCGAGCCGCCGCCATTGTTGCGCAGGTCCAGTACGATGCCGTCGATATTCTGCTTCTGCAGGTCGCCGAGCAGCCGGCGCACATCGCGGGTGGTGCTGCGGTAGTCCGCGTCGCCACGGCGGTAGGCCTTGAAGTCGATGTAGAAGCCGGGCACCTCGATGACGCCGATGCGGTAATCGTTGCCCTGCTCGTTGAACTCCAGCACCGATGACTTGGCGGCCTGGTCCTCCAGCTTCACCGCCTCGCGTACCAGTGCCACTTCGCGGCTGGTCATGTCGCTCGGCGGGTTGCTCGCCGGGATCACCTCCAGGCGTACCGAGGAGCCCTTGGGGCCACGGATCAGCTTGACCACTTCATCCAGGCGCCAGCCGACCACATCGACCATCTCGCCCTTGTCCTGGGCAACGCCGATGATGCGGTCGGCGGGGGACAGCTGCTTGCTCTTTTCCGCAGGTCCGGCCGGCACCAGACGGACGATCTTGGTGTAGTCGTTGTCGCTCTGCAGCACCGCGCCGATGCCCTCCAGCGACAGACTCATGTTGATGTCGAAGTTCTCCGCATTATCCGGAGACAGGTACTGGGTGTGCGGGTCGTAGACCTGCGCCAGGGCGTTGATGTAGTTCTGGAAGATGTCTTCGCTGCGGGTCTGGTACAGGCGTTTCTGCTGGTTGGCATAGCGCTTCTCCAGCAGGTCCTGGATGGCGTCGGTTTCCCGCCCGGCCAGTTTCAGGCGCAATACCTCGTCCTTGATCTGCTGGCGCCAGAGGGTATGCAGGGCCTTTTCATCGGCCGGCCAGTCGGCCTCCTCACGGTCGATGAGGATATCCTGGTCACTGTCGAAATCCAGTTTGCCGACGCCTTCGCGCAATAACTGCCGGGCGTAGGCCATGCGCTGGTCGGCACGCTGGATCTGCCGGGTGTGCATGGCGAAACCGACGCTCAGGTCACCGGCCAGCAGCAGGTCGTCGAGCTTGTGCCGATACTCTTCGAAAGTATCGATATCGGCCGCGGTGAACAGGCTGCGCTGCGGGTCGAGCTGGCGCAGATAGGTATCGAATACCTCACTGGACAGCGCGTCATCCAGGCGGATGCGGTTGTAGTGATGGCGCCGCAGCAGCTCCACGGTATTGAGGCTGGCGATCATCTGCTCGCGGGTCGGTTGCAGGCTCTCCAGATCGAGAATGGGCATTGCGCTGTCGGCCGTGTCTGCGGCGAAGGCATTGGCGCCAAGGCTGAGCAGAGCGATCAGGCAGGACTTGCGCAAGAGATTGGAAACTGTCATCAGAGGTATCGTGTCCGGAGAGGTGAGGGTATTCTTTAGTGCTCAAATGGAACCCTGAGGTTCCCTTTTCAAACCGATTCGACTGATAACTATGGGGGCACCGTGAGAGGATTGCAAGCTGTTGGCGGGGTACTGAGTTGGCGCACCGAAGGCGCGGTGGCACTGGCGCCGGGGCAGGTTCGGGTGGCTGTTCGCGCAGCCGGAATCAACCGTGCCGACCTGTTGCAGAAGGCCGGGCATTATCCGCCGCCGCCGGGCACCACCGATATCCTCGGGCTGGAATGCGCCGGCGAAGTCATCGAGGTATGCGGGCCGAGCCGCTGGGCGGTGGGTGACCGGGTATGTGCACTGCTGGCCGGTGGCGGCATGGCCGACGAGGTGGTAATCGATGCGCGGCACCTGCTGCCGGTACCCCAGGGCATGAGCTGGGAGGACGCGGCGGCGACCCCCGAAGTCTTCAGCACCGCCTGGCTGAACGTCTTCGAACTGGGCGCCGCGCAGCCCGGTGAGAAAGTGCTCATTCACGCCGGTGCCAGTGGTGTAGGTACCGCTGCGATCCAGCTGTGCAAGGCCCTGGGCAATCCCTGCTGGGTCAGCCTGGGCAGCCAGGAGAAACTGGACACCTGCAAGGCGCTGGGCGCGCAGGGCGGGGTGCTGCGCCATGACGGCATTGCCAGCTTGAAGGATGCAGGCCCCTTCGATGTGGTGCTGGACCCGGTCGGCGCCAACTACGCACCGGATCATCTGGACCTGCTGGCGGTGGATGGCCGCTGGGTGGTGATCGGCCTGATGGGCGGCCGCGAGGCCACTCTGGACCTGGCCAAGTTGCTGGTCAAACGCCTGCAACTGACCGGCTCGACCCTACGTACCCGCAGCGCCGACTTCAAGGCTGGACTGCTGGAGCGGATGGAACAGCGTCTGTGGCCGTTGTTCGAGTCTGGGCAACTGAAGCCGTTGGTGGCCAGGACCTATTCCTTCGAGCAGGCAGAAGACGCTTTTGCCGAGCTGGCCAGGGATCAGATTGTGGGCAAGATTGTGTTGGTGAAGGGGTAGGGTGTGGGGGCTGTTCCCCCTCTCCCCCAGCCCCTCTCCCGCAAGGGGCGAGGGGTGACTCGCGCTGGGTATGCTGGGCATCTCCTGCTTGAATTGTGTGTGAGAAGTTCCTGGCTGGTGACTTACTCCATATAACGACGCCTACCCACGCGACTATTGTGATCGCGACTCGCAGCATGCTCGGCATTGCCACTGAGTACTCCATCGCCTACAGGACAAAGACGCAGGCCCAGGCGCGAGTCACCCCTCGCCCCTTGCGGGAGAGGGGCCGGGGGAGAGGGGAGCGCTCAGGCTACCACCTCTACTACACCCGCTCACAATTCAAAAACGCCCTCAACACCCTGTGTAGATACTCCACATCCCTGACCCCCGCCAGCTCCCGAATCGAATGCATGGCAAAGGTCGGCGCGCCGATATCCACGGTGCGTACGCCCAGGCGGCTGGAGGTGATCGGGCCGATGGTGCTGCCGCAGCCCATGTCGCTGCGCACCACGAAACTCTGCACCGGCACATCGACCTGCTGGCACAGGTGGCGGAACAGGGCGGCGGTTTCGCTGGTGGTGGCGTAGCGCTGGTTGCTGTTGATCTTGATCACCGGGCCGGCGTTGAGTTGCGGGCCGTGGTTGCCGTCGTGGCGGTCGGCGTAGTTGGGGTGGATGGCGTGGGCGTTGTCCGCCGAGACCAGTACCGAGCGCTGGATGCTGCGGATGCGCTGTTCGGCATCCGGCAGCAGGCGACGCAGTACGTCCTCCAGGAACGGGCCATCGGCGCCGCAGCAGGAAGCGGAGCCGACTTCCTCGTGATCGGTGCAGACCAGCAGGCAGGCCTGTTGGCCATCGCTGTCGAGCAGGGCTTCCAGGCCGGCGTGGCAGGACAGCAGGTTATCCAGCCGGGCGGCGGCGAGGAAGTCTCCGTCAAGACCCACCAGCGCCGGAGCCTGGGTGTCGTAGAAACTCAGTTCGTAGTCCAGAACCTGCAGCGGGCCATGGTCGGGATGGCGACTGTGCAGCTCGCTGGCCAGCAGGGCGCGCAGGTCGCGGTTCGGTTCGATGCTGTGCGCCAGTACCGGCGGCAGGTCGGTCTGCGGGTTGACCGCAAAGCCGCTGTTGACGTCGCGGTTCAGGTGGATGGCCAGGCTGGGGATGATGGCGATTGGGCGCTTGAAGTCGAGCAGCAGGTTATGCAACTGGCCCTGATTATCGCGGCAGGTGACCCGGCCGGCCAGCGACAGGTCGCGGTCAAACCAGGGGGCGAGCAGGGCGCCGCCATAGACCTCCACACCCAACTGCCACAGGCCGTGGCGGTTCAACTCCGGCTGCGGCTTGACCCGCAGGCAGGGGCTGTCGGTATGCGCGCCGATCATGCGCAGGCCATGGTCCAGCGCCCCGGGCTGGCCGAGGCTGAAGGCGATCAGCGAGGACTGGTTGCGCAGCACGTAATAGCGCCCGCCCGGCTCCAGCGACCATTCATCGCGCTCATCCAGCTGCCGGTAGCCGGCGGCCTGCAGGCGCGCGGCCAGGCTGGCAGCAGCGTGGAAGGGGGTGGGCGAGGCCTGGATGAAATCGGCCAGGGACTGGCTGGCGGCACTGTGTGGCATGCGAACTCCTGTAGGTCAGAATGGGGCGGGGCAGTCGAAGACCATGCGCTCGCCGCTGCGCGGATGATTGATCTCCAGCCGGGCGGCGTGCAGCGCCAGGCGCGGGCAGGCTGCCAGTGCCTGCTCGTGGGCGTACAGCCGGTCGCCCAGCAGCGGGTGACCAATGCTGAGCATGTGTACGCGCAGCTGGTGCGAACGCCCGGTGATCGGGGTCAGTTCCACCCGGCAATGATCGGCGTGACGCTCCAGCACGCGCCAGAAGGTCTGCGCCGGCTTGCCCAGTTCGTGGTCGACGATGTGCCTTGGCTTGTTCGGGGGATCATAGCGCAAAGGCAGGTCGATATGCCCGGCGTCCGCCTGTGGCTGGCCCCAGCACAGGGCGATATAGGTCTTGCCGGTCTCGCGATCCTGGAACTGGCGCGACAGCTCGCGGTGGCTGTCCGGGTCGCGGGCGATCACCAGGATGCCGGAGGTTTCCCAGTCCAGCCGATGCACGATGCGCGCCTCCGGGTAGCCATTGTCCTGCAGGCGGGTGATCAGGCAGTCCTTGTTGTCCTCGGCGCGGCCGGGAACCGAGAGCAGAAGGGTAGGTTTGTTGACGATCAGAAAAGCCGGATCCTCATGGAGGATACCGATATGGGTCAGGGGCATGGGGGTACCGCAGCGCCGCCAGCGGGCGGCGCCTGTCTGTCAGCGTTCGGGCAGGGTGATGTTGAGTTCGAGAATCGAGCAGTCGTCCTGGTTGTCCAGGGCGACGTGCACCTGCTCACGGTCGATCGGCACGTACTTGCTGATCACGTCGATGATTTCCTGCTGCAGCTGCGGCAGGTAGTCGGGCTGGCTGCGCTGGCCGCGCTCATGGGCGACGATGATCTGCAGGCGCTCCTTGGCCAGCGAGGCCGGGGAGTCCTGCTTCTTCTTGCGGCTGAAATAGTCGAAAAGACTCATCGTCATCCTCCGAACAGGCGCTTGAGCAGCCCTTTCTTCTGGGCTTCGAGGAAGCGGTGGGGGACTTCCTTGCCAAGCAGGCGTTCGACGGCGTCACTGTAGGCCTGGCCGGCGTCGCTCTTGTCGTCCATGATCACCGGGATGCCCTGGTTGGATGCCTTGAGCACCGCCTGGGATTCGGGGATCACGCCCAGCAGCGGGATCGACAGGATGTCCTCGACATCGCTGACCGAGAGCATCTCGCCGTTTTCCACGCGCTCGGGGCTGTAGCGGGTCAGCAGCAGGTGCTCCTTGATCCGGTCGCCCTGTTCCGAGCGGCGCGATTTGCTCGACAGCAGGCCGAGCATGCGGTCGGAGTCACGCACCGAGGAGACTTCCGGGTTGGTCACGACGATCGCCTCGTCGGCGAAGTACATCGCCAGGTGCGCGCCTTTCTCGATGCCGGCCGGGGAGTCGCAGACGATGAAGTCGAAGGTTTCCTTGAGCTGGTCGAGTACGCCCTGCACGCCTTCCAGGGTCAGCGCATCCTTGTCCCGGGTCTGTGACGCGGGGAGGATATAGAGGTTGTCCGAGCGCTTGTCCTTGATCAGCGTCTGATTGAGATTGGAGTCGCCGTTGATCAGGTTGACGAAGTCATAGACCACGCGACGCTCGCAACCCATGATCAGGTCGAGGTTGCGCAGGCCGACGTCGAAGTCGACGATGACTGTCTTGTATCCACGCAGAGCGAGTCCGGTACCGATGGCAGCGCTGGTGGTGGTTTTGCCAACGCCCCCCTTGCCTGAGGTAATGACTAGGATCTTTGCCAAAATGACCTTCCTGACTGATCTTGAATGTAATTGTGCAACGCGCAAAAAGCCGGTCTTGAGCGCTGTTTCCGCTGCCGTGTCGGGGCTCCGTCAAGCGGCCTAAGGCCACGGCATACGGGTGTTTGCGAATGGTGCAACAGTATCTGTCAAAGGGCAGCTATCTTCAAGCTGTCACCGTCCAGGGAAATCTGTACCGCCTCCTTCCATTGCTGCCGACGCAGGTCCTCCGCCACCTTGTACTGGCCGGCCACCGAGACCAGTTCGGCCTCCAGTGACTGACAGAAAATACGCGCCTGGGTATCCCCGCGTACCCCCGCCAGCGCCCGGCCGCGCAGCGGGCCGTAGACATGGATATGCCCATCGGCCAGCAGCTCTGAGCCGGCACTGACCGGCGCCAGCACGATCAGGTCGCCGCCGGGGGCGTAGACCTGCTGGCCCGAACGCACCGGCTGGGTGATGACCCGGGTCGGCGTGCCCTGGGCAGGCTGAGCTGCTGCGCCTGGCTTTTGCGCCGCGGCTGGTTGTTGGGCAACGGCTTGCGCTTCTGGTTCCGGAGCGTCCAGCACTTTCTCGCGGCCGCGGCCGGGCGGCAGCAATACCAGGCTGGCCTGCTGGGCCAGTGGGCGAAAGTCTTCCGGGCCGCGCAGGGCCACCGGCAGCAGGCCATGATCGCGGCAGATGCGCAGCAGGGCGATCAGGCCGGCGATATCCAGACGGTCGTCGAGCTTTTCCAGACTGATCAGCACCGGGGTGTCCTGGAAGAAGTTCGGTGCCTGCTCGACTTTTTCCGCCAGTTGCATGGCAAAGCGTTCCGGTGCCTGGCGCACCAGCTCCACCACGGTCATGGCCAGCATGCCACCCTTGAGATGGAACACCGGGTCGTTATCGAGAAGGTCGAGGTTTGCATCGGAAGTCATGGCAGATCCATAGAGCGTTTGGTGGGCACACTTATATAGCCTGAAAACGGCGACCGCAAGCCGAATGCATAAATGGGCGAGGCTTGGGTAGAATAAGCGTTTTCGACATTTTCCAGGAATGGCCCTGCTGATGACTCGTCCCGGCTTCAAGCCTGCATTGCTGCATCCCCGCTACTGGCTCATGTGGTTCGGACTCGGCCTGCTGTGGCTGGTGGTGCTGTTGCCCTATCCCGTGTTGTTGTGGCTCGGCCGGCTGCTGGGCCGTGGCATGTATCTGGTGATGCGCGAGCGCCGCGAGATCGCCCGGATCAATCTGCAACTGTGCTTCCCGCAATGGAGCGACGAGCGGCGCGCCGAAGTGCTGCGCGAGAACTTCGCCTCCAACGGCATTGCCCTGTTCGAGATGGCCATGGCCTGGTGGTGGCCGTCGCGGCGGCTGGCCAGGCTGGCGCGGATCGAAGGGCTGGAGCATCTGCAGCAGGCAGCGGCGGCGGGGCAGGGCGTGGTGCTGATGTCGCTGCATTTCACCACCCTGGAGATAGGTGCGGCGCTGCTCGGCCAGCGGGTAACCATCGACGGCATGTACCGCGAGCACCGCAATGCGGCGTTCGACTATGTGCAGCGGCGCGGGCGTGAGCGTCACAACGCCGATGCCATCGCGGTGGAACGCGAGGATGTGCGCAGCATGCTCAAGTCGCTGCGCAAGGGCCGTGGCATCTGGTATGCCCCGGACCAGGATTACGGCCGCAAGGCCAGCGTGTTCGTGCCGCTGTTCGGCGTCAGCGCCGCCACGGTCACCGCCACCGCGACCTTCGCCCGCCTGGGCAAGGCACTGGTGGTGCCCTTTACCCAGACCCGCCTGCCCGGCGCCCAGGGTTACCTGCTGACCGTGCACCCGCCGTTGGAGGACTTCCCGGTGGGCGACGAGCAGGCCGATGCGCTGCGCATCAACCAGTGGGTCGAGCAGCAGATCGTGCAGCAGCCGGAGCAGTACATGTGGGTGCACCGGCGTTTCAAGACCCGTCCCGAGGGCGAGCCCAGGCCCTATCCCGAGCGCCAGCGCAAAAGACGCAAGCGGCGGAGGAGCAACTGATGATGGTGGAGGCCGGGCCGTGCAGGGATGACTGCCTGGCATTGATCCTGTCCGGTGGTGGTGCCCGCGCCGCCTATCAGGTCGGGGTCATGGCGGCGCTCAGCGAGCTGACCCCGCAGAGTACGCCCAATCCGTTCCCGATCATCTGCGGCACCTCGGCCGGCGCGATCAACGCCGTGGCCCTGGCGACCCATGCCGGTAACCTGCATAAGGCGGCGGACAGCATGCTGGAGGTCTGGTCCGAGTTTCGCAGTCATCATGTCATGCGTACCGACTGGCCGGGGCTGCTGGGGCAGGCCTGGCGCTGGTCACGGACCAACCTGCTGGGCAGGCACGGTGAAATGACCACCGCGCTGCTGGACAACCGGCCGTTGCGCGACCTGCTGGAGTCGCGCATGCGCTTCGGCTGCATTGAGGAAGCACTGCAGGCCGGCCAGTTGCGGGCGATCTCGGTGAGTGCCTTCGACTACCGGGCCTCGCAGACGGTGTGCTTCTACCAGGGCCGCGGGCGTATCACGCCGTGGCGCCGGCATCGCCGCATTGGTGTGCAGACGCGCCTGGGGCTGGACCACCTGATGGCCTCGACCGCCATTCCGCTGCTGTTCCCGCCGGTGCTGCTCAATCGCAGCTGGTATGGCGATGGTGCGGTACGCCAGCAGTCGCCGTTGAGCCCGGCACTGCATCTGGGAGCGAGCAAGATACTGGTGATCGGGGTGACGCATAATACCTCCGAAATACCGGTGGCCGGCCAGCCCGGCCCGGTACTGAAGACCCCGTCGCCGCCGAGCCTGGCACAGCTGGGTGGACATCTGCTGCACAATACCTTCATCGACAGTCTGGAAACCGACCTGGAACAGCTGGAGCGGATGAACCGGCTGGCAGCCTACCAGCCGTTCGCCATGCGTACCGGTGCCAACGGCATCCGCCATGTCGATGTACTGGTGATAGCGCCCAGCGAGCCGGTGGACCTGATCGCCGCCCGGCACCGCGATGCGCTGCCGGCGGGGTTGCGGATGTTTCTGCGCGGCAGCGGCGCGACCCGCAGCTCGGGCAGTGATCTGCTGAGCTACCTGCTGTTCGAGGCGGAGTATTGCAACGAGCTGATCGAACTCGGGCGCCGCGATGCACTGGCCCGGGCGGAGGATCTGCGGCGTTTTCTGGGGATTCCGGCTATTGCCTGATGGGGGAGGCAGATGCCACCTCCATGCGCCATCCTTGCTCTCTACCTCGTCATCCTTCGCGAAGGCGAAGGATCCACCGGCCACGCCGAGTCAACCGGCACCCTGGATCCTTCGCCTTCGCGAAGGATGACGGGTTCCAGGAGGGATGATGGGTTCTAGAAAGGATGGCGGGCTTAGGGAAGGATGACGGGCTTTGGGAGGGGTGGCGGGCTAGCCCACCACCAGAATACGCAGCGCATCCAGGCGGATCTTCGCCTGGCCCAACACCTCGATGCCCTGGGCGCGCTGGCGTTGCAGCGCATCGATCTCGCTCTGGCGTACCAGCGGGTTGACCTGCTGCAGTGCCCTGAGCCGTTCGATCTCCTCATCCATGTCACTGGTGAAGCGCTGCGAGGCCTGCTCGACCAGTTCGTAATGCTGCAGGTCGGCCAGGGCCTCGGCGCGGTCGAGCAGGCGCTCAACGGTGTCGCGCTGGCTCTTGGCGATCTTGCTGGCCAGGTGCTTGGGCAGGCCGTCGATCTGTGCTTCCAGGGTTTCGAAGGCGACCTTGGCGGCCAGGTCGTTGCCGTTGATGTCGAGCAGGCAGCGTACCGGGGTCGGTGGCAGGTAGCGTTGCAGTTGCAGATTGCGCGGGGCGATCGCCTCGCTGACGAACAGGCATTCCAGGAGCATGGTGCCGGGTTTGAGCGCCTTGTTCTTGAGCAGCGCGACCGAGCTGTTGCCCATGCTGCTGGACAGCACCAGGTCCATGCCACCCTGCAGCATCGGGTGCTCCCAGGTGATGAACTGCATGTCCTCGCGTGACAGCGCGGTATACCTGTCGTAGGTGATGGTCACGCCTTCGTCGTCACCCAGCGGGAAACCCGCATCCAGCATGCGTTCGCCGGGCCGCAGTACCAGTGCGTTGTCGGAATGGTCCTCGCTGTCGATGCCGAATACGTCGAACAGACGTTCCATATAGATGGGCAACTGGAAGTCGGCATCCTGTCCGGAGATGGCCTCGATCATCCGCTGCGCATCCCCACTCTGGCCGCGAGAGTGCAGCTCCAGCAGGCGGTCACGGCCGTTGTGCAGCTCGGTTTCCAGTTCGCTGCGGGCCTGCCTGGCCTGTTCGATCAGTTGTTGCCAGTCATCGCTCTGCGGGTGATCCAGTTGCTGCAGCAGTGCCGAGCCGAAGCGATGCTGCAGCGCGTTGCCGGTGGGGCAGGTGGCGCGGAAGGCATTCAGCGCCTGGTCATACCATTCGAACAACTGCTGCTGGGCGGTTTCTTCCAGGTAGGGCACGTGCAGCTGGATGGTCTGCCGCTGGCCGATACGGTCGAGACGGCCGATACGCTGCTCCAGCAGATCCGGATGGGCGGGCAGGTCGAACATCACCAGGTGATGGGCGAACTGGAAGTTGCGGCCTTCGCTGCCGATCTCCGAGCAGATCATCACCTGCGCGCCGAATTCCTCGTCGGCGAAGAACGCCGCCGCGCGGTCGCGTTCGATGATGCTCATACGCTCGTGGAACACCGTGGCCGGGATGCCGCTGCGGATGCGCAGAGCATCGTCCAGATCCAGTGCGGTTTCGGCGTGTGCGCAGATCACCAGTACCTTGTTGTGCTTGAGCATCTTCAGTGTGTCGATCAGCCAGTCGACCCGTGGGTCATCCTGCCACCAGGCGGTTTCTGTCGGTTCGAACTCATCCTGCAGGCCGACTTCCGGGTACAGTGCGGCGCGGCCTTCCAGGTCCTGGTAGATCGGCGGGCAGGGCAGCGGGTAGGCGTGCAACTCGCGCTCGGGGAAGCCGCTGATCACCGCACGGGTGTTGCGGTACAGCACCCGACCGGTACCGTGCCGGTCCAGCAGTTGGCGGATCAGGCTGCGGCGGGACTCGTCCGCCGCCGCGCTGTCACCGTCCAGAGCGTCCAGCAGGGCGGTGGCGCTGTCGCCCAGCCATAGGCTGATGGCCTGCCGGTCGCTAGCGGCCAGTTGCCGGGTATCCAGCAGATGCTGCACCGCCTCGGCCACCGGCTGGTAGCGTGCGGCTTCCTCGCGAAACGCCTGCAGATCGTGGAAACGATCCGGGTCGAGCAGGCGCAGGCGGGCAAAATGGCTGGCCTGGCCCAGTTGTTCGGGGGTGGCGGTCAGCAGCAGTACCGCCGGGATGCGCCCGGCCAGTTGCTCGACCAGGGCATATTCCGGGCTGGCCGCTTCCTCATGCCAGACCAGATGGTGTGCCTCGTCGACCACCAGCATGTCCCAGTCGCTGGCCTGCAACCATTCGGCGGCCTTGGCATCTTCCAACAGGAATTCCAGCGACACCAGGGCCAGTTGCTCTTCCTCGAAGGGGTTCTGCTCGGCCCCCTGACAACGATCGCTGTTGAACAGGGCGAAGCGCAGGTTGAAGCGGCGCAGCATTTCCACCAGCCACTGGTGCTGCAGGTTCTCCGGTACCACGATCAGCACGCGGCGTACCCGGCCGGTCTGCAGCTGGCGGTGGATGACCAGGCCGGCCTCGATGGTCTTGCCCAGGCCGACCTCGTCGGCCAGCAGTACCCGGGGCGCGATGCGGTCGGCGACATCCTGGGCGATGTGCAACTGGTGGGCTATTGGCTGGGTGCGTACCCCGGCCAGGCCAAGCAGGGGCGAGCGCTGGATGCGGCAGTAATGGCGCAGGCTCTCGTAGCGCAGGCCGAACCAGGGCAGGGGGTCGATCTGGCTGGCGAACAGGCGGTCGCTGGCCAGGCGGAACTGGATGAAGTTGTCCAGCATGGTTTCGCTGAACTCGTCATGGCTGCCGTCTTCACGCAGACCGCGATAGTGCAGCAGGCCGTCCTGCTCGCTGACGTCACTGACGGTCAGGCTCCAGCCTTCGTGATGGGTGATGCTATCGCCGGGACTGAAGCGCACGCGGGTCAGTGGCGAAGTGCGGATGGCGTAGTGCCGGGTCTCACCGCTGGCGGGAAACAACATGACCACCAGGCGGCCATCCTGTGATAACACCGTACCCAATCCCAGTTCCGCTTCGCTGTCGCTGACCCAGCGTTGTCCCGGGGTAAATACTGTCATGCTCCACTCCTGCCCGTGCGTAAAGGGCGCTATGGTAACCGATACGGGTGTGCTCACAAACCGTTGGTAAAAAGCTGTGGTTGACGGCCGATAATATCGGTACCAAGCTGATGATGCTGGCATCGACTGATCAACGACGGGTGTTCCCATGCTCATTCCCGGTTTACCACCGGCAGGCGCACAGCAGGAGGTGTTCAAGCCGGATCGACAACCAAGAACCACGGCCGCCGAGGGGTTGGCTCACGACCCGCTGGCGGAGCTGCCGGTGGAACAGCAAGCCCTGCCACAGCACCATGGCCAGCATACCGGCGGTGAGCATGCACCACCGGAGGACGCCGAGGCGGTATCCACGGCGGAAGCCGCGGACCCGCAGGCTGGCGCTCCAGAGCTGCCACGCAAGGGGCTGCTGGTGGACATCAGGGCGTGAGACGGCTGGCAATGAAACGGCAATAGGCCCTACACTTGCGCAAGTCTTGAGTCTGTGGGGAATCTGCGTGTCCGAGTCATCCGAACCTGCCGCGGTCATCGATCTTGCCGAAGCGCGACGCGAGCGGCTGCATGATATCCACGAAGCGCGCCTGGCCAAGGTGCGTGACGCTTTCGAAAAAGCCTTTCCCCTGCCTGCCGCGCCCACCACCAAGAAGCGTTCCCAGAAGAAGAAAAAACCAAAAAAACGCTGAAAATCTCTACTTAATTGACCCTGGTCAATTACCCGGATGAAGTCAGTGGGTATTCTGCAACCATACACGGATGCGGAGGTGCCCTCATGTTTATTGATGACGCTGTAATTGCCGGACTGCTGACAGTCGGTCTGATGGTCGTTTTCCTGGCTGGGGTGGGTGTGTTCATCTACAAGGACGCGCAGAAGACACGCAATAGAAACACCTGAGCTTTTATCTATCGATTTTTAACGTGCATGGCTCGCAAGGCCTTCAGCGGTTGCCCTCGGGTAACCGCTTTTTTTATTTCCCTTCCTCGCTTTCCTCATTCTCCCCACCGGCGCCATGCCGATAAAAGTCTAAACCTCTGCAACCTGCTCCGGTCACAAGTTTGACCAGCAACCGTCCGGGCAAGCGAGGTTTTCCATGGCCATCACTGTGAGCGAATACATTGTCGAGCGTCTCTACGAGTGGGGTATACGGCGTATCTACGGTTACCCGGGTGATGGCATAAACGGGGTCTTCGGTGCGCTGAATGCCGCCAATGGCAAGATTCGCTTCATCCAGGCCCGGCACGAGGAGATGGCTGCCTTCATGGCTTCAGCTGAATCCAAGTTCAGCGGTGGTCTGGGGGTGTGCATTGCCACCTCCGGCCCGGGTGCCTCGCACCTGTTGACCGGGCTGTACGATGCACGCCTGGATCACATGCCATTGCTGGCGATCACCGGCCAGCAGGCGCGCACCGCCATGGGTGGTCACTATCAGCAGGAGCTGGATCTGGCGTCGATGTTCAAGGATGTCGCCGGTTCCTTCGTGCAGCAGGCCAGCGCGCCGGCGCAGGTGCGCCATCTGATCGACCGGGCGATTCGTACCGCCTATGGCGAGCGGCGGGTAGCGGTGATAGTGCTGCCCAACGATCTGCAGGAGGAAGAGTACCAGGAGCCGCCCCGTGCCCATGGCACTGTCCATTCCGGGATGGGGTACAGCCGGCCCAGGGTGATTCCCCATCAGGAGGATCTGGAACTGGCGGCGGAAGTGCTCAATGCCGGCAGCAAGGTGGCCATTCTGGTCGGCGCCGGGGCACTCGGTGCCACTGACGAGGTGATCCAGGTGGCGGAGAAGCTGAGTGCTGGGGCGGCCAAGGCGCTGCTCGGCAAGGCCGCGCTACCCGATGACCTGCCCTGGGTGACTGGCAGCATAGGCCTGCTCGGCACCGAGCCCAGCTACAAGCTGATGAACGAATGCGACACGTTGCTGATGATCGGCTCGGGCTTTCCCTATTCCGAATTCCTGCCCGAGGAAGGCCGGGCCCGCGGCGTGCAGATCGATATCAAGGCCGATATGCTCGGCTTGCGCTATCCGATGGAGATCAACCTGCAGGGCGACTCGGCGCAAACGCTGCATCAGTTATTGCCATTGCTGAAGGAAAAGACCGACCGCAGCTGGCGCCAGGAGATAGAAAGCTGGCGCGCCGACTGGGACAGGACGCTGGAAGACCGGGCCATGGTATCGGCCAACCCGATCAACCCCCAGCGCGTCGCCTTCGAACTCTCGCCGCGTCTGCCCGATCGCTGCATCATTACCTGCGACTCCGGCTCCTGTGCCAACTGGTATGCACGTGACCTGAAGATCCGTCGTGACATGATGTGTTCGCTGTCCGGCGGGCTGGCGTCCATGGGCGCGGCCGTGCCCTATGCGATAGCGGCGAAGTTCTGCCATCCGCAGCGCCCGGTCATCGCCCTGGTGGGTGACGGCGCCATGCAGATGAACAACATGGCGGAGCTGATCACGGTCGCCAAGTACTGGCGGGAGTGGGAGAACCCGCGGTGGATCTGCGCGGTATTCAACAATGAGGACCTCAACCAGGTGACCTGGGAGCAGCGGGTGATGGAGGGCGATCCGAAGTTCGAGGCTTCGCAGAACATTCCCAACGTGCCTTACCACAAGTTTGCCGAGTTGATCGGTCTCAAGGGGATCTTCGTCGATAGCGAAGACGCGGTAGCTGGTGCCTGGGAGCAGGCGCTGGCCAGCGAGTGCCCGGTATTGATCGAGTTCAAGACCGACCCGGATGTCCCTCCGTTGCCGCCGCACATCAAGCTGGAACAGGCCAAGGCCTTCGCCTCGACCCTGCTGCAGGGCGATCCGGACCAGATGGGCATCATCAAGCAGACCGCCAAGCAGGTGCTGAGCCGGATATTGCCGACCAGCAACGACAAATGATCAGCCTGGCGCGGTTCCGGTCCAGACCCTAGACTAACGGGCCGATCCTGACCAGTGGCGCGTCCCATGCCTGAACCCTCCGACCGGCCCCATGCTTCGATACGCCCGCGTTGCGCTCGCTGCCAGCGCCCGCCGGGGCATTGTCTGTGCCATCTGCTGCCGCATATCGCCAGCCGTACGCAGGTACTGGTGGTACAGCATCCGGACGAGCAGAGACATGCCCTCAATACCGCCCGGTTGCTGGTGAACGGCCTGGTCCAGGCCGAGCTGCTGGTCACCGAGCAACTGCCCGAGACCTGGTGTGCTCGACTGGCTGATCCGCACTGGCGTACCGAGCTGCTTTTCCCGGGACCCGACGCGCAGTTGGTGGTGGCGGCCAGCGAGGATCAGCGGCCCCGTCGCCTGGTGCTGCTCGATGGCACCTGGCGCAAGGCGCGCAAGCTGCTGTATCTCAATCCGGTATTGCAGGGGTTGGCGCAGGTGACGCTGCCAGCCGGGCTGAGCAGTCGATACCGGTTGCGCAAGGCGCCCATGGCGGAGTCCCTGTCGACCATCGAGGCGGGCATGCATGCCTTGCAGATCATCGAGCCGGATACCGATTTCAGCGCTCTGCTGCGACCTTTCGATGCGCTGATCGAGGGGCAGATCCAGGCCATGGGGCGAGCGGTCTACCAGCGCAATCATGCAGGACCACGGCCATGCTGAGTTGCGCCCATTCGTAACAGTGATTTTGGTGTTTTCCGCTCCTCGCCGATTCCGCGCGCCGCTAGACTGGGTAATAGCGGGTGGTTGATACAAAAACAAGAATTGACTCGATCTGATGGCGGTGGTGACTGGAGGCGGTATGCACAAGACAGGTTTGCGGGTGGTGGTGACAGGGGCGGGTAGCGGGCTGGGGCGCGAGCTGGCCTTGCGTTACGCGAGGGAGGGCGCGCGGCTGGCGCTGGCGGATATTCAGGAAGAGGGGTTGGGAGAGACCCTGCGCCTGGTGGAAGCGGCAGGTGGCAGCGGTTTCACCCGGCGCTGCGATGTGCGCGACTACAGCCAGCTGGCCGCCTTGGCCCAGAGCTGTGAGGAAACCATGCACGGCATCGATGTGCTGATCAACAATGCCGGTGTGGCCTCGGGTGGCTGGTTCGAGGACCTGTCGCTGGAGGACTGGGACTGGCAGATCAGTATCAACCTCATGGGCGTGGTCAAGGGCTGCAAGGCCTTCATGCCGCTGCTGCTGGCGCAGCAGGGCCGGATCATCAACATCGCCTCGATGGCGGCACTGATGCAGGCCCCGGGCATGAGCAACTACAACGTGGCCAAGGCCGGGGTGCTGGCCCTGTCGGAAAGCCTGCTGTGCGAACTGCAACCCAAGGGGGTGCAGGTGCATGTGGTCTGCCCATCGTTCTTCCAGACCAACCTGCTCAACTCCTACCGCGGCCCGGACAATGCCTCGAAGGAAGATATCGCCAGGTTGCTCGAAGGCTCGCCGATCTCGGCGGCGGATATCGCCGACACCATCTATCGGGAAAGCCAGGCCGGCCACTTCATGATCCTGCCCCATGACAAGGGTCGTGAGGCCTGGGAGGTCAAGCAGGTCAATCCACAGGTGATCTACGACGAAATGGTCCGTCTGGCGGAGAAAAAAATGGCGACCGCCAGCCGCTGACACTGCTGCGGCGGAAAAAGGGGAGACGGCGTTCGCCGGTCTCCCCTTTTTTCCATCTGCCGTGGCTGTTCGCCGGTGTCAGGCGCTACGGCATGTGGCACAATGCGTCATCGAATTGACTTATGGGGTCAGGCCGGAACATGGGCGTGTCTACTGCCACGGGCGGGGCGTTTGGATGACAGCTGAAGTGCGTCGCATGGCGTTTCTGATATGGCCCGGGTGTCATCCGGCGATCCTGATGCCGGCACTGTCGGTGTTGCGTTCGGCCAATCGCATGGCCGAGACCACCCATTACCAGATGGACTGCTTCACCCTGGATGATGCGCCTATCCTGTCATCGGAGGGCTGGCAGCTGCCGGCACGGCGCTGGACCGGTCCGGTGTCTGCGCTGTCGCACCTATGGCTGGTGGCGGACGTGGCGCAGCTGCCGGTGTCGCTGAACCCGGCACTGGCATTGCAGCTGCGCTCGCTGGCGCGTGATGGGGTGCTGCTTGGCGGTCTGGAGGAGGGCGTGTTCCCGCTGGCCATGGCCGGGCTGCTGGATGGACACCGCTGTGCGGTGCACTGGCGCATGCTGGAGGAATTCCGCGAGCGCTTCCCCGCGGTGCAGGCCGGCACCCGGCTGTTCGAGCAGGACCAGGGCCGCCTGAGCAGCAGCGGTTGCGCCATCACTGATCTGTTCCTGACCATGGTCGGCGAGCACCATGGTGCTGATCTGGCGGCGTTGGTGGCCGAGGATCTGAATGTCGAGCGCATTCGTGACGGCAGCGAGCAGCAGCGGGTGCCGCTGCGCAACCGGCTGGGTAGCACGCATCCGAAGCTGACCCAGGCGGTGATCCTGATGGAGTCGAATATCGAGGAGCCGCTGACCACCGACGAGATCGCCCGCCACGTGTGCGTGTCACGGCGACAGTTGGAGCGCATCTTCAAGCAGTACCTGAACAGCGTACCATCGCAGTATTACCTTGAGCTGCGCCTGAACCGGGCGCGGCAGATGCTGCAGCAGACCAGCAAGTCGATCATCCAGATCGGCCTGTCCTGCGGCTTTTCATCGGGCCCGCATTTTTCCAGTGCCTACCGCAACTGTTTCGGCGTCACCCCCCGTGAGGACCGCAACCAGTATCGTGCCCAGCAGGCGCAGGACGGTCGGGTCAGCATGTAACACCGGCATGCCCAGGCATGCCATAGTCACTATCCGCCTTGGGCGAATACAGGAGAGTTGAGGAAATGTCGCAGTCAATGCAGGTCAGCCGTGCCGATTTCGACCGGCTAATGGTGCCCAATTACGCCCCGGTGGACATGATCCCGGTGCGTGGCAAGGGCTCACGCCTGTGGGATCAGCAGGGCCGTGAATATATCGATCTGGCCGGCGGCATTGCAGTCAACGCGCTGGGCCATGCCCACCCCGAGCTGGTCGAGGCGCTGACCGAGCAGGCGCACAAGCTCTGGCACGTGTCGAACATCATGACCAACGAGCCGGCGCTGCGCCTGGCCGACAAGCTGGTGGCGGCGACCTTTGCTGACCGGGTGCTGTTCGTCAACTCCGGTGCCGAGGCCAACGAATCGGCATTCAAGCTGGCCCGGCGCTGGGCGCACGACAATGCCGGTCCGGATAAGCACGAGATCATCGCCTGCAGCAACAGCTTCCACGGCCGCACCCTGTTCACCGTCAGCGTCGGTGGCCAGCCCAAGTATTCCCAAGGCTTCGGTCCGGCCATCGGCGGTATCAGCCATGTGCCCTACAATGACATAGCCGCCCTGGAGGCGCAGATATCCGAGCGCACCTGCGCCGTGGTGCTGGAACCGCTGCAGGGCGAGGGTGGGGTGATCCCGGCCTCGGCTGAGTATCTGCGGGCGGTGCGTGAGCTGTGCGACCGGCACGATGCGCTGCTGATCTTCGACGAGGTGCAGAGCGGTATGGGCCGTACCGGCAAGCTGTTCGCCTACATGCACAGCGGTGTGACCCCGGACATCCTGACCAGCGCCAAGGGCATCGGTGGCGGGTTCCCGATTGCGGCGATGCTGACCACCGACCGGGTCGCCCCGGCATTGAGCGTCGGCAGTCACGGCAGTACCTACGGCGGCAACCCGCTGGGCTGCGCAGTGGCCGAGCGGGTACTGGATATCATCAATACACCGCAGGTGCTCGACGGCGTGGCCGAGCGCCATGCGCTGCTGAGCGACGGCCTGCGCACCCTGGCCGATGAGCTGGGGGTGTTTTCCGCCATTCGCGGCCAGGGGCTGCTGATCGGCGCTGTGCTGGCCGAGCCCTGGCACGGGCAGGCCGGGCGGGTGATGCAACTGGCGCAGCAGCAAGGGCTGCTGGTGCTGCAGGCCGGGGCCGATGTGGTGCGTCTGGCGCCGAGCCTGATCATCCCAGAGGCGGATATCCGCGAAGGCCTGGGGCGGCTGCGCTCCGCGTTGCAGAAACTCGCCGAGTAACCGGAGAACCGCCATGCTCATCCAGCGTCTGTGTACCCCGGCCGATCTGCCTGAAATAGAACGTCTTGCCATCGCCAGCCCGGTGGGGATCACCTCCCTGCCGGCTGATCGCGAACGTCTGTCGGTGATCATCGAGGGCACCGAGGCGGCGATGGACGAGGGGGTGGCCTTCACCGGTGAGGAGCGCTACTTCTTCGTGCTGGAGGAGGTCGCCAGCGGTCGCCTGGTGGGGTGCAGCAGCATCATCTCCGCGGCGGGCTTCAGCCAGCCGTTCTATACCTTTCGCAACGAGATGTTCGTGCATGCCTCACGTGAGCTGGGGCTGCACAACCGCATCCACGTGCTGTCGCTGTGTCACGACCTGACTGGCCACAGCCTGCTTACAGGCTTCTATCTGGACCCGACCTGGCGCAGTTACCAGGCGCTCAAGCTCAATGCCTGCGGACGCTTGCTGTTCATCGCCTCGCAGCCGCAGCGGTTCGCCGAGTCGATCGCCGTGGAAATCTCCGGGATCAGCGACGAGGATGGCAACTCGCCGTTCTGGGACGGCGTGTGCCGGCACTTCTTCGATGTCGACTACACCGAGGCCGAGCGTCTGGGCAGCAGCCTGGGGCGTAGTGTGCTGGCCGAGTTGCTGCCCGGTTATCCGCTGTATGTGCCGATGCTGCCCGATGCTGCCCAGGAGGTCATCGGGCAGGTGCGGCCGGCTTCGCAGATGGTCTACGACATCCTCATGCAGGAAGGCTTCGAGAGCGACAATTACATCGATATCCTCGATGGTGGCCCGGTGGTGCAGACCAAGACCGCCGAGTTGACCTCGGTGCGCTGCAGCGAAGTGGCCAGGGTCGTCATCGGTCAGCCGCCGGCTCCCACCGGCACCTGGCTGGTGGCCAACGAGCGGGTGCGGGATTTTCGCGCCTGCCTGTGCTCGTTGGCCTGGACGCCCGGCGAGCCGCTGGTGCTGGATGCGCAGTTGGCCGAGTTGTTGAAGGTAGCCGAGGGCGATACCCTCAGATTGATTGAAGGAGACTGAGATGCTGGTACGTGCGGCATGCATCGACGATCTGCCGGCGCTGCTCCAGCTGGCGCTGGAAGCAGGCTCGGGGCTGACCAGCCTGCCGGCCAGCGAAGAGCGCCTGGGCCGGCGCCTGCAGACGGTGATGGCGAGCTTTGCCGGCGAGCTGCCGGCTGCCGATGCCGACTACCTGTTCGTGCTCGAGGATCAGCAGGGGCAGGTGATAGGTACCAGTGGCATGCTCGCCGCTGCCGGCCTGCGCGAGCCCTGGTACAGCTATCGCAAGGGCCTGACGGTCACTGCCAGCCGCGAGCTGAACGTGTATCGCCAGCAACCCACGCTGTTTCTGACCAACGATCTGACCGGGGCCACGGCGTTGTGCTCGCTGTACCTCAGTCTGCCGCACCGGCATAGTCTCAACGGTCGCCTGCTGTCCAAGGCGCGCTTTATCCATATGGCTGAATTCGCCGGCGATTTCGCGCCGCGGGTCATCGCCGAGATGCGTGGCCTGTCGGATCGCCAAGGCCGCTCGCCGTTCTGGGACAGCCTTGGGCACCACTTCTTCCGCATGGATTTTGCCCGTGCGGATTACCTCACCGGTACCGGCAGCAAGGCCTTCATCGCCGAGATGATGCCCAAGTTCCCGCTGTATGCCTTCTTTCTCAGCGACGAGGCGCGCGCGGCCATGGGCCGGGTGCACCCGGACTCGGAGCCGGCGCTGGCGATGCTGCTCGAGGAAGGACTGCACGACCAGGGCTATATCGACATATTCGACGGCGGCATCACCATCGAGGCGCCGCCCAGCCAGATCCGCAGTATCCGCGAAAGCCAGCAACTGGTGCTGGCCGTCGGTACGCCGGGGGATGATGCGCAGACCTACCTGATTCACAACCGGGGGCGGGCGAACTGCCGCATCACCGCCGCGCCCGGGCGCATTGCCGCGGGCACCCTGGTGGTGGCCGCGCAGACCGCCGAGCTGCTGCGGTTGCGTGCTGGTACCCCGGTGCGGGCCGTGGCCCTGGTTGGCAGTCCCGGTGCTGCCGACCCCTATGCCGCTGCCGACTGACCGTCAGTCTGTCGTTGCTGGCAAAACGCTTCTATTGCGTTGATAGACAGAATCGCGCAGAGCAGGTAATGCATGCTGTGTTGCTATGCCTATATAATGTTGGACTTTGCCCGGCGTGAGCCTGGCCGACCTGATCCGTGGTAAGGGACCTATGAAAAGCGCTGAGATCCGTGAAGCCTTCCTTCGTTTCTTCGAAGAGAAGGGCCATACCCGAGTCGCCTCCAGTTCGCTGGTGCCGGCAGACGACCCGACGTTGCTGTTCACCAACGCCGGGATGAACCAGTTCAAGGACTGCTTCCTGGGGCTGGAAAAGCGAGCCTACACCCGTGCGACCAGCAGCCAGAAATGCGTGCGTGCCGGTGGCAAGCACAATGACCTGGAGAACGTCGGCTATACCGCCCGTCACCATACCTTCTTCGAGATGCTGGGTAACTTCAGCTTCGGTGATTACTTCAAGCGCGACGCCATCCACTATGCCTGGGAATTCCTGACCTCGGAGCAGTGGCTCAAGCTACCCGCTGAGAAGCTCTGGGTCACCGTATATGCCAGCGATGACGAGGCCTACGATATCTGGACCCAGGAGATCGGCGTGCCTGCCGAGCGCATGGTGCGCATCGGTGACAACAAGGGCGCGCCCTATGCCTCGGACAACTTCTGGGCGATGGGCGATACCGGCCCCTGTGGCCCCTGCACCGAGATCTTCTTCGACCATGGCGAGCACATCTGGGGTGGCCCGCCGGGTAGCCCGGAAGAGGACGGCGACCGCTATATCGAGATCTGGAACAACGTGTTCATGCAGTTCAATCGCACCTCCGATGGCGTGCTGCACCCGCTGCCGGCACCGAGCGTGGACACCGGCATGGGCCTGGAGCGCATCAGTGCGGTACTGCAGCACGTCAACTCCAACTACCAGATCGACCTGTTCCAGAACCTGTTGCAGGCTGCCGCCGAGGCCATCGGCTGCGAGCAGAACGATGCCGCGTCGTTGAAGGTGGTGGCCGATCACATCCGCTCCTGCAGCTTCCTGATCGCCGATGGCGTGCTGCCGTCCAACGAAGGGCGGGGCTACGTGCTGCGGCGCATCATCCGCCGTGCCTGCCGGCACGGCAACAAGCTGGGCGCCAGTGGCACCTTCTTCCACAAGATAGTGCCGGCCCTGGCCGCCGAGATGGGCGAAGCCTTTCCGGAACTGAAGGCCCAGCAGGCGCATATCGAGCGTGTACTGAAAGCCGAAGAGGAGCAGTTCGCCAAGACCCTGGAGCAGGGCCTGCGGATTCTCGAACAGGACCTGGCCGGTCTCGAGGGCAGCGAGATCCCCGGTGATATCGTGTTCAAGCTGTACGATACCTACGGCTTCCCCATGGACCTGACCGGCGATATCGCCCGGGAACGGGGGCTGAGTATCGATGAGGCCGGCTTCGATGCGGCCATGGAGGGGCAGCGTGAGCGTGCCCGTGCCGCCAGCCAGTTCGGCCTCGATTACAACCAGCTGGTCAAGATCGACGGTGACACCCAGTTCGAGGGCTACACCGCGACCGCCGGCTCGGCGCAGATCGTCGCGCTGTACCGTGACGGCCAGCAGGTGGAGACCCTGGGCGAGGGCGAGTCGGGCGTGGTGGTGCTGGACCGCACTCCCTTCTATGCCGAGTCCGGCGGTCAGGTGGGTGACACCGGCTACCTGAGCGGCGCCGGGGTGCGCTTCGATGTGCGCGATACCACCAAGGCCGGTGGTGCGCATCTGCATCACGGGGTGGTGACCAGCGGCAGTCTGGCCGCCGGCACCAGCATCAAGGCGGTGGTCGATGACAGCATCCGTGATGCCACCAAGGGCAACCACTCGGCGACCCACCTGTTGCATGCGGCGCTGCGCCAGGTACTGGGCGAGCATGTGCAGCAGAAGGGCTCGCTGGTCGACAGCCAGCGCCTGCGCTTCGACTTCAGTCACTTCGAGGCGATCACCGCGCAGCAGCTGCGTGAGCTGGAACGCATGGTCAACGAGCAGATCCGCCACAATTCGGCGGTGGAGATCGAGGTTACCGATATCGAGACCGCCAAGGCCAAGGGTGCCATGGCGCTGTTCGGCGAGAAGTATGGTGATCAGGTGCGTGTACTGACCATGGGTGGTGGCTTCTCCGTGGAGCTGTGTGGTGGCACCCACGTCAGCCGTACCGGCGATATCGGTCTGTTCAAGATCGTCAGCGAAGGCGGTATCGCCTCGGGCGTGCGGCGGATCGAAGCCATCACCGGCCAGGTGGCGCTGGACTGGGTCGCCGAGACCGAAGAGCAATTGCGCCAGGCGGCGCAGCTGGTCAAGGGCAATCGTGACAACCTGCTGTCCAGGCTGTCGGCTGCACTCGAGCGTTCGCAGCAACTGGAGAAGGATATTCAGCAGCTCAAGGCCAAGGCCGCCAGTGCGGCGGGTAACGATCTGGCTGGCGAGGCGCAGCAACTGGGCGGCATGAATGTACTGGTCAAGCGCCTGGACGGCCTGGATGGCAAGGCGTTGCTGGCGCTGATCGACCAATTGAAGAACAAGCTGGGCTCGGCGGTGGTGCTGCTCGGTGGCGAGCTGGACGGCAAGGTAGTGCTGGTCGCCGGCGTCACCAAGGACCTGACCGCCCGGGTCAAGGCGGGCGACCTGATCCGCAACACCGCGCAGGCGGTGGCTGGCAAGGGTGGCGGGCGTCCGGACATGGCGCAGGGTGGTGGCACCGATGTGGCGGCGCTGGATGCCGCACTGGCTGGCGCAGCCCAGTGGATCGCGCAGCAGTGACAGTGAACAGGTCAGGCTCCCCCGGGAGCCTGACGCAATGATCGGGTAACCGATATCTGCATGGGGGTTGGTGCAACAAATGGCACTTATTGTCCAGAAGTTTGGTGGTACCTCGGTCGGCAGTGTGGAGCGCATTGCCCAGGTGGCCGAGAAAATCAAGACGTTCAAGGCCCAGGGCAATGACCTGATCATCGTGGTATCGGCCATGAGCGGCGAGACCAATCGCCTGATCGGTCTGGCGCGGGAAATCTGTGCCGATCCCGATCCGCGGGAGATGGACGTGATCCTGTCCACTGGCGAGCAGGTCACCATCGGCCTGCTGGCCATGGCGCTCAAGGCTATCGACGTCCCTGCCGTGTCCTACACCGGCGCCCAGGTACGCATCGAGACCGATGACGCCTTCGGCAAGGCGCGCATCCAGCATATCGATGAGCAGAAGCTGCGTACCGAGCTGGATGACGGCAAGGTAGTGATTGTCGCCGGCTTCCAGGGCATGGATGGCAACGGCAATATCACCACCCTCGGTCGTGGCGGGTCGGATACCACCGCGGTGGCCCTGGCCGCTGCGCTGAAGGCCGACGAGTGCCAGATCTATACTGACGTGGATGGCGTTTACACCACCGATCCGCGAGTGGTCGACAGTGCCCGCCGGCTGGACAAGGTCACCTTCGAGGAAATGCTCGAGATGGCCAGCCTGGGCTCCAAGGTACTGCAGATCCGGGCGGTCGAGTTCGCCGGCAAATACAACGTGCCACTGCGTGTGTTGCACAGTTTCAAAGAGGGTCCCGGGACCCTGATTACCCTTGAGGAAGATCTTTCAATGGAACAGCCCGTCATTTCCGGCATTGCTTTCAATCGTGACGAAGCCAAGCTGACTATCCGTGGTGTACCGGATACCCCCGGCGTGGCTTACAAGATCCTCGGGCCGGTCAGCGCGGCGAACATCGAAATCGACATGATCGTGCAGAACGTCTCCCAGGATCAGACCACCGATTTCACCTTCACCGTCAATCGCAACGACCAGCGCCGTACCGAAGAGATCCTGCGCAAGGTGGCGGCCGATATCGGTGCCCGGGAAGTGGCGGGTGACAGCGCCATCGCCAAGGTGTCGATCGTCGGCGTGGGCATGCGTTCGCACGCGGGGGTGGCCAGCAAGATGTTCGAGGCGCTGGCGCAGCACGGGATCAACATCCTGATGATCTCCACCTCGGAGATCAAGATTTCCGTGGTCATCGACGAGAAGTACCTGGAGCTGGCCGTACGTACTCTGCACTCGGCCTTCGAGCTGGATGCGCCTGCCGAAGACGCCGATCAGATCGGCTGATATCCCGGCCATGGTCGCTTGACCGTGGCGGCGGGCGCGCTGGTTGACCCTCGTGCCCGCTGACAGGCTCGGATCAGTATGAATTGTCGCATCGATATCGAACGCCTGATGCAGGTTGTGGTCACATTTATGCAAACGTGACGGCTGAACCGGCACCAGGCCGATTTTTTTATTGCAGAGCTGTGTCCTGATTAATGAGCAAGGAGAAATGGAATGCTTATTCTGACTCGCAGGGTTGGTGAAACCCTGATGGTAGGTGATGAAGTGACAGTAACGGTCCTGGGCGTGAAGGGCAATCAGGTGCGTATCGGCGTCAATGCCCCGAAAGAAGTGGCTGTGCACCGCGAAGAAATCTACCAGCGCATCCAGAAAGAAAAGGATGATGCATCAAACGATTAATTTTCTTAAATTTTTCATTGCATTAGCGCAGCCGCGCAGTTAATATTCTGCGCGTGTTACGGAGAGGTGGCCGAGAGGCCGAAGGCGCTCCCCTGCTAAGGGAGTACACCTCAAAAGGGTGTCGAGGGTTCGAATCCCTCCCTCTCCGCCACTTTTGTATTATGGAGTTGTCAAGCGATAGATTCTTGAATTTAAAAGAAAAAATCGGTTGACAGGTAGAAAAAAGACTCTATAATACGCACCCACAACGCACTCGTAGCTCAGCTGGATAGAGTACTCGGCTACGAACCGAGCGGTCGGAGGTTCGAATCCTCCCGAGTGCGCCACTTTGAAAAGCCCATTGGTCATACAGTGGGTTTTTTTTCGTCCCGCAAAAATCGCAGTCATCACGCCTGCGCAAAAGCCTGCCAGACTGGCTGGAGAGCCTGTTGTTGCGTCGCCCGGTGGTCCCTCGTGGCATTGTGGGACGGCACGACCCGGGGTGGCAGGCCGATCTTGTCTTGTCGGAGGACGCAGCATGTCAGAGTTGAACAGAAAGTCCCCAGAGCGCCTGCAGGACCGCCTCGAACAGGTCATCCAGCTGCTTGAGCGACATAGGCTGGTCGATTCCCTGCTCGACAGGAGCGGCGGTGGCAGGGAGGACCTGGTCGACAACCTGGTGCAGCGGCAGAACCAGGCCGAGCTGCAGCGCAAGCTGAGCGAGCTGCACCCGGCCGATGTTGCCTATATCCTCGAGTCGCTGCCGCTGGATGAGCGCCTGGCGGTCTGGCAACTGGTCAAGTCCGACCATGACGGCGACATCCTGCTGGAAGTGTCGGATGCGGTGCGCGAAACCCTGATCGCCGACATGGACAGCCACGAGATCATCGCCGCCGCCAATGCGCTGGATGCCGATGAGCTGGCCGACCTGGCACCGGACCTGCCGCGCGATGTGGTGCGCGAGCTGATGGACAGCCTGGATGCCCAGCGGCGCGAGCGGTTGCGTTCGGCCCTGTCCTACGATGAGGACGAAGTGGGCGCGCTGATGGACTTCGACATGGTCACCATTCGTGATGATGTCACCCTGGAGGTCGTCAGCCGTTACCTGCGCCGCTTCGACAGCTTGCCGGACCATACCGACAAGCTGTTCGTGATCGACAGCGAGGGGCGCCTGCAGGGCGTGCTGCCGATCCACAAGCTGCTGGTGAGTTCGCCGGATGCGCTGGTCGCCGATGTCATGGCTACCGACCCGGTGGTATTCGACCCGCATGCCGAGGCCGGCGAGGCGGCCCAGGCCTTCGAACGCTACGACCTGGTCACGGCGCCGGTGGTCGATGCCGACGGCAAGCTTTGCGGCCGGGTGACCATCGACGAGGTGGTCGACTACATCCGTGAGGAAGGGGAGACCGAGGCACTCAATTCCGCCGGTCTGCGCGAGGAGGAGGATATCTTCGCCTCGGTATGGAAGTCGGTGCGCAACCGCTGGGCCTGGCTGGCGATCAACCTGTGTACGGCACTGATCGCCTCGCGGGTGATTGGCCTGTTCGAACATTCCATCGAGCAATTGGTGGCGCTGGCGGCGCTGATGCCGATCGTTGCCGGTATCGGCGGCAACTCCGGCAACCAGACCATCACCATGATCGTCCGTGGTATAGCCACTGGTCAGGTCCAGGTGGCGCATGGTCGACGACTGATCCGCAAGGAAGCGGGCGTGGCGATGATCAATGGACTGTTCTGGGGGCTGGTGTTGGCAGTGATCGCCTGGGTTCTGTATGACAGCGCCGCACTGTCAATGGTGTTGATGGCGGCCATGCTGTTGAACATGCTGCTGGCGGCACTGATGGGGGTATTCATTCCGCTGTTGCGACTGCGTGGCGGCAAGGACCCGGCACTGGGTTCCAGCGTGATGATCACCGGTATCACCGACAGCGGCGGTTTCTTCATATTTCTCGGGCTGGCAACGCTATTCCTGTTGTGAGTCGTTGATCTGGACGATTGCCAGTCCTGGCAATGTAAGGTTACATTGAGCCGGCTTTGCCGGGGCGGAGTGTCTATTCAGTCCGCCAGTACGCCAGAAGCGCATTCACACAGGTGGTGCGCTTTTTTGATAATGGAGGCATGAAAACTATGAGTTCGACTGAGCTGCTGATGGAAGGCGTGGAGCTGATGTTGATGGGCATGGGGGCGGTATTCGTCTTTCTGATGCTGCTGATCGGTTGCATCAACCTGATGTCGTGGTTGGTAATCCGCTTCGTGCCGGAAGAGGTACCGGTGACCGCGGCGCCCAGGCAGGTGCCTGTGCCGGCTACCGTGCCGGTTGAACCTGAACTGCTTGCTGCGATCGGTGCCGCTGTGCGCCTGCATCGTGCCAAGCGCGCCGTCAGCTGAAAAGCATTCTGAAAATCTGAATAACAACAAAGGCCGTACATTCATGACCATCATGAAAGCTAACCCATTAGGAATCACCGACGTCATCCTGCGTGACGCTCACCAATCCATTCTAGCCACCCGCATGCGCCTCGAAGACATGCTGCCGATCGCCGGCAAGCTGGATCAGGTAGGCTTCTGGTCCGTGGAGTCCTGGGGCGGGGCGACCTTCGATGCCTGTATTCGCTATCTCGGCGAAGATCCCTGGGAGCGCATCCGTGCCCTCAAGCAGGCGATGCCCAATACCCGTCAGCAGATGCTGCTGCGTGGTCAGAACCTGCTGGGTTACCGGCATTATGCCGATGATGTGGTGGAGAAGTTCGTCGAGCGGGCTGCCCTGAACGGGGTAGATGTATTCCGCGTATTCGACGCTATGAACGACCCGCGTAATCTGCAGACCGCGCTCAAGGCGGTCAAGCAGGTGGGCAAGCATGCCCAGGGCACGATCTCCTATACCACCAGCCCGGTGCATACGCTGGATATGTGGGTCGATCTGGCCAGACAGATCGAGGACATGGGCGCCGAATCCATCGCCATCAAGGATATGGCCGGTATCCTGACGCCCTATGTGGCGTTCGAGCTGGTATCCCGGCTGAAGCAGACGCTGAGCATTCCGGTGCATATGCAGTGTCATGCCACCGCTGGCCTGTCCACGGCAGCGATTCTCAAGGCTGCAGAGGCGGGCATCGATAACGTCGACACCGCCATTTCTTCCATGTCCATGACCTACGGTCACTCGCCGACCGAGTCGGTGGTTGCGATCTTCCAGAACACCGAACGGGATACCGGTCTGAATCTGGAGCTGCTGGAGGAGGTGGCTGCCTATTTCCGCGAAGTGCGGAAGAAGTACGCCCGGTTCGAAGGTAACCTCAAGGGGGTGGATTCGCGCATCCTCGTCGCCCAGGTACCGGGTGGCATGCTGACCAATATGGAGAGCCAACTGAAGGAGCAGGGGGCCGGGGATCGCTTCGATGAAGTGCTCGCCGAGATTCCAAGAGTGCGTGAAGACCTGGGCTTCATCCCGCTGGTCACGCCTACCTCGCAGATCGTCGGGACCCAGGCGGTGATCAACGTGCTGACCGGGGAGCGCTACAAGTCCATTACCAAGGAAACCGCCGGCGTACTCAAGGGTGAGTATGGCGCAGCGCCTGCCCCCTTCAATGCCGAGCTGCAGGCCCGTGTGCTGGATGGCGCCGAGGCGATCAGCTGCCGTCCGGCGGATTTGCTGGAACCGGAAATGGACAGGCTGACCCTGGAGTTGCAGGAGCTGGCAGCGGAAAAGGGCTTCGCCCTGGCCGATAACGACGTCGATGACGTTCTCACCTATGCCTTGTTCCCGCAGATCGGTCTGAAATTCCTGGAGAATCGCGGCAACCCCGCAGCGTTCGAGCCGGCACCGACCGGCCAGGTAGCCCCTGCCAGTGGTGGGCAGCCAGGTGAGTCGGAGGTCTACACGGTATCGGTGGATGGCAGGGACTTCGTGGTCCAGGTCACTGAAGGCGGCGACATCACCGGTATCAAGCCGCTGGGTGAGTCATCTCCGGCCGGCACGGCCAGCGCCAGCCCGACGGCGGCCCCGACGGCAGGTGAGCCGCAGGTGGCTCCGCTGGCGGGCAACATCTTCAAGGTGCTGGTGCAGCCTGGCGACCAGGTGCAGGCAGGGGACCTGATACTGATTCTGGAAGCGATGAAGATGGAAACCGAAATCCGGGCCATCAGCTCCGGCGTGGTCGGCTCGGTCAATGTGAAGGTCGGCGATGCGGTATCGGTCGGTGACACTCTGTTGACCATCGGCTAAGGAGAGCCCCATGGAAAAGTTGTTCCTGCTGTGGCAGACCACCGGCCTGTATCATCTGGCAGCTGGTCAGTTGCTGATGATCCTGGTGTGCCTGCTGCTTATCTACCTGGCTATTCGCAAGGGCTTCGAGCCACTGCTGCTGATCCCGATCGGCTTTGGCGGCATTCTGGCCAACCTGCCGGTCGCCGGCATGGCGGAGGTGGGTGGCCTGCTCAGGCTCATCTATGATGTCGGTATCCCGACCAGCGTGTTTCCCCTGCTGATCTTCATGGGGGTCGGCGCCATGACCGACTTCGGGCCGATGCTGGCCAACCCGCGTACCCTGCTGTTGGGTGCCGCGGCACAGGTCGGTATCTTCGGCACCTTGCTCGGGGCGTTGGCACTGACGGCCTGGGGGATCCCCGGATTCGACTTCACCCTGCGCGAAGCCGCCTCGATCGCGATCATCGGCGGAGCCGACGGCCCCACCTCGATCTTCGTGACCTCCAAGCTGGCACCGGACCTGCTGGGGCCGATTGCCGTGGCGGCGTATTCCTACATGGCACTGGTGCCGCTGATCCAGCCGCCGATCATGCGCGCCCTGACGACGGAAAAGGAACGTGCCATCGTCATGACCCAGTTGCGGGTGGTCAGCAAGGTTGAGAAGATCACTTTCCCTCTGGTATTGCTGCTGCTCATCTCGCTGCTGTTGCCCGATGCCGCGCCGCTGGTGGGCATGTTCTGCTTCGGTAACCTGATGCGCGAAAGTGGTGTGGTCGAGCGACTGGCGGACACGACCCGCAATGCCCTGATCAACATCGTCACCATTGCGTTGGGGCTGGCGGTGGGCTCCAAGCTGTCGGCCGACTCCTTCCTGCAACTGAAGACCCTGGGGATTCTGGTGCTGGGAATGGTGGCTTTCTGCATGGGAACCGCCGGCGGCGTGCTGATGGCCAAGCTGATGAACAAGTTCAGCAAGCACCCGATCAACCCGTTGATCGGTTCGGCCGGTGTGTCAGCGGTACCGATGGCGGCCCGCGTATCCAACAGGGTGGGTCTGGAAGCCAACCCGCACAACTTCCTGCTGATGCATGCCATGGGTCCCAACGTGGCAGGGGTGATCGGTTCGGCGGTGGCGGCAGGTATCCTGCTGGCATTCGTCGGGTGATCCGCAGGCTGGAAGCCAACGGATAGCAGCCCCAAAATGAAAAACCCGCTCAGTGAGAACCGAGCGGGTTTTTTTACGACTGCTGCATGGCGACAGGCAGCGCCAAGGTGGCGCCACCTGACCGCTGGCTCAGGCCTGCTGTTCGCCAGCCAGAAGGGCGAGCAGGGCGTTCTGCTGGCGACGGCTCATTTCCCGGAAGCGCAGCAGCAGCTCGCGCTCGGGATGGTTCAGGTCTTCCAGGCGCTGCTCGTTGAGAGCTTGGCGAGAAGGCTGTTCCGGCAGGCTGGGGAGATCCAGCAGGCTGTGCTCCAGCCGGGCAATGATCTCCGAGTTCATGCTGCGGTGGTGTTGCTTGGCAACCTCGGCAATGCGGTCACGCATGCCTTCGGGGAGGCGGACGACAAATTTGTCGGCTGTTCGACTGGTGTAGCTCTGGAGTGCAGTTTTCATGGGCAACAATAATCGCTTTAGCTGATGAATCGATCCCGGCCAGTTGGAATCCGTATGGCTTCCTGCCATCCAAACCGCCATCTCGTCAGGAGTTCAAAAAAACCCTGACACATTGACAATGGATAAAGGCATTTTGCTCAATTCCATACCCATTTTTCCAACGGCTCAGTGATGTGTCGGAATTACGTCTAGTTTTTGCGACGGGTTTCCGACGCTGGCCATTTGAAATCGAACTTTGGCAGTATTTGTCAAGGTGGTCAAGCCCAGTCGTGATCAGGTAATATGCGCGGCACGAAAAAACGATGCTGTGATTTGCGCTTGTAGCTCAGCTGGATAGAGCAACCGCCTCCTAAGCGGTAGGTCCCCGGTTCGAATCCGGGCTCGCGCACCATATGAATGAAGGCTTGCTGGGTGGGTGACCGGCAAGCCTTTTGTTTTTTTGGGGTTTTGGTCCCTGTTTGTTCTGAAGCTTGGTTCTTGGCTGCGAGTTTCCCCCTCTCCCCAACCCCGCTCCGCGCCCCGGCCCTTCGCAGAGCTCCGGGCGCTCAAGCGGGCGAAGCAGTGCTTCGCTTTTTCCGCTCTCGCCCCGCAAGGGGAGAGGGGGCTCCTGGGGCTTACTTTCGTTTGTTTCCTGATAATCTGCGAAGACCTTTGGCGTTTCGCTTGGTCCGGGTCTACGGAAAGTTGCCGACAAACACCGAGCCTGCCCTCAAACGCCCCCCCTCTCCCCTTGCGGGAGAGGGGCCGGGGGAGAGGGGGAACTCAGTCTGCCGTCTAGCGCGCCTTGGCCACCTGCCGCCAATGGTGCAGCAACGGCTCGGTATAGCCGCTGGGCTGCTCCAGACCCTTGAATACCAGATCCAGCGCTGCCTGGTAGGCAACCGAGGCCGAGAAGTCGGTGGCCATGGGTCGGTACTCGGGGTCGCCGGCGTTCTGCTCGTCGACCACCTTGGCCATGCGCTCGAAGGTCTCGGTTACCTGCTCCTTGCTGACCACGCCGTGGTGCAGCCAGTTGGCCATGTGCTGGCTGGAGATGCGCAGGGTGGCGCGGTCTTCCATCAGGCCGATATCGTTGATATCCGGCACCTTGGAGCAGCCGATGCCCTGGTCGACCCAGCGCACCACGTAGCCGAGGATGCCCTGGGCGTTGTTGTCCAGCTCCTGCTGCTTCTCCACCTCACTCCAGTTAGCCTGTTCAGCCAGCGGTGCGGTGAGCAGGCCGTTGAGCAGGGCTTGCTGCTCGTCCTGCAGGGAGACCTTTTCCAGCTCCTGCTGGACCGCCTGCACATTGACCTGGTGGTAGTGCAGGGCGTGCAGCACGGCGGCGGTCGGTGAGGGTACCCAGGCGGTGTTGGCACCGGCCTTGGGGTGACCGATCTTCTGCTCGAGCATGGCGGCCATCAGATCCGGCATGGCCCACATGCCCTTGCCGATCTGCGCCTTGCCGCGCAGGCCGCAGGTCAGGCCGACCAGCACGTTGTTGCGCTCATAGGCCTGGATCCACGGGGTGGACTTCATGTCGCCCTTGCGCAGCACTGGGCCGCCCTGCATCACGGTGTGCATCTCGTCGCCGGTCCGATCGAGGAAGCCGGTATTGATGAAGGCCACCCGCGCGCTGGCGGCGGCGATACAGGCCTTGAGGTTGACCGAGGTGCGGCGCTCCTCGTCCATGATGCCCATCTTGATGGTGTGCTGTGGCAGGCCGAGCAGTTGCTCGACGCGGCCGAACAGTTCGTTGGCGAAGGCGACTTCGTCCGGACCGTGCATCTTCGGCTTGACGATATACACGCTGCCAGTGCGCGAGTTGCCCTTGCGTTGCAGGTCGTGCATGGCGATCAGGCTGGTGCAGACCGCGTCCATGATGCCCTCGGGAATCTCGCTGCCGTCTTCGAGCAGGATCGCCGGGTTGGTCATCAGGTGGCCGACGTTGCGGATGAACAGCAGCGAGCGGCCGTGCAGGGTCAGTTCACTGCCATCGGCGGCAGTGTACTGGCGGTCCGGGTTGAGCTTGCGGACCATGGCCTTGCCGCCTTTTTCCATATGCTCGACCAGATCGCCACGCATCAGCCCCAGCCAGTTGCCGTAGGCCAGCACCTTATCCTCGGCATCGACGGCGGCGATCGAATCCTCGCAGTCCATGATGGTGGATACGGCGGCCTCGATCAGCAGGTCTTTCACGCCGGCGGCATCGGTCTTGCCGATCGGATGGTTGCGGTCGATCTGGATCTCGAAGTGCAGGCCGTTGTGGGTGAACAGCAGGGCATCCGGGCTGGCCGGGTTGCCTTGGTAGCCGGCGAACAGCTCCGGCGACTGCAGACCGGTGGTCTGGCCCGACTGCAGGGTGACCTGTAGCTGGCCGTCCTGAACGCGGTAGGCCTCGACCTGGGTATGGTCGCCCTGCTGCAGCGGGATGCTCTGGTTGAGGAAGTCGCGGGCGAAGGCGATGACCTTGTCGCCGCGCACCGGGTTGTAGCCCGGGCCGCGTTCGGCACCGTCATCCTCGGCAATCGCATCGGTACCGTACAGTGCGTCGTACAGGCTGCCCCAGCGCGCGTTGGCGGCGTTCAGCGCATAGCGGCCGTTCATCACCGGCACCACCAGCTGCGGACCGGCCTGGGTGGTGATCTCGCTGTCGGTATTGGCGGTGCTGATCTGGAAGTCGGCGGGTACCGCTTTCAGGTAACCGATGCCGGTGAGAAATTCGCGGTAGGCGGCCATATCACGTACTGGCCCCGGATTGGCTTTGTGCCACTGGTCCAGCTCGCTCTGCAGGCGATCACGCTCGGCCAGCAGGGCACGGTTCTTCGGCGCCAGCTCATTGGCCAGCTGGCTGAATCCGCTCCAGAAGGCGGCGGCATCGACGCCGGTACCCGGCAGTGCCTGTTGTTCGATGAATTGATGCAGGGCGGCATCGATCTGCAGGCCCTGGATATTCACACGTTGGGTCATGACAACATTCCTCCTCGGGTTAGAGTGCGGCGATGCCGGCCTTGGCGACCTGGGCATCCTGGTCCGGCTTGACACCGGAAACGCCGATGGCGGCAACCACCTGGCTCTCGACCTTCAGCGGTACGCCGCCTTCGAGCAGGCCGCTGACTTCGGGGGCGGACAGGAAGGCGGTGCGGCCGCCGTTGATCATGGCCTCGAATTCGCTGGTATCGCGGCGGCCCAGGGCAGCGCTGCGGGCTTTCTGCGGGGCGATATAGGAGGCGATCGGCGCGCATCCGTCCATCCGCCGCATGGCCAGGATATGGCCGCCATCATCGACCACGGCGACAGTGACCTTCCATTCGTTCTTGTCCGCTTCGGCGAAGGCGGCGTCGATCATGCGGTTGGCTTCTTCGAGGGTCAGTACGGGTTTGCTCAGCATGGTGTTGTCTCCTGGTAGTCAGTTGAGTGCGTCTTCGACGACTTCGATCCAATGGCGCACGGGTGTTCGGTTGGCTGATCCCAGATGGGTCTGGCAGCCGATGTTGGCGGTAACGATGGTGTCCGGCTGGCCGGCTTCCAGCGCGTTCAGCTTGTTGTCGCGCAGTTGTCTGGCCAGTACCGGCTGGGTAATCGAGTAGCTGCCGGCCGAGCCGCAGCACAGATGGCTGTCGGCGACCGGTGTCAGGCTGAAGCCGAGCTTCTGCAGGATGGGCTCCACCCGGCCGCCCAGCTTCTGCGCATGCTGCAGCGTGCAGGGGCAGTGGAAGGCCAGCTTCTGGGTGGTGCGGGCCTGCAGCGATTGCAGGTCTTCCTTTTCCAGCAGCTCGACCAGGTCCAGCGCCAGGGTGCTGACTTTCTCCGCCTTGCCGGCGTAGGCCGGATCATCCTTGAGCAGGTGCGCGTACTCCTTGACGAAGGCGCCGCAGCCGCTGGCGGTCTGGACGATGGCCTCGGCGCCACCTTCGATGGCCGGCCACCAGGCATCGATATTGCGCCGTGCGCGGTCCAGGCCGGCCTGTTGGGCATCGAGGTGGTAGTCCACCGCGCCGCAGCAGCCGGCTTCGCTGATCGGCTTGATCGAGATGCCCAGGCGGTCCAGTACCCGCGCCGTGGCGGCGTTGGTATTGGGTGACAGGCCCTGCTGGGCGCAGCCTTCGAGGATCAGTACGTGGCGGGCATGACGCGGTGCCGGGCGTGGTTTGGCCGGGGCCACCTTGGCCGGAATCTTGTCCTTGATCGCCGCCGGCATGAAAGTGCGTACCGCCTGGCCGGTCTTGAGCAGGGTGTTGAAGATACCGGGGTTGGGCACCACCTGGCGCAGCGCCGAGCGCAGCATGCGCTGCTGCAGTGGGCGCTCGATCTGCCCGGCCATGGCTTCGCGGCCGATGTCCAGCAGGGTGTGATACTTCACCCCGGACGGGCAGGTGGTCTCGCAGTTGCGGCAGCTCAGGCACTGGTCCAGATGCAGCTGGGTTTCCCGGGTAGTGGCTTCGCCCTCGAGAAACGCCTTGATCAGGTAGATGCGGCCGCGCGGCCCGTCACGCTCGTCGCCGAGCAACTGGTAGGTCGGGCAGGTGGCGTTGCAGAAGCCACAGTGGACGCAGGAGCGCAGAATGCTTTCGGCCTCTGCGGCGCGCGGCAGCTGGCGCGCCTGTTCGGTGAGATTGGTTTGCATGGTCTTACCTCTTGTATCTCAGAGCCCGGAATACATCCGGCCGGGGTTGAACAGGCCCTGAGGGTCGAGCTGCTTTTTCAGTTGCCGGTGATAGCGTTGCAGCAGCGCTGCCAGCGGCTGGAACGGGCTGTCGGTAACGCCGCTGCTGTGGCAGGTGGCATGGCCGCCGTGCCGGCTGGCCAGCGCCTGGATGTCCTCGGCGGCGGCGTCGCTCTTCAGCCAGCGCTGGGCGCCGGCCCAGTCCAGCAGCGTGGAGCCGGGCAGCTCCAGATCCGGGGTCAGCGGTGGCAATGACAGCCGCCACAGCGGGCGCGGGTCCTGGAAAAACGCCAGTTGCTGTTCGTTAAGCTGGCTCCAGAATCCGGCATCCAGTTCCTCGCCGCCGATACGATCGGCCGCCGAGCGTACCGAGCCGACTCCGCCTTCCAGACGCAGGTGCAGATGGCCATCCAGATAGCTGGCAGCGGTGATCGGGATCGGCTGCTGGCCCCATTCGGCGAGTTTCAGCAAGGCCTTCTCGGCAGGCAGTTGCAGCCGCAGGTGGCGGCTGCACACCGGCTTGGGCAGCACTTTCATCGATACCTCGGTGATGACCCCGAGCTGGCCGAAGCTGGCCGCCATCAGGCGCGACAGGTCATAGCCGGCGACGTTCTTCATCACCTCACCGCCAAAGCGCATCAGCTTGCCGTGCCCGGTGATGACCCGGGTGCCGAGCACCAGGTCACGCACCGCGCCGGACCAGGGCCGGCGCGGGCCGGACAGGCCGGCAGCGACCATGCCGCCCACGGTGGCCTGGCCGTTGAAAGTCGGCGGCTCGCAGGTCAGCGTCTGGCCCTGTTCTTCCAGTGCGGCCAGCAGCTCGACCAGCGGCGTACCACTGCGCACGGTCACCACCAGTTCGGTAGGATCGTAGTTGACGATGCCGCTGTGACCACGGGTATCCAGCACCTGGCCCTCGACCGACCGGCCGAGGAAGGCCTTGCTGTTGGCGCCCTGGATGGCCAGTGGCGTGTTGCTGTGCAGGGCATCGAGTACCTGCTGCTGCAGTTGCTGCTCACTGGCGCTGGCCGCGCGCTCGCCGGGGCGATGGCTGTGGGTATGCTGTGCGGACATCAGAAGCGCTCCAGTTCGGGGAAAGGCAGATTTCCGTTGTGGATATGCATGGCACCGAACTCGGCGCAGCGGTTCAAGGTGGGGATGTTCTTGCCCGGGTTGAGCAGCCCGTCGGGGTCGAATGCCGCCTTGACCGCATGGAAGGTCAGCAGCTCGTCGTCGTTGAACTGCGAGCACATCTGGTTGATCTTCTCCCGGCCCACGCCATGCTCGCCAGTGATCGAACCACCGACCGCCACGCAGAGTTCGAGGATCTTGCCGCCGACCGCCTCGGCGCGCTCCAGCTCGCCTTCCTGATTGGCATCGAACAGGATCAGCGGGTGCATGTTGCCGTCACCGGCGTGGAACACGTTGGCCACGCGCAGGCCGTATTCGGCGGACAGGTCGGCGATGCCCTGCAGCACTTTCGGCTATTCGCGGCGCGGGATGGTTCCGTCCATGCAGTAGTAGTCGGGTGAGATGCGACCCACCGCCGGGAAGGCGTTCTTGCGTCCGGCCCAGAACAGCGCGCGCTCGGTATCGTCCTTCGCCTGGCTGATGGCAGTGGCGCCACTGTTCTCCAGCACGGCGCGCACACGGTCGCATTCGTCGGCGACGTCGGCTTCGACGCCATCGAGTTCGCACAGCAGGATGGCTTCGGCCTCGACCGGGTAGCCGGCGTGGATGAAGTCCTCGGCGGCGCGGATTGCCAGGTTGTCCATCATTTCCAGGCCGCCGGGGATGATGCCGGCGGAGATGATGTCGCCGACCGCCTTGCCGGCCTTGCCCACGTCATCGAAGCTGGCCATCAGTACCTTGGCCACCTGCGGGCGGGGCAGCAGCTTGACGGTGACCTCGACGACGATACCGAGCATGCCTTCGGAGCCGGTGAACAGAGCCATCAGGTCGAAGCCGGGGCTGTCCAGGGCGTCGGAGCCCAGCGTCATGCGCTCGCCTTCGACGGTGACGATCTCCAGCTTCAGCAGGTTGTGCACGGTCAGGCCGTATTTCAGGCAATGCACGCCGCCGGCATTCTCGGCAACGTTGCCGCCGATCGAGCAGGCGATCTGCGAGGAAGGGTCGGGCGCGTAGTACAGCTGATAGGGGGCCGCCGCTTCGGAAATCGCCAGGTTGCGCACGCCGGGCTGTACCCGGGCGAAGCGGCCTTCGGCATTGACCTCGAGGATGCTCTTCAGGCGTGCCAGCACCAACAGCACGCCGCCTTCCAGGGGCAGGGCGCCCCCGGACAGGCCAGTGCCGGCGCCGCGGGCGACCACCGGCACCTTGCGCTGGTGGCAGATCTTCATGAAAGTTTCGATCTGCTCGACGGTATCGGGAAGCACCACCAGCATCGGCAGCACGCGATAGGCCGACAGGCCATCGCACTCATAAGGTTGGAGGTCTTCGCGTTCGTGCAGCAGCTCCATGTCCGGGAGCGTCTGACGCAATTCCTGGATCAGCCCCTCCCGGTCTACCGGAGGCAGGGGGCCGTCGAGCTTTTCGTCGTACAGAAGGTTCATGGCTATCACCTGTTGTTCTATGGTCACTGACCCATTCAATGTCTGAATACTGCGGTCAGACTTGACCTTCGTCTAGTCCATTGATCACTGGTCGTACCAGTTTATCTTGTAGTTTTGTTAATGAGGCTCCCTGTAAGCCAGCTGGATACAGGGGTTGTTGTGTCTGTAGTGGATTATTTGGCGAACTACCCTTAATCTGGTCGGACCAGTTTGAAAGGCAAGGAAAAGGTCATGGTTGAAAGTGTTGAACAGCGCCGGCAGGTGGGTGATGTGGTGGCGGACCGCATCGAGAAACTGATTGCCGACGGGGTTCTGAAAGTGGGCCAGGCGCTGCCTTCGGAAAGGCAGCAGTGCGAGAAGCTGGGTATATCCCGCAGCGCTCTGCGCGAGGGGCTGAAGGTGTTGCGCGGGCGCGGGCTGATCAAGACCGAGCAGGGGCGTGGCTCCTATGTGGCGAGTCTGATCGGCAACCGCGCGGACACGCCCATGATGCATCTGTTCAGCAGCCACCCACGGACCCTGTTCGACCTGCTCGAGGTACGCGCGCTTCTGGAAGGGGAGTCGGCCAGGCTGGCGGCCCTGCGTGGCACTGATGCGGACTTCGTGCTGATCCAGCGGCGCTACGACGAGATGGTCGCGGCGCATGGCGCCGGGGTGAAGGACCCCGAGGCCCTGGCGCATCTGGATCATGCCTTCCACCTGGCGATCTGCGACGCCTCGCACAACCCGGTGCTGGTGCACACCCTGCAATCGCTTACCAGCCTGCTGCTGAGCTCGGTGTTCGCCTCGGTACAGAACCTCTACCACCGCCCGGCGCACAAGCGGCAGCTGGACCGCCATCATGCGCGGCTGTATCACGCGGTGATGGAGCGTCTGCCGACCCAGGCCAAACGTGCGGCGATTGATCATATTCACAGTATTCGGGATGACTTGCGGGAGATCGAGAATGAGGAGCAGCGCCTGGAGCGTGCCACCATGCGCCTGGATGGCTGGCAGTGAGTGCATGACGGAGGCGCCCGCGGCGCCTCCATCATGAATCACCCCGACTAGCGCGTCGTGGTGGTGATCCCTGCTGCGCTCAAGGGATCACTGACGCCCAGCACATAGACCGCCAGCATGGCCAGGATGCCTGCCGCTGTCACGTAGTAGATCGTCGGCAGGATGGTCTTGCGCAGGGTGATGCCCTCGCGACCGAGCAGGCCCACGGTGGCGGAAGCTGCGACCACGTTGTGAATGGCGATCATGTTGCCCGCCGCGGCCCCGACCGACTGTGCAGCGACGATGATGGCGCCGGAGATACCCAGCAGTTCGGCAGTATTGAACTGGAACTGGGAGAGCATCAGGTTGGAGGCAGTGTTGGAGCCGGCAATGAACGAGCCCAGTGCGCCGATGGTCGGTGCGAACAGCGGATAGATGCCGCCGACCGCAGAGGCGACGGCCTCGGCCATGGCTACCGGCATCGAGGGCAGGTCGGACAGGTTGACGCCGGAGTTGATCAGGATGCGGACCATGGGGAAAGTGAAGACCAGCACGAAGCCGGCACCCAGGATGGTGCCTGTGGACTCGCCCAGCGCACGCTTCATTTCATTGAAGTTCATGCGATGCAGGAAGTAGGTCAGGATCACCACCATGATCAGGATGCCGCCGGGCAGATACAGCGGCTCAAGGCTGGCGGACAGACCGGCTTCGCCGAGAATGTCGGTGAAGCGCAGGCTCAGGCTGTTCAATGCCGCCTTGACCGTGTCGTTGGTTCGCGACAGCACCAGCAGCCCTGCCAGCAGTACGTAGGGCAGCCAGGCCATCCAGATGGCTATCGGGCGCTTGCCGGCGACATCGTCCAGTTTCATCTGGATGCTACCCATCCATTCGGCAGGCCAGTCCTTGGGATCAGCGAAGTCCCAGGCCTTCTTCGGAATCAGAAAGCCGGCCTTGGCGGCAGGCACCACGATTGCCAGGCCAACCAGGCCACCGATCATCGAGGGGAACTCCGGCCCGAGGAAGACCCCGGCGAGGACATAGGGAATGGCGAAGGCAAGGGCGGTGAAAATCGCGAATGGCGCGATCTCCAGGCCTTCCTTCCAGGACTTGTTCTGGCCGAAGAAGCGTACCAGCACCATGACCATGAACAGCGGCATGAGCAGGCCGACGATCGCATGGATGATGGCGACCTCCGAGACGATCAGCTGGAAGAAGCTCGGCCAGTCGGAACCGACTGTCTGCAGCGTCGCGCCGATACCGGCCTGGTCAAGCCCGGCCCCGACCCCGACCACCATGGGGGTACCGACAGCGCCGAAGGAGACAGGCGTGGATTGCACCATCATGCCGACCACCACGGCGGCTACCGCCGGGAAACCCAGGGCGACCATCAGCGGCGCGGCGACCGCGGCCGGGGTACCGAAACCGGACGCACCTTCGATGAAGCAGCCGAACAGCCAGGTGACAATCAGCGCTTGCACCCGCCGATCCGGACTGATGGAGGAGAAACCCTTGCGAATGGCCAGGATACCGCCCGAATGCTTGAGTGTATTCAGTAGCAGGATCGCGCCGAAGATGATCCACAGGATCGAAGCCGTCAGCACCAGCCCCTGTAGGGTGGAAGCAATCACGCGTACCGCCGTCATGTTCCAGGCAAACAGGGCAATGACCACAGTGACTACGAAGACGACAGGCATCGCATATTTTGCCGGCCAGCGGAACCCGACCAGCAGGACCCCCGCGAGCACCAGAGGGAAAAATGCGAGCAAGGACAAAAGCGTTTGGCTCATGTGATATTTCCTTGTTTTTTTTATGACAAATGCGCATCCCGGAAGCCGCGCATGTTCTCGACATGCAGATACTGCGGCGGCGGCTTTGAGAGGTCTAGATGTTATCTCTGTGGTATGACCAGTTGTTTTGTATGAGTTATGTATATGTAGTTGGCAAGTCAGCGCAGATCAAGGAGTTGGGCGGTATATTGGGCGTTTATATAGTGACTGATGTGACTGGTCAGACCAGTGCTTTCAGCGGTTGACAAATATATTGCGGAGCAAAGACCAGTTTTGTGCCATCCGTTCTCCTGGCGGTTGAGCAGCAATGCCGGATGCCGGTGCAGGAGGGCAGGGAAGGTCTCGCCCAAAGTGGGCTTTGCTGCCAGAATACGGTCCTTTCACCGTCAATCGGCTCGTTTACCATAAGGAATGCTATGGGTACTACACATCATCGCTGGCAGTTCTTTCGCGCCGGCGGATTCGATCAGGTCCAGCTGGATACTCCCGCCGATCTCGCCGCGCTGCGCAGTCTCGATCAGAAGCTCTGGGCCACCCTGGCTTGTCCTACCAGCAATCTGGAGCTGGACCAGCGCATGCTCGGCTATATCGACAGCAACGGGGATGGACGCATTCGCGCCCCCGAGGTGCTGGATGCGGTGGACTGGACCCTGGCGCGGCTGGCCGATCCGCACACGCTGTTTCGCGATGAGCCGTTGACCCTGGCCTCCTTCAGCGGGGACGAGCAAAGCCATCACCTGGTTGTAGCCGCGCGCCGGCTGCTGCATATCCTCGGTCGGGACGAGAGCCAGGGGCTGGATGCGACCGACACCGATGACCTGAAGTCCCTGTTTCCACCAGCCGAGCCCAATGGCGATGGCCTGGTGCCGGCCACATTGACCGAGGATGCCGATCTGCAGGCGGCGATCGCCGACATCATCGCCAGCATGGGCGCCGAAACCGACCGCAGTGGCGAGGCGGCGGTATCCGAGGCCGGTATCAATGCCTTCTTCGAGCAGGCGCAGCAGGTGCATGACTGGCAGCGACAATCCCTGGAGCATGGTGTGCAGTCGCTGGGACCGGATGCCGAATCCGCAATCGCCGCGATCGGTGCGCTGCGGGAAAAGATCGACGACTACTTCACCCGCGTGGAAATGGTCGCCTTCGACCCCCGCGCAGCCAGCATCATGAATGCCGACGAAGCCGAGCTGGTACGTCTGTCCGCACTGAACCTGGCCGATTCCCGGGAAGTGGCGGCGTTGCCGCTGGCCAGCCTGCAGCATGGCGAGGCGCTGCCGCTGGAGCAGGGCATCAACCCGGCCTGGCGTAGCGCCATGCAAGCCCTGCGTGAGCACGTGGTCAAGCCGCAACTGGGTGATGTGCAGGCCATTACCCGCGAGCAGTGGCGCGAGCTGACCGCTCGCTGCAACGACTATTTCACCTGGCAGGCGGCCAAACCGGCGGTGGCCATCCTGCAGACCCTGGATGTGGAGCGGATCGTCTGGCTGGTCGAGCATGGCGTGCAGGCACGACTGCTGGAGCTGGTGGCCAGGGATCTGGAGGTGGCCGAGGCGTCCGATGGGCTGGTGGACCTGGACAAGCTGCTGCGCCTGCAGCGCGGGTTGCTGACCCTGTTGCGCAACTTCGTATCATTCCAGGACTTCTACGGTCGCGAGCGCAAGGCGATATTCCAGGCTGGCCGGTTGTTCATCGATGGTCGCAGCTGTGATCTGGTGGTGGAGGTGGGTGATGTGGAAGCGCATGGCCAGGTGGCCAGCAACAGCGACAGCTTCCTGCTGTACTGTGCCTGTACCCGCCGAGGCCAGCCGGTCAGGCAGCGGGAGACGCTGAACATAGTGGCAGCGGTGACCGCCGGTAGCGAAGAGGAGTTGCTGGTCGGGCGTAACGGCCTGTTCTACGATCGCCAGGGTAACGACTGGGATGCCACCGTGGTCAAGGTGGTGCAGAACGCGATCAGCGTGCGCGAAGCCTTCTGGTCGCCGTACCGGCGCATCGCCAGGCTGGTATCCGAGCAGATCCAGAAATTCGCCGCCAGCCGTGACAGCGAACTGGTCAATAGCACCGCGGCCCGGGTTGGCGATGGCACCGAGGTGGCAGCGGAAGCGTCGGTGGCGTCGAAGAGCTTCGATATCGCCAAGTTCGCCGGGGTGTTTGCCGCCATCGGCCTGGCAGTGGGCGCTCTGGGGGCAGCCATGGCTGCGATCTTTAGCGGTCTGCTGTCGCTGCAGTGGTGGCAGTGGCCGCTGGTGTTCGCGGGTGTGCTGCTGGCGATTTCCGGTCCGTCGATGCTGATGGCCTGGTTCAAGTTGCGCCGCCGCAACCTGGGGCCGATCCTCGATGCCAACGGCTGGGCGGTGAACAGCCAGGCACGCATCAATATCGGCTTCGGCACCACGCTGACGCAACTGGCCTGCCTGCCGCGTGGCGCGGGACGCTCGTTGCGTGATCCCTATGCTGCACGCAAGCCGCTGTGGCCATGGTTGCTGCTGGTGCTGGTGATCCTCGGCCTGGTGTTCGGCGCGGTGCAACTGGACTGGTTCAGTCCGCCTCTACCGCCGGCGCCTTGATACCCGGAAAAGGCAGCGTCATGCTGCCTTTTTCGATTCTGGCGGCGGCCTCCTTGCCCCCGTGCGGCTGCGTGCTGCTATCCTGTTGAGGACCGGAACGGAAGCCGGCACTTGGATGCTTTCATGCCAGGCATGGCGAATCTTCAGTCTATTCGGAGTCTTCATTGCCTCGCACATTCACCTCCTTTTCATCGCTCTACACTGCCACCCTGTTGATGCTGCTGGGCAGCGGCCTGCTCAGTACCTATCTGGGCCTGCGCCTGTCCGCCGCCAACGTCAGTGAAATCTGGATCGGCATCCTGATGACCGGCTATTACGTCGGTCTGGTCATGGGAGCTGCGGTGGGGCACCGGCTGATCGCCCGGGTCGGGCATATCCGCGCCTTCGTCGCCAGCGCCGGCGTGGTGACGGCCTCGGTGCTCGGGCATGCGCTGACTTCCAGCGTGGAGGTGTGGCTGCTGCTGCGCTGGCTGGTGGGGGTGGCGATGATGTGCCAGTACATGGTGCTGGAGAGCTGGCTCAACGAGCAGGCTGAATCCCACCAGCGTGGCCGGGTATTCGCCGGCTACATGCTGGTGACCTTCCTCGGCCTGGGGCTGGGGCAACTGGTGCTGACGCTGATGCCGGAGCTGAGCGTCCGGCATGTCATCCTGGTCGCCATGTGCTTCGCCCTGTGCCTGGTGCCGGTGGCGGTCACCCGCCGGCTGCACCCGGCGCCGCTGCATCCGGCACCGCTGGAGATACGCCTGTTCGTTCAGCGCATCCCCCAGGCGCTGAGCACCATTGGCGTGGCCGGCTTGCTGCTGGGTTCCTTCTACGGCCTGGCGCCGGCCTATGCCAACTCGGTCGGCCTGGATACGCAGTTCATCGGCATCTTCATGGCGGTCACCATCGGTGCCGGGCTGGTGGCGCAGTGGCCAGCCGGCTGGCTGTCCGACCGTCTGGATCGCAGCCGCATGATCCAGGTCAATGCCATCATCCTGACCTCGGTCTCGCTGCTGATCGCTCTGGTCTCGCTGCCACAGATGCTGATGGTACTGACCGTACTGTTCGGGCTGCTGGCCTTCACCCTGTACCCGCTGGCCGTGGCCCTGGCCAATGACCACGTCGAGCAGGAGCAGCGCGTGCTGCTATCGGCCATGCTGCTGGTCACCTTCGGCCTGGGCGCCGCCGCCGGCCCGCTGCTCGGTTCGGTACTGATGAAGTTCGGTGGTCCGGCGATGCTCTACGTGTTCATGGCCTGCAGCAGCCTGCTGCTGGTGATCTTCGTGCGGCCGGAGCGGGTGACCGGCGAGAACCTGGTGGACGAGGCGCCGATCCAGTTCATGCCGGCGGCCGGTAACCTGGCCAGCTCACCGCTGGCCGCGGCGATCGACCCGCGGGTGGACGAACAGGTGGTCATCGAGCAGATGCAGGACGAGAGTGATATCCCGCCGGCGCCGGTCGATGAGGATGATGACGAGCATCGACCGGGCTAGGGTCGGGCAGACCCTGATTCAGAACAGGTCTTCCCTGGCCAGACGCCGCGCCTCGCGCTGCAGGTAGTGGACGAAGCGGTCGATATGCCGCTGTGCCTGGGGGGCGGGGTGCACGAAACGCAAGCCGACATGGGTCTCGTCGCTGGCCTCATGGTACTCGCGATGGCGCACCTCGATATTGATATCGAAGCGGGTATCCTCGGGCAGCAGCAGTCGGCTGTGCTCGTAATGCTCGCCTGGCTGCAGGGCCTGCAGCTGGTTGCCGGTCAGGCGCAGCTTGCAGCCGGTGGCCGAGATGTCCAGCAGTTCACCGGCGAAGCGCCGTTCATGACGGGCATGAATCAGTTCCAGGTGGGTGTCGATGCTGCGCTGGATGGTCGCGCGGTAGGCACCGCGGCGCTGATGATGGATGAGCCGGGTCGGCAGTGGCATGCTGAAGGCCGGAGCGTCGTCCAGCAGGACTTTCAGCGCGGTATCGCCCTGCCAGCGCATATGCACGCCGTCCAGCCAGGCATCGATGTGGAAACTGTCACCCTGGGTGAGCCACTTGTCGCCGATCTGGGGAATCATTTCATCGATGAGCAGGCGGTTGTCGGGAATATCCAGGTCAACGATATAACTCTGGCATTGCTGGCTGCGGCCATCGAAGCTGATGGTCAGCGGTGTGCGCGCCAGCTGCAGGCTCTTCAGCAGGGCCTGGATCTCGACCGCGGTGGTAACTTCCCTGGGCGGCTGCGGGCCGACCTCTTGTTCAAATAGCGTTGACACGTCAGCTTCTCATCGGCAGTTGAACCAACGGAACCTCAATCGGCCTTTGCGGCCCGGATCACAGGTCGTTCAGGCGCGGCTTATCGGACGCTGGGACGGAGCGCGGCTGGCGTTGCCCTGGCGATCGTAGACATTCAGGCTGGCTTCACCCTGGTTGCGCAGCAGGTCCAGCAACCTGCCGTTGATATGCTGGCTGTGACGAATCAATTGGGCGTTGCGCAGGTTGTTGCTCTGACAGGCTTCGGCAGCGGCGAGGAAGGCGCTGTGCTGCGCGGTCAGGCTGGCATCATTCAGGCTGCGGATGAAGTCCTGCAGGCTGCCGTTATCGGTCCGGCCCAGCTGCTGCAGGTGGGCGGTAATGGCCTGTTCATCGGCCTGCAGCGAGGAGATCAGCGGCGCCTTCGCTTCGATCAGCGCATCGAGAGCGGGCATATCCTGCTCGAGCAGGGCCTGGCGTTCCTGGTCGAGCAGTTCGGCAAACTGCTGGCAGTGTTGCGTGGCCCGGGTGAACAGCTCGCTGAGATACTGCATCCTTCATTCTCCGCTGATGGGCGTGCCCGCTACCGGTCAGTGTTCGAGCGCGATCAGCTTGTCGGCAATCCGGCTGCTGTCGGGCTTGTAGCTGCCGTCGGCAATGGCCTGCTTGATCTGCTCGACGCGCGCGCTGTCCACTTCCGGCAGTTCCCGCAGACGCTCTTCGATCGCCTGCAGCTGCTGCGCCTGGTTGCTCAGTTTCACCTGCGAGTCGGCTGCCGCCGGCTGGCTGGTGGCTTGGGTCTCGGCAGTCGGGCGGTCAGCTGCCACGTCGCGCTTGCCGGCGGTGGCACCGCTCTGGTTGCTGCGCGCGGCACCGCTGGTGCTGCCTGGGTTGAAGTCGATGACCATGTGTTTGTCCTCAGAGCCTGAATGCTTCGTCAGCATCTGTAACGGCCGATGCAGGAAAAACTTTAGGGAATCTTTGCAAAAAAGTGACGCGACGTTTTGCCGCGATTCCCCGACACCAAATGGCGTTGTGACGCACAGTGTGCGCGTTCACGATAATGCCGGCAAGTATAGCTGATTCGAGTCCGAACTCACATGGCCACCTCCACCTGGCCGGGCCCGATGATGCGTGCCCTGATCACCCGATCGGAGCGGGTGTTGCGTACCCGGATCTGGCTGCCGGTACTGCCGCTTTCCAGCGCCTCGCCCGGCATGCGCACCGCGACCCGGCTGTTGGCTGCGCTGATCACCACCTTGTCGCCGCGCTTGACCGTCTCGTCCTGTTCCAGCTGGTTGGGCGCCAGCACGCTGTCGGCATCCACCGGCCGGCGTACGCGCATGCCCACCGCCTGTTCGGCTTGGGTCAGGTAGCCGCCACTGAGCTGGCCGAGGTTGCGCTCGCGCAGTACCAGGTCGCCGGCACCGATCACCGCATGGCGCGCCAGCGGTCGGGTGGTAACCACCACCTCCTGGAACAGGTCCACGGTAGCCGGTACGAACAGGCGCCACTGTACCTCGCTGTTGCAGCTGACGCGCACGGTGACGCGGCCGACCGGTACGTCGGGGCTTTCCAGGTTGGCGCTGATGGCATCGGCCGGGCAGAGCGGCAGGCGCAGGCGTGGATCGAGGCGGTTGACCCTGATCTCGTAGCGCGCATCCCGGGTGCTGCCATCCAGGTGGGCGGCAACTTTATCCTCAAGATACGCCGTGGTAGTGCCGATAAGCTGATCGATGAGCGGATTGGCATGCAGGCCGCCGGAGCCCAGCAGGGCGATCGCTGCGATCAGTCTGATGAAAAATGCCTGTAACTGCATATAATCCGAACCTTGATCAGGGGTGACGCACGTCAAAATGCTGTCGTCTCTATTAGTCCTGATGGGAACAAGCAAGGACCATGCCGCTTGAACCGTATCGCAAGAGGAGCATTTCATGGCTGGCATAATGGACTCGGTGGATCAGCGCACCCAACTGGTCGGGCAGAACCGCCTTGAGCTGTTGCTGTTCCGGCTCGGCGGCAGACAGCTGTACGGTATCAACGTGTTCAAGGTCAAGGAGGTGCTGCAGTGCCCGCGCCTGACCCTGTTGCCCAAGTTGAACCCGATGGTGCGGGGCGTGGCGCATATTCGTGGCGGCACCCTGCCGATCATCGATCTCGGCCGGGCCACCGGTGGCCGCTCGCTAGAGGATCTTTCCACTGCCTTCGTCATCATCACCGAGTACAATAACCGGGTGCAGGGCTTTCTGGTACGGGCCGTCGAGCGCATCGTCAACCTGAACTGGAGTGACGTGCATCCGCCGCCACGCGGTACCGGGCGCGATCACTATCTGACGGCGGTGACCCACGTGGACGAGCAGATGGTGGAAATCGTCGACGTCGAGAAGGTGCTTGCCGAGGTGATCGCCCGCGAGGAGCCGGCGCCGCAACGGGCGGCCGATGCCACGCCGCTGGCCGCGGCCACCAACCGCAAGGTGCTGATCGTCGATGACTCCTCGGTGGCGCGCAAGCAGATCATCCGCTGTCTGGATGCCCTGGGGCTGGAAGTCATCGCGCTGAACGATGGCCGTCAGGCGCTGGACTGGCTCAAGGCGCAGGCTGATGCCGGGGTGCAGGTGGCGGATGAGCTGCTGTTGATGATCTCGGATATCGAAATGCCGGAGATGGACGGCTACACTCTTACTGCTGAAGTGAGAAATGACCCACGAATGAAGGACTTGCATGTCATGCTGCATACCTCACTGTCTGGTGTGTTCAACCAGGCCATGGTGCGCAAGGTTGGCGCGGATGATTTCCTCGCCAAGTTCGTTCCCGATGAGTTGGCCGATCGGGTGATCCAACGTCTGCAGGCGCTACGCGAGGGCGGCAATGCTTGAATTTCTTTTCCCTGTCCGGAGTCTGGAGCCGAGTGAGTGAGCGCGGCTGACCAGGATTTCAATCTGTTCCGGGATTTTCTCGAGCGCACCTGCGGCATTGTGCTGGGGGACAACAAGCAGTATCTGGTGGCCAGCCGGCTCAATCGTCTGCTGGAGCAGCGTGGCATAAACGGCCTCGGTGAGTTGATGCGGCGCATTCAACAGCAGCCGCATTCCGGCCTGCGCGAGATCGTGGTGGACGCCATGACCACCAACGAGACGCTGTGGTTCCGCGATATCTATCCATTCGAGGTGCTGAAGAACCGGCTCATACCCGAGTTCATCGCCAGCCAGCCGGGCCAGCGGCTGCGCATCTGGTCTGCCGCCTGTTCCTCGGGGCAGGAGCCCTATTCGTTGAGCATGGCCATCGACGAGTTCGAACGTGCCAATCCGGGCCAGTTGCGCGGCGGAGCGCAGATCGTTGCCACGGAAATCTCCAGCAGCATGCTCAGCGCTGCCAAGTCGGCCCAGTACGATAGCCTGGCCATCGCCCGGGGTTTGTCCCAGGACCGCCTGACACGCTATTTCGATGAGGTGACGCCCGGCCAGTGGACGGTGAAAATGCCATTGCGCAATCGGGTGGAGTTCCGCCAGCTCAATCTGCTCGACAGCTACAGCATTCTCGGCAAGTTCGATATCGTGTTCTGCCGCAACGTGCTGATCTACTTTTCCGCGGATGTGAAGAAGGACATCCTGCGGCGCATCCATGCCACCCTCAAGCCCGGCGGCTACCTGATGCTCGGCGCTTCCGAGGCGCTGAACGGGCTGCCTGAGCTGTACCGCATGGTGCAGTGCAACCCGGGGATTATCTACCAGGCTATCTGATGGGCTAGCGTGCCGGCTGGCGCAGCCCTCGGGTTGTCGAACGCCTCGGGCAGCGGCATTGCCGGTTGCCGCCGGGGCTTGCCGTCAGGCGGAAATCCCTTGCCGCTTTCCTCTGGTTCTATTCCCCCAACTCCCTGAAAACAAAGGCTTTCAGCCTGATGGCACAGCTATTGCTTGGGGAATGGCAATAGAACTCTGGCCGCCGTGGCCACAGTGAGGACTGCCATCATGAGTTTGAGTTTCGACCGCGCCCTCGGGCTGCATGAAAAGGCCCTGGCCTTCCGTGCCGACCGGGCCGCGGTGTTGGCCAACAACATCGCCAACGCCGATACGCCCAACTACCAGGCCCGCGACCTGGACTTCGCCAGTGTGCTGGAAGCCCAGCAAAGCGGTGCCGATCAGCCGTTCCAGGCCACGCGCACCCATGCCCGGCATCTGCAGGTCGAGGGTTTCATCGATCAGGCTGCCGGCTTGCGCTACCGCACTCCGCACCAGCCGTCGATCGATGGCAACACCGTGGAAGTGCAGGCCGAGCAGGCCCGCTATGCGGAGAACGCCATTGACTTCCAGGCCAGCTTCACCTTCCTCAACAGCAAGTTCAAGGGCCTGATGACGGCTCTGCGCGGAGACTGATCATGTCACTCAATCAGGTATTCGACATCGCCGGTTCCGGCATGAACGCACAGTCGCTGCGGCTGAACACCACCGCCAGCAACATCGCCAACGCTGAAACCGTGTCCAGCAGCATCGACCAGACCTACCGCGCCCGGCAGGCGGTGTTCGCCACCGTATTCAATCAGCAGCAGGCGCTGGGCGGCTCGCTGTTCGCGCCCAATGACCAGGCCGGGAGCGGTGTGGAGGTGCTCGGTGTGGTGGAGTCCGATGCTGAGCTGCAGGCGCGTTACGAGCCGGATCATCCGATGGCCAACGAGGAGGGCTATGTGTACTACCCGAACGTCAACGTGGTCGAGGAGATGGCCAACATGATGGCTGCCTCGCGGGCCTACCAGACCAATGTGGAAATCATGAATACCGCCAAGACCATGCTGCAGCGCGTGCTGACGCTGGGCCAGTAAGGGAGTGGGCAGATGAGCACCAATATCAGCGTCGGCAATAGCCTGCTGGATGAATACAAGGTCGATCAGGGCCGCTTTGCCAAGGGCAGCGAGCTGGGCAAGAACGAGTTTCTCGAATTGCTGGTCGCGCAGTTGAACAACCAGGACCCGCTGTCGCCCCAGGAAAATGGCGAATTCATCGCCCAGCTGGCGCAGTTCAGCACCGTCGAGGGTATCGAGAAGATGAACAGCACCATGGATTCCATGGTCAGCAGCTTCCAGTCATCCCAGGCGTTGCAGGCCTCATCGCTGGTCGGGCGCACCGTGGTCATACCGACTGACCAGGCGATGGTCGACACGCAGAATGGCTTTACCGGTCAGCTGGCATTGCCGCAGGCCAGCGGGGCGGTGGTGGTGAATGTCTATGACGAGGCTGGCAGTGTGGTGTCCACCATCAACCTGGGCGCACTGGAGGCCGGTATCCGCGACTTCACCTGGGACGGCACCGATGCCAGCGGCAATGTCTTGCCGGCCGGCAAGTACGTATTCGAGGCGCAGGCCAGCATCGATGGCGAGACCAAGCAGCTGGCCACGTTGCTGCCGGCCAACGTCGATAGCGTGTCGCTGGGTGTCGGCCATGGCGGTGAAATGGTTCTCAACCTGGCGGGCCTGGGCAGTATCGGCCTGTCTGAAGTTTTCTCTATCGGTAAGTAACGTCGTCCGACAAGCATAGAAGCAGGAGTCAATCATGTCTTTCAATATCGGTCTCAGTGGTATCCGGGCGGCTTCCTCCGATCTGAATATCACCGGTAACAACATCGCCAACGCCAGCACCGTGGGCTTCAAGAGCTCCCGGGCGGAATTCGCCGATGTCTACGCGGCCTCCATCCTCGGTACCGGCAGCAATGCCCAGGGCAGCGGGGTAGTGCTGAACAACGTCGCGCAGATCTTCACCCAGGGCAATATCAACTACACCGAGAACAGCCTGGACCTGGCGATCAACGGTAATGGCTTCTTTGTTACCAGCAACAACGGCGCGCTGAGCTATACCCGTGCCGGCTATTTCGGTACCGACCGCCAGGGCTATATCGTCAACAACAATGGCGAGCGCCTGCAGGGCTACGGCGTCAACGCGGTGACTGGCCGGATCAACGAAGGGGTGCCGACCGACCTGCGGGTGGATACCCGGGCGGCCAATCCGAACCGTACCAGCGAGGTCAGCTCCACGCTGAACCTGAACTCCACCAGCGTACGGCCGGTGGCGGCGCAGAATGTCTATGATTCGACCTTCGCCAGCGAGTACAGTACTTATATCACTGCCAATGCCGCTGATCCGGATGCGCCAACTGAGGCCGAGATGGCCGCTGCCAGGGCCGCGGCTGAGCCCGCTGCGCTGAGTGCCTCGCGCGATGCCGCGCGCAATGGCTTCGACCCCTCGGATTCCTCCACCTATAATAGTTCCACCTCGGTCAACGTCTACGACAGCCTGGGCAATGCCCATGTCATGACCAAGTACTTCGTCAAGACCGACGCCAACAGCTGGGATATGCATATCCTCATCGACGGCCGCAATCTCGATGGCGTGCTGGCCAATGATCCGAATTTCTCCAGCACTCCGCAGGAGCTGACCTTCAACAGCAGTGGCGCGCTGACCAGCGGGCAGGTCACCACTATCGACGGCTGGCAGCCGCTGGATGCCAACGGTCAGCCGGCTGGTGCGGAGTTGCAGACCCTGGCGCTGGATCTGACTGGTTCTTCCCAGTACTCCTCCAGCTTCGGTGTGACTGCGGTGGTGCAGGATGGCTACACCACCGGTGAGTTGGCCGGCCTGGAGATCGATGACCAGGGCATGCTGATTGCGCGCTATACCAACGGCCAGACCAGGACCCAGGGCCAGCTGGTGCTGGCCACCTTCGCCAACCAGCAGGGGCTCAAGCCGCTGGGCGATACCGCCTGGGCACAGTCCAGTGCCTCCGGTGAGCCGGTGATCGGCGTGCCGGGCAGTGGTACCCAAGGGCTGGTGCAGTCGGGCGCGCTGGAGCAGTCCAACGTCGACCTGTCGGAAATGCTGATCAACCTGATCGTTGCCCAGCGCAACTACCAGGCCAACGCCAAGACCATCCAGACCGAGGATGCGGTAACCCAGACCATCATCAACCTGCGCTGATTCCAGGTTGGGAACGGGGTCTAGGGTTGTCGAGCCCCTGCTCGACGACTCGAGGGCTTAGGGGTCTCAGGCGTAGCGCGGGGGCGCTACACCCCGAAAGCGGCAACGGCGGCAAACATTCTTGCCGCTGTTGCCGCTTTCTCTTTCCTTGTTTTATCCAACTCCTTGACTTCATTGTACATTTTCTCCTTTTCTTGAGTTGGCACGAACCCTGCTTGAATAACTCCAGGATCATTCAGAGCGGCAATTTCCTGTCGTCGGATTGCCGAAGCGGAGTCAGAGCGTGGACAAATCACTCTTCATTTCCATGAGCGGTGCCAGCCAGAACATGCTGGCCCAGCGCGCGCATGCCAACAATCTGGCCAACGTCGCCACTACCGGCTTTCGCCGGGATTTTGAACAGGCGCGCTCCATGCCGGTGTTTGGTGACAGTTTTCCGACGCGGGTCTATGCCATGACCGAACGCCCCGGTACCGACCTGTCCGCCGGCACTCTGCAGGAGACCGGGCGCGACCTGGATGTGGCGATCAATGGCGAGGGCTGGATCGCGGTGCAGGCACCCGATGGCAGCGAGGCCTATACCCGTGCCGGCAGCCTGAATATCGACGTGTTCGGCATCCTGCGTACCAGCGGCGGCCTGCCGGTGCTCGGCAACGCCGGGCCGATCGCGCTGCCGCCGGCGGACAAGGTGGAGATCGGCACTGACGGCACCATCAGCTTCCGCGCCCAGGGCGAGGCGCCGAACGTGCTGGCCGAGGTCGACCGGATCAAGCTGGTGCGACCGGTACAGGCCGACATGCGCAAGGGCGAAGACGGCCTGATGCGCATGCAGAGTGGCCTGGACCAGCCGGCCGATGGTGCCGTGACCCTGGTTACCGGCTTTCTCGAGGGCAGCAACGTCAATGCGGTGGAGGAGATGACCGCGATGCTGTCGCTGGCGCGCCAGTTCGAGCTGCACGTGAAGATGATGCGCACCGCCGAAGAGAACGCCCAGACCACCAACAAGCTTTTGCAGATCAGCTGATCAGCCCCTTTTTCCGCCAGCAGCCGTAGCTGACACGCGAGGAGAACGCACATGCACGCAGCACTTTGGGTAAGCAAGACCGGTCTGTCCGCCCAGGACACCATGCTCACCACGATTTCCAACAACCTGGCCAACGTCTCGACCACCGGCTTCAAGCGCGACCGTCCGGAATTCGAGGACCTGCTGTACCAGATCAAGCGTCAGCCCGGCGCGCAGAGCACCCAGGACACCCAATTACCGTCGGGCCTGCAGCTGGGCACCGGGGTGCGCATCGCCGGCACCCAGAAGATCTTCACCGCCGGCACCCTGCAGACCACCGAGCAGCCGCTGGACATGGCCATCAACGGCCGCGGCTTCTTCCAGATCCTGATGCCCGACGGCAACATCGGCTACACCCGTGACGGCAGCTTCCACCTGGATTCCGACGGCCGCATCGTCACCTCCAACGGCTACCCGCTGGAGCCGGGCATCGACCTGCCGCAGGACGTGCAGACCTTCACCGTGGGTGAAGACGGCACGGTGTCGATCTCGGTGTTCGGTGATGCCGGGGTGCAGGAGCTGGGGGTGATCCAGACCGCCGATTTCATCAACCCGGCGGGGTTGCAGGCGATCGGCAGCAACCTGTTCCTGGAGACCGCTTCCAGTGGTGCGCCGCAGGTTGGCAACCCCGGTGAGAACGGCCTGGGCACGGTGCTGCAGAACACCCTGGAAAACTCCAACGTCAGTGTGGTCGAGGAACTGGTGAACATGATCACCACCCAGCGCGCCTACGAGATGAACTCCAAGGTCATCTCTACCGCCGACCAGATGCTGCAATACATCAGCCAGAACCTGTAATTGACCGGTTCCCGGAGTGAATGAGATGAAAGCCCTGCGTGCCACCCTGTTACTGTTCTGCCTGGCCAGCTTGGCCGCCTGCGTGCAGACCCCGCCCAAGCCCGATGATCCGGCCTATGCGCCGGTGATGCCGCGTACGCCGGTACCGCAGGAGCTGAACAATGGTGCCATCTACCAGGCGGGTTTCGAGATGCAGCTGTTCGATGACCGCAAGGCCAATCGGGTCGGTGATGTGATCACCGTGGTTCTCACCGAGCAGATGAGAGCGCAGAAGAAGGCCGAGAACGAAATCAGCAAGAGCAGCAACACCAGCATCGCCAACCCCATGCTGTTCGGTCGCAGCGGCATCGCCGGGATCAATACCGGCGTGGAATTGTCCGGCAGCCGTGGCTTCAACGGCGAGGCCGATGCCAACCAGAGCAACAGCCTGAGCGGCTCGATTACCGTCACTGTCGCCGATGTACTGCCCAACGGCCTGCTGGCGGTGCGCGGTGAGAAGTGGATCACGTTGAACAACGGCGATGAGCTGATCCGCCTGTCCGGCCTGATCCGCCCGGATGACGTCGGCTCCGACAACACCGTGCTGTCGACCCGGGTGGCCGATGCGCGCATCACCTATTCGGGTACTGGTGCCTTCGCCAACGCCAGCAAGCCCGGCTGGCTGAGCCAGTTCTTCATGAGCCCAGTGTGGCCGTTCTAAGGAGCATTGCCCATGCGTACCCTGTTGATCTGTCTGTGCCTGGCCCTGCTCAGCCCGCTGGCCCAGGCCGAACGCCTGAAGGATATCGCCAGCATTGCCGGTATCCGCAGCAACCAGTTGATCGGCTATGGTCTGGTAGTGGGTCTGGACGGTTCGGGTGACCAGACCACCCAGACACCCTTCACCGTGCAGACCTTCAACAACATGCTGACCCAGTTCGGTATCACCGTACCGGAGGGCACCCGCATCCAGATGAAGAACGTCGCCGCGGTGGCCATCCATGCCGACCTGCCGCCGTTCTCCAGCCCGGGGCAGACCATCGACATCACCGTATCCTCGATCGGCAACGCCAAGAGCCTGCGTGGCGGCAGCCTGCTGATGACGCCGCTGAAGGGCATCGACGGCCAGGTCTACGCCATCGCCCAGGGTAACCTGGTGGTGGGCGGCTTCGGTGCCGAAGGTGCCGATGGCTCGCGCATCACGGTCAACGTGCCCAGTGTTGGGCGCATCCCCAATGGCGCTACCGTGGAGCGCGCGGTGGCCAACCCCTTCGCCAGCAGCGATCACCTGGTGTTCAACCTCAATCGCCCGGATTTCACCACCGCCAAGCGCGTGGTCGACCAGATCAACGATACCTTCGGCCCGGACGTGGCCCAGGCGCTGAATGGCGGCTCCATCCGCGTGCGCGCGCCGCTGGACCCGAACCAGCGGGTCGATTACCTGGCCATGGTCGAGAATCTGCAGATAGAGCAGGGTAACGCCGCCGCCAAGGTGGTGATCAATTCGCGTACCGGCACCATCGTCATCGGCCAGGACGTGCGCGTGCAGCCGGCGGCGGTCACCCATGGCGGGCTGACCGTGACCATCAGCGAGAACTACCAGGTCAGCCAGCCGGAGCCGTTCAGCGGTGGCCAGACGGTGGTCACGCCCAGTTCGCAGGTCAGTATCGAAGAGGGCGACGGTCGCATGTTCGTGTTCAATCCCGGCGTATCGCTGGACGAGATAGTGCGCGCTGTGAACCAGGTGGGCGCAGCACCGGGTGACCTCATGGCGATCCTGGAAGCGTTGAAGCAGGCCGGCGCACTGAATGCCGACCTGGTTGTTATCTGAGGAACACTGACATGAACAGTCCCAGTCTGAGCTACACCGACCTGAATGCCATGGCGCAGATGAAGGTCGCCAGCAAGGCCGACGACCCGGAGAACATGGAGCGCGTAGCCCGGCAGTTCGAGTCGCTGTTCCTGAATGTCATGGTCAAGAGCATGCGCGACGCCAACCAGGCGTTCGCCGAGGGCAATCCGCTGAACACGCCGCAGACGCGCTTCTACCAGGACATGTATGACAGCCAGCTGTCGGTGCACCTGGCGGAAAAGCAGGGCCTGGGGCTGGCCGATGTGATGCTGCGCCAGCTGTCACCGCAGAAGGTCGGGCCGAGTGCGGCTGTGGCGCCGACGACCGCGGCCGAGGGCAACGTCCGGCCCGACCATTCGGCGCTGCTGGCACGGCGCCGGCTGGCCCTGAGCTTCGGGCATGGCGAGGTGACCCTTGGTGGTCCGGCGGCAGCGCCGAGCCCGGTGGTCAGGGAGTCGCGTGCTGATACGGTCGCCGGCGTCGAGCCGTCGAGTAGCTGGCAGCCGCTGCGTGCCCTGCGGGCAACCGCGCAGAGCAGCAGCTCCGCCGTGGCGTCGACCCCGGTCAAGACTCGCTTCGACAGTCCGGCGGAGTTCGCCGCCGCCATGCTGCCGATGGCCGAGAAGGCCGCGGCGCGCCTGGGCGTGGACCCGCATTATCTGGTGGCCCAGGCGGCGCTGGAGACCGGCTGGGGCAAGTCGATCATTCGTGGCAGCGATGGCAGCAGCAGCCACAACCTGTTCGGCATCAAGACCCATGGCCAGTGGCAGGGTGATTCGGCCAATGTGCTGACCAGCGAATACCGCAACGGGGTGCGCCAGCAGGAGCGCGCAACCTTCCGCAGCTACGAATCATACGAGCAGAGCTTCAATGACTACGTGGACTTTCTGCAGAGCAACGGTCGTTACCAGCAGGCGTTGAGCCGCACCGGCAATGCCGATGCCTTCTTCCGTGAGCTGCAGCAGGCCGGCTACGCCACTGACCCACGCTACGCCAGCAAGGTGTCGCAGATCGCCCGCAAGCTGATCAATGACAACGTGACCGCGTCGGTCGCCCAGACCACCACCGAAGGCAGGGCATAAGCATGGCGGATCTGTTCAGTATCGGTCTCAGCGGCCTGCGCGCGGCGCAGACCAACCTGTCAGTCACCGGGCAGAACATCACCAACGTCAACACCCCCGGCTACAGCCGGCAAACCGCGGTGCAGTCCACCAGCCCGGCCAGCTTCACCGGGGCCGGCTACATGGGCAGCGGCACCAAGGTGACCGACGTCCAGCGCATCTACAACCAGTTCCTGACCAATCAGGTGCGCACCACCACCTCGGCGGCGGCAGCCAACCTGGCCTACAACGTCCAGATCGAGGAGCTGAACAGCACGCTTTCCAGCACCGCTTCGGGCATCACCACCGGCTTGCAGAGCTACTTCGACGCCCTGCAGACTGCCATCGAGGACCCGGCCAGCCTGCCGGCGCGGCAGCTGTTCCTGTCCGAGGCCGAAGGCCTGGCCGGGCGCTTCAACTCGGTACACCAGCAGCTGTCGACGCAGAACCGCTTCATCAACCAGCAGATGACCACGGTAGCCCAGCAGGTGACCCGCCTGGCCCAGTCGGTGGCCGGCTACAACGATGCGATTGCCAAGGCCGCAGCCAATGGCGCGGCGCCCAACGACCTGCTGGACGCACGCGACGAAGCCATTCGCCAGCTCAGCGAGTACGTCGGCGTCACCGTGGTCAACCAGGACGACCACAGTATCAACCTGTTCATCGGCTCCGGACAGCCGCTGGTGGTCGGCAAGGAGGCTTCCATCCTGCAGGCCAAGCCCGGTCTGTCGGACCCAGCACGGCTGGATATCCAGTTGGTCAGTGGCAACTCGGCGCAGGATGTCACCGGCCTGATCAGCGGCGGGGAGCTGGGTGGCCTGCTGCGCTACCGCGATGATGTGCTGGACCAGGCGTTCAATGCGCTGGGGCGCATGTCGCTGGCGCTGGCCAATGAGTTCAACCAGCAACTGAACAAGGGGCTGGATCTGAACGGGCAGGTCGGCAGCGACCTGTTCGGAGACATCAACAGTCCCGAATACATGGAACTGCGCAGCCGTGGCCGCGACGGCAACCGTTCGGAGTCGCCGCTGGATGTACGCATTGCCGATACCTCGACGCTGAGCACCTCGGATTACGAACTGACCTTTACCAGCGATACCGAGTTCACCGTGCGTCGGGTCAATGATAACCGGGTGCTTGGCCCCTTCGACCTGAACGCCGCGGAAGGTGAACCAGGCTATGCCATGTTCGACGGCCTGGATCTGACTGGCCAGACCGGCAACTACCTGGCCGGCGACCGCTATCTGCTGACGCCGACCCGCTCGGCTGCCCAGGGCCTGTCGGTGGTGATGACCGAGCCGCAGCAACTGGCCTTCGCCTCGCCCATGGCCGCCGAGGCCAGCCTTGATAATCGCGGTACCGGTAAAGTCAGCCAGCCGCTGTTGACCGATGGCCCGCAACCGCTGGACCTGGCCACGTTGCAGGGTCTGGGCGTCGAATTCAGCTATGCCGACAATGGCGATGGTACCGGGGTGCTGACCAGCACCAACCCGCCGCTGAGCATCGATGTCACCCTTGGCCAGCCGTTCAGTTGGGAGGTCAATGGCCACAGTTTCAGCATGACCCTGTCCGGCAAACCGCTGGACGGCGATACCTTCTCAGTCGGTTTCAATGAGGGCGGGGTGGCCGACAACCGTAACGCGCTGGCGCTGGCCGGGCTGCAGAACAAGCAGGTACTGGGGCAGGGCGAGGGCGCGCGGGGCTTTTCGCTGCTCGACGGCTATGGTGACCTGGTGCAGCGGGTGGCGACCTTTACCGCGCAGTCGCGCACCGAGACCGAGGCCAACATGGCGATGCTGACCCAGGCGACCAACAACCGCAACTCGGTCTCGGCGGTCAACCTCGACGAGGAGGCGGCCAGCCTGATCCAGTTCGAGCAGTACTACAATGCCTCGGCGCAGATCATTCAAGTGGCGCGCACCGTGTTCGATACATTGATCAGCAGTATGCGCTGACAGGACTGACAATCATGCGTATTTCCACCATTCAGGCATTCAATACCGGGGTTCGCGGAATTCAGGACAACTACGCCGCGGCGGTGCGGACCCAGGAACAGATCAGCTCCGGCAAGCGCATCCTCACCCCGGCCGATGACCCGGTGGCCTCGGTACGGCTGCTGCAACTGGATCAGGAAGCGGCCAAGCTGAGCCAGTACAAGGACAACCTGACCGCGGCGACCAACAGCCTGACCCAGCAGGAAGCCATCTTCAATTCGGTGAACAACGTGCTGCAGCGGGTACGCGAGATCACCCTGGAGGCCGGCAACGGCGCGCTGGATGCCGCCGGTCGCCAGGCCCTGGCTCAGGAGCTGGCCGAACGCGAGGACGAACTCTACAGCCTGCTCAACAGCCAGAACGCCCGGGGCGAGTACCTGTTCGGCGGCTACCAGAGCGACACTCAGCCCTTCGTCCGCAATCCTGACGGCAGCTACAGCTATGCTGGCGACGAGGGCCAGCGCTCGATCCAGATCGGCAGCGCCAAGATGATCGCCATCAATGACAACGGCAAGCAGCTGTTCGTCGATATCGGCAACGTCAACCGGGTGGAAACCGCTGCCGCGACCGGCAACACCGGCAGTGCGCGCATTTCACTTGGCGTGGTGGAGAACAAGGGCAGCTACGATAGCCAGTTCTACCCCAATAGCCCTGTCGGCATCGTCATCACAGCTGATGCCGATGGTGAGGTCGCTGGCTACGAGATCGTCGATGCTGCCGGTGATCCGCTGGTGCCGCCGGTGATTGGCGAGCTGCAGGCCAACGCCAGTGGCAGCTATGAGATACGCCACGCCGGCGTGGTGGTGACGCTGGATGGCGAGCTGGCGGTTGGCGATGAATTCAGCATCAGTGTCGGGACTGGCGAGCAATCCGAGAAACGCAGCGTGCTCGACAGTGTACGTCTGCTGCGTGAAGCCCTGGAGAACACCGATGACAGCACCGAAGGCAAGCTAGAGCGTCGCGACATGCTGGCCATCAGTCTGCAGAATATCGACAATGCCAAGGATCAGGTACTGGGCGTGCAGACCAGCCTGGGCGCGCGTCTCAACGTGATCGAGTCGACCATGCTGGAAAACGATGAGGCCACGCTGATCAATACCCAGGTGCAATCCGGTCTGGAAGACCTGGACTATGCCGAGGCGCTGAGCCGCCTGAGCATGCAGAGCATAGTGCTGGAGGCCGCGCAGCAGAGCTTCGTCAAGATCAGCGGCCTGAACCTGTTCAATTACCTGCGCTGAGGCGCAGCGGGATCTTCAGGTAGCGGGTGCCGTTGGCTTCCGCTGGTGGCAGGCGCCCGGCGCGGATGTTGACTTGGATCGATGGCAACAGCAGGGCCGGCGCCGCAAGGCCGGCGTCACGCTGCTCGCGCAGGGCAACGAACGCTTGCTCGCTGATACCCGTCCGCACATGCACATTCTCCTCCCGCTGGCTGGCAACCGTGGTTTCCCAGAGATGCCGGTCGCGCTGTGAGCCTGTATAGTCGTGGCACAGGAACAGCCGGGTACTCGGTGGCAATGCCAGCAAACGCTGTATCGAGCGGTACAGCCTGCGTGCATCCCCACCGGGAAAATCGGCCCGGGCAGTGCCATAATCGGGCATGAACAGCGTATCGCCGACGAACACCACATCCCCCATCCGATAGGAGACACAAGCCGGCGTATGTCCGGGTGTATGCAGGACCTCTATCTGCAGGGTGCCGAGGGGAAGAATCTGGCCGTCCTGCAACAGCAGGTCGAAATCCCCGGCATCGGCGGTCAGGTCCTGCAGGTGGAACAGGTCACCGAAGATCTCCTGTACCTGGCGGATATGTTCACCGATGGCCACTGGCGCAGCGGTTTGCAGGCGCAGCCAGTCGGCGGCGCTCAGATGGTCGGCGTGGGCGTGGGTCTCCAGGATGTAGGCCAGCTGCAGGTCATCGGCGCGGGCCGCATCGAGTATACGCTGGGCGCTGCAAGTGGATATCCTGCCGCTGGCGGGGTCATAGTCGAGTACCGGGTCGATGATGGCGGCCTGCCTGCTGGCTGGATCGGCGACCAGGTAGCTGATGGTGTTGGTCGCGGGATCGAAAAAGGACTGGATGTGAGGACTGCTGGACATGGTTGTTCCTGAGTGATGCTTGTGGATTCATTAATATTAGATTAATCTAAATTAGATGTTTATCAAATAGGTTCATATGTCTTTGAGCGAGAAGGATGCGGAGTTCTTCGCACAGGGGGTGGCGCGGGCCACGGCGTTGCTGCGCACGGTCGGTAACGAACGTCGTCTGCTGGTGCTGTGCCTGCTGGCCGGCCACGGGGAAATGACCGTGGGGGACATGCTCGGTCAGATCGACCTGAGCCAGTCGGCGCTGTCCCAGCATCTGGCGAAGATGCGCGAGGAGGGGGTGGTGAGCTACCGGCGGGAGGCGCAGACTTTGTACTACCGCATCGCCGACCCCAATGTGGAACGCCTGCTGGCCCTGCTCAAGGACATGTATTGCCCATGAATTGCCACAGGAGACGAACACATGGCCCTGACCTCGATATCGCCCCAGGCGGCACGCCAGCTGCTGGAACAGGGCGCGGTGCTGGTGGATATCCGCGCCGCGGATGAATACGCCCGGGAACACATTGCCGGGGCGCGGCACATGCCGGTCGAACAGCTCGCCAGCGCCCAGCAACCGCTGGCCGGTGCCAGCGCGGTGATCTATCACTGCCGTGGCGGCCAGCGCACCAGGATGAATGCCGTGCAGCTGGCCGGCTGCGTCAGTTGCGAGGCCTATATGCTCGAAGGTGGCCTGGATGCCTGGAAGCAGGCCGGCCTGCAGGTCGAGACCGATCGCAGCCAGCCGCTGGAGCTGCAGCGCCAGGTGCAGATAGGTGCCGGCTCGCTGGTACTGCTGGGGGTAGTGCTGGGCTATACGGTCTCGCCGTGGCTGTTCCTGCTGTCCGGGTTCGTCGGCGCCGGGCTGGTGTTCGCCGGGGTTTCCGGGTTTTGCGGCATGGCCCGGCTGCTGCAGAAAATGCCGTGGAACCGCCGTGCCGGTGCTGCCTGAAGCGCCGGCGTCATGGTCAGTGGCTCAGCGGCTGCTCGCTGTCGGCCAGTCGCTCGAGGATCGGGCAGTCCGGGCGCTCGTCGCCCAGGCAGCAACTGGCCAATTGTGACAGGCTGTCGTGCATGGACTGCAGGCCGGCGATCTTGTCTTCCAGCTCCTGCAGATGCTGGCGTGCCAGGGCCTTGACCGTGGCGCTGCTGCGCTCGCGATCTTGCCACAGGGCCAGCAACTGGCTTATCTGGTCGATGGAAAAGCCCAGGCTGCGTGCGCGCTGGATAAAGCGCAGGGTGTGCAGGTCCTGCTCGCTGAACAGCCGGTAGCCCGCCGCGGTGCGCGCGGTACCGGCGAGCAGTCCGATGCTTTCATAGTGTCTGATCATGCGTGGCGTCAGGCCGGTGGCCTTGGCAGCCTGACTGATGTTCACTGCTGCTGTGCTCATTGGGACACCTCATGCTGCGGGATCGCTGCTTTCGGCCTTTTTTATCCTGGCCTTGTCCATTTTCAATCCAACCTTGCTGATCCACCCATTCTCGCCCTCGGTTTCCGCTACCGTCCAGGTCATCCCTTGCCAATGTATGCTGTCGCCTAGCACTGGGTAGCCGCCAAATTGCCTTTCAAAGAAACCGGCCAGGGTCTGCTTGTGCATCTCGGCAGGTACTTCGAAACCATAGAACTGGCCGATATCTTTCAGCAGGGCACCGCCGTCCAGAATGAAATCACCGTAGACATGCTGGTTGGCCAGGTGGCGGGGTGTATTCACTGTGCTGAATAGCTTGGACAGGGTAGGCAGGTCTTTGGCGCGACCGATGACGCAGAGCACATCGCTCAGCTCAAGCCGGGTGCTGCCCGACGGATGGAGCAGTTGCTTGCGGCGGAAAACCGCGGCGATGCGGGTATCCGCTGGCATTTTCAGATCGCGCAGCTGCATGCCGATACACCATTTTGTTTGCGTCAGCTGGTAGACCATCAGCTCATAATCGCTTTCCACTGACATATCCAGGCTGGTGCGATGCAACGGCTCGGGGCTGGGTGGAATCTCCACGCCGCATAGTCGGGCGGCGAGTGGCAGGCTGGCCCCTTGCAGCAACAGGGATACCAGCACCACGACGAAGGCGGCGTTGAATAGCAGTTGTGCCTGCTCCAGGCCTGCAACCAGGGGAAATATGGCAAGCATGATAGGTACGGCACCGCGCAGGCCAACCCAACTGATGAACAGGCGTTCGCGCCAGGAGAAGGAAAACGGGGCGATACAGACCAGGACGGCCACAGGGCGTGCCACCAGGATGATAAAAAAGGCCACGGCCAGGGCAGGCAGGGCAATATTCAGCATCTCCGAAGGTGTCACCAGAAGGCCGAGCATCAGGAACAGGCCGATCTGGCTGAGCCAGGCCATACCATCCTGCATGTGCAGGATGTTCTGCAGATTGCGCAGCTTGCGATTGCCCAGCACCAGCCCGGTGATGAAAATGGCGAGGAAGCCGCTGCCCCCCAGCAGGTTGGTCAGAGAGAAAACCAGTATCGCCCCGGCGGTGATCAGCAGTGGGTAGAGGCCGGTATCCAGCGTCATCCGGTTGACCAGCCAGGTCAGGAACAGGCCGCCAGCCACACCGCAGATACCGCCGATACCGAACTGCTGAATGAACATCAGCAGGAAGGACCAGGTGAAGCTGGTCTGTCCCGAGGCAAGCATTTCGACCAGGGTGATGGTCAGAAAGATGGCCATGGGGTCGTTCGAGGCGGACTCGATTTCCAGTGTCGCACTGACCCGCTTCTTCAGGTTCAGCCCCTTGCCCTGCAGCAGGGAGAAGACCGCAGCGGCATCGGTGGAACCGACGATGGAGCCGAGCAACAATCCCTCCATCCAGTGCAGATCGAGTAACCAGGTCGCCGCCATGCCGGTTACCACTGCACTGATGAGAACGCCGAAACTGGCAAGAGACAGTGAGGGAGCCAGCGCAACCTTGAAGTTCTCCGCCCGTGTGCGCATGCCGCCATCCAGCAGGATGATGGCCAGCGCCAGGCTGCCAACGACATAAACCGTATCGGTATTGTCGAAAGCCAGCCCGCCAAGACCGTCCTCGCCGGCCAGCATGCCGACGACCAGGAACACCAGCAGCAAGGGAATACCCAGTCTGGAAGACATCGAGCTGGCCAGAATGCTGATGGTCAGCAGTCCGGCGCAGACCACGAACAGACTATTCATTATTTCCATGTATGATCAGGCCTAGAAAAAAATGTGATGATGAATGTTATCATCGCGACCGATTTTTTTTGCATGGAAAAACCGGTTGATACAAATGCGGTTTTCAGGACAGGGCTGGTCTGGAAGCAGGCTGGCGAATCCGATGCGGTTGCTGGTTGACTATATTCTCGGCAACCCGGGGAGGATCATGCGAGGGACTTCATGACTGCAGCGCTGACTCTGCTGTACAAACTGCTGCCGCTGTATGTGACGGTGATCCTGGGCTGGCTTGCCGGGCGCTTTCTGCAGGCCCGCGGCAGCCATATCGCCGGTATCATGATGTATATCATCACCCCCTCGGTGGTATTCGCCGGGGTAATGCGCGCGCCGCTGTCGCCGGAGGTGATCGCCCTGCCGTTCCTGATCCTTGGCCTGTGTTCACTGATCGGCTATGCGCACCTGCTGCTGGCGCGGCGCTGGGTGGGTGATGCCAGTGCCAACCTGATTCCGCTGGCGGTGGGTACCGGCAATACCGGTTACCTGGGCATCCCGGTGGCCCTGCTGCTGTTCGGCGAGCAGGGCCTGAGCATCTATATCCTGTGCATGCTCGGTACCGTGCTGTACGAGAACTCGGTGGGCTTCTATCTGGCGGCGCGCGGGCGCTACAGCGTGGCCGACTGCCTGCGCAAGATGAGTCGGTTGCCGTCGCTGTACGGCTTCTTCCTGGCGGTGGTGCTGAACCTCGGTGGGATCGGCATACCACCGCTGTTCGAGCCGTTGTTCGACAACCTGCGCGGCGCCTACAGTGTGTTCGGCATGATGATCATCGGCATGAGCATTCTCAGCTTCCGCGGCCTGGCGGGTAACCTGCGCTTCACCACGCTGGCGTTCTTCGGCAAATTCGTCAGCTGGCCGCTGGTGGCGCTGCTGTTCTGGTGGCTGGACAGCCAGGGGCCGCAGATCTACGACCAGCAGGTGTACCAGGCGATCTTCCTGGTCTCGATCACGCCGATCGCCGCCAATACCGTGGTCATCGCCACCTTGCTCGACCTGGAACCGGCCCAGGTCGCCGGCAGTGCCTTGCTCAGCACCCTGGTGGCGCTGTTCAGCATCCCGCTGATGATCGCACTGTTCATTGGCGCCTGAGTGGTGGTTTGCTGCGCAATGGATCGAGCAGCGCCGACAGGCCGTTGTGGTCTATCTCCTGCATCAACTGCAGCAGGCGGCCGATTTCGCCCTGGGGAAAGCCCTCGCGGGCGAACCAGTTGAGGTAGTGGCCGGGCAGGTCGGCGATCAGCCGGCCCTTGTACTTGCCATAGGGCATTTCGCGGCTGACCAGCAATTGCAGGTCTTCGGGTTGCATGGGGTGGTCTCCGGCAGGAATATGCCCCGATTATAACCAGGCAGGATGGCCGCGGCGCAGGGTCGCAACGTCTGCCCATGCATCGAATGCTATTTGTGGTTGTAACTTGCGCGCAAGCCGTTACAATAGCGCGGCCCGCATCTGCCGGGCACGTTATGGTGACCCTGTCGGTCCCCTCGCAACGATTCGCCGTGAACCCGGTCAGGCCCGGAAGGGAGCAGCCGCAGCGGTTATATCGTGTGCCGGGGTGTGGCTGGCAGGGTTGCCACCCATCTTGTAGTAACGCCAATTTCTCCAGCGGTTCTCCAACATCCTCCTTGTCATTTTTGTCGATCACGCCTGGTCGAGATGAATCCTGTTCCTGTGTTGTGCTGAGACAAAACCGGTTTATGGCAGAAGCTGACTGGCTGGTCTAAAGTCATTGGGGCAAATAACCCCAGACTTCGTATAACAACAAGAAGGTCAGTTCCATGGACAATATCCCAACCCGGAGCCGCCGGTCATGGTGTCTCCCACTGCTCCTGCTGTTCGGTACGGCGCTGCTGTCTGGTTGTCTTGGCGGCTCCGGTTCAGATCGCGTGTCCTGGCCGGGTGGCCCGAAAATGCCCGATATCGACGAAGAGCGCATTTTCTGCCGCTGATCTTCGTGCATGGCACCGCCGGCTCCGCCTCCCAGTACCAGAGCCAGGCCATGCGCTTTGCCAGCAATGGCTATCCTGATGACCATATCCTGGCGTTCGAATACAGCACTGCCTCGTTGGCTGATGTCATGCTGGCCCGTAATGGTGGCCTGAGCGCAGCAGCATTCTGCCGCAGCGCGGTGATGTGGATATCTCCGGCCGGGCTGTGTACTTTCCCGCCAACAGCGGGGCGAGTGGCACCACGCTGCAGGTGTGGGAAGTGGACCGGGATACCGGCGAGCGCATCGACAGCGAGCCACTGGCCAGCTTCAACATAGCCAGCAACGGCGAGTGGGGACCGGTCCGGCTGGACCCGCAGGCGTATTACGAATTCCACCTGCTGCGTCCGGGGCGGGCGGATCACCACTTCTATCGTCAGCCGCTGATCCGCGACAGCCGGTTCGTGCGGCTGAATACCTCGCCCGCCGGTTCCGAGATCGAAAACAATACCCAGGTCAGCGATGACCATGCGGCACTGGTCATCAGCCGCGACATGGAATGGTGGGGAGATCGCGGAGCGGACAATGACATCCTGGAAATCTCCACCACCAGCGCGCTGTGGGGAGACCAGCCGGCGGTGGATATCATTACCCCGGCCATCGGCAGCGGCAGAATCGGCATCCATGTGCATGATGACCAGGCCACGCCGGCGCTGACCACTGGCGACCCGCTGCCTTATTTCCCGGATCAGCCATTCCAGTGGGGTGTGGACGTCTACATGCCGGCCAGCACACCGGTTGACGGTAGCATCTCGGTGGTCAGCGCGCCGCGTGGCGACACCGATAGCCCGCAACGTTTGAATGTGCCCAACTGGGCTTCATCCAGCCACCGTATCTCACTGATATTCAACGATTACGTACAGGACTGAGATGATGCGACCGGGGCGGCGCTGCCGTCCCGGTTGGTGAGGTTCTGCCTGAGCATCCCGGGGGAGTGCATCTCGCATTCACCGGCCTCTTTGCGGTACAGTAGCTGCTTGCAAATGACACCGGACAGCAGCCCCCGATGAGTTACCAGGTATTAGCCCGCAAATGGCGTCCGCGCCTGTTTCGTGAGATGGTCGGCCAGACCCACGTGTTGCAGGCCCTGATCAATGCACTGGATCACAATCGTCTGCACCATGCCTATCTGTTCACCGGCACCCGGGGCGTCGGCAAGACCACCATCGCGCGGATTCTGGCCAAATGCCTGAATTGCGAGGCGGGCGTCAGTTCGGAGCCGTGCGGCGTCTGTTCGGCCTGCCGGGAAATCGATGAAGGGCGCTTCGTCGACCTGATCGAGGTCGATGCGGCCAGCCGTACCAAGGTCGAGGATACTCGCGAGCTGCTGGACAACGTGCAGTACGCCCCGACTCGCGGGCGCTTCAAGGTCTACCTGATCGACGAAGTGCACATGCTCTCCAGCCACAGTTTCAACGCCCTGCTCAAGACCCTGGAGGAGCCGCCGGCGCATGTGAAGTTCCTGCTGGCGACCACCGATCCGCAGAAGCTGCCGGTCACCATATTGTCGCGCTGCCTGCAGTTCTCGTTGAAGAACATGCTGCCGGAAAAGGTCGTCGAGCACCTGCGCCATGTGCTGGCCGAAGAGCAGGTACCCTTCGACGAGGAGTCGCTGTGGCTGCTCGGTCGGGCCGCCGATGGTTCCATGCGCGATGGCCTGAGCCTGACCGACCAGGCCATTGCCTTCGGCAATGGCGAGCTGAAGGCGCCGGACGTGCGCAGCATGCTCGGTACCATCGATCATGGCCAGGTGTTCGGCCTGCTCAATGGCCTGGCTGCCGGTGATGCCCGGGCGTTGCTGGCGGCGGTGGCCGAACTGGCGGAGCAGGGCGCCGATTTTGCCGGTGTGCTCGCCGAGCTGATCTCCACCCTGCAGCGGGTGGCCATTGCCCAGGTATTGCCGGAGGCGGCGGACAACAGTCTCGGTGATCAGCAACGGGTGCTGGAGCTGGCCGGGCGCATCAGCGCCGAGGATATCCAGCTGTTCTATCAGCTGGCGCTGCACGGTCGTCGTGATCTGCCGCTGGCACCGGACCCGCGTGGTGGCTTTGAAATGGCGCTGTTGCGCATGCTGGCATTCCGTCCCGGTACGCTGCAGCACACTGGCAACGCTGCTCCAGCCGGCAGTGCGCAGCAGCCACCGCAGGCCACGCCGATAACCCCACCGGTAGCGGACAGCGACCCGGGAAAGCCCACCGGGATCAGCCAGGCCAGGGCTGATTCCGCGGCAGAGCGGCCGGCAACGCAGGCATCGCCTGCCGCCGAGCCCGCCATTGTCGCCAGTGCGCCGCAGCCCGCGGCCATACCAGCCCCGTCCGTGCCTGCCGTCGATACCCAGCCGCCGCCGGCTCCTGAGCCAGCGGCGCGGCCAGCAGCGGTCGTCGAGGCTCCGGAAGCGGTTTCCGCGCCGGCCTCGGTGCAGCCGCTGCGCTCGGCTACGCCGGTCAAACCACCCCAGGACCCCGCCGCAGACGAGCCACCAGAGTGGCTGCAGGGGCCGCCGCCGGACGACAGCTTCGACCCGGATACCGGCGATGACGAACTGGATGTTGAGCAGTACCTGGGTGACTGGCAACCGGCAGAGGAGATTGCCGCCGAGTCGATAGTGGCCGAGCAGGACGAGGTCAGTGACCTGCCGCCGGCTACCGGCCTGGCGGCGTACTGGCTGGAAATTTATCCGCGCCTGGGGGTGGCCGGTCTGACCCAGAGTATCGCCGCCCACTGCCAACTGGTCAGCAATGACAATGCCATCTGGCGGTTGCACCTGGACCCCGGACACAGCGCGCTGTACAACGAAAACCACCGCCTGCGTCTGCAGAATGCCATCGTCGAGCTGGAGGGCCAGGCGCTGACGCTCGAGGTGGTGGTGCAGGCCCCCGACCAGGAGACACCGGCCGTGGCCGCTGCACGGCGGCGTGTGGCACGGCAGAAGGAAGCCGAGGCCAGCATCCAGGGCGACCCGCTGGTGCAGGCTCTGATCACTGATTTCGCGGCGCAGATCTGTGCAGACAGTATCCGCCCGGTAGACGCTTGAATAACTTTTCGAGGATAGAACCATGATGAAAGGTGGCATGGCAGGCCTGATGAAGCAGGCCCAGCAAATGCAGGAAAAGATGCAGAAGATGCAGGAAGAACTGGCCAATGCCGAGGTCACCGGTCAGTCCGGTGCCGGCCTGGTGTCGGTGGTCATGACCGGGCGCCACGATGTGCGCCGGGTCAACATCGACGACAGCCTGATGAGCGAGGACAAGGATGTGCTGGAAGACCTGATCGCCGCCGCCATCAACGATGCGGTGCGCAAGCTGGAAAAGCACAATCAGGAGAAAATGGCCGGCATGACCGCGGGGATGAATCTGCCCGACGGTTTCAAGATGCCCTTCTGAGCAGAGCGCCCATATCGGTATGAGTTTCAGTCCGCTGATTCGCCAATTGATCGATGCGCTGCGTGGCCTGCCCGGTGTCGGGCCGAAAACCGCCCAGCGCATGGCCCTGAACCTGCTCGAACGTGACCGCGAGGCGGGCCGGCGCCTGGCCCATGCGCTGGAGTCGGCGATGGACGGGGTAGGCTATTGCAGCCGCTGCCGGACCCTCAGCGAGAGCGAGGTGTGCGAGCTGTGCGCCGACCCGCGCCGCGATGACAGCCTGCTGTGCGTACTGCAGAGCCCGGCGGATGTCTGGGCGGTGGAGATGGCCGGCAGTTTTCGTGGCCGCTACTTCGTGCTCAAGGGCCATCTGTCGCCCATCGATGGCCTGGGCCCGGAAGAGATCGGCATTCCCGCCCTGCTCGAACGGGTCGAGGACAGCGCGGTGGATGAGGTGATCCTGGCGACCAACCCGACCGTCGAGGGCGAGGCCACCGCGCACTACATCGCCAGTCTGCTCAAGCCACAGGGTATCAGGGTGTCACGCATCGCCCATGGTGTACCGCTGGGGGGCGAGCTGGAATTCATCGATGGCGGGACCCTGGCCCATGCGCTGGCCGGGAGAACGCTGATCGGGTGAGGGGGTGACTGTTTCACTCAGCGGCTTGCCCGGTTCACCGGGAAGCCGCTCGGTGCTGACGCTGTTCAGATGCCGCCAGCGGCATTCTTCTCTTCAAGCTCATGGATGATGCGATCATAGGCTTCACAGGCGCCATGATGGCTCTGGGTGGGGTCACGCTCCTGCAGTGCCTTGAGCTGCTCATGCAGGCGGGCTGCCTTCTCCGGGTTACCGGCAGCGATGCGGTTGATGGTCACGGCGGTTTCTTCGGCCTTCTTCAGGGCTTCTTCTGGTGTGCAGATGACGGTCTGGGCCGATGCTGTGGCGGCGCTGGCCAGCAGGGCGGCAAAAATCAGGGGGGAGCGCAGTTTCATCATTTACCTCGTCAGACCCGCAAGGGGGTGTAAAGACCCCTATATTAGTCCTTCGCTGGTGATCCTCCAAGCATCCTGGCCGCGGTGCGTCACCCTGAAGCAGGGTAGCTGCGCCATCAATCCTGTCCTGTGCCGGCGTCCTGCAACAGCTCGGCCGGCACATCGCGGCGGTGCGCCAGGCTGGTATCGCCGCTTTCGGGATGGAACACGATCAGCACTTCGCCGCGCTCGATCAGACGCCGCAGGCGTTCGACACGTTGCTCCAGGCTGGCGTCATAACCGTTGTCGGTACCATCGCGGGTGACGAAATCCTCCAGCAGGCGCTGGAAGGTCTCAGGGTCGAGCAGGGTGTGGGGTATCAGCATGAGGTCTACTTCCCGGATGACAGTCAGGTGATGATGGGTCAATGATACACTGGCGGTTTTTCCGATACGCCCCCTGGTTGCGATGATTACCGATCCCCTGTTCTATCTGTGTGCCATCCCTGCGGTCCTGCTCTACGGCATCGCCAAGGGTGGATTCGGCGGCAATATCGCCATTCTCTCGGTGCCGCTGATGTCACTGGTCATGCCGCCGCAACAGGCGGCGACCATCCTGCTGCCGATCCTGTGCACCATGGACCTGGTGGCGCTGCGTACCTTCCGTGGCCGCTGGAGCAAGCCCAACCTGCGCATCATAGTACCGGCGGCACTGGTCGGCACGCTGCTGGCCTGGCTGAGTTTCAGCTGGATGAGCGATGCGCATATCCAACTGATGATCGGGGTGATCGCCGTCGCCTTTACCCTGAACATCTGGCTGCGCCGGGGCGAGCCGCCGGTGCGCGGCGTCAGCGTCTGGCGCGGCGGGTTCTGGGGCATGGTGGCGGGTTTCACCAGTTTCGGCATCCATGCCGGCGGACCACCGATCAACGTCTACCTGCTGCCGCAGAAGCTGGACAAGACGCTGCTGATGGGCACCATCGCGGTCTTCTTCGCGGTGGTGAACCTGGCCAAGGTCCCGGCCTACATCCAGCTTGGCCAGTTCGACAGCGGCAACCTGCTGACCGCCCTGGTGCTATTGCCGCTGGCGCCCATCGGCATCCGCCTGGGCTTCTGGATGCTGCAGCGCACCAACCAGGAACTGATCTACCAGCTGTGCTACATCTTCCTGTTCATCACCGGCTGCAAGCTGCTGTATGACGGTGGCATGACGCTGTTCGGCTGAAACGCCAATCGGCCCTAGCGCCCGCGGATCAACTGGCGCAGCAGAAAGCGATTGGGGTGTACCGCACAGGCCACATCGCGGGGCAGGGGCAGGGGTTCCCCGCCGATCCAGGCGGCGATCAGCTCGCCGCTCAGCGGGCAACTGACCAGCCCGCGTGAACCATGCCCGGCATTGATGTACAGGCCCGGGTACCAGCGGGTCGGGGTCTGTGGTTGCTTCGAGGCGTCCTTGCCCAGTACCGCGTAGTCGCTGTCGAAGGCCTGCGCGTCGGCCAGTGGTCCGATCAGCGGCAGGTAGTCCGGCGAGGTGCAGCGCAGCGCAGCGCGTGCCGCCAGTGCCTGCGGGTCCTGTTGTGGCTGCAGGGCTTCGGCCAGTGCCGGCGACAGCTTGTCCAGCAGCGCCAGGTTGCTGAGGTTTTCCTCGGCGCTGGGCTCGGTATCCAGTCGATCGAAACGAAAGCTGGCTCCCAGGTGGTGCCGGTCATGGCGCGCCGGCGAGATATAGCCCTCGGCGCACAGCACGGTACGCAGCTGTCGGCTGTGCGCGGTGGCGGGCAGTTCGGTGATCTGCCCGCGAATCGCCTTGAGCGGCAGCTGACTGCTCTGTTCGAAGCGCTGGCTGTCGGCGGCGCTGCAGATCACTGCCACGCTGGCGCTGGCGATAGCTTGGTCGCGGGCGTCCAGTGCATGCCAGTGCTGGTCGCGCCGCTGCAGTTGCAGGGCATCGCTGTTGGTCAGCAGGCGGATGTTGGGATGCTGCAGCAACGCCCGGCACAGGCTGGGTGGGTTGACCCAGCCAGCACGGGGAAAGAACAGGCCGGCCTGCTGCACGGCCACGCCGGCCAGAGCGCTGGCCTGTTCGACATCGACACTGTGCAGGAAGCTGTGCGGGTAGCCCTGGTCGGCCAGCGCCAGTTGCCGCTGGCGCTCCTTGTCGTCGGTGCTCAATTGCAGCACGCCGCAGGCTGCCCAGTTACCGTCACCCTGGGGCAGCAGGTCATGCAGCAGGCGCAGGCAATAGGCGTAGCTGGCCTGGACGAAGCGTGACAAGGGCGTCTGGTGCGGTGACAGTTTGCAATACAGGATACCCTGGGTGTTGCCGGAGGCCTCGGCGGCGGCCGTGGCATGCCGCTCGATGACGGTGACCTGCCAGCCACGCCGGGCCAGGGCAAAGGCGGTACTGCAGCCGGCCAGTCCGGAGCCGACGACCAGAGCGCTGCGCTCGCCTGATGGCGTATCGGGTCGTTGATACCAGGGCGGTGTCCAGGTGGCTTGCGGCGGGCTCGGCAGTCGCCCGCAGAGCATCTCGCGCTTGCGCCCATAGCCCTTGACCTTGCGCATGTCGAAGCCGGCGGCCTGCAGTCCGCGGCGCACATCGCCGACGCTGGTGAAGGTGGCTACCGTGGCACTGGCCCGGGACAGTCGGGCCATCTGCTGGTAGAGCGCTGGTTGCCACATGTCGGGATTCTTCGCCGGGGCGAAGCCATCGAGGAACCAGGCGTCGATTGGCGCATCGAGTTGCGGCAGGGTGTCCAGCAGGTCACCGACCAGCAGGGTCAGGGTGACCCGGCCTGCAGCCAGGGAGAATTGCTGCCAGCCGGGCGCCAGGTCGCTGTACTGCGCCAGCAACTGCTCGGCCCAAGGCTGCAGTTCCGGCCACAGGGCCAGGGCGCGGTGCATGTCCTGGCTGCTCAGCGGGTATTTTTCGCTGCTGATGAAATGCAGCCGGGCGTCGGCTGGCGCCAGTTGCTCCCAGCGCTGCCAGGCGCAGAGAAAATTCAGACCGGTGCCGAAGCCGGTTTCGCCGATGCAGAAGCTGGCGCCGGGGGGCAGGGTGGCCCAACGCTGGTCCAGCTCATTGTGCTGCAGGAACACATGGCGGGTTTCGTCCAGGCCCGACTCACGGGAGAAGTACACATCGCCGAAGTGCGTGGAAAAGGGCTGTCCGTCATCGGACCAGCTCAACTCTGCAAAGGATGGTGAGGTTTTCACGGGATCTCCGGCGCACACTGAAGCCGGCTATTGTAACCGCGAAAAGGATTTCACCCCATATTGGGCAGAATCAGCAGCAGCCAGGTAGCGAGAAAGACCAGGGCAACACTGGGCAATTTGGCCCGTATATTGAATTTCATGAGTACCACCTTTTATTTTTCTGTGCGGGCGTCTTTGTAAGTTGCCCGGCGGTCAGCGTCGGATAGAGCGCTGATTCGATTGTATGGGTTCGAACCGGTTGACCGCAATGCATGCGACATTCGATTTACCGGCCTGTTCCTCCATGCTAGAACATGTATGACGTCCTGTTAGAACGATTGGCTACATGTCTGTTGGCCGTAGTTGCCACGGGATATGCTGGCCCGACTGCTGTTCAGTACCGCTGCGTGGCTCTACAATAGAGCCCTTCACCTCCCTCCCCGCATTTCGAGAATACTCATGCACGTCGCATCCGGTCGCTGGCTGTACGGATTTCTATTGGCATTGACCACCACCTCCCTGTGGGGCGTGTTGCCGATCATGCTCAAGGAAGTGCTCAATGGCATGGATGCCTTCACTGTGTCCTGGTACCGCATGCTGTCCTCCGGCGTGGTGCTGCTATTGTGGTTGTCGGCTCGCCGGCGGCTGCCATCGATTCGGGCACTGTCCACGCGCAATCGCTGGCTGCTGCTGGTATCGGTGCTCGGACTGGCCTTCAACTATGTGCTGTACGTGCTGGCTCTGGACAAGCTGACCCCCGGCACCATGCAGCTGATGATCCAGATCGCACCGATCATGCTGATGCTCGGCAGCATGCTGGTGTTCAAGGAGCGCTTCGGTATCGGCCAGTTGCTCGGTCTGCTGACTCTGCTGCTCGGTTTCGGGCTGTTCTTCAACCAGCGCCTGGTGGAGCTGTTCACCCAGCTGAGCGACTACACCCTGGGTATCCTCATCACCCTGGCCGCGGCGTTCGCCTGGGCGTTGTACGGCCTGGCGCAGAAGCAACTGCTGACTATCTGGTCGTCGGTCACCATCATGATGGTGATCTACCTGGCCTGCGCCTTGCTGATCACGCCGCTGGCCACGCCCGGCCAGATACTGCAGCTCAGCCAACTGCAGCTGTGGCTGCTGCTCGGTTGTTGCCTGAACACCCTGGTGGCCTACGGCGCCTTCGCCGAGGCGCTGGTGCACTGGGAGGCATCACGGGTCAGCGCGACGGTGGCGACTACGCCGCTGTTCACCTTCGCCCTGGTGGCACTGGGTTCGCTGCTGTGGCCGGCGGTGATCAAGCCCGAGCTGCTCAACAGCCTGGCCTACCTCGGCGCGCTGCTGGTGGTCTCCGGTTCGGCACTGATCGCCCTGGCGCCCAGCCTGCTGCAGAAGCTCAAGAGCCGCCGCTTGCGGCGGCTGGCCATCAGCCCGCCGTTGGAGTAGCCGCCGGTTACAGCATCGCCTCCGGCCGTACCGCCTGGTCGAAGGCCTGCTCGTCCAGATAGCCGAGGCTCAGTGCCGCCTGGCGCAGCGAGGTGCCTTCGGCATAGGCCTTCTTGGCAATCTCGGCAGCCTTGTCATAGCCGATCACCGGGTTCAACGCGGTGACCAGCATCAGGCTGTTGTCCAGATGTTCACGCATGCGCTGGACATCGGGTTGCATACCCTCCACGCAGTGCCGGCGGAAGCTGTCGCAGCCATCGGTGAGCAGCCGTACCGATTGCAGCAGGGTATGGATGATCACCGGCTTGAACACGTTCAACTGCAGCTGACCATAGCTGGCAGCCATGCCCAGGGTGACATCGTTGCCCTGCACCTGGCAGGCGATCATCGACAGCGCCTCGCACTGCGTCGGATTGACCTTGCCGGGCATGATCGAGCTGCCTGGCTCGTTGGCCGGCAGCCGGACCTCGGCAAAGCCCGCGCGCGGACCGCTGCCGAGCAGGCGCAGGTCGTTGGCCAGCTTCATCAGGGTCACCGCCAATTGCTTGCAGGCGCCATGCAGCTGTACCAGGGGTTCGTGGCCGCTGAGCGCGGCGAACTTGTTGTCGGCGCTGGTGAAGGGCAGGCCACTGAGACTGGCGACCTGTTCGGCCAGCAGCCCGGCGAAACGCGGCGGGGCATTCAGTCCGGTGCCGACCGCCGTACCGCCCTGGGCCAGGGCGAACACCCCCGGCAGGGCCCGCTCCAGCGCCTGCAGGCCCATGTCCAGTTGCGCGACGAAAGCTGACAGCTCCTGACCGAAGGTCACCGGCGTGGCATCCATCAGGTGGGTGCGGCCGATCTTGATCAGCTCGGCATGCCGGTGGGCCTGCTCATCCAGGCTGTCGCGCAGGGCCTGCACCGCCGGCACCAGCTGTTGCCGGACCTGGGTCGCCGCCGCCACGTGCATGGCGCTGGGGAAGGTGTCGTTGGAACTCTGCGCGCGGTTGACGTGATCGTTCGGATGGACCGGCGCCTTGCTGCCGCGCGGTTGGCCAGCCAACTCGTTGGCGCGGTTGGCGATCACCTCGTTGATGTTCATGTTGCTCTGGGTGCCACTGCCGGTCTGCCATACCGACAGCGGGAAGTGCTCGTCGAGCTGGCCGGCGATCACCTCGTCCGCGGCCCGGGCGATCAGCTCCGCCACCTCCGGCGGCAGGTTGTCTAGCTGCTGGTTGGTCAGTGCCGCGGCTTTCTTGATCAACGCCAGGGCATGCACCACCGCCAGAGGGATGCGCTCCTCGCCAATGGCGAAGTGGTGCAGCGAGCGCTGGGTCTGGGCGCCCCAGTAGCGGTCCGCCGGCACCTCGATGTCGCCCATGCTGTCCGATTCAATGCGTGTGTTCATGATCGCTCCCGTGGCTGGAGAATGAGTCTCTGACCTGCCAGTATAGGTGTCTGTTCACTTAGCGGATTCATTGCCCATGCGATTGCTGCCTGTTCTGAGCCTGGCCTGCCTGCTCCTGTCCCCGCTGGCCGGTGCCGATCAAGCGTCACACCGCGCCAGCGCCGAGCGCTTCCTCAAACTGGCGAATGCCGAAGGCATGACCGCGCCGATCTATTCCCAGACCGAGCAACTGCTGACCGCGCGTTTCGCCCAGATGGGCGGCTCCATGCAGTATGAATCCATCCTGCGCGACTATCGCCAGCGCGCCAGGACATTGCTGGATACGCAGTTGAGCTGGGAGGCGATACGCGAGGAGCTGGTCGATCTGTACCTGCCTCTGTTTTCCGAACAGGAGTTCGAACAGTTGGCGGCCTTCTACCAGTCACCGGCCGGCAGCAAGCTGCTGCAACACCTGCCGCAGCTGACCCAGGACTCGATGGCGATCACCCGCGAGCGGGTCGAGCAGATCCTCGCCCCGCAGCTGGAGCAACTGGTGGAAGAGATGGAGGTCGAGGTTGAGGCGCGGCAGACAGGCAGGGCGGGTAATAGGGAGTAGGGCCAGGCTCGGTTACAATCAATCAACTTTTCATGGAGACATGCGCATGAGCACCACACAATCGGCACTGGAACAGGCCCTGCAGAGCCTGGCTCCGATCCATCTGGAACTGCTCAACGAAAGCCACATGCATGCCGTGCCACCCGGCTCGGAGTCGCATTTCAAGCTGGTCATCGTCAGTCAGGAATTCGACGGACTGAATGCGGTCAAGCGTCACCAGGCGGTGTACCGCGTGCTGGGTGAGCTGATGCAGCAGATCCATGCCCTGGCCCTGCATACCTATTCGCCGGCGGAGTGGGCAGCTACCGGCCAGGCACCGAACTCCCCCGATTGCATGGGCGGCAGCAAGGCCGATCGCTGAATCGGGACGGCCGGTGCGTTGCCCCGGCGTTTTTTGTTAGACTTGCCACCCCTGAAAGTACGCCCTTTACGCGGGCGCTGACTGAACAAGAGGTTGTGCATGTCCCATATCGTTGTCGTGGCGCTCTACAAGTTCGTCACCCTGGAAGATTTCGAAGCCCTGCGCCAGCCGCTGCATGACACCATGATGGAACATGGCGTCAAGGGCACCCTGCTGCTGGCGCTGGAAGGCATCAATGGCACGGTCGCCGGCAGCCGCGAAGGCACCGCCGCATTGCTGGAGTGGTTGCGCCGTGATCCACGCCTGAGCGACCTGGACTGGAAAGAGTCGCTCTGCGAGGAAATGCCGTTCTACCGCACCAAGGTCAAGCTGAAGAAGGAAATCGTCACCATCGGCGTGCCGGGCATCAGCCCCAACGAGCGGGTCGGCACCTATGTCGAGCCCAGGGACTGGAATGCGCTGATCAGCGATCCCGAAGTGCTGCTGATTGATACCCGCAATGATTATGAGGTGTCGATCGGCACCTTCGAGGGCGCGATCGACCCGCAGACCAAGTCCTTCCGTGAGTTCCCCGACTACGTGCGTCAGCAGTACGATCCGCAGAAGCACAAGAAGGTGGCCATGTTCTGCACTGGCGGTATTCGCTGCGAGAAGGCTTCCAGCTTCATGCTCAAGGAAGGCTTCGAGGAGGTCTACCACCTCAAGGGCGGTATCCTGAAGTACTTCGAGGAGGTGCCGGCCGAGCAGAGCCTGTGGCAGGGCGAGTGCTTCGTATTCGATAACCGGGTGACGGTGCGTCATGACCTGGCACCGGGTTCCTTCGACCAGTGCCATGCCTGTCGTCATCCGGTGTCGGCCGAGGACATGGCCTCGCCGCTGTACGAGCAGGGCATCAGTTGCCCGCATTGCCATGCCAGCCTGCCGGAGAAGACCCGCCGCCGGGCCGAGGAGCGCCAGCGGCAAATCGAACTGGCCAAGCTGCGCAACCAGCCACACCCGATTGGTCTGGCACCGGAGCTGGCCACGCCCAACGCCAGATAACCCACAGCGAGAGACCACGAAATGTCCCAGCGCCTGATCTATGTGATGGACCCGATGTGTTCATGGTGCTGGGGCTTCGCTCCGGTCATCGATGCCATTCAGTTGGCCTTTGCGCAGTTGCCCCTGCATCTGGTGGCTGGCGGGCTGCGACCTGGGGTCGCCGATCCGATGACCGACTCCGCGCGCCAGGTGCTGACCGAACACTGGCAGGCGGTCAGGAACAATACCGGCCAACCTCTGCTGACACCCGATGCGTTGCCGGCCGGATTCATCTACAACACCGAGCCGGCATGCCGGGCGCTGGTGGTGGCCCGGGAGCTGGATGCCGCGCGGGCCTGGGAGATGGTCAGGAATATCCAGCAGGCCTTCTATGCACAGGCGCAGGATGTGACGCAATGTCCGGTGCTGGCTGATCTGGCGGAGCAGGCCGGTTACAACCGTGACAGGTTCGCCAGGGCGTTCGTCGCCGAGGCGGCGCAGACTGCTGTGGCCGCCGATTTCGCCTGGGCTGCCAATCTGGGTATCAGTGGTTTTCCGACCCTGCTCGCCGAGCGCAATGGCATGCTGGCGCTATTGTCCCAGGGATATCAATCGGCGGACAGCATCATGCCGTTGCTGCGGCGTTGGGTGGAGGCGGGGGAGCAGCTCGCTTGAAAAAGAGCTGTTTGCTCAAGCCGTCATGCTGTTCACCTAAGCCGCCATCCCTCCCGGAATCCGTCATCCTTCCCAAAACCCGTCATCCTTCGCGAAGGCGAAGGATCTACCGGGCACTGTGAGCCAGCCGGCACCCTGGATCCTTCGCCTTCGCGAAGGATGACGAGGTAGGGAGCCAAGGATGACGAGGTAGGGAGCCAAGGATGACGAGGTAGAGAGCAAGGATGACGGGGTGAGAGCAATGCTGCCGCCTGCGCGAAGGATGACGGTGTGCGCAGGCGGGGATGCAGGGGCAAGCCTCAGTGGCGCGGATCAAGCAGTGCCGGACGGGCTTTTTCTTCCGGGGCCTGGAACAGCAGGTACAGCTGGGTCAGCACATCGGGGATGTGATCGAGCATGTCCTGGACCATTTCCTCATCCTTGGCGATCTCGGCGAACTCGGGCTGGTCCTCGAACAGGCCGGAGCCGACCATGATCGGCAGCAGCAGCTCGCTGACGGTTTCCTCATCCTGGCTGAACCAGTCTTCCTCACGCAGGAATACGCCTTCGAGAAAGCCTACGCACCAGCTGCGCAGGTCGGACAGGTCCGGCTCGTCGCCCAGGGTCAGCTCGCACGGCGGCTCCAGCTCTTCGTCGCTGGCCAGAATGCGTTCGATCAGCGCCTTGAGGTCGCGCAGGGTACCTTCGATATCGGCCTTCTGGGCGTCATCGGTGTACTTGGGCTCCTCGGCGAACAGTTCGAACATCCATTCCTGCTCCGGCACCTCGGCGGGGCTGATGGACAGGGCAGTCAGATAACCATGCCCGGCAAGATAATCGAGAGCTTCATCGTGCAGATCGTCAGCATCGAGAAACTGCTGCAGGCGCTCGAGTTGGTCGGCGAAGGACATGGCTACACCTCATCATGGATAATGGTCGGCATTGTACGCACGTGGCCGGGTTTTTGCCAAAGCATTGGCAATACTGGCAGCACATCACGGCGAATCCCGTCAGGGCTGATATAATCTGCCCCTTTTGTGCTGGCCGATACCGGCTGCCCGAATGCAATCATGCAAGGAGAATCATGCGCGAGCAAGCCTTACAGAAGCTGCGGGATATTTTCGGCTACGGCGAGTTTCGCGGGCACCAGGCTGACATCATCGATCAGGTGGCTACCGGCGGTGACGCCCTGGTACTGATGCCGACCGGCGGTGGCAAGTCGCTGTGCTACCAGATCCCGGGTTTGCTGCGTCCCGGCCTGGCGGTGGTGGTCTCGCCGCTGATCGCTCTGATGGATGACCAGGTGGCCACACTCAACGAGCTGGGACTGCGTGCCGCGGCGCTGAACTCCACGCTGGACGAGTCGGCTCGGCGCGAGATTGCCGAGCGCCTGCGCCGTGGTGACATGGACTTTCTCTACCTGGCCCCCGAGCGCCTGCTGCAGCCGCGCACACTGCAGTTCCTGCAGAGTCTGGACATCGCCCTGTTCGCCATCGACGAGGCGCATTGCGTATCCCAGTGGGGGCACGACTTCCGTCCCGAGTACCTGCAACTGGGCCAGCTCGCCGAGCTGTTCCCGGATGTGCCGCGCATGGCGCTGACGGCCACCGCCGATGAGCGCACCCGCGAGGAAATTGCCCAGCGCCTGGGGCTGGAACAGGCCAAACGCTTCGTCTCCGGGTTCGACCGGCCGAACATCTTCTATCGCATCGTGCCCAAGGACCGGCCGCGCCAGCAGTTGCTGGCGTTTCTCAAGGACCAGCGCGGCAATGCCGGCATCGTCTACTGCCTGTCGCGCAAGAAGGTCGAGGATACCGCGCAATGGCTCAGCGACCAGGGCTGGCCGGCCTTGCCCTATCATGCCGGGCTGAGCCCCGAGCTGCGTGCCACCCACCAGCGGCGCTTTCTCAACGAGGAAGGCCTGATCATGGTGGCGACCATCGCCTTCGGCATGGGCATCGACAAATCCAACGTGCGTTTTGTCGCGCATCTGGACCTGCCCAAGAGCATCGAGGCCTATTACCAGGAAACCGGCCGTGCCGGGCGCGACGGCCTGCCGGCCGATGCCTGGATGGCCTACGGGCTGCAGGATGTGCTGCTGCTCAACCAGATCATGGCCGGCTCCGATGGTGACGAGCGGCACAAGCGCATCGAGCGGCACAAACTCGACGCCATGCTGGCGCTGTGCGAACTCACCAGTTGCCGTCGCCAGTCGCTGCTCGGCTATTTCGGTGACACGCTGGATGAGCCCTGCGGGCACTGCGACAACTGCCGCGAACCAGTGGCTACCTGGGACGGCAGCGAGGCGGCGCGCATGGCCTTGTCCACCGTCTATCGCAGCGGCCAGCGCTATGGTGTCGGGCATCTGGTGGATATCCTGCTGGGCCGCGACAACGAGAAGATCCGCAGCGCCGGCCATCAGCACCTGTCGACCTACGGCATCGGCAAGCAACTGGGTGAACAGGAGTGGCGCTCGGTGTTCCGCCAGTTGATCGCCCGCCGCCTGGTAGAGATCGACCTGGACGGCTACGGCAGTCTGCGCCTGTCCGACAGCTGCCGACCGTTGCTGCGCGGTGAGGAATCACTGGCGCTGCGCAAGGATATCGCCCGTTCGGCAGCGGTGCCGCACAAGTCCGGCGACAAGCCGGTCATCGCCGAGGCCGACAAGCCCCTGTGGGAAAACCTGCGGGCGCTGCGCAAGCGGTTGGCCGAGTCCCATGGCGTGCCGCCCTACGTGGTGTTCGCCGACTCGACACTGGTCGATATGCTGCGCCAGCGCCCGACCACCCTGCAGGACATGGCGCTGGTCAGTGGTGTCGGGGCGCACAAGCTGGAACGCTACGGCGCCGACTTTCTGCAGATATTGCTGGCGGGCGACGACGCGGCGGGTGCCGCGCCGGTGCATGCGGCCCAGGAAGTGCAGGCGCTGGCGCTGGCCGGAATGGAGCCGGCGCACATCGCGGCGCAGACCGGCACGCCGATCAGGCAGGTGTACATGAAGCTGGCCCAGGCGATCAGCACCGGGCAGATCGAACTGCACCACGCGGTCGATCTGCCAGCGGGGCAGTTGGAGCGCATTCAGGACCTGTTTCTCAACGAGGCCGAGGACGACCTGCCCGGCGTGCGTGCGGTAGCCGAGGAACTCGACGAGCCGGTGGAAGAGGGCGTGCTGCACTGCATCCGCGCGGCGCTGGTGCTGGAGATCAGTGGCTGAGAGGCGGCGCAGCCCCATCAGTTGGTGTGGGAGCCGCGCCTCGCGGCGATGGGGACTGGCCGGCAAGGCAGTGCTGGCTGGCAGCCCGCTTCGCGGCGGGGCGCCTCTCCCACGGGAAGAGCGGCTATTGCCGTCATTTGCCGCTGCTCAGAACGTCTGCCCCAGGTTCATGTACACCGCGCGCTCGCCTTCCTGGTTGGCGCCGATGCCGAGGAACAGCGGGCCGAGGAAGGTGTCCATGCCCAGCAGCAGGCTGCCGGCGGTCATGTAGCCGGTATCCAGCGCATCGTCGCCCTTGTTGTAGACCCGCCCGTATTCCAGGGTCCCGCCCAGGTACACCGGGATGGTCAGCGGCATGCTGCTGGCATTCAGCCGGCGGTAGTACACCACCCGCGCCAGGTTGTAGTTCTGCCCGGCCAGGCCGTTCTCACGGAAGCCGGAGAACTCGCCCAGGCCACCGAGAATGAAACTGCTCTGCGCCACATCGACATCATCCTCGGTACGCCCGATGAAGGCGCCCAGTTGCAGGCTGTGCGGCCCGCTGGCGAAGGCCCGGCTGGCGCGGATCTCCAGTTGCTGGTAGCGCTCGTCGGCGCCCAGGTCCGGTTCGGACTGGCGCCAGAGAATGCGCGCGGTATCGCCGGAGCGGGGGAAGTTGACATTGTCCTGGGTGTCGCGGTCGATCTGCAGCGAATAGAACGCCTCGTCGAACTGCAGGGTCGGCTGCTCAGGGTCGCCGACGCGGATACGTGACTTGCCGTCGTAGCGCGACAGTCCGAAGCGTACCTCGCCATTGTTGGATATCTGCCGGCCGACGTTGATACCGGCGCCGTAGCGTTGCACGCGATAGTCGGCGACCGGGTCGTTGTCCAGGATCACCTCCACGTTGCGCGCCTCGGCGTCGATGAAGGGTGCCACGAAATAGCGCGAGCCGTAGTCCAGCGGCTGGTAGAACTCGCTGTAGAACTGCTGGTGCTCGCCCAGTTGCAGGCGGGTCAGCCATTCGGCGCCCAGCGGATTGACGCCATTGACGCGGAAGCTGGCGCCGATGGTGAACTGGCTGCCGCCCTCGAAATCGTCCGCCAGGTTCAACCCCAGGCGCAGGTAGTCGGTGCCGGTCTCGCGGCCGTGGGTGCGGATCAACAGGGTGTTGTGTTCGCCCTCATGGAGGATTTCATAGTTCACCTGGCTGAAGTAGTCGGTGCCGTAGATGGTGCCCATGTCCTTGGCCAGGTGGCCGGTATTCAACGGCTCGCCGAGTTCCTGGCGGACCATGCTGCGCACCACCTCATCGGCGACCTTGCCGCTGTTGATCACGCGGATCTCATGGATGATCGGCTGGCGATGTGGGCGATTGCGCGCCAGGTTGCCGCCTGGCTGCAGCGGGCTGACCGGCTCGACGAAGGCGTTCAGTTCGGCGGCCTGCAGCAGGCTCTGCTCGCCGGCGGCGATCGCCTGCTCGGCCTCGGCGAAACTGCTGAAGGCGATCTCGCCCAGTTCGGGCTGCAGCAACATGTCCTGTTCGGTCAGGGTGGCCAACTGCTCCTGGGTATTGTTGCGGGTCAGCAGGGTGGTGGTCTGGTCCATGATGTCGAGGATGCTGTGCATATCCTCGGCCGGCTTGAGCGGGGTGGCGATATCCACCACGATGACCCGGTCCACGCCCATTTCCCGGGCCACATCCACCGGCAGGTTCTTCGACAGCACGCCATCGACCAGCATGCGTCCATCGACCATCACCGGCGCGAAGAAGCCGGGCAGGCCGATACTGGCGCGGATCGCCTGGGGCAGGTGGCCGCTCTTGAACACCACGGCATCGCCGGTGGCGATGTCGGTGGCCACGGCGCGGAAGGGAATCGGCAGGCGGTCGAAGTCATCGATGTCATTGGTATGCACCAGCAGGCTTTCCAGTGCCAGCCCCAGGTTCTGCCCTTGCAGTATGCCCAGCGGGAAGCTGAGCTTGCCGTCCTTGAACGACAGCCGCTGCTTGACCAGGAAGTCGCGATCGTCCTGCTTGCGCCGGTAGGGTATGTCCTCGCGCAGCGGCGAGTCGCTGAGCGTGGCCGGCCAGTCCATTTCCAGGGCGATCTGCTCCAACTCGTCGGCGCTGTAGCCGGCGGCGTACAGGCCGCCGATCACCGCTCCCATGCTGGTGCCGGCGATCGCATGCAACTGGATGTCGAGCTTCTCGATCTGCTTGAGTACGCCGATATGCGCCAGGCCCCGGGCGCCGCCACCGGACAGTACCAGCCCGGTACGCGGCTCGGTGGCCAGGTGGTCCTGGGCCATGCACAGCGGAGCGAGCAGGGCCAGCAGCAACAGGGAAATGCATCTGAACATGACGAAGCCTGATTAATAAGCAAGGAGCGGATCGACGGCACATTGTATACGAGGCTGCCAGGGTCTGTTGACGTTTCATCGTACCTGGTGTTATCGCGCCGGCCCGCTCGATGACCTGTCATCAGCTTGTCATCTTGCTGTCATCAGCCGGTCACCCCCGAGGGCTAGTTTGACCGCAGATACTGCAAGGGGAGCGACAGATGACTCACGCGGAAGATTTCTCGGCGGTCGGCAAGCAGCGGGTGCGCACCATCTGGATTTCCGACGTGCACCTGGGCACGCGCGATTGCCAGGCCGAGAAACTGGCGGGTTTTCTCAAGGAGTACGAGTGCGATCAACTGTATCTGGTGGGTGACATCATCGATGGTTGGCGCCTGCGCAAGAGCATGTACTGGCCGCAGTCGCACACCAACGTCATCCGCCGCATCCTCACCATGAGCAAACGCGGGACCCGGGTGGTCTACGTCACCGGCAATCATGACGAGTTCCTGCGTCGCTACGCCACGCTGAACATCGGCAACATCCTGCTGGTCGACGAGGCTGAACACGTCACCGCCGACGGTCGCAGGCTGCTGGTCATCCACGGCGACCAGTTCGATGTGATCACCCGTTGCCACCGCTGGCTGGCCTTTCTCGGCGACCATGCCTACGAGTTGAGCCTGCGCCTGAATCGCTGGCTCAACTACTGGCGCGCCCGCTGCGGCTATGGCTACTGGTCGCTGTCCGGTTACCTGAAGCACCGGGTCAAGAAGGCGGTCAACTTCATCAGCGACTTCGAGGACGCCCTGGCTCATGAGTGCCGCAAGCGAGACATGCAGGGTGTGATCTGCGGGCATATCCACCACGCGGAAATCCGCGAGGTCAACGGTATCGATTATCACAACTGCGGAGACTGGGTGGAGTCCTGCACGGCATTGATCGAACACTGGGATGGCAGCATCAGCCAGTATCGCTGGGCGGAAGCGCCGGCAACGGCAGCGGAGTGCCTGGAAGGCGTGGAGAAGGTGCCAGACGCGGTTTGACTGCAGCTGCTAGATGATCACCTTGTCCCGCAGCTTGCGGGCTGCCAGTTCCAGTGCCTTGACGATCTCTTCCTTGTCGTAGTTGCGGATGCCGTTGGTGTCCAGGTACATGGAGAAGCCGGGCAGCTCGTGCTCGACGAAGGTAGGTGCGGCGCCCAGGTCGCGGCGCAGGCCGACCACCTGGTAGATCTGGACTGGTCGGGTGAAGCCCTTGACGTTGATATGGCCCTTGTCGCGGCACATGACCAGGTCCTTGGTCAGCGACCAGGTTTCATGCGGGATCAATATCTCACCGGCTTCGGCGGCACTCTCCAGGCGGCTGGCCAGGTTCACCTCGCGGCCGATGATGGTGTAGTCCATGCGCATGTCGGCACCGAAGTTGCCCACCGTGCAGTAGCCGGTACTCAGGCCCATGCGGATTTCCAGTGGCCGGGTGATGCCCTGGCTGCGCCACTGCTGGCGCAGCACCTTCATGTGCTTGCGCATGGCGATGGCCATGCATACCGCGGCCTCGGCATCCTGCTTGGCGCCGCGGCTGACCGGATCGCCGAAGAACACCATGACGCTATCGCCGATGAACTTGTCGATGGTGCCGCCGTATTGCAGGGCGATGCGTGACATCTCGTTGAGATAGTTGTTCAGCAGGTCGGTCAGCGCCTCGGCTTCCATTTCCTCGGCCAGCTCGGTGAAGCCACGAATGTCGGAGAAGAACACCGTCAGCTTCTTGCGCCGGGTTTCCAGGGTGACCCGCTGGTTGCCGGAGAAGATCGACTGCCATACCTGTGGTGACAGGTACTTGGCCAGGTTGCTGGTCAGCTCGGCGGTCTTCTCCTGTTCGGCGCTGATCAACTGCTGCGCATGTTCCAGGCGCCGCCCCTGGCGGTAGACGAAGGCGGCGATGATGACCATGAACACACCGCCGCTGGCCAGGCTGCAGAAGGCCAGTAGTGGGCTGCTGGCCAATTGCGGCGCCGGTGTCAGCAGGGCCGCCGAGAGCATGGTGCCGGTAAGGGTCAGCAGGATGGCGCAGAACAGGTACAGGGGGCCGCCGATGATGATGCTGGCGAAGCTGATCAGCAATACCAGTACCAGGCTGGGCACCATGCTGAACTGGCACAGGGTGATGAATACACCGGTATGCAGGGCATCCAGCGCCAGCAGCAACAGGTTCAGGTTGCGCCGGCCAGCCTTGCGCCGCACCTCGGCGATCACCCGCAGTGCATGGGGGTAGATCAACGCGTAGAGCGTGACGCCACCGAGCAGCGGCGTGAGACCCTGCTCATGGATGAGAGCGGCGAAGATAATCGCCACGCACAGGTAGGCCATGACCCTGGAATAATAACCTTCCAGCGGCGGTCGGACCGGTTGTATGCGGGTTTGCAAAGTCATGATCAGTCGTTCCCTGGCCTGATGGACCGGCATTGCTGATCAGCATGGTAGAGCTGATCGGTCCGATATGCCAGACCGATCTTGATATGCGCGCAGAGGGGGGGATGGGCCTCAGGCGTACACGGACTGACGCGGCCGTGCGAACACCCGCCGCAGCATGGGCTCGAAGAATTCCAGTGGCTCGGACGGATAGTCCTGATCGAAGGCCGGCGCATCGTACAGCGCGCAGAATTCGGCGGTGCGCTGGTACAGCGGGTGATCCTTGAACTGCTCGCGCAGGTGCCGGTCCATTCCCAGGTGATGGAAGAAGTAATAGCCTTGGAACACGCCGTGCTTCTCCACCATCCACAGGTTCTCTTCCGAGACGAAGGGCTTGAGCATGGCGGCGGCGATATCCGGATGGTTGTAGCTGCCGAGGGTGTCGCCGATGTCGTGCAGCAGTGCGCAGATCACGTACTCCTCATCACGCCCATCGCGGTGCGCGCGGGTGGCGGTCTGCAGCGAGTGTTGCAGGCGGTCGATGGGAAAGCCACCGAAGTCGCCTTCGAGCAGTTTCAGGTGCGTAAGGATGCGGTCAGGCAACTGCTGGGCAAAGGGGCGGAAATGACCGGCAATGATACCCCAGTCCTCGGCAGTACCTTCCTGCATGGCGCGGAAGGTGGCGCGCTGTTCGCTCATGGCATATCTCCTCTGATTGTCGTTATGCCGGCGATGGTACACCGCTGGCGCTGGCGTAACTGTCGGCTGCTGGACAGTCTGAGGGCGCCGCCTGCTTGACCCTGAAGTTTACAGGGTCCGCTGCAGGTACCCGGCGTGGGCCGAGGTCGGGGTGTAGCGCCCCTGCGCTACGCCTGCGGAGTGGCGGGAGATACCGCTGTCGTCGAGCAGGCGCTCGACAACCCGGCATTGCTAGAAGCGAATGCGCCCGGTGAGCATGTCCCTGAGCATTACCCAGTCACCCATGAAACTGTACAGGGGGTATTTGAAGGTCGCCGGGCGGTTCTTCTCGAAGAAGAAATGGCCGACCCAGGCGAAACCGTAACCGGCCACCGGCAGGGCCAGCAGCCACCAGCCATTGCCGCTGAGAATGGCCCAGGCCAGGATCGCCAGGACCAGCAGGCTGCCGACATAATGCAGGCGCCGGCTGGTGTCGTTGCGGTGTTCGCTGAGATAGAACGGATAGAACTCGGCGAACGAGCGGAATTCACCGGTGGCGGTTTTCGAAGTCTCACTGGCAGGCATGGAAGGCTCCCTTTATTGTTCTGTTCGACCTGGTTGTTGCTATGCTGCGCAACTCATGTTTCTGGAGTCTTGATGATAATGGACGCACTGAGCGCATTGCACAACCGGGTTTCCATGCCACGTCTGACCGGGCCGGCGCCCACTGCCGAGCAGCAACAGGCGCTGTTCCAGGCCGCCCTGCGGGCGCCGGACCATGCCTGGCTGCGGCCCTGGCGGTTCCTGGTGCTGGAGGGGGAGGCGCTGGAGCGTCTGGGCGATCTGTTCCACGCCGCCGCCCTAGCGAAAACCGGCGACCCGACGACCGAGGCGGTGCAGCGCGCACGCAGCTTGCCGCTGCGCGCACCCTTGATGATCATCGCCATCAGCAGCCCCAGGCCGCATCCCAAGGTACCCGAGCAGGAGCAGGACATGTCCTGCGCTGTGGCGGTCGGCAACATGCTGGTCGCCGCCCATGCCATGGGGCTGGGCGCGGTCTGGCGTACCGGTGAGCCGGCCTACGACCCGCTGATCCGCGAGGGGCTGGGGTTGGCGGCGCAGGAGAAGATCATCGCCTTCCTGTATGTCGGTCAGTCGTTGGGGGAGGGCAAGGCGGTACCGGCATTGGACTCGCGGGACTTCTTCCGGCGCTGGCCGGTGGAATGACTACCTTGTGGTAGATACAGGCGTGCCTGCAGTCCGCCTGCATCGCCATTGCTGAAGCTCAGGCTGCCGCCATGTCGCGCTACCGCACGCCGGGCGATGGCCAGCCCCAGGCCGTGACCACTGTCGGTCGGCTGGCCGGGCACCCGGGCGAAGGGTTCGCCAAGCCGTTCCAGCCACTCCTTGGGCACGCCTGGCCCCTGGTCGGTGATGATTACCTCGCAGCCGCGGACATCGGCGCTCAGGCTGACGCTGATATGTCCGTGTGGCGGGGAGAAGCGCAGCGCATTGCGCAGCAGGTTGTCCAGCGCACTGGAAATCTGGTCCGCCCAGCCGTGCAGCTCGCAGTTGGTGGCACCGTGAATGTCCAGGCTCTGGGTGTCGGCGGCGAAGCGGGCATCCTCGACCGCGGTGGCGACCAGTTGATCCAGTTGGAACGGGGCGGCCGGCATGTCCCGGGCATCGAGCCGGCTGAGGGTCAGGATATCGCCGATCAGGCTGTCCAGCCGGCTGCATTCGCGGTCCAGCCGGTCCCATAGCGGATCGTCCGCGCTCAACCCCTGCTTGCTGCCCAGGGCCAGGCCGATGCGCAGCCGGGCCAGCGGCGAGCGCAGCTCATGGGAAATATCGCGCATCAGCTGGTTCTGGCTGTTGAGCAGGCTCTGCACCCGTTCGGCCATGCTGTGGAAGCGCCGCGACAGCTGGCCGATTTCATCCCGTCGCCGACCGATGCGCGTCAGTGCTCTGGCATCGAAGCGTCCCGCGGCCAGGTCTTCGGCGGCCACCCCGAGTTTCTGCAGTGGCGCGGTCAGGTAGCGGCTCAGCAACAGGCTCAGCAGGGCCAGTAGCAGCATGACCATGGTGATATTGGAGAGCATGGCCAGCGGGGTGCGCTGCCAGCGGAACAGCTCCTGCGCCGGGACGTGCAGCAGCAACTGATAGGAGGCCTGCTCGGAGTCCCAGGCCAGCTGGAACAGGCGCCCATGGCGGGTGCGTTGCTCGGCGCCGGCAAGATTCGGTGCCTCGTAGCGGGGCAGGGTGGGCAGGGTGCCGCGGACCAGGCGTTGGCCCTGGCTGTCGAACAGTTCGGCGCGCAGGCGATGCCGTTGCTGCTGGCGCTCCAGCCACTGCTGGGCGTCCATCGGACCCTGGCGTTCATAGACGGTGACCAGTTGCTCGCTGAAATCGCGCAACTGGGGATGAAACTGCAGCAGCAACCAGTCCTGCTGCAGGGCGCGGCTGATCAGGAAGCCCGAGCCACCCACCAGCAGGGTGGCCAGCCAGAGAACGGCGAAGACCTTCCAGAACAGCCGCATGGGCCTCAGTTACTCCCGCTGTCGGCTTTGTCGGCCGGGGCGCGCTCACCACGGTGCGGGCGGCCCTTGCGCTCATGGCGTTCCTGCATGTGCTTCTGCATCTTCTCGCGGCGCTCCTCGCGCAGCTGCTGCAGCTTGGTGCGCTGCTCATCGGTGAGGATGGCATCGACCTTCTGCTGCTTCTCTTCGCGCAGGGCCTTTATTTTCTCGAACTGTTCGCTGTGTACGGCTCGCAGCTGTTCCTGCTGCTCGGTGGTCAGTTGCAGTTCGCTGGCCATCCGTTCCAGGTGCCGTTCATGGTGCTTGCCGGTATTGGCTGCATCGGGTGCGGCCAGTGCGGCGCCGGCGGTAGCGGTGGTCAAGGCGAACAGGCCTGCGATCAAGGTCTTTTTCATGGCTGTAGCTCCTGGTTTTGCTGCAGGCCGGTGAATCCGGCCATTGCTCAGCAGTCTATCGAGCTGGATGTCAGCCGACGCCGGTGCTTGGTAAAGGCAATGTAAAGCTTGGTCAAGCGTACAGATACCCTCTCCCGCGCACCGACTGGATGCGGTTGCGGCCATCGGGATGCAGGCCCAGCTTGCGCCGCAGGTTGCTCATGTGCATGTCCAGGCTGCGGTCGTAGGGCCCCAGCGGCTTGCCCAGCGCCTGGCGTGACAGCGTCTGGCGGTCGATGAGCTGGCCGGGGTGCTCCAGCAGTTCGCGCAGGATCAGCGCCTCGGTCTGGGTCAGTGGCAGTAGCTCGTCATTCTGCCAGGCCATCAGGCTGCCGGTGTCCATGCGCAGATCGCCGACCTGCAGGGTCGGGCCATCCGCCGCCGGCGCACTGCGGCGCAGCAGCGCCCGTAGCCGTGCGACCAGCTCGCGCGGGTCGCACGGCTTGGCCAGGTAATCGTCGGCGCCCAGTTCCAGGCCGAGAATGCGGTCCACCGGCTCGCCCCGGGCACTGAGCATCAGCAGCGGGGTATTGCAGGTCTGGCGCAGTGCACGCAGCACCTCCAGGCCGTTCATGCCGGGCAGCATCATGTCCAGCACTATGGCTTCATAACTGCCGGCCCGGGCCGCCTCCAGACCGGCGGCGCCGTCATGCACACTGGTCAGGCTGAATCCTTCGGCCTGCAACCAGGAACCCAGCAGTTCGCAGAGTTCCTGGTCGTCGTCGATCATCAGGATATGCTGTTTCAATTGAGCCACATGTTGCGTTTGCGGCGGCCACCGAGCTGCGCCAGCAACCAGCCGGCCAGCAGGCTCAGCGCAACCGTGCTGCCGCCGATGATGAACCACTTGCGTTGCTGTTCCTCACGACGGCTGTCGGCCAGTTGCTCCATGGCCGACAGGCGGTCGCGCAGGGTCAGGTTCTGTTCGGTCAGGCGCTCGACCTGGGTGCTGTCGACGCTGTTGGCCAGCTCGTCAGCCAGGCGTTGGCGCTCGGCCTCGACCTTGGCCAGCTCGGCCTGCAGGGTGCCGACATCCTGCTCGCCCGCAACGACTGCCTCCGCTTCAGTCGGAGCATCGACCGGTTGGGCCAGCAACGGCAATGGCAACAGCAGGATGCTGAGCAAGGGCAGCATCGCGGGGCGGATGGACATTCTGACTCTCCTCATGACATCAGGCCGGCAGGACGCGTTTGAACGGTTTCACCAGAACCTGATCATATACGCCGGCGGCGATATAGGGGTCGGCATCGGCCCAACTGCGAGCCTGCTCCAGGGAGGCGAACTCGGCCACTACCAGGCTACCGGTGAATCCGGCACTGCCGGGGTCGTTCGAGTCGATGGCCGGGTGCGGGCCGGCCAGCAGCAGGCGGCCTTCGTCCTGCAGTTGCTGCAGGCGGGCGAGGTGCGCTGGGCGGGCTGCCAGGCGGGCGTCGAGGGTGCCGGGGGCGTCGCTGGCCATGATGGCGTAGAACATAGTGTTTCCTTTGTTGACAGTTACGGTGGTCGATAAACGGTAACTTATGCCATTCGGTTAGGTGTTGTCAGTGTCCAGACGGCATAATAGCCAAATTCTTTCATCGAATAAGCAGGGGCTGTTGAGTGTTGGTAGATCTGCACATGCACAGTACCGCCTCGGACGGGGTGTTGGCACCCGCCGAGTTGATGGCGCGTGCGGCGAACGCCGGGGTCGATCTGCTGGCGCTGACCGACCACGATTGTGTCGACGGCCTGGCTGAGGCGCGGGATGCCGCGCGCAGTCATGGCATGCGCTGGGTCAGCGGCGTGGAGCTGTCGGCGCAATGGCAGGGGCATACCGTGCATGTGCTGGGCTACGGTTTCGATCCGCAGGCGAGGGTGCTGGTGGACGCGCTGGTGGCGGTGCGCGACGGCCGCTGGCAGCGTGCCGAGCAGATTGCCGCACGTCTGGCCGCCAAGCGCATGCCCGGTGCGCTGGAGGGTGCCCAGGCGATCCAGCAGGATACCGGCAGCGACCCGCACAGCCCGCCGGCGCGCCCGCACTTCGCCGATTGGATGGTCCAGGCCGGTCATGTGCGTGACCGCGCCGAGGCGTTCCGCAAGTGGCTGGGGGCGGGCAAGCTGGGCGATATCAAGCAGCACTGGCCGGCATTGCCGGAAGCGGTGCAACAGCTGCGTGCCAGCGGTGGTGTCGCCGTGCTGGCCCACCCCTGGCATTACGGTTTCACCCGCGCGCGCCTGCGCCGCCTGCTGCGCGATTTCGCCGAGGCCGGCGGGCGTGGCATCGAGGTGGTCAACGGCAAGCAGTCGCCCGAACAGGTGGCAGTGCTGGCGCGTCTGGCCGGCGAGTTCGGCTTCCTGGCCAGCTGCGGCAGCGACTTCCACCACCCGGATGCGCCCTGGATGGCCCTCGGCGCGATGACGCCACTGCCCGCCAGCTGCGCTCCGCTATGGGTCGATGCCCGTTTCGCCGAGCGGGTATCGGCATGAGCCTGGCTTGTGATGAAGCCTCCGCAGGCCCTACACTTCGATAAAACAGAATGAGAATGCAGCCGTGAGCCAATATTTCCAGATTCATCCGGACAATCCACAATCGCGCCTGATCAGCCAGGCGGTGGAAATCATCCGTGGTGGTGGCGTGATCGCCTATCCGACCGACTCGGCCTATGCGCTGGGTTGCCATCTGGGCGACAAGAACGCGCTGGAACGCATCCGCCGCCTGCGCCAGCTGGATGACAAGCACAACTTCACCCTGGTGTGCCGCGACCTGTCCGAGCTGGGCGTCTACGCCAAGGTCGACAATGCCACCTTCCGCGCGTTGAAGAACAACACGCCGGGGCCCTATACCTTCATCCTGCACGCCACCACCGAAGTCCCCCGGCGCCTGCTGCACCCCAAGCGGCGCACCATCGGCCTGCGCATCCCGGACCACAGGATCACCCTGGCCCTGCTGGAGGCGCTGGGCGAGCCGCTGATGAGCGTGACGCTGATGTTGCCGGGCGAGGATCTGCCCTTGACCGATCCGGAGGATATCCGCGACCGGCTGGACAAGCGGGTCGACCTGATCATCGATGGGGGTGCCTGTAACATCGAGCCGACCACCGTGGTGGCGCTGCTCGATGGCGAAACCGAAGTACGCCGTATCGGCCTGGGTGACCCGGAACCCTTCGGCGCCAGCCGCGACTGACGCCGCCGGCTGCCCGTATAATAACGACTGCCAACATGACGAATCACCAGATAATCAGGAGTGTCCCTTGAGTTCCGTTGAATCCCAGCGCCGGGTAGTGTCCGGCATGCGCCCCACCGGTCGCCTGCACCTTGGTCACTATCATGGCGTGCTGAAGAACTGGGTCAAACTGCAGCATGAGTACGAGTGCTTCTTCTTCGCCGCCGACTGGCACGCACTGACCACTCTGTACGAAACCCCGCAGGACATCGAACAGAACGTCTGGGACATGATGATCGACTGGCTGGCGGCCGGGGTCAGCGGCACCTCGGCGACCATGTTCATCCAGTCCCAGGTACCCGAGCACGCCGAGCTGAACCTGCTGCTGGGCATGTCCACGCCGCTGAGCTGGCTGGAGCGGGTGCCGACCTACAAGGACCAGCAGGAGAAACTGCGCGAGCTGGACCTGGCCACCTATGGCTTCCTCGGCTATCCGCTGCTGATGAGCGCGGACATTCTTGTCTACCGTGCCGGGCTGGTACCGGTGGGCGCCGACCAGCTGTCGCACGTCGAGATCACCCGCGAACTGGCGCGCCGCTTCAACCACCTGTACGGCAAGGAGCCGGGCTTCGAGGACAAGGCGCGCGCGGCCATCCAGAAGATGGGCAAGAAGGCCGCCAAGCTGTACAGCAACCTGCGCAATGCCTACCAGGAGCAGGGCGACGCCGAGGCGCTGGATACCGCCCGGGCGCTGTTGCAGGAGCAGCAGAACATTACCCTGGGCGACAAGGAGCGGCTGTTCGGCTACCTGGAGGGTGGCGGCAAGGTGATCCTGCCCGAACCCCAGGCGCTGCTGACCCCGGCCTCGAAGATGCCCGGCCTGGACGGACAGAAGATGTCCAAGTCCTACGGCAACACCATCACCCTGCGCGACACCACCGACGAAGTCAGTGAGAAGATCCGCCGCATGCCGACCGATCCTGCGCGGGTGCGGCGTACCGACCCGGGTGATCCGGACAAGTGCCCGGTCTACCAGCTGCACCTGGTCTACACCGACCAGGCTACCCATGACTGGGTGAACCAGGGGTGTCGCAGTGCCGGTATCGGTTGCCTGGATTGCAAGAAGCCGGTGATCGACGCCATCTGCACCGAACTGGCGCCCATGCAGCAGCGCGCCGCCGAATACGAGAGCAATCCCGACGCGGTGCGCCTGATCCTCAGCGAAGGCGCCGAGCGTGCCCGCGAGGCGGCCCGCGATACCCTGGTCGAAGTGCGCCAGGCCATCGGCCTGAGCTACCGTCGCAGGTGATGACCGCCCGGCAACCAGGCTCCGATGAGATCGCCGCCGTCGCGGCGACGGAGCCGGTTGCCCAGGTCCCGGTGCAGCAGGAACTGCCGCTGGCCATCATCAATGGCCAGCCGCTCACCGAACTGCCGCAGGACCTGTACATCCCCCCTGAAGCGCTGGAAGTGTTCCTCGATGCCTTCGAGGGGCCGCTGGACCTGCTGTTGTACCTGATCCGCCGGCAGAACCTGGATATCCTGGATATCCCGGTGGCCGAGATCACCCACCAGTACATGGGCTATGTGGAACTGATGAAGGCGGTGCGCCTGGAGCTGGCCGCCGAGTACCTGGTCATGGCCGCCATGCTGGCCGAGATCAAGTCGCGCATGCTGCTGCCGCGCCAGGAACAGCAGGTCGACGAAGAGGACGATCCGCGCGCCGAGCTGATCCGCCGTCTGCAGGAGTACGAGCGGTTCCGCCAGGCTGCCGAGCAGCTCGATGCCTTGCCCCGGGTCGGGCGCGACATCGCCCTGGCCGGGGCTGCGCCACCGGCACTGGAAGCGCGGCGGGCGCATCCGGAGGTGAGCATGGAGGAACTGCTGCTGTCGCTCAGCGAAGTGCTGCGCCGCGCCGACATGTTCGAGAGCCACCAGATCAGCCGCGAGGTGCTGTCCACCCGCGAGCGCATGGCCGATGTGCTGGAGCGCCTCAAGGGCGGACAGTTCGTGCCTTTCATCAGCCTCTACAGTCTGGATGAGGGCAAGCTCGGGGTGGTGGTGACCTTCATGGCGGTGCTCGAGCTGGTCAAGGAGCAACTGATCGACCTGGTACAGAACGAACCCTTCGCAGCCATTCACGTCAAGGTAAAAGGCGATGCAACCCCAACAGACCCCAGCGCTTGAACGGATTCTCGAGGCGGCCCTGCAGGCTGCCGGCAAGCCCCTGTCCCTGGAGCGAATGCGTGAGCTGTTCGACGAGGACGGCGCGCCGTCGCCGGCCGACCTGCGCCAGGCGCTGGAACGGCTGGCCGAGGACTGCGTCGGCCGCTCGGTCGAGCTGCGTGAAGTGGCCGGTGGCTGGCGCCTGCAGGTGCGCGACGACTATGCGCCCTGGGTCGGCCGGCTGTGGGAGGAGCGCCCGCAGCGCTATTCCCGGGCGCTGCTGGAAACCCTGTCGCTGATCGCCTATCGCCAGCCGATCACCCGCGGCGAGATCGAGGATGTGCGTGGCGTGGCGGTGAGCAGCCAGATCATCCGCACCCTGCTCGAACGCGAATGGGTGCGGGTGGTCGGGCACCGCGAGGTGCCGGGGCGGCCGGCGATGTATGCCACCACCCGGCAGTTCCTCGACTACTTCAATCTGCGCAGCCTGGCCGAGCTGCCGCCGCTGGCGGAGTTGCGCGAACTGGTTGAGGAACAGCTGCCGGCAGCCGCGGCGGCGATACCCGAACAGCCCGGCGAAGCGGTCGCCTGGAACCCGCAGCCACTGGCCGATGACGAGCCGGAGGCCGGCGGCGACTTCCATGCCCTGCTGGAAGAACTCAGCGCCATGGAGACCGACCTCAAGACCGACTTCGATGACCTGCTGCCGCCCGAGGACGAATGACCTTGGTCGCCGGCAGGCACAGTGCTATCCTGCGCAACCACAAATGATCCATCACACCGGGAGGTGCCACGCATGACTGAACAACCCCTTAACCCCGCCCTCAACCCCGAGCAGGAAGATATTCCCGCCGCCGGGGAAAAACTGCAGAAAGTACTGGCCCGCATGGGGCTGGGTTCGCGCCGCGAGATCGAAGGCTGGATCGGTGCCGGCCGCGTTACCGTCAATGGCGAGATCGCGCAGCTGGGCTGCCGGGTCGACAGCCTCGACCAGATCATGGTCGACGGTCGACCGCTCAAGCGCGACCTGAATACCGAAGTGGTGCGCCGCGTACTCATCTACAACAAGCCCGAAGGCGAAGTCTGTACCCGTGATGATCCCGAAGGGCGCCCGACCGTGTTCGAGCAGCTGCCGCGCCTGAAGCAAGGCCGCTGGATCAACGTTGGTCGCCTGGATATCAACACCACAGGCTTGCTGCTGTTCACCACCGATGGCGAACTGGCCAACCGGCTGATGCACCCGTCGTGGCAGATGGATCGCGAATACGCGGTGCGGGTCATGGGCGAGGTCGACGAGGAGATGATTGCGCGGCTGCAGGAAGGTGTCATGCTCGAAGATGGCCCGGCCAGGTTCACCGATGTGGTCAGCTCCGGCGGCGAAGGCATCAACCGCTGGTTCCATGTGTGCCTGCTGGAAGGCCGCAACCGCGAAGTGCGGCGGCTGTGGGAGTCCCAGGGCGTGCGGGTCAACCGGCTCAAGCGGGTGCGTTTCGGACCGGTGTTCCTCGGTCCCGAGCTGCCGGTAGGGCGCTGGCGGGAAATGAAGCAGAACGAGCTGGACATCCTCAGCGAGGAGGTCGGCCTCAAGCCGATCCGGCTGCCCGAGACCAGTGTTGCCGAGAAGGAAAAGCAGAAGCGTCAGGCACGCAAGCCGTCGATGCATCAGGCGCGGGTGGTGCGTCAGAGCAAGCCCAAGGGTGGTGATCGCGGGCGCAGGTAATTGTCGTTAAGGCCGGCGTTCTGTGCCTGCCCATCGCGGCGGGGCGCCGCTTGTATGGTTTTCCTGCAGGTCCAAAATGGGACCTGTCAGGGTGGAGGGGCTAGCGTCGCTTCCGACCTTCTCGGTACGGACTGTGGGAGAATCCGCCCCGCCCTCACCAAAACGCCAATAAAGAATCCATCGGCAGAGCACAGCACGCTCCGACCGACGATATGTTGCAAGCCAGCGTCTGGTGAGCC